>Ga0207756_100008_pt1 | contig 554080 bp, 477 predicted proteins | sample A23M1SouthBayCA_FD_187748 | JGI IMG/M metagenome (GOLD analysis project Ga0207756, IMG submission 187748) | Aerobic enrichment media microbial communities from Eden Landing Ponds, California, USA - A23 M1 (3) (SPAdes) | ecosystem: Environmental > Aquatic > Marine > Unclassified | place...
GCTCGAGCTCTATGGCTCAATGTCGTCTGACTGGTTCCCTGCCCGCCACCAACCTTCCGTTTGAAGGAATATCTGCGAATCAAAAATATCAGTCAATACCAAGTGCTTTAAACATAGGATGTCGTTATACCAACAAATACTTCACCAGATTTTTACCAATATTGAGTGAAATAGGAGAAATTTTGAAAAATATTAACTGAATTTTAGATTCATAATTGGTTTCGTTTATATAAAATCTAATAAATTATAAAGCTATGACTTACTTAGAGAGAGCCAAAAAGCCCATCCCGGTAGCACTTGCCTTAGGAATTCTTGGCGGTGCTGCATTGATCGTGACAACAGAACTCACAAATACTGGTCAAGCTATTTATATCCCATATGCGATTCTTGTGACTGCTATTTTTGCGACTTTACGATCAATAAATTGGTCTGAATTATCTAAGCGATTTGCTACTTCATTTCTGGCCTTTATGGTAGCAACAATAATATTGTATCTCTTTATAATAACTGTTGCGGCAGGTACAATTTTTGAAATTACAATATGGGGCCATGTTTGGAGAATTGGATTTATGGCTACTATTGGCGGGCTTCTTAGCTTTGCTGTTGCCTACCTTGCAAATATTGGCAGAAATCGAATAGCATAGCTTGTCTTTTTATTCAGGTTAATTAAAAATCTTGCACGTTACCCTTAGCTTGCTGGTATAACCCGCGTATTAAGGGGTCACGCCTCTACCAGTTTCAATCCGGTCAGTTTCTCATAGTGCATTCAAATTAAATTTGATGCCGCTTTGGCACACCGGTTAGGCGTTATTCGTTATACAGCATTCATCATTAACATCTGTATCAGCCTAACATGAACCGAGACTATAATTCTTAAACCCAATTTTTTACATTCTATGCGTTTCGTTCTAATACTATTATCATTTTTTAGTTTAGCTTTATCTAATTCCGTTGTGGCCCAAACTTCAGAAGAATCATCTACCACAGGGGGCGAGATTAGCAAAACTAAAGTCCTTATTTTAGCTACTCATCACATTAGTTCATATGAGGATGATTTTTCTCCAACATTTCTCGATTCTTTAATCAATGTTCTGGAAGACTATTCGCCCACAATAATTGGCGTGGAAGAACTTTCAGGTGCTCAAATCGCCGGAATGGAACGACGGGGCGGCCCTTATGACTCATGGCTTATTTCCTTTGCAAGAAAGCAACTTGAATATGGCCGCAAAACTCAAAAAGCTCTTGATATTTCTTGGCGAAAAGCGAACATGACTGCCGATTCGCTGTTGAGGAAAGTACAAAGTGCAAAATATATTGCGGACAATACAAGATTAGAACTGATCAATTATTTACTTGCTTCCTACCGTTTACATACCGCTGCCTTACAATGGTCTTATCTAAGTAAGAAAGAGCAATCCAATCAATCGGTTTTACCTGGAAGTACAGCAAAGGCTCTCAGCGAAACCTTTAACTCTGCAGACGAAACCTCATCAATTTCACTTCGGCTTGCTCATCGATTGAATCTACAGCGGGTATATCCAATAGATGATCATTTGGAGAAAGATTATTATTCTAAAGTTGAATCTCAGCTTGAAGAAGCTTTAGACTATTCTACGGTACAATCAGTAAAAAATGCCTCATACCTAGTCAAATTTGAGGACCTTCTGAGACAAGGAGTGGAAGATAGTACTTGGTTCCCTTTATATAAGTATATGAATTTCCCTGCCTATGTTGATAAAAATGAAGAGAAAGAATGGCGTAACATATTCCTTGAATCTTCTAACGAAATATTGCGCTCTCGACTCGCTCTTTGGGAAGAACGTAATTTGAGAACTTCTGCGCATATTCGTTCTGCAACTGCTCATCAGCCGGGCGGGCGTGTTTTGATTACTATAGGGGCTTCCCATAAGTCATTTCTTGATTCATATCTCAAAGAAATGATGGGGATAAAAATAATACATCTAAGTGACCTATTAGAAAACTAAGTACAAATGCCATAAAACCCGCACATTAACCGGACACGCCTCGCCAATTCTTTGCCGCTCTTGGCTTTAAGACTCTTCTTTCGTTAGTTGCTAATTCAACAGTAATTAGTGCGACGGTTAAGCGCAATGCCGTTAGGTGTACACTTTTATCTTCATCAAATAAATGAATGAATCAGATATTCTTGCCAACGCTAAAACCATTGAAGAACATTCCCTAAGCCAACTACAATATTTGTTGCAATACGAAAAATATAGTTGGATTGCAGGAGCAGGAATAGTTTGGATGCCCTATGGCCTAATTATGGTGGGACTCTTGATATTAGCGGTTCTATTCACCCCATTTATGCTGTGGCATTTATATAAGGCAAAATGGTATAAATCTATCAGTATATTTTTGGCTGTCGTTATTTTGCCTCTTATAGTTTCCCAGTTATTCGATACCGGAAATGCTGTTGCTGACTTTCTTTTAATGGTGCTTCCTCTTTTTACTTTTTATTGTTATACATGGGTTCTAAGTTATGTTATTGGCAATTATTTGAACGAAATTGAAACCATTAAAAAATGGAAAAGAGAACAGCTAATAAATGACTAAATAGCACTAAGGAGCAGTACCCTAAACCTCGCTTCCCGTAACCTAAACGCGCCATCTCCTTGCCCTTCGTTCACCTATTAGTTAAGCTATCATTTTTAAATAAATTTGACATTCTGGAACCTGACGCTTTAAGCACTACTTGATTTAACAGATTAAAAAAACTGGAAATAGTAGCTTAAAGAAGTAACTTTTGTTTATTACTTTGCAAATACACTTATAACTACAGGGGATTTAGTCATGAAAATAATACAACTATCTATATTGGCTGCCTTTGTTTTAGCTATTGTCGGATGTGATGTAAGCAACTCAGATGAGGAGGTTGAGAGAACATATCCAGAAGCCTTTAATTTTGAAACCGTAAGTATTCAACAATTACTTGCTGAGATTGAAACACCCGATTCCGTAAATATTGAAAACTATGTATTTGCCATTAATCAGTGTCCTAAAGATGCAATTTGCGTTGCCCCAGATGGAATATTTACATCAGAAAGCTTGCCTCCCATTGACACATTATTTATCAAAACAGTTAAACCAAAGCAATTTCAGAAAAATGAACAGTATAAAATTTCCCTATCAGTAGATAAAAGAGAGACAAAAGATTATCCCGATTTACGTATTCTTGGCTATAGTCGCATTAATTAAAGCCACATGATACGAGAAGGCCTCACCCCGTACAAAAGATATGAAGAATAGGGCCTCTTCCATGCCGATTTTTAGTTCCTCAATTTCTGTAGTACATTTTGTTTCTAAATTAACGTTGGCCTACACGCAGCTTATTCGCAATGTCGTTAGGCGTACCTGCTCAATAATATCAAATAATGAAAATACTACTTACACTCTTTTGTCTTTCTCTTCCCTTGTGCGGATATTCTCAGGATATGCCCCCTACTTACCCTACCCATTATTTTACCTTTATAGAAACAGATTCGACTTCCTATCCAGTAATATATCCTGATCAAAGGTTCAGAGATATAATTGCTAAACAATATCAAAATACTCACAAACTAGCCAAGCAAATTGAAGTTTATGGTTTAAAAAACCAACAAATTGATTTTCTACATCGGCTTAAGGACAATAAAAAGAAATGGTCCTTGGAATTAACGAATGGTGAAGAAATTACCTTTGGACCAAATCCTGGTTCTTATATCGCCGATTATAATTTCGAGTATTATTATCCCTCAATTGAAATGATAGTGTTTCGAGCACAATGGGAAGAAGGAAATAATTATTTAGTTGTATCCCGTAAAAGTGGAAATAAAACATCCATGTATGGACCTCCTGTTTTTTCACCATCCCAAAAATATGCTATTTCGTATAATGGTTCAGAATTCGCCAGCCATAATAAAAACGGAATACAGCTTTTTAAATTAACAAACAAAGGTTTAAAGAAAATTATTGAATACGAAACGGATTTAGCACCTTCACGAATTAAATGGGAAAAAGATGATACATTTTCTTTAGAAATGTACGATAGCAGAATAGTTAAAAAGAAAGGAATGATAAGAACCTATCAACATTATGCAACTAAGATCAAAGAAACCAATTACTAATCAGCGGTTCAACTCGGACACGCCTAGACTTCCGTTTATCTGCTTATTTTTATTCCCCAGATCAACTTGTAAAATGACAAATAATCTTACGTTGGCCTACATGCAACTTTAGCGCAAAGTTCTCAGGCGTGGAACATCAATTTATGCTCATCATATCAATATTTAACGTTATATAATTAATACATCGTGATTTCGAAGACATCTCTAACCATCCTGGCTGTTTCAATAGTTCTGTTTCTCTCCTGTACTACCCAGAAAAAAGAACCGGTATTTTCTGTGGAAGGAGAGCTCAATAACATTGATACCGAGAATGTGTTACTGCATCAGGCAAAAGGCCTTAACGCCACTCAATTTGATATTGTTGATACCTTGTCGGTAAAGACGGACAGCACATTCTCATCCTCCTACCGTCTTGAGCCTCACTATTACCGGTTGCGCATTCACGACTCTCTACGTGTGCCCTTTATTGCTGATTCCGGACAACAAATTTCTATAAGATTTCATGGCAAAGGAGAGTATGACGTCTCGGGGTCGCCGGATACAGAGCTGTTTAAAGAATATGAAAAATTCCGGATGCAGGTTCTGAGAGAAACGGTTTATCCGATAAGAACACAATTGGAAGACCTGCTGGAAGAAGACAACCCAAAGGATTCAGCGCGGATTGAAAAGCTTGGGGACCGGGTGTTGAAGGCAGAAGAACAGTATCGGGATACTTTAATACATGCAGTTAAAAAGATGGGGACTTCTATCGCCATTTACCCCACCATGGTTCGCTGGAACGGCGACAAACACATGGATTATTATGAACAGCTGGCCGCCGATTTCTCAGAACGCCATAAAGGACTTGAAGTAGCGGAATTGGTATCAGAGAAAGTAAGAATATTAAAACAGATTTCTATCGGCGGTAAAGTTTCAGAAATAGTCGCCCCGGATACCTCCGGCGTGGAACGGTCTCTTTATAATAATCTTGGCAAGTACACTTTAATAGACTTTTTTGGCAGTTGGTGTGGCCCCTGCAGATCAGAAAGTGATCATTTAAGAAAAATGTACAGTCGGTACCATAGCTCGGGGTTCGAAATTTTCGGCTTTGGCATCGAGTATGAAAAGGATCGATGGATCCGGGCACTCAATGAGGACAACCGAACCTGGATCAATGTATCTACGGTTGACGGCTATTCAAACCAGATTGCTGAAGAGTATGCCATCACGTCGATCCCTAAAAATTTTCTTATCGATGAGAACGGTATCATCATCGCAAAAGATATTCACGGTCGAGAACTTGAAGAGAAGCTTGAGGAATTATTTTCAGAGCAAAATCCATAATTCATATTTATCGAGACCGCTGTATCGTTTGTATGCTATATAATAAGTTGGGATTATTTGTTTGAACTATGGAGTGGGAAATCAGCCTGTGGTTCTTCATGACAATGGAGTAAAAGTGCCACTGAAGTTTGGCTCCAACTATCAACATCCAATCTGTAGCTAACACCTGCTGCCTTTTGGCTTTTTTGCTTCCCAATTATTATTTATCAATTCAATATAAACCTATACCACCAAACTATTATGGTAAAACCTCATCAAAATAATAAAACTTCGAAGTAATAGTCTTATGAGAACTGAGAGAGCAAAAAGTAATCCTCTAAGAGATAATGTCTTATTAATAGCAGGATTTGGATTTTTAGCTATTGGAAACCTGATTGCCCTATTTACGGATCAGCAGTGGATTCCAACTATTCTGATATCCATCTCAATTATTATCTGCACAGCTTATATTGCTTTGCAATTCAACGATTGAATAAACCCTGATTTACGACAGAGTATACGCCAGGTAGCAATATCACCAATCTAAATAACCGGTTATCATGTCACCAATACAATTATCATATGATGTCAATGATTCCGATATAAGGGAAACACTTTTTCGAGAGACGTTACCAAAGTGTATTGATGCTTTGGATGAAGACAAGGAACCTAATTGGGGTGAGATGAGTGCCCAGCATATGATTGAACATTTAATCTTTGCATTTCAGATGTCAACAGATAAGCTGGATCTTGAATGTAATACGCCGGACGAAAAAAGAGCTAAACTTCAAGCTTTTTTAAATATAAATCGTCCCATGCCCAAAGGCTTCACAAATCCGGTAACGGGAACGGAACTCTTAGATCTAAAATATCCAAGCTTAGAACATGCAAAAGCAAAACTGAAAGAGGAAATTCAATACTATTTAACCTATTACCAAAACAACCCTGACGCCACTGAAATCAATCCCACCTTCGGAAAATTGGGACGAGAACAGTGGCGAAAGTTTCACTTCAAACATTGTTTCCATCATTTATCACAGTTTGACTTGATCCGTCAAAATAATAGCGACACAAATTAATACTATAACTCTCAGGAATGAACGCTGTCGTACATCTACCTACTACCTCCTGATTGTACTTTTAACTACCTCATTTATGAAGAAAGTCCATAAAATATCAAACAGCTTTTTAATTTATAGTACGGTCTGCCTTTCAATATTCATCTATATTTTCGGAGTCTTTGCCCTCATTAACGTTGTAAAGGAAGCCAGCCAGATAGGTTTTATAGATGCTTTCTCAGAAAATATCACTTCTACTATCTTAGGCATGCTTTGTTTATTTCTGGCGACACCCAGTTATAGATTGACTAAATCTCTCAGAATTCTAGAAATAACAGAGTATGATAACGGATCTGCAATACTTACTCCTCACATTCCTCTATTTAGAGATGATATGCCACAACCCGAAAGTAAAACTACCGTTGAAAATATCAAGGAGGTGAGCCAGAATAACTACTTCAATCGATTGGTTGAGCTACGACTTGACATAAATGGTTCTGAAAGAATCATCAAGAGCTTTATTAATCACAAATCACTTGAGAGATTAACAAAATCTGACTAAAACATTTTATCTTATGAAAAAATTAATTTTTTTAATCTTCCTCCCTCTACTCTTCATAACAACAGCTTATGGACAACATTCAGAATTTTCTCTCCATTTAAATTCCGGATTATTTTCTTTTGCCGGTGAATCAACTACAGCCTATTCTACTATAGTAGTCAATGATGCAGGTTCTGAAGGGCATTATACTAATAACCCCTATGGTTCTCAAAAGACCTTCTCATATGGTCTTACTGCTCAGTTTAAACGTATTAGCAAATATAAGTTAACCTATGGTCTCGAGGCAGGGTATGAATTATTGCGAAGCCAGGTTAAAATAGATAATGTAGCTGGGGTTTTTCCTCCCTCGTCGGCATCCGGTGAAACTACATTTAAAAATGGGTTTATAGTCTTTCATCCAGCTATCGGTCGCAGGTTTAGTTTAAACAATCTAAATATTGATCTGACTATAGGACCAGAATTGGGATTCAATGTTGTTAGTAGAGAAAAGGGAGAGGCAACAACGAATAACAGCATAACTATAAAAACAGACCGTAAGAGAAATGTTCCCGGTACCGATTTTAGACTTCGATCATCGTTAATCATTTACTACCAAAACTGGGGTATCTCTACGGGCTATTCTTATGGATTGCGAAATTATTCCAATAATATTGTTGGGGGCAACAGAGAACGATTCTCTCGATTTATCAGATTTGGCGTAACATATAGAATAAAATAGATACTAAATTAAATAATTTTTAAAGCCACCCAATAAATGAGAATTCTCTCGCTGTGCCCTATTACCGATTATAGGTCCTACAATTTCTGCTATCCTTTTTTACTCTTCCCCACTCTATTACCAAGTAGCCCTGTTTGTCTATGTTGATATTCAATGTAATGAATGGATTCAAATAAAATATAGGCCAAAATAGCCTCGGCTACTCGGTAGTTCTAAACATTTATTTAAATTTTGATAACTATTGTATCCGAGCAAATTTAGTTTTAACTTTGAAATAAAAAGTACTTTTCATGAAAGAAGAACAGGATTACATTCAAGACTTAGCTGAGATACGTTCTATGATGGAGCGTTCATCCAAGTTTCTATCGCTTTCAGGTTTGGCGGGTGTAATGGCCGGAGTTTATGCGTTAGCAGGCGCTTATGTTGCATATGAGCTATTTGACTTTAATCCCGATAAAGTTGTTTATAATTCCTTTGATTCATCAAGCGGTTCAATCCTCATATTCTTAGCTACCGCCATATTGTTTCTGGCAATAGGTACAGCCATTTTTCTTTCCTGGAAAAAAGCTAATCAAAGAAATGAAAATGTATGGAATCTTTCATCACAGCAAATGATGATCAACATGGCTGTTCCCCTAATAGCCGGCGGATTTTTTATATTGATATTACTTGAAAAAAATCTAATTGGATTGATTACGCCCACAACCCTGCTATTTTACGGACTTGCCTTATACACGGCCAGCAAATTTACATATAACGATGTAAAGCTATTGGGCCTGATTCAGATAGTGTTGGGATTAGCAAGTGCCTGGTTTGTTGAATACAGTTTACTTTTATGGGCCCTGGGATTCGGAGTTATCCATATCATCTATGGTATTTACATGCATTTGAAGTACGAACGGTGAAGATATTTATTAATGAAATTATCAATTGATGATTTACATAAAGCTTTTGAAAGCCGTGTGCGACTTGGAATTATGTCGGCATTAGCGGTAAATGATGGACTTGATTTTACCTCATTGAAGAATTTTCTGGATGTAACCGACGGAAATTTAGCAACTCACATTAAAAAGTTAGAAAAAGAAGGTTTTCTAGAGGTTGAAAAATCCTTTATCGACAATAAGCCCAACACTACATATTACATGACCACAGAGGGTAAAAAGGCGTTTGAGGAGCACCTTAATGTTTTAGAGGAGATCATTAAATCACAGAAATAACAAATCAAAATAGATCTAAAAAATGAATACAAAAAAGAACCTCAAAATAGCCTCCCTGCTGTCGGCATTGACTATCGCCATTGGAATGGTGCTTATGATATTCATGATCCTTGTAGAAAATGAACCTGGAGTTATTCCACTCTTGCTTATTATCGTAGGTACCGGATGGCATTTTATCATCCGACACAATAGCCGTTCCCAACACACGTAACCTTAGGTGGCTAAGAATTTTTTTACTCTTTAACTTTGTAATTAAAAGTACTTTCAAATAAAATAATAGAGGCATACCCATGAACAAAAATCAATCTTTATACAAGTCGATCGCCTTAATAGCACTCACAGTAGGATTGTTATTAATGATTCCACTAATAGCAATGCAATTCTCCAATGACGTAGTCTGGACGCTATCCGATTTTGTTTTTGCAGGCACTCTTCTATTTGGCACCGGACTTTCGTATAGACTGATGACGAGAAAATCGGGCCTACCCATCTACCGAATCGCCATCGGACTTGCACTGTTCACAGGATTATTACTCATCTGGGTAAACCTGGCCGTTGGTATCATCGGATCGGAGGACAATCCCATCAATTTGGTGTACTTCGGTGTCATTTTTATCGGTATCCTTGGTGCCTTCATGGGCCGTTTTCGGTCCCGTGGCATGGAACGGACGATGTTCGCAATGGCAATCACTCAGGCAGTTATTACAGCTATTACACTAATCGGTGGATTCTACCAGTCCCCTCCCAGCACGGTATTCCATATTATAGGCGTAAACGGATTTTTTATCACGCTATATATTCTATCGGCTCTACTGTTTCGACATGCTGCAAAAGACAATAAGTCAACTTCCATTATTTAAATAGCACATTCAAACAACGGCTTTTCTACTTTTAGACATTCTAATAAGCATTTGACAGGTCTAACCAATAACGGGTACCCGGCTTACTGTCACCGCTCGGCACACAGGTATCACATCTGGCTAAGTACTAAGATATCTTTGTAATAGAATGCAGATATTGCCTTTTGAAAGGTGTAAAAGCCCCTTAAATTGCAGCTTTAACCGAAATATTGTATCTATCTTATTGTTAATATTAAAAAAGATTGAGGGGGAATATGCATATTTCAAGACTTTTAAAACATCCAGATACATTTACGCTAATAATAGCTTTAGTGCTATCAAGTATTATATCAATAACAGCTTGCAATGAAACTAACACAGAGAATAAGGGTATAGTAAAAGTAACTGCTACTCACGACGCTGAGGAAAATGAGCACCTATTCGAACTAAGTTCTGATGAAATCTCTTCGGGGTGGACGACATTTCAGTTTCAAAATACCTCAGGATATGACCATTTCTTTTTAATTTGGCAGATTCCTAAAGAAGGAATAAAAGCTGCAAAATCTGCAAATGAATCAATCCTCGATCATTGGTTCCGAGGGATCACCCAACCATTCCAGAAGGAATTTAATCCGTATATAGAGGGAGAGCTGGAATTTAATGAATTTACAGATAGTTTAGTCGCTACCATTTCGGAAAAAGCTCCCTGGTTTTTTGAGCCGGGTGCCCAGACAATGGGTGGTCCCGGATTTACGGCGGCCGGAGAAACTTCCAAGACTACTGTTCATCTGGAACCGGGCGAATATATTGTTGAATGCTACGTAAAAAATGAGGAGGAAGTATTCCATTCATATATCGGTATGCTTGAACATATCAGTGTTATTGATGAAGCCTCCGATACCGAAGAACCGGAACCCACAAAAACTTTGACGATTTCTTCCACTAATGGTATTCAGCTCAACCAGCCATTGACCGAAGGAAGCCACACCATTGAGATACTTTTTAAGGACCAGAAAACGTACGCTCACCTTCAAGGTCATAATGTGCAGTTGGTAAAATTAAATAATAAAGAAGATGAAGAGCTGCTTGCCAATCTTTCAACCTGGATGGACTGGAGAAAAGCCGGAAGCCTTGTAAACCGAGCTCCAGAAGGTGCCACATTTATGGGAGGTACAATGGAAATGACCGAGGGTGGAAAAGCCTATTTCCATGTCGATTTAACCCCTGGAGATTATGCTTGGATTGCCGAAATACCTGATCCCGCTGATCATAATATGCTAAAAACGTTTACCATAGCAGAATAAATAAGTAATTCTGAAGGCTAAAATATTCGTACCGTATTTAAAAATACGGGTAGCCACACTCAAATATTATAAAAACAGAAAAGGCAGCCTATTCAACAGGCTGCCTTTTCTAATATTTATTGATTATAACCACCTCCGGTTCTACAAAAGAACCATCAGTGGCCATAACATTTACTTCAGATCAAAGCGATCCAATTGCATCACTTTAGTCCATGCATCTACGAAGTCCTTAACAAACTTCTCTTCTGCATCATCTGCTGCATACGCTTCAGAAAGTGCACGCAACTCAGAGTGCGAACCAAAGATCAGATCAACACGAGTAGCCGTCCACTCGACATCACCGGTGTCACGATCTCGCGCCTCAAAGAAAAGTTCATCATCTGAGGTCGCTTTCCATTCGTAATCCATATCAAGAAGATTTACGAAGAAATCGTTGGTCAGTGTTTCCGGTTGGTCGGTCAAGACTCCGTGATCAGAGTTATCATAATTTGCATTCAGTGCCCGCATTCCACCAACGAGTACCGTCATTTCTGGTGGCGTAAGTGAAAGCAATTGAGCCTTATCAACAAGCAGTTCTTCAGGCTTTGCACTTCCCTTCGGACTATAGTAATTACGAAATCCGTCAGCAGAAGGATTGAGCCATTCAAAGGACTCCTCATCCGTCTGTTCTGCAGTTGCATCATTACGTCCCGGTGTAAAAGGCACCTCAATATCGTGGCCGGCGTCTTTAGCTGCTTTTTCAACAGCTGCAGTACCGCCGAGAACGATGAGATCAGCAAGGGAAACACGTTTATCTCCTGATTGAGCGTTGTTGAATTCCTCCTGAACACCTTCAAGCACTTCAAGAACCTTGGCTAATTGTTCAGGATTATTTACTTCCCAGTCTTTCTGTGGAGCAAGTCGAATACGAGCACCATTGGCACCGCCACGCATGTCGGAGTCGCGATAGGTTGAGGCCGAAGCCCATGCTGTTTTAACAAGCTCGGATACGGATAGATCGGTGTCAAGGATTTTCCCTTTGAGTTCTTCAATATCCTTGTCATCGATCAGTTCATAATCAACTTCGGGGATAGGATCTTGCCAAATCAAGTCTTCTTCGGGAACATCAGGTCCGAGGTAACGCGATTTAGGACCCATGTCACGGTGAATAAGCTTGAACCATGCACGAGCATAGGCATCTGCAAATTCATCGGGGTTTTCATAGAATCGTTTGGAAATTTTTCTGTACTCGGGATCTACTTTTAATGCAAGATCCGTAGTCAACATCATTGGAGCATTTTTCTTATCCGGATCATGGGCATCGGGTACGGTACCGTCTCCTTCTCCGTCTTTTGGTTGCCATTGGTACGATCCGGCAGGGCTTTTTGTTAGCTCCCATTCATACTCAAAGAGATTTTCGAAGAATCCCATATCCCATTGGGTAGGATTATTGGTCCAAGCCCCTTCTTCACCGTCGGTGATGGTATCCCCGGCTTTTCCTGATCCGTAGTCACTGGTCCAGCCAAAACCCTGCTCTTCGATATCAGCAGCTTCAGGCTCAGGTCCCTTGTGTTCAACCGGGCCGGCTCCGTGCGTTTTACCAAAGGTATGTCCGCCGGCAATAAGTGCAACGGTTTCTTCATCGTTCATTGCCATGCGTGCAAACGATTGTCGAATAAAGTGCGCTGACTTTTCAGGATCCGGCTCTCCATTCGGACCTTCGGGATTCACATAAATCAATCCCATGTGATCAGCGGCAAGCGGTCCTTTAAGATTGCCTTCTTCATCATGACGATCATCTTCTAACCATTCATCCTCGGAACCCCAGTTTACTGAAGTATCGGGTTCCCAGTCGTCTTCACGTCCACCGGCAAAACCGAACGTTTCAAATCCCATTGATTCCATTGCCACATTACCGGCCAGTACTAATAAATCTGCCCATGACAACTTACGCCCATACTTTTTCTTAATGGGCCAAAGCAAACGACGCGCTTTATCCAAGTTGGCATTGTCGGGCCAGCTGTTCAAAGGAGCAAAACGCTGTTGTCCACCGGCAGCACCACCGCGACCGTCAGAAACACGGTACGTTCCCGCTGCATGCCAGGACATTCTAATGAAAAGACCTCCATAATGTCCCCAGTCAGCAGGCCACCAATCTTTGGAGTCGGTCATCAGATCATGAAGATCTTGTTTAACGGCCTCGAAATCGAGCTTTTCAAATTCCTCTGCATAATCAAAATCCTCATCCATGGGATTACCCTTTGAGGAATGCTGACGCAGCATATCAACATTTAATCTTTCGGGCCACCATTTTTCGAGTTTTGTGCCACCGGCAGCCGTTTCATTTGAATCTCCATTATGAAATGGACATTTGCTTATATCACTACTTGACGTATTCTGAGTATTATCTTTATCCATACAAACGCTTGGTTTAACGGTTTTTAATTTGTCTGTTATAATCTAACCAAATCATTGATTCATATAAATTCTTTTCTGATAGAAAAATACTATTACCGATATCAAACTTAGTTATAGGATGGTAGAAAAAAGGTTGCAACACCCCTGTTGAAGCTACTTTTACCGCTTATTCTTAACAGTTCAGCCACTCAAATCTTTCGGGAATAGTTCAGACCGAAATAAGATGGACTATTTGATAAAAATTTGCTTAAGAAATACATAAAGCTACCGATAACCCATAAAAATAACTTTAGGTGCACAAACGGCTTTCGGGTAGAAAATGATGGATGCTTAAACTTCTGTCTTTTCCATTCCCCACATACTACGGTATGATTAACAAGGTTGTTTGTCAGCTGAATAACCTTAACTCATATTTCTCATGACACACTTTAAAATACCGATCATTACGTTATTACTTCTTTTTATCGGCACCAACATCTCCTTTTCACAAAGCAATTGGGAGCCACAAACAAACATAACAGGATATGTCTCAACAGAAGTCAACTATTTTGACGATCTGGAAGGATATGATATGAATTATTCCGCAGCAGTCTCAGAGGCAGGGATTTTAATTTCTTATCAGCCCAAGTCAAATTTTAGAATCAAAGGGGTATTCGTTTATCGCCCTGGGTTTCAATTTGATCAAATGTTGAATGAAGCCTTTGGTGAACTGACTTTTTCAGAAGGAGCTAAATTCAAAGCTGGTCGGTTTCTTCTACCAATGAGCCCAAGCAATACGTTTTACTACGCGCCAGTGAATACGAGTGCAACACTCCCTATTTTGGTAACTAACCATGAATTCTACCCCGTAACTATTGACGGTGCGTCACTAAATGGTTCTTTTGGTTCTGGTTTGAAATTCAACTACAACCTTTTTGCCGGTGGTTACAAAAACTCTACATGGCTACGAACAGGAGCTATTCGCTTCTTTGGAGATGAAGTAAATTATCTCAAAAGACAAATCGGCAGCCCTGCAACAATACACCCCTCATACAATGAAACATACAACTTTGGCTTTGGTGGTCGCCTTGGACTCTCCTATAAAACGAATATTGATGTAGGCTTCAGCGCCTTTAGACAAAATGATGAGCAAGTGCCGATCTTAGCTACTATTGCCCCGGGACAAACCATCAAAGTTGAGCGTTTGTTTGAAAAATTCAGCTATGGAGTTAATGTGAAGCTGAAGTATAACAACACAAAAATAATAGGAGAATACTGGACTGCTGATCTTAAATCAGATGGCAGTAATGTTGATCTAGAAGGTTCTTTTGTTGAGCTCAGTCATCGTATCAACAAGGTAACACCTTATGTTCGTTATGAAGACCAGATTACAGATGACATTGATTACCAACGTTACACTGCTGGACTTAACTACAAACCAAGCTTTAGAAAGGCATTTAAGGTTGAGTACATGCGATATGAACACTCCAGTGGCGATATCAATGGTTTCGTTGGTACATTAATTTACTCATTCTAATTCCAAAGTTATAGAAAGATGAAAAACCTTATAACAACATTATTAGCCACTATCTTGATTGCCTTTGCTACTGATGCTACAGCACAGTCGTTTAAAGTGATTGTTAATGAAGCAAATGCCACAGAAACAATCTCAAAAAAAGAATTATCTGAAATTTTTCTGAAAACAAAAGTGAAATGGGATGACGGTTCGTCCATTCAACCGGTAGACCTGAATGCCCAATCTGAAACTCGTGAAGCCTTTTCACAAGAAATTCACGGACGCGGAGTGGGCGCTATACGTAACCACTGGCAGCAGGCTGCTTTTTCCGGTGCCGGTACAGCACCGTTGGAACGATCAAGTGATGCTGAAGTGATTGACTTCGTAAAAGCCAACCCGGGGGCCGTAGGATATATTTCTGAAGGCACAGAAGCTTCCGGAGTACAAGTTTTAACCATCAACTAACTAATTCTTTAGTGCGGGTCACAAATCGGTGACTCGCACTACTTTTAAATCCCGGATTCAAAGCAACACTAATCCTTAGACCGGGATAAACATACGGCACATAATCAAGAAACTTTAGGTTCACAGCGTTATGAATATTTTCAACAGTATAAAACTCAGATATAAAATTCTTGTATTTCCTGCCATATTCATAATGGTGGTTGGAGTCATTTATTACACTACTCAATGGAGTAATGAATCCATCGGGAAGGAGTTGAATACCGTTCAATATTCATATATCCCCTACAATGATCTGACCAATCGCATGGAGTCCACACAATCCGAGATCCAGAAAAAGTTTCAGGATGCTGTGGCGGCACAGAATGTAACCACAATTGAAAATACAAAGTCATTAAAGAAAACGTTTTTGCAATTGGCCGACAGCGCGAAAGCAATAAAGGCCGATAATAATTATGTGTTATTGGATAGTACTATTCACTCATTCAACAAGTACTATAACGCGGGTGTTGTGGCATCCAAAATGATGATACAAGAGGATTATTCTGAAGAGGTTAGCAACAAAGTGCAGGCGATGATTGATGAGCAGAAAACGCTCAAAGGTCTTTTAGCAAAGGTGTCTAACCAGGAAGTAGACCAGGCATTTGATAATGCACGCAATCAGTTGGCAGAGCTAAAACAGACTATTAACCTAGTACTATCTATAAGCCTTGGATTATTTATTGGAATATCGTTGTTACTCTCACAGGCTATTTCAGGTGCATTGCGAAAAACAGTTGACAAGATTCGCCGACTTTCGGAGGGTAACCTTGATATTGATATTCCTGAAAAATATTTGCGTCGTAGAGATGAAATTGGTGATATCTCACGAGCCCTGGAAAACCTTGTTTCCCAGTTCAGAGAGGTTATCCTTGGAGTACAAAGAGAATCGAGTCAAATATCTGAGATCAGTAGAAACCTGGAAGCCACCTCAAACCAAATGGCTCGCGGATCTAATGAGCAGGCAGAATTTGTTGAAGAGATATCAAGTACCATGGAAGAGGTATCAGCTACTATCAGCCAAAATGCCGAAAATGCCCAACAAACGAATAAAATATCCCGAGAAGCCAATACCCGACTGAATGATGTGAGCGAAAAGTCGAAAAAGGTCATTGAAGCAAATAAAACCATTACGGATAGAATTAATCAGATTAATGAAATTGCATTACAAACCAATATTCTCGCGCTAAATGCAGCTATTGAAGCCGCACGCGCCGGTGATGCAGGCAAAGGATTTGCTGTGGTTGCTACGGAAGTGCAAATGCTTGCCGAAAAAAGTAAGACCGTTGGAAACGAAATTGTAGAACTTACCCAGAGCGCCTATAAACGAGCATCCAATGCGGGAGAAGTAATGTCTGAAACCATCCCTAAAATGGAAAAGACTTCAAACTTGGTCAGTGAAATTTCTATTTCCAGTGAGGAGCAGAGCAAAGGGGCCAATCAGGTTAATGACTCTATTCAACAGCTGAATACTCTGGCACAGCAAAGTGCGGCTTCCAGTGAGGAGCTGGCTGCTTCGGCAACCGAATTGAAGAGTCAATCTGAGCGGCTAAAGAAATCGATTTCTTATTACAAACTGGATGACGAGAATCCGGCATCCAGCACACAATCACAGGACTCTCCCCAGAATACAGCTCCATTTAATAATGGACAAAGTAGAAATGGCAGCAGTACGAAAGCAGGCATACACTCCTCAGGAATGAATGGTTCAAGTTACTAATATGACTTAATTGATATTAGGGATCATTAATGCATAAGAAATACAACAAGAATAACTCCTGTTCTCAATAGAGCAGGAGTTATTTTTATTTTGGGTCGATAAAATAAGAATCTATCCCAGAAGTTTTTTTATATGATTGCTCACAAATAACTTATATCATCTTTTCAAAGGAACCTACAAGTCTCATTATCCCTCCTTTTCAATATTTTCCTACCCTGATGGAACGAATCAAAATAATTAAACAGGCAAAGCATAAACGATTTTTGTTTATAATCCTTTGTAGTAACTTTAGTGTTTGTTATTGGCAGTGAATCAATTGCAGGAATACGTATGAAAAAAATCGCATGGTTACCGGTTTGGGTTATCGTATGTAGTTTGGCCGGAGTATTTGGAGCTCAATTTGAACCCGGTATCTGGTATGAAGTATTGCAAAAGCCAAACTGGACTCCTCCGAACTGGGTTTTTCCTGTTGTTTGGCCCATCCTGTATGTCATGATGGGAACCTCGGGCTGGCTCATTTGGCGGGAGGATGCTATGTCCCTATCTGATTACGAATTCAAATGGTTTTTTGTGCAGCTTATATTAAATGCGCTTTGGTCATGGCTATTTTTCGGCAAACATTATATCTCAACTGGCTTAGCTGAAATTTTGCTACTTTGGATTGCTATTGCCTTTACCTTGCTGCTATTCTGGAAGAAAAACCGAATAGCCGGCTTGCTGCTCGTCCCTTACCTGCTTTGGATAAGCTATGCTTCTGCCCTTAACTTTGCGATCTGGCAACTTAATTAATCCCTTTCATCATGCAGCAGTACGATTACATTATAGCAGGTGCAGGAGCATCGGGACTTTCTCTGGCCTGGAAAATGCTGCATTCCCCATTATCCGAAAAGAAGATCCTTATCCTTGATCAGTCTCTTACCCCATCAAATGATAAAACCTGGTGTTTTTGGGATACGGAGACTCCTCCCTTTGCGAATTTAATACATCGTCAATGGAGCAAAGCAGAAGTCAGTATTTTTGGAAAACGTGCCATCAAACAGCTAAACAATTATACTTACTACTGCCTGCGGAGTGGCGACTTAAGCACGCATATTTTAGATAAGCTTGAGAAACATCCGAACTTTCAACTGCGTGAAACTCCAATCCAAGAGCTTTCATTTAACGGCAGCACCCCAATGCTGCATACTGATGCTCATACATTTAAAGCAGACTATATTTTTCAGAGCTGCTTTAATCCCTGGGAGGATGCCCAAGATCAGCCTTGCCATCCACTGCTGCAACATTTTGTGGGATGGGAAATCAATACCTCAAAACCGACTTTTGATGATGGCTTTTTTACGTTGATGGATTTTGATCAGACGTATAAGGATGGCATCGCATTCATTTATATACTGCCCTGGTCTAAAACATCCGCCCTCATTGAATACACTATTTTTTCTGATAATTTACTTGATAAAAAACAATACGAAGAGAAGGTATCGCTCTATCTGAGCAATCGGTTTGACCTGACTCCCATTGATTATAATATCGAGCGAAAGGAATTTGGGAAAATCCCTATGGAAGACCGCCCTCATAAGCCATGGTATAAACCCCGAATACTCAATATTGGTACCGTTGGGGGCCTAACCAAACCCTCCACCGGCTATACGTTCAAGCGTATCCAAAAACAGACGAACGCAATTGTAGCGGATCTGCTATCGGAGGGCACATTACGACCTCACCCTCCTTCTAAAAAACGATTCAAAGCATATGACCTGTGGCTGCTACAAATCATTGATCGGTATCCTGAGGACGCCTTTAAGGTTTTTAATCATCTTTTAAAAAATAATTCCCTCGATGATGTCTTTCGATTTCTCGCGGAGGAATCGTCCCTCAAAGATGATCTGAAAATAATGAGCAGCGTACCCTATACTCCATTCTTGAGAGCCATTTGGAAGACACGTAACCGTCTTCGAAAAATCTAATCCTCGCCATTTTTTGGCGCTGATTCTGTAGCCTGATATTTGGTGCGATTTCCCAATAGATAGCCGTATGGCTTTAGGGCTTCAACTTGATCAAAAACACATTTAAGAATCCCCAACAAAGGCACAAATAATATCATCCCCGAAATACCCCACAGCTGACCACCAATAACAAGGGCTATCAATGCCATAAAAGGATTAATGCTTACCTGCGAACCAATAACATTGGGAGTGATAAAATTTCCTTCGAGAAACTGTACCACAGCAAACACGGTCACCACTCCAATCGGATTTAACAGAGAATCAGTAAACAAAAGTGCAAAAATGATTGCCGGTAAACTTCCCAAGATAATACCTATATAAGGAATAACGGCAAGAATAGCCGCAAATGCTGCGAAAAATAATACATGGTCAATACCGACAATCCATAACCCTATTGCATTTAAAATGCCTAATATTGTAATGACTGTCATCATCCCCACAATGTAATTCTGTGTCACTGTCTGTACGCTGTCTATCACAGAATCAATAGCATCGTTTTTTCCATCTACGGCGGTATGCAAAAATGTGCGGTACATCTTTTTATAGTACATCATAAAAAACACAAAAAATGGCAGCAGCCCTAAGGTAGTAAAGACACTTGTTGTAGCTCCAAGAACAGTACTTACATACTCCCCGCTTTTATTAATAGCCGTTTCGAGTCCCCGTTCTAAAAACTGTATTTGTCGGTCGGGAGAAATATTAAAAGTTGACTCAAAAAACTGTATCAGATCACTGCTCATCGTCTGAATCTTGGCGTTGGCCTCGGGCAGCCGATCTGCAAACTGAATAAACTGTATGGAAAGCAACGACATAATGCCACCCAAAATTACAGCAATTAAGATAATACTGGTTAAGATAGCCAGTACTCTATTAAATTTATATCGCTGCAGCCAAGAGCTGATCGGATCTAATAACATGGCGATAAGAGCAGCAAATGCGAGTGGCATCAAGATAAATTTCCCATAAGACAGAACGATGAACAACAGGATAATCCCAAACAATATTGTTGTTCCTTTTAACCAGATTGGAAAATCGTTTTTCATCAGCTACTCAGCATTTGAGTTGATATTACGCATCTAATTGATCTCCTAAATCATTGAGGGGCGGATCGAAATCTTCCTGGAAAATTTCAAATGGTACACGATACCCTACTTCTTCCTTGACATTACTGTCCTCAATCACCTCTTGGTAGGTTTCATAGCAATCAAGTGCCGATAAAAACTTTTGGTAATCGCCATCATCGGCTTCCACCCAACAGTCAATATCGCCCTGTTTTGATGAGGTCAGATTAAACTTCCCCTCCCCTTTGTCTTCGCTGTAGTGCGTGAAAAAAGCCAGTCGTTGGGGATAGTCAAACCCTTCTCGTTTTAAATCACAATAGACGCTTTTAACAACAGCATGGCTTACCAAGTGATCCTCAAATCCACTAATACCATGTACCGCATAAGTTACCAGTACATCGGGTTTTATTTTCTGCACTTGTGCACGAATAACTTTCCCAATATCGGCCGGATCCATCTCTTTCAACCCACTGTCAGGCAAATCCAACACCGTCATTCCGTTTAAATCAAGTACTTTCTCTACGCATTGCATCTCTTTATAACGAATTTCTCCCATCTCCTCCTTATTGATACCCAATCGAAAACGCTGTTTGGTCGCCTCTCCTTTCGTTAGCGTAAGCAAATATACCTCATGCCGCTTTCTTCGCTGAGCCGCTATTGCCGGGGCCGGACCAAATGATTCGTCATCGGGATGGGGAAAAACGTAAAGAATTTTCATGGAAATATATTTTGATTAAATCATTTGCATGATGTTAATCATAATTTTACTACCACAAAACCCAAATACCTCATAGAGTTAATGGTTTCAATACAAAAAATGCAAGAGCTATGCTGTAGCTGCTTCAATTTCAATATCTTCATTTTGCAGAACCGGATCTGCAACCTTCTCATCTCTCTCAATTTTACCGTCACGCAGGCGAATAATTCGACGTGCATGCTCGGCAATCTCCGGTTCATGCGTAACAACGATAATCGTATTCCCCGAACGGTACAGCTCTTCAAAGAGCATCATAATCTCTTGCCCTGTCTGAGTATCAAGGTTACCGGTAGGCTCATCAGCCAGTAGAATAGAGGGATTATTTACCAATGCACGAGCAATAGCTACGCGCTGACGCTGGCCGCCCGAAAGCTCATTGGGTTTATGATCAATACGGTCCCCCAGCCCTACCCGCTCTAATGTTTTTGCTGACCGCTCATGCCGTTCAGCGGTTTTCACCCCAGAATAAATAAGCGGGAGTTCCACATTTGAAAGGCAGTCTGTTCGCGGCAGCAAATTAAACGTTTGGAATACAAAACCAATTTCTCGATTGCGAACCTCTGCAAGGTCAGCATCATCAAACTGGCTCACATCCTCACCGTTTAAAATATAGGTGCCCGACGTTGGGGTATCCAGACAGCCAATTAGGTTCATCAGTGTAGATTTACCCGATCCGGATGGACCCATGATCGCGATATATTCATTTTCCTGCAGATCAAAAGTAACCCCGTCAAGTGCACGCACTTCCTGGGTCCCCATTTGATAAATCTTGGTTAAATCTTCTACCTGAATAATCGGTTTTGCCATGATCCTCTTAATTTGAAGCCATTCGGCTGAACTTGTCATTATTTACATTCACTTCATCACCGTCAGAAAGCTCACGCGATAACATCCGATAACTCCCCGTAACAACCTGCTCTCCGGCCTCAAGTCCCGACAATACCTGAATATGGGTATTATCACTAATGCCCGTTTTCACCTCTTTTCGCTCGGCTTTTCCGTCCTCTACAACAAAGACTACCTTTCGCATATCTTCTTCAGGGATAATCAAATCTTCATCCACATTGGTCGTATCACTTTCGGTGGTATCACTCTGAACAGATCTGTTTTCATCAGCAAAGTCACGTACTGTCACTGCTTGTATCGGTACCGAAACAACATTGCGCACGGTCTGTGTTTGCACATCTACGGTGGCAGACATCCCCGGTTTGAACGATGGAACAAACTTATCCTCAGGCATCTCTTCTGAAACCTGCTGCACCAGCTGCTTATCTCCAACCATATCAAGGTTATGAGGGGTAGCAACCCTAATTTTTACTTCATAATTGGTAACCTGCTCGTTAGTACCTTCTCCGGAAATATCAGCAGAATTAGCTATTTCTGTCACTACGCCGTCAAATGAGCGATCTGGATAAGCATCGACCTCAATATTTGCCGTATCCCCGGCCGAAACATTTACAATATCATTTTCATTGACCTGTACTTGGACTTCCATCTGATCCATATTGGCTATCCTAAGAAGTTCCGTTCCGATTGATTGGGTATTGCCCAACACGCGTTCCCCAACCTCAACAGCTAACTTACTGATGGTTCCATCACGAGGTGATCGAATAATGGTTTTTTGCAGCTCTTCTTTCGCCTGTTCGAGCTGGGCTTCACTGCTTTGGACCTGATATTTGGCAGCGTTAAAATTCGCCTTTTGAGCCTCATAATTTGTTTTGGATTGCACATACTCCGTTTTGGAGATGGCCCCTTTCTCATAAAGCTTCTTATTCTGCTCGTAGACCGATTCGGCTTCTAAAAGCGAAGCCCGTGCCTGTTCCATGCGCGCTTTTTGCGTGAGCAGCATGGCATTGGTTTCATCAATTCTTGCCTGATAAATATCCGGTTTTATACGCACCAAGAGCTCTCCCTGCTTTACATAGTCCCCTTCCTTTATGGGCAACTCAATAATCTCTCCCGATACTTCCGGACGTAAGATTACCTCAACTTCAGGCTGCATTTTTCCGGATGCCGAGACAATCTGTGTAATTGTTTTTAGTTTAGCTTCGGTTGCCTCAACTTGCTTGGCTGCCGTTTGGCCTCCCATCCATCCCATCGTCTTGCCTATTACTGCTCCTACTCCCAACAAAACGATAAGACCAATACCAACGTATAATAGCTTCTGCGTAGCTGACTTTTTCTTTTTTGACATTGTGTTAATTTTATTCTCTTAATTTAGCGACATTTCTTGATCCAATTTCCCTATGTAATAATCCAGAAGTTTCTCTTGAAATATTAGATTGTATAACGCACGGGCATTATCTGACTGAGCCTGGACATAATTTGCATTGGCATCGCTGAGTTCTATCAACGTGCTTGCACCTACATTATAGCGTTCCTGCTGAGTTTCATACGTTCGTTCGGCAGCACGCAGTGCCTTTCTTGTAGACTCTAACTCTTTTTGATACGACAAATAATCGTTATATGCCTGTGTGACTTCTTGAATGATCTGTAATCTGGTATTCTCTAATCCAAGCTTAGCATTTTTTAAATTAATCTTTGCTGTTTGTATCTGATTCATACGGTTCCAATTGTTGAAAATCGGAATATTTAGCGAAAACCCTACCGACATCGTATAATTTTGATCATAAAACTGATCGCTGAAAGGAATACCTCCACCGAAATATTGATCATTATAGGAAGATGAAAGTCTCGCACTTGCACTTAAGGTAGGAATGAGATTATATCTGGCCTGCTTTAACTGAAGTTCAAGAGCTGTTAGATCAGCCATTTCACTTTTTAGATCTGATCGATTATCCAGGGCATTGGTTATTAATTCGTCTACGTCAAACTCTTGCACTCCTACCTGAATACTGCTATCAGCTTCCAGTTGTGGATGCACAAATTCGTAATCGCCCCGTGGATCAATCTGTAACTGCCGGACCAGTGCAAGTCTGCTCATTTTTAAATTATTCTCGCGCTGTGTCAGCGTTAATTCATTACTCGCTACCGTAGACTCTTGGTTATACAAATCTACCGTAGGTCGTGATCCAACTTCTACCTGCGCCTTAACCTGCTCCAACTGTTTTTGAGAAGCTTCGAGATTTTCTTTGGCAATTTCCACGAGTTGCTCATCCAGCAGAACTTGCAAAAAGTTTGATGCCGCATTAAAAATCACATTTTCTTTTGCTCTTTGTAGCTTCTCTTCGGAAGAAAGTTTATTGGCCTTGCTTCTCCTCAGACTTATAATATTTTCGAACCCATTAAAAAGGGATATATCAGCACTAAGGCTCCCGCTTAATCCATTTGTTACATTATCTTCGAATATTTGTGTATCTCCCTGCCGAACCAGCTGTTGTCCTTTTCTACTTGATCCGCTGAGATTACCTGAAATCGAAGGTGCAAAATCAGCGTATTCACTTATTATATCTCGTTCCGCTAAATTTAAGTTATTAGAGGCTTGCTGGAGCTGATAATTATTTTCCAGAGCTATATCAATAGCCTCCTGCAGCGAAATCTCTTGGGACTCGGAATCCTGAGCGTACGCGGTGACGCTCAAAATTAGTACACTAAATAGTAAACAGATACCTTTGCGCATGTCGATAATTTATTTTTTGGGTTTACAACTCGGAAGGTTACACGATCAATATTATGAATTGTTACAGAAAAGGAAGGGGGTTTTACATTAAAAAAAGTAAAAGGCTTTTTTAATCGCTCTTTTTACCATTACTGGATGACAAATGCTCTTCAGCCTTTTCTTCAAGAATATTTTCCACATAGTCAGTAGCAAAGTTTATGGCCTTGCGTGTAGCAAGTCTCTTTAATTCGGACAAGAGCGCCCCGCTAAAATCTCCTCCTTTATCAGAGGTGGGCGCAGATGATTTTCTCTTATGGCCCAGTAAAAAACCAAGCAAGGCTGAGGCCCCCACAATAGGCAAAGGATGCTTTCGAATGACATTTTTAGGATTCAAACTGCTACTTACATCTTCTCGAACCTGATCAATAGAGTTATCCAGCTCTCCCTGAATTTTATTTAATTCCGCTTCCAACTCTTGCTTTTTTTTCTCCAGCTCATCAACTTTTTTCTGTGCCATAATAGTTTCTATCCTTCTTTGGATTTTGACTGTGCTTTTTCTTCAATCTTCAAAGACTCTTCGGTCTTTCCATTTTGCTCAATTGACTTTATTACTTCATTCTCGAACCGATGCTGTAATTGCTTAAAAACACTTTTAGGCTTTAAATACATAAATAATCCTCCCACCAGTAACAACGGCAGTGAAACCAAAACATAGCCCAGACTTTCACTTCCCAACAGATCTCCAAGATAAATAGCCAAGGCAAATAGTAAAAAACAAATGCCTCCCAGAAGCAGAAAAATACCAATACCACGCTGCACCGATGCAGCCATCAATCCCGAAATAGCTTCGCCAACATTGAGCATGGCAAGCTCAATGCGTTTTTCAAGATATAACTTCAAGTCAGAAGTAATTGCTCGTAGCCGTTTACCTAACTGATCTCTGTGATTATTGGTCTTCATTATTTTTAATCTTCTGAACTCAACAACTTACCAACGATATAACCAATTAGTAATCCACCTGCCACACTTTTAACAGGATGCTTACGGATTACATTTTCAGCTCGCAGTTTTAACTCCTCAACACGTTCCGCCAGCTCTTCGTCATCTACCATTTGGCGACCGCGATCGAGTGCGTTATCCAGCTCTTCATTCAAGTTTTCTAAAATCTCTTCATCCATGACTTTGGTAATCTTGTTAACGTAATATGCTACATCACTTTAATTATAAGGAAATATGTAGACATTAAATATTACATATTTTGATTTTTAGCCTCAATCCATCGTCCCATATACTTTGTGCTTTCAGCGGTATGGTGCATTAACATTTGCCCGATAAAGTTGTGGGTACGATGCTCTTCAAGGTGTTTCTGCAGTTTCTCAATCTTTCCTATTAACTGTTTGTCAAAATCCGGTTTTATAAACTTGTTTTTGAGGATCGAAAAACCTTTTCTCTGTGCATTATTCCACGCTTCTTCATCACGATAAAGAGTTCGTGCAAAATCCGAAAACTCTTCAGGATCATCGGCAATCCCCCCTCCCCAATCTTCCGAATCACTTATTAAACCCTCTGCCCCTATAGTACTTGTAACATTTGGCGTCCCGCATTGCATAGCTTCAATCAACTTGCCCTTTAACCCCGCACCAAAGCGAAGCGGTGCCAGCAATACTTTTGCATTAGCAACAACTTCATTGGCATCCTCTGCCCTGCCCTTTACCAAAAAACCTTCTTTTGGATCGTGCATCTGTTCTGCTTCCTGTGTAACGTATGATCCGTATACATGTAACTGGGCTTCAGGCAATTGCCTCCTGATCAACGGCCAAACCTTCTTTTTCAAATACCTGACCGCATCCATATTTGGGGCATGTCTAAAGTTCCCAATAGTCACAAAGTTACTTCGTTCACTAAAACCCGGTAATGCCCTCTTTTCCACTTCCGTTATTGGGTCAAGTAGGAAAGGAAGATACTGAAGCAGCCTTGAGTCTATGTCGAATACATTCCGTAGCAAATCCATTTCTGACTCAGAAATGATCAGGGACAAATCTGAACGAAAAATACTGGCTATCTCCCGTTTGGCATCTTTGGATGATAATAAATCTTCCTTTGAACAGACCCTATTTTCGTGATGTGCCTTTTTTCGGGCCCTTCGCAGGAAATGCAAATCTTCGGTATCCAACACACGTAAAGCATCCGGGCACTCCTCTGCAACCCGCCATCCAAACTGCTCTTCAATGACAAATCGATCAAAAAGTACAACAGAAGGACTGAGCTCGCTGACAAAATCATTAAACGTTGAGCTATTCATCTCGATAGAAACCTGATCTACGCCAATATCCTTCAGGTTGCTCATGTAATCCGTTTCTGCAGCAGAGCTTGCAAACGTTACTTTCCACCCCTCATCTTTAAATAGATGGATCAATTCAAGCATGCGTTTTCCTGCGGCGGAGGAATTGGGTTCGGGCCATACAAAACCAATGATCAGAACATGCTGTTGGTCTTTTTCCATTCTTCTGTGATGAAAATTATTCGTATCGAAGGCTATCAATGGGATCTAAACGGGCTGCTTTATAAGCGGGATACACCCCAAATAATAACGCAATTATAAACATCCCGAAAAAACCGGTCAGCACTGCCCATATGGGGATAACCGGCTCGGTTTCAATCCAAATAGCCACTCCATTACCGGCCAGGATACCTAGGCCAATTCCTATTAATCCCCCCAACTGACAAATAAAGATTGTTTCTGTAAGAAATTGCGATACAATGGCCTTCTTCGTAGCTCCCACCGCTTTACGGAGTCCAATTTCCCGAGTTCGTTCTGTTACTGAAACAAGCATTATATTCATTACCCCAATGCCGGCTCCGAACAACGTAATACCTCCAATTACAAAACCTACAGCATATAAAATAAAAGTGAACTGATCGAAGGTGCCGGCAAGCGAATCATTTGTTTCGATTTCAAAATCATTTTGAGCTCCCGGAGCCACTTTTCGAATAACCCGCATTACTCCCGTAATTTCGTCCATAGCGGCTTCTATAAAATCCATCGCTGGGGCTTTTACCTGTATATCAATATTGCGGTCACCTCCGTAAACCATAAGACCTGCCGTGTAAGGAATCAATACAAACTCATCCTGTGACTGCCCAAAAACACTCCCTTTCTCATCCAAGGTCCCAATAATCCTGTATTTCTGACCCGCTATTCTTATACTTTTTCCAAGAGGATTAACATTCTGAAATAACTCTTGTTGAATATCATCCCCAATAATTGCCAACAACCGTCCATACTGGATATCTTCTGAACTAAAATTGCGCCCCTCACTAAGTTCATAAGCATTATTGCCAAGGTAATGTTGATTACTCCCGACCACCCGTACGGTAGGATCGGTTTCCTCATCCCCGTACATTACTTTGGTATAATCAAAGGTCTCATCCGGACTGACATCCTCTGCCAGCCGTAACATTTCTTGTAAACGCTCGGCCGTCTCAAATGTAATATCCTGACGGTTTCGTACATTCTCTGCACTACCACCCAATCGAACAGACGGTGTTTTGGAAACATTAATGACATCGCCTCCCATTATACTCATCGTATTCTGAAAAAAGTTGTCCAATACCGCTACTGCTGTGGTAGAAACAATCACCGAAAATACGCCTACAACAAGAGCTAATAGAGTTAGCGAGGACCGCAATTTATTGGCCCAAAGAGAATCAAACGCCTGTTTAAAAACTTCTTTTATATTCATCTTATTCGTATCTCAGTGATTCTATAGGATCTGATTTTGCGGCACGATAGGCCGGGATAAACCCAAAAATAAGGCCTACAATCGAACAGAGCACTATGGCTGCAATAACAACACTGATATCAATGCTGGCCACAAAGATCTGATTTAATAACATACTTAGCGGATAGGAGAGCAAGAGTCCTATCAACCCGCCTAAAAGACACATGATCACGGCCTCAATTAAAAACTGGTATAAAATTTCCCAGGCTTTGGCTCCTACCGCCTTACGAATTCCAATCTCTTTGGTACGTTCACGTACCGAAACAAACATGATATTCATGACACCAATGCCCCCAATGATTAACGATAGTGCCGTAAGTCCTCCCCCTACCATATAAAGTCCGGCTTTGAATGATGAAAGCTGAGCCTCAAAAGCTTGAGGTTTATTAAGCTCAAAATCATTTTCTTCAGTGGCCTCGAGTCCACGTACACGACGCATTATGCCCTCAATCTCATACTCCCCTTCTTCTAATATCTTTTCATTCGGAAATTTCACGGCGATCTGAATATTACTTCGCAAACTAAAAAGTTGCCCATATGCCTTAATCGGCGTTATAGCACGCCGATCCATATCAGCTAATCCCAGAAATTTCCCCTGCTTTTCCAATAACCCGATAACTCGAAACCGCTGTCCACCGATACGAACCTCTTCATTTAATGGATTCTGCCGATCAAAAAGGTTCTCTGCCAGTGTTGCCCCTAAAATTGTTACTTTAGCTCCCCGTTGAATTTCTTCGGGAGTAAAGGCACGCCCTGTTTCAATACCTAAACCGGCTGTTTCAAAATAGTTATCCGTAACTCCAGCAATAAAAACACCATCAGCACTCACATCTTTGTACCTAATCGAAGTTCCCCGTGATGCTGATGCGGAAACAGCTGATGCCAAGCGACTTGATTCTCGGATGTCTTCAACATAATCCAACTTGATATCTCTGCGGCTACGATATTTCCACCATTCATAATCAGGACCCCGATTCCATGGGTGTTTTTCAACATATACCACATTCTGGCCCATCATAGCCATGCTCTTATCAAATTCGGCATCCATGCCATTACTCACCGCATTCATCAGCGTAACCATTACAATTCCAATGATGATGCAAAGCGTTGTAAGAAAGGAACGAGTTTTATTAATCCCCAAAGCGCTTAAAGAAATCTTGAGTCCCTCCCAGCTGCTATTGACAAATCTACTTATTTTAGACATACCCTTGGTCCAGGTTTAAAATTATAACGTCTCCCTTACGTATAAAAATACGAATCGTTTCAAGAAAATTAAGAATTTCATTTTTTAGCGATCCTTCAAAATTCAGCTATATTATACCGTCAAATTGAAGTAACTACATGATATGAAAATAGATATTTTGGCACTCTCTTCTCATCCCGATGATACCGAACTTTGCTGCGGAGGCACGTTGGCAGCATTGGTTAATAAAGGTAAAAAAGTGGGCGTAATTGATTTTACGCAGGGTGAAATGGGAAGCCGGGGCACGCCTGAACAACGATTGCAGGAAGCACAACAGGCTTCTGATATCATAGGACTTGAAGTTCGTGACAACTTAGGCTTGCCTGACACCAAGCTCGAAAGTACACGTGAATATCAAAAAGCGATCATTCAGAAAATTCGAACATATCGGCCGCATGTATGTTTGGTAGGAGCACCCTCCGATCGCCATCCCGATCATGGAAATGGAACGCAGCTGGCTCTGGATGCTATTTTCTATAGCGGATTGACTAAAATAAAAACATATGACGAACAGGGAGAACCACAAAAGCGATGGCGTCCTTCGCATGTACTTCATTTTATGCAAGACCGTCCCTTTGATCCCGATATCGTTTTTGATATCTCGGATACCTTTGAAACGAAGAGAAAAGCAATCCTGGCGTTTGAGTCCCAGTTTAACGTACAAGACCCCGGGGATGAACCTGAAACATACATTTCCAACGAGCAATTTTTTGAGGGTATTGAAGCCCGTGCCCGCCATTATGGACATTTAATTGGAGTAACCTATGGTGAACCATTTAAATATCACAATGGTCCCCTGCCGTTGGCATCTTTTAATTCTCTGTTTGAAACAGATCCGATGAGATAAAAGTAGGAATTAAAAAGCGAGAAGAAGCCTGTCTTTACTTCTCGCTCCTTGCTTGTATCTCATCCATTTCAAAATAGGTTGCTATTTCATCTAATAGAAATGCATGAACACCGGAGTTGCCGGCTATGATACGTTTACCGAAAAGCCAATCATTTCCGCCCGACCAATCAGTAACTTTTCCGCCTGCCTCCTGAACTATTAATCCTCCCGCACCGACATCCCATGGATTAAGAGCATATTCATAAAATCCCTCAAAGCGGCCACAGGCCACACAGCATAAATCATAGGATGCAGCACCCGGCCGACGTACGCCCTGAATGTTACTCATTAACATGCGGAAAAACTCCAAATAATGATCCATAAGGCTTAAATCATTATAGGGAAATCCCGTGCCGACCAGTGCATTTTCCGGATTATCAACCTTGGACACTGAAATTGGGTTACCGTTCAAATAGGCTCCCATATTCTTAATAGCTGTAAAACACTCATTCCCTGCAACCTCAAGAACCAATCCCATTTTTGGTTCACGATCTTCCCAAAGCCCAATTGATACACAGTAAACCGGAAAGCCATGGGTAAAATTTGTAGTTCCATCGATGGGATCTATCAGCCAGGTTCGTCCCTCAGGCATTACCTGCTCTACAGAGGACTCTTCGGCAAGAATATGATCCTCCGGAAATTCCTTCCCAATCACAGACAGAATTGCTTCTTCCGCCTTGACATCCGCTTCGGTAACCAGATCATTTTTTCCTTTATAATCGACCGAAAAGTTACTGTCTTTCTGAAATTTTCTAATGATTTGAGCTGCTGATTTCGCAGCCTTCTTTGCAACATTTAATTCTATGGTAAAATCAGACATTCAGAAAATTTAAACCTTTGCTATTCCTCGTCACGTTCATGCTTCATCTTATACTCAAATACTTTATCCGACACTTTTTTTGCTGCATCAGAATCCGGTTCGGGAAAAAGTTCATCAATTGGCGATTCCTGTAGTAGCGTGCGCTGACGTCCGGCCTCTTTCATCGCCTTCATTACCTTCTTGCGTTCTTCCTCTTCTTTTGATGAGTTATAGCGCTCATATAAATCAACTTGCAGGCGATCAAGGTAATGAATTTTAAGTGCTTTAAGCGCCCCTTTAGCCGTTCGGTAAGGGTTTTTATCCTTTTTATACTGCACACCTATTTTTTCGTGGTGGCGCTCACTTACGGAATGCTCTTCGAGCACGATTTCTCCAACTAGCTCAGGATAGGGATGCTCACGTTCGGCATAAGCTTCAACTGAAACTTCCTTCTCATCTTTATAGCGATCAATGATATCCTTATAGAAATTGCGAAGTTGTTCATCCTCAAACTGCCGCTCATTACACTGCGATCCAATATAGTCTATCATATCTCGATCATACATCAGCATTAGGCGAATAAGTTCCTTTTCATAGTTGGGCCGCTTTTTGGGTGGTTGAGGCTGATTTTTCTTTGGTGAACGAGACGCTTCCCGATCATTATATCCAACCGAATGAGGAACCGGAGCTTGTGGCCGCTGATCTCCCCCTCCTTCCTGCTGACGTCGTGCCTCCCGATCTTTGCGTCGCTTTTCGCGCTGTCGTGCTTTCTGACGCTCCTCCTTCAATTCCTTGCGGATTTTTCCAAGCTCATCAAAAAGTGCACGATCTCCAATCTTTGCCTTACTATTCAAATGTTGCACATAGGTTTCCCTGGATACCTGATCAGGCATATGTGCAATACTTTCCAAAATCTCAGAGATCACTTTTTTCTTTTCTGCCGGCTCCTCCCACCGCCCCTCTTCTTTTGCTTTATGGATCTGGTAGCTAAGAAAATCTTCCGACTCCTCTTGTTTTAATTCCAGGAATGAGTCCTTCCCAAACTGACGAACAAACGAGTCAGGATCTTCTCCCTCGGGCAACTCCAGCAGTTTTACATCCATCCCCTCGCGCAGAGCTATATTGATGCCTCGCTTCATGGCACGCTTTCCGGCAGAATCCGAATCATAAATCATCGTGATCGTATCCCCGTAGCGGTGCAGCAACTTCATCTGGTCTGGTGTCAGTGACGTTCCGCTAGAAGCCGCCACGTTATTAATGCCGTACTGCTGCAGCGAAATAACATCCGTATATCCCTCAACCAATATAACTTCGTCTGTTTTTCGGATATCATTTTTCGCAAAATTAATTCCGTAGAGCACCTTGCTCTTGTTATACACTTTGGTCTGTGGGGAGTTGATATATTTAGCCGTTTTTTCCTTCCCAAGCACTCGTCCGGCATAGGCAATAACTTTACCCGATGGATTAAAAATCGGGAACATCAGACGACCACGAAAGGCATCATAATACCCATCGCCCCGATTGCTCGGTTTTATGAGACCGGCCTCAAGCAAATACTCTTCGTTGAGACCGGAATCCAGTGCCGTCTTGTATAACTTTTCGCCATCTGAGGGAGCATAGCCAAGACCATATTTTTTAATAACACTGCGATCATAACCGCGTTCTTGCAGGTAATCCCGAGCTTTTTGTGCCTCCTTGGTTTCCATCAAATGGCGGTAAAAAAACACCCCGGCATATTTGAGGGCATGATAGATTCCCTCGCGGAGGTTATGCTCTTCATCAAACTCTTCGGCATCCTCTTCGGGCAGCGATACGCCGTAGCGGTCGGCAAGGGAACGCATTGCTTCCACAAAGCCCACCCCTTCCATCTCCATCACAAAATTAAAGACATCTCCCGACTCTCCACAGCCAAAGCATTTATAGATTCCCAGATCGGGTGTCACATGAAAGGAGGGCGTTTTTTCATCATGGAACGGGCAAAGTCCTTTCCAGCTGCGCCCGGATCGCTTCAATTTTACATAGTCTTCGACCACCTCGACGATATCCGCCGCGCCGCGTACTTCTTCTTTTTTTTCATCGGGAATCATGGTAGCCATAGAATGGAAATGATAAGAGAATTCTTCATGAATCTCATCTAATTCTGCTATTAATTTATATCGGCTAAAATATATATTAGCGGCAAGAACTTAGTAGTAAAACAAAAAATATGTGATCAACAAATAAATTACTATAAGTTCAACAAAAACTTTTATTTACGGGAACTAATTGTTGTCCATTAGGTTTTTATATGAACATTTTAACCTAAAATAAAGAATGAGAGGTATTGTGATGCTACTTAGGACAATAACCATGTTAACCCTGGGATTATCATTATTGCTGGTAGGCTGTAACGAAGCAACAAATTCAGATCTATCCAATGAAGAACTATCCCAATTAAATGAAACAAGCCAAGCTAATGGCCTGGAATACAAGGCTAAGAAAAACTCAAACTCCAGTACCATTCTGGAAATAGCAGCTAACAATGAAGATTTTTCGATATTAGCTCAAGCTGTCATATTTGCGAATTTAGATAAGGCGCTTGATGGAAAACGACAACTAACTGTATTTGCCCCTACCAATGATGCTTTCGAAGTCTTACTCAGTGAACTTGGTTTGACTGCAGAAGAACTGCTGGTGGAAGAGAATAAAAATCTGGTAAAGAGCATCCTGCTCTATCACGTTGCTCCCGGTAACAGACCGGCCGAAGATGTTGTCGATTCGGACAAAATAAGAACGCTGTCGAAAAAATTTATCGAGGTGGAAGTCGATAACGACAGCGTGCAGGTCGGTAATGATGAAAACGGCTTTGTCAATGTAATAGCTACAGACATCATGGCCTCTAACGGAGTTGTCCATGTTATCGATGGTGTTATGTTACCTTCTGCTTCAAAAGGTGATTATGATGACGATGAAGAAGATGACGACGATGATTCAGAAGATGATGATTAATATTTAAAAGAATGACCGTTGACAAAAAGAGCCCGCCACACAGTGGGCTCTTTTTTTATTTGGCATACTGCCGGGTAATGGCTGGCAAACAAAATTACCAAATCCTCTCTTTGCCTTATCATGTTGATCTGGGTATATTCCGACCGACTTAAGGAAATTATTTTAACTTAATTTAGGAAAGTTCATGAGCGTACTTGTAGGTAACGATACTCGATTAGTTGTACAAGGAATTACCGGTAGTGAAGGAAGCTTCCATGCCGAGCAGATGATTGAATACGGCACTAATGTCGTGGCTGGTGTTACGCCCGGGAAAGGCGGCAAAGAGCACCACGGGCTACCTGTTTACAATACAGTGGCCGATGCAGTGGAAAAAGAAGATGCCAATACATCGGTTATCTTCGTACCTCCCGCTTTTGCCGGTGATGCGATTTCCGAGGCTGCTTTTGCCGGAATAGGAACTATTATCTGTATTACGGAAGGAATTCCCGTTAAGGATATGGTTACTGCCAAACAGATTGTTAATAGTCATGGAGCAACGCTTGTGGGGCCCAACTGCCCCGGTGTGATTACCCCGGGCGAAGCTAAAATTGGTATTATGCCTGGTAATATTTTTACGCCCGGCAAAGTAGGACTTATCTCTCGGTCCGGAACTCTTACCTATGAAGCTGTCGACCAGCTGACCAAGGCCGATCTCGGACAAAGTACCGCAATCGGTATTGGCGGCGATCCTGTTATCGGAACAACGCACACTGATGCTGTGAAACTATTTGAAGCTGATGATGACACCGAAGCCATTGTGCTGATTGGAGAAATTGGTGGTACTGCCGAAGAAGAAGCAGCAGCTTACATCCAGGATAATGTAGATAAACCTGTTGTAGCATTTATCGCAGGTAGCACAGCACCTCCGGGCCGAAGAATGGGCCATGCCGGTGCCATCATTTCTGGCGGTGAAGGCGGCGCTGATGCTAAGAAAAAAGCACTGCGCGATGCAGGTGTTACGGTTGTTGACAGTCCTGCAGAAATCGGTATCACGCTCAAAGAACTTTTAGAAACGGTATAACTACCTATTACTAACTCGTCCGGTCATATGATCGGACGAGTTATTCTATTTTATTTCGGAATTATGACCTACTTCATTTTTGGGTTCGCAGTTGGTATTTTCGTCAGCGGACTAATTGAAAAATATCATAAAAATGAAGCAACAAACTGGATAAATCCGTCTTATCTTTTCCTGGTCAGCGGCATCGCCTTTGTTATCTACCTATATTTAGACTGGTCTACCCTCCGACAGGTGTTTGATAATCTATTTTCCTGATATACTTCTATCTTTTAGCACCTGCCCCTTCCTTTCTCCATTAAATTTACCACCTTCTCTCACAAGCGTACCATTTACCATAATCCAATCGAAACCATCAGCTAATTTATGGGGATTGGCAAACGTGGCTCTATCCTGAACATCTTTGGGATCAAATATCAATAAGTCAGCTTTCATCCCTTCTTGTATACGACCTCTATCTTCTATTCCGAGTGTTTTCGCCGGCAAGCCGCTCATTTTGTAAATGGCTTCTTCAAGACTAAGTAACTCTTTTTCTATGACATAGTACCGAATCACTTTTGCAAAACTCCCATAACCTCGCGGGTGATGCATTGTCGGACTCCCATCCGAACTCACCATCACATTTTCACCTAACATCAGTCGATCCTGAAGCTCCTGATCCATCACAAAATGAGCCGCGGAAGCTGACTGTGGTCCCATCTCCATTAGCAAATCAATCGCGGTTTTGCTTTCCTGATCTGCAGCTTCTTTGAGCGTTATTCCTGCAAATTCACCCGACCCGAAGAGAATAGCTTCCGGACCATTACGCTGGGCTACTTTATTTTCCAAAAATTGACGAAGTACTTCGGGACGCTCCTGCAAGGCATTCTTCCACTCTGATTCAGTTTTAGCCCAATCCGGAAATACAATGCCAATCCCGGTAAAACTGGCCGAATATGGATATATATCAGCCGTTAGATCAATCCCCTGATTGCGAATTTCACTAATATAATTCAGGATTTCTTTTGCCCGATCAACACCTTCTCCGTACACTACTTTTAGATGCGATGCATGAACGGGAGCATATTTACCTTGCATAGCAAGCTCATCCAACGAGGATTCAATTTCAGAATTATCCTCGCTGCGCATATGACTCATAATTATGCCATTTGCATCACCAACAACTTTGGATAGTTCTTCCAGCTCATTCTTCTCGGCATACATGCCTGGCACGTATTCCAATCCCATGCTCATCCCAAATGCCCCGGCATTCAAATCCGATTGCAATAGTTTCCGCATTCGCTTTAACTCTTTTTGCGTAGGATTCTGTTTACCGATATTTACCTTGGAACGAATGCTCCCATGTCCCGAAAACAGCGCTATATTAACTGCGGAATTTTTCGCCTCAACCTCTGCAAACCATTTATTTAAGGCTCCCACACCAGGCGAAGAGCCATCTTGTCCCAGCACAATAGTCGTAACTCCCATCGCCATAAAGTTGTGGAACTCCGGTGTTTCTAACGGATCGCCATGAGCATGCGGATCAATAAAGCCGGGAGTAATAACTTTTCCGGAAGCATTTATAACATGTTCTGCTCGAATGGTATCAGCATTCACCTCCCCGATATAGCCAATAGAATCGCCGCGAACTAAAACATCAGCTTTGTAGGAAGCTTCTCCAGTTCCATCCACAACTGTGCCTTTTGATATATGCCAATCCCACTGCTGCTGTGCAAAAGCGGAACTCGTCCCTAATATTCCTACTACAAAAAATAAAATTGAACGTTTAATGAGTTTCTTCAACATCATATATCACTTTTACTGAATGAACTGTATCAAATAGAACAAAGTTTTACGAATAGTATAAGCATACAGCCTCAAATTTTTTACGTACTTTAATTTGGTTCACAGACGTTAGTGTAATAATTTTACAACTACTATGTTAAAGCGTAGAATAACCATATCGACCGGATTCTTGCTGATCCTACTTCTGGGTATCAGCCTTTCATTTTCTACGTTACACTCCCACCATAACCTGGAGCTTCACAATTCTTCAGAATTTGCTGATACGGGACACTGCATTACCTCTGATGACACACTTTGTCCCATTTGTGCTAATCTTATCGAACCCGAATTTTTATCGATAAATGAATCGGGCACTACCTTTTTCAAAACCGAAGGGCTTATCATAGTTACTGATGACAAAGTACGTTCAAGCTCTATTATCAGTAATAGCGGCCGCTCCCCTCCCGTTCTTGGTTAACATTCAGTCTTATTGAAAACATGGCTAAAGCATGGTGATCGTGCTATATCCATGTCCAACTTTTAGATATAAAACCAAGAACAATGAATATTTCTACAAATTTTTCGACCAAACTAATTGCGTTAACTTTTACCGTTGTATTACTTTTTGCTGGATGTAATAACCCTGCCAGCAATGCTGATGTCCACGAAGAACATGTCAGACCATATAGCATGGAATTTATTATGAATGGTAAATCCATTGTTACTTACGAGTTGGGCAATGTGAGTGGCCATTTTGATATTGGAGAAGATCAGGAGACCTCATTGATAACTGCTGAATTCTTTGATGAGGACGGAAATGAAATCCATAGTGAAGATCTCAGTGATGAATATTCTTTAGCTTGGGATATCGCCAATGCTGACCACGCAGAAATTGAGCAACATGATGGAGACGGCCGGTGGAGTTTTCACATCGTAGGACAATCAGCAGGTGAAACAACAGTTCAATTCTTGCTGATGCATATCGACCATTCAGTTTTCGAAACAAATGGTACACAACAAGATAATGCTATCACCATACAGGTAACAGGATCAAGTCAATAATAAATAAAGCCGTTGATATTTTTTATTTCCGGCTATTTATTTTCCCACATCACTTAATAAGACTACTATGGCAAAGTCTTTTAAATTAGTTTTCATCTTCATGACTTTGGCATTCTCTTGGTTACTGCCACAGTCATTAGCTGCATCTGAACTTCCAAACAATACTCTTACGGGTGTTGTTATCGACGAAGAAACAGGTGATCCTATCAGCTATGTTTATTTATTTCTTGAGGGAATAAATCGTGGGCAAACCACACACAGCGACGGTACCTTTACGTTTAAAAATATTCCAAACGGTACCTATAGCATTAAGATGCAGCGGATTGGCTATCAAACACAATCACAAACCATTGAGGTACCGGCCAATGATACACTTAGAATTACACTGTCAATGACACCTACCATTCTGGACAATGAGGGTATAGAAGTTATTGGTCACCGTCATCAGCAAAGCAGCAATCACTTAGAAAATGCAACGCAAACTATATCAGGGCAAACTCTGCGGCAAAACCTCTCCTCCACGCTGGCTAATACACTGGAAGATATACCGGGATTGAGTACGCGGTCAATGGGGGCCGCACCCGGACGACCGATAATGCGCGGCTTGGGTGGTGAGCGACTAATGATTTTACAGGACGGTGAGCGAACCGGTGATGTATCATCACAATCTTCTGATCATGCTGTCACATTAGATCCAATGTCAGCAGAGGAAATTCAAATTGCTCGTGGTCCAATAGCCCTGGAATATGGCTCCAATGCCATTGGAGGAGTAATAAATGTGGTCCGAAACCAAGTGCCCTCAAGTCATCCCGACCATATCCATGGAACGGCCACCCTGCAGGGAGAATCAGTAAATACCGGCGGTGCTGCAGGAATAGAACTTCTTTCCCCACTATCTAAAAACTTTGCATTAAAAATTGACGGAAATATTCGTTCTGCACGTAATACTAACACCCCCAACGGCAATCTTGAGAATTCAGGGATACTTTCTACCAATAATTCGGTAGGTGTCGGTTATATTCGTCCATGGGGGCATGCCGGATTGGCTACCAGTTTGTTCCTGAACAACTACGGAATCCCTCCTGATTCGCTGGGCGGACATCCGAACGGTGTTAATATTGAGATGGAGAAACTACAAATTGAAGGCAAGACTGAAATTTTTGTAAATGATGCTATTTTCGAAAAGCTGCAAATCGCTCTCTCTCATAAAAGTTATTATCACCAAGAGATTGAATCGAATGGTGTAATCGGTACAGAATTTGGGCTTTTAACCAGCAACGCCTCCGTAAAAGCTGATCATAAAAACGTTGGTATTTTTGATGAAGGCAAAGTCGGGATATGGGCTGAGCGAAAGAATTATGCCGTTAACGGTACTCGGACTCCCGACTCCGACTCGTACAGTTTCTCGGCATTTCTTATCGAAGAAAAGGATCTGAGATCATTACATCTCGAACTCGGTGCACGGCTGGATCATACCCGATCTCTCCCTCACACAGAAAACCAAACTATTCAGGGACGAGAAATTCGGGATAGAAGCTTTACAGCCCTTGCCAGTTCTGCCAATGCTGTTTATGACTTTGGCGGGGGCTTTTTTACGGGAGCCAGTATCATCCATTCGTTCAGAGCACCCTCTCAGGAAGAGCTATTTTCACAGGGCCCTCATCTTGCCTCTTATTCTTTCGAGGTTGGAAATCCTGATCTTGATCCCGAGCGAGGCCTTGGCAAGGAGATTTACCTCAGATATCGCGGAACTCGTGCACGTGCCGAGCTTACACTATTTCAAAACGGATTTTCCAACTACAATTATGCGCGCAATACCGGTCAGCGTTCTTCCCAGAACCAATCCTTGTTTATCTATCAATTTACCGGAACCGAAGCTGTACTTTCCGGGATTGAATTTAACTCGCAGTTTAAGCTGTCTAATCATTGGGCTCTGTCAGCTTCTGCAAGCTATACACACGGCAAGCGTAAACTTTTTGAAAATGAGCAAACAAACTCCAGCGAGGAATGGAAACCGTTACCAATGATTCCTCCATTAAAAGGTAATATTGAGCTGTCTTATACCTATGACAAATTGAAAGTGGGAACAAAAGCAAGGATTGGTGCCGCTCAAAAGCGTACCGGAGAATTTGAAACCCCTACTGACGACTATACTGTTTTTAACTTATTTAGCCAGTATCGATTTGGAAAGTGGGGACTGCTTCATACCGTATCATTAAACGCCAACAACATTTTTAATACTACTTATCGTGATCATCTCTCGCGCATTAAAGAGATTTATCCCCAGCCGGGACGTAATATCTCAATGCTTTACCGGGTGTATTTTTGATACTATAGAATGATCACCTATCAACGATTGTTATTCAACTTAAACCTCATAAAAATATAAACTTCGAATATTTTAAAAGTTAGATGAGACTTCGTTCCACCATTATAAACCGTGCATTTTTGATGGTGGTTGGACTATGTCTTATCGGAACTTCATTCCACCTTCATAATGATATTTCCGGTTTCTCTGAGCAACACCAGCTTGAACACCATATCAGTCTCGACCAGCCGGATTGCCTGGCTTGCCTACACTTGCTTCAAAGCCTTCCCACCCAACCCCAAACAGGCGACACAGTAAGTTTTCAAAACCATACTTTTTTTCTTTATAACCAGCTTTTTACAGAGTCTGGTGACTACCTCCGTATTTCAAACAAGTCCCCGCCAGTTCTTACTTAAGGATTTGCAGCTCTTTCAATCACAGACTTATTTGAAATTAATTAATTTGTCATGCCGCATCTATTTAAAACAAAAACCCTGATATTTTTAACTGTTCTATTAACTACCTCATTTCTAACGTCGTCATTACATGCACAAACTCAATCCGATGATACAGCTGTTATTACCGGTACTGTTACCGACACTAAAGGAGCACCTCTGCCCGGCGTTAATGTCGCATTTGCCGAACTGGGTGAAGGAACGTCAACAAAAGCAGATGGAAAGTATCGAATAGAAAACCTCCCCTCCGGCACGTATTCCCTCACCTTTTCTTTTGTGGGATACACTTCCCAAACCCGAGAAGTCACACTCCGAGATGGGGAAACCACTACCTTCAACCTTACCCTCAAAAAAGGAACGGTACAATCAGATAACATTATCGTCACCGGAACGCCTTATGAATCAGATCCCCTTACTACACCCGCCGACGTTGATGTATTGACTGGAGATACCAAATTTTCGCGTCAACAAACTTCGCTGGGAGCATCTCTGGAAGAACTGGCTGGTGTTTCCACGATTTCAACAGGAAGTCAAACGGGGAAACCTGTCATTCGCGGTCTCAGCGGTAGCCGGGTACGCGTACTCGACGACGGAGCTGCTATGGACTATCAGCAATATGGGGTGCGACACGGCCCCAATGTTGATCCCTTTACCTCAGAACGCATCGAAGTGGTTCGAGGTGCAGCAAGCGTTCAATACGGATCAGACGCACTTGGCGGAGCTGTTAATGTAATCTCCAATTCACTACCGGAGGCCCTCAATTCGGATTCCTTTCTACAGGGAAAAACACTCGGTGAATTTTCAACCAATAACAATGAGCTGGTCGGCGGATTACACTTGAATGGCGCTACCGGACGATGGGGATTTTCAGGAACGATCATTCGCCGCTCTGCGGGCAATATGGAGGCACCGGATGTGGCTACCTTTCAGGAAAGCAATGATACATCTGCCCCCAAGTTTTCAGGAGAATTAGATCACACAGACTATGACCAACTGAATGGCAGCTTCGGGATTGGTTATCAAACCGATATTGGACAAATTTCCGGAGAATATACCCGTTGGCAAAACAATCACAACTTCCTGCTGCCAAATGGCCGAGGTCTGGGTCAAAACCTGGTAAATAACTCTCTGCAGCTTGAGGGAGACCTGGATCTCGGAAATGATTTTACATTGAATCCCCAGTTTACCTACAGTCAAAATCTTCGTCAATCCAATCCGGGCGGTGCCAATGCCGAGCCGCGCAGTGAGCTGCCGGACGAAGGATTTGCGCACCTCGATATTTTGTTAAACAGCTACACTTTAAAGACTGATCTCAAACATCCTGCAGTAGGTCCATTTTCAGGTACAATTGGTCTTGAATATAAATACCAGGATCAGGATACGCGTGGCATAGAACCACTAGTGCCTTCGGCGACAATCCAGAATTTTGCAGCCTTTGTTTTTGAGCAAGCCGAAATTAACAATCTGACGTTCTCATTCGGAGCACGCATTGACGCACGATCTCAAGAAGCCGAATCAAATGCTGACTTGAATCTACCCGATGTAAATGCCAACGAAACGGATGAGGTACTTAGTCAGTCGTATGTGGAATTCAGTGGTTCACTGGGTGCCACCTATCAATTTACCGAAGAGTTTGCCATCGCAACAAATATCGGACGAGGATTCAGAGCACCCAGTCTATTCAACCTGCACGTGGATGGTGTTCACGGAGGTATTGCTGCCTACCAAGTTGGAAATCCTTACCTGGATTCTGAGCAATCACTGAACACAGATTTATCCCTTCGATGGCGATCTAAAAGCATTCAGGCCAAAGCAACTGTCTATCGTAATGCCATCGATAATTACATGTTCTTAGTGAATACCGGTGAGTTTGCCGGTCCGAATAACGACGGTCCCCCTATTTTAGAATTTGTGCAGGGCAATGCCCGATTAGTCGGGGCTAATGCTGATATTACCGCACAGGTATTACCATGGCTGCAAATTTCAGGAACTTTCGAAACAGTCAACGGGCAAAATGTAGACGAAGATATTGCAGAAGTTGATGATTTGCCACTTTTACCTCCCACTAAACTAAGTGGTAATATAAAAGTGATGCGTTCATCCATTGGTACATTCGATAATGCATTCTTTAGCTTGGGCATCCAATACGCATCGTCGAAAGATGCCGCCGGTCGCTATGAACCCTTTTGGCAGTTTGATAACGCGCCTCAATATAGTGACTTTGGGGTCGCCTCAACCGATTCCTATACCTTATTCAATGCTACGGTAGGTGCTGAAATATCCCTTTGGGATCGCCCCATCGCCCTACAATTATCCGGTAATAATTTACTGAACAAGGCTTATCGGGATTTTCTCGATACCTATAAGGGATATGCCTTGAGCCCGGGCAGGAATATTACCCTCCGAATCAAGGTGCCTTTTACCATTTTGTAAATGTGTTTAAAGAATCCGGAATAAACATTGATAAATACAAGGGAATAAAGTTAGTTTAACCCCGTTCCCAAAATGACGGAAGAACAAAACATAATTTTATTATCTAAGAAATGACTAATACTTTAAAATACCTTTCTACTATTCTATTGGCAGTCGCACTTATCGGATGCCAAAGTGATTCCTCTGAGGACACGAATACTCAGCAACAAAATTCGCAACAGTCTAATCCCATGGCACAGATGCAGCAATCAGCCCCGGATGTTGATGTGTCTGATGAGGAGGCTGCTACCTTCGCTGATGCGGCCATGAATGCCCAGCAAGTACAGATGCAGGCTCAAAAACAGATGATGGGGATCATTCAGGATGAAGGCCTTGATATTCAAACCTATCAAAAGATTGCACAATCCAAGCAGATGGGCCAAGGTGATTCTACGCAATTCAGTGACAGCGAAATGGAGAAATTTGATGCGGCTACTTCTTCTATTCAAGAGCTGCAAACTGAAATCCGTGACAGCGTGACGAAAGCTATTGAGGATGCCGGCATGGAGATGCAACGTTTTCAAGACATAAGCCGTGCTGCTCAGCAAGATTCTGCACTTCAAATGCAAATCCAGCAACAGATCCAAAAGAAGATGGGAGGGCAAATGCAACAACAACCCACCTCTCCTCAAAATCAATAAATTGTATTTATTTTATATGAAGTCCGCTGTTTAAGACAGCGGACTTTTTTATTTGGTGGTATTTTTTAAGAAATAGTGACATAAAAGGTTGACCCGATCCCTGCTTCACTTTCAACCTGAATATCACCGCCGTGTGCTTCTACAATTTTTTGGGCAATCGCCAACCCCAGCCCGGTACTTTTTTCCCCGGCGGTAGGCTCACTACTAATCTTCGTAAAGGGTACAAATACATCTTCAAGCTCATTTTCAGGAATACCCTGTCCCTCATCCTTAACATAAATAGTTATGGTACTGTCACTCTCCTTCTTTATACCTACTTCTACCTCTGTTTGAGGCTGAGAATATTTTATGGCGTTGGAGATCAAGTTATCCAATACCTGCTGAAATTTGTGGGCATCAACCTCTTTAACTATTGCCTTATCCGGCAATTTAGTTCTTAGAGAGATATCCTTTTTTCCAGCTGTCGGTCGATTCAATGACACAACCCGGTCGATAAGCTCGCAAATATCCTGATCATCTTTTTCCAAACTTATACTACCCGATTCTATAGCCGAAATGTCCAGCATATCCTCGATAATTTGCACCATATATTCGCTGGATTCTTTGATCTGTTTTACCAGTTGGAACTGATCATCCGAAAATATGTCCTCCTCTTCGTGATCCTCAATCAAAAAACTGGAATAATTCTGGATAAGCGTAAGCGGATTGCGAAGATCATGAGCCGCCATACCCAGCATTTGATTTTTGAGTTCGTTCATGCGTTCAAGTTCGGCCGTCTTTTTTGTAAGCTTGCGCTGCATATTCGCCAGCTCGTTGTTAAGACCGCTCATCTCGTCATACATTGCCCACTCGTCATTCATTGATCCGGTAGATTGCTGTTGTTCTTTCATAAACGTGCGCAGCTTATTAATAGACTCATTATTCATCTCCATCAATCCATTCAAAAACCGTTCAGTATCATCCGGATTGGCGGTCCCTATCAACAAATTCTTATCATCCACGCTAATACCCGAAAAACTAAACAATTTGATTTCCTCGCCATCTGTAACGTGCAGCTCCCAGTCATAGGCTACATCGTTGGTATTAATACGCTCAATAAACTGATAAGCTTTGGGAATACTATCGCTCTCAAGGCAGTCTACAAAAGACATGGTTTCATCTCCCCGGAGTGAAAACACCCCAAAAGAATCATGAATGATCTTCTGGAGTATTCCGTCATCATTTACAATGATAGCGATTCCATTTGGAAGCGTTTGGTGCTGTGTACTCAATGTTCAATCAATTTATTTGCAATTTCAATGGCTTCATCTGCCGAACCTGCCGAAGCATCAGCTCCAATTTTTTTCCACAGATCGGGCACAGTTATAAAGGGATATCCGCCGACTATTATTTTTAGATTTTCAAGCTTCCTATCTTCCCGCAATTTTGCAATCAGGTTCTTGGCCTTACCGATATGCAAGGGTAGAGTAACTGAAATAGCCAATACGTCGGCATCATTTTCTTTGATTGATCGTATTAAGTGTTCATCAGGCATGTTGGAGCCTAAGTAGTGAGTATCCCAACCTTCCATTTCAAAAAAGTCGGTCACCATACGAATGCCAATTTCGTGAAGCTCCTCGGCTATTGAACAAGCAACTAATCGTTTATCACTCTTTCCCATGGCAAATATTTTGGGATATAGCTGCGACATAATAAGCTGGGTGGCAGCAGTGCAGTAATGTTCATGAGCGACCGTAATTTTATTCGTCTGCCAAAGAATCCCCACCTCATATTGCGTCTTTTGAAAAATATGCTCATAAATATCCTTTATCGAGGTGCCTTCATCTACCAGTGTTTGAATTAACTGTGAGGCCTCCTTACGCTTTCCCGACAGTAATAAATCTAAATACTTATTTGCTTCATCAAATAAAGGATCACCTTCATGTAAGTATGTAATTTCTTCGGTATCAGTATTCTGCAACGAAGAGAGCCCATCATCAATATATTCGTTCAAAGAAGAAGCCGTACCATCCGGCAATATTCTTTTAATGGCTTTTCGTAACGTTGCAAGATTATCAACAAGATCACTTTTGAGCATCTCCCGTTCTTGCAGCATAGTTCGCGCCCATCCCAAATAGTTATTAAACAGTTCCTTACTCTCAACACGAGCAGCCTGTTCTAAGTAATCGAGATGTTGAATGGTATCCTCATAACATTTCCTTCTTCCCTCTTTTCCATACTGTTCATCCAGTTCCGGATAACGTTCAAAATGCATGGACGTGAAAAGCTCGGCCAACTCCTCCTTGTGAGCTTCTAATTGTTGTACTTCCCTGCGGTCTGATCCCGGCATAAGCCTTTCTAAGATGTTATGTGAATAAAATAGTTACGTGTACAAGCTACCTTTGACCTGCTTTTATGCTTTTGACATATTTAGTTGGTTCGCTGTGATTATTATCAGATAAAATTCTGAAATGCAATACTTCTGTGTAGTCATAGTAAGGACTATGAAACCAAAGATGTTATCTACCTGATAGGTGCTATACTTCAATACCCCACGGATTCATCTGCATGTTAATTTATACTTAAATTTACTGATAGCAGTAACTCCATCTCACTGCAGATTTACCTTTCTACAAACTACCTTAACCTAAATGCTGTATACCTAAAGATGACACTAATTTCCTAACGAGAACCAATATAACATTATAAAAATTTAATATTAAAACATATTACAATATTATACATATCTACCTCCCCTAACAAGCCTCTTCCTTCTTCTTACTATTTATCTCCCAACAATTGCTCAGGAATTTTATTATCACCACGTTCATTGTTCCATGTTACATTTGTAATCCACCAGCGCCCTTGATCAAACACTAACTGTACCGTATTTACTCCTCGTCGCGTCACTTTCCCATCTTTGTCCGACTTAATTTTAAATGAGGTATGAACCGTCGCTATTTCACCAAACCGGAACACATCCCGAGCTATTTCCTCTTCCCAAAACCCATTCTTCTTAAAATACTCATCATTGCGATCTATATACTGGTCGGGCGTCATAGAAACATATCGCAACGTTCCATCCCCTGTTTCACTCATCGCTCCCATCGTTGCTTGCTCTTTGTAGAGTGAAGAAAATCGTTCCCAATCGCGTTGACCTGCCGGACCTGATATCACATCATATAAAGCAGTAATTATTCCATCAATGCTGCTAACATCATCTATATTGGTCTTTTGGCCATAAGAAGTGCCGGTTAAGGTGAAGAATAATATAATCAGAACCCCATAAAATAATCTCATAGTAATTATTCATTTATATTGATGGTTTACTTTCTCTGTGAGCAACCAAACAAGTTATATTTAAATCTCATTTTATCGGAACGCTAAATCTACTCATTTTATTTATATGCTTTGCACTAACATGCTAACCAATATCGCAATATAATTACTTCCACCAATCGACAATCTCTTCTCAAAGATTTAAACCTCTACGTAATTTTCGGGATTACTCTCTCAGCGGTGATGGGCGTTTCGAGTATTGCTCCCGCCCTGCCCAAAATGGCTAATGTGCTCGATGTTTCCAACGAGCGTATCGGCCTGCTTATCACCGCTTTTACCATACCGGGGATGTTTTTGACCCCTTTTTTAGGGATATTTGCTGATCGCATTGGCCGTAAAGTTATTTTAGTACCCTCTCTATTCATTTTTGGCATTGCCGGAACAGCTTGTGCATTTGCTACTGACTTTACCTGGCTTCTTATCCTTCGATTTTTACAGGGTATCGGAGGGGCTTCGCTGGGAGCACTCAACGTCACGCTCATTGGCGATCTCTACGAAGGCAACCGCCGGGCTACAGCTATGGGATACAATGGCAGCGTGCTTAGCGTGGGTACCGCAGCGTATCCGGCCATTGGTGGGGGATTGGCTCTGTTGGGATGGTTTTATCCCTTCTTTCTAACGCTGGTTGCCATTCCGGTGGGCTTAATTGTCCTGACCAAATTGGATAATCCTGAACCCGACAATCACAAAAACATAAAGTCGTACCTGGGGGATATCCTCAAGGCACTCAAATCAAAAACAGTCATCGGACTTTTTGCTGCAAACTTTCTCACTTTCATTATCCTGTATGGAGGATACTTAACATACTTTCCCATTCTGCTCGATGAACAGTTTAGCAAGTCATCACTAATTATCGGGATTATGCTATCGGGCTCCTCCCTTATTACCGCTTTTGCTTCCTCACAGTTGGGTAATTTGACCAAGCGATTTGCCGAGTCAACACTTATCATTACGGCAGCAATTCTATACCTCGGCGTATTCTTAAGCATTCCCTTTATTGAAAATATCTGGTTGTTTGCCCTGCCTATTATTGTATTTGGGTTTGCTCAGGGCATTAATATTCCGAGCATTTTAAATCTACTTACCCATCAGGCCCCGAAAGAATACCGAGCAGCATTCTTATCGGTTAACTGGACGATTATCAGAAGTGGTCAGGCTGTGGGACCTTTTCTTTTAGGATTAGTATACGGGGCTACTGGACTCAATGGAACGTTTTGGATATCTGCATTGGCAGCATTTTGTCTTTTTTTAGTAGCAAGTCTGGCAATAAAAAGTTAAGTCAATTACCTATTTATAGGAATTACAAATACTATAGGTAATAATTGCTACCCATTTTTTAATTCACGCATATAGTCTTTAGCTGATTAACGGCAGATCATTTCGAAGGGAATATTCAACAAATAAAAAAGGCCCCAGGAGTATCCGTCCTGAGGCCCCGTGCTTTAGGTTTCAGCATTTAGGAGTGACTAGAGTATCTAGTTGGCTAACTAGATGGGGTCTAAAAGAGACAATAATAGTGCGTTCTGTTTTCAAGAGTATTGCAAACCCCTTTTGTTACAAAAAAATATTTATCTTATTTCAAGTACTCCAGAGTTAGGCTTTCGGAACAAATCATTGAACCTGTACTATGACTAATTCGAGAGTTTATTAATGAACGTAAACCGGGCAACATCAGACTTAACCTATAACCTCCAAGAAGAAGGTACTTCATTGTCAAAAGGTTACACTACATATATAAAGTCCCCTCTTGGTCCTCTTCAAGTCAAATCGAAGGAAGAAGGGCTCACTGCGATAAAATACTGCGATAATGATCCGCCAGAATTATCGGACGGGAACCAAAATCCGATACTCAAAAAGACCGTTAACCAACTAAAAGAATATTTTGAAGGAGAAAGAAAATCTTTTGATATCCCGCTTTTATTAAAGGGGACTCATTTTCAACAAACAGTCTGGGAACAGCTACAACAGATTCCATATGGTCAAACCATTACTTATGGTGAGTTGGCAAAGCGCCTTGGAGATCCCCAAAAAGCTCGGGCTGTGGCTGGTGCCAATGGACTTAATCCCATTCCAATCATCATTCCCTGCCACCGGGTTATCGGATCTGACGACCAACTTACCGGCTACAGTGGGGGCATCGAGCGAAAACAGTATCTGCTACAGCTTGAAGGAGCACTTCTTTTGTGATTGCAGTGAGTGGTTTTCTTCCTTTTGAATATCAAGGTAAAAGACATACCATAATATTTTGGCTGTAAAATAATTCAGAAACACTATTTATATCATTTAAAATATTTTACTGTATTCCCCTGTCTCTGATTATTACATTCCAACAAATCTTAATTATTGATACAAGGCGCATGACCAAATACGCAACTTCGATAGCATCTATCCTATTACTTCTTATAATTGGAATGGGAGTTTCCAATGCCCAAGTAAAGAAAGCTCCCGACCGCAGTATGGGTGAAGGTCCCTATGATCGCATGATTATCCGAGGGGTAACCCTTGTTGACGGAACCGGTTCTCCACCGCGCGGTCCCGTAGATGTAGTCGTGGAGGTCAACCGCATTGCATCGGTGCAGTCGGTGGGATATCCCGGCGTGCCTATTGACGAAGATCAACGTCCCAAAGCCGATGAGGCCACAAAAGTTATTGAGGCAGATGGCATGTATCTTCTGCCCGGCTTTATCGATATGCATGCCCACACCGGCGGTGAAGCCCAGGGAACACCCGCCGAATATGTATACAAACTATGGATGGCCCACGGCATTACTACGGTCCGTGAGCCCGGCTCATTTAACGGTATGGACTGGACATTACAACAAAAAGAGCGCAGCTCAAGAAATGAAATTACCGCTCCGCGCATCTTTTCCTATATTGGTTTTGGGATGGGCCATGACGGTCCCATAACATCGCCTGAAGAAGCACGAGAATGGGTGCAAATGATTACGGATAAGGGAGCTCATGGAATCAAATTTTTTGGAGCTCCCCGCCCTATTTATAAAGCTGCTATAGATGAAGCTAACAAACTGGGGCTAGGCACGATGACCCACCACGCCCAAACACGCGTTGTCTACAATAATGCGCTTGAATCTGCCCGAATGGGACTCACAAGCATTACTCACTGGTACGGTATTCCAGAAGCGTTATTTACCGACCAGCAGATTCAAGACTATCCCGCCAATTATAATTATAATAACGAACAGCACCGTTTTGAAGAGGCCGGAAAACTCTGGAAACAAGCCGCTGAACCATATAGCGATAAATGGAACAGCGTGATGAATGAGATGCTGGAGTTAGATGTAACGCTCAATCCCACCTTTACCATTTATGAAGCCAGCCGTGATTTAAGTGCTCAGCGACGCGCTGAATGGCACGAAAAATATACTCTGCCCTCCCTTTGGGAATTCTATAAACCCAATCGAAAATCCCATGGCTCATACTGGATTAATTGGGGGACTGAGCAGGAAGTTGCTTGGAAAGAGAACTTTGACCTGTGGTTTGAATTCGTCAACGAGTTCAAGAATCGCGGTGGACGTGTAACCCTTGGCTCCGATGCAGGATATATTTATAAATTATATGGTTTTGGATATATCCAGGAAATGGAGATGCTGCGAGAAGCAGGTTTTCATCCCCTTGAAATTTTCCAGTCGGCATCGTTGAAAGCAGCTGAAGTTCTGAATATGGATGATCAATTGGGGACCATTGAAGTGGGCAAGCTGGCCGACATGGTACTGGTGGATGCCAATCCCCTTAAAAATCTAAAAACCCTTTACGGTACCGGTGCCGTTCATGTGAACAAGGAGAATGAGCCCGTTCGAATCGGTGGAGTTGAATACACCATCAAGGACGGCGTTGTTTATGACGCCAAAGAATTGCTGCAGGATGTAGAAAAAATGGTACAGGATTCAAAGCAACAAAAGAACTACAAAATAACGCAGCCCGGGCTGGATTTTTAATTAATCTCAGATGGTGGATCCATCTCTCTGATGTTAAATTTTGATTTACGGAAAGACTCTCGAAAACTACACCGCTGGGGTGCTATCCTTATTGCACTGCCGTTTCTAATTGTATTGTTATCCGGACTTTTTTTACAGGTAAAAAAACAGTTTAACTGGATACAACCTCCATCGCAAAGCGGTAGTGCCATCGGGGCCTCAGTTCCCTTCGACAGTGTACTAACCATCGCCAAATCAATACCAGAGTTGGAAACCAAGAAGTGGACGGATATCGACCGACTGGATGTACGTCCCGAAGACGGAATCATAAAAATTCGGGGAACCAACGGCTGGGAGGCCCAGATTGATTCCCATTCCGGTGAAATCTTGCAGATTGCACCACGGCGGTCTGATGTTATTGAAGCCATCCACGACGGATCCTGGTTCCACGAAAAAGCTAAGCTCTGGTTTTTTCTGCCTTCGGCCGGAATCGTAACCATTCTATGGCTGACAGGCATTTACTTATTCTTTTATCCATATTGGGCCAAATATCGCAATAAAAAAAGGCTAAAAAAACGAAAAGAAGAACGGCAAAAACGTAAAATAGAGGAACCGTTATAGCTATAACATTCTTTTTTAGCAAATTATTTTACCAAATGAATAAACGCGTTAGAAAAAAAGCAGAAGAACTCCATGTTGACAAGATAAAACGGCATATTTTTATCTGTGCAGACCAAACCAAGCCAAAGTGCTGTAAAAAAGAGATTGGTTTGAAAGCATGGCAATACCTGAAGAAAAGATTAGGCGAACTCGATCTTGACGGAGCAGGCGGAATCTACCGTACCAAAGCCAACTGTCTGCGCATCTGTAAAAAAGGGCCCGTAGCGGTCGTTTATCCCGAGGGGACCTGGTATCACTCCTGCAAACCGAAGGTGCTGGAACGTATCATTCAGGAACATCTTATTGGGGGAAATCCCGTTAAAGAGTATATGTTTGCTGAGCAGCCGTTACACTAAAAATTAATTAAAAACTTTTATTGAACGGACTAAAATAGCTTCATAACTATTGTAAGTAGCAAGGCTTTTTACCATCAGTGTAACAAAGCTACCCCCATTCGATGCCCTATGGATGGATAACTGCTTTCGGAGCTCTGATTTTGAACCATCAGGGTAGTCTACTGGGATTTCTTCTCCAATAAAATCGTCATGGAAAAGATGTCTAAATTGATATTTAGAATATCCATAGGCATTAACGGCAGCATTATTAACTTCTAAAATTTTCTGGTCAGATTTTTTATAAATCCACATTGGAATTGGATTAAACCAAAAAAAGTGTCTGATAAGTGCTCTTCGTGAACAACTTTCTCCTGTTTCATAATGTATAACCTTCTAAATTGACATCAAACCAGCGTGCTGGATGAGCCTTTTATCTCTTTCTTCTTAAAGGTAAAAGTAAATGACAATCCATTGCTGCTCTCCACCTTCTTATCGGCTTCCAGCTGCTCAATAAGCGTTTCAATGATCGTAATTCCAATTGATTGTGATTTTCGATATTCAAAGTCACTTGGCAGACCGCAACCATTATCCTGAACACTCACCACAATATTATCTTCGATATGTTGGAGTATAACCTTTATCAAACCGCTTTCTCGGTCAGTAAAAGCATGTTCAAAGGCATTGGCTACCACCTCGTTGATAATAAGCGCACAAGGAACAGCCTGGTTAACATTAAGATTAAATGAGTCGTACTCTAGTTCTAAGTCGATTTCTTTATCACTCGCTGAAACTCCTTTAATATTTTCAATCAGATCTTCGACATAGGACCCAAAATCAATTTGAGAGAGTGAGGCCGACTGATAAAGCTTCTCGTGAATCAGCGCCATGGTTTTGATCCTGTTTTTACTGTCGTTCAGCAAACGCTTAACTTCTTCATTTTCGGTACTGAATGCCTGCAGATCCATCATGCCCGAAACCACCGCCAGATTATTTTTTACGCGGTGATGAATTTCCTGCAGCAGTGTTTCTTTCTCTTTAAGCGATTCTTTTAATTCTCGTTCATAAGCGATTTGATCGGTTACATCCTGCCCCACAATTTGAATCGCTTTCTGGTCTCCCTCGTAAGTAATCGGCGTGGACTGCGTTTTTATGTGGCGCATCTTGCCATCCATGGCCTTAACCTTATGAATAACAGGTTCTAAGGAATGAACAAGCGGATCTAAGGAACTGTCATCCATTAATTTCTTTTCCCGTTCCTCAACGAGCTCCATATCATCGGCTTCAACAATCTCATCCAGATATTCACCGATTATTTCCTCGGGAGAATTGGCACCCAGTATTTGTGCACCCGCCTGATTAATAAATTTTATCTCCCGATCCACCAAAATCGTAATAAGATCGGGATCATTCTTCACCAGTTTCTCCCACCGATTCTTGCTTTCTTTGAGTCGTTCAGCCGAAATAATTCGGTCAATTTGGGAAGAAAGCGTATCCACGATGCTGTCGATCAACTGTCGTTCTTCCTTCAGAAACGGTCCTTCATCAGCCATTGGTTTCTCTTCAGTATACACAACCTTTACCTGCAGTTTTTCACCTTCACCGCGGTCGCTTTTAGCCGATAGTTGCCAGTCAGTTTCGCGATAACTGTCCGTTTTATATATGTCGTCTCCATAGATAATTGCTGCTTCTGTATGCTCAGGATAACGCCATCCATCCGGCAGATAGCTCACGGCCTTTTGTAAGAGGCCTTCGATGGTACTTTTCTGCTGGGGCAGACTTGAAATATTATAGAGGCACCGCTGTTCCTTTATTCGTTCCTGAAGCTTATTGGTAGCTCGTTTTAAATCGGTAATATCTGTAGAAATACCGCACATACAGTTCTCGAATCCGGGTACGCCTTGTAACGGATACTTTATAGAATGATAATAGCGAATTTCGCCTTGCACCGGAATAGCTTCTTCGGTTTCTACGGTTTTACCATCCTTAAGCACAGCTTCATCATTTTTTTCAACCTGCCTTTCAAATTCGCGACCATGCACTTCACGAACTGATCTTCCGAGAATATCTTCGCGACTCTTGCCAAAGATCTCTACGTAATTATCATTTACCAACCGGTATTTTCTGTGCTGATCTTTGACATAGATAAGAGAATTCGATTGATTAATGACGGCATCCAACAATTGCTGTTGTTGTTCAAGATCGTATTGGGCTTCTTTTATCTCGGATAGATTTATACACGAACCTACAATAAATCGTTTATCTCTCCTGCTAAATGAATTGGCCGTAACAAAATAGGGGATCATTTTTCCGTCTTTGGTCTGCATTTGTACCTCGGCCTCTGCGTGTCCGGTTTTAAAAGCTTCTGCAATTTTTGAAGTTATAAATGGCCGGTCTTCTTCTTTATAGAAATCCAGCGGATCCAACTCCAAAACTTCTTCATCGGTGTAGCCCAGCTCACGATCTATATTATTCCATTTCACAAATTTCTGGTCTTCATCTATAAGGAAGAACAGTTCGGGAATACTCTGAATGGATTTATCAATAAATTCCTTTTCTTCTTCCAGCTTCTTCTCATATTCTTTGCGGGCAGAAATATCGCGTGTACTGGCCTGTATCTCGGTAATCTCACCTGTTTCTTTATCCAGTATCGGGCGCATTGTCGCTTCTACCCAAATATATCTACCCTCCTTGGTTCCCTTACGAAATTGCCAGGTAACAAATTCTTTCTTCTCAAATAGATTCTCGTCACCAATAAGCCGGTCCTTGTCATCGGGATGCATATTTTCAAAAGCATTTTGGCCAATCAACTCATCCGGACGATAGCCAATCAATTCTTTCGAAGCCTCAGAAGCATACAGATAGGTCCCGTCCGGTTTGTGACAAGAAATCATATCTGTGGCGTTCTCGGTAATCAACTGGTACTTGCGCTTCTCTTCGGCCAGCTCTTCATTTTTTTCTTCCAGCAACCGACTTTTTTGCTCCAACTTCAGCGAATATTCGCGCTGCTTTAAAAGTATATTAATCCGTGATTTGAGCAGCTTTTTAGAGGCCGGGATATACACCACATCATCGGCAAATTCCAGAACCGTATCACTGTTTCGGGACGCCTTTCGATCTGGTGACAACAATAAAAAAGGCAGAAAAATAGGCGCTTCCTTATTTTTCAATTCCCTCAGTTTCTGCTTGTTATCCTCAAAAGACTGGTGATCCAAAATACAGAGATCAAAGGAATGATCTGCAAGGCCATTTTCACTTATCTCAATCGTAAAAAAATCGGGCAAAAACTGTTTTATAAGCTCTCGATCTTTGGCATTGTATACCGACAGCAACAGCTCTGGTTGCTTCAGGGGAGTCGAGTCACCTGTATTTGACTTATAATTTAAGGTTTCCATAGTTGCACTTATCCTGAGAATCTACCTTTCTATTTCAGGTACACCCGATAAAATGCCCCGCATATTCTCCAGCTTGTTGCCTACTTGTACGCCTTCGGAGGTGATTTTAAACTCACGGATCGATTTCTCAAAGCCACTTAGCCGCTTCTTCAGTACTCCAATTGCTTTCTGTATCTGCCCACTAACTTCCAAGTACCGCAGAAAGAGGATATTATCTGCCAAATAGCTGGCATTCATATTGGTAGTGGTAAACTCGCCTGTCACGTTTTTTGACTCATTAAGCAAAAATGTGGTAACACCCATGTTTTGCAGATACACGGTAAGTGAATGCAGCCGTTCGAGCACATCTTCACCGCGAACAGCCATCCGGTATCCGCCAATGGCATCAATCATCACTATCCCAGTGTCGTTTTCCTCGACATCACGGCGGACAATCTTTGCAAATTCATCAGGAGAATACGAGAGCGGTTCTACCGGCACAATATTCAAGTAACCGCCATCGATCATCTTTTTAATAGGCGTGTTGATGTTTTCTGATCGTCGAATAATAAGCTCCTTAGATTCCTCAAAGGTATAAACCGTCGACCGCTCATTGCGAGAAGCAGCCTCCTTTGCAAATTGAAGCCCCAGGTTGGTTTTACCGGCACCGGTAGGACCTATAATAAGGCTTGTCGTCCCCTTTTCAATGCCTCCGTGTAACAGACTATCAACACCTTCAATACCCGAAGACATTTGACCCTTTGTAAATTTTCGGCTGTAGTTATTCGGTTGCAGCCGGGGGAAAACGGTAATACCATTGCCAGTTATTTTAAAAGAGTGCTTTCCACTTAACGAATCAGAACCCCTGAACTTGGGAACCTGCAAGGTTCGCCAATCACCACTATTTTCCAGCTCGATGATACCATCAACCCAATAGGCGGCATCGTCATCAGAAGTACGCGTCAACGATTCGGATGTCATCATCAGGGTGGCATTATGCTTGGTGATGTAATTTACCAGCGAAAGGGTCAGTTTTCTCATTTGATAGGGGTCCTGATTCAGCAGCCGCAGCATGGTAAACGAATCGAACAGTACACGGCTGGGCGAATGTTCTTTTATGGCTTCTACCACCGATTCCATTATGGGCCCCTGTTCAACCTCGGCCGTGGAAAACACATTATACTGCCCCGAATTCCCGGTAACGTCGTCTTTGGGACTTAAATCAAGAGCAGCAACTTTAGAAAGGTCCAGCCCAAATTGAGCCGCATTCTGAAGAATACTCTCCTTCGATTCAACCATCGTTACACAGAGCGCATTTTCGCCATTATCGATGGCTTGCCTCAAAAAATGAAATCCAAGGGTGGATTTACCTGAACCCGGTCCGCCTTGCACCAAATAGGCCTTTCGGGGAATTAATCCACCGTTCAGAATATCATCTAATCCTTCTAAACCCGTTGAAATCCTGTCCTTATCACTCATATAAAAAAATTGTTTATATGTATTTACGTATCCGAATACATTTAGTCAGGATACCTAAAAAAATGTCGCCCCAATCCTCTTATTTTTTTCCACTTGAAAACATAAGCGTATGAAAACAAAATTTAATGACGTAAAAGACCTATTTTCAGATATGGGTATTTCTACCTAACGTAGGATATAGATGCAGAAAAGACTTAGTTGTTTCCCATTGCACGTGATAATTCATAAATAAATCTATTCATGATCCAGCCGTGAGATTAGTTGAACCAGCTTATTAGGATTGGAATCAATGGATAGACAGTAATCAGCACCGGCACCGTGGAGCGCTTCTTCTATTTCATTGTAAGAGAATGTGTGAAGTGCAATAAGATATTTGGAGAGTTTTTGCTCGTAAATATCTTGCACATATTCAACGGGATTCTTAGGTGATGAAATGAGATCAACAATAGAAACGAGACATTTTTTTGTTTTAGCTACCCCCTCTTGAACTTGAGCATGGGTTACCTGCCAAATTTCCCGGCTCACCTCTGAGCTAAGTATTGACTTGACTGCATCATTTTGTATGGACTGATCACCTATTAGTAATATCCGCATATGAAGGGATTAGAATTTTTGCCCTGTTCATATAGCGGTTACCAGTAAAGAGAAGCTTCTAAATCAGCTAAACATCATATCAACAAAGCTAATAAATTATATTAAAGCGTATATAAACCAAAGTAAAACAATAATTTTCCTAACCTTATTTCAGGTTAAACAAATCATTTTTGATGGCAAACTTTACCAGTCCGACTGTATTTTTAGCCCCGGTTTTTTGCATAAGGTTACGCCGGTGGGCATCTACAGTACGAACACTAATCCCGAGATCTTCAGCAATTTCACGGTTGATATGCTCTTGGCATATTAATTGCAAAACCTGTAATTCTCGCTCGGTAAGGTCGGCAATCCGCTCACTAGTAGTTCGAACCCTCTCTCCTTCAACCATTAACGCTATAGTATCATTACAAAGATATTGATTGCCCGCATGAACCTCCTTTATCGCTTTAATAAGCTCTTCGGCACTGCGTTTTTTCAATATATAACCTGAAGCCCCGGCCTGCATCACATTTTTTATCTGATGGGAATCCTCATCATCACTCATAGTAAGAATATGAGTATCGGGATGATCTTTTAAAATATTTCTAATAGTACTCAATGAATCTAAATCCGGAATATTAAGATCCAGCACAACGACATCGATCTTACCTCCTTTTGACTCATAAGGGCATAGTTCTTCCTTATTTTTGGCCGTACCAATCACATTGATATCGGGGGCTTCGGACAAAATTTTCGTAATGCCTTCCCTAACAATCTTGTGATGTAATGCAATAAGAATATTCACAAATGTCGCAAAGCTATTTATTATAAGATATAATCTTGCTCAGAACTGTTATACACTATAAAAATAAGGGCGTGCGTAAATATTTTGCCCAATCCTTTTTTAACGATCTTTCCTACTTCATATTCTACACGACCAATGTCCCGTAAACTTTTCTGAAAGCCTAAATATTCAAACCCAAGAATAACTTTTTAAAAGCAAGATGTATATAGGTCAATTCACCTATTCATAAATAGGTGAATACATTAAGTGCTTTTCCCACAGGGAGTTAGGAGTCAATATATACTCATTACACTATCGTGTTATACCGATAGAATGAATTTATTAAAATCAACCTTTTGTTTACTAAGAGTACATCTTTACTCCATATACTTTATTTTAAATTTAAAAATATAATACTGGTATGCCAGAAAGGAAGATATAAACCATTTCTGTTTTTATTTAAAGACGCTTTAAGCTTGTTTTAACAACATGCAAAACTATCAAAAAATCCTGCTTGCCATCATTGCGACTACTGTCTTCGTAATTGGTAGTATTCATATTTATCTGAATTTTTTCCTGGAAGAAAAGCTGCAAAAAAGGGCGATTAAAAAAATCCATGCAGCAACTGATAATGCTTACAATATCGAAGTTGGTGATCTCGACCTTCACATATTCAGTCGGCAGCTTTCTATTTCCACAATTAGAATGACAAAGAAGGAAAATAGCAAAACCACGGATTTACATTTAACACTGGACGAATTTAATATATCGGGTATTAATTTAACCAATCTCCTTTTTAGGAATGAGCTGACGACCCAAGAAGTCAATATCGTTAATCCCAAAGTGTATCTGTCAGAAAACAGAAAAAGCTCATCAAGCAAAAAGATAGAGTGGCGAAAATTATCACAATCTTTATCAGAAACAGCCCTAAAAGTGCTGGACAATATTTTTATTTCAGAGTTCAATATTAAGGGGCTTTCTGTTAATAATACTCGTACAGATCTATCCCCAGAACCCAATTTATCAATCTCAAATTGTAATGTAGCCTTATCTAATATATCGATCGACTCAACATCACTGACGGATGATCGCATAGTTCCTGCTGAGAGTATCGAGGTAACTGCACAGAACGTGCGGTGGCAAACCCCAACTAAACTGTATGATATTTCGGCCAAACAATTTCAATTTTCCTCTTCTGATTCGATGCTGGAAGTAAACAACTTTTCGGTTCTACCGAAGCTTAAAAAGGGAACTTTCTCTAAAAAAGTGGGCCATGAGATTGATCGGATTAATCTTTTCGTCCACCAAATTAAGGGAGTGCAAATTAATGTAGATCAGGCAAATAGTGGTGAAGGTATCTCAGCAGGTCTTATCAGTATTGAAAACGCAGATTTAGATATCTATCGGGATAAGCGTCGTTCTGACCCCGCAAAAAGTAACAAGCCTCTGCCGAAGGAGATGATTCAGGGGATCCCCTTCCCTGTCTCTTTTGATAGCATCCGTATTAGCAAAAGCAATATTCGTTATTCCGAACGCGTACAAAATGCTGATAAAGCAGGTTATATTGAATTTGCAAACCTATCAGCAGGATTCTCTAACTTTACCAATATTGAATCACGCTGGAAAACCCATACTCCCACCCTATTTGCAGAAACCATGATCATGGACAAAGCACGTTTAAACGTGCAGTTTAAATTTTTTATGGCTGATAAAGGAAACCGTCAGGAAATAAAGGGAACGTTACAACCAATGAAGATGCAGCCACTTAATCACATTCTGGAACCTATTACCTTTGTCCGAATTGACAGGGGCAAAATTTTGGGACTTGATTTTGATATGAATCTCTCAGAAAATCATGCAGGAGGTACCTTAACATTGCAATACAACGATCTTAAAGTTTCACTTCTCGATGATGAAGGTGCAGGAGAAAATTTTGGTGATAAAGCAAAATCACTTTTGGCAAATACCTTCAAAATAAAGTCAGAAAATAAGGGAGAAAAACCGAGAGTCTCCCAGGTTGATTTTAAACGAATCAAAGATAAATCCGTTTTTAATTATTGGTGGAAAAGCTTACTCTCAGGCCTTAAAGAAAGTATTGGTCTCTAATCTGTTTTGAACTAAATCGTAAAGCATGTCAGATACTCCCACATTTAAACAAATACAGAAAGCATATCTTAAAATACGTGAAAAAGTCCATCGTACAGCCGTAATAAAGAGTCAAAAAGTAAATGAACGCGCAGGCGGAGAACTCTTTTTCAAGTGCGAAAACTTTCAAAAAGTAGGTGCTTTTAAATTCCGCGGTGCAACCCATGCAGTGGGAGAATTATCAAAAGGAAAAGCACAAAACGGGGTTGCGACGCACTCATCAGGGAACCATGCCCAGGCGGTTGCCCTTGCTGCCAAACAGCGGGGCATACCTGCTCATATCGTGATGCCCGAAAACGCACCAAAAGTGAAGGTAAATGCGGTTCGGGACTACGGGGCTAATATTACATTCTGCGAATCCACCCAGCAGGCTCGCGAATCGACCCTGGAAGCGGTTATTGAAAAAACCGGAGCCACTTTTATCCATCCCTATGACAATCCCCATATTATAATGGGTCAGGGAAGCGCGGCGATCGAACTGCTGGAAGATCAACCCGGGCTGGATTTCATACTTGCACCAGTTGGAGGCGGCGGGCTTATTAGTGGTACGGCTATTGCGGCTTCAGGATTTTCACCGGATACGAAAATTATCGGCGTTGAGCCGGAAGTAGCCAATGATGCGTACCTCTCGTTTAAAACAGGTGAGCGTCATCCTGTACAAAGTACTGATACGGTAGCCGACGGGCTGCGTACATCACTCAGCGAACTTACATTCAGCTGTATTCAAAAACATGTTGATGATATTGTAACCGTTTCCGAACAAGAAATTATTGATGCCATGAGGTTTATCTGGGAACGCATGAAAATCATTATTGAACCATCGAGTGCTGTTCCGGTCGCTGCAGTATTCAATGGGAAAATTCGTATCAATAACCAAAAAGTCGGAATCATCATCAGCGGCGGAAATATGGATCTGGATACTCTGCCCTGGCAATAGAATTAGAAATTTAGAAATTGGTAATTAGGTAATAGATATATCAATGGCTGATAAAATCACTGTTATCGGAGCCGGTGTTTCGGGCATTACCACTGCCCTTTCGCTACAACTTTTGGGATACAAGACCGAGATTATCACGGATAAAAACCCTTCTGACATTTCAAACAAGAATGTACATCCGGAATTTGCAAGCCTGTTTCCTTCGGCCTCGGTTATACCCCACTCCGTTTACTCCGGACGACTGGAGGAGTTGTTTAAGCAGTCGCAATCCTTTTTTTACGAACTCCGCAAACGTGTATTTCCCGGAGTAACCATCCACAAACATTTTGAAGTGTTCGAATTTGAAGCTGAACAACCGGAGTACTGCAACTGGATGCCAAATTACACCCCTATTTCCGATCTTTCTGAAACTGTTGTTCCGCGCCGGCCTAATGATAAGCCGCTTTATGGCTGGCTTTTTGATTGCATCTTTGCCGACTGGTCACTCTATTTCCCTGCCCTTATCACTCTTTATCAACAAAGTGGGGGAATCATCACACATCAAAAACTGGAACAAGAAGATATGTCAGCCCTATCATCCGAAGTTGTCATCAACTGCAGCGGCACCGGTTCCCCCTTATTATTTAATGATCCCAGTGAAGATCAGCTCATCATGCGCGGGCATTTGCTTCATAAGTCTGAGGCTCCATTAATTACCACCAACGATGAAGACATTGTATCCTATAATTACACTCCGCAACCGGATGTGTATTCTGATGACGAGGGTAATGCCTGTGATGTTTATTGCTACCCCCGAAAAGACGGTTGGATTCTCGGTGGCAGTCGTCAAGTAGGACAACTAAACAAAGCAAATAACTGGGAAAGTTTTAGTGAATCGTCTACATATGCCATCGATGAGATCCAATTTCCCACACAGATTATTGATTTAAATAATGAGATCCTCAATAACTCTTACGGTCACCGGCTTGAGATATCGGATAACATCATTCCTTCGGTAGGCTATCGCTATATCCGCAACCGCAGAAATGGGTTACGACTTGATCAAGAAACGATATCAGGAAAAAAAGTATATCACAACTATGGACATGGCGGAGCGGGCGTTACACTTTCCTGGGGATGTGCAATAAAAATCGCCCATCGGATATCAAATCAACATCAAAAAGGAATTAAAGCTGAACTGTTGGACAATATAAGCGATATAGATATTGAACAATGACCTAAGTTGAATTAGTTATAGATCTGCTTTTCGGCACAATCCGGGCAATCGAGCCAATTTTCTGATGGCATCTGTGGCAATGCTTTCGGGCTGCTCCCCTTCTCAAAAACAGGCCGGTACAACACATCACCTTTTTCATGTGACTCCCCACAACTATGGCAGTTTTCCTCTCCATCAAGCTCTTTAGGGGTATATCCCGCAATAATCCAACCTTCGTGACCGGCATGTACAGCAAGACTTTCCAGTGCAGCACGAACTGTTTGAGATTTGTTGCCCCCATAAAACTTCCCCGAAAGTTCCTCTAATAGTTTTACGGTATCGTCATCGAGGGTAAAATTTAATCGTTTCATACTTCACAACCTGTTTTATGTCTATTTTGATGAAATTGGTAGTTGAACCAATGTCCGGTTACTAACAATGCACTCCCGCCCATTGTTACCAGCGATTCTCCCCATAATCCTAACCACTCATGAAAAATCCAGGCCAATGCAACTACTGCTAATCCCGAGTACAATAAAACTGGAATTCGCTGCGGTAGATTACTATGGCGCAATGCAAAAATTACAGTGGGAACAATGAGCAAAAACAAAAGCGGATGGGTCCAGAAATGGATCGATTCAGCCACGGGCCAAAGCGGTAACAACGCAATGGCCACCGGAAAAAACAAACAGTGTATCGCACATAGCCCTGAAAGAGTAATACCTATCTCATCCCAAAAAGATTTCGAAAACAAACGTTGTTCTGATTGGTTAAATTTTTAATGTGTATTAAGATACACACTTCCTTTCTTTCTTACAAGATTTTGCTCTGCTTCCTCAGAAAAAAAATTTAAAATTAATTTCAAAAATCGGTTTTATAATTTCGTTAAGCTCCTATTTTAAGATTAACAAATCTTTAATCAATAGTTATATAATGGTAGACAGTAAAAGAATTTTTAGGCTGTCAGGAATCATCTTTTTAATGATTTTTGTGACAGTTTCTTCTCTTGCACAACAGAATAATTTTTCAACTAAGGATTACGAAAAATCGCAATACGGTATTGAGATGCGTGACGGTGTCAAGCTACATACTGTGGTATATGCTCCCAAAGACACCACGCAGGAATACCCCATCCTTATGAAGCGAACACCCTACAGCTGTCGCCCGTATGACGAAGGAAAAGTCCCTGAACAAATCATGCATAATCCGCACTTGCAAAAGGCTGGCTTTATCTTTGTTTGCCAGGATGTACGCGGACGTTGGATGTCGGAGGGTGATTATACAACGATGACACCAAACCGTGAAAATCCTGATAGCATAGACGAAAGTTCTGACACCTATGATACGGTGGAATGGCTCATCAATAATATTCCAAATAATAATGGAAAAGTAGGTCAGTGGGGCATCTCCTACCCCGGATTTTACACCACGGCCGGATTACCTGATGCGCATCCCGCCATGGCCGCTTCTTCCCCGCAAGCCCCGATCTCAGATTTCTTTTTTGATGATTTCCACCACCACGGGGCTTACTTTTTGAGCTACTGGTATGTAACGCCACTATTCGGAATACAGCATGAGGCACCCACCGACACTTCCTGGTATAACTTTGCAGATACCGGTACCAACGATGGGTACCTTTTTTATAAAAGTATTACTCCGTTGACCAAAGCAGATGAGTACTATTCCGAAGATAATTTCTTCTGGCAGGAGCTAAAGAATCATCCCAATTATGATGAATTCTGGCAAAGCAGAAATATTCTACCGCACTTAAATGATATTGATCACCCGGTCATGACGGTTGGTGGCTGGTTTGATGCCGAAGATCTCTACGGACCGCTTAATACCTATCGATCTGTTGAGAAGAAAAACCCGGATACCAAGAATACTATTGTCATGGGTCCCTGGAGTCATGGGCAATGGGCAAGCAGCAGCCCTCACCAATCAGTAGGAGAAATCTATTTTGGTAAAGGGATATCTGCGTTCTATCAAAAAGAAATTGAATATCCCTTCTTTATGAAGCACTTGAAAGGTGCAGATACTAAAGAGCTTCCGGAAGCCTATATGTTCGATACCGGGAAAAAATCATGGAGTACCTTTGACCACTGGCCCCCCAAAAACATTGAGCAGAAATCATGGTATATCCACGGCGATGGTCGTTTAGATGATACGAAACCGGAAAAAACCAAGAAGAGATATACCGAGTACAAAAGTGATATTGATAACCCGGTACCTTATAAAGAAGAAAGCGAGCTTGTATTTATTCCCCAGGATTATATGACTGATGATCAGCGTTTTGCAGCTCGTCGGCCGGACGTTATTACCTTTGAAACACCTATACTCAAAGAAGATGTAACACTGGCCGGTGATATGCTTGCCAATCTCTTTGTCTCAACCTCCGGTACCGCTTCGGACTGGATAGTTAAGTTAGTGGATGTGTATCCTCCCAGCACCGAGGAAAGTGAACATACCCCTGAGGATGTAGAGCTTGATAACTATCACCAGATGGTGCGTAGTGAAGTTATTCGTGGACGTTTTCGGGACAGCTATGAAAACCCAAAACCATTTAAGCCCAATAAGGTAACCAATATCGATCTACCCCTGCAGGATGTGTACCACACTTTTAAGAAAGGGCATAGAATACAGATCCAAATTCAGAGCACTTGGTTTCCTCTCGTGGACCTAAATCCCCAAAAATATGTGCCAAATATTTTCAAAGCGGATGAAGAAGATTTCCAAGACGCCATTCAGCGTATTTACCACAGCCCTAAATACCCTACCTCCATTGAAGTGAAAGTGCTAAAAAACAAGTAGGATAGCCTTTCATTCGAATTAACTTAAAAGCACCTATTTGTTCCTTAATGTAGAAAAGGCTCCGATAAAAATCGGAGCCTTTTAATTTAAATGCTTTGTAAAAGCAGATTAACCTGCTTTCTTCTTCGCTTTAAAGCGATTAATGACGCCACCGTGTAGCACAGCTTCTTTTTGACGTTCACTGAAGGTATGCTTAACAGTATATTTTTTTCCTTTCGTCTTGTTATGAATAACAACTTCGTTACCATTTTTAATAGCTTCTCGGATGTCATTCACTTCAAGGATATCTCCCTGATCGATATCTTCGTAGTCCGCATCATGTTCAAATTCTAAGGGCGGAATTCCGAAGTTAATCAGGTTTTGCCAGCCAATACGTGCATAGCTTTTAGCAATTACAGCTCGCATACCTAAGTAACGCGGTGCAATAGCAGCATGCTCGCGACTGGAGCCCTGTGCATAATTTTCACCTGCAATCACGACATGTCCATCATGCTCTTCTTTGGCTTCCATCGCACGATCGTGGAAGTTTTCATCTACAACATCCAGGGTAAACTTGCTAATCTCAGGAATATTACTGCGGTAAGGAAGCACTTCGGCTCCGGCACGAAGAATTTCATCCGTAGAAATGTCATCGCCCATCTTCAGCAGAACGGGAACATCAAAGTCTTTCAACTCATCAAAGTCGGGCATTGTAGAAATATTTGGCCCCTTCTTGATTTCACCTCGTTCCTCTTTGGGCTTGGGCGGAGTAAGCATCTCCGTATTGATATGAATTTCTTTGGGATGCTCGAACTTGGGATATCGCATATTATACAGATCCTCGAGATCGCGTGGATCTGTAATTTTACCCGTAAGAGCAGAAGCCGCAGCGGTCTCAGGACTTACTAAGAATACCGAATCTTCGGGCGTTCCTGAGCGATCCGGGAAGTTACGAGGTACTGTACGAAGACTATTTTGTCCTGATGCCGGTGCCTGCCCCATCCCTATACAACCGTTACATCCGGCCTGGTGAATACGTGCGCCGGACTGAACCAGGTTAAACATCACGTTATTCTTAACCATGTTTTCAATAATCTGTCGCGATGTGGGGTTGATATCCCAAGAGACATTATCATCAACCGTTTTATCTTTTACAATCTCAGAACAGATCCAGAAATCACGATATCCCGGATTGGCAGAAGATCCAACATATGATTGATAAATATCCTGACCTTCAACTTCACGAACCGGTACAACATTACCGGGGCTACTGGGCAGAGCGATCAGTGGTTCAACATCATCCAATACAAGCTCTTCATACTTGTCATATTCCGCACCTTCATCGGCCTTGAGCTCAACAAATTCATTGCCACGTTCCTGCGTCTCCATAAATCGACGCACTTCACCGTCAGCAGGAAACACCGTGCTGGTTGCCCCCATCTCGGTACCCATATTTGCAATTACGTGACGATCCATCGTGGAAAGATTTCTCAATCCTTCGCCAAAATATTCGATCACATAACCGGTAGCACCATCAACATCATAACGTCGCAGCATTTCAAGAACTACATCTTTGGCACTTACCCAGTCAGGGAGATTTCCTTTGATCTCAACACCTAACACTTTAGGCATCTTTATGTATAGAGGTTCGCCCGCAATCGCAAAAGCAACGTCCAGACCACCAGAACCAATGGCGAGCATTCCCATGCAACCGGCTGCCGGTGTATGACTGTCAGATCCTGCCAATGTTTTACCGGGAATTCCAAAACGTTCTGTTTCAATGGGATGGCTTACCCCGTTACCCGGACGGCTGTACCACATACCAAATCGTTCAGCAGCAGATTTCAGAAATACGTGATCATCCGGATTTTTAAAGTCCGTTTGGATCAAGTTGTGATCAACATATTGGCACGATAATTCAGTTTGTGCCTCATCCAGTTCCATGGCCTCAAGCTCAAGCATCACCATAGTACCAGTGGCATCTTGCGTGAGCGTTTGATCAATTTTAAGACCAATTTCCTGGCCTGGAACCATTTCACCATCAACGAGATGGCTTTTGATTAGTTTCTCAGTAACATTAAGTGGTTTACTCATAAATATTTTTGGATTTATTTCCGCTGTATAGTTGATTACCTAAAGTAAAATTCCTCTAAAATCGTTTCTTAAAATACCAGACCATACCCCTACTCTTCAAGTAAATGCACAAAAAATAATAATTTATACATATTCTAAGCTATAGGTAGAAATATATACTTAGTTTTTAAAGTTTTTTTTCTTAATTAACAGTAAATAATAAGCTGTAAAGATAATCGGAGATTATTCTTTGTATGAATACGAGCGATGTAGTAGCCATACTTGCAGAAAACTGGGATATGACGCATGCTGAAGCACGTGACTTTTTAGACGTTATTACCCAAACATTTACTGAAAATATCGCTTCCGGTAATTCATTTTCGATACCGGAACTGGGAACGTTTGGTACTACTACTCGAAAAAAAAGAAAATCTTATAATCCGCACTATGAGCAATACATGAAGCTACCCCCAAAACGGGTTGTTGATTTTAATCCCAGTAAGGGACTAAAAGAAGACTTAAAACAAGTGGATATAGACGATGAGTGAAAAAGTTACATTTGGAGAACTTATTGAGTCGATTGCTGAGGAAACAGAGCACTCCAAGCAGTTTACCCACGATTTTCTCAAGGATTTTGTGGATATCATCAATGGTGGACTCGAAGAAGACGGCAAGGTGAATATTGCCGGCTTCGGGAAGTTTGAACTTCAACGCGTGGATGAACGCGAAGGGTATAACCCACAAACCGAGGAAAAGATAACTATTCCCGCCCATAACAAGGTGGTTTTCAAGCCTTACAAAGATCTCAGAGAACTTGTTAATGCTCCCTATGCACATATGGAGCCGCAACTTATAGAAGAGGAGGAAAAAGAAGAGGAGACTACATCTAATGCTGAAGATCACTCCTCAGCTGACCACCAAGCAGTGGATTCCCAAACGGAAAAGTCAGCTATTGATAGCAGTAGTAGCATTGATGAAGACAATAAGCAAGCTCAAAAGGAACAGAAATCAGAATCTGATATTCCGGAAAGTTCAGAAGAGCAGAAACTAAACGAAGACGATTTTATTCCAACTGCTCCCCCCACCTCACACCAGCAAGATAGTGATGAGGATAAAACCAGTGATAAGAACCAAATAGAAACTGAGGAAGATTTTCCATTTAGTTTTGAAGCACAGCAAGAATCTGATGAGGATATAAGTGAAGCCTCAGCCTCTGAAAGCTCGGATGATATTGAGGATTATGACAATGGGGATATTGTCGAATTTAGGGCTGCCGCATCAGATACTGAAGATGACCTCCTTGAAGAGTTCATTGGTTCAGAAGAAAAAGAACAGCAGGATGAAACCTCCGAAGATATCGAAGCAGTAGAGGAAACTGAGCCCGAAACAAATGAACCTCAAGAATTTGAAGATAAATTAGACGAAACAGGATCAAGCGAGGAAGAAGACGATGACGAAGAGAAAGAAGCAACAAAGTCTGAAGAAGAAGTCCTTGCAGAAGAAGTAGAAAAGCTCGAAGAAACAGCTCAAGACTTAAAACAGGATCAACAAGAACAGTCTGACCTCGAAGATAAAAACTCCCAATACCCTACTCCCCCAACAAGTCGTCCATCCGATCGAAGTTCTTCATTTTCATATGTGGCAGCTGCTGCCATTGTATTGCTACTTATTGCAGGAGGAGCATGGTATTACAGTACGTTATCAACAAATGATACTACACTGATTTCTTCATCGGAAGAACCAACAACTTCAACTGATGCTGCACAGGAAGTTAACACTCAGCAGCAAGAGACCGAAGATTCTCAAGAATCAGCACAAAATCAGTCACAAGCGTCAACGCAGTCTTCAGCAACACAACAATCAACAGGTAATACAGCGCCTGATAATCAGTCTGTTGAAATTGAAGAAGGACAAACCTTGTGGAGCCTTGCCGAAGACCGATATGGAAACCCTCGTTTATGGCCATGGATTTACGGCAATAATGGTTCACTTGAAGATCCCGATTTAATTTACGCCGGCAGTTCACTTTCTATACCATTGCCATCAGGGCCGCAGAACACCCTTACCAGTACCGATTCAGTGGGTGTTGCCAAAGGATTTATCGCCACCTACAAATGGTATAAAAGCAATAAGCAATCCAAAGCTAAAAATCACCTTTGGGCTGCCAAGTTGTACCACGACGATTTACAACAGCTTGCTGATGTACCAATAGATAAAACAGATCTTTCTTATGCCAACAAAGCCCGCTAACGGTTAGTTTGGCAAACCTTAGACCCTTAAATAAAATTTGTAATAAAAGCACACCATAGGAGTAAATATATGATTCGTCACGTAGTAATGTGGAAATTAAAAGAAGAAGCGGAAGGTGCCACCAAGGAAAAGAATGCCGAAAAGATGAAACTTATCCTGGAGGGACTAAAAGTAAATATCGACGAAATTAAAAATGTAGAAGTTGGAATCAATATTTCTGAAGATGACGACGAAGCGGGTTCACCGTATGATGTAGTTCTGATCTCTGATTTTGAAACAGAGCTGGATTACACTATGTATACTCGTGATGAAAATCATAAAAAAGCTGTGAAATTTATTAACTCGGTGATCGAAGAACGCCACTTCGTTGATTACAAAGTGGACACCTAAGAGCTAATACATATAACTACATTCCAAGCAGGGGTTTTCTACCAAAGCCCCTGCTTTTTTATTTTGTCATCCTTGTCTTGGCTGCCGCTACCAACCGTTTAAAAACCCGTCGCTGAGCCGGTATTTGCGGCATATATTCGGGATGCCATTGTACGCCCAGAATAAAATTCCGGTTGGTGTGCTCAATGGCCTGTATAATGCCATTTTCTTCTTTAGCAACAACAGCTAAGCCTTCGCCCAAATCATCCACAGCCTGATGATGCAGTGCATTAACCCATACCTTTTCAAAAGTCAAAATATCATGTAGCATGCTATTACCATCTACCTCCACCCTTTTCTTTGGCCACACGCTTTGTATTCTGGGCACTTCAGTATAGTATCCTGCGATATCCTGATGAAGAGTACCTCCAAAATGTATATTTAACAGTTGTGCTCCCCTGCATATTCCCAATATGGGAATATTTTTATCTACTGCCTTTTCGATAAGCCCAAACTCGAGTTCATCACGATTATCATCAATATCTTCCGACGAAGCAGAAAAAATCTTCCGCAAAAAATAGATAAAAGGAAAAAATATTATCGTTAACAGATAAATAAAAAACCTTCGCAGGCTCGATACCTTTTCATCTTTCGAAAACAGATCGCGAATATCTTCTGCCCCGTACCGTTCCGGGTTAATATCGGCACCCCCTCCAATGATAAGTCCATGGATATCTTCTTCAGGCAACCCTTTTTGTGGATGTATATGAATAGCACGCCCCCCGTGAAGAAACACCGCAAAACGAGTAAACCACCAAGCCGCTCGTCCTCCTTTATCAGGTCCTGTCACCCCAATATTTGGTTTCCTTCTATTCATCTAAGTCCAGCAATATTTCTAAGGTTTTTGCCCATTCTTTACGAAATGATATTACTGTTTGATCACGTCGCAACAAATATAACCGACTTAACTTATTAAGCATTTCATCATCAGCGGCAAGTCTTTCTACCACCAGCCAATGATTCCACTCATCTTCAAAGCGCCAGTCCGGGTCATCAATCCTGCTGTTCGGCAAACGGTAATGAAAAGTGGGACGCGGATCGTTCTTTTCTCCCTCCATTACAGGTTCAATTATATCTTCATTCAACATCCCAAATATTGGCATCATATCAACGGGACGATTACGCGTGGGATTAAATTCGATGTAGTCCTCAATGAATTGATCAACATCCGGGGCATATTCCGGGCTCAAAATCTTCTTTACATATTTTTCAGGAAATGGATCCACAAAGGGAGATATCCGTCGCGTCATGTCAATCCTCAGTACTTCAAGCAGCCACGGATACACCACCGCAAACGCACGCAAATAATTCAGCAGCGTTTTTACATTTAAATTGGGAGCCTCAATATTTAAGTGCATCCCAAAAGCATGTACCATAGAAGCATACGTACCCTTTGCTTTATTTTCCTGAAGAGCCTTCCGAAGGTTTTCCAACTTCTCCAGCTCATCGATACTAACCGGCGGCATTACAATCTCGAGCGGTACGACCGATCGTGCCATTTTATCTACCACATCTTCTATAGATTTGCGTATAGAATCTTCCTCCAAGCTAATACCAAGTTTATCAAAAATATTTTCCTCGGCCATCCTACGAAGAATACGCGCATCCAGCTCTACTCTGAAATCCCCCAGATCGCTGCCCGATATATTTATCTGATAACGGTGCTCTTTAGATATCTCTCCTCCAAAAACCGAGGTAATAATTTCAGCCGCCTGCATGGGCTCAATTCCTGCAAATTCAATCTCAAGTCCCACCATTCTTGAGTTCCCATCCTTGTTTTTTGTAATCGGGGGCGATAAAAAAGACATTAAGTATCAAAATTTATTTGTATGAAGTTTTGAAAACTACAGCTATCTGTTAAGACGACTGTTGCAATATATAAAGCAGCACAGTTGTAAAAGCTTGCAAATGAGCGTATTGATAATTTGCCAACAAATCAGCTTCTTAGCATAATCAAGTTTTAAAGGACTGCAAAATATCATTAATAAAATTCAGGGAAAACTTATGACACGAATCATCCGGCTAAGTCTGCTGCTGATCTTTTTGTTACCAATCATGTCAGTAGCACAGCAAACTAAAGTTTTTACAGGCGCCAAAATTATCCCTATAAGTGGGGAACCCATTGATAACGGTGTGCTCGTCACGAAGGGGGATAAAATTGTTGCTGTTGGAACAGAGGCTGAGGTTGATATACCCTCTAATGCAAAAACATTCGATGTAACCGGCAAAGTTATCATGCCCGGACTCGTAGACTCCCACTCACATATTGGTAATGGTGACGGGGGCGATCGATCTGCAGCCCTCCATCCCGATACACGCATTATAGACAGCATTGATCCGCACAGCGAAACATTCAAAAAAGCACTGGCCGGTGGCGTAACAACGGTGAATGTGTTACCCGGCTCGGGTCATTTAATGAGCGGACAAACGGCCTATCTCAAACTCCGTAATGCGGATAAAATTGAGGAGATGCTTTTTGTGGATGATCCACAAAAAGAGGTAGCGGGCGGACTCAAAATGGCAAACGGCACCAATTCTATAGGTGATCCCCCCTTCCCAGGTACGCGTGCCAAATCAGCTTCAATGGTTCGGGAGCTATTTATAAAAGCACAGGATTACAAAGATAAGATAGAACAAGCTGACGGTGATCCCGAAAAGATGCCAACACGAGATGTGGGCATGGATGCACTGGTTGAAGTGCTAAATGGAGAGCGTATCGTCCACTATCACACACACCGCCATTACGATATCCTCACCGCTATTCGGCTGGCCGAAGAATTTGGATTCCGAATCGTCCTGCATCATGTAAGTGAAGCCTGGAAAGTTGCCGACGAAATTGCAGAAGCTGAGGTACCAGCATCCATCATTGTACTCGATGCCCCCGGAGGCAAACCCGAAGCTACGGACATTAAATACAAAAATGGCGCTGTTTTAGAGAAAGCCGGCGTAACGGTTGGTTATCACACCGATGCCTCTATTACTGATACCCGACTGTTTTTGCGATCAGGAGCATTTGGGGTCCGCGCAGGAATGAGTCGCGAAGCCGCACTCGAAGCACTGACCATCGAAAATGCTAAAATGATGGATCTGCAGGATCGGGTGGGAACGCTCGAAGCCGGGAAAGATGCTGACTTCGTGGTCTTATCCGGCGATCCGCTGAGCGTTTATACAAAAGTAGAACAAACGTGGGTTGAGGGTATTAAGCGATTCGATTACTCCAACCCTAAAGATCGCAAGTATTCCACCGGCGGTTATAATGTGTTTCGAGGTTCGGCTCACAATCATCACGGTGACAAATAATTCACTGTTAGCTCAAAACCGACATGCCATGCTGATTTTTATTCAGCATCTTCAAGAATTTAAGTTTTAAATAATTAGCGCTATGAAAAAACGAATTACACTTTTTGTTTTTGTACTATTGATTGGATTAAGTACTGCTACACAAGCCCAAGTAGCTGTGCAAGCCGATACGCTTTACACCATGGAAGGCGACAAAATTGTGAACGGAGTTGTCCTTATCGACAACGATAAGATTGAAGCCGTAGGTTCAGCTTCAGAAATTAAGATCCCTACTGACTATGAAACTCATCAGGCCTCAGTTGTAACACCGGGTTTGGTAGACGCCCACAGCGTGGTAGGATTGGCAGGCATCTACAACCGGGATGATGATCAAGACCAACTGGAAACATCCGATCCCATTCAACCCGAACTGCGAGCCATCGATGCCTATAACGCCCGTGAGCAGTTGGTGAAATTTGTACTCGATAAAGGGGTAACGACAACCCATACAGGGCACGGTCCGGGCGCTTTGGCAAGCGGACAAACGATGATTGCCAAGACACCCTATAATACTGTTGAGGATGCTTTAGTAGATTCCGCAACAACGGTCGCCTTTACGCTCGGCTCTACTGTTGGACGTAACTTTGATAGTCCCGGCACAAGTGCTAAAGGGATTGCCATGCTCCGACAAAAGTTTATAGATGCGCAGGAATACCTCGAAAAACGTCAGGCTGAGGATCCCGATAAACGTCCCAACAAAAATTTGAAGATGGAAGCATTGGCTGATGTACTCAATGGTAAATTAACGGCTATGATAACCGCCCAACGATCTAATGATATCATGTCGGCTCTGCGGCTGCAGGAAGAGTTTGGTTTTGATATGATCCTGGATGGGGCAGCCGAAGCATATCTCCTATTAGATGAAATTAAAAAAGCCGGAGTTCCGGTGATCATCCACCCTACAATGGTTCGAACTTATGGTGATACCCAAAACGCAAGCTTTACCACAGCAAGTAAATTAGCCGAGGCAGGTATCCCCTTTGCCTTTCAAAGTGGATTTGAAAGCTATGTACCTAAAACCCGAATTGTTCTTTATGAGGCGGCGATTGCAACCAGTTACGGACTCAACAGAGAACAAGCATTATATGCCTTAACGAAAGCTCCTGCTGAAATACTCGGCATATCCGACCGCGTAGGATCATTGAAGGAAGGCAAAGATGCCGACCTCGTTTTGTTTGACGGTGATCCCCTCGAATACACCACTCACATCAGTTCTGTAATCGTAGATGGAAATGTAGTCAAAGAAAAAGATTAAAAGCATTACAAATCCCTCAGGATTAAAACTAATGGATCTCTTGCGGCGTTTATTAATCCTGAGGGTTTTTCAAACATATTAGCTAGTCGTCTGAATAAGCTTCGCGGATTACTCTGCGGAGCTTTTCTTTGGTCGTATCATCTGTAAAAGCGTGATCGACAGCCTCAATATTACAACGATAAAGCTGGTCAACATCCCAAGCAAAAATATCGGAAAGCGTTTGATATTCCTCATTCAACGTGACATTAGAGATGGTTCGCGTATCGGTGTTTACACTCAGGGAAATCCCCTTTTTGTAAAGCATATCAATAGAATGGTCGTGAATGGTTTCAAAAACATTGGTTTGCACATTACTTGTAGGACAAACCTCCAAATGAATGTTATGTTCTCTTAAATAGTCTAGCAGCTCATCATCCTCTGCACTCCGAACCCCGTGACCAATTCGTGAAGGGTTAAAATGCTTAATCGTTTCCCACACACTTTCTGCACCGCAGGCTTCTCCCGCGTGAGCAGTGCAGTTCAATCCTTGTTTATTGGCATACTCAAAAGCCGGAATATGATTATCAATCGGAAAACCGGCTTCATCAGCGGCAATATCGAATCCAACCACCCGACTACCCGAAAACTGCTCAACAAGCTTGGCTGTTTCCATACTCTGATCATCAGAATAATGGCGCAGCGTACATAAAATAATACCGGCCTCAATGCCTGTTGCCTTCGCCTGCTCATCAACTGTATTATTTACAACAGTAACCACCTCTTCAGGGGATAAATCCTTTCGGGTGTGCAAGAGCGGGGCGAAACGAATTTCGGCATAAATAACACCATCGGCTTCAAGCTGAGTAAAGAGGTCCTTTGTCACCAATTGAAGCGCCTCCCGATCTTGCATCAAGGCAACAGCACTTTCTGATCGGCTAATGTAATCTGCCAAATCACGGCATTTATCAGGGGCAATAAACTGTTCCCGGTACTCCTCTTCGCTTATTTGGGGATCCAATTGCCGGACAACATCAAAACTAAGTGAACAGTCTAAATGCAGGTGTAACTCAACTTTTGGAAGCTCAGAAAATGCCATATCACAATAATCTACTATTTTTAAATAAAGCTATTGAAAATCGGGAATAAAAAAGAAAGTGCCAATAAGATTTGCGCAGGAATAATTATTGTTCACAATGGTATTTGGCACCAATTTGATATAATCAACGTTTCTAAGTGGTACTCGGGTTCCTTATTTTACACCACAGTAAGAATCAGCTATCAATACATCCGTTTTAGCATTAGTAATCATTCATGACGTATCTTTCCACCGAAAACCTCTCCAAAAATTACGGACATAAAGTATTATTTGAAGACCTTACTTTCGGCATCTCCGAAGGAGATAAAACAGCACTCATCGCTGAAAATGGAACGGGTAAATCTACCCTTCTCCATATTTTAGCCGGTAAAGAAACACCGGATAAAGGCAAGGTAATGATACAGAATGACGTTAGCATCGGTTTTCTGGAACAGGATCCTCAACTCGATGACACGCTCACCATCCGGGAATACATATCACAGAGCAACAACGAAAAGGTACATCTGATTCAGGAATATGAGCGTGCCGCAAAAGCTCAAGCTAAAGATTACAACGAAGAAACGCAGCAAGCTTTCCAAAAGGCCGCTTCCAAGATGGATGCTGCCAACGCCTGGGACTACGAACAACGCATGGAGCAGATCCTCGGCAAGCTCAATATCCACAACCTTGATCAATCTATTGCGACGCTTTCGGGCGGACAGCGAAAGCGCGTGGCGCTGGCTTTTGTATTGCTGGATGAGCCCGACATGCTTATCCTCGATGAACCGACTAACCACCTGGATGTAGAGATGATCGAGTGGCTCGAAGATTATCTGAAGTCGACCAACAAAACACTGCTGATGGTGACACACGATCGCTATTTCCTGGATCGGATATGTGATCATATCATCGAGCTGGAAAACGGAAATCTGTATCATCATCAGGGAAACTACCAGTACTTTCTACAGAAGCGTGCTGAGCGACGTGAAATTGAGCGGAAGCGCGCTCACAAAGCCAACCAACTTTATAAACAAGAGCTGGAATGGATGCGTCGATCCCCCAAAGCACGGACCAGCAAATCGAAATCACGTATCGATGATTTCAAAGAGCTCGAAGATGAGCTCGATACCGGTCCCGATGGTCCCAAACTACGCCTGCAGATGGATATGCAACGAATGGGTGGTAAAATTTTGGAGCTACTTAATGTATCCAAGAGTTACGGGGACGAAAAAATTCTTGACAGTTTTTATTACGATTTTGAAAAGGGAGAACGCATTGGCATCATCGGCGAAAACGGTGTAGGCAAAAGCACTTTCCTGAAAATACTTACCGGTGAAGAGTCATTTGATTCCGGCAAACGTCGGGTAGGTGAAACGATTGTATTTGGTCATTACCGCCAAGAGGGTCTTAATTTTGATGAAGATCAGCGCGTAATTGATGTCATCGAAGACGTTCGGAAAGTTGTAGAACTGGCCGATGGATCAAAGATATCGGCATCGCAGTTCCTCAAGCACTTCATGTTTACTTCAGATATGCAATATACGCCGGTCAAAAACCTGAGCGGCGGCGAAAAACGCCGACTTAGCCTTATGATGGTGCTCTTAGAAAATCCCAATTTCCTGGTCCTTGATGAACCTACCAATGATCTGGATTTACTCACACTCAATAAGCTCGAAGAGTTTTTAATGGGATTTGAAGGTTGCCTGATTATTGCTTCACACGACCGATTTTTTATGGATAAACTGGTCAACCACTACCTTGTTTTTGAGGGAGAAGGAAAAGTCCATGATCACCACGGTTCCTATGAAGAATATCGTGAGCAAAAAAAGCAACGGGAAATCGAAGAGCGAGCTAAAAAGAAGGCAGAATCTTCGGTATCCCAAAATAGCCAAAAAAGTGCTTCCGGCAATTATGAAGAACGCCTAAGTTATAACGAACGCCGGGAATACAATAAGCTGGAGGATAAAATTACGGAACTGGAAGAAAAGAAAGAAGAACTCGAAGCTGAAATTAGCAGCGGTAACCTTGATCATGAAGAGCTTCGCGAAAAGTCAGACGAATATTCGGAGTTAAAATCTAAAATCGAAGAATGTACTGAACGCTGGTTTGAATTGGCTGAGCGAGCTTAAAAGCATTCCCACGATCTTATTACTGTTGAAAGATACTTTTACTCAGAAACACCCACTCCATATTGGCTATCACCTGGCATGTTTGCCACAATAATACGACTCAAACTATGGAACCAACAGAACTTCCTATTGACGGGACGCTTGATCTGCATACCTTTAAACCTGAAGAATTAGGTTCACTGATTCCTGCTTATATTGATGAATGCCTCAAAGAAGGAATCTATGAGATTCGTATTATTCACGGTAAAGGAACAGGCAATCTTCGGCGTTCGGTACATACTCTACTTGACAGACATGATAGCGTAAAGTCTTACTCGCTGGCTAACGACCGTAGCGGATGGGGTGCCACTATTGCGACACTCGAAAAAGACGTATAACTTCTCAATTACTATGAGGTAGATTCCAGTTTACAAATAAAGCCGGTTTAAACATGACAGTCTTCATCATTGTTACCGCCATCATCCTATTTCTCCTGCTTCTCTTAGGATACAATGCTTTTGTAAGCTATAAGTGGCACAAAAATAATCTGGGTGAGCAATACAAAGCTGAAGCCGAACATTTCTACTGGCATTTCATTTATTATAATCCCAATGATCCACGACTCTTTAAACCTCGCGGTGGAGGATACACCCTAAACTTTGCCAGACCCACAGCAATTATATCAGTAGCCTTGATAATCGGTGGATCTCTTTACGCTATGATTTATTTATGAGTATCGAGGTTATCGATTATCTCGAAGCATAAACATGATAGGTAGTGTATACTGAACACGAACTGGGACTCCTCGCTGCTCACCGGGTTCAAACTTCGCCATTTTTACAACGCGCAGGGCTTCCTTATCACAACCTCCTCCGATACCACGAATAACCTTTGGATTCTCTACTTCTCCCTTTTCATTAACGACAAACTGTACTATAACCCTACCCTCTATACCGGCTTTTTGCGCCCGATCCGGGTACACCATATTCTTTTGAAGTTCAGCCAGGCTGGTTTTCATTTTGGGCATTTTTTCCACCGAGACAAAGAAATCCTCTTCCTCCTCTTCAACAGTTTCTTCCTCCTGAGGTGGAGGGGGCATCTCCAGGGACTCCTCCATATCGATTTCAGCATCAATATTAATTTCTACATCCTCAATAATCTCACTGTTGGGAACGGCTACCGGGACCTGGGGGCGAGGTGGTGGTGGCGGACGGTTTTGCTGTTCGGTTTGTACTACTTCTTCCATCTCAACCACTTCTTGCTCCCCTTGAAACGTTATTTCTTTCTTCTCAACATTAAAATCAATTTTTGTCAACCCAATAAATATCAGGAGTGATATAATAACACCGGTTTCCCAAAATAGTTTATAGTATGTTCTTAAGTCATATTTGGGGTTTTTCAAATCCGAATACATAACAACCTCCTTCTTAGTTTGAAGAGCTGAGAACAATGAACTTACCGTCAATAAATGCGATTGAAATCCTATGTTATCAGCCTTTTCTAATAGTAGTAGTACAAGAATCAGACCATTCTTTTACTTCTATAGTAGTGTACTCTCATACATCCTATCCCAATATTTCATGACGTCCCAAGCCTTACTATTGCAACGGTGCAAGAATAGCCTAAACCCGGCTTGTAATAATGCATGATTACAAGAACCCTCCACTTCTATTTTATCTAATAAAGATATATCCCTTAATAAAATTCTGGCCGAACCTTGAATACTATTTTGGAAGTAGTTGGTAGGTTTGTAACAGTTTACTTCCAATGTTTATCATTTTGGATAATACAATTTTCTTTATATTCAACTGATTCAAGATCAAATCATTTAATAAACCTCTTGCACGATGAAAATCATTCACCTATTAATACTGTCGCTGGCATTCAGCCTATTGTTGTCCGCCTGCGATCAATCCGACAATGAGACTGATTCAATGAAGAACAACCCACTATTTTCTGAAAGTTCACTTCCTTTCGAAGCACCAAATTTCGATGCTATAAAAGTTGAGCACTACCGCCCGGCTTTTGAAGAAGGAATGAAGCGCGAGCTTGAAGAAATGGAAGCCATTGCTACAAATCCTGAGCCTCCAACTTTTGAAAATACTATTGTAGCAATGGAAAAAAGCGGAGAGCTCCTTCGTAGAACCAGCTCCGTTTTTTATAACCTTACCTCTGCTCATACCAACGATAAGATTCAAGAAATCCAATCAGAAATGGCACCTAAGCTCGCTGCCCATTCTGATGATATTCTGCTAAACGCCGATCTTTTTGATCGCGTAAAAACCATTTACCAGAAACGAGATCAGCTTGAATTAGATGAAGCTTCTTTAAAATTGCTGGAAGACACTCACCGTGAATTCGTCCGCGCTGGTGCTGAACTTACAGATAAAGAAAAAGAGCGAATGCGCAAAATAAACGAACGCATATCTACACTTACCACTCAATTCCAGGACAATCTGCTTGAGATTACAAAAGAGCGCGCTGTTTTGGTAGATGATGTTGATAAGCTGGACGGTCTCAGTAAGGATCGTATTTCAGCAGCCAAGGAAGCCGCTGCAGACCGGGATAAAGAAGGCAAGTATTTGCTTAGCATTACAAACACAACACGCGTCCCCATTTTGAAAAGTCTTAATAATCGCGATCTGCGCGAACGTGTATGGAAAGCATCTGCCTATCGCGGCATTGGACAAGATGGTGGGATCGACAATCGTCCGATCATCCTGGAGCTTGTAAAGCTACGCGCCGAAAAGGCAAACTTGCTGGGATACGACAACTATGCCGCTTATAAACTCGATCCCCAAACTGCTAAAACACCCGATGCCGCACTGGATATGCTCACAGATCTCATTCCTCCGGTAATCCAAAACTCAAAAAATGAAGCCGATGCCATTACAGAAATGATGCGAAAAGATGGAATCGATGGAGAAGTACAGCCCTGGGACTGGAATTACTATGCGGAAAAGGTTCGCAAGGCAGAATACAATATCGATGAGTCGGAAGTACGACCCTATTTTGAACTCGATCGGGTCTTAAAAGAGGGCGTATTCCATACTATGGAAAAGCTATTTGGCATCACCTTTGAAGAACGAAATGATCTTCCGGTCTATCATCCTGATGTGAGAACATTTAATGTATATGATGAGAACGGAGAACAAATTGGACTCTTTTATGCCGATTATTTTGAACGTGACTCCAAACGCGGCGGCGCCTGGATGAACTCTTTTGTTTCTCAGTCGCATCTACTGGATAATAAGCCGGTGATTGTTAACGTCATGAACATCCCTCCTCCTGCCGAGGGAGAACCAGCACTCATCAGTTTCGATAACGTCACAACTATGTTCCATGAAATGGGGCATGCCGTGCACGGACTTTTCTCTGATGTAAAATATCCATCCCAATCAGGAACCTCTGTACCCCGTGACTTTGTAGAATTTCCATCCACATTTGAAGAAGACTGGGCCATACAGCCAGAAGTGCTAGAAAATTATGCCATCCACTACGAAACAGGAGAGCAGATTCCACAGGAACTGCTCGACAAAGTAATCGAAGCCAGCAACTTTAACCAGGGTTTTGACACCCAAGAATACCTGGCGGCAACGATGCTTGATATGGAATGGCACCTGTTGGGACAAGATGAGATCCCGCAAGATGTACAGGCATTTGAAAATAACGCACTTGCAAAATATGATCTGGACATGCAGGCCATACCTCCGAGATATAAATCACCCTATTTCGCTCATATTTTTTCCGGGGGATATGCTGCCAATTACTACGCCTATATCTGGAGCGAAGTTCTTGCCGCTGATGCCTTTGCTTATATGATGGAGCAAGGCGGGTTGGAAAGAGCAAACGGGGATCGATTCCGAGAATTCATTCTTTCTCAAGGAGGCAGTGATGAAGCGATGGAACTCTATAAAGAGTATCGCGGCCAAGAGCCGGAAGTCAAGCATCTCTTGAAGCGCAGAGGGCTCCAAACTGAAAATTAGTATTAACTTCCATTGATATTATATAATAGGCCGGGATATGAACAAGTTCCGGCCTAATTTATTTAGTTAAATCTTATACCAAATATATTATCAGTCCATTGTGGATATTTGAAAAAAGAGCTAATATTTTTTAGCATCCCAAAAAAGCAACAAAACCATTAGCAATGCCACGGATAAAACATCTACTGTTTGTCGTATTAGTTGCGTTTACCATAACACAATGCAGTGACTTGAAATCTGCAGAAGACGCTGAACTCTACTTCGAAGGGGAAGTAACTTATATGGAAATTGAAGGTGGTTTTTGGGCAATAGAAACTGACGATGAAACCTACGAACCCACCAACCTGCCCTCTCCATTTAAAAAGGATGGACTTGATGTTACGGTTGCCGCCAACGTAGACGAAAACGTGGGAAGTATCAGAATGGTAGGGCCGGTCATTCATATAGTCGATATTGAAAAAAGATAACTCCTGTGCCTTTCACATGCTACAGGGATGAATATCTGTAGCCTTCTTTCTCCCATCATTTCCGGTTTTGATCACTTTCTTAATTTGTTTAAGCCCTATCTATCTTTTCTGAAACTTTACCAGAGATATTACGTCTCATACTTTTGAAAAGTATGATTATCAAAAAAAAACAGCTCATTAGAGCGAACTTAAGCAGCTATACTAATTTTCATTTTTTAAAATAATCGCATTAGTATTTTTGTGAATTTGCAATTATAATGTTCATCGTTCACGGTTTGTGCTACACATATTTTAGGACATTCTCTTCATAAATTTAAAAAACTTAACAGTTTGAAAATTTTAAAATTATTCCTGGCAGTTCTTGTAATAACAGGAACAGTAGCTTGCCAACATACCCAAAAAACAACCACTCAATCTTCTGACACTTCAACCGATAAATCAGAGCTTGAGGAACTTTACTGGGATCGCATCGAACGTTCCCGAACGTCATTTACTAAAGCCGATGTCAAATTTATGACAGGAATGATTGCTCATCATGCACAGGCACTCGTTATGTCTCGCTTAGCCCCTGAAAATGGAGCCAGTCCCGAAATTCAGCGACTGGCTGCACGTATTATCAATGCTCAAAAAGATGAGATAAAATCGATGCAGCAGTGGCTCCGCGATCGAGATCAGCCCGTGCCTGAGATTGATATTGATGGGCTTAACTTAATGATAGAAATCAATGGTGAACCTTATACCATGTACAAAAAAATGAGGGGTGTTTTATCACAGCAACAGATCGAAGAGTTAGCTGCTGCAAAAGGATCAGACTTCAACAGACTCTTTCTCAAATACATGATTGAACATCATTCCGGTGCCGTATATATGGTTGAAAACCTATTTAATACCGACGGAGCAGCGCAGGATGATCAAGCATTCCGGCTGGCATCCGACATACAGGTAGATCAACGCACCGAAATCGACCGCATGCAGCAAATGCTTGATCAGCTTAATGAATCAGGATAACACTTTGTAATCACAATTTACCTTTAACCTAAAACTATCTTTATGAATTCACTTTACAACCGCTTCATTTCTGCCACCGGATTAGCCGGAGCAAATAAGCGCTGGCTGGGGCTATTATTCGTAGTAGCTCTATTCGGCACTTATGCCTGTTCCCCTTCATCATCGGTAACAGATAATAAGCAAGAGCAATCGATCGAAACATCCAATATAAAATCACTGGATGAAGTCACCCCTCCCAGCCCGGATCCTCGCGTAGGTCTTAAAGCGGGACTATTCGATGCCGAAGATGCAATCTGGAACCTCGAAATGCTTTCTACAACTCCACCCCCGGAAGATTTTATTGGTTCAACAAATTCTGATTTGGCATTCAAAGGAAACTATGCCATCCAGGGAAATTATAACGGCTTTATGGTTTGGGATATATCTAATCCTGCAAATCCAAGTCTCGTGGTTGATTTCCTTTGTCCGGCTTCCCAAAGTGACGTATCCGTCTATGGTGATCTCCTCTTTGTGTCCGGCGAAGGTCTGGGCGGACGCCTCGATTGCGGTACTGAAGGAGTTAATAAGAGAGCAAGCAAAGAGCGATTGCGTGGTATACGAATTTTTGATATCAGCGACATCGAGAACCCTGAATACGTTTCCAATGTACAAACTTGCCGTGGTTCACACACGCATTCCGTCTTAGACGATCCACAGGATAATGAAAATGTGTATGTATACGTCTCCGGATCTGCCCCGGTACGTCCCGAAGAAGAATTGCCGGGCTGTTCTTCGGCTCCTCCCTCCGAAGATCCAAACTCTGCCCTATTCCGAATCGAAGTGATTCAGGTTCCTTTGGATAACCCGGAAAATGCTAAAATTGTTAATTCTCCTCGTATCTTTGAAAACCTTACGGAAGCGCCCTCTCACGGAATGTCTCCCGCTGACAAGGAGCAAATTGAGAAAGCAAAAGAAGAAGGAGCATTTGTAGCGGAAATTTTCGGACAACCTCGCATCATCCCAGACCGTTATGTTTCGCAGATGCTTGCCCAAGTTGTAAAACAACGCGGCGGTGAAGGACAACCAACGGCACAAGACAGTGCAACCCTTCGCAAAAACATCGGCAAAATGATTGAAGAACGCTTTGGCGGTAATGATGACGATGAGGAAGATCTTATGGCCAATCGGGGGCCCAATCAGTGTCACGATATTACGCTCTATCCCGAAATCGGATTAGCCGGCGGAGCCTGTGAAGGATACGGCCTTCTCTTAGATATCGAAGATCCCGCTAATCCCAAGCGAGTCGATGCGGTTGCGGATTCCAACTTTGCCTACTGGCACTCAGCGACTTTTAATAACGAAGGCGACAAAGTGCTTTTTACGGATGAATGGGGCGGTGGCGGTCAACCGAAGTGCCGCGAAAAAGATCCTATGGAATGGGGTGCTAATGCCATCTTTACAATCGATGAAAATAAAGAGATGGATTTTCAAAGCTACTTTAAAATGCCGGCTCCACAGACTCCACAAGAAAACTGTGTAGCGCACAACGGTTCGTTGATACCGGTGCCCGATCGTGATATTATGGTTCAATCCTGGTACCAGGGTGGTATATCCGTTTTCGACTGGACCGATCCGAACAATCCTGTTGAAATTGCATACCATGACCGCGGCCCTATTGACTCTACCCGTTTTCAAATGGGCGGAAGCTGGTCAGTGTACTGGTACAACGGCGTTATTGTGAATTCCGAAATAGCTCGCGGACTTGATATTTTTGAACTGGAGCCCAGCCCATATCTCACTGAAAATGAGATTGCCGCAGCCAATACCGTTACTTTTGAGCAACTCAATCCACAGGGACAGCCGAAATACGACTGGCCTGCCACTTTTGCTCTTGCAAAAGCATATGTGGATCAACTTGAACGAGGCGAGGGACTTGCTATGGATCAGATAACAAATGCCAGAAAGCAACTTTCTGCAGCTGAAAGCACATCAGGGAACGAACAACAAAAGATCCTTGATGGATTAGCTGATAAGATGGATAGACAGGCTTCAAGTTCCAGTCAAACTGCGAAGGTAAATAAATTAGTTGATACCCTACAGAAACTGGCTGCCAAATAAACCACTCTTCATAAATATAGTAGTTTGTCCGGGATAATATTCAGCTCTTATTGGAATTGCCTAAGTGCATTCCGATAAGAGCTTTTTTATTTTGAGGATATTCTAAAGCAATATTTGACACAAAAAAGTAAAGTCCGGCAACGTAAACACGCCACCGAACTTCACTACTGATCTAACAATAGGATTGTTTAGTTCGCTACCAAGAATACCTTATCGACAACGTGAACTTGGCCGTTTGAGGCATCAACCGAACCTAAAATTTTGGCTCCATTAACATATACGTCACCATCCTTTTTTTCCGACTGGACATAATGTCCGGTAGCCAGATATACATTCATTCCCCTTCCCAATCGCTCTTGATCAAGCGAAGCCGGAGATGCGTGAGAAGTTAATATTTTGGCCAACTTTGATTTGTTCTCGGGTTTCATCAAATTATCAAGCGTGCCTTCAGGCAATGCCTTAAAAGCTTTATCAGTTGGAGCAAAAACTGTTAGTGGTCCTGGATTTACCAGTACATTTTGGATTCCAGCAGCTTCTATCGCTTTAGCTAATATGGTATGGTCAGGGGATTCTTTGGCAATGCGCAAAATGTGAGCTTTAGACTCATCGTCCACTACTCCGGCCTGTCCTGTTGTGGATGCAGATGCAGTCCGATTCTGGGTAGTATCATTAGATTTGTCTTCTGTGTTTCCACATGAAATCAATGCCATTGAAATTGCCGTCACCAACACTATTGTACCTACTTTTTTTATAATACTCATAACTATTATGGATTTGTTTTTGATATATCACCTAACAAGAATAAAAGATCTTTTTATCCTTTATGTGAATTTATAAAAAATATTCGGCTTGCCCAATAATAAATCAAACCTCAATTTCTACCTGCATCTTTTCGCTGCATTCTCTATCCTATGAGTTAGCATTTTTATTCCAACAAAACTTCATATGCCTAACTATTCCAGACAGTCTTTAGCAAACGCACTTGAGCATCAAATCCGTCGTTTATCAAATAACATTGCATCACTTAATAAGCTGAGCAGCCGTCTTTCAATGGGACGCCTTTTCGGCTTTGTGGGCGGACTTTCTTTGGTTTATGCAGCCGGTAATTGGGGACCGGAATGGATTTTCTGGATTACACTGGCTGGCTTCCTAATCGGATTCAGCCGATTGGTGAAAATTCACAATACCATAGAGAAGTCAAAAGAAAAGTTTAAAATATGGAAGTCAATACGGGAAGCACACCTTGCCCGCCACCAATTAACATGGCATAAAATTCCGGAACGAAAACCCACCTCAAATTATGAAGATCACCCCTTTGCCAACGATCTTGATATTATCGGCAACCATTCCCTATTGCAACTTATTGACACCTCTACCTATCAAGGCAGCACTGACGAGCTGGCTAACTATCTGTTAGTGCGGAATCCGGATATTACTGATATAAAAGAGCGCCAGGAAATTGTCCAAGAACTTACTTCCCAGCCAAAATTCCGAGATAAACTACATCTGCTGGCAGAGCTTAACAATAAACAAGAGCTTAAAACTGACTGGAATCTCGATGAGCTTCTGGACTATCTCCGAAATTCAAAAGAAATGAATTACACGCTTCCACTCACGATCCTTGGAGGGCTATCGGCTCTCAACATCGTGCTGTTGGCACTCTATCTTATGGGGATCATTGCACCCTATGTCATTATTAGTTTCGTTGCGTATTTGATGATCTATAATTTCAACAGTGAGAAAATATCCGGTTTATATACCGAAGCACATCAAATTGAAAAACAGCTTAGCCGCTTTAACCCTGTTTTACATTTTTTGGAGAACCATGATTACCAATCAAATCAGCAGCTAAAAGCTTTTTGCAAACCCTACTGGAACAGCGACTACTCCCCTTCAAAATATGTAAAGAGTATCATTCGCATTGCCGGTGCCGCTTCATCTCAGCAGAGTGAAATCGTTTGGGTGCTGCTCAATTTTTTAGTGCCATGGGATCTCTACTTTTCACAAAAACTGAGCACCTATAAAAAAGAGTTAGCCCCAAAACTGGATGAATGGCTCACGCATTTCTACCAGCTTGAGGCTTTCTGCTCAATGGCTAACTTTGCATGGTTAAATCCACAGTACCAGTTTTCTTTGCCGGATGATCAGTCCACAATCCCTTTTTCCGCAACTGATTTAGGACATCCGCTTATTCCCCACCACGAAAAAGTAACCAATGATATTACTATTGATTCAAAGGGTGATATTCTATTGATCACGGGTTCTAATATGGCTGGGAAAAGCACTTTTTTACGGACCATGGGTATCAATCTGTCCATGTGTTTTGCAGGAGCACCTGTTAATGCTTCAAATTTTTCTACCATCCCCTTTCGCATTTACACCAGCATCAATGTAACTGATTCGCTGGACAATGGGCTGTCACATTTTTATGCAGAAGTGAAACGGCTGCGAGAACTACTGAATATGCTCAATGACGACCATGATACCCCAGTATTTTTTATGGTGGATGAAATCTACCGCGGCACTAACAACCGGGAGCGGCTGCAGGGCAGCGAAGCATTTCTAAAAAATGTTGCAGGCAAAAACGGGGTTGGACTTATTTCTACACACGACCTGGAGTTGGCACAACTGGAAGATACCATACCCGAACTAAGTAACTGGCACTTTGCCGAAACTATTGAGGGTAACAAGATGAGTTTTGAATACAAACTGAAACCCGGTCCATGTCCATCTACCAATGCCCTTAAAATTATGGAAATGGAGGGATTACCAACTTAAAGTTTTAGAATTAACTACAGACAAACTATGAATAATTATTTTCGATCGATTACTTTTGGGCTGCTATTTTCAACATTACTGTTCCTGGGGGCTGTTGAAAATGAGTCTTCCCCTATTTCATTTTTAGCACTGGGTGACTCATACACAATTGGCGAAAGTGTAGACCCGGATCAACGATGGCCGATGCTTCTTGCTGACTCTCTTCGCAGTCGCGGATTTGACGTTGAAAAACCTGATATCATTGCTAAAACAGGTTGGACCACGTCTGACTTACAAGAGGCCATAAATAATGAAAATCCTCATTCCAACTATGATCTCGTCTCCCTGCTTATTGGCGTTAATAATCAATATCAGGGATTAGATTTCAAGCAGTTTGAAAAAGAGTTCAAGAATCTATTGAACCAAGCCATTTCTTTTGCCGGCGGCAATCCCCAAAACGTATTTGTGGTCTCTATTCCCAATTATGGCGTCACTCCGTTTGGACAGGAGAAGAATCCCCAAAAAATCACTCGAGAGCTTCGTCGGTATAATAAAACCGCCCGGCAAATTACTCAAAAAAACGATGTTACGTTTGTAAACATCACTCCTATTTCTGAGAATGCTCAACACAATCCCGCACTAATCGCCGAGGATGGCCTACACCCATCCGGGAAAATGTATCAGCAATGGGCTTCAAAAACGCTTCCCTCAATACTGCCGAAACTAAAATAATTGATATGGAGCTGCTCGAAGAAATTGAAAAGGCCCACAAACGTATTCGTGATGATGTTTTTCAGACGCCGTTGATCTATTCAAATTGGCTGAGTAATTACTGTCAGGGTGATGTCTATCTAAAACTTGAAAGCGAACAAATTACGGGCTCTTTTAAAGCACGCGGCAGCTTAAACAAGCTTAAGTGGATACAAGAGCAAAACATAAAAAGTCTCCCTGTTACGGCATCAACAGGAAATCATGGACTTGGTTTTGCCCGCGCTTGTGATCTTTTGGGTATTAAAGGAAAGGTTTTTTTACCCGACAATGCGGTATCATCTAAGGTGGAATCAATCAGGGCATTTGATGTAGAAATCGAATTCCATGGAAATGATCCCTATACAACCGAAACACATGCTCGCAAAACAGCTGAGGAAAACGGTTGGATATACGTTTCACCCTATAATGATTTGCATATTGTAGCGGGACAGGGAACTATCGGCATAGAAATATTAAATACTCTTGCCAAGCCTGATAACGTTTTAGCTACTGTCGGTGGTGGGGGACTTATTTCAGGAATCGGTAATTATGTGAAAGATCGATCTCCTGAAACAAATATTATCGGATGTCAGCCAGAAAATTCCCCGGAAATGAGCGTAAGCGTGCGTGCAGGCGAATACCGCGAAGTAGAGTCCAAACCGACTCTTTCAGATGGTTCGGCCGGTGGGTTTGAACGTGATTCCATCACCTTTGAACTGTGCAAAAAGCTGGTAGATGATTTTATATTGATTTCCGAAGACGAAATTGCCGATGCTATTCGTTCTATGATCAAGCACCACAGAAAGTTAGTGGAGGGATCGGCAGGCGTTGCTATTGCCAGCTTACTAAAGTATCCCAAAAAGTTTGCTGATCAAACCAGCGTAATCGTTGTTTGTGGTGCCAATATCTCCCATGACAAACTGAAATCTGTCTTGTGCGACTAATTTATTTAATCCAAACTAACCATTTATTCTATGAGAGCTCTTATCTTTTTACTCACACTGTTTATCTTTACAACAAGTGGGCAGGCCCAAAACGAAATTTCAATAAATGCTGCTGCACAGGTTTTGGTCCCGGCCGATAAAATTGCTTTCCAAATCAACTTGAATGCTGAAGGAGATACCCCGCAGGAGGCGTATGACCTTCACAAAAAACGGGAAAAGGTTTTAGTCAGACAGCTAAAAAAACACGATATAGAAGACAAAGATCTTAACTTTGAACCTATCTCCATCAACAAAACTTACAACGGATCGTATCGAAACGAAAAAAACAAGCGCATTAAAACGCGTCAACGCGTTACATTAACACTGGATGATTTTGACATCTACGAACAAATTCAGATTACACTTATTGAAAATGGTTTTGATGAGTTCAGCGGCAATTTCACGTCAAGCGAATCTGAGAAAGGAGAAAGTGAGGCCCTCAAACAAGCATTAAACATCGCTCGTGAAAAAGCGGAAACCATTGCCACAGAAACGGGAGTAACGATCACCGGCATCCAAAATATCAGCCATTCGTACAGCAGTCGCCCGCCCCGGCCAATGATGGAAATGACGGCAAGTAGAGCTCCTGACAGCAGCCTGTTAGAATTTGATCAGACTGTAAGCGTTTCGGCAAATGTATCAGTGACTTATAAATTCAAAAGATGATCTTTTAGGTAAGAGAGTCCACTACACTTGGTTATGGGCTCTCTCTTTTCAGTTCCTAAATTCCACATTAGGATTTCGATAAATAGGTACTTCATTAACAGCTTCAAAAAAAATCTTCGCTTTTGTTAGATCCTCTTTGTCATTAATTGCATACGGTCGGTACTGCTCCACATTGCCACGTCCCATCAACAGCTGCATCGTCCCTTGTGATTTGTGCTCGGCAATCACCCAGTTAGCAATAATTTTATAATCGAGTCTATTTTCGTGACCAAATTTCTGTGTCCGATCAAACTCCATCAGGTGCTGTCCCTCCATCACTTTAGAAATAGGATACCCTTCCAACTGATTATAGTTGATTTTATCTCCCGATGAATCAACTATAGTCGTTGCAAAAACAAGAGGGCGCTCTCCTTCTGGAAGTTCTTGTATAGCCTGCAGAGCCAAAATCGCCGAGGCTTTGTGATGTCCGTGTGTCGTTTTGGATGGCGTCATGGTAAATACAAAATCGTATTGCTGCTCTTTCAAAATGTTTTGCAGTCGCTGTTTAATCCAGTTAGTATCCCACTTTTGCATCGCGCGTGAAATATCTCTTGAATATTCGTCATCCACCTGATCGAAAAAGAAGTAGTTGCGCATACCAACAATTTTACCGCCGGCCATCAGTTCCCGCTTGCGAATACCCGGAAGATATTCACGCCCCACCTCTTCCCTGTCGAGCTCACGATTATAAATATAATTTCCAAGCGTCGAATATTTATATCCGCCTTCGCCGTTCGTCATAATGGCCAGATCTACTACGCCATCCAACAGATGTGTAGTCTTGAAAACCGTGGCCGCAAATAGGGCATCATCATCAGGGTGAGCAGTCACCAACAACACTTTCGGTTCATAGTCGAGTTCTTGAGCTTGGGATAACTCCGTAAATCCAAGTAGAAAAAGCAAACTAATAATTAGGAAAAGCCCTTTTATGCTGCGCATAATAGAAAACGCTTTTAATTAGAGTGAGTATCTGTTCTCTTTGATTGTAAGATTGGTTTTAACACTTTCCAAGTCTTTTCAGCCAACAGTCTATGGCCGGCTTCTGTAGGATGTATTCCATCGGATTGCATTAACTCAGAATCACCTCCCAGATCATCCAAAAAATAAGGAATAAGTTCAGCATTATTTTCTTCGGCCAATTCAGGATATATCTCTTTAAAATTACTGGTGTACTCGGGGCCTAAATTAGGCGGAACCTGCATACCGGTAATAATAATCTCCGCATCGGGATACTTGGCTTCAACCCTATCAATAATCTTCTGCAAATTTTTCTTCGTTGCATCCAAATCAATGCCACGAAGTCCGTCATTGCCTCCCAGTTCAAGCACAAAAACAGATACCGGCTGACGTAACATCCAGTCAATACGCGATAACCCGCCAGCAGATGTTTCTCCACTCGATCCCCCATTAACCGCCTTAAAATTCCAATCCAGGGAATCAATTTTCTGCTGGACAAAAGCGGGAAATGCATTCTTCTCTCCTACTCCATATCCTGCGGTAATACTATCACCAAAAAAAAGTATACGCTTAGGTTTCTCCTGTCCAACGAGCAACATAGGAAGTAAAAAAATCAAAACAATAGCTGTAAAAATCCGTTTCATATATCAGTAAGCGTAAATTATTGTTATATCATTTTCATTTAGGTTAGGAAACGCTTTCCTTAACGGAATGATTCACCTGCCGGTAGATGTTACTACCCATAATTCAATTACGATATTATATTTATGGCTCTAAATCCAATTCTGGAAGTTACAAATCTCACACAACAATTTAGAAGCGGCGATAAGAAATTAACTGTCCTCGATCACGTCGATTTTTCGGTCGAAGAAGGCACCACCTGTTCTATCGTAGGACCCTCGGGCAGCGGTAAAACAACCCTACTGGGACTTTGTGCCGGGCTCGATCGTCCGACAACCGGTGAAGTTACGCTTAATGACGTAACACTAGGTCCATTGAGCGAAGACCAGCGTGCAGAAGTGCGTAACAGACACGTGGGATTTGTTTTTCAGACCTTTCAGCTGGTGCCCACTCTTACAGCGTTAGAAAACGTAATGGTTCCCCTTGAACTCCGAGGAGTAAAAACTTCCGAGGTACAGCGTGATGCCGAAGAGTTACTTACCCAAGTCGGGCTTGCTGATCGAATGAGCCATTATCCCGCACAGCTTTCGGGGGGAGAACAACAGCGCGTTGCCATTGCACGGGCGTTTATCAACAAACCCAAGATTCTTTTTGCGGATGAACCCACTGGGAACCTTGATTCCGAGACAGGAGCCACCATCGAAAAATTGCTTTTTGATCTTAATAAAGCACGCGGCACTACCCTTGTTTTGGTAACACATGATTTATCATTGGCCGAACAGTGTCAGCGCATCATACGTCTCAAAAATGGTCAAATCCACAAAGACGAATGGATTGACACATCCACTGCAGAACAGGTTTAATAAGAGTTTTTAGAAATAAGATTTATGTCATCATTCTTTTCGAAATGGTCATGGAAGATGGCCTGGCGCGATGCCCGATCCAACAAAAAGCGACTGTTCGTTTACATTTCTGCCATTATTATCGGCGTGGCGGCACAGGTAGCAATTACCTCCTTTCGTGACAGCCTCAACAATACAATTGACAATCAATCAAAAGAGCTGCTAGGAGCCGACCTCGAGATTGAAACCGAGCAGCCCCCACCCGATACGCTCACCGCTTATTTTGATACCTTGGGCGGAGAACAGTCTACCATTACAGAGTTTCCGTCAATGGTATTGTTTCCCAAAAGCGGGAGTACCCGATTGGCTAACGTCCGTGCACTGAAAGGAAACTTTCCCTTTTACGGATCACTTGAAACCATCCCAAAAGAAGCAGCCCGAACCTTTAAAACAGACACCACGGCACTGGTCGATCAGGCGCTGATGACTCAATTTAATATTGAAGTCGGCGATTCCATCAAAGTCGGTAAAGTTACGTTTGCGATCGGAGGTGGAATTACAAAAGTCCCGGGAGAGGCTGCAGCTGCCTCAATGGTAGGTCCGCGCGTATTTATACCTGCTTCAATGCTGGAGGCCACAGATCTTATACAGCGCGGCAGTCGGGTGGAATACAAACAGTACTTTGGCTTTGCTGATGAGCGGGACATGGATGCCATTGAAACGCGCGTTGACTCTTTGCAAGATGCCTTGGGCATCGATATCGATACCGAAACCGTAGAAGAACGTCGCGAGGAAATCGGTGAGGCTGTTGCCAATCTCGGTAAGTTCCTGAATCTCGTCGGCTTCATTGCCTTGTTGCTGGGTGGCATAGGTGTAGCAAGTTCCATCCATGTGTATATCAACCAAAAGATTAGCACAGCATCTGTTCTTCGATGTTTTGGAGCTTCCTCTAATCAGACCATGAGTATTTTTCTTATTCAATCGATTGTCTTGGGATTCTTCGGAGCTCTTGCAGGTACAGTAATTGGGGTAGGTGTACAATACTTATTACCAGGTTTGGTCAGTGATTTTCTTCCCGTTAATGTAGAACTAACAACCTCGTGGCTGGCCATTGGGCTCGGGCTCTTTACCGGTACGGGTGTGGCCCTTGCTTTCGCCCTGCTACCGCTCCTGGCACTACGCAAGGCCTCTCCGCTGTATGCCCTGCGTACGATGGAGGGACCCATTACGGCGCTGCTCTCAAACAAGACCAAAGCCATTATCTATGTAGCCGTAGCGCTTGTTGTTATGGGATATGCTACTCTGCTGACTTCCGACTGGATTATTGGCGGTTTATTTACTGCCGGGATGATCGTTGCATTCGGGTTGCTTTGGCTGGTCGCAAAGTTATTGATCAAACTTATTCGGCGATTTTTTCCCTCTCACTGGTCGTACGTTTGGCGACAGGGATTGGCAAACTTATATCGCCCGCACAACCAAACAACAACACTCATGCTTTCTTTGGGACTGGGGATGCTGCTGGTCAGCACGCTCTACTTTAGCCAGGATATGCTGATGGAGGAACTCGATTTCGCTACGCGTGATGACGCCCCAAACCTCATTTTCTTTGATATTCAGCCCGATCAAAATGAAGGCCTCAATCAGCTTTTAAAAGAAAATGATGTACCTATTCTCCAAAACGTGCCCATGGTTACGATGCGCCTGGATTCACTTCGCGGCCGCAGTACGCAAGCAATTGATGATGATAGTACCAATAACGTACACGACTGGGCGCTACGTAGAGAATACCGATCTACCTACCGTGACTCTCTCATTGATTCCGAAACGCTGCTCAAAGGGGAATGGATTGGGCAAGCGCCCGATACGGGACGAGTGCCGGTATCAGCGGCCAAGGAAATTTCCGAGGATCTCAATTTAGCTATTGGTGATTCTCTTACCTTTGATGTACAAGGTGTACCGGTTGAGGCAATTGTGGGGAGCATTCGGGAGGTGGACTTCCAGCGCGTGCAACCCAACTTTTTTATGCTCTTTCCCACTGGCGTTTTAGAGCCTGCGCCACAAATTTATGTCACCGTTTCGCGGGCTCCCAATCAAGAAATTTCGGCCTCTGTACAACAGGCTGTAGTTCAGAAATATCCCAATGTTTCAGCTATTGACGTGAGTCGAATCCTCGAGACCATCAATCAGTTTATCAATAAAATCTCGTTTGCCGTTCAGTTTATGGCACTATTCAGTATCATTACCGGGCTCATCGTCCTTGCCAGCTCAGTGGCCACCAGTCGATTCCAGCGTATCAAAGAAAGCGTATTACTGCGAACCATAGGAGCCAGCAAGAAACAGATCATCCAAATACTATCCGTAGAATATTTGTTCTTAGGAATTCTATCTGCACTTACGGGTCTCATTCTTTCGGTAGGTGCTACCTGGCTTTTAGGCTACTTCTATTTTGATATTACCTTTACTCCCAACCTCTGGGTTATTGTGTTGGGCACGTTAATCGTTACCGGACTTACCATCCTAATTGGTATGTTTAACAGCCGAAGTGTATACAAGAAAACTCCACTTGAAGTCTTGCGCATAGAAGCTACGTAAAACAATGGATATCAAGCAGAAAACAAATTTGATCTCCCTGATCATACTTTTAGTATGCATATTAGCAGCTGTTTTAATCTATCAATACACAGGAAATATTGTGGTTGCCATCTTTATTGCACCTCCTATCATCCACTGGATCCTAAGAAAAAGAAGCAGTTCTGAGCATTTATAAATTAGCATCACCTTCTTTTACAACTTGTTTTAGGATTACAGCTTGACCATATTATCTCCACTGTTTAAAGAAAAATATCTATTGATATGTCAAATTCGGGGAAGATAAAAAACATGCTGCCAAGCATTAGATTTCGTAAGTCAGGTAATCGTAAAAAACCTGGAACAGCACCGGGAACGATTGAACATATCGGTGAACGACACATGGATGAGGTTGAAATTACCGTTCATGACTATGATGAAGAAAGCATTAACGATATTCCAATTAATAAAATCCAAAAGGTACAGCCTTATCTGGATGCACCTTCAAAAACCTGGGTACAAGTACGAGGGCTGCATGACACCGAGAAGTTGAAATCAATCTGGAATTTCTTTGAACTTCATCCGCTAATTCAAGAAGATATTGTTCATACAGCACAGCGCCCCAAAGTAGAAGTCTATGACAACTGTATATTTTTTGTCCTCCGCCTGCTTTCCTATTCCCAAGAGGAACAAAAAATTCAGGCCGAACAAATAAGCATTGTACTTGGTAACAATTATGTTCTGTCATTTCAAGAAACTGATGTTGATCATTTCAAGCCCATTATTGACCGTCTGGCAATAAAAGGATCACGCATCCGAAAGCACAGCACCGACTACCTGACGTATGCTTTAGTTGATACTGTCGTGGATTACTATTTTAATATTATCGAACATATAGCAGATGATATTGAACGGCTTGAAGATGAGCTATTGAATGATCCCGAAGACCATCTGCTGGAACAAATTCATAAAATCAGGCGTGAAATTATCTTCTTCCGAAAGTCGGTATGGCCTCTTCGTGATGCCATCAATACAGCAATAAGAGATGAATCACAATTTATAAATGACAGCACTAAAATATATCTCCGTGATGTATACGATCACATGATCCAGGTAATCGATAACATCGAAAATTATCGGGACATGATTCTCGGGTTGCATGATATGTATATGTCACACGTGAGCAACAAGATGAACGAAGTAATGAAAGTGCTTACAATTATTGCCACTATCTTTATTCCGTTGACATTTGTTGCAGGAATCTACGGGATGAATTTTGATCCCGGCGCAAGTCCGTATAACATGCCCGAACTTAGCTGGTATTGGGGTTATCCTGCATCGCTCGGCATAATGGGAGTTCTTGCAATAATCATGATTTTCTTCTTTAAACGTAAGGGCTGGTTCTGAGATAAAAAGATATTTTTGTATTTTAAATAAAGTCTTCAATCAAAAACTATTATCATGGAAAATATAAGAATACTCGTTCCACTCGACTTTTCTGATCTCGGATCTAAAGCACTTCATTCCGCAGAGAAACTGGCAAAACTATTTGACGGAAGCGTTACTCCTTTCCACTCCTACTTGCCATTAAATGAGGTTGATGGCGGACCTTATATGTTTGGGATGGGCACATCAACCATGGAAGATTTTGATGAAATAGAAGACGCCCTGCATGAACGGCTTTCTGAACTGGCCAATGACGAAATTGATCCCGCATTAGTTACTGAACCTTTGATCTCTATCGGCAACCCGGCACAGTCTATTGTGGAAGAAGCTGAAGATTTTGATATGATTGTAATGACTACGCACGGGCGTACGGGATTTTCTCGTTTCTTCCTGGGATCTGTCTCTGAGAAAGTTCTCAGAATGGCCCATGTCCCGGTTTTGATTGTAAATGAAGAACGTGAGCTTACGAACTTAGATCGCATCATGGTAACAACAGATTTCTCTGACCACTCCAAAAAGGCCTTTTCTGTGGCTATGGAAATTGCCCAAAAGGCCAATGCAAAACTTGAACTGGTTAACGTCATGCCGTATGACCCTCAGCACGAGGAAGAACCAGATGAGTCCAAAAAACAGCTTCGCCAACAACGACTAAGAGTGTTAGCAAAAGAAGAGATGCACAAAATGGGTGATCTGCTTGAAACTAAAGTAATTATATCAGAAGATACTCCACACGAAGCTATACTCAATTATAACCTCAACAATCCCCATGATTTAATCGTTATGTCTACTGTGGGACGCACCGGCATCGACTATCTAATGATGGGAAGTACTACTGCTAACGTTGCCCGACATGTAAAAAGTCCCGTGCTAAGCATTAACCCGAAAGCCAATAACTAACTATTAATGACCCCGTCTTTTCAAAAACTTTCCTTTTTTTTAACTGGGTTACTGTTTGTATTAGTATCCTGTGGCACTCCCTATGAAGCCGAGGAAGATCCCGGAGAGGAGCAGCAAGAAGAACAAATTGCACAAAATGATCCTGTTTCTCCTGATGGCGTTCTTGAGACGGTGACATGGAATATTGAAGGATATGGGGACGGTACCTATGGGAGTGAAAACTGGGGGCCCAGCAACGAACATCAACAAACGAAAAATGTTTTACAAGTTGCGGATTCCCTAAAAGCAGACCTTTATGCCTTCCAAGAAATATACAGTCAACAAGCACTGAAAGATATCTCCGAAAATATGAAGGGTTATAAAGGATTTGTAGCCAATCATATCAACGGAAAGCAAAAAATGGCTTTTGTTTATAACACGAACACGATTGACTCACTTGAATCTGGATCAATCAGTGATGTCAGAGAAGAATACCAAAGTGATTGGTCTTACTATTGGGCCAATGGTCGAACGCCCCTGTTCTTTCGCTTTAGCTACACCTATGAAAATACACCGCCACAGGAATTTTACGCTGTTGTAATCCATGGCAAAGCTAATACCACCAATTATGCCGAATCCTATGAACGACGCCAAAAAGCAGCTGAAGGACTTTATTACTATCTAAAAGATAATAAGCCGAATGCCAATATTATTCTGTTAGGGGATTACAACGATGATGTTGATCAGTCAATTTATTATGAAGAGCAAAACGGAGACAACGTCCATCAGGAAACACCCTACGACGAATTTGTCGAGGACACCGAAAACTTTGATGTCATTACGAAAAAATTATCAGATTCAGGTGAATCTGCCTCAATAAATTATGACAATATTATCGATCACATTACTATCAGTGATGAATTGTTTGATGAGCACATTCAGAATAGTACATTAATTCACGACCCACGATCATATATCGATAATTATGGCACTACTACTTCAGATCACCTTCCGGTATGGGCTAAGTTTGAAATCTCTACCCAGAAAACAGTCTCAAGTAAATAACCTCTATAATGCCATTCTAAGCCCAGCCATCACATTAAGGCGGGTAACTTGCTCTTCAACAACTTCAGTAACGTCAGGGGTAGAATAGAGGGTATTCTGATCATCCCAGAAACTGTACTGCAGTCCAAAATCAAACGTCAGTCCTTTAGTTAAAACAGCGCTGAATCCGCCGCTAATGAACTGACGGTCACTGTCAATACCATCTTGGGGACTGGGGAAATACGCATATCCTGCACGAGCAGTAAAGTTATCATTGGTTTTATACTCCACTCCCCCTCGTAAATTTATGACATCATTTAAAACAGACTTCACATTGGAATTTATCTCATTCTCTTGGGGATTTAAACTAATCTCGTCGAAACTGATTTCTGCATCCGAATAGGAAATAGCCTCGGCCGATCCTGACAGTGAAAGCTTCGGTATTCCCTTAAATGTCACCCCCGCTTTAATTCGCTGAGGTCGGGTTATAGTGTATGAAAATGCGCCCGGAGCCTCATCAGAAAATTGAACAGTATTATCGAACGTAGTCGTTATCTCGGTGTTAAATTCTTCATCGATAAATAGCTTCGAGGGAAACTCATAGCTGGCGGCAAGTTGAAACTCAGGCATTGGCTTGTAAACAATTCCCAGTCGAGCGCTGAACGCCTGAATTTCAGCATCGATTCTATCAACACTCAAAATATTATCGATATCAGTATCGGGATTTCCGTCACCATCGGAGTCAATAAATGTGGCATTATAATCATCCTGGCGATCCGACTCCAAGAACTCTCTTCGATAGGTATATGTACCACTATAATAACCTATAGAACCACCAACATAGAAATTCTCCAAAAACTCGGTTGCCATGAAAATAGAATATTCTCCCGTTTTTCCACGCTCGGTCATTTCCACATCCTGGTTAATACCCGGATATTGTGAGAATCCAATGCGAAAAATAGAAGCAGTTTCGGCATAGGAGCTATCCGTAGTGGCAAAATCGACAGCATAGGTATCAAAGGCCGCGAAAAAGAGACTATCATCTGCAGTCGTATTATAAAAATCAGTGATGGTAGAACGGTCATTCCTTCCCGAAGCTGAAAGCACCCGATTAAAATCCGTTGTTTGACTGTAGCCACCCCCAACTACTAAACTACCTCGTGTCGTTGGTACTTTGTATACCAATCCCAAATCACCAATGCCTGTCTGGTTATCGGAATTGCTTGACGTATTTCCCAAATAGGTGCCCGTCTCATCGATGAAACGACTGCTCAATCCCATTGAGAGAAAGCTTTCATCAAACAGCGCCATCGACGCCGGATTTTCCTGATAAGCCCCAAATCCGGTGGCATTGCTAACTCCCGGTATCACCGAACTAACGGGATCATATGAGGGATATTCCAGGCTGTATCGCAGTACATCATCTGCACTCTGAGCGTTAATTTGAGTTGCAGAAATAATGAACACACCAACAAGTAACAAGATACTTTTTTTTGACATACCTCTACCGTTCATAAGTTGAAAAAGATTGCGTTGGATTGTTACGGCTACCTATTATTAATTACCGCGACTTCTATCGGAACCTGAAGAACCGCTATTGTCGCTTCGGCTTCGGGAAGAACTACTGCCCCGAGAGCGTGAATTACTGGACGACGATTTACTTTTTGTCACCGAACTGCGATTGTTACTGCTCGAGCTTCGATTTATCTTTGATCTTCTGGTAGATGGGGAGTTGCTTCTGCTACGCAAAGTTCGCCCATTATTTCCATTCGTAAAGCGACTGCTGTTTTGTTCGAAGAAGTTCTTCATCCTATTGAAGAATGTTGTTCTCTCCCTGTCGTTATTAATACGAGAGCGGTAAACACTGTTATTTCTATTATTATCTCTGATTCGAGCTCGAATCTGTTCCAGCTGTTTTTCATCAATGACAAGCGGTAGCTCATCACCTCTGTTGCGATAATCATACCGACTTGTTTGGCTCTCATTTATTTGATCCTGCCCCCTCGTGCGGCTTCTACTTGAAGAACCATTGTCTCTGCTTTTTGTGCGGTTCACCGATGAGCGACCGGAAGTACCCCGGGTCCGAGTTGTTCCTACAGATCGGGTGCGAACAGTTGATGATGTACGATTGGTTACCGCAGTTGACCGATCACTATTAACCGTCCTGGTTCTATTTCTATCCGAAGCAACTCGGTTTGTACCAATAGAACGCGGACCATATCGGACATTCCTGTTATTCTCTCTTACTTTGTCATCGGAATAATATCCATGCCCAAATCCGGATTTTCCGTAAAAATTCCAATACCCGTATCCATAAGCATATCTGCTGTAATATCGGTGCCAATAATATTCATGATAATAGGGATCATAGAACGGATCATAATAACCATAATGATAACTCGGCCATCCCCAACTTAGAGTAAACGAAATCCCATAATGAGGTCGATCATACCAGCGTCCATATAAGCTGTGGAATGCCCAGCGATCATAACTAAAGGGATGATTCGAATAAAAAGAGTTGTAACCATACCAGTCATCACCATAAAAGTTGTAGACATTGCCATATTTAGTGGCATATTCATAATCTTTATAATAGACTGGAATGTAGTCGTTTATTTTTTCTTGCTTATTTTTTGCCTCTGCTACCCCCTCATTCGTATTATTCTTTGAGGAATCAGCCTCCTCTTCTCCACTCCAAGAATAAACGGGCGTATCACTTGCGGGTTTCTCATCCGTAACCTTTTTCATGGTTTGGCTGTACTGAAGCTGCGTATAGCAACCGGTAAGAAAAAGTGCTAACAGGGTGATTATAAACACTTTGAAAAATTTCATAATAGACTCCGTATTTTACCCAAATTGGCAGAAGAAATTAGCTACTTCTGTTATTGTCTATAACAATAGTATTAAGCAGCATCGTTGCATTCAATCACATATTCATGCGACGGAAGTTATTAAATTTCTCCCTTTAGTGATTTGGCAATGACTTCCGCCTTAGAATTAACGTGCAGCTTCTTATAAATATTACGGATATGGGCACGAACGGTATCAATGGAAATGTCATATCGATCGGCAATCATTTTGTAGCTCAATCCGTCTACAAGTCCATTAACGATATCATGCTCGCGTGGAGTCAGATCAGAATCTGCATTCTTTTTGGGAGCATTCTCCTGAAAATGGCTAATTACTTTGCGCGCAATTTGGGGCGACATAGGGGCTCCCCCGTCTAAAAGCTTTAAAATAGACTCCTTAATCTCCGGCAGTGAGGTGTGCTTCAACAGATATCCCGAGGCACCGGCCCGCAAAGCATTAAATATTTTGTGGGAATCGTGATATACCGTAAGCATGATAATATCTATATCCTCATACTCTTCTTTGATAAGGCTTATGCCCTTTATACCCGACATACCGGGCAGTTGGATGTCCATCAAAATAACATCTGGCAACGGGTGTTCCTCCAGATAATCCAGCATATCCTCAACCGAATCCACCGCAACAGGACACGATAGGCCGTCCTGCATATCCAGATAGCGCTGTATTAGATCCCGTATTTTTTTATTGTCTTCAACAATTCCTACAACTGGTGTCATAATACCGGATTTCTTGCATTTTAGCTGTATCAGTACTAATTATTTACGATTCTCAATGATCACTTCAAAACCATTCTTATCATTAAATGTAATTTCTGCATTAATTCGTTTCGCTCGCATCTTCATATTTCGTAATCCCTGTCCACTTTTTCGAGATCCAGAAACTCCAGGCCCATTATCTTTAATACCCATAGTAAAACCACTGTTATCAGCAATTAATGTTACATTTACACGCTCGGCGTTGGAATGCTTAGCAATATTATTTACCGACTCCTTGAATATCAGATACAGGTTTTCCTTCACTGACACATCAAGCTGTTGCTGCATATCACAATCAAATTCATAAAATACTTTTCGGTCTGATAATACATTATTTACGTAGTCCTGCATCCGATCCGTCAGATCTCCAATGGTATCATTTCGAGCATCAATAGACCATACGATATCATCAAGGCTTGAGACTATTTTCCTACTTTGTACACCAATTTGCTTCAGGGATTCTTCGAGGTTATCCGGCACCTCCATTGTTTGCAGAAAATCAGACTGTAACGCAATTTCTGTTAGAGCTGATCCCACATCATCATGAAGATCACTGGCAATTTGTACGCGCATCCTTTCCATTTCTACCATTTTTTTAACGCGATAGTAGTTATATATAAAGAGAATTATACCTGCCAGCGTAATAACAACCAATGCAATAAACCACCACCGCAACCAAAATGGAGCCTGCACCGCAAAGCTAATTTGAGCAGGTTCCGGACTCCATTTTCCATTAAAATTACGTGCTTTCACCTCAAAAGTATAATCTCCAGGCATTAGCGCAGAATACCGAACCGATGACTGGGTTGTTTCCTGCCATCCTTCATTCGAATTTTTTAACCGATAGCGATATTTCATTTGGTGAGGAGCGGTGAAGCTAATGCCAATAAACTCAAATGTGATATTGTGATTGTTACTACCGATATCAAGCGGTTCTTTAATTGAAACCCGTTCACCGGATACCCTGACATTTTCTATATGCACTTTAGGAGATACATTGCTGATCTTCTCTTTTGACGGATCAAAAACGGATACCCCACCTACTGATCCAAACCAAAGTCGCCCGCGTTTATCTTTAAATGAGGCGCCGGCATTCATTTCGTTAGATGTAATCCCCTGATCTGTAGTAAGCAGTCGAAAAAACTGCTCCTCCGTATCCTCATTCTTTGACTGATAGGCCTGATAATCAAATCGAACAACCCCCTTGTTTGTACCAATCCAGAAAATGCCCCGATCATCCTGTTCAATAAAATAACAGACCTCTCCGGGCAGCCCATCTTCCGGAGTTATTGTTTCAAAACTATCATCAGCAAAACGGGCAATGCCGCCAAAAGTCGTCACCCATAAATTCCAATCTTTATCTATTAAAATATCTAAAATACCGTTGTGGGGTAACCCATCATCAATAGTGTAATTTGTAAAAGAATTATTTTGCAAACGACTTAACCCACCATAGGTAGCAGCCCAAATAGCACCGTCATTGCTTTCCTCAAGAGCCATTACAGTATTATTGGGCAAACCATCAGATTCGGTAATATGGTTAACCGTGCCCTCCCGATACTGAATAATTCCTTCTTCATAAGTTCCAATCCAGATTTCATTCTGATCGTTAATAGGCAAAATAGCCCTTATCTTCCGGCCCGGTAAGTCGTCTTCATCAATGTTTTCAAATGTACTATTTTCGAAAATACTCAATCCCCAACGGGTTCCAATTAGCAAACGATTTTGAACATCCGTTTCCAGGGTATAAACTTTATTATCAACTAAACCGTCCGAGGTATTATAAGTTTCAAGCGTATTATTGTTAATGCTTGTAATACCGCCGCCATAGGTTGATACCCAGTACTGTCCCGACTGTCCTTCCGCAATAGATGTTACGACATTATTAGGTAATCCATTTTCTATGGTATAGTTCTGGATCTGATCTCCCATGAACATGCTAATGCCACCGCCAAAAGTGCCAAACCAGATATTACCTTCGATATCGTAATAAGTTGTATAAATAATATCATTGGTAAGTCCTTCATCAACCGAATAGTTTTTAAATTCGTCCTCAGAAAAATAGCTTGCACCCTCTTCTGTCCCCAACCATAAATTATTCTTCTCATCTACAGATATAGATTGAACTCGATTATTAATTAAGCCATCCTCCTCGGTAAAACACCTAAATTCCTCATCATTAATCGCACATAGACCGCCCCTGCTGGCAATCCAGAGAACCCCATCAGTAGTTAAGGCAAGATCTCTAAGTCTATTGTCCGGCAATCCATGTCGAGTTGTGAAGGTTCTAAAATTGCCGTCCTCCAGCTTAGTGAGCCCGTCACGCGTAGCAAACCAAATTATCCCTTCTTGATCTTCAAGAACATCCCGAACCCGATTGCTACCCATCCCATGTACTTCTCGATACTGCGTCAGCTGTTGGCTACGATCCCAGTGCCAAACCCCCTCACCATCTGTTGTGAACCAAAACTCATTCCGACTGTCTTTATAGATTGATAAAATCGAACTTGATTTCAAGGGCTGCAGCTCCGGTATAGTATGAATACTATCTTTTTTCATAATATTCACACCACCTTCGGTGCCAATCCAAAGCTGATTTTTTTGATCCGCATAAAGTGATTGTATGCTATTATTAAGCAACCCGTCCTCAACGTAATAGTTTTTAAATCCTATACCATCAAAACGATTTAAGCCATAGCCTGTACCGATCCACAGATAACCATCCTGATCTTGCGTCATCGTATTAACAACCGACTCACTCAACCCGTTTTCAATAGAATACGTGCGAAAAGGGTATGTCTGTGCCTCAACGACGGCAGAGGTCACAAGAAGTAGTAAAAATACGCTGATTCCCTTTTTCATAATTATAAAACGAAGCGGCTCGAGAAAAATCTATACCTATCCCTATTCTATTAAAAGTTTTGCCAAATAAAAAAGCCCCGAAAATCGGGGCTTCCAATCATCAAATATGTTGGCAGGTTTTATCCTAAATAAGCACGCAGCGCTGCACTTCTGTTATGATGACGCAACTTGCGGAGTGCTTTTTCTTTAATCTGGCGAACACGTTCGCGGGTAAGATCAAATCGTTCTCCAATTTCTTCGAGTGTTAACGAGTGTTCTCGACCAATACCGAAATAAAGACGAATAACCTCTGCTTCCCGATTGGTCAGCTTTGAAAGGGCACGCTCAATTTCAACCTTGAGCGATTCTCCCATCAGATCCGTATCCGGATCAGGAGTTTCTTCATTTTCAAGTACATCGAGCAGTCGATTGTCTTCGCCCTGAGCGAATGGCGCATCCACAGAAAGGTGCCGACCTGAAATTTTCAATGTATCAGCAACTTCCGACACCGTCATATCCAAACTTTCAGCAAGCTCGGCGGCTGATGGAACACGTTCGTACTCCTGCTCCAACTTAGAAAGTTCCTTACCAATCTTGTTAAGCGCACCCACGCGGTTCAATGGCAAGCGTACAATACGACTTTGCTCAGCTAATGCCTGCAATATAGACTGACGAATCCACCAAACAGCATAGGAAATAAACTTAAAACCACGAGTTTCATCAAAACGCTTGGCGGCTTTGATCAAACCGAGATTTCCTTCATTAATAAGGTCACCCAGTGAAAGACCTTGGTTTTGATACTGTTTTGCAACAGAAACCACAAAACGAAGGTTTGCTTTCGTTAAATCTTCAAGTGCTTTTTGGCTGCCCTTTTGTATCTCTTTGGCAAGCCTAACCTCGTCTTCGGGAGTAATAAGCTTTTCTTTTCCTATCTCTTGTAAGTAGCGGTCGAGAGATTCTGATTCTCGAGTAGAAATACCTGAACTTCTAGCCACGGGATGTGATGGGTTAAATTAGGATTTATTTGCAATGATTTGATCTGCTGCTAAAGATCACTTCGATAAGACAATCAAGTTAAATGGGATAATACAACGACTAAATCGGATATATGTTGTCTATTCTCGATCTCTATAATATAGGGCTTTAAAATATCAATTTCGAACCATTTTTATCAGCCTTGCTCAGTATTGTTCAACATTGATGTGCCCGGAAATGTTTCCGATATCTCAAAAAAATCAGCCGCCGTGCTTGCGATATCACTAAGTGTATCACGAGTTCCCAGATTCACTCGTTCAGCTTTATCTGAGGGACACAACAATACAGGCACAAACTCCCGACTGTGATCAGTGCTTTCAGAAGTAGGATCGTTACCGTGATCACCTGTAATAATTAATATATCGTCCTCATCCAGCTTACTTACAATCGCGGGTATCGCTCGATCAAACTCCTGTAAACATTCTGCAAATCCCTGGGGATCAAGGCGATGGCCATATTTTTGGTCGGTGTCAATCAGGTTTACAAATACAAAACTGTCTTCAGCAGCCGACATTAAACTCAATAACTGAGAAATCCCCTCTGCATTGCTTTTCGTACGCCGGAATTGAGTAAAATACTCTTCGGTAAAAAGATCAACAACTTTACCGATTGAGTACGTTTTCGTACCCTGCTGCTGCAGCCTGTTAATGATATTGTGTTCAGGCGGCTTCAACGAAAAATCATGACGCTTATCCGAAATGCGATTAAAATTTCCCGGCTCTCCGGTAAAAGGCCGTGCAATAACTCGACCTACCCCGTGTTCATCCTGCAGCACTTCTTTTCGTGCAAACTCACACCATTTATAAAGCGTATCAACAGGTGTTACATCCTCATGGGCTGCAACCTGAAACACACTGTCGGCGGAGGTATATACGATAGGAAACCCCGTTTCCATATGCTCCTTACCATAATCGACAATAACTTCGGTACCCGAATACGGCTTGTTTACCAACGCCTCTTCAACCCCGACCCCCTCACAAAACTGATCAATAACTTCTTGGGGAAAACCCTCGGGATAGGTTGGAAAAGGGCGATTGAGCTGTATTCCGGCAATTTCCCAGTGTCCTGTGGTAGAATCCTTCCCGGCTGATAATTCCCGCATTTTTCCATAAGCACAGATAGGTTCCGACTCAACAGACACCGATGCCAGCGGCACAATATTACCAAGGCCCATCCGCTGCAAATTAGGCAACTTCACTTCTGTTTCTTCGCACACATGACCCAGCGTATTTTCACCTTCGTCTCCATATTCGGCAGCATCTTCTTGTGCCCCAACACCGAGACCATCAATAACAATTACATAACAGTTACCCATAAATACTATACCGCTTCATTTTTATTGGATTTCAGTGCCTGTGATAGAGCTGATTTGGCATTTTTCAATACCTGATAACTATCTGTGTAGTCACTATCCAACCGTACAAATCCTACTTTTATACCCGTTTCGATATGAATACCGTTTGATAGTTCAAAAGAGTTATTAAACTTCTTTTTCACTGATTTACTCCAATTCTTGACGGCATCCTCATCTTTGCTCTGAATCAAAAAGGAATACACATAGTCTGAGTTATAGCCTAATATTCCATTATAACCGAACTGACTGGGGTTAAACGAAGTAATTAAATCTTTCTGCATTTGGTCAAGCTGATCCATCCGCAATTTAGTCCGTAACTCAGGAAGGTTTGAAAGTGTCACCAACCCAAACCAGCTTTTCTGCATACTTGAGTTAGGGTTGAGACGATATAATTCTGAATTAATAGTTTGCTCCCACAGTTCCGGTAAATAAGCCTCATACTGATTTGCAAAAACAGAACTGTCAACATCCAACTTGGGATTATTCGAAAGCATCTGTAACCCAGCAATACGTACCAGATTAATTAATTTATGCTTCGTTGACTCTTTAAAAATTAGTGGATTTTTATCGTACACAAGTACTACTCCCTGTCTCCGATCTTTCATCATCAGCGGAATAGCAAGAGTAGCCCCTTCCGAATTCAGTTCTCTTGGCGACAGTCGCTTGGGATTATTATTAAAATGGATAGCAAACTCAGCCTCTCCTTGTTCAGCTGCCTCATAAGCCAGGGAACGCTCTTCCATTTTCATCCCAATCGGCGGGGCATATTTGGCTTCATCAGCATTTAGAACATTGTACCAATTGTCCATTCCCCGAGTGATAAACGAAACACCGCCATCATATAAAAATGATTGAATCGTATTAACAAGCTTCTTTACCAATTCTGTACGATGGCAACGGACCTCTAACCCGGTAAGACAGTCTTCATAATTAATCCACTCATCCTGTTGTTCATAAAGATCACTGATTTCCAAATAGGTATTCAGCACATTACGCAGCGCATTAATGTACGAGTAAATTACATCGCTCTTGTTTTCTGTAAAAATGTGGTCACGGGATTCCAGTACCGTTATAGCTACTGTTTCTCCGTTATTCACAAAGGGAAGCAACGTAATATACTTCACCGGTACTTCACTGTAATAATGATTTAATGCTGAAGCCGGAATATCTTCACCGACCTCTATTGCAGTAGGTTCATCAAGATCCTTAAACTCATCCAGAAAATGTTTATCAAAACTAATGCGATCTTTAAACATCACATTATCAAACACTGTAGATTTGGTCTCCATCACAAATTGCTCCCGCGAACGGTTTACCCAGTACATATATACTGTCTCCATCTCAGAAGCACTTTGTAACATAAAAATCAGGTCATTTAGCACCTGCTTAAATTCACGAAGTGCCTTTTCCTGACGCTTCTGCCCCATCATTTCAGCATTCGATCGCTCCTTTTCTCGCGCCGTTGCGTAATTATCCATCCCTTTTAATCTATATTTTTTGCCAATTCTTCTGCCTGTTTAATCATCTCCTTAATAGCCGTTAGACCATTATCCCAAAAGTCCGGCTGTGTAATATCCAAACCCAACTTGCCGACGATATTTTCCGGCCAGTCGGATCCACCTGCCCGTAGCATCTCTATGTATTTATCAGAGAACCCATTCTCTGAACGTGTATACTCCTGATAAAGCGCCAACACCAGCAATTCGCCAAAAGCATAAGCATACACATAGCCCGGCGTATGTAAAAAGTGTGGTATGTAGCTCCACCAAAGATTGTATTCCTCCGTAAGTGTTACCGAATCACCATATACTTCTTCCTGCGTCTCACGCCAAAGTTTAGAAAAATCCTCGGTTGTTAGTTCTCCTTTCTCACGGCGGTGTGTGTGCATCGCATCCTCAAAACGATTCATCGAAACTTGTCGAAATACGGTAGCTATGGTATCATCAATCTTCCCAATTAATAATGACAGTTTTTCTTTGGGATCATCAAGTTCACTCATCAGCTTTTGAAAGACAAGCATTTCGCCAAATACCGAAGCCGTCTCGGCGGTTGTTAGAGGCGTATCTGCCTGCAGTACCCCCTGTTCTCTGGATAAATACTGATGAATTCCGTGCCCCAGCTCATGAGCCAATGTTTGTACATCTCGAACTTTACCGTCAAAATTCATGAAAACATACGGGTGTACTGACGGTACGGTGCTGGCTGAATAGGCTCCGCCTCTTTTGCCGGGTTTCATCGCTGCATCAATCCAATTGTTGTCAAAAAACTTACGGGTAACGATACCCATCTCGGAATGAAAATCGCTGTAAGAATTCAGCACCATCTCTTGGGCTTCGTCCCACCGGATTTTCTTTTCGCTCTCAAGAATGGGTGCATACCGATCGTAGTCATAGAGCTTATCATATCCCAAAAGACTTCGCTTCAGATCATAGAAACGATGAACGAGATCATAATTACTCGTAACAGAATCAACCAACACCTCCACGGTTTCATCATCTATTTCATTGGACAGATTTCGAGATGAAATCCAGCTATCGTATCCGCGCAGTTTATCATCTGTATGCTTGTCAGCAAGAAGTGTATTAAAAATAAACGTAAGGGTGCGACTATGATCCTCGAACGTCTCGGTAAGTGATGCGTGTGCTCGTTTTCGCAAATCACGATCAGGCTCATGGAGCTTACTCAAGACCTCCTGCTGGGTTAACTCCTCTCCATCCAACTCAAAACGGGCGGCGCCCATAGTTTCATCAAAATAACGATTCCACGCACTGCGTCCGGTTACTTTTTTTGCGGATAATACCTGCTCTTCCTTTTCGCTCAGTACATGGTCTTTGTATCGCCGGGATGTTTCCAGGTAGTGATTGTATCCTTCCAGCTCATCACTTTCGATCAGCTTCTGAGCTTTTTCATCATCCATATTCAGCCATTCCACATCAAAAAACACCAACTTTTGGTGAATTTTTGAAGAAAGCTCACTTGCTTCCTGCTTCAGTTTGCCGTATTCAGGCTTGTTAGTGTTGGTTGACCAAATAAGGTGAGCATATGAACCAATCTTGCCAACTGTCTCAATTAGCTCTTCGTACTCCTGAAGGGCTTGTTTCATACCTTCTTCATCAAGATTAGCTACGTTTTCTTTGTACGTAGAAGCAAATTCTGCAGCCTGCTCAACGACTTTTTTCTTGTCGTTTTCAAGAGCGGGATCATCAATAGAATTATAGAGGTCAGAAAGATCCCATTGCACATTTTCTGCCCCCGTTTTTTCTTTCACTTTATCACTCATAAATTTCCTGAAACCTACTTTATCTAATCATTGTTGGGATATCAAAATCACCAGAGTCAAAGCTAAAATTATCTCTGCTCAAGAATCGTAATTTAATATAACAATGATTAACTTTACGCTTGATTGTTTATGGTTTAAAGAAACCAAAAATAACATTCAATATTAACTCTTGCAGACGTTTATTTACTAATAATCTAAACCCACTCAATAAGATCATATTTTGAAGTCGCTCGAAGCTGTTTTCGGACCTAATTCCGCACTTGTTGAAGAACTGTTTAATCAATATAAAGAAGACCCCTCTTCTGTCCCCAATCACTGGCGTCAATATTTTGATGAGATTGAAGGCGTCGAACAGCCAGAAGAGCTGAAGTCGGAGGCAGAGAAAACCGGTAATAGTACGGTTACTGCCAAAGCTGCTCCATCTAAGCCCCAGGAACAGAAAAAAGCTAAGAAGGCGCCCCAGCCAAAGGAAGATGGCGACACTGATATTCCTTCCGGAGCTACCCTTGAAAAAATCAAAGGAGTATCCAGTAAGATTGTTGAAAACATGGATGAAAGCCTGGAGGTCCCTACGGCTACGTCGGTCCGTTCACTGCCCATGAAGATGCTCATCGAGGATCGGGCTATCATCAACCGACATCTAAAACAGCGCAACGAGCCCAAATCTTCATTTACGCATTATATTGCATGGGCAATCATCAAAGCGCTGGAAGAATATCCCAACATGAACAACTCATTCATCTATAAAGATGGTGAGCCCTACAAAGTTATTCCGGATCAGGTTAACCTGGGTCTGGCCATTGATGTTCAAAACAAGGATGGCTCTCGAAATCTGTTGGTGCCCAACATTAAGGGCGTAGATAAGATGAACTTTAAAGAGTTTCTCTATGCCTATTCTGATCTTGTTGACAAAGCCCGAAACGGCAACCTCGAAATTTCTGATTTCCAGGGCACTACCCTCACGCTTACCAATCCCGGAATGATTGGAACGGTTCAATCGGTCCCGCGCCTGATGAAAACTCAAGGCGCAATAATTGCTACCGGCGCCATCGACTATCCCGCGGAATACCAGTCAATGTCGCAAGAGGTACTTAACAAGCTGGGAATTAGCAAAGTCATGAATGTGACTTCGACATACGATCACCGCGTGATACAGGGAGCGGAGTCGGGAGCATTCCTGAAAAAATTGCACAGCCTACTCAACGGCGAAGAGAATTTCTACAATGAAATCTTTGAGGATCTTGAAATTCCTTATGATCCTCTGCCTTTCGGTGCTGACACCTATGTAGGACAACTTGATGGCAGTGGAGCTACGCTGGAACAAAATAAGCGTGCCATTAATGTAATGCGCCTCATCAATATGTATCGCACGCGTGGGCACGTACTTGCTGATCTTGATCCATTAAGCGATGAAGCCGGACAGAGTCCGGAACTCGATCTCAGCTATTACGACCTTACACTGTGGGATTTGGATCGCGAATTTTATTGCGGCGGTCTTGGTGGCAATGAAAAAGCAACGCTCCGCGAAATTATCACCTTACTTCGGGAGACCTACTGCGGCAAGATGGGGGCCGAGTTCATGCATATCCTTGACTTGGAAGAACGCAAGTGGCTGCGTGAACGCATGGAATCCACAACTAATACGCCTGAACTTACCAAAGATGAGAAAAAGCAGATCTTGCACAAGCTGAATCAGGCGATGGCCTTTGAGCAGTTCTTGCATAAGAAATATATCGGGCACAAACGTTTCTCCCTCGAAGGCGAAGATACGCTTATCCCGATGATGGATCACATGCTTGAAAAAGCGGGTGAAGACCAAGTTGAAAAAATATTTATGGGTATGGCCCACCGGGGACGTTTGAACATCCTCGTAAACATCATGAACAAGCCCTATCGAAAAGTATTTGCTGATTTTGAAGGAAACCTCGATCCCGAAAGCATTCAAGGATCCGGTGATGTAAAATATCACCTGGGATCTAAAGGAACCTATGAGACAACGAGAGGTGAAGAGGTTGAAATTGAGTTGATGCCTAATCCAAGTCACCTCGAATCGGTCAATCCTGTTGTTGAAGGAGCCACTCGAGCTACCCAGGATCACGACGGTGAGAACGCTGAGAAGAAAAATCTACCCGTTCTTATACACGGAGATGCGGCATTCTCCGGTCAGGGTGTTGTTGCCGAAACATTAAATATGTCTCAGCTTGATGCCTACAAGACCGGTGGTACCATCCACATTATCTTAAATAACCAAATTGGTTTTACCACCCTGCCCGAAGACGGACGCTCCACAGAATATGCTTCTGATCTTGCCAAGGCTATTTTGGCTCCGATATTCCATGTCAATGGAGACAATCCAGAAGAAGCTGTCCATGCTATGCAGATGGCGTTCGAATATCGCCAAAAGTTTGGTAAGGATGTCGTTATTGATTTGATCGGCTTCCGTAAACACGGACATAATGAAGGCGATGAGCCTGCATTTACCCAGCCGGGTATGTATAAAGAGATTGAGAATCATCCCACGGTTCGCGATATCTATACCGAAACGCTCTTAAGTCGCGGTGAGTTCACCGAAGAGGAAATGCAGGAAATATTCGATGAGTTTGATGAACTGCTCCGTGAGGCCTTTGAGGATGCCAAGAATGCCTCTCCTCTCGAGGTTACAGAAGATATGATTGATCGTCACGAGATGACGCAAGAAGACTGGGATGAATTCCCGGATACGACTTATCCGGAAGATGAGCTCAAAGATATAGCTGTCAAACTCAATACAGTCCCTAAAGATTTTGATGCTAATCCTAAGCTGTTACGACAGCTTGCCAAGCGTGCCGAAACAGTTGAAAAAAATGAGAAGAAAATTGATTGGGGCTTTGCTGAAGCACTTGCTTTTGGATCATTACTCAAAGATGGAACAACGGTCCGTTTAACGGGACAAGATGCCGAACGTGGTACTTTCTCACATCGACATGCTATTCTGCACGGTACAGAAACGGATCAACAGTTTATTCCGCTTAATAACCTTGAAGACGACCAGGCGCCATTTTATCCCTATAATAGTCTGCTCAGTGAGTTTGCCTGTGTTGGTTTTGAATTCGGATACAGCGCAGCCAAGCTTGATGCACTTGTTATTTGGGAAGCCCAGTTTGGCGATTTCGCCAACGGCGCCCAAGTGATGATGGATCAATATATTTCTGCAAGTGAAGCTAAGTGGGGACAAAAGTCTTCCCTTGTAATGACCCTCCCACACGGATATGAAGGTCAGGGACCTGAACACTCATCCGCACGTCTGGAGCGTTACCTACAGCTCTGCGCTGAAGATAACATGCAGGTTGTCAACCTTACGACACCTGCTCAGTACTTCCACATCTTGCGTAAGCAAGCAAAACAGGATAACAAAAAGCCGCTGATAATTATGTCGCCTAAGAGTTTATTGCGACATCCGCTAGCTACATCCAAAACTGATGATTTAGCCAAGGGCCAATATCAGCCGTTTATTCCTGATCAAGAAGTGGAAGACAAGAACAATATTGATCGCTTGGTAATCTGTTCCGGAAAAGTCTATTACGATCTATATAAACAGCGCCAAGAAGAAGAAATTGATAATGTGGCTATTGTTCGATTGGAGCAATATTATCCTTTCCCTGACTTGGACGTAAGTAATATTCTGGATGAATACAGCCATGTTGATGATATAGTATGGTGCCAGGAAGAACCCAAAAATATGGGAGCCTGGACATTTGTCTCAACACGCATTATGCAGCAGCTCAAAGACGGGCAGAATCTGCGCTATGTAGGTCGACAGGCCTCTGCTTCTCCGGCTGCCGGACAAAAGAAAGTCCATAAAGCTGAGCAGGAGAAACTCGTTAATGAGGCTTTGAACTAAGCTCTTAAAACTACTTCGAAAATTTCAGGCATCGTAGCTTAGCTGCGGTGCCTTTTTTTTGGCTTAATTCATGATATAACACAGCTACAGAATAGGATTAAACCAGAAAAGCAATAATAGAATTGCTGTGGCAAAAAGCTTCTTACTCTGCTACACCTGCCTTAGCCGGTTGTGCCTTTTGGGCTCCACCTCTTGAAATATCTTCCAAGCTTAATCCTTTCGTTTCGTCTACGAACTTCTTCACAAAGAAGTAGGCAACAACTCCAAAGAAAGCATAGATGCCATAGGAAATACCAAGGCCCAGATTTGTTAATAATACTGGAAAGCTTATCGTAATAATAAAGTTTGCCCCCCACTGGGCCATTCCACATACAGCAAGTGCAGCACCTCGGTAGTGATTTGGGAACATTTCGCCAAGCATAACCCACATAACCGGTCCCCATGAAAAAGCAAAGAAAGCGATATATGTATTGGCAGCCAATAACGCAATAATACCTTGCGTTGGACCTAATGTCACGGAATCTGCTCCTCCACTCGGCGCAATGCTAAATACATATGCCATAACTCCGAGCATTACCGCCTGGCCTAATGATCCAATCAGTAAAAGCGGTTTTCGTCCTACTTTATCAATCAGCATAATGGCTACAAACGTAAAGAAAATATTAACGCTCCCGCTGATCACATTTTGCAACAGGGCGTCACCCTCTGTAAATCCTGCTGACTTCCACAATGTTGCACCGTAATAAAAAATGACATTTATACCCGTAAACTGTTGTAGTACAGCTAATCCCAAGCCAACCCAGACTAATGGATGTACTTTGCCGCTGTAGCTGTCAAAAATATTCCGGAGCTTGGGTTTAATCCCTTCTTGCAAGGTAGACTCAATATCTGCGACTTTTTCTCTGATGTTTATTTTTAGCAGGATTCCTTTAAGTACTTTACCCGCCTCATCAACTTTGCCGGCCGCTACTAAATACCGCGGGGATTCAGGGATGGCCAACAATGAAAGAAAGAATATAGAAGCAGGAATGATCTCGGCCCAGAACATCCATCTCCAGGTTTGAAAACCACCCCAAAGAACATCCGTTGCCCCACCAGATAAACCGGCCAGCCAGTAGTTACTCATAAACGCCATGAATAATCCTATCACAATCATCAATTGTTGCAGCGTAGCCAGACGTCCGCGTATCTTTGAAGGAGCAATTTCACTAATGTAAGCGGGAGCAAGAATACTGGCAGCCCCCATAGCCATCCCACCAATAATGCGATAAATAATAAATTCCAGTGATCCGTTTGAAATTCCTGATCCCCAGGCACTAAAAATAAATGCAAGGGCCGTGGCAATCATCACCGGTTTTCGACCAAACTTATCTGCGAGAGTTCCTGCAAAGAAAGCTCCTACCATACTGCCTAACAGCACCGATGCTACATTAAAACCAGTTCCGGCAGAATCAGAATCAAAAGCCAATTGAAGAGCATCGACCGTACCATTAATTACCCCGCTGTCAAAACCAAATAAAAAACCACCTAATGCCGCTGCAGTCGATAAAAGAATTACGCGGGACAAATTATAGTTTGTAGCCATCTAAATTTTAAGTTGAATTAAAATGATGTCGATTCTTTAATTGGCATACACCCGTATGTACTCTACTTCCATCCGAGCCTCGGTAAGATCGGGATCAATGCCATTTTTTAAGCCTCCGGTTTCATACTGTGCATCACTTCCCCAGTTACCTCCCATGGCAATATTCATAATGATGAAAAAGTCATCATTAAATGGCCAGGTATCCCCATTTTTTTCAGATGGACTGTAGGTATAGAAGGCTTCTCCATCTACTTTAAATGTTATACTGTCAGAGGTCCATTCAGCTTCGTAAACATGAAAAGATTCACTAAAATCCGGAACCTCTGTAGAAGAGGTATTTTGTGTGTTCCCATAACTCGAGGGAGTATGTAACGAACTGTGGACAAGACCGGGATTTTTACCGACATGCTCCATGATGTCTATTTCACCGCTTGCCGGCCAACCGACCTCCGAAATATCAACGCCTAACATCCAGATAGCAGGCCAAGTACCCGACCCTTGAGGTAATTTAGCTTTCGCTTTGACCGTTACATGCTGAAACGATCGCTTTCCTTGGGTTTTGATCCGCGCCGATGTCCATTCGCCACCCTCTTTAAATGCTTCAATGATCAGTTTACCATCTTCAACACGTACATTTTTAGCTTCATCTGTATAATATTGAACTTCGTTATTTCCCCAGCCACTATCACCATGACCGATATCATACGTCCAATTACTACTATTAGGAGCACCGTTGCCATTAAATTCGTCAGACCAAATGAGTTCGCCCGCTTCGGTTGTATCTTCTTCAACCGGTTCTTCATAGTTAAAACTGTCTGCTGGTCCGTCGGATGCACAAAATGATAAGCTTAAAAGTATAAGCAGACTTAAAGTTAATTTGGTCATTTTTAACAGATATTTAGGCATTACAGTAACTTTAATATATACAGAGGACTGCTATAAAAATGGAAGGAAGCATGTGCTCCCCTCCAATAAAACGTTTGGTGTTAGATCAATTTGCAGATGTCAATTCAAAATCGTCGATAAAGAAAGTACCCGGCCTATTGTGCCCTTCTCCACCAATCTGAATAATAATACGATCAAAATCTTCACGATCACTGAATCCACTGAAATCAAACTCAAGATCAACCCACGTATCTGTTTGATTAACGGGCTGAATAATATTGGCTTGAGTTTGCCATGAATTTCCTCCAAGCCCCGTTTCACCGTTAACATTATGCAATTTTACCTCAACTTGCTGCAAGAGGTTGCCCGGAGCCCAAGGTTGTGCGTTAGGATCTACCGTCTGATAATCATTGTATGACGGCAAATAAGCTTTTAGTCGTATTATGCTTCGCTCATTTAAGTTCAATTCGTAACCGAGATCAACATATACGTTTTCAAACTGTCCCTCTCCTTTAGCATATTTTGCAACCTTATTCGTTGTGTCCGGAACTGTAGGTGCGGGGTTATCATAACTTTCATTGAAGTTTGTAATCTGGTCGGTGGCCCAATTCACGTTCCCTTCTTCGTCAAAATTATCCTCCAAGGCCTCAGAATCATAAGGTAATATTTCTGGCGGATGTGTATAACCTTCAGGGATAAGTGTATGATACCAAGCTAAATTTTCAACAGGATCTATAACTTTAAGTATCATTGAATTGTCGGTTAACTCGATCACATCATATGTCCTTGATCCGTTATAAAAACCTATAAATGATGGGTCTGATGTTGACAAAGTTAGGGTTCCATTCTCTCCTTCACGCAAATTAAATGATTGATTATCCGGAGCATTCCAAGGAGCCATCAAATCTCCACCAGGTGCAGGTATCGCGTTCGCAAACGCGTCAGGATGTGTATCGTTGATGAAAACGTGTCCATTTGTTTCCATATCAAAACTAAAACCATCCAAAGTGAAAGTATATTTATCATCATATAAACCAGTTCCTGATTTACCTTCAGGTGCAGCGGAATAATACTCTGGCCAATTACCATCTGCCGGACCAACACCAAAGTGACCAACCTGAGTACTATCGATCACCCAAGTCTTCCCATCAACATTATCTGCACCGCCCGTTAACTTATTCAGATTGGGATCATCCAGCATGAGTGCATTGGTTTCTGCAATAGTAATATCTTGGGTGTTCATAGCTTGCCCCGACTCAGTAAAAATCGTAAGCATTACCGTATAATCTCCTTGAAGTGGAAATTCCCCTATAACCGTATCACCTTCAGCTGTTGTTCCGTTTCCGAAATCCCATAGTGCTTTAAAGCTATCTGAGGTGTTGATGAACTGAATAACATTGGGATTGTCAGCATCCGGTTCATATTCGAACGTTACATTCTCCGATTGTGGTGCTGAAGATAAATCCGGAGCCGAGGTTACTTGTGGCTCACATGCTGTAAAAGCGAACAGCAAAAGAACCGGGACCATCCAGTATTTGTTTATTATTCTAAGCATAATCGTGGTTGTTCAGTTTTAAAATTAAGTCCTTTAATAAGTAGAGTATTTAATTATCAGTACCCATCATTTTGATTGAGCTTACCATTGGAAATATCAATCTCACTCTGTGGAATAGGGAAAAGACCTTGCCGAGCTGCCTTATACTCTACCGCAAAATCCTGAGCATCACCTTGATATCCATCTTTTGTTTCTCCAGATACCGAAATATTACTTTCTGCGACATCTTGCCCGTACCGTTGTAAGTCCCAGTACCGCTGCCCTTCAAGCGCTAACTCTAATCGGCGCTCGGTACGAATATTTTCCATCGTCGCTGTAACGGGACTTAACCCAACCCGATCTCTGACGCGATCTAAATATTGCTGAGCCTGACCATCATTGCTATCCTTGAGATGAAGTTCCGCACCCATTAAAAGCACGTCGGAGAAACGGATTACGCGATAATTATTGCCCCAATTTAGTTCCAACTGTCCTTCTTCAGGGGTATAAGCCTTATGAGTAGTATACTTTTGGGTAAACTTCCCGGTATGCTGATAACCGATTGTCAGTCCGGCATTAAATTCATCTTCAAAAAGAATGGAAGCATCTAATCGAGGATCATTGGTATCAAAAGCATTAACCAGCTCATTGGTAACCGGTGAAAAACTCCAACCACGCTGATAGTCTTCCTCACCCGGCTGGTCGACTCGAGGACCTTGCATTTGAGGTGCCATATTACCTTCTCCACCCTGAATATATCCCCAGTCCCACCAAGGCCGGGAATCGGAATATGCAATTTCGAATACAGACTCACTACTAAATTCAAAATTGGGTTTAAAGTTATCTGCATAGTTATCTAACAGGATATGGTTGCTTTCCGTAATAACACTATCTACCATGCTTATAGCTACTGATCGATTAACCGTTTGATTCCCGGCCGGCAAATCATTTGCAAACACGCCCTCATAGTATAGATATACTCTTGCTAATAGCGCCTGGGCAGCCCATTTAGAAACCCGACCTTGTTGATCGGATGCAATGCTTTCGGGTAAGTTTGGAATAGCTTCCATTAAATCTTGACCGATTTGAGAATACACTTCCGAAGGATCTGCTTGTGGTTGGCTATATTCATCAGGGCTATCCAAGGGCTCTGTAATCAGCGGCACATTTCTAAAAAAGCGAACCAGATCAAAGTAATAATAGGCTCGCAGAAACTTCGCTTCTGCAATTGTTCGAGTTTTAAATGCTTCATCTGCATCAATTTCACCGACTTGCTGTAGATACTTATTTGCTCGATAAATGCCTGTATAATATTTCTGCCAGAGACCGTGTACCTCACCGTTGGTCGTACGGATATCGTGTTTATCCACCTCAATAATGTTGGGAGCATCATTACGACTGGCTCCGCCGGCATAGACATCATCAGAAGCTATATCGCTTAACATTTCGGGGACATGAAATCCAATAACCGTATTCCATTGCAGTATATCGTAGATAGCAACCAAGGCCTCTTCAGCATCGCGCTGTGTTTCGTAGAAGTTTGATTCTACCCGTTGATCCAAGGGCTCTTCACTGAGGAAGTTTTCGCAACCGGCGGTTGCCAAAACAACCGTGCTAATCAGTAACAGTAGAGTGAATTTTAAGTATTTCATAATCAAAAAGTGTTGTTTTTAAGAAAGCTAAAACCGTTAAAAAGTTATATTGAGACCTAATCGGTAACTACGTGCTTGAGGATAAACACCACGATCAATTCCCACATTTAGAGGCGATGAAGCTCCGATTTCGGGATCATATCCACTATAACCGGTAAGAGTAAACAAGTTATCAGCAGATACATATACTCTAGCCTTTGACAAGCCAACTCTTCCTAAGAATTGTAGAGGCAGGTTATACCCGAGCTGTACATTTTTTACTCGCAAATAAGAACCATCTTCGACATAGAGGTCTGAAATATTTGTCCAGTTTCCATTTGAATCGTTCCATGTAAATCGTGGTAATTCATTGGATGTACCCGGTCCTGTCCAGCGATTCAAGTACTCAACTGGCATATTTGTCATTGTAAGATCATGACGCCGGGTAGCGTTAAATATTTCATTACCCAACGTACCTTGCATGAATACTGACAGATCAAAGTTTTTGTAGTTGGCTCCCAAATTGATTCCAAATGTCATATCCGGAATCGGGTTACCAATATTTGTTCGATCACCATCATCAATTTGCCCATTGCCATTCAAGTCTCTGAAGCGTACATCACCCGGTTGTGCCTGAGGCTGTATTAGCCCACCATCACTATTAACATGATTGTTGACTTCTTGCTGGGTTTGGAAAATCCCATCTGTTTCATAGCCCCAGAAATAGCCAATTGGATACCCCTCTTCAGCCCGGGTTACGATACCGTAGGTAGCAAATCCGGCTCCTGTAATAACACCTTCAGCATTTCCAATATGCGTTACTTCGTTATTATTCATAGCAAAGTTTAACCCAACATTATAATTGAACTCGTTGGTGTAATCTCGATAATCTATACTGAATTCAAAACCGTTATTTTCTACACTTCCTCCATTAACAACCGGAGCATTATTACCAACATGTCCGGGGATAGGAGCCGTAACCAATAATCCTTTGGTCTTTTTGCGATAATAATCGGTCTTGATAATCAAGCGATCCTGCCATAAACCTAAATCAACTCCAATATTAGCCTGCTCTGAAGTCTCCCACTTTAGATTAGGATTGGGAACACTTGATGGCACAGAACCAGTTCTAAAACTTTCGTTTTGTCCAAAAGTGTATCCATTACCAGTAGCAATGGTAGAAGTATAAGCGAAATTGCCAATATTCTGATTTCCATTTTGTCCCCAGGAAACCCGAAGTTTCAAGAGATTAACAGTCTCGATGTTTTCCATAAAAGTCTCGTTGCTGGCGATCCATCCCAATGAGACAGATGGGAAAATGGCGTACCTGTTGTTAGATCCGAATTTAGATGATCCATCAACTCGGAGAATACCCGTCACCAGATATCGTTCATCAAAATTATATGAGACTCGACCAAAGTAGGAAAGAAGCTTTTCATTATACGCACCTCCTGTTGCCTGCATCGACTCTTCATCGGAAGCCACATTAAGCCAAGCATTCTCATAGCCCGTCATTAACAAGTTTGATTTAGCTCCATAAAGACCTTCAAAATGAACCTTCTGGGCCGTTATACCACCAAGTAAGTCAACACTGTGCTGATCGAACTCTCGACTGTATGAAATAGTATTTTCAAAATTCCATGTATACCAACGATCTTCTGTCTTACTTACAATCGAGGTGCTATTTGTCTGTGCAGAGTTGAGGTAATATGAAGGATCGTAGTTACGGTTCTTCACAAAAGCCGCATCAATACCCAAACTACTCTTCACTAATAAGTTAGGTAGCACTTCATATTCAGCGAATAAGTTATTAACAAACTTGTCAACCTGAGTACCGCCGTTAGTAACTGCCAGCCTTGCCAGTGGATTTACTATTTCCTGTGTTACGTAATCAGAAATACCGTAATATCGTCCATCATTTTGCACCGCATTGCTGGGGTAACTCTGCAAGTCACTCTCATCCGTTTCATAAATAGGCGTTAATGGATCCATATTTAATGCGTTACTCAATGGTGAGCCCCATTCACTATTGCTAAGCACAGCATTTCTTTCAATTCGACTGTAATTAAAACTGTTTCCAATTTTAAAAACGTCACTTACATCACTGTCCAGCTTCAAGTTTAAGGTATAGCGATCAAACTGGGATTTGTCTCCCCCGACAATACCTTCTTGAGTGAAATATGACAGTCCCGTTGCATACTGTGTCTTTTCATTTCCTCCTGATATTGATACTTGATGATTGGCCATTGGGGCATTTTTATTAAACACGGCTTCTTGCCAATCGGTACCTCCAGAAACATTCGGGTTAATGGGGAACGGCATGCTTAATCCAGCATTGGCAGCTCCTTCATTCATCATCATCATATACTGTCTTGCGTTCAACATATTCCGTTTTTTCCACGGATTTTGCACGCCTGCATATCCTTGATAGGTTACTTCAGTATCTCGATTCTGTCCCGACTTTGTTGTAATGAGAACCACACCATTTGCGGCCCTTGCCCCATATATAGCGGCTGAAGATGCATCTTTAAGTACTTCCATCGACTCAATAGAGCCCGGATTCAAATAATCAATTCCGCTAACTGGCATTCCATCAACTACATATAGCGGATCGGCATTACCAGTAGTTCCAGCACCACGAATTCGAACGGTAGGAGCTTCACCCGGCTGTCCGGACTGGTTGGCTACATACACCCCTGCCGTACGTCCCTGCAAGGCCTGCTCGGCACGTAACACCGGAACATCATCGATATCCTCAGAACTGATCGATGATACAGAACCCGTAATCTCACTTCTTTTCTGGGTACCATATCCAACTACAACAATCTCATCCGCCGAATTTAATACCTGAGTTTCCAGCGCAACGTTTATTTCCTCTCGTCCGTTAACGGGCACTTCCTCCTTTTGAAAACCAATAAAAGAAAAGATTAATGTATCCTGAGGTTCTACATTGTTTAACGTGTATCGTCCTTCAATATCGGTAGATGTCCCACGCGTTGTCCCCTTTATGAGAATATTTACTCCCGGAAGAGATTCATTTGTTTGTTGATCAGTTACTACCCCTGTAACAGTATATGCCAAAATATCCTGTTCTGACTTTTCTGCTTTAGAAATTACAAAGGTTCGATTCTCGATATAGGTATAGTCCAGATTATGAGGCTCTAAGAGCTTTTTAATTTTTTGTCTCAACGTTCCATCAAGCTCTGTAGCAGAACTAAACTTTCCTTTTACAATACTGGATTCGTACAGAAATACGACATTGTAACCGGTTTCAATACGTTCCAATCTTTGCTCTAAACTTACTTTCTTATCTACCTCTTGGGTCTCGAAATTTTGATTCAACACATACTGTGTCGACTGGTCGGCCCACACGGCATTGACACCAAATAAAAAGATGAACAATACCAAGAAGGTGTATCTTTTAGTTTTCATATCATTTAGATTTTTAATTATGTAATTAATCATGATCCAGTATTCTATGAATCGGATTTTTCGTTGATATACACTGTCTGTTCCCGCTTTTCGATATCTACATCCAATGTTTTAGCAATGCCTTCCAGGATGAAACTTAAATTTAAATTCTTAAACCTACCTGAAAGCTTTTTATCCAAAAGCGCTTTGTTATTTACTTTTATCTCTACATCGTAGGTAAACTCAATTCTCTTAACTAAATCTGCCAGCGGGGTATTATCCAACACCAGGCTGTCACTGGCCCAAGAGGTATATACTTCGGGATTCACTTGCGCCACTTCTATTTCATCAAGATCCTGAGAAAAAAGTGCCATTTCGTTTGGCTCCATATCATACTGCATATTTTTCTTTTTCAGAGAGTCCTGAACATTGATCCTCACCTTCCCTTCTTTTAAAACGACCCTACTATGTCCATCAGTCGTATTTACGGAAAACTCCGTTCCCAGAACCGATACTTCACCATCAGGGGTATGTACAATAAAGGTTCGAGATTCATCCTTTGGCTTACGGGTTATGCTAAAAAGGGCCTCTCCTTCTAACCAAACACGCATGGTATCAACCGTAGTTATTCTTTCAGGCACCCGCATTTGCGAGTTTGCATTCATCACAATATCGGAGCCGTCAGAATAATGAACCGTCGTTTTTTGCCCAGGCGTGGTTTCTATAAGCTGATAATTAATCGAGGCGGCCCGGCTACTTTCTGTTCCGTCGTTCTGTTGTAAAAGTGTGTGCCGGGCTAAAAATCCAACCAAAAGCAATATACCCGCAGCTGCAGCCATTGTGGCCCAAACCATCTTATTATGCTTTCTCTTTATTTCCTGAAGGGGCTTATATCGATGTTCCGAGTCGATTCGCTCCATCAGCCGCTCTAATTCCAGATCTGAATCTGGCTTTGGAACGGTTTGTATGCCTTTATTGAGCAATACTTTTGCTTTGTTTATTAATTGCTCATTTTTAGCACTTTCCTGCATCCAAGCAGTCCATTGCTTTATTTCCTCCTCCGATGCATTTCCTTTCAGAAAGCGGACAAAAGAGTCATCCTTTAATAATTCGGAGAGTGTATCAGACATTGGTTTATTTGCTTTTCCATTAGATTAACCTCGATTTCACCCTAATAGAGGAACACCAATCCCATTTCTACTCTATATTTTTACATTTTTTCTGCAAAAACATACTAATGGTTTAAAGTACTGGTAGGCAATGGGTTACAGGCTTTATAAAAAGCAGAAAAAGTTATTCATCCAGAAAGATTCGCAAGTTTTCCAAAGCATCATGCACTAAATTATAGATGCTTTGTGCGCGAATCTGTAGAATTTCAGCAAGCTCTCTTGTAGATAGGCCTTCAAAATATTTCAAATAGATCACTTCTCGCTGACGCGGGGTAAGATTGGCAATCGCCTCTTTTAAATCTTCTTTTATATCCTCTTCCAGATCCAAAGCTTCCTGCCAAACCTGGTAACTCAATAGGACATCAAACTCCTCTGAAAAGTATTTCTTATCCACATCCTCCCTCCGTTTTATATTTTTCTTTTTCCGAAGGAGTTGACGACGGAGAGATATAAACAGATAGGCTTCAACAGAATCCGGTTGGTTCAGATTATTTCGATACTTCCAAAGGTTATAAAAAACTTCCTGAATAGAATCACGAACTAGATCAGTATTGGAAACTATGCGATAACCATAGCTATAGAGAGAGTCAAAATTGTTATTGAATAGCGCTGTCAATGCTTCAATATCTCCCTTACAAAGCTTTACCCAAAGCTCTTCCGGATTCAAATTATCGTATTCAAACTTATTGGCACTCATTGATCTGCACAGATGACATTCGGCATTTTACAACTTAATAAAATACAAAATTTAGGACTACAAACTCTTAATTAAGCAATGATTCGATTTATTAAAACATTATTAACAAACTTTTTTAAAAGAGCATGGGTAATATTCAAGTTCTTAAACCTTAGTTGTAGTTTGAACAAAAAGTTCAGCAATTCTTCTCAAAAAAGAGTTTAAAAACATATAAGAGTTGTATAACTATGCAAGTTTTTTACTTTCTCTTGACAGTTGCAAAATCTTGCAGTAGCTTCAAGGCGTTCCGTCGTTCTGAAATTTCAATTACTTCTGCTACAAGTAAAAGCCGGAAGTATCTCTATTATAAATTTAAATTTCAGAATACGACGATTATGGATTCTCAATCATTTCTTTTTTTACGCCGGCCACAAAAGGGACTTTCTCTTCTGATCGCCTCCTTTTTTAGCTTCTTAATGGTTGTGGGAAGTTTTACCATCGCCTCAGGACAAACGTATTTAGATCCTGAAAGCCCTATCAATGAACGTGTAGATGATCTGCTCAGCCGAATGACCATTGAGGAGAAAGTTGGTCAGATGACACAGCTTAACATCACGCTTATAAACAAAACGGGGGTTCAGCGTAATGTTGCTTTAGATCCCCAAAAAGCCAAAGAGTTATTAACCAATCACCACATTGGCTCCTTTCTTAATGGTGAGGCCGTGTCACCGGAACAATGGATTGAGTATACACAAGAACTTCAAAAAATAGCGGTAGAAGAAACCAGGTTGGGCATCCCGATTATATATGGTATTGACCATATACACGGAGCCAGCTACGTACAAAACAGTACCATTTTTCCCCATAATATAAATATTGGAGCCACTTTTAATCCTGAAAATTCCTACCAGAACGGTCGTATTACGGCGCTTGAATCAGCTCCACTGGGGCACACTTGGAATTTCGCACCGGTATTAGACCTCGGTCAGAACCCATATTGGGCCAGGCAATACGAAACCTTTGGGGAGGATCCTTACCTTGCTTCCAAGCTTGGAACGGCTTATGTAGAAGGATATCAGCAAAAACATCAAGATATAGCTCCTTACAGACTTGCTGCAACTGCCAAACATTTCTTGGGATATTCTGTCCCCCGATCGGGTTGGGACCGCACACCGGTAGATCTTTCAATGCAGACTATCCATGAATTCCACCGTCCCCCCTTTCAAGCCGCCTTCGATGCGGGAGTTAAAACAGTGATGGTCAACAGTGCCGAAATAAATGGCATCCCGGTCCACAGCTCCAAGCAACTTCTTAGCGACCTTCTTCGAGACGAAATGGGATTTGAGGGCGTCGTTGTAACCGACTGGGCAGATATTGGTAAACTCGTTGATTATCATAAGACAGCTCGGGATTATGACGAAGCTACTTATCAAGCTGTAACTGCAGGGATTGATATGAGCATGACTCCGGAGTCACTGAAATTCAATGAAAGCTTGTTAACGTTAGTTGAAGAAGGACGTATCAGCGAAGAACGCATTGATGAATCCGTAGGCCGTATTCTCAAGCTCAAGTTTGAGTTAGGCTTATTTGAACATCCTTACCCCTCCGGCAAAGGAATGGACAACATCGGAAGTAAGTCTCACAAGAAGAAAGCGCTTCAGGCCGCTCGGGAATCAATGGTACTACTCAAAAATGCTGACAACACTCTTCCCTTTTCAAAAGATTTAGATCAAATTCTGGTCGTTGGCCCAACCGCTAACAGTAAAAAGAATCTTTCCGGTGGATGGACTTTAGCCTGGCAAGGTGGGGAAGAAGGTCGTTATCCGGAATCAATGAAAACCATAACTGAGGCTATTGCAGACAAGTTCTCTGATACCAAGGTAGTAAGCATAGATTCAATTGGTCCCAAGAATTCAGATCAACGTTCATATTTCAATGAAAGCTTGAAAAAATCTGATGCGGTTATCATTGCAGGCGGGGAAGAGCCTTACACTGAGTTTGTCGGAAATATTACCAGCCTTAAACTTCCCGAAGATCAGCTGGATCTAATTAAAATTGTCAATCAGTCTGACAAACCCTCTGCCCTGGTATTAGTTGAAGGACGTCCCCGTGTTATTACCGATATTGTGGATGAAACCAATGCAATTGTTTGGGCCGGACTGCCCGGTTTTGAAGGGGCCGAAGCTATTGCTGATGTATTGAGTGGTGATTACAACCCCAGTGGAAAACTTCCCTTCTCCTATCCACAATTTGTAGGTCACTTTGCACCATATAATCACAAATCAAGTGCCGTATATTATTTTGATGCCGATATTGCTAATAACATCGAACAAGCTGATAAGACAACTGCTCTTTGGAATTTTGGTCACGGTCTGAGCTACACTGACTACTCATATGATAACTTATCGCTTAGCGATACCACGCTAACCGACGATCAAAAGATAACGGCTACAGCAACCGTAACAAATACCGGGGATCGTGTTGGCACGGAAACAGTGCTTTGGTACATCACAGATGAGGTGGGGCAAATTACCAGACCGGTTAAAGAATTAAAGCACTTTGAGCATTTACAATTGGAGCCCGGAGAGCAACAAAAAGTAACATTTGAAATTGATCCCAATAAGCATTTGGGATATCCCGATTTCAGTGGTAAAAATATTCTGGAGGAAGGTTATTTTACGATTCATTTCGGATCACAAAATATGCGTTTTTACCTGGAAACCGACTCTCCCTCAATTCAGTTGCAGCCAAAATAATCCATTGGTAACGTAATACATTAAAAAAGCCCTGAATGTTAGAAAACGCTCAGGGCTTTTATCTTATAATAAGTCTACCTTTCTCTATCGCAGACCGTTTTTAATGCCTTTGCAAATTCGGCTTACTGCATCATGACTGTGTAAACTTTCCATATGTACACATCGAATCACGAAATCATGGATACGTTCTTCTTCATTTAACTGCTCATAAAGCAGTCGAGCAGCATCTTCTACGAACTTTTGATATGCTCCATTCATCTCCGCAAACGCCTGCTCATCCTCTCTTTTAACCATAACCTGGGTTTCCGTCATAAGCGCTTCTTGGCAATGGCTGACTAACTCTTCGATAAAAAGCTCCTCATTCAGCTCAACCGTTAAATTTGCAACACTACGCTGACTGTGAGGGATACTGGCGACTTCTCGTGTTTCTCGGGCGTGTTCTGATAATTCGTATGAGCAGGGACAAGCACTGCTGTATTCAAAATCCAGATGCATAAACTTACGGAAATGCCCGTCGGCATCCATTGTACCTTCGATAGCTACCGAATAATATTGATAACCTTCTAACCCTGATCGCAAGCTTTCCTGCTTAATTGGATAATTGAATGACAGTCGCAGGTATGCCGATTTTGAATCCAGTTCCTCGCGATAAGTTCGCAGTACTTCTTCCAATTTATCCGGATGAAAAACGTCATCTTCAAAGTCGTAAAACGATCGCATAATACGACTCATGTTAATGCCCTTTTTCCCGGCTTCAAGTCCGACATAGCCATCCACTGATGTTTCCAGTGTTAGCAATTCCCCATCGGGACGAGGATATTTCAAGGGCAGTTTAAAGTCTGATATGCCCACTTGCTGAATCGGTACGTCTGCTCCTTCAATCAACGAAGCAGGCCCGTTTTGCAAATCGGGTAAACTTGCTTTATAGTCATCAGAGACGGTAAATGTTGGATCGTAATGTCGATTCAATTTTGTAGAAATCATTCGTTTAAGCTACAGTTGTTAAATTACTTGATCGCAGGAATATCTTTTTCTAAGAGATATGGACAATATTTAGCAGAATTTCGTTCGGTTTCTTGCAACTCAACTTCATACAAAAACCCTCGTTGATTAGTTGCCTTACGAATGGGATTTTCCACCTGTTTAAAAAACGCCTCAACTAAGTTTTCAGTTGATGGCATGATCCCATCCAAAAACGGCACATCAAGATTTAAATTTTTATGATCACATTTCTCTACAATACGAGTTTCGACAATTTCTTTTAAATCAGATAAATCTATAACATAACCGGTATCTTCATCCTGCTTACCGGCAACGGTTACATTTAGGATATAATTATGCCCATGCCAGTTTTCGTGGTTGCATTTGCCGAATGTTTTTTGGTTCCATTCGTCTGATTTTTCGGGGTTATGCAACCGATGGGCTGCATTAAAATGTGATCGTCGGGTTACAAATACCAAAATTCACTGTTTTATCATTTTATATTGACCCTTATTAACGATTCTAAAATTTACAGGGTTCCCACTTTAAAAATATCAAATAAAGTTATCAGCTATGGTGATTTATATCAAATATTAGTTGAAGCGACCTTATTATGAACCATTTCTCAATTACTCACCCTGCTGTAAATTAGGTTCGGGCGATTTTTTATAATATTTATCTTTGAGCCAGAATGCGACGTTTACAAGCCCAATCAGCGCCGGCACCTCAATGAGCGGCCCTACTACTCCCGCAAATGCCTGTCCACTATTTAGCCCGAACACCGCAATAGCAACCGCAATAGCTAACTCAAAATTATTACCGGCGGCTGTAAATGAGATGGAGGCATTTTTGTCGTATTCAGCTCCCATCAACTTACTCACGGCAAAACCGATGAAAAACATCACCACAAAATAGATCAACAATGGTACCGCAATGCGGGCTACATCCAGCGGAATTTGAACGATAAGCTCTCCCTTGAGGCTGAACATTACGACGATTGTAAATAGTAAGGCTATAAGTGTCATCGGTGAAATCGCTGGCAAAAACTTTTCCTCGTACCATTCTTTGCTTTTTAGGCGAACCAATCCAAAACGACTGAGCATCCCCGCCAGAAATGGAATTCCAAGGTATATCGCTACGCTCTCAGCTACGGTATATATAGAAATATCAACGATAGCTCCCTCAAAGCCCAACAATGGAGGCAATTTTGTAATAAAAATCCAGGCATAGAAACTGTAAGCAAAAACCTGAAATACGCTATTGAGTGCTACCAGTCCTGCCCCATACTCACTGCTTCCATCAGCCAGATCATTCCAAACCAAGACCATGGCAATACAGCGAGCCAGCCCTATGAGAATCAGCCCCACCATATACTCCGGATAATCCTGCAAAAAAATCACAGCCAGGGCAAACATCAATATCGGACCTATAATCCAGTTAAGTACCAATGAAATACTAAGCACTTTCACATCCTTAAAAACCTTTGGAAGCAGCTTATAATCCACTTTGGCCAGTGGCGGATACATCATCAAAATAAGCCCAATTGCGATGGGAATATTGGTAGAACCGCTGCTAAATGAATTTATAAAGTCAGGGGTGGATGGAATAAAGTAGCCGATTGCCACTCCTAGCCCCATGGCTACAAATATCCATATCGTTAAAAATCGGTCCAGCAGGTTCATTTTCTTTCGCGGTGCAGACATAGGTATAGCAAATATTTTTGATGAAATTTAATTTTGAATATGGATTTGATTAGTTCAGTTGGGAAAGCATATAGTACATCTCGGTAGCGATTTGTCGACATCGCTCGTTGTACGTTTGTGCTTCATATGAGGTACCGTCCGCTTGTTTGGGATCATCGTACGGTATCGTAATTCGAAACTCGGCGCCGGGCACAACCGGGCAATTCTTGTCAGCATCCGAACAGGTCATTATCGCCACAAAATCTTCATCGGGATTAGCCTCGTCATCAAAAGTTTTCGAATAACAAACCAGCGGTTCTTCTTGTTCGTCATAAAAGACCTTGTAGCGGGGATTTCCACCATCCTGCTCTTCTACCGTAAAGCCCGTACGTCTGATTGCCTCAACTGCTCGTGGATTAAAAGCCGTCACCTCTGTTCCGCCCGAATAGGTTTCAATACCATTCAAACCAAAATGGATAGCCAAGGTAGCGGCCCATATTTGGCATAAATGGCTTCGCCGACTATTATGAGTGCAGATAAAGATTAGCTTCGCTGATTCCTTAGATCGAATATAGTCAGCTAAAGCCGTTAGCTTTTGCTTTCGTTGAGCCGAGATTTCTTTGAGGTTTTCCTCCAGACTGCTAATGTATTTTTCAATTTCTGTATACACTTCAAATTCCTTACTTACGATTTTTCCGTTCCCCAGGAGAGTTGCAGGGCCGTATTGCTATACATACCTGCAATATCGCCTTTCATCAGCAACAGCCCGATCCCGGTGTGCAAGTTGGCCCCTCCTCTATCATTTCAAACTCATGTTCGCCAACATCATCTTCAGATTCACCACTGGGTTTTTGAGCAAATACCGTGATACTATAAATACCGGTATCACCATTTTTGAACTCTTCTATCTCATCTTCCGATAAATATTTAGTCAGAATATCGTCGGGAATAGTGATCGTCTTTTCTTTTTGAATGGTAATGTTCTCAAATCCCTGCTCTTTTATGTGCCCCATATATTTCTGTTTCTGGATAGCTCCGGCCACACATCCCGCATACATTTCAGCGTCTTCACGAAGCGCATCAGGGAGATCACCAACCAATACGATATCCGAAATACTAAAATGTCCACCGGGTTTAAGAGTTCGGAAAATCTCAGAAAAGACTTTGGATTTATCCGGCACTAAATTCAACACACAATTACTGACAATAACATCTGCGATATTATCGGATACCGGCATATCCTCAATATCTCCAGATCTGAACTCTACATTATTATATCCCAACTTATCAGCATTCTTCCGAGCTTTTGCGATCATTGGCTCGGCAAAGTCGATACCTATTACTTTGCCCTTTTCTCCAGTCTCATGTCGGGCTACAAAGCAATCATTACCAGCTCCGGATCCCAGGTCGATAACTGTATCCCCTTCTTTAATCTTAGCAAACTGGGTAGGCAAACCGCAACCGAGTCCTAAATCAGCATCAACATTATAACCTTCAATCTTGCTGTAATCGTCGCTCATGATATTGTAAACTTCGTCAGAAGTTCCGCCAGATCCACAGCACGAGCTGGCATTGTAATCCTTCAACTGTTCACTAATTTGGCTGTATTTTTCTTTAACAGCTTGCTTCAGTTCTTCCGCAGTTTTTTCCTTGTTACTCATATCAGCAGCAATTGTCTTTAGTTGCAGTTGTAAGATTTGTTAAAAGGGGTTTCAAAAGTGCCTCCATTTCTCCTAATCCCTCCTCATCGAGACAGTAGCAGGTACGCACGCCATCAATTTCTCCTTTAATAATGCCTGCCTTCTTAAGAGCTTTCAAATGTTGAGAAACTGTTGACTGAGCCAGTGGTAATTCTTCGGTTATATCCCCGCAGATACAGGTTTCACGCTCTGCAAGTAGTTCAATAATTGCAATGCGGGCAGGATGTCCGAGCGCTTTCATAAGCTCCGCAGCCCGCTTTTGAGCAGTATCAAAAAGTTTTGCTTTAGTAATGGCCATACTTATATAATCGGTTATCGTAAATTTACGATTAAAGGTAGGTTTATTCCTCACTTTTGTCAAGATAATTATGCATTAAATAAAAAAGGAGGCCCCGAATCAACGGCACCTCCCTGTGATCAGCACACCTCACATATTATGTGAGATATCTTGGATAATCGTTAATCAGACCACTTGATCCAGGATGCTCCTGAAGTCCAGTCGTGGTCAGTACCAGATTCGCCTACTCCACCGCTGAAGTTAACCTGGGTAAAGAAATCATCACTGGGAACCGTAACACCGCCCGTAAGAGCAGGAGAACCTGACTGCAGTGAGAAGTCGTAGTTAGCTGCATCGGTAAACATTACGTCTTCATAGGTAATGCCTAAGTCAGCAGAGTACGATAGACTTTCGCTTGTATTGGCATTGTTGAATGCATAGTTACCGCCAAATGTCAGCGTGCCGTCGCCATTCGTTGCCAGGTTATCGTCGGTATTATCTCCTTCATCCACATAGATGGGATAGAAATCTGTGCCTGATTTATCGAAGTTTGTTATAACGATGTTCTTGTATTCTCCTTCAATCTGCTCGCGAAGGTGTAGGCCATAGACCGTTTCCCCGTTGGCTTGGTCATTACCCCAGATGGTAACGTTATAAATTTGGGGACTTGTAGGACCGTTGCCGTAATTACGGCACTCGTCTGTAGTAGCACAACCGTCATTTTCAAAGCCTTTATTGGCCGAAAGTGTCTGAACACCTACCCAAAATTGTCCGCGTCCGGTCCAACCGTTGTCCCAGTCGAAGGTATCATCTTGAGCACCTACAATTGCCATATACTTCACATCAACAGTACCACCGAAGAGTTCGATGCCGTCATCTACTGAGCGAAAAATGCTCACGTGGTCGATTTGAGTTTCACTACCGACTGAATAAAGCGTGAGCGACTGAAGTTCACTACCTGCTGCTATACTGTAACCTGCATAGTTTATCTGCACATAGCTGATCACACCACTGTCGTCAGCGTCGTTGAATGATTCGCCGCCGTCTATGTCAGCACCGTATTGCACCGCACTTGAAAGACCTTCAATTTCGCCACGTCCACCAGGAATGTTGTTGCTGGCTTCACCGGCAAGAATAATTCCACCCCAGCTGGCTACTTCTTTACGCGTGGATGTGAATACAACAGGATTATCAGCATCCCCTTGCGCAACTAATCGGCCCGAAGGACGATCTTCGGAAAAGTTTTCATCATCAGCAGGTAACGTAATGATCGTTCCCACATCATCAGCATCGTTGTTGTGATATTCAAAGGAAACAGTAACGCCTGCTTCTACGGTGAGTGTCACACCCGGAAGCACGTAATGGGGGCCCGTAAGAGTCGTATCGTTAGACCATGTTTCATCCTTCGAGATAATAGTTTTATTCCCCGGCAGGTCATCTTCATAAACACTCGGCACTTCTCCCTGAATTATGAATGATTTTTCGGAAGTAGCTGTGGTGCCTTCTACTTCAACCGAGATGGCTCCATCTTGAGCATCCTGAGGAACCTCAACCACGAGTTCAGTAGCAGAAGCAGAAACAACGGTAGCTACAGCATCTCCGCCAAATGTCACTGAGTTACCACTTCGGGTATCAGCAAATCCGGTACCGGTGATGGTAACTTCACTGCCGACTTGTGCAGCATTTGGACTAATGGATTCAATCATCACCTCATCAGCTCCATTTCCCGGCGTAGTTGGATTATCGTCATCACCACATCCGGTGAGTATTAGTGTGAAAGCAAGCATGAAGATACTTGCAAGTTTCGTAAAGTGAAATTTCATAGTTGTATACGGTTTATTTTGAGTGGATTTCAATTAAGGTTAATTATAGAGTTCATTCTTTAAGAAATAGTTAACAGAAAATGAGGGTATGATTAAGGCTTACTTACAATTTCATTGTTGCACTGAGCTTAAAGGACATACCGGGTTTGTACTCAAAAGTAGTTACATCACCAAGAGTGTATTCACGACTGTCGTTTAACAGATTCGAAGCTTCGAGGCTCAGATCTATACGCCCGAGCGAGTAATCAATTTTTGCCCCCAGGTCATGAAAAGGCTGTTCGTACTCATCGTGTCCCTGAATATTTTTACCTACTGTCACGATGCGCTTGCCAAAAGTGTTGTAGCTAAGCGAAAAGTCCATATTCCACTCAGGCATTGCATAAAAAGCCGAAGTATTGATGATATATGGCGACTGTCCCACCATCGGACGTTCCAGATTGGCAACTCTATTCTGTGCAGTTTCGTCCATTTGTGATTCAGAAAAAATATATGAGGCATTCGCAACCAATTGGAATCGCTTGGTAATGTTTTTACGGGCTTCTATCTCAAATCCATAGAGATCGGCTTCTGGAGCGTTATCAAAAAAAACTTCGTTGGCCTCTGTCAGGCGATAGAATTTTTCAATCGGATTCTGGAATTGCTTATAGAAACCGCTCAGAGCAAACATCTGTCCCCCCGTCCCAGGATACGTTTCTAAACGGAGATCATAGTTCGTAATATTTGTCTGCTTAAGATCGGGATTACCGTAGACACGCTGACCACCTAAGTAATCGGCAAAGGCGAAATTCGAAATTTCTCGGAATTCAGGACGAGCCAGCGTCTGTGAATATGCCAAACGGATGTTCGTTCGATTAGCAATTTCATAGGTCATATTTACCGCCGGCAGAAAATTGGTGCTGTCAACGCGCGATACCTCTTCATATTCACCGTTCAGGCCATCGGGTGTTTCAATAATCTGGGTTGAATTTTCAACACGAAGTCCCACCTCAAAGGATAAATCGTCAATCACCTGCCACTTAGTGCTTACAAAGCCCGCGTAAATATTTTGGTAACCGTCGTACCAATCGGAATCGAACTGGGTTGTTTCAGTAAGCTCCAAGTACTGCCTCACATTCTCATCATCCAAAACCTGGCCCGGGGACTGTTGGCGAATACTGTTAGGCATGATTGGCGCTATCACATCACGATATGATATCCGTCTGGAAGTAAACCGACGGTCTTTAATAATGGCATTTCCACCCGTGGTAATATCCAGGAATTTAAACGGCTTCATTTTGTAGTTCAGCTGAGCCGAGTAATTTTTATCATCCTGATTCGAGAAAAAGTGACCGTTATTGTCACCAAACTGACTAAACTGGTATTCATCTGGACCTATCTGGTTGTATTGAGTTGACCTCCGATCGGGACGAATACGTTGGGCGCGGTTATATCCTATATTGCCTTTAAGCGTTGAGGAAAGAAAGTTTTCAAAATAGGTCTCTCCTTCCAAGGTCGTTGAAAAAATTGTTCGTCGATCGAAATCCAATACCGTTTGACGTGTGGTAAAATTAAGTGCGTCTCCCTGCACCAGTGTTTTGCGATCGGTTGTTGAGTTGGAGTAAAGCGTTTTAAGACCAATTTTTGTTACTGTAGAAGGTTTAACGAAAACATTCATCATGCCGCTGAGTTCAGCTCGCTCAATACCCTCATTCTTTTGATAATCAGTATTGAAGAGGGGTTCACCACCTTCCAGGAATGACTGAACAAAACGTTCGGTTTTGTTGGGCTCAAGCTCTCGAGCAAATTTATAAGAAAAGTTACTTACAACCCCGATTGGTGTCTTATCTTCGTTGAACTGGTTGGCATAATTTATGCTAACGCTTTGGGAAGGAATACCTTTCTTGTCATTATTAATTTCCCAATCATTATGAAGCCCCTGAAGCACCTGCGTACTAATATCCCGCGTGGCTCGTTGATCCTTCAGTATGGACGGCATATTACGTTTACCATTGTCATACCCCAGAAAATCGGTACCGCTGCCTCGACTCGTATAGGTATTTACAAAAGTTGAAATCGTATTGAAAGAAGTTGAATACCCAATCGTAAGATTCCGCTCGTAAGGAAATTCCTTGGTCTTAATTTTCACAGACCCGCCTGAAAATTCGCCCATTTGATCGGCAGTGAAAGTTTTCTGTACCATGATGCTTTCAACCAGTCCACTTCCAAACAGATCGGTCGGGGCCTCTTTTTTATTGGGATCGGTAGACGGAACTTGTGAGCCATTCAGCTGAATATTACTGTATCTGTTGCCTAGACCGCGAACGTAAATATTTTTGCCATTGCGCACTGTCACCCCTGTTACCCGTTTCATGGCACTGCCAACATCACCATCACCGATCTTTGAAATTTGTTCTGAAGAAAGTCCATCTTGAACCGGTACTGATTTACGCTGTATTGAAAGTAACCCTGCTTCACTACCCTGGTTCGCCTGAGCAGTTACCGTTACTTCTTCCATGTTTACGGTTTTCGGCTGCAGGGAAATATTAATAGAAGTGGTTTCATCAGGTGTTACCTCAATACCGGTGACCGTTTTCTTTGCATATGAAATATAGGAGACAGAAACAGAATAAATTCCAGGCTCTAAATCTCGGATGAGATAGTTTCCGTCAAGATCGGTGGCGGCGCCTTTTGTTGTTCCTGTAATTGCAATGTTGGCTCCAATTACTGCTTCACCGGATTTTGCGTCAACTACAGTGCCTGCTATTGATCCTGTATTTGACTGAGCCTCAGATTCTAAAGGTCCAATGCTTATAATTGCGATACATATCGCAAGGTTTTTAAATAAAGATAGGTTTATAAAGTCCAACATAAGTGTGCTGATTATGTTCGGGTTGTCCTTAACATTACATGTCAAGGATAACACACTTAGATTGTGGAACTGTTATGACACCGTTATGCCTCTATTATTCTAATTTTACGAGAATGTTAAGAACTCCTTTTACTACAAGAGAGGTTGGAAATTCGTAGAGAGGAGTACCAATATTTCGCAAACAGATGAGTTCGCTTTTGTGGCACTAATTATCACTGTTATCAGGCAGATCCATGTGGGAATCTTCTGCCTGATCTATACTATCCAAATCAGCCGACTGTTTTCCGTTTTTATCCGTTATGGCTTTCTCATGTTTAAAGATCCCTTCCGGATATTTTCCTTCGGGATGGTCGCCAAGTAATTCTCTAAGATCGTTGTGATCAAGCACTTCTTTGTCCAACAATGTCTCAGCCATCTTTTCGAGTTTGTCCCTGTGTTCTACCAATAAAGCTTTGGTCCGCTCATAATTTTGGCGAATGATTTCCCGAACCGCATCATCGATCTTCTGGGCTGTCTGCTCCGAATACTTTTTGTTGAATCCATAGCTGTTTTCCGGATTCTGGGAATCCTTAAGAGAAAGATAGCCAAGTTCTTCACTCATCCCATATTCTGCGACCATTGCAAAAGCCATATTTGTGATACGCTCGAGGTCATTTTGCGCCCCCGTTGAGATTCGTCCGAATATAATTTCCTCAGCAATGCGACCTCCCAGGAGTGCACAGATTTTGTCGTTTAGTTCTTCGGTCGTCATCAAGAAACGATCTTCAAGTGGCGTCTGCAGAGTATATCCCAGTGCTGCCAACCCACGAGGAACAATACTCACCTTAAGCACCGGATCAGTATGTTCTAAATACCAACCAATTATGGCGTGACCTGACTCATGATAGGCAACAATTTCACGCTCTCGGGGGCTGATAAGTTTATTTTTTTTCTCCAGACCGGCAATAACACGCTCAATAGAATCCTGAAAATCTTCCATCTCGACCGCTTCTTTATCTCGTCGGGCTGCCATTAAAGCCGCTTCATTACATAAATTTGCAAGCTCCGCTCCAGCAAAACCAGGTGTCTGTGAGGCAAGCAATTTTAAATCAATATCATCAGAAAGTGTAAGATTTCGCGTATGTACTTTAAGCACCTCAACACGTCCTCGAAGGTCCGGTTTATCAATAACTATTTGCCGATCAAACCGGCCCGGCCTAAGTAGGGCCGAATCAAGTACATCCGGACGATTCGTAGCAGCCAATATGATAACTCCTTTGTCAGTATTGAACCCATCCATTTCGCTAAGGAGTTGGTTCAATGTATTCTCACGCTCGTCATTTGATCCCATTTGCATCCCCTTGCCACGACTTCGACCAATAGCATCAATCTCATCAATAAAAATGATACAGGGGGCTTTTTCCTTGGCCTGTTTAAAAAGATCACGAACGCGAGCAGCACCAACTCCAACAAACATTTCAACAAAGTCTGATCCACTTAAACTAAAGAAAGGTACATCTGCTTCTCCGGCCGTAGCTTTTGCCAACAAGGTTTTTCCAGTTCCGGGTGGTCCAACTAATAATACACCTTTGGGCAAGGTGCCACCAAGTTTAGTAAATTTTTGAGGGTTTCTGAGAAACTCTACAACTTCTTCCACTTCTCCTTTAGCCTCTTCGAGGCCTGCAACATCTTTAAAAGAGACTTGGTTTTCAGCCTGCTTATCATACAAAGAGGCCTTGTTTTTACCGATGCTCAGAACTTGTTGTCCCGGATTCATTCTTCGGAAAATATATATCCAAAAAATAATAGCCAGACCTATTGGTATTAGCCAGATAAGAATTCCACTAAACCAATCCTCTTCAATTTGAACATCATAGGCTACATCATTTTCATCTAAAATCGGGCGAATATCATCTCCCTCGATCATAGTGCTTGTAAAACGGTTGTTTTGCGGTTCAGATGAAAGCGCCCACTCATCTTCACCCTCTACCGGCGGCCTAACAATTCCATCCTCTACAGCCTTTTCAGTGTATACACCATTTATATAAGTACCATTCTTGATTGTAATTTCTTCTATATACCCTTTTTCGACATATTCTAAGAAAGTACTGTATTTAATTTTATTCGCAGCATCCGGGTTCATGAAATAAAACTGTATGCCTAGCAAAACTAGTAATAAAATCACATATATCCAGATAGGAAATTTGGGGGAACTATCTGTCCCTTTTAACGGAGCTTTGGAGTCTCCCTTTTTACCTTGAGGTTGCTTTTTTTTCTCAGACATGTAACAATACGAATTATTCGTTCAATGAATAGAGTAATATACGGCAAATATTAATGTTCTGCGTATTCGTTTAGTCATTAATTAGTTAATTCAGATCATTTTTAAAAAGATAAAGCCGACCATATAAACGGTCGGCCCCATTAATTATTGGATAGAAGATATAACTATTTGTTTCCTTCGGGTTCATCAAAAAGAACCATATCCCCTTCAGCTTGTTGCATTTTAACTCCTTCTTCGCGATCAATAACCTTACCAATGACAGCAAAGTCAGAAAATTCATCCGTCAACTTTTCCACATCATCTTCGGGCAGGGTAAACATTAACTCAAAATCCTCTCCCCCATAGAGAGCATATTTGTCTACATCTTCTTTCATCTCATCAGCTACGTGTCGTGTTTTAAGGGATATAGGGATTGTAGCTCCATAAATGTGGGCTCCAACTTCAGAGGTATTTGATAAATGTTTTAGCTCACTCACCAACCCCTGCGTAATATCTATCATTGAAGTTGGAATTATATTCAACTCATCAAACTTATCAATAACATCTTTACGGGCAATAGGCACCAGTTGGCGTTTGACTACATATTCATACTCGTCAAGATTAGGCTGAAAGGATTGCTGTTGCTCTTGTTCTTCCCAATACTCTTTTTCCCTCATTAAAATTCTGAGACCTGCTATTGCTCCTCCCAAGTCACCTGTAACACAAATTGCATCATCTTTATGAGCACCCTTTCGATAGGTAATCAGATCTTTTGAAACTTTACCATAGCAACTAATGCTGGCACTTAATATTTGGTGCGAGGCTGTTAGATCTCCCCCCACTATTTGAAACTCAAAATCTTTCGAAGCTGCTTCAATTCCTTTATAAACCTCTTTTAGCATATCAACAGAGATTTTATTAGGAACCGCAAGATTAACTAATACAACTTCAGGATGTCCATTCATTGCATAAACATCGCTCACAGCCGCAACTGCAATTTTATAACCCAAATGGTGCAGAGGGAAGTAGGTGAGATCAAAATCAACCCCCTCCATAAACGTTTCAGAAGTAAGTAATTGATAATCATCCCCATCTTCCAGTACCGCTGCATCATCACCGGAACTCTGGATAACGGATGACTTCTCAAAAGTAGCATGCTCCATCAGCTCATCGATAAGTTGAGTCCGGCCAATGGATTGAATTGAACGAAAAGAATCTTTGTCCATAATATTTTGATAAATAAAAAAGGCAGGTACACTAAGTGCACTTGCCTTTTTTTAAAAAGATTTAAATGTAAAAAATTACTGTTCCTGCTTCGTAGAATAATTAATGCGAAGAGTGCCTGCATCTCTGAGTTCTTCCTGAATATCAGTTACAATACCGAATTCAGTTTCATCATGCACACGTAGTGATACGATAAGACGAGGTTCTTCTTTCAACTTATCATACATTAGTTGTTGAACAGCACCGACATCATCTATTATAGAATCATCGATCTGTATTTTGGTATTGCCTACTTTCCTGCCCTGAAGTTTTTCAGGACCAACATAGATATAACTGACAAGTCGTTTCTGTTCTATCTTCTCAATATTCTCTGCACGAGTATAATCAACTTGAACCTGTAAGGTAACTTCGCGCAATACTGTTGTCACCATAAAAAAGATGAGCAACATAAATATAATGTCTGGCATAGCCGTAAGCGAAATTGTAGGATCCGACTTTGCAGACTTTTTTTCAAAATGTCCCATAAGTTAAACTCTTTTATTGGTTGGGCTCTGCGATTGAAATTTTCTTAGGATAGGTATCCTGAATAGCTTGTTGCTGCTCGCTATCATCCTCTAACTGTCCATAGTTTCTCCCAAATTGTGCTTGGGCCGCTTGGTTACGTAATTCGGCATAAGCACCCATTACCTCATCAAGCATATCAATATAAACGTTATACGGCGTTTCTCTATCCGTTTTAATAGATACAATAGCTTTATCCGGAGAATCTGACAATTCAGGATCTTCCCCTCGATTTGTGATAAAGCCTTTTACCTTCTGTTTTACTTGATTTACCGGGGTTGGTTCTTCATCCATCAATACCATACCCTGAGAGTTCACCAAAATATTCAAAAGGTTTCGCTCCTTAATAGGTGGGGGCTCCTGATTTTCTTCAGGAGCAGGTGGAAGTTGAAGTCCTATTCCGGTATCAACGTCAATCGTTGTAACAAGTAAGAAGAAGATAAGCAGCAAGAAGGCAATATCGGCCATACCGGCACCGCCTATCTCGGGATCTTCTCGATCTTTTTTATTATCAAACATCGCTTCGCTGTTTTAGAAGAATTATATATTAAATGTAGTACGCATACCGGTAAGCGCCATGAGTAACACCATAGCTCCCATCATAAACAACATGGTTCCAATAGCAGCTTCTGTAACTGACCCGGCAATACCATATGCGATACCGAATACAACGAAAGGTACAAGCATGGTGATGATTTTTTTAACATCCTGCTTACCCTTCATCACACTTCTTATACCGGAAACGATCATTCCCAGTACTCCAAGTCCAATTAATCCTAATCCAAGTCCTAATGCTATATTTACTATCATAATCTTATACTCTAATTAATAATGGGTGAAAATATTGAGTTTTCCGGATAATTATTCTGAGTCTCCAGAAGTATCAACTATCTGTTCACCTTCTTTAAGCATTACAATAGAATCGATCAAGGTAATTGAACTCTCTTCCATTTCTGAAATAAGTCGATCAATTTTGGATACACAGTAGTTGTATCCTACCTGAAGGATAATACCGGCAAGCAGACCCGCAGCCGTTGTCAAAAGCGCAACCTTAATACCACCAGCTACAAGGGTAGGTGAAATGTCACCGGCTTGCTCAATGGCATCAAACGCCTGGATCATACCAACTACCGTTCCGAGGAAGCCAAGCATTGGTGCAATGGCAATAAACAAGGAAAGCCATACAAGTCCCCGCTCAAGGAAACTCATCTCAATAGAACCATACGATGATATGGCTTTTTCTGCGGCTTCCACACCTTCATCAACACGCATTAATCCAGCTTGGAAAACAGAAGCCACGGGACCTCTTGTTTCTGCACAAAGTTCTTTGGCTGCTGGTACGCCTCCTTCCTGAAGGGCTTCTTGTACATCAACAATAAATTTACGAGTGTCAATATCAGCTAAGTTTAGTGTAATAATTCGCTCCAAGAAGATAGCCAATCCAAGAATCAGGGCGACAAGGACCGGCCACATGAACCCACCCTCATTACCTTCGTTAAACTTTTCTACGAGAACATTAAAAAATCCTTGGTCTACTCCTGCTTGAAGAAAAAAAAGAGCTATAGACGATGTCATACGATTACTCCGATTAGATTATATTTATTATCTGTTAATAAGGGCTTGTAAAGATGCAAAATGATAGATCATTTTGACTAAAATGTCAAAGAGAGGAAGCTACATTTTCAAATTAAATAGTATTTTTAAATCTATTTAACGTAATGTAGTTCCAATCAAAGATTTCCTACACTAAAATTGTTATTTGATTGTTCAAACCGTTGAAGTCCAGAATCTAAAAATTGACGGAATTTTTCTTTATTGGCATATCCCACAAGCTGATCCATTATTTTTTCGTTCTCAGGATCAACTATTACATACGTAGGTAAAGCCACTGTTCCGGTCAATTCAAATTGAAACTTTTGATTTTCCGGCCCGTCAGAACCGTCATCAGTATATAAACGCACTTGCTGCATTTTTGCAAATCGTTTTTGAATTTCCGTCAAAGGAAAAACATTGGCCTCCATAGCCCGACAGTTTGTGCAAGTATAGCCTGTGAAGTCTATAAACAAAGGTTTGTTTTCCTTTTGGGCTGTTTGCCGGGCTTCATCATAATTAGTGGTCCAGTTTTCCGATTCTCCGGAATTAGAAGATCCGATCCCTTGCTGTGCGAGTGAACGAACCACACTAACATCTGTGGCTTGTTTTGGGGGCAGCCAAGAATCCCAAATACCAAGTGATGCTCCCATCAAACCCGGGATCAAATAAAAGCTAAATAAGATAAAAGGCATCGCCAACATTAGGCGGCCTGTACCAATTTGTGTGGGCTTTTCTTCATGATTAAGAGAAAATGTGCCAAGTAAATATAATCCGGCCATTAAGAAAATGGCAATCCATGTAGCAATCGCAAACGGGCGCGAAATAAGCCCCCACTCCCAAACAAGATCGGCATTAGATAAAAACTTTATGGCTGCAGCTAACTCGATAAATCCTAATAATACTTTAACAATATTCATCCATGATCCACTCTTGGGCAGACTCTCGAGCCATCGTGGGAACAAGGCAAATAGCACAAATGGACTGGCAAATGCGGTTGAGAAGCCAGCCATCCCGATAATGGGATAGAACCACTCCCCTCCTGCCGTAGCTGCCAACACGCCCCCGACAAATGGAGCCGTACAGGAAAACGAGACAGCACTTATCGTCAGCGCCATAAAAAGAATTCCAATCAGTCCCGAACTTTCGTTGCTTTTTCGATTTAACCAATTCGTAAGTTGGTGGGGAAGCCTTAATTCAAATGCTCCTAATAAACTTATGGCAAATACCACCAACACCAGTGCTATAAACAAATTAACCCACGGGTTGGCTGCAAATTTGTTAGCCCCGGATGCTCCTATAAAAACAGCTAATAATGCTCCTAAAATGGTAAAAGTAATCACAATAGCGAGCCCAAAGCCAAAGGCGTGCCCTATTGCTGCTGTCCCCTTTCCTTCCTTTTGTTTAGAGAAGAAAGAAACTGTTAAAGGTATCATCGGGAAAACACAAGGTGTTAACAGGGCAGCAAAGCCTGCAGCTAATGCAATCCAAAGGAAAGAAAAAATACCTCCGGAGCTATATCCACTCGTATCAACTTGCCCTTGGTTCGGACTATCTTTAGTAGCTGCTTCCTCTTCTTTAGTAATTGATTTCGACCCTGTCGACTCAGCCTTTTCGCCGGCACTTTCTTCAAAATCACTGTAAGGGTTGCTATCCACCCCTTCAACGGATACGGTATGTGTAATAGACTTTGTCTTAGGCGGCAGGCAGGACTTATCATCACATACTTGGTATAATACCTCTAACGCAATCTCTGAAGATCCCGAAACATTACTCCGCAACGCTACCGGGATTTTGAAGGTTGCTTCTTTGGTATGCCATCCCAACTCTGCATTAAAGTTGGGATCCATTTCAATAGAGGGTTCACTTTCTTGTACTTCCCCTGCAATTGCCACGTATGAGGATGCTGAAGAAAATTGAGTTGGATAAGGGCCGGCGTCGGGATCATTGGCAATTGAATACAGGTGCCACTCCCCATCAATAGAAGCTTTTACTGTAACTTCGAATACTTCTCCTGCTTTTACCTGATCGGGAGCCCCAATGACAGAATATGATACAGGATCTAACATTTGTCCCTGAACAAAAAATGGGGATAACATCATAACGATGATCCCCACTACTTTCTTAATAGGCAAAGAATGTTTCATTACCAATTGATTCTACTAAACGCTATTGTGTGTTATTCTTTAACCACCCAAACCTTAATTTCTGCTTTGATTTCACTAATCAGGCTGACGGTTGCGGTGTACTCACCTAACGTTTTGATATCTTGGTCTATTGTAATCTTACGTTTATCAATATCAATATCACGTTCAGCTAATGCATCGGCAATATCTTGGGTAGTTACTGAACCATGAATACGTTCATCTTCACCTACTTCAACAGGAATAGTTACTGATGTCGTTTCAAGGCGTTCAGCCATTTCCTGTGCACGCTCAACAGTTAGTTCAGCACGACGCTCTGCTTGTTCTTTCATACGCTCAACCTGTTTCAGTGCCCCATCGGTTGCCATCATAGCTTTACCTTGAGGAATCAGGTAGTTTCGGCCATAGCCAGCGCGTACTTCTACGATGTCGCCGGATTCTCCGAGCTTGTTGACATCTTCTCGTAAAATTAATTTCATGTACTTATTAGCCATTGGAATAATATCTTTTTTTATCGAAGGTTATCTGCTACATACGGAAGTAATCCAAGAAAACGAGCTCGCTTGATTGCGCGAGACAGCTGGCGCTGATATTTTGCACTCGTTCCGGTTACACGACGCGGAAGAATTTTTCCCTGGTCGTTCATAAATCGCTCTAATAGATCCGTATCTTTGTAATCAATATATTCAATGCCCGCCTTGGTAAATTTGCATTCGCGGGTTTTTATATGTCCCTTCTTTGGGTGTGATGGATTCTTAATCATAATCTTAAAAAATTTTGTTTATGGAGATGAATTAATCTTCGTCTTCTGCTTCTTCCTCTTCCTCATCGACAAAGACCGGGGGAACGGCGTTTTTACGCTGTAGCTCACGATGACGCTTCATCTTAGCATCATACTTGAGTGTTAAATAGCGCATTACGTGATCTTCAATACGAAGGGCACGTTCCAGCTTTTCGATCAATTCTCCGGGGGCAGTAAAATAAGCGTTTACATAATAACCGCTTGACTTACCATCCATTTCATATTCAAACTTACGGACTCCCCATTCATCTACTTCATCAATTTCACCGTCATTATTTCGAATAAGTTCGGTGAATTTTTCAACGATCTCTTCGTACTGATCGTCTTCTAAGACAGGATTTAGTATATATGTTATCTCGTAATAATTTCTACTCATGTGATATGTTTCCTTTGGTTGTTCCTTAATTGAAACAGCCGACGTGGTGACTTTCACTCGTCAGCAGGCACGCAAAAATAGGCTTTTTTGTATTTAATTCCAATCCATGATTCGATAATATTTTACCCTTATAAAAATAAGAATGAAATAGTACGAAACGGACCTATTTAATGCCCCATTAAATGAGTGACCCAATCAGCGCTATAGTACGAGGAGAGTAAATTGTGTAGATCACCAAAAGCGATACCGAAATAGAGGGTTAATGCGGCAAGAATTACCAGTGTAGAACGGAATAGCATGCCGGAACGAACGAATGGGACATCTTTGTGAGGATCTCTGAAATACATGTACACCATTGGCCGCAAGTAGTAATACACGCTTGCTGCACTTGCCAGTGCAAGGATTATAGCCAAGGCTACATATCCGGCATCAATAGCCGCAGCAAAGATTAGATACTTACCGATAAAACCTACAAAGGGAGGTATCCCAGCTAAAGAGAATAGGAAAAAGGAAAGTAAGACGCCCATTAAAGGCTTTTTAAATCCGAGCCCCACGTAATTGTTCACATCCGTAAAGTCCAATCCTTGCTGGCGTTCGTAATAGGCTACCACTCCAAAAGCTCCAATATTCATGATGGTATAAGCAAACAGATAAAATAGTACTGCACTATATCCTTCTGGCGTCCCTGCAGCTAATCCAACAAACAGATATCCCGCATGGGCAATACTTGAGTAAGCCAGCATTCTTTTAATATTATCCTGAACAATAGCTATCAAGTTACCGAGTACCATCGTAAGAATGGCAATAACCTCAATAACTCCTGCCCAATTAGCTGTTTCTGCCGGGATCATTTTTGATAAAACGACCAACAATGCGACAAATGCAGCTGATTTCGAAGCTGTGGCCATATAAGCTGTGATTGTAGTAGGTGTACCCTGATAAACATCGGGGGTCCACATATGAAAAGGCACAACAGAGACTTTAAAGAAAAATCCTATTAGCAACAGTGCTGCTCCGGCTATAAAAAGAAGATTCGAACTGGCTGCCCCTGCAATTTCAGTAAGATACAACGAGCCTGTTGCACCATACAACAGTGCCATCCCATAAAGCAAAAATCCGGTTGCAAATGCACCAAGCAAGAAGTATTTAAGTGCTGCCTCCGCACCGATCTTTTGTCCCTTTACTATGCCAGCCAAGATATACAGGCAAATAGACATCGTTTCGATACCAATAAAGATCATAACCAAATTATTGGCACTCACGAGCCCCAGCATACCTGTGGTCGCAATCAACATCAGAGAGTACACCTCTCCGTATTCATGATCAATAGCCCTTAGATATTCCCTGGAAATAAGCACGCAAAATAATGAACCGAATAACACTACACTATTTCCAAAAGCCGACACGCCGCCATAGGTAATCATTCCCGAAAATGCTTCACCCACGGGGCCAAACATATCAACAACCGACAAGACCAAACCAGCCAATAGTGAGAAAACGGTAAGGCCAAATATAGATCCGTGGTCATCCTTATAGGAATCAATAATAATGGCAACAAGGCCCGCAAGGGCTACAATTATTCCAGGTAAAAAAGCGTTAAGATCGTGTAAGTAATCCATGCAACTTAGTTGTTAAACAGTGACTCAATAGTTTTTGCGAGCTTGATATCTTTTTCAGTTACCTTCCCGCCGGCATCATGGGTGCTCAACGAGATATTAACTGTGTTATATACATTGAAAATTTCGGGATGATGTACTTGTTCTTCAGCTTCAAAGGCTATGCGATTGATGAAAGCCATCGCATCCCGAAAATTATCAAACCCAAACTCTTTGGTTAGCTTATCATTTTCGTGACTCCAGCCAGATAATTCAGAAAGTTCATCAGCTATTCTATCATCAGAAAGTGGTTCAGCCATAATGCTATTAGTTTTCAATTTTTGATGCCAATTCATCCGTTACATCTACATCATACAAATCCGAAGCCCATTGGGGCAATTCATTACCATTTGCAGATTTTTGGATAGCTAGCCGTTTTTCATTCGATGATTCTAACAATTCTTGTACCTGAACCTCAGAATACTGGGTAAAATCTGTTGGTCTGATTCCAATCCAGACCATAAAGATAACTAAGGGGACCAGAAGACCAATTTCACGTGCATTCAGGTCTACCAACTTCTTATTTTTCTCATGCTTAATAGGCCCAAACATGACACGCTGATACATCCACAACATGTATACTGCAGCTAAAATCACACCCAGGGCGGCAAACACTACAAAAGCATTCTGCGGCAGTACCTCAGAGCTAAATGTCCCGTTTAGAATCAAAAATTCACCAATAAAACCATTTAATCCCGGAAGGCCAATTGAAGCCAGTGTTGCAATCATAAACATTACCGCAAAAACAGGAACTACTTTCGCAATTCCACCGTAATCTTCGATCTCACGAGTATGCGTACGGTCATAAATCATTCCTACAATCAAGAAGAGTGCACCTGTTGAAAGTCCGTGGTTAATCATCTGAATAAGTGCACCCTGTACCGCAATAGTATTAAAGGCAAACAATCCCAACACCACAAAGCCCAAATGGCTGACCGATGAATAAGCAACCAGTTTTTTAACATCCTTCTGAACCATTGCTACAAGAGCTCCGTAGATAATGCCAATAACTGCTAAGGTAGCCAGATAAGGCGCAAATTCTACAAACGCATTCGGAAAAAGAGGCAAACAAATTCGAAGTAGTCCATAGGTTCCCATCTTCAACATGATGGCTGCAAGTACAACCGAACCTGCTGTCGGTGCTTCAGTGTGTGCATACGGCAACCACGTGTGAAACGGAAACAGCGGCACCTTGATACAAAATGCTAATGCAAATGACAGAAACAGATAGGTCTGTTCAACCAATCCAATTTGGTATCCACTGCCGGATAAAAATCGCCAGTCGGTCGTGAACTTATATCCTTCAATAGCAGCTCCTGCATCGTATCCGGTATAGATAAGACCTACCAGCATGATAAGCGATCCAACCAAGGTATAAACAAAAAATTTGACCGTTGCGTGTATTCTATTCTTACCACCCCAAATGCCGATGAGAAAGTACATCGGGATCAATGAAAGTTCAAAGAAAACGTAGAACACAATTAAATCTAATGATGCAAACACTCCCATAGATGCCGTTTGCAATAACAAGAGCATCGAATAATATCCTGCCAAATGTTCTTTAATAGAATCCCAAGAAGACAGTATCACAATAGGGCCCATCAACGTTGTGAGCATAAAAAGCAGCAGGCTGAGCCCATCAAGGCCAATAAGATACTTAATATCAAAGCCGGCCATGATATTACTACCCTCCGTCAGGTATTGAACCGTACCTGAATTGGCTATATCAAAACTAAAAAGCAGAGGAAGTGACAGTAAAAATGTTGCTGAAGTAGCAATAAGACTAATCCACTTTGTAGCTTTGTCGTTCCGGAGAGCTAAAATTCCGGCAATTCCCAAGAGGGGTAAATAAATAACTAAATTTAACAGTAACTCCATCATCAATTCTTTTTTACAGGATCAACATACTTAATACAAGAATAACACCTAACACCAGCGCTAAAGCATAGCTGCTGGTTACACCCGTCTGAACATATCGAAAGACACTACCAAACAGCCGGACAACGCCGCCGACAGTATTAACAATTCCGTCTACGATTTTCATATCGAATTTGGCCAAACCTTTATCTGACCAACGAACCGTGGGATGAACGACAAGACCTTCGTAAAACTCATCAAGGCTATACTTTTCTTTCCACGTTTCGTAGAGTGCTCCAAACCGATCGGCAAGTTTGGCATCGGATTCTTCTGTGGCACCACTTCCATACATTCTATATGCAGTGTAAACACCTCCTACTGCAACAAGTATTGATACTGTCATCAGAATCCATTCTATCAAATGGGATAAACCAAGCTCATAATCTGCCGTTACATTGTAAAGCCAGTTGTGCAGAAGGTTGATATGCTCCTCTTGGTGCGTAAACGTTGACAACAAGAAATTCGGGACACCTAAAAAACCACCGACTACCGACAGACCACCGAGTGTCCATAGTGGAATTGTCATTGTCTTTGGGCTCTCGTGCAAATGCTTTTCTGCGCCCACTGCTCCACTTATTTTTTCAGGAAGCTTAAACTCACCATTAAACGTTCCAAATGTTAGGCGGAACATATAAAACGCTGTTAAGAAAGCTGTAAGTATTCCCACACCCCAGAGAATCATATATAACGGCTCAGCAAAACCGGCAAACCCAGCGTTAAAGGTAAATGCTAAAATTTCATCTTTGGAGAAAAATCCAGCCAACGGCGGTATACCAGCAATAGCTATTGTGGCAATTAAAAATGTCTTATAGGTTGAAGGCATATATTCTTTGAGACCTCCCATAAACCGCATGTCCTGCGGATCGAAATGCACATCTTTCCCCTCCTCGTGGAGCCCATGCTCAACATGTTCCATTGCGTGAATAACCGATCCGGAACCGAGGAACAATAGCGCTTTAAAAAAAGCGTGAGTTACAACGTGAAACATAGCTGCCGTAAAAGCACCTGACCCCAGTGCCAAAAACATATATCCAAGCTGGGAAACCGTTGAGTAAGCCAGAACCCGTTTAATATCATTCTGCGTTAGAGCAATCGTTGCCGCAACAAGTGCTGTAAGCGCTCCAATAACAGCAATAATCATCATCACTTCGGGTGACATCACAAACATTTCGGACATCCGAGAAATCAAATAAATACCCGACGTAACCATTGTCGCCGCGTGTATCAATGCAGATACTGAAGTGGGTCCGGCCATAGCATCGGGCAGCCATACAAAAAGCGGTATTTGTGCACTTTTACCCGTAGCTCCAATAAACATCAAAAAGGCAATCCAAAACTTATCGTCGGCGGGTATTGCTTCGAGACTCGACAAGATGACGTCAAAATCCAAGCTACCTACATGTTGAAAGGTCAAAAACATAGCTACCAGAAAAGCAAAATCACCAACACGGTTATACCAGAATGCCTTGCTGCCGGCAGCAGAATTGGCCATATCGGTATACCAGAAACCAATCAACAGGTAAGAACAAAGTCCTACCCCCTCCCATCCGAGGAAGAGAAGCAATAGGTTATCTGCCATAACTAAGTTAAGCATTGCAAAGATGAAGAGATTCAGGTAGGCAAAAAACTTCCAGTACCCTTCATCCTCCCACATATATCCAACGGAGTACAGATGGATCAAAAACCCAACACCAGTTACAACGAGCGTCATCAGAATAGACAGCTGATCGAGCTGGTATGCAATATCTACGCTAAAACTCCCAACTTCGATCCAGGTAAAGAGCTCTGCAAAAATGGGTGCTGACTCCTGCCCCATGTTGATAAAGAAGTAGACAGCAATAGCAAATGGAATAAACACGGTAAGATTAGCAATCGTACCAATAAGGGCTTTCCGCTGGCGGAAAGATTTTGAACTCAATCCAAGAAGGCCATTTATGAGAAAACCCAGTAGCGGCAGTGCAATAATCAGACTTGTAAGCGCAGTAGCAGAATCCATTAAAAAAGATCTTTCAAATTTGTATCCAAATACATTTTTCGGCCCAAATGTAGCCAACACCCCTTGCATTTACAAGGGTAAATTCACAAGTGGCAAAGATACAAAAAAGTGAGTGAAGGTAAAGAATACAATTGCTGTTTAGACCCATTATACGAATAGAAAAGGCTCCCGAATGCGGAAGCCTTTAAAACAATATTAAATAGTAGAATTACCAGCGCAATAAATTCACATTATTAATATCAACCGAAAGATTATTCCGGAAGATTGCGATAATAATTGCCAGCCCAACAACGGCCTCTGCCGCAGCTACTGCAAGAGCAAAAAATACTAAAATTTGCCCATCCACATTCCCAAAGTGACTACTAAAGGAAACCAAAGATAAATTAACCGCATTAAGCATAAGCTCAACACACATAAAAATGACAATAGCATTTTTACGAATTAAGACACCAATAATCCCAACACAAAAAAGAAGTGCACTAAGCGCTAAAAACCAATCTATACTAATCATTCGTTACTCCGGACTTAATTTTATGTTGTGCAATCATAAGTGCTCCATTAACAGCTGCAGTCAAAAGCAGGGCAATAATATGAAAAGGAAGCAAGTATTGAGAGTAGAGTACCTCTCCAACCGCCTCAACCGTTCCCGCTTCAGTCATTTCGGGTGATACTTCCGGCAATACTTCTGTAAAACTACCAATGCTATATAAAAGCTGTGAAAACACGACTATACCCACTAAAAATGCCACAAAATACTTAACGCGAAACTTACTAAACAAATTTTCCTCATCTTGTACGTTTAGTAACATAATCACAAACAAAAACAGTACCATTATAGCACCAGCATAAACCAAAATCTGAACAACAGCCAAAAACTGGGCCTTCAGCAAGAGAAACAGTCCGGCCAATGCTACCATATTCAATACCAGAAATAATGCACTGTTTACAGTGTTTTTACTGATCACCATTGCCAAGGCGGATGCAATAGCTAAAACAGCTAAGAAAATGAAGAAATAAGTTATCATATCAATTTGTTTATTTTTGTGGCTTCAAAGGTAGATAAATTTAAAAACCTCATCAACTAAAATTGTAGAAATTCATTTCTCTCTTGAGGTTTTATATTCGATCAAAATAAAACTTCCCTTACTATGTTATCTGAAGTCACTAAACTAAACCCGCTACGAAATAGAAAAGAATCTATAATTTCCATTTATTAACTTGTTCTTTTAAAATTTCAGCCTTCCAAAAGGCATGTACCTATTTTAATCTTAATTAGTAACAAATTCTCAACTATGGGTAACACTTCAACGTCAGTAGATTCAGTGGATATGGAAAAGCTGAGTGCTAAAATTGAACAATCGAGCGCTTTTATTGATGATATTTATACCGAGCTCAATAAAGTTATAGTTGGTCAACGCTATATGATTGATCGACTGCTTATCGGGCTCTTAGCTGACGGACACGTTTTATTGGAAGGTGTTCCCGGGCTTGCCAAAACACTGACGGTTTCTTCCCTTGCTAAGGTAATTGATACAAAATTTCAACGATTACAATTTACCCCTGACCTGTTGCCTGCAGACTTAATCGGTACGTTAATTTATAATCAAAAAGAAGCAGAGTTTACGGTAAAAAAAGGACCTATCTTTGCAAACATCATCTTAGCCGATGAGATTAACCGTTCACCTGCGAAGGTACAAAGTGCTTTGCTTGAGGCGATGCAGGAACAGCAAGTAACGATTGGTGAAGAGACCTATCCGCTTGATGATCCTTTCCTGGCATTGGCAACTCAAAATCCCGTAGAGCAGGAAGGTACTTATCCCCTACCCGAAGCCCAGGTAGATCGATTTATGATGAAAATCAAAATTGATTACCCTACAGAACAGGAAGAGTTAGAAATCATGCGTCGCATGGCCAAGACCGGTGCTTCTGAAGAACTAAAACCGGTGATTAATACAGAAAAGGTCTTAGAGGCACGTGAAGTCATTAACGATATTTACGTAGATGAAAAAGTAGAGAAATATATTATTGATCTCGTTTTTGCCACACGAAATCCTGAAAATTATAATCTTAAGGACCTTTCAGAACTTATCAATTTCGGTGCATCTCCCCGTGCTTCTATTAATCTGAACCTGGCTGCAAGGGCTCATGCCTTTATGCAGCATCGAGCATATGTTACTCCCGAAGATGTACGAACTATTGCCATGGATGTACTTCGCCATCGAATAATACCAACCTTTGAAGCTGAAGCTGAAAATATTACTTCTGAGGATCTAATTGATAAGATCCTATCGACGGTTCAAGTACCATAATTAATACTCCCTATTATAATAACTTGATACTCTTATAGGGGCTTTATTACTTATTTAATAGCAACATATCCATCAAAACTTCTTTTATGGACATTAATTTTGTCTCCAGAACAGATATAAAAATTTCAAAAAAGAGTTCCTCAAAATATAAACCATTGCTTGATGCCGTAAAAAAACTGGAAGCCGGCGGAAAAGCTCTACAAGTCTCTTTCGAAGACGAAACAGAACTAAATTCGATGCGCAACGTCGTATACGGTTATAACAGAGATACAGGAGATCAAGTTAAAAGCAGCAAACATCCGGAAAAAAATGTGGTTTTTTTCTATAAGGAAGAGGAGGAATAAAAATATTATTTCTCTCTGAAAAAGGGATTCTACCAAAAAGAAAAGGCTCAGAGTTAATCACTCCGAGCCTTTTTTTATGCTGTAAGAAAAAGAGTTACGAATTACTCTTCCTCATCAGTACTATCTTCTTCCTCTTCAACCTCTTCAGCTTTCTTCTGGAGGTTGCGAGCTGCTTTCTCTTTATCAGCCATTTCTTTCTTGAGGTCAGCAAGCCCAGACATCTCACCCAATGTAGGTGTTCCGGTTTGCGGAGCAGGTTCTTGCTCTTGTTTGCCTCGAGTTTTCTTGGTTGATTTTTGAGCTTCCTTAACATCTTTCTCACGCTGACTGAGCGTGATGTTTTTATTGGTTTCATCCAGCTCAATAACATAAGCCTCAACAGTATCACCCTCTTCGAAGTTATCTTCGGGTTCACCTTCGGCTTCTATCTTACTTGCAGGAATGAATCCTTCGAGATCATGAGGAAGCTTCACAAACACTCCTTTGTCGGTAGTCTTAAAGACTTCACCCTCAACTTGGTTTGTGCCGCTATACTCTTCAGCGAACTTCTCCCATGGATTCTCCTCAATCTGCTTGTGACCGAGTGTAATTCGACGATTTTCAAAGTCGATCGCCAGAATAACAACTTCAATCTCCTCATCCTTATCGATAACCTCGTTCGGATGGTTGATCTTCTCAGTCCAGCTCAAGTCAGAAATGTGGATGAGTCCGTCAATGCCGGGCTCAAGCTCAACAAACACACCGAAGTTGGTGAGGTTGCGAACCGTTCCTTTGTGCTTTGATCCGACAGGATAACGCTCGTCGATATCTTCCCAAGGATCTTTCTCAAGCTGCTTGACACCGAGTGAAATTTTCTTCTCGGGTTCATTCACATTCAGTACCACACAGTCGATTATATCATCCTTGCTGACCAACTGCGATGGGTGCTTGATGTGCTGTGTCCAAGACATTTCGCTGATGTGGATAAGTCCTTCAACACCTTTTTCGAGTTCGATAAAGGCTCCATAATCAGCGATAGAAACAACCCGACCCTGAACCTGAATATTTTCAGGATACTTAAGATCAATTTCCTCCCATGGATGGGGCTGCAGCTGCTTGAGTCCGAGAGAAACACGTTTAGTTTCTTCATCAAAGTCAATAACTGCGACATTAAGTTGCTGGTCAAGCGAAACAATTTCCTCGGGATGCTCAACACGTCCCCAAGATAGGTCAGTAATGTGAAGCAGGCCGTCAACACCGCCGAGGTCGATAAAGACACCGAAATCGGTAATATTTTTAACGATACCTTCAAGTACCTGTCCTTCTTCAATTGTTTCGAGAATTTCTTCACGCTGCTCTTCGAGATCAGACTCAATAAGTGCACGGTGAGAAACAACGACGTTTTCAGCTGACATATTCAGCTTAACAACCTGAAACTCCATCGTTTTGCCAACATAGGCATCAAAATCGCGTACAGGACGAACGTCAATCTGCGAGCCGGGCAGAAATGCATCGATGCCCATAATATCGGCAACCATACCACCTTTAATACGACGTTTAATATATCCTTCAACAATTTCGCCGGTCTCGGCAGCACGTTCAATAGTCTCCCAGGCATGCAAAATATCAGCCTTACGACGGGAAAGAATTAATTGCCCTTCCTGATCTTCGACTTGATCTAAAAAGACATCAACTTCATCACCAGGTTGGAGGTTTTCAACTACATCATCAGGAAATTCATTGGTTTGAACCATTCCTTCGGATTTAAATCCGATATCGACGACAACGTAATCTTCATCAACAGAAACTACACGCCCTGTTACAATCTCTTTTTCTTCAATTTCATTGAGCGTATCTTCATACATCCCTGCAAGCTCATGAAACTCCTCATCGGTATAATCTTCCGATGCAGCCTGCAGCTGATCATAAGTGTATGTTTTATCTTCATCATCTACATCGCCGGTAAATACTGCTACGTCCTCTTCTTCCGGTTCAACACGTACTTCTTCTTCAGTAGTAGTTTCGACTGCAGTTTCTTCAGTTACCTCCTCGGTAGCTGTATCATCCTGCTCTTGTTTTTCGTTAGTTTGTTCTTCTTTTACTTCTTCGGTCATTATGAGTTTTAGTTAAAATTACCGCATTCCAAAATCTTCGGAATGGGATTAGATTAGGGTTATAATTAAAATTCTTATTCAGTTTCTTTTAATATTTCGCTTATTTCTAAACAAATTTTATCAACTTGTTGTTCGAACGATAAGTTCGTTGTGTCAATTTCAATAGCATCATCTGCTTTCTTCAATGGATCAGCTTGACGCTTAGAATCTTTTAAATCTCGTTCAGCGATATTTTGTTTCACTTCTTCCAACGTTAATCCGGGATTATTTTTTCTTCGCTCACTTAAACGTCGTTTCGCCCGCTCCTCCAAATCTGCAGACATAAAAAACTTCAGCTCTGCATCGGGGAAAACCGCCGTACCCAGATCACGTCCTTCTGCAATATAAATACCATCCAAAACGACGTCACGCATCAAATTATTTACAAAAGACCGAACACGAGGTAATGCTGCAACCTCACTCACGGACTTGGTGACTTCACCGGTCCGAATTTTATTCGTAACCGATTCTCCATCCACCGCTACATGAAATTTCTGATCTTCGTAATAAAACGAGATGTTTTTCTGATTCAGTAAACGAAAGAACGTCTCCTTATCCCGATTCGCTTCTAGATAAATTAACGTAGCCGTTCTGTATAAGGCTCCGGAATCGAGATATTCAATATCTAATCTATCGGCTATTGCCCGGGCGGTTGAACTTTTGCCCGAACCAGCCGGACCATCGATCACTATGATCATAAACGAAAGTCTCCTAACTTACCTTTATTTTACTAATTTTTCAATGATTTCTTGTTTAACACTTCCAGAAATTTTAACTTTGACGTCTTTCTGAATTGGCGCAGAAAATACAAATTAATTTACAGAACTGATAAGAAACTCTTAGAAATCATGCCACAACATCAATCAGCGAAAAAACGTGTACGACAAAACGAGAAGCGTCGTGTTCGAAATCAAGCTAAGCGCTCCAAAATGAAAACATTAATTAAGAAGGCGCTTGAGACTACCGACAAGGAAGAAGCAGAAAAAGCTTTTAAAGAAGCCAGCTCATTTCTCGACAAGATGGCTGCCAAAGATTTAATTCACCAGAACTTTGCAGCTCGCAAAAAGTCAAAAATTGCTGATCACGTTAACAGCTTATAAAAGGTAAAAATCTATTGGCTAACCCCTACTCCAAAGCACTTCTTGTAATTTTAGACGGCTTCGGGTTAGCCGAAAACCCCGAAGTAAGCGCCATTGACAAAGCGCAAAAGCCGTTTATCGACTCTCTGTTTGCCAACAATTCTCATTCCAAACTTTCGGCAAGCGGCAAGGATGTTGGCTTGCCCGATGGACAGTTTGGCAATTCTGAAGTTGGTCACCTGAATATCGGTGCGGGTCGTATTGTTCCACAAGAACTAACTCGGGTAAATAAGGATATTGAGGATGGTAACTTTTTTGAAAACAATGTGTTAACTACCGCCTTTCAAAAATCTAAGAATAATGGCCGAATCCATATTATGGGCCTGTTTTCTGATGGCGGAGTACACAGTCATAATGAGCATCTTTTTGCATTACTTAAATTTGCTGATTCCGTTGGAATTGACAATACCTTTGTTCACGCTTTCACGGATGGAAGAGATACCTCTCCCCATGGCGGTATTGACTACGTAAAAGAATTTCAAAAACAAGTCGACGCTATTGGGTCCGGAGAAATTGCCTCCCTTGTTGGTAGATATTACGCAATGGACCGCGATAACCGGTGGGAACGAACACAACTTGCCTACGATCTTTTGGTTCATGGAAAGGGGGAAGAGTTCGATAGTGCTACAGAAGCACTACAATCATCCTATGACGCAGATGTCACTGACGAGTTTGTCAAACCCAAGCTCATAAACTCATCTCCTAATTCCCGTATCCAAAAAGATGATGTGATAATCTTCTATAACATCCGGGGCGACCGGGCACGTCAAATTACCCGAGCATTGACAGAAGATAACTTCGATAAATTTGCTGTCGAAGCAAACCTGAATTTACATTACGTCACGTTTACTTCCTATGATGATACCTTCGACCATGTAGAAGTAGCCTATCCACCCCTCGAACTGCACAATACTATTGGTGAAGTTGTTAGCAAGCACAATTTAAAACAGTTGCGCATTGCTGAAACGGAAAAGTATCCCCACGTCACCTACTTTTTTAATGGCGGTGATGAAGATCCTTTTGAGGGTGAAGAACGCATTTTAATACCGAGCCCCAAAGTTGCCACCTACGATCTGCAACCGGAAATGAGTGCAGTTGAAGTAACGGATGCTTTGTGCGCCCAGCTCATAACTGAAAAGCATCACTTAGGAATCCTTAACTACGCTAACCCAGATATGGTCGGGCACACCGGGGATATAGATGCCACCATCAAAGCAGTTGAAACAATCGACCAACAATTAAAGAAGGTGGTTGAAACGGCAACTGACCATAATTATAAAATTCTTGTCATAGCTGATCACGGCAATGCGGATTGTTTGATTAATGAGGATGGAAGCCCTCATACAGCCCACACATCGGCCCCTGTTCCTGCTCTTATTTTGAACGAGCCAGAGGCCGAGATGAAAGATGGTATTCTGGCTGATGTTGCCCCCACCCTTTTAAAATTGATAGGAATTGAACAGCCAGAAGAAATGACCGGAACCCCACTTTTCTAATTTCCAAATAATTAGAAATCAAGTTCCCTTCTTCATATTTTATAAGCAAGTGATTGAGGTAAGTGTTCTTGATATGCTTGTTCGCAAGCAATATTTATAAGCAGTTTCAAAAGTATCTTCAGTCATTCATGATGACTGCTTATGCTAACTGCTTGGTTTCTAGAAAACCACTAAAACATTCTGGGGATATGAAATCTCCTTTTTTCTTAAAATGTTTAAATTTTCTGACAGTCAATTTTGTTTGCTTTTGCACTATGCCAGCACTACTTTCGTTAAAGAATATGAACTAAATATTCTGGTCACTCGTTACTACGAATGACAAATAACTTTAAAACTACTTGAAGGTTCGATTTTATGGAGGGCAATTTCTCTAGCAAAGTTCGAGATGTAATACAGTTTAGCCGCGAAGAAGCACTTCGTCTGGGTCACGACTATATCGGAACAGAACACTTAATTCTGGGTATCGTTCGCCTTGGAGAAGGTGTAGCTGTAAAGATCTTGAAAAACCTAAATTGTGATCTTTTTAAATTAAAAAAGACTGTTGAAGATACGGTGCGTGGTACCGGTGGCTCGGTCAAAGTGGGTAATATCCCCCTTACAAAACAAGCCGAAAAAGTACTTCGCATTACCTATCTCGAAGCTAAATTGTACAAAAGTGATACTATCGGAACCGAACATCTTTTGTTATCACTGTTACGCGATGATGAGAATATTGCTGCACAAATTCTTCAGCAGTTTAATGTATCGTATGATGCAGTACGGGAAGAATTAGATCTTATCATCTCAGGCAAATCCTCTGATGAGGATCGAAAAGATTCTGGTTCTGTATCAGCAAGTTTATCATCCTCAAAAGGAGGTGGCGGTTCAAAATCCTCCGGAAGCTCAAGGGAAAAGAAAATGGAAAAATCAAAAACACCTGTACTTGACAATTTTGGCCGTGATTTAACACAGCTGGCTGAAGATGGCAAACTCGATCCCATTATTGGTCGAGAAAAAGAGATCGAGCGCGTTGCCCAGGTCTTAAGCCGTCGCAAAAAAAATAACCCAGTACTTATTGGGGAACCCGGCGTAGGTAAAACAGCTATTGCCGAGGGATTGGCTACGCGTATTGTAGAACGTAAAGTTTCACGCGTGCTTTATGATAAACGAGTTGTAGCTTTGGACCTTGCTGCTTTGGTTGCCGGCACGAAGTACCGCGGGCAATTCGAAGAACGTATTAAAGCTGTTATGGGTGAACTCGAGAAAACCCAAAATGTTATCCTCTTCATTGATGAGCTCCATACAATTGTCGGAGCCGGCGGTGCAAGCGGTTCACTCGATGCTTCTAACATGTTGAAGCCTGCACTTGCACGCGGTGAAGTTCAGGCAATTGGAGCAACAACACTTAATGAATATCGACAACATATTGAAAAGGACGGTGCTCTTGAACGTCGCTTCCAGAAGATAATGGTTGATCCCACAACTCCGGAAGAAACCACTGAAATCCTGTCTCAAATTAAAGACAAATATGAAGAGCATCACAGCGTACGCTATTCTGACGAGGCTATCGAAGCTTGCGTAAAACTTACCGATCGGTATGTGACGGATCACTTTTTGCCTGATAAGGCTATTGATGCCCTTGACGAAGCCGGAGCTCGCGTACACTTGTCTAACATTCATGTGCCACAGCATATCATTGACCTGGAAGAAGAAATTGAAAAAACCAGCAATGAGAAAAACGGCATGGTCAAAAAGCAACGTTTTGAGGAAGCTGCCCGCCTTCGCGATAAAGAAAAGCGTCTCACTGAAGAACTTGAGCAAGCGCAGAAGGAGTGGGAAAAAGAATCCGAAGAAATTGTCTATGACGTTGAGGAAGAAGACGTGGCCCACGTTGTTGGAATGATGAGCGGCGTACCGGTAAGCAAGATTAACCAGAGTGAAAGCAAGAAGCTGGTTAAGATGAAAGAAGAACTTTCAAAGCAGGTTATTGGTCAAAACGAAGCTATCGTTAAGCTCACAAAAGCGATTAAGCGAACACGTGCCGGACTCAAAGATCCTAATCGTCCAATCGGTTCATTCATCTTTCTTGGCCCAACCGGAGTGGGTAAAACTGAAATGGCCAAAGTACTTTCTCAGTATCTTTTTGATAAAGAAGATGCCCTCATTCGCATCGACATGAGTGAATACATGGAGAAGTTCTCGGTCTCAAGACTGGTTGGTGCACCTCCGGGATATGTCGGATACGAAGAAGGCGGACAGCTTACGGAGAAAGTACGCCGAAAGCCTTACAGTGTTATTCTCTTGGATGAAATCGAAAAAGCACACCCGGATGTCTTTAATATTCTGCTCCAAGTTCTGGATGACGGAATTCTTACAGACAGCTTAGGACGCAAAGTTGATTTCAGAAATACCATCATTATTATGACTTCTAACATCGGGGCACGTGATATTCGTAGTCTCGGTGAAGGTATCGGATTCTCAAGCGGAGCAAAAAGTTTCGACTATGAAAAAATGAAATCGACTATTCAGGATGCGCTTAAGAAAGTATTCAACCCCGAGTTTCTAAACCGTATCGATGATGTAATCACGTTCCGTGCCCTTGAAAAAGAAGATATCTTCCAGATTATTGATATACTTTCTGATGATCTCTTCCAGCGTATACACGATCTCGGTTACGAGGTTGAAGTTACCAAAGGTGCCAAAGATTTCTTAAGTGATAAAGGATTCGATCAAAAATACGGTGCCCGACCGCTCAAGCGAGCTATCCAGAAATATGTTGAGGAACCACTTGCTGAAGAGTTATTAGAATCTGAACACGAGGAAGGAGCACAAATCAAGATTAAGATGAATAAGTCTCGTGACGGGCTCGTATTCGACTGGTCAGACACCGGTGAAACAACTGATGTGGAAACCAGCGATGATGAGATAAAAGCAGCCCAGGATGATAATGACTCTGACGATGAGAAATCAAAGTCAGGGGCTAAAGCCTAACCTAACTTTCTATTAAAATTTAAAAAGCCTGACAGGTTCATTATCTGTCAGGCTTTCTTATTTCCAAGATATTTCTCAATAGAAACTAAAAATTGGCTCTTATAGAGATATTTTTATTTGCGCCTTTTAGCATGTAGCTGTTTCCGGAATCACGAACTAACCTGAGTTTAATTGCATTGTTTAGTCCCAATATCCCGGAAAACTGCTTACTTGCTATTGAGCGCTGTTGCAAATTAATGGCTCTAAACTCAATATTATTTAAGGTCCCAGAACGCTCAGTGTAATTCCCCGTTAATGCTAATATTAAATTATCTTCGGGAAAATAATCAGCGGTAATAACGGGCGACCTAAAACTTGTTGCTCCCAAACTTTCACCACTGAGCGTATTATAAACCATCACTCGTCCCCCCGAGTAAATCGTAACATGTTCTAAGTCATCAGTAAATCGCACATCTTTAAGATCTTCTTCCGCTGATATCGAATTCAGCTCATTACCATATTTATCCATAATCAGCACCCGATCATCAGTACCCTGCTTGGCAGTTACTACAGCAATCAAGCTTCCATCTTTTGATATTGTAACATTTTTCAAATATCGATCACTGCTAAAAAAGATATCCTCAAATTCTTTGGTTCCGATACGAACTTGTGCCTTCGATCCCAACTCACCGTTACGTTTAATTTTGGGATTATAAATCACAACCGTGTTGCCGGCTGCACTTCTGGCTACTTCTGAAATTGCCTCTCCCTCTGTACTTTGGCTGGTGCTCGACATGCTCGTCACGATTTCTCCGAAAGAGTCATAAAACGTAAAGTTGGCAATTTTATCACGCAACAGTGTATTGCCATTGTCAAAGGGATACAAACCGAAAGAAGTCTTATCTGCTAATGAAATTGTTGAAAATGCATTCAGCTTTTCCCCCTCTGTACTGTATAGAGCGACCTCTCCTTCTTGTCCTTCCCAAGTCAGCGTACTAATTATCGTATTATCCGGAGACACCCCAACCGCATCATAATTTTGTTCTGTATCACTTTCCAAAAAGCCAACAGATTGCGACCCAAAGGAAATCTCACTATTCCCAAGTGTAAAAGTATTTCTATTATTATCAGCAGTTTGATCTGCAACCGATAGGTTTAGGGATTGTCCCAAAACCATTGAAGGAAGTAAAAAGATGACAAGAAACCTGAATATCGTAGCAACCATAAATAGAGATTTCACAAGTTTAAATTAAAGGCTTAAGAACGGAATTATTTGACAGAGTTTCATCTGTATTCATCCAAAATTCTGTAATATTATTTGTAGATTTGCCCTACTTAAAATTTTTAAAAATGATCTATGTTTTTCTCTGTCATTATTCCAGTTTATAACCGTCCCCAAGAGGTAGATGAACTGCTGCATTCACTTACGGAACAGACATACAAGAAATTTGAAACGCTGATCATTGAAGATGGTTCCGAAGACCGTTGTGATAACATCATTGAACAATATCAGGATCAGCTTGATATCCGGTATTACTATAAAGAAAACTCCGGACAGGGATTTAGCAGGAATTTTGGATTTGAACGTGCCAAAGGCGATTTTTTTATTGTTTTTGATTCAGATTGCTTAATCCCCTCCCATTATTTTGAAACCGTGGAAAAGTATCTAAACACACACAAATTAGATGCATACGGCGGACCTGACCGAGAACACGAAAGCTTTTCGCCTATCCAAAAGGCTATTAGCTACACGATGACCTCTCCCCTTACTACAGGTGGAATCAGGGGGAATGAGAAACATACCGGCACCTTTCATCCGCGCAGTTTTAACATGGGAATTTCTCGGGAAGTGTATGAACAAACGGAGGGATACCGAATTACGCGTATGGGAGAAGATATCGAATTTAGTATCCGCATCATCAAAAATGGATTTAAAACCGGCCTCATCCCTGATGCCTACGTATATCACAAGCGGCGAACCAGCTTGAAGAAGTTTTTTAATCAGCTTCACTTTTTTGGTCGAGCACGCATCAATATCAATCGTTTCCATCCCGGAGAAATTAAATTTATTCACACTCTGCCGGCTTTTTTTACAATTGGTTTATTACTGTTTCTTACACTTCCATTTTGGAATCTCACCTTGTTTAAAATACTGCTTATTCCTTTCCTTTTATTTATTTCGCTCATCTTCACTCACTCATCTGCGAAATATTCCAGCTTGTACATTGGGTCACTGAGTGTAGCAGCAACCTTTATACAGCTTACGGGGTATGGAACAGGCTTTTTAAGGGAATTCTGGGAAGAGCAGAAAGAATAAAAAATCATTGGATTTGAAATTGATTTGAGAAGTAAAGTCCCTTATATTTGACATCTTTCTGAACGGGGAGTAGCGCAGTCCGGTAGCGCATTCGCTTTGGGAGCGAAGGGTCGCAGGTTCAAATCCTGTCTCCCCGACTATTAGCAATTTCCAAATTGCATGATCAAGTTTAAAAACTTGGACGTTTGACGTACTGATTTTGTGATTTGCCTTTGAGTTAGCGCGCCCGTAGCTCAACTGGATAGAGCAACTCCCTTCTAAGGAGTAGGTTACAGGTTCGAGTCCTGTCGGGCGTACAAGAAAACTTTAAGGCGACGTGGCCGAGTGGTCAGGCAGAGGTCTGCAAAACCTCCTACGGCGGTTCGATTCCGCCCGTCGCCTCTGAAGCCCTTTTTTACTGATTTTATGCCGCGTTCGTCTAGGGGTTTAGGACGCCGCCCTTTCACGGCGGTAGCACGGGTTCGAATCCCGTACGCGGTACTCTTGTTCTTTTTTTGATTACATTTTTGGTAGATACATATACTGCCAAAATACTTATTATCAAACTAAATGGAGCTCGTAGCTCAGCTGGTTAGAGCGCCAGGTTGTGGCCCTGGAGGCCGTGGGTTCAAATCCCATCGGGCTCCCATTTTTTTGGCATCAAAGGTTGTTTAAAATCATACAAAAACGTATCCTTGATGCCTTGCATATCAGCTTTGCTGAATACATATTTGGCAAGGCTTTTTTACTGATTTATGCCGCGTTCGTCTAGGGGTTTAGGACGCCGCCCTTTCACGGCGGTAGCACGGGTTCGAATCCCGTACGCGGTACCAGCTCATAGCCTCTGCAGGTTAAATACTTGCAGAGGCTTTTTTTATGGAACCCGATCAAGTATAAGTTTCAGAAGTCCATCCACAATTATACATTAACCATATAAATATATAATTGTATTTGCTTATGGACCTGGATTTAAATGTAATTTGGAATTTATTTGCTGCTCTTGGTATCGGCTTACTCATTGGTATTGAGCGCGGATGGAGCGGTCGCCTCGAAGATGAAGGCGACCGAGTAGCAGGAATCCGTACCTTTAGCTTGGTTGGGCTCTTTGGAGGCGTTTGGACAGAAGTAAGCCGATTTGTCAATGAGTGGGTTCTTGCCGTTGCATTCCTTGCTTTAGCAGCCCTCGTAATCACATCCTACGTAATTGAGGCCACAGTTGAAGATGAAAAAGACCTGGGAATTACCACAGAGGTAGCACTTCTACTCACCTTTACGCTAAGCTCCTGGGCTGCTTTTGGTTATCATGTTTATGCGCTTGGAGTTACCGTAATAGTTATATCACTTTTAAGTCTTAAACCGACATTACATCGCTGGCTCCACAAGATTGAGGTTAAAGAGATCTATGCCGGTATAAAGCTATTAGTTATTACCGTTATACTTTTACCGCTTTTGCCTAACCAAGGCTACGGACCCTGGGAAGCCATCAACCCTCATTGGATTTGGTGGATGGTGGTTCTTATCTCCGGTCTGTCTTTTATCGGCTATATTCTCATCAAATATCTGGGTGAAGATAAGGGAACTATGTTAACAGCAATAACAGGTGGATTGGCTTCATCCACAGCTGTTACGTTAAGCCTTGCTCAATTTGCCAAACAACAAAAAAAGATAGCAAGCGGAATCTTTATTGCCGGAGTGCTTGTCGCTTCCTCCATTATGTTTGTTCGGGTCGGCATTGAAGTTGCTGTTGTCAATGCCGATCTGCTTTACCCGCTTTGGATTCCTCTTACTACAATGTTAGTCCTAACATTGGGAAGCGGTTTCTGGCTTTGGCAAAAGCATCTGCAATTAGAAGATGATCAGCCACCCATTGAATTGAAAAATCCTCTGCAATTTTTCACGGCCTTACAATTTGGATTGCTACTGGGAGTGATTTTACTGCTAGCAACAGCCATGGAAAAATGGTACGGAGATCAAGGCATCTACCTGCTGGCTCTCTTCTCGGGCTTAATGGATGTGGATGCTATAACCCTTTCTCTTTCACGCATGGCAGAGGAAGGTACCGACCCAAGTGTAGCAACGCTTGGAATTGTGATTGCTGTCATCACCAATACCATTGTCAAAGCCGGACTATTTATCTTCTGGGCCGGCTATGAAAAGAGTAAGCAACTAATATGGTTGATTACCACTATTTCCGCTATCGGGGTGATCAGTTTACTTCTTTTTTTATAACCTTATGACTATATCATAGGATATTTAATCTCCTATGATACTTTACGCCAGCTTTGCCACGTGGGAACACCATTCTCATCTCGTAGCTTCATCTGCATTTTATCTTTCCGTATCTCTGAAGCGACAATAATCTCAGCATCCTTAAAGGTAACTTTAGAACCTTTTACCTCAACTTTGTCTCCTTTTTTAAAATGATATCGCTGACGGGTTATATACCAAAGAGGGCCAAGATGGATCGGAATCCTTTCCTTCTTCGTGGCTAATATAAGAGAAACCCCATGTTTTTCATCCTTGTTTTCCTGGGAATTAGACACTTCGATCACCTCTCCTTTTAATTCTACTATTTTTTGGGGATCAAAGGGACGTTCATATCCCCTTCGGTGATTGAGCCGACGTGCTACAGCGTAAGCGACTCCTGCTGCAGATAGTAATGCTAACCCTCCACCTACCTGTTGGACTTTTTTAAAGACATTTTGCGTATTCATGAACCTAGATTTTAGAGTTTAAATTAGCGTGCGATCAGCAATAAATTCTGACATCGGTAATCCCCATGAAGGAATTTTTCCACCCGTGGTATAATACATTGACTTAAAACCCATCTTTAACATATGAGGGGTATACCCCATTTTTAATATGCTTTTATCTCCTCCCCACCATTCATCAGTATGCATATAGAAACCTTTATGGTCTCCCATATCCCCCATACAGATTAGTTCAAATTCCAGAGGAGCAATTTTTTCATCAGGATTATAACCACCGACTTCTTGTCCCAAAACTTTGGCCAGTACTTCAGCCTCCATATGTCCTAAAGAGCCAAGTTTTGGAACTGTAATCGAAGCAGCATCACCAACAGCAAATACTTCCGGATAATCCGGATTTCGCATATAGAGGTCAGTAATGATAAAGCCCTGATCATCGCTGATAGGCAATCCCTTCAAGAAGTCATGTGGCTTCCAGTTTGGAAAAATAATCTTCATTTCCGCTTCCAGACTACTACCATCTTCAAACTCAATACCATCCTCATATAATCGTTTTATACCCCGGGTATTCGCTTTATAGCCATATCCCATCTCGTTAAACATAGGAAGTAGTTGATCTAAGATCTTCTCTCCCGCATCCTCAGCAATAACTTCAGCCGGTGTAAACAATGTGATATTCTCCGCCCCTCCTAACCCTCTTTTTTGAAGCCATTCGGTCATAGAAAAGGATATTTCCACCGGTGGTCCCTCACACGCTGCTTCAGCTGTAGGAATTTCGGGAAGTTTGTCACTCTTTCCCTGGATAAAGTAGTCTGATCCAATAACAATGGGGCCTCCCTTGTAACTACCATCATGTAGATACCGACGTACTTTATCACCATAATAGGTATCAGTGAAGGTATGCCCATATTTTCCGAATCCCTCTATTTCATCAAAGGCCAGTTTATTACCCAATGCAATAACAAGGTAATCATAATCAATCTCTTCTAAAGCAGATCCTGAACGTTCTACCGGTTTAAAATTAACAGATCGGTTCTCCACATCTATACCCTGAACTTCTCCCTGAATAAAATCGATATTGTCACGATCCAGAAATTTGATAAAGTGTAAGTGAAGTGAACGCTCAGGGTTATTATTATTCCAAACTTCAATGGGAATATTGGGAATAAATATTAGATAAGGCTTACGGTCCATGCAAGTGATTTTAACATTATCACCCGCATATTCTCGTATGTAACGAGCTGTTGTTAATCCTGCAAAGTTGCAGCCTAAAACGAGTATATGTGGTTGGCCATTCATAATAAAAGCGTATCAATATTTTTATTTATAATGGCTAATTTTTCAGCAAAATCTGAAGTGCTATCCCAACAGATAAAGTAGTTAAGAGTCCCGAGTTTTTATAAGGTTATCCCCTACACGATTTGTTTTAAAGGTAACCCTACAAATATTTATTTACCTGTTAACAGGTAATTGCTTACATTAATTATAAGCCTGTAAGAGAGGGCATTACATCATCAAAAATTTTTTGGTCTTGTATTTACGAAGACTATAAATCACTTAAAAATATCGCTATGGCTTATTCAATAAATCACATCTTTTTTCCTACGGATTTCTCGAAGAATGCTAAGAGAGCATTGCCATTTGCAGCAGAAATTGCACTCAAAGCAGATGCCAAGCTAACTCTCTTCCATGCTACCCAGGAGACAATGAATATCGCCCCTGATTTTGAAAAGACACGTGATCAGGTTATTGATGATAGCTCCAGTAACTTTGACAAACTCTTGAACAGCCTTGAAGGAGATCGTTTTGATAGCTTGGAAATCTCAACCGTCGTACAGGATGGACAGACCGTAACGGCTTTACTTAGTCAGGCAGATGAACGGTCTATAGATCTTATAGTAATGGGCACCAAAGGCGTAACCGGTGATCGCAATGTTATATTGGGAAGTGTAGCCTCCAGCGTTATCCAAAAATCTCCCGTTCCCGTGCTAGCGGTACCCACCGGTAGCAGCCTCGATAATTTTAAAAACCTAATTTTTACCAGTGATTACAAGAAAGGAGATCTGACCGCACTATCTAACTCTATCGATTTTGCCAAACTGTTCAACTCATCTGTTGATGTACTGCATGTCAGCGATCAAAAAAATATGGAATCAGAGATAAAATTCCGCGGATTTCGAGATCTGGTAAAAGAACACATTAATTTTGATAATATCTCTTTTCACCACGAGTATGAGCTGGATTTCTTCCCGACGGTCAGCCAATTCTTGGCAGACCGTCCGAATTCATTATTAGTGATGGTTCGGTATAAAAAATCGTTCTGGGAAAAGCTAACAAACCGTAATCTTTCCAAAGAGATGTCTTTCTATTCAAAGGTCCCTCTGTTGGTCATGATTGGTGATCAAAGTTCTCAACCCGAAACAATTCTGGAAAGCTCAAAGAAGGAAACCAGCTAAAAAATTATTACCAAGGTTATTGCTTTTGAGCCAATGCATAAATTCCTGCACCGCGTTCGTTTTCGTCACGAATATCCAACGCCATTAGTGTAAGGCTCAAAGGCAATACCGGGATGTAATAAATAGCCATTACTGGCAGTGCCCAGAGTTTGATTTTATTAAGCCAGAGCATGGGATATTTGATGATAAGCTCCCATGCCAGATGGCCCTTGGTCCCATAAGTATAGGCTACATCCAAGACGGTAAAACCAGATTTCTCTAATTTATCCCTGATATCACTTTTTGAATATCCCGGTCGTGCATGTTCATCCACGAAACTTTCATCACCATCCGCATCCTCCTCTGAATAGATGGAGGGAGAATGCATCAGAAAGTATCCGCCGGACTGTAAGGAACGGTTAATATTTTGCATCACCTTTTCATCCTCTTCTATGTGTTCTAATACATCCACACAGATCGCAAAGTCGAACAGATCTTCATAATCAATCCCGAGCAGATCTTCCTTTTTAAAAGTGATACGTCCGGCATCAATTTCACGTTCAAAATAACGGCGAGAGTCCTCCAGGTAATCCTTTTTAACATCAACCGCTTGTACATTAACATTATTAAATTCCTGTAAGATAAATCGATCGTACTGACCAAATCCCGAACCGGCGTCTAGCAGCCTCCAATCCCCTTTTTCATCTATTTCAGAGCCATACCTTCGCAGTATTCTTCGGATATACCAGCTTCGTAAAAAAAACAGGTCCAAAACTTTATAGAAGAGCGTCCGCAAGAAACGAAAGCGACGAATAATCTGTGCAAACCGGTCCTTAACCGGATCGTAGGCAATACGACTCATTAACAAAAACGTTCTTAACAATTACTAAATTCTGTTTAAAGTATACCAGTCCCATATCTTAAACTTTCTACACTTTCTCTCTGATATTGGGTTTCTGTTGCTTTTCATTCCGCTTTTGGATGAGTTCTCCCAGGAAGCCAATGGAAAATATCTGGGCTCCCAACACCATTAACATTACTCCCAACAGTAACAGCGGACGATCACCGATGGGCTCTCCAAAAAATATTTTATCAATGGACAAGTAGGCATTAATAGCTCCGCCTAAAAGCAGGAAGAGAAATCCTAGCGTGCCAAAAAAGTGCATAGGCCGTTGCAGATATCGGGTTACAAACAGGAGGGTCAACAGATCTAAAAACCCGTGCATAAATCGAGAAAGCCCAAATTTGGTTTCCCCATACTTTCTTGGGTGATGCTTTACCACCTTTTCCCCGATACGATCGTAACCTTCGAGCTTGGCTAAAAAAGGTATGTAACGATGCAATTCGCCATACAGATAAATATTCTCAATAACATCGGCACGGTACACTTTAAGCCCACAATTAAAATCGTTGAGGTTAATACCCGTAACCAACGATGTCACTTTATTAAAAAAGCGTGACGGCACCGTTTTCGATATGGGATCATGACGCTCTTTCTTCCATCCGCTCACAAGATGCAGATCTTCTTCCTTAAGCTGTTGCAGCATTAAAGGAATTTCATTGGGATCGTCCTGCAGATCTGCATCCATGGTTGCAATATAGTCACCATCAGCATTTTCAAAGCCGGCCTGTAATGCTGAACTCTTACCATAATTGCGCTGCAACCGAATTCCTGAGACATGCTCTTTCCCTTCCGTCACCTTCCTGATCTCCTGCCAGGATTGATCGGTCGATCCGTCATCTACAAAAATAAGCTCATAGCGGTGATTGTCAGATAGTGCCTCATGTACCTTTTCGGTCAGCTCAAGGACCGACTCAGCCTCATTAAGCAGGGGAACTACAATACTTATTTCTATGTCTGATCTGTTTAAATATTTTTCAGGCAATGTTTTTTAAATATTTTGTACCAAAGAGTTAGAAATAATGCACCAGATGATGTATAATTAGCAATAAAGATACGCTTTTAGTCCTCTTATGAAAAAACTTTATTACTCTATAGGTGAAGTCAGCGACATTACCGACGTCGAAGCGCATGTATTGCGCTATTGGGAAACCGTTTTTGATGAACTCAACCCCAAAAAAAATAAAGCCGGTAACCGCGTTTACAAAGAAAATGATATTGAGACAATTTTAAAACTGAAGGAGCTGATCCAAGAGAAAAAGTACAGTACTGAGGGGGCTCAGCAAGTACTTAAGAAAGATGATGAAGACGATTCCAAAGAAATACCGGTTAGTGTAAAAAAAGATTTAAAAGAAATTCGTCTCTTCCTTAATCAACTTCTTGAAAAACTTTAATTAGCAGTTTTTCTGGTGCTAATCCATTCGACACCCAATCACATTCCTTATCAATGAAGAAATCACAAACATCCATTGGACCATTTAACTTATACAGCATCGAAGCCGGCAGATTTCGCCTCGACGGCGGAGCAATGTTTGGTGTAGTTCCAAAAACCTTATGGTCCCGATATATTGATGTTGATGACAAAAACCGCATCCACATGGCGATGCGGTGCCTGCTTATAGAATCAAAAAAAACGGACAAGCTTTACTTGGTGGATAACGGATCGGGCACTAAATTTGATGATAAGTTCGAGCAGATCTATCAGCTGGACTACGAGCATTCCGATTTACTAAGTTCGCTCAACGAATATGGCTTTAAGCCAGAAGATATTACGGACGTTATCTTCTCCCATCTTCATTTTGATCATTGCGGAGGTACTACTTATTACGATGATCAAGGAGATATCCAACATACCTTCCCCAACGCTACATACCATGTAACTAAGAAACAACTTGAAACTGCAACTGATCCCAATACTCGGGAGAAGGCCAGCTTTCTTCCCGACAACATCAATCCCATAAAAAACTGGGATAAACTGAATTTGGTAGAGGAAAAGCACACCTATGAGGATGGACTGGAAGCACTGCCCGTTGACGGTCATACCATTGGTCAGCAACTCCCAAAAATATCGGACGAACAGGATACGGTCGTTTTTGCGGCTGATTTAATTCCTACTCACGTACATCTGCCCCTGCCCTGGGTCATGGGTTACGATATGTATCCCGTAACTACTCTTAATGAAAAGGAGCGTTACCTCGATCAAGCTGTTGATAATAATTGGTATCTCTTCCTGGAGCACGATGCAGATCAAGAGCTGCTAACTGTAAAAAAGGAAAGTGGAAAGTATGCTGTTGACGAAAAGTTAATCCTCAATGATATCGGCAGCTAAGTTAATTCTTCTTTGCTTTGCATAGCCATCGCACTGCAAAAACTTCAACAAGGTGGTATTGGAGTACCCAATATTTTCGTTTATTTAACGTAATATAATTGACTCCACTTCGATTTATCTTACGGTAATGAGCAAAGAACAATCCATAGACAAATTAGTTCGCCCGTTTGTTGATATCGTTCAACAAACCCAACGGATCCTTTCAAGAAACTTTTATATAGCTCTTGGAGCTATTTTTGCAGTTATCCTATTTGTCGGCGTTACAATTCTCGGGATTTTTGAAGCCGTTTATTATCTCTCATCCGTTATAAAACTCACTGCACTTGTTTTCTTGCTGGTATCTGCAGTTATCACAACCGTATTCTTCTACAAAACACGGGACCTACCTTCTTTCAAAGATGTTTATTACCACTTTAGTCGCAATGAAGAGACCCCCGAACTTGCCGATTCTTTGGACTTATACTATAGAGACCAAAACGGAGACTCCCTTCACAAAGCGGCAATCGATCAAAATATCTCAGCGCTAGATTATCAAACCACAAAGAATAAACTCCGAAGGTTCGCCCAACATCATTCTCTGCACAAACTGTATAAACGAAGCGCTATTGCTGCTGTTGGAGGATTATTACTGTTCATCCTGTTTAGCTTTTACTACCCCTCTGCAATAGAGCGGTTGACCAGTCCACATAAATCCTTTTCTCCTCCCAACCCCTATAATTTCGTTGTAGATCCCGGGTCCCTGACACTCGAACACGGAAATTCATTTTCACCTTCTATTCGCTTTCAGGATCAGATTCCAACAAATATATTCCTTGCCTTCAAAACTGATATAGAAGAAGGATACCGCCGCAGGAGTCCAAAAACACTTGAACAACTAAAGGCTGTTTTTGCTCCCATCTCGCTCACAACTGACGGCAGTTATTATGTTATTATGGACGGATTTGAGAGCAAAAAGTATGACATCAATGTACAACTCCGTCCCCGATTTGAGCAACTAACGTTAAATGTTATTCCTCCGACCTATACGAAACTCAACTCGACATCCTACAGTTACCCCTTTTCCAAGATACAGGCTTACCAAGGTTCTACTATCGAAATTGAAGCCCTTGCAAATAAGTCCTTATCTAAACTACAGTACATTAGCTCGAATCTTGATGATACCCTTTCTGTCAGCAGGGACTCCAGCCAAAAGAATCTATTTACAATTAAAACGAAGGTTGGAGCTGTAGATACTATTTCTTTTAAGATGCGTGATGAGGCCGGACTGACGAATGAAAATAAATTCAGATTTATCGTTGATCCACGGCAAGATCAGTCCCCGTATGTTGATTTAGTTATCCCCTCCGAAAACATACAAATGAAAACCGCCGAACCATTAACAGTAGAATATGAGGCCAGTGATGATTTTGGTCTCACTGAAGCTGAGCTTCACTATGAATTACAGCGCGCTTTTACCCCCGAACCGGAAAAAGGATCGATAACATTGCCCAAGCCTGCTATCAATGAGCAACAATCGTATCAGTGGAATCTTCCCGATTTAAATCCCAAGGCTCGCGACCAAATAACCTATTGGATTGAAGTCTTTGACAATGATCGCTATAACGGACGAAAAAAAGGTCTCTCCCAAAAAATGATGATTACTTTTCCATCTACCACGGAGTATATGGAGGAGCTGGACTATAAAGAGCGCGAGGTAACCGAATCACTCGAAGACGTATCCCAGTCGTTTGATCAAATGCAGCAGCAATACGATCAGTTTAAGCAGCGACTCCAGCAAAATCCCAAAACCGACTGGGAACAGAAGCAACAGCTCGAAGAAGTTGAAAAAGAGCGGCAGGAAATTGATAAGAAGGTCGAAGAATTAAATCAAAAGTTTGAGGAAATCCGAAAAGAGATTGAGCAAAATCAGGCCATGTCACCGGAGACGTTAGAAGCCTATGACGAACTCCAGAAGCTAATGAAGCAAATCAATGATCCGGAACTTGAAAAAGCCTTGGAAGAACTTCGCAATTCGCTTGGCGAAATGAATCCTGATGAAATGCGTAAAGCACTTGAAAATTATGAGTTCAATGAAGAGCAGTACCGCCAACGCATAGACCGCACTCTCAACCTGTTCAAATCTCTAAAGTTAAATAGCGATTTGGAGAAAGCCGCCCAATCCCTTGAAGAGCTGGCTGAGCAGGAAAAGGAGATCAGTGAATCAGATAAAATATCCGAGGAAGAGGTGCAACAACAGGAATCCATCCGGGAGGATTTATCAAACCTGCAGGAACAGCTGGAGAAGATAGACGATACCGCCCCCAAGAAAGCTAAACCGCAAATTGAGAAATTACAGCAACAAAGCAGCAAAAAACTGAATGAGATACAGAAGGAACTGCAAGAAAATATTAAAAAACTTAAAGAGCAGTCATCTCCCCAAAAAGATTCTGATATCCAAAAACAGCAACAGAACATTCAGCAACAGCTGCAACAGCAGGCGCAACAGATGCGCAGCGCCAAACAGCAGCTCAATCAGCAGCGTCGACAGGTCAACCGGGCTGCCCTGGAATATGTTTTACATTCGCTTATCAACCTTTCATTGAATCAAGAAGAGTTAACCAAGGAGACGGAAACAATCCCGCCGCAATCCAGTGCTTTTGTTGAAAAGGCCCGCAAAGAACGAAATATATCCAGTCAGTTTACCATGCTATCGGATTCTCTATTCAAAGTGTCATCGGAGATTCCCAGCTTTTCAAATCGCATCAATAAAAAGAAAACTGAAGTTGAAAATCACCTATCACGTGCCGTCGAACTGTTAGCGGAGCGCGACGGCTCTAACGCCACTCATGCACAGCGACAGTCACTCGGTGGCATCAATGAGCTGACAACCATGATTACGTCGCTCCTGGATCAGCTTAATAACCAACAGGGCGGCGGTTCGGGCGGGGCTATGAGTATGCAGCAGCTTATGGAACAGATGAAAAAGATGTCGGGCGAACAGCAACAGTTGAACAAGCAGATTCAGGATATGATCAATGATATCCAGGGAAACCGCCTGTCGCAGGACCAGATGGAGCGGCTTAATCAGCTGTCGAAACAGCAGAATAAAATCCGCAAACAGCTTAAGGAGTTACAACGTCGTGGTGAGCTCGAATCGGGCGACCGCGTGCTGAGCGAACTGGAACGGATGTCGGAGCAGATGGAGGACGCTATTAATGATCTACGCGGTGGGCAGCTGGATGAACAGTTGCAACAACGTCAACAGAATATTTTATCGCGAATGCTCAATGCTGAAGATGCAATACAAGAACGAGGCAAAGAAGAGCGACGCGAAGCTACGACTGCAGAGGAGCGGGAACAACGAGCATCACCGGAAGTCACCCTTGAGGAACTCCAAAAACAGGTCCGCAAGATGATTAATGATCCGGATTATACTTCGTTTTCGGATGACTACCAGCGTTTAATTGAGCAATATTTTGAGCTATTGAAGAAGTATGATAATTAAATAGAGATCTCTAAAAAATGTCATCTTGTTAAAACAAGAAATCCTTGTTTCAAGTGTTGATCCAGGATTAATCAATATTCAACATTCATCCTACAACACGTCCAGCTTACCCACCTAATCACTTGATCTATAACAACCGAAGAATCTATCCCGCTGCCGCAAGTTTTTCCCGGTTATCACGGATTATCCGCCGATAAGCTTCCAATACAGCTTCGGTTACTTCACTATCAAGTACTTCGGCCTCCATCTTTACCGCTTCCGCAGCATTCTGTGGTGCAAAGGCTTGGCCTACTAACTGTAATCCCGGGATATCACCGCTACTGTCTCCTATATATGCCACCTCCTCAGGATCAATATCCATGACATCACACAGCTGTTGGATACCCGTACGTTTATTATTTTCGGCCAAGATAATATTAATGGATACATCCGTGTCATGAACTTCAAATTTTGGATAGTGTTCTTCAACGTACTCAGCTACTTGCGGATATAGATCTTGAATGACTTCAGTATCAAGATGTATAATACCGGCATCCATTTTCTTAGTGAATTCAATAATGAGTCCGTCGTATTGCGGGACAATTTCTTTCCGCAGCCACTCCTTTAATTCTCGAACCTGCTGTTCCGCTTCTCTATCAAATGCAGGGTGTAATTGTATTTCATTGGTCTCAAGCTTGTAGACACCTGCACTTTCAAATACCACGTGAGTATCAATACCCAACCATTGTGCTACAGCCTCTACATAAGGAAATGGACGCCCCGAACAGATCGACAGCGAGGGAACTGCCATATCGTGGAAGCTTTGCTCATTTAACCGGCGGATTTGTGAAAGCAGCTCCCAGTCTGGATATTCAAAAGGAACAGAAATACATCCGTCCAAATCGGTAATAAAAAGTTTTATCATTTTGGGCTATGCAATTACGATATTAAGAATCTACGTGATTAAGTTAATTTATCGCCTCTGTTACCTTGCGTCTGTGGCTCTTTGTCACTTTCCGATTTAAAACCCTAAGTCACTCTGAAGCTTTACGACGCTCATAAATCTTAAACTGCGGAAAAATCATTCCAACAAATAAAAATAGCAATCCTATTCCTGCCAGCCACTGGTATTGATTTTTAAAGTCGGCATACTCCTGACTGGAAAACTCCCCCTGTTGTAACTCATCTAACCTTCCCAGAAAGCTGTCAATTCCTGAACTTCCACTACGAATTTCGTAGTATTCTCCGTTAGCCTGATCTGCTATTGAACGCAGTACGTTGGATTCCAGCGTACTGGTGATAATTTCTCCCTGCTGATTTCTCTTATATCCCATGAGGGATCCATCTTCATCGTATAACGGAATATTTCCGCCCGCTTGTGTCCCAATCCCCAGTGTATAGACAGATACATTTTGTTCCAGTAGCTGATTGAGCTCCTCATCATAGCTTTCTCCATGATTTTCTCCATCAGAAATAATCAAAAAAACTTTAGCCGCCTGCACGTTTTTACCATCCTCATCCGTCGACTTAAACGCTTCGGAAGCTGTTTCCATAGCTGCACTAAAATTTGTCGAGGATGACGGCATTTGATCAGTTTCAGCAATATTTAAAAACATTCGCAACGCAGAATAATCCAACGTCATAGGGGCCTGAAGATATGCTTCCCCAGTAAATACTACTAACCCAACTCGATCGCCATTGAGACGGTCGACCAATCGTGAAACCTCATACTTGGCTTTTTCCAATCGACTGGGTTTTACATCCTCCGAATTCATGCTATCCGACAGATCCAGTCCTATCAAGAGGTCAACCCCCTGTCGCTTCACTTCACGGACTTCAGTACCGACTTTTGGTCCCGCTGCAGCAATGATAAGCAGAGCAAGTCCTATATATAGACTACCCAAATGTATGCGTTTTCCCCTCGGCCAAAAGCCGCTGCGTAGCTTTTTGAAAAGATCCGCTCCAAAATAGCTTTTCCGCTTCTTATCCAGCTTCTTATTGTACCACCAATTTGCTCCAATGAGCAATGGAATGATAAGTAAAAGCCACAAAAAAATGCTGTCTTGCCAGATCATAAATACCCGTTTAGTTCCAGTATGGATAAATCAGAATGAGGATAATTAACTGATGAAAATAAACCAAATTGTGTTTCTGAAGAAACAAAGTTTCAGAATCAGAAAGTAGCAAAGTTGAATATACCATTCTCCATATTTTCTTTGCTACCCTGTTTTTCTATCATTTTTCAAAACCATCACAATATCCATCAAGTTATTACCGGTAGGACCTGTTTTTAACAGCGTATCCATTTGCTCATGAAAATGATAGGAATCGTTTTCAGATAAATACGATTCCAAATTAATATTATTTTCCCTGGCTTTGACAACCGTTTTTCCATTTACAATAGCACCCGCAGCATCAGTTGGCCCGTCTACACCGTCAGTACCTCCACATAACCAAGTGATGTTCTCATAGCCGGCAATTTTTAGTGCTCCTCGTAATGCCAATTCCTGATTTCGTCCTCCCTTACCACCGCCCGTTACTTCAACGGTGCTTTCACCCCAAAAGATAAATAACACAGGCTGGTTGCTTTCAGATTTATCCTTTTTCGCAGTAGATATAACTTTATCAGCAATAGCACCGGCCACCTCCTCAACATTTTCATTGAACGGTTTATCGGCACATTCCACCTGCACTCCCTTTTGTAAGGCCAGATCCTTTATTTTTTCCACCAGCTTAGGTGCAGAGCTGATAATTTCTGACTGATGCTTTTCTATCAGGGCTTCTTTCGGCGTCACTGTTTCCGCAACCTCCCCCCTGATTCCCTTTTTGATATGCGTGCGGACTGACGCCGGCGTTTGTTTCCATAAATCATATTCCAACAGCACATGATAAGCATCTTGATATGTAGACCAATCCGGAATAGTAGGTCCACTTCCAACAATTGATAACTTATCACCCGGCACGTCAGAAATTACAAGATCGATAAGTGTAACTTCAGGATTAAGACAACGAAGCAGCTGACCACCCTTAATTTTTGAACAGTGTTTTCGAACAATATTTATATCGTGAATGGTAGCACCTGAATTATTGAGCATTTTATACAATTCAGATAAGTCATCAATCAAAATTCCCTCGGCCGGTAAGCTCAACAACGAGGAAGTCCCCCCAGAAATAAGGGTAATGACAGTAGCACCCGGAGGAACATCTTTCATAAAATCCACAGCCTTATTTCCTGCCTCAAAACTTTGTTCATCGGGTTGGGGATGACTACCGACGATTACTTGATCTGCATTGCAGGCTTTCGCAGCTTCTTGATCATTTGTTGTCACCAGACTTTTTATGATATAACCTGCTAATATTTTGCTGGCCTGTTCATACATGGGAACAGCCGCCTTACCAACGGTAAACAGGTAAATTGAGCGCTCTTCAACAGGGTATGATCTATCCTTTACGTTAATCTTATTTCCATCAACTCGGAGAAATTTCTGAATTGCTCGAGATGCAGAACATACCTCAAGACCTTTGAGGAAAAGATTTTTTAAAAATGTCGTACTATTCACAGCTGATATATTTAGATCTTAGGCAAATAAATAGAGATCGATAACCTAACCATCTCAATAGAAACACTATATAAACTCTTCCACTTTTAACCATAGTATCAACCAAGACCTCCTAATCCTATTGAAAAGAATAGCTCCTGATAAAAAATTGTCTTCTATCCAACATCGCCGTTCAATGATATATATTTATCACTTAGGTTATCTAACGGGAAGCACCAGTAACACGTGGCTTATCCCCATAAGCAGCCCACACCGTTCCAAGTGCGAATACAAGGAGGTAAAAAATGATTACTGTTGAATAATCCAAAGTTACGGAAATCATTTCCGTAGCTTTGATATGGGTAATGGCAAGAACAACGATACGGATGATGTTTGCAAGATAAATAATACCGATACCAATAATGATAAAGGCAATGCGTGGAATCCATGCCCCTGGATAGGCGATCACAAATCCTACAAACAGACCAATGGCTGATATTCCACTGCAACCATCATCCAAATATACCCCGGCGGATTCGCCAATGCCTATTAACCTACCGGCAGCATAAAAATCATAACCCAATATTTCTAATATACCTGCCGAAACCGATACTATGTTTATATTAACCCATTGATCAAGACTTCCATTTGGCAGTAGAAAAAACTGATAGATAATATACCAGAGCAGGTATATTCCAGCTACTTTAAGTAAGATATGCCCTACTTCAGACTTGTACCATTGCATATAAGCCGCTTAATTGGTGCTTTATTTTGAGATCAATATATAAGTTTCGGCATAGCCTTCGAAACAGATCTTTTGATTCTCCCTACCTTATTTATTCATTGAATTAGTTTATAAAGTAAACATTATTTTTTCGATGCATTTATTTATATTTATCCCCGCTTTTAATCAATCAAGAAATAAGAAAAAAGTATGCGCCTCAAAAGCCTGTTAACTATAGCATTTCTGACAGTACTCACTATTGCTGCTTCCGGTCAAAGTATTACAGACATCGATTTTGAAAATATCAAAGTTAACAACCTGTCGGAACAGCAAATTCAACAGATCAAAGCAGAGGCCGAGAGCCGAGGGTTATCCACCAATGAGGTCGTACAATTAGCTGTTGCAAGAGGCATGCCGCAGGCCGAAGCACAAAAACTACAGCGCAGGCTTGGACAAGTAAGCAGTACCGGTAATCAAGGAAGAGCGGGAATATCTAACCGAATGCGATTTTCGGCACCCGATACCGCACAAGCCAATAATTTTGACTCCTTTTTCAGAGCCGATAGCAGACGAGATTCCCTTCAGTTTTATCAAGATATTCGATTCCTACAATACCAGGTAAAACAAGATTCTCTCGAACTTGAACGCCGAAAACTTCGTAATAAGATATTTGGATTTGACCTATTCAAGAACACCTCGACTTCTTTTCAGCCGGACTTAAACATTCCCACTCCCAAAAATTACCAGCTCGGTCCGGGTGATCAGCTCCTCATCGATATTTGGGGTGCTGCCGAAACAACCTATCAGACACAGATTACACCGGAAGGAACGATAAATATTACAAATATAGGTCCCATCCCTTTAAACGGACTGACTATTGGGGAAGCTTCGGATAAGCTTCACAAGCGCCTTGGGGAAATCTACTCCGGGCTGAATCCGGAAGACCGCTCACAAAAAGATACCTACATGCAGGTAAGTCTGGGACAGATACGGAGCATTAATGTAGCCGTCGTGGGGGAAGTACGACAACCCGGCAGCTATTCCCTACCTTCTTTAGCAACGGTCTTTAATGCCCTATACTCAGCAGGAGGTCCCACAGTGACGGGTAGTTTCCGAGATATACAAGTAATTCGGGGAGACTCGATAGCTGCCACTTTTGACTTATACGACCTACTAATAAATAATGACCAGTCGGATAATATTCGGCTTCGCAGCCAAGATATTATTAAAATTAGTCCTTACATAAACAGAGTTGAGGTTGCCGGAGAGGTAAAGCGAGAAGGAATTTATGAAACTAAAGAAGGCGATCAGCTATCTGATCTAATAGAATATGCGGGGGGATTTACCGGTGATGCCTACAGTCATCGCATTAGAATTACAGGCAATGATTCTCGACAGCGCACTATTGATGATGTGAGCAAATCAAATTTTGAAAATTATGAAATCACAAACGGAGACAGTGTTTCCGTAGGAAAAGTGTTAGATCGATTTAAGAATCTGGTTGAAATTAAAGGAGCGGTATTTAGAGAAGGAAAGTACGCCCTTACTGATACCAGCACGGTCGCATCCCTTATTAAAAGAGCTGAAGGCCTGCGCGGCGATGCCTTCCAAAATCGGGGACTGATATATAGGGAACAAGAAGATTATACTCTGAAAACTATTCCTTTCGATGTAGCAGAGGTTATGACAAATCCTGACAAGGATATCCCACTGGAGAAAAATGATCTCATTATGATCTCCTCCATTCTGGATATGAAACTGAATTACTTTGTTGAGATCGAAGGGCCTGTGCAAAATCCGGATAAGTATAAATTTGCCGAGGAGATGACACTCGAAGATCTTATCCTTCAGGCAGGCGGCTTTAAACAGGGCGCCACCCCTAACCATGTAGAAGTGGCACGCCGAAAGACAAGAGCAAACCAAGATAACTATAACACCTCCCAAATCGCCGAGATCCATCGTTTTGATCTCAATGAAGATCTCAGCCTAGGCGATGAGGCAAGCAATTTCGTACTCAATCCCTTCGATAAAGTCTATATACGTAGTATTCCAAACTATACAGAACAAAAGAATATAGTTGTAAGTGGCGAAGTTAAATATCCCGGCTCCTACTCTCTTGAATCTAAAAATGATCGCATTAGTGATATAATTCAGCGTGCCGGCGGACTAACTACAAACGCCTATCCTGAAGGCGCTACCCTGTATCGAGAACTTGAAGACGGACAACTAAGTAATTCTAATGAAGAAGAACCCCAAGGTTTTATTGCAGCCGACACTACGGGAAGACGTCTTGAACAACAAGATCAGATAACAATTTCAAAAATAGGTATCAGCTTACCCGATATTATGAAAAATCCGGGGTCTAAATATGACCTCTTTGTCCAAGAGGCCGATTCGATTGTGATACCCGAAGAACTGCAGACGGTTACTGTTGATGGCGGAGTCTTTTATCCTCGAAGTGTTCGCTACCAAGAGGGCATGAACTATAAAGACTATATTGCCTCTGCGGGTGGCTTTACGAACTTGGCAAAGAAAGGGCGATCCTACATCATTTATGCCAACGGAGATGTTGAAAAAGTGAATCGATTTCTCTTTTTCAAAAACTATCCCAAAGTAAAACCGGGTGCAAAATTAGTCGTTCCCGAGAAGCCGGAATCAGCTAAACTCTCTCCACAAGAGCGAATTAGCATCCTGTCAGCAATAACCTCTACTGCAGCACTCATTGTGACCACTATTGTTCAGATAAATCGCTAATTCTGGCATACAAAGGTTAGTTTATTAGAAGCTTTAAAAGCATTTGATATACATCACGAATAATTTCAGTATGGGTTAAATAAATTCCAGATACTGAAATTGCTCAGCGCTGAGTATATCCCTATCCGCAAAATATTTATATCATCAAAAAAAAAGAGGCATCCTCTTTCAAGGATGCCCCAATCTGACTATAAAAGCTTCAACTTAAAAATCACTTCGAACTTATAGAATCATTCCCGCGCCTACGGTCTCGTTGGTATACTCATCGATCAGAATGATACTACCCGTCTTGCGGTTGCGTTTGTAGCTATCATAAAACAGGGGCTTAGTCGTCCGGATTTTTATCCGCCCAATATCATTGAGTCCAATCTCTTTGTCTCCCTCTACTCGGTGCAAGGTATTAATATTTACTTTGTACTTCACCTCTTTCACAATGCATCGCGCTTCCTTGGTCGTGTGTTTGATGGCATACTTGCCATTGGGATCGAGCGACTCTTTATTCAGCCAGCAGACCATCATCTCAATATCCTGTCCCACGGTCGGTTGATTATCAGGCTTCGCAATCATATCACCGCGGGAAATATCAATATCGTCTTCAAGCGTCATCGTTATCGACATGGGGGAAAAAGCTTCCTGCTCATCCTGCTCAAAGGTTTGTATCTGATCTATCTTACTGGTGAATCCAGAGGGAAGAGCAATAATTTCATCGCCCGGCTTAAATACACCGCCGGCTACTTGTCCGGCATAACCCCGATAATCCGGATATTCAGTCGACTGTGGGCGCGTAACCCACTGGACGGGAAAACGACTGTCGACATGGTTGTAGTCGCTGTCCACCTGCACGTTCTCAAGCGTGTACAACAGCGTCGCCCCTCCATACCATGGCATATTGTCCGATTTATCCACCACATTATCCCCATACAGAGCACTAATGGGAATATAATGGATATCGGGAATATCCAGCTTGGAAGAGAAGGTCTTAAACTCGTTTCGAATTTCATTAAATCGCTCTTCGCTGTAGTCGACTAAGTCCATCTTGTTAACACAAAGCACCACGTGCTTAATCCCCAGCAGGGAGGCTATAAATGAGTGGCGGCAGGTCTGTTCAATAACACCATTGCGGGCATCTACCAAGATAACTGCCAAGTTAGCCGTCGATGCTCCGGTCACCATATTTCGGGTATACTGCACGTGTCCCGGGGTATCGGCAATGATAAACTTGCGATTGGGGGTCGAGAAATAGCGATATGCTACATCAATAGTAATGCCCTGCTCCCGCTCAGCCGAAAGCCCGTCAGTCAACAGCGCAAGATTCGTATACTCATCGCCCTTCTTACGGCTGGATTCTTCAATCTTTTCCATCTGATCATCAAAGATCGATTTGGAATCGTATAGCAAGCGCCCGATCAAGGTACTTTTGCCGTCATCCACGCTGCCCGCCGTCGTAAAACGGAGCAGATCCATGTCTAAATATTTTTGTGCTTCGTTTTTGTCAGTGCTCATCTTGGTAATTCAGAATTGAGAATTGTGAATTAGGTATGCGTTACAAACCATCCCTAATCCAAAATTGAAATTTAAAATTAGAAGTATCCCTGTTTCTTCCGCTCTTCCATAGCGGCTTCCGCTTTCTTGTCATCGGTACGATTACCACGTTCGGTAATGCGTGCAGAAGCCACCTCTTCAATAATTTGCGGGATCGTATCCGCATCAGATTGAAATGCACCCGTGCAGGTCATGTCGCCAATCGTGCGGAAGCGAATCTTCTTCTCTTCGTATTCTTCCTCTTCGGAAAGTGTAATAAATTGTGATTTTGCCAGATATGTCCCCTCGCGCTCCACCACATCCCGGGTATGAGCCAAATACAGGCTGGGGATATCGATGTCTTCAGCGGCAATATATTGCCAGACATCCATCTCGGTCCAGTTGCTCAATGGAAAGACGCGAAAATGTTCGCCCTGATTCTTTCGCCCGTTATACAGATTCCACAACTCCGGCCGTTGGTTTTTAGGATCCCACTGGCCAAACTCATCACGGTGCGAGAAGAACCGCTCTTTGGCTCGCGCCTTTTCTTCATCCCGCCGCGCGCCGCCAAAAGCAGCATCAAAACCGTGTTCTTCCAATGCATGTAGTAGCGTGGGGATTTGTAATTTATTACGACTTGGATTGGGGCCTTTCGGCTCCTTAACTTTGCCGGAATCAATCATATCCTGTACGTGAGCTACGATAAGCTCCACGCCCAGATCGTCCATCAACTGGTCGCGAAATTCAATCGTTTCATCAAAATTATGTCCTGTATCAACATGCAGAAACGGGAAAGGTATATTGCCGGGCCAAAACGCTTTCTGTGCCAGCCGTGCCATAGTAATCGAATCTTTTCCACCGGAAAACATCAGCACCGGATTCTCGAATTGAGCGGCCACCTCTCGGAAAATATGAATAGATTCCGACTCCAGTTGTCGGATATGATTCAGTTTATATAAATGCATTTTCTGAAAATTATTAGAGTAAAACTAAAACGGATGAAATTAAGAATTTTAACGTACAATGACTATTCGAATTATAACTTTCGTATTAACAAATCGGAAAAGAGATCAGGGAGCTACTTTCTGAGCTTAGTAAAAAAGCGAAAAGATTACCCGCACCCCACATTATATCTTTATCTTGTTCATCATCATGCATACTTCACGCAATGTAAACTATCGACACATCCAAATAGAATAGGTAGTGAGATGAAATAAAGAATTTTCTGCTCCCTCCAACGGGAGAGTTTTATTTTTAAAACGCTAACTTAGGCAGTAGCCTTATTACGCAAGTATTCAAATACTTGTTCTACTCCCTCCTCAGGAGTAATATCAGTCGTATCAATTCTTAGTTCAGGATCTTCGGGTTCTTCATAGGGATCACTGATCCCGGTAAAATTGTCAATTTCTCCTTTACGAGCTTTCTCGTATAGCCCCTTCACATCGCGCTCCTCACACACTTCGAGCGGCGTGGAAATGTGAATCTCCGTGAAATCCTGACACATATCGCGAACAAAATCACGGGCATCCTGATATGGCGAAATAAATGAGGCCACTACAAAAACACCATGTTTCTGCAATAAACTGGCCACAAAACCTACTTTCTTGACATGATCATCCCGCTCTTTTTTTGAAAACCCCGTTGTAGGAAAAACCTCACGCACAGCATCGCCATCAAGATGTTCTACCTTATATCCTCGATCTTTAAGCTTTGCATACACTTTTTCTGATATAGTACTTTTCCCCGAACCTGACAATCCTGTAAACCAAAGTACGGTGGGCTTTAAATTCATTTCGCTCATATTATTAAGTAAAATAGTTTTACGTATTACGTTTTTATCTGTAGATAGATGACTGTTGGAAGAAGTTAGTTTGAAATACTTGAAACCTAATCCAACATCTAAAATTCGATTTTTTCCTTTAATCCAATCAAAAAACTACCGTTCTTTAGATCCGACTTATTATACGTTAAGGGGGATGTATGAACCCCTTTTCTTGCTGAATAGCGGTACACTGCATCCCCGGCTGCCACGTCCCATTCCATAGTCGGACCCATTCGCGGATAAATATCTGCTTTACCTTCAGCTACCAAACAGAACTTTATTGAGCTTCCGGCCGGAATCGTCTCTTCCACAGTCAATCCTTTCTCCTTCAACTGGGTAATAAGTTTTTCAGATCCATGAGACCGACTTTGTACTGCGACAAGTGCTTCATTCTTCTTATTGCCCGTAGAGTATATTCGTTCCGGAGCATCAGTTCCAACCTGTTTAAATGATCCTTTTCCCTTTTCAGCATAGTACACTGTCCGCTTATCCGGTACGTAAACCACCCCCATTATTGGCTGGTCATCCTCGATTAAAGCGATATTCACTGTAAACTCCCCGTTTTTCTTAATGAACTCTTTAGTACCATCCAGCGGGTCAACAATCCAAAACTTGGTCCAATCTTTACGCTCTTCGTAATCAGGTATGCCCGACTCTTCCGAAATAATAGGTGTGTCGGGGTCTAATTTTTTTAGGGCATCCACAATAATATGATGAGATGCCAAGTCAGCCTTTGTGAGTGGAGAATCATCGTCCTTTCGGGTAATCTCCACATCCTGCGCATCGTAATATATTTCTAGCATTGCTTCACCGGCTTCTTTCGCTATCCCAATAACTTCTTTAAGCATAATTTGTAATAATTAATATTTCTCTAGTACAACTCTCTTTAGAATTTTTTTATTTAGCACTTAATCTTGAACCCCTAACAATAACTTTTAGCCATTTTAAAACGGCCAAATTTGAGGCACCAAAAATATAGTAATTACTGCAATCATCAAATTCAAAGGTAACCCTATTTTTGTAAAGTCAGTGAATTGGTATCCGCCCGGTCCATATACCATCAGGTTTGTCTGATAACCAATGGGGGTTGAAAAACTGGCTGATGCCGCCATTATAATCGTCATCACGAACGGCATGTAACTTATTCCAAAAGAAGCAGCCAATGATATTGCAATAGGAAAAACAAGCACCGCTGCCGCATTATTGGTCACCATTTCTGTCAGTAACCACGTTGCCAAATATACACCTGCCAGAGCCAAATATGGGCTACCATCCGTAAATCCTAAAAACTCTTTTGCCAGAACCGTGGCCCCACCTGTATATTGGAGCGCACTCCCGATTCCAAGACTGGCCGCAATCACCAGTAAAACTGACCAGTCGATATAATCTTTTGCTGTTGTTGCGCGAACACATCCCATTCCCACCATGAGTCCTGCCGCTAAAAATGAGGCTTGAAACATCGAAAACCATCCGAGAGCAACCGAGAATATCATTACACCCAGAATACCCCAGGCAATACCGGACTTCTCATAATTGGGCGGACTCGAATCACTGATAGCACTCGTCAAATAATAATCACTGGAATTTCTATACTGCTTTATAAAGTTAGGGTGAGCCTCAAGCAATAGTGTATCTCCCGTTTTCAAGCGAATATCACCCACCTTTTCTTTGATGCGTTCGCCATTTCGAGATACGGCCAATACAACGGCATCATATATATTACGAAAGCGACCTTCTTTAATGGTCGTCCCGTTAACTGGATGGGAAGGCGATACCACAGCCTCAATCAACAATCGTTCGCGACGAGAGGAGTCTAACTTAAAAATCTGATCCGTGGCCGGTTTCAATCCTTTGATCTGCTGCAAGTCCACGATTGAATCGACAATCCCCGTAAAAATAAGCCGATCACCGCCCTTCAGCTTTTGCTCAGGATCAACCGCAGCAATGATATGATCTTGTCGGTAGATTTCCACCAGGTATAGTCCGGGAAGGTGACGCAATCCCGCTTCTTCGACTGTTTTACCCGGCAGCGGACTTCCTTCCTCGACAATCATTTCAATGGTATATTCCCGCGGATCCTTAAAAGTATCGAAGCCGGAACCTCGATCGGGCAACAGTTTTTTTGCAAATACTGTTAAATAAATAAAGCCAACGATAGCAGCCGGCACGCCAATAAGAGCTGGCTCGAAAATACCAATCGTATCCGTAGAAGCCTCATCAATCAGTAAGCCATTGACAATAAGATTGGTGCTGGTTCCTATGAGCGTACAAGTACCTCCCAAAATAGCAGCATAGCTCAATGGAATTAATATTTTTGATGCAGCAATTTGATTCTTGCGACACCAATCTTCTAAGGCAGGAATAAAAGATGCCACTACCGGGGTATTATTTAAGAAAGCACTCACCACCATTACCGGTGCCATGATTCGCACCTGGGCTCCCCGAATGCTTTTTACCTGTCCAATAATCTTGTTTACCACGAAGTGAATAGCTCCGGTCTCTTTCATCCCGGCTGCTACCACATATAACGCAGCCACGGTCAGCATCCCCTGATTTGAAAATCCCACAAGTGCCTCTTCGGCCGGCACAACCTGGCTTACAATTAATATGGTCAACCCAGCAATAAATACTACATCTACTGATAACCGAGTGGTTACCAATAACGTAAGACAGAGCAAAATAATGGCTATAACCATCCAGCCGGCCAAGGTCATAAAAGCGATATTCTTGTAACTATATCTATTCGAGAGGCAAAGAAAACGAATTATCTTAGGTTTTCAAATCAACAAAATCACACAACAACACCTAGCACTAGCAACTAAGAGAAAAGGTTGTTGGTGAGAGGTGGGTTATCACATCGGCCAAACATACGGTATCAAGATAATTAAAACAGACCATAACGTAATTTGTAGCAGGAATCCTACTTTAAAAAAATCAGTAAATTTATAATTACCGGGCCCATATACCATCAGATTCGTTTGATATCCAATAGGAGTAATTAATGACATAGAAGCTGCCAAGGTTATCCCGATTACGAGTCCGCGCACCTCGATGCCCTGTGTTTCTGCTACAGATAACACAATAGGAAACATCAGTGCTACCGCGCCGTTGTTTGTAATAAACTCTGTTAAAACGACTGTAATAATAACTACTCCAGCCAAAGTTGCCCGGGGTCCATAGGCACTTGTCAGTTCAACCATGCCTTCACCAATAATAACTGCTGCTCCACTCACTTCCATCGCCTTCCCCAATCCTAACGCCGCCCCAATGACAATTAAAACCGTCCAGTCTACCGACTTGCGAGCCTCACCCGCTTCAATAACATTAAAAGTTAAAAGTACGGCTACACCTAAAATACCGGCCAGTGCGATATGAAGCACGCCTCCCGCAACCAAACCGATCACACCGAATAATACTGCTACCGAAATATATAAATCTTTACCGCCCGGTCGCTCCTCAATTATTTCTTTTGGATCTCCGGGCGCTTCTCCCCCCGCCTCACTGGTTAAGAAGAAATCTTCGGTGTCTTCATGTGCCCCTCGGAACCCCCGTCCTGTATCCAACAACAGAACATCGCCCGGGTGTAATACAAATTTACCCAACGGCTGATCAATTCGCTGTCCCCTGCGACGAACGCCTGTAACTGCAGCTCCAAAACGTTCCAACAATTGGGCTTCCCCAACGGTTGATCCTACTAAGCGCGAACCCTCTTTTACTACTACTTGGTGCAGCTCTCGATCTTTTTCATTTCTTCTGATAGTTCGAGGGGGTTGATAAGCCAATTTAAGCCCCGGATATCCTTCGAGCTCGGGCGTTTTCGCCGCAATGCCTCCTTGCGCCGCATAAAAAAGATGGTCCCCGGCACGCAGTCTTTCATCATCAGGTACAGGGGCAATCTCTTGTTCATTCCTATTAATTCGGGAAAGGTAAAATCCTGAAATCGTAGCTAGTCCCACTTCTGAAACTGTTTCTCCCACCACATCCGAGCCTTCTGTAATCTCTAGCTCTACCAACAGCTTTCTGTTTTGTTCTTCTTGGTAGCGGATATCACGACGGGCGGGAGTAAGTTTTGGTGAAACAACTACCAAATACACTAATCCCACTAAAGCACAGGGAACGCCAACCCATGCTAATTCAAAAAATGAAAATCCTCTGAACCCGTGACTCTCTAATAACCCATGGGTAATCAGGTTTGTACTGGTCCCAATTAATGTACAGAGCCCCCCTAAAATTGCCGCATACGAAAGAGGCATCAGCAGCTTAGATACAGGGATATGGTGTTTCTTGGCCCAGCTCCGTATCGCCGGTATCCCCATAGCTACAATAGGAGTGTTATTTAGAAAAGCAGAATAAACCGATACGCTGGGACATAACCGCAACAGAATTCGCTGAACACTTCTTGTTTCCTCACCTAAAATAAAGTTACTGGCCCTATCCAATGCCCCACTCTCACGCAGCGCTGCCCCTATTACATACAAGCTTCCCAACGCCAGCAGCGTGGTATTGCCAAACCCCAGGAAAGCATCTTCCAAGCTTATTACGCCGCTGACCGTAATTATGGCTAACCCCGTCAATAAAACAGCATCCGGACTCCACAAATCAAAGGCCAAAGCCACAAAAGTGAGCACCAGTACCACTAATATGATGATAATATCAATACTCATGAACGCTGTTGTAAATTTATGAAATAGCCGATCCTATATAAGATAGAAGAACTTGGAAGAGTTGCTATTAGGATTTTAGTATTGCTCTAAAATCGTATTCGAGCCTGTATACCAATTTCGCTGCGCTGATCTCCTTCAATCTGATTCAGACCACTGCCAATGACCTGTGTATCTTCATAGATGGTAATACCAAATTTAGCCCAAAGCTCCAAAAAATCGAATGGCTCGTAATTTAACAATACATACATTCGCTGACCTTGATCGAAAAACGATTGGCTGGAAAACACATATAACAGGTCATTTTCGAACTGATATACCCGCGTGGCAAAACTTTCGGTATCAAACATGGAAAGTCTTGTATCCAAACTGGCTTCATCATTAATTCTTAATCGTAAATCTTGGTATAATAAATACCCAAACTCCGTATCTTCTCCAGCCTGACGGCTTCGCACCAGCTCTCCTCTTGTGCGCAAGCGCACATTCCTATTTACCCAATATTCAAAATTGGCCCTAAAACTGCTGCGTTGGGCACTACCTAACCTACGCTGACTTCGACCGAAAGAATCCAGCACCTCATACTCATCATCCTCAATCTCGCTGCGAAGCTGAATATAAAAATTAAGATTACTTGTTAAATCTATCTCTGCCTTTGCCAACCAATCAAATCCCTGCGTAGGCTGATTGGTACCAAAACGAGCACTGGGAAATCGAAACTGATCGATATACGCACTAAGCGTTACCCTTTGGCCTATAATATGACGAAGCCCTAAGTAGATACCTTCTTCATTTTTTGGCTGACCTGATACCTCTCCAAAGCCATTCCCTAAAATAGACTGGAATTCTTTCTGATACTTCCGATATGCCAATGTTATATCTGTATCTCCTCCGAGACTACTTTCAACACCGGTAATCAAACCATAGCCGCCATTTTTACTTTGTGCTATTTCGCCAAATACAATAGCAGGCCCCGCCAAAAAGGTATAATCTAATCCATATGCATAATTTGATGTGCCTTCAAAATCATGCTGAGCATACGTTTGATTACTCGCTGCAATATAGCGATCAAAGATCGTTTGGTAGCCAGTAGCCCCAATAATACCAAAGGGCAACTCCAATTCGACATGACCACCATATAATGTCTGCTGTAAATTATCCTTCTGAAGAAATTCATTTTCTGTGCGATGATATCCATCCGATCCCGGAAAGCGAGTAGTATCGGGACTTATTTCACTCGCACTGCGCTTTCTATTTGAATAGAAGCCTGTAAACTGAAGTTTACCACCATATGTCACAGCACCACCGCGATAGTAGTTCGTTTCCTGCGCGGAGGTATACGGTTTAATCCCTCGGCCATTACGGCTCACTGCCCCTACCACATTGCTACCCTTACCAAAAGCAGCCCCACTCCAGAGCACCAATCCCTGCCCAAAGGCCAAACTATAATCTCCTCCCACCAATATCTGTAAGTTGCCATTATTTTCAAGTGCTACATGCCAGGTACGATGATCAAATTGAAAAGGTCCTACGAGTTCTTCTCCGGGATCTTTTTCCTGTGTCAAATTTATAAAAAGGTGATCACTCTGGTATCCCATGCGCTGATAATACTTGACCGGACTACCAATATATCCCCCTTCCTGCGGCGGTTTCTGATATCCCGCTCCTTCTTGCAGATCACGCTGGAAGCGTGAAAACATCTGAAACTCACCATCAGAGGTCCAATAACGCGGATTTGTATAGAGAGCCTTTCCCAACTCAAGTCCACTCCCTACGGTTACATATGGTCGCACTTGCTCCAGCGTAACGCGCCCAATTCCTGATACTTCATCTAACTCCTCAATCGTTTCGAACGGTTTTACTCCGGATCGGTATTCGACGATATTTCGGGCAAGCTTAAGATTTAATCCCGGTATCTGGAGTAATTTATTTATACCGGCATTGTTAATATTGATGGGATTTTCAGCCAGCTCTTGCAGAAACTGGGTCATCTGTTCGCTGTCAAAATCTGTATCTCCGGAATCAAAGTTTTCGATGGCATCTTCGATATCATCCTGTACTTCAGAACGAGTAGTATCCTGTTGTTGTGCCAACAGAGCAATCGGCATTACAAAAAGAAGTACCAATAAAAAAAGTATAACGCTTCGCATTACCAGATAACTTTAAAATCAATGGCGGGACTATATCCTAACACCCTGTTTTCATGGCGTTGAACAGCTACATTCACAGCCCAAAAATCTCCGCTGTAACCAAATCCTCCCGAAAATGTTATTGGTTCAACCGTAATACCAGCACGTGCCACGAAGTTTTCGATTACGGATACCTCAACACCTCCACGGTATGAAATAGGAAACTGTACATCTTTGACTACATCACTGGTAAATAAAGCAATATCAGACAACCGATATGATAACCCGATACTTAGTTCCCGGGGCAGTTTTTCATTATTGAGTGATCCATACTCGGGTTGATTAATATTCGTAGCCTTGGCCCCTATCCATAAATCTGATACAATAAGAGCTGCCATTCCGACATCAACGCCAAGCGCACCCGCCGATCCATAGCCACCACCCATTGCAACGTGGCTATAATTGATGATAGTCCCAAAATGAAATCCGGCAAACGAATGCTTATATCCAAGCCGTATCCTGCTTTCATTAAAAAGGTCATCTCCATAACGGTGTGCCCCCGCACCCAAGACTCCAAACTTCGTAGGATATGTCCCTGAAAAGGCCATATCCGTTAATTCGGCAAGACCAAAATAGCGAACGCCAAAAAACGATACTGAACGTTCATCCTCCGACATCAGCGCGGGATTTCCAAACATTCCCCAATCTGTATCTTCCAGAGCCGTTATTGCTTGTCCCACAGCCAACTCTCTTGCGCCGATAACAGCTTGTGCTTGTACTGATAAGCCAATCCCTGATAAAAGAATTATAACTATATGTAATAATGTAAGTCTAAATCTGTGTATATGTAATAGCTTTCGTATCATAAAGGGTTATTAGTGTATGTAATCTGGCCTAAACTATGGATTCGAGATGAATTTTTCTTCTTTAAAAAAGAATAAAACGGTATTCCTCCTTTTGATCGCCTTCATCGGCATCTCTCAAAGTATTTCCGCACAAGAAATTGAAGCGGATGTAACAGTTGACCGGAGCAGAATTAGCAGTACCTCTCTTAACTATCTTGACAATCTCCCACAACAAATTGAAGAGTACATTAACAAATTCGAGTGGACCAACGCAAATTTTAATGAAAATGAACGTATAAAAATGTCCCTGCAGATAAACTTATTATCTGTTGAAGATTACAATTTTAAAGCTCAAGTAATTGTCCGCTCCCAACGACCAATTTATAATACCACCCGCAGTACAGTCGTTTTTTTATTCAACGATGAAGAGTGGAATTTTGAGTACACTCCCAACCGTACCTTCCTGCATGACGAACTGCAGTTCGATCCGTTAACCAGCTTGCTCGACTTTTATGCTTATACCGCTTTGGGGTATGATTTTGACACCTTCGAAAAACTGGGCGGAACCCAATATTATCAGCAAGCACAAAATATTGTATCCCTTGCACAAACCACTTCAGCTATAGGATGGTCCAGAGGAAGCAATCAACGCAATAGAGCACAGCTGCTTTCAAACCTTCTACAAACAAACTACGAACCATTTCGGGTTGCCCTTTACCAATATCACCGAAAAGGAATTGATCAGTTTTTGAATAACCCCAAGCAGGCCCGCAATCAAATTTTATCAGCATTAAAAAAAATTCAGCAGGCACAACGGCAAACTTCTTTTGATCTACTCTTTGATACCTTCTTTAATGCCAAATATCGTGAAATAACCTCTATCTTTAAAGATGCCGAACCCCAAGTACGGCTGGAAGCCTACAACCTACTTTCCAATATTGATCAAGGTCACTTGAGTGAATATAAAAAACTGCATTAGCTGTAACTTTACCGTTGCTATTTAAGACTCCAAACACTTTTTTTACAGATGGTTCAATGTTAGTTAACTACCTGCTGAATATTTAATCTCAGGTTTTGTATATTCTCCGCTTGACGAGTTAAAATCTTTTTCCATTCTAACCGAAAATATTTCATCGTATGAAATTTTACGTCTGTATTAAACAAGTTCCCGATGTAGATGCTCCCATCCAAATTAAAGACGGCAACCTCATTCAAGATACCGACCGCATGGTACTTAATGCCTATGACGCTTCGGCCGTTGAGGAGGCGCTTGTACTAACCGAAGAACACGGCGGTGAAGTGGAAGTTGTTCTGGTTGGTCCGGACAAAGCCAAAGAAACCATCCGCAAAGCACTTGCCATGGGAGCTGACAAAGCCACACATATTACCACCGATGATGATGTTGAATATGATTCAGCGGTGTATGCAAATATTTTAGCAACGTTTTTTGAGGATAAGGAATATGATGTAATCTCCTGTGGTAAACAGTCTCAAGACACCGATGCAGGCTTGGCAGGCAGCATGCTGGCTCAACATCTCGATCTTCCCTATGCCACCAATGCCGTTGGACTTTCTTTGGAAGACGATGAACTTGTTGTAAAACGTCAGGGCGATTCCGGGCAAGAAATCATCGGACTTCCCCAACCCTGCCTGGTAACCTGCTCGAACGACATGAATGAACCCCGTATTCCCAGCCTGAAAGGTATTATGCAGTCCAAGCGTAAGCCAATGGAAAGTATCGCCCTTTCAGATATGAATCTTGATGAGTCGGTCCTTTCTGCGAAAACAAAAGTAACCGGTTACATGGAAAAGCCAGAACGCGAACCAGGACAAAAGTTTGAGGGGGAACCAGAAGAGCTGGCACAAAAGGTTGCAAACATCCTTGACGAAGAGGAAAATGTGATTTAAGCCTTCAGACTTCAACTATCAGCTCAACGTAATACTGAAAACCAACTGCTGATAGTTCAATTACAGGAATTGATAATCTCTAAAATAATTACTCAACGAAATGAGCACTCTACTAACCCACATTGCAGTAAGTGACGGAAAAATTAAAAGAGCTTCGCTGGAAGTTTTATCACGGATGACTCAACTGGCGGAGGCTAACGGACACTCATCCGAAGCCGTTATTATCGATGCCAACGCTTCTGATCATGTTGAGGAAGTCCAAAAGTACGGCGCCTCCAAAATATACACGATTGAGAACCCTATTTTTAAAAACCACCAAAACACACCATTACTTAAGGCTCTTTCCAAGGCGATGGATGAAGCTGACCCGTTTGTTTTCGGTTTTGGATCAACAGAAAGCACTAAAGATATTCTGGGTGCTCTGGCAGCTAGTCAAGATGCCGCCGTACTTTCCGATGTCTCTGAATTCGAATTGACTGATGACGGAATCGAAGCAACCCGACCGGTAATGGCTGCCAAAATCCTTTCCGATAATAAAGCCAGCGGTGATAATATCCTGGTTTCCGTCCGGTCAGGGTCCTACGACTTAAATGAATCCCCAACCGACGCGGAAGTGGTAGATATTGACTTTTCTTTTAATGAGGATGAGCTCAAAGCTACCCTTCGAGAAATTATTGGTGCTTCCGGAGATAAAATCGATCTTACTGAAGCTGAAACAATTGTTGCGGCAGGGCGCGGTGCCAAAGACGATGAGGGACAAGAGTTGATTGAAGAATTAGCCTCCGTCTTGAATGCAGCTCTTGGTGCTTCTCGCGCTCTTACCGAAGCTGGAATTATGGATCCAAGCCTGCAAATTGGCCAAACGGGAAAAGTGGTTTCGCCACAACTCTATATTGCTGTAGGAATTTCGGGAGCTATACAGCACGTAGCGGGTATGACCAACAGTAAGGTGATTGTAGCAATCAATAAAGATCCCGATGCCCCTATTTTCGATATTGCAGATTACGGAATCGTAGGCGACCTTTACAAAGTGTTACCTCCTTTTATTGAAGAGCTGAAAAAGATAAAAAGCTAATTTCTCGAAGGTTGAAAGTCGAATGTACAACAGCTTGTTTAGAGCCTTCAACCTGAAACATTTAACATTCAACAATTATTAAACTATGGATGAAAAGTTTGACTGTATTATTGTAGGTGCGGGTATTGCCGGCCTGGCAGCAGCCATGATTCTGGCACGCAATAACATGAAGTTTCTACTTATCGAAAAAGGTGAATTTGCGGGATCCAAAAATGTCTCCGGCGGTGTGCTCTGGGGCAGTGATCTCGCCAAACTCGTCCCCAATTACTGGGAGGAGGAAGACGGCGGATGGGAGCGTTTCATCAACCATCGTCGTCTCACCTTTATGGACGATCAGTCAACCTTTTCTATCGATTTCAAATCATCCCACTTCAACGAAACCCCTTACTCAGGGGTAGTAGTATTACGCTCAAAATTTGACCGTTGGCTGGCCGGAAAAGTCCAGGAAGAGATCGATAACAGCGATTATGCCATGGAATCATTTATCGCCACTAATATCAAGGTGGATGAAATCTTGATGGAGAATGATAAGGCGGTAGGTATCCGCACCGGAGAGGAGGAGTTTCATGCCGATAGTGTCATAATCTCGGAAGGGGTCAATAATCTGCTTACGCGTCAGGTTGGACTACAGGATGATTACGTACCTGCAGATCATATGCTTACAGGCATCAAAGAAGTCATCCGCTACGACCAAAAAGTGCTGGAAGATCGTTTTCAGCTGAATGGACTCAGTGGTATGTCGAATGAATTTGTGGGCTTTGCTACTGATGGCGTTGAGGGCGGAGGTTTTCTCTATACGAATCGCGATACCATTTCGCTTGGCCTGGTAGCGGGAATCAAAGACATGCGTGAGAAAGAAAAAAGTCCACATGACTTATTGAACACCTTTAAAGCCCACCCCGTTATTCAAGACACTATTCAAGGCGGAGAAGTCGTTGAATATTCGGCTCATGTTGTTTCGTCCGGAGATAAACGAGCAATGCCCAAAGAAGTATACAAGGATGGCGTACTACTGTGTGGTGAAGCAGCCAACTTGTTGATGAATGCCGGGAAAGCTATCCAGGGAATGGATTACGCAATGCGATCTGGGATTTTGGGAGCAGAAACGATCGTCAAAGCCAAGGAACGCGATGATTTTACCAGTAATACACTCAAGGAATACAAGCAGGCACTTCAAGAAAGTTATGTAATGAAGGATATCAATAGTTTCCAGGATGCCGTCCATATGCTACACAATCCTACGATGTATCAGGATGTTCCTAATCTAATTTGCGATTTCGGACGTAAGTTCTTTACCATCGATAACGAGCCGACGAAAAAGTCCCGCGAGTTAATGAGTGAATCCATTAAGGAACACTCTTCGTACTGGGAGCTCATGAAAATCGGATTCAAAGGAGCAAAATCGCTTTAGCGATTTGAAAAATACTAATGTGTCATCCTGAATTTATTTCAGGGTCTGAATCTAACTATTTTATAAATTCTGAAACGAATTCAGAATGGCACGGTGTTTAAAATGTTAAGTCTTTATTTTTTGTCTTATGAAATTACTTGATCTTACCGAGCGACTGGGACTTGTTAGCTATCGCAACCAAGCAAAATCAGACATCAAACCTCATATCGAGGTGGATACAGATATTTGTAATTCTGTATGTCCTCATAAGTGCACCACCTACGTTTGTCCCGCCAATTGCTATACTATGGATGAGGATGGCCAAGTGCATTTTCAGGTCGAAGATTGTATTGAGTGCGGCACATGTATGTATGCCTGTGATCAGGGAGCAGTAGACTGGAACTATCCCGATCCCGAAATCGGCCGCGGTGTAACTTGGAATTTCGGATAGTGTTTCACCCTCACGAATATCATGTGATGAGATTTAATAACAAAAGACAATCCCATTAAAAGCTCCTGCACCAAGATAAATTTTACTAATAAAAAAGGCCATTCCGTTCAGGAATGGCCTTTTGCATTGAGATCAATATTATACTAAGATTTTTTGGGCTTTAACTTAACCGTTATTGCATCTCCGTCTTTCTTCACTTCTACTTTTTGCTCCCAGTCCTTATATCCTTCAGCTGAAACTGCAAGAGTATAAGTCCCGGCGCTAACTTTTTCAAAAGTAAAGGATCCATCTTCCCCGGTAGTAGTTTCCTTATCTACCCCCTGTAGCATTACCTGAGATCCAGATATTGCTTCTTGGCTGGAGGCATCAACTACCTGTCCAGAAAACTTAACGTTTCCCTTCTCCTGTGCCATAACCGGATTAGAAAACATTGCAATTCCAATGATCATAATAATTGCTGAAAAGAACGCTTTTTTATTAAAAAGATACATATTGTCTCCTCTTTTTTATTCTATTAATATTATAAGTTCAATCCATTTTGATGAGATGAATATCTCATTTATACATATCAGTACTTTCTATTTTTGTTCCAAATGTAGTTAAATTTTTATCGGTACTGAGGAAGTAGTCATTTAGAAAACTTGCCCCAAATAAGTTTTGACTGCTTAATTACAAAATTTTACTCAATTATAGCTTATATACACTAAGTTGGTGTTTCTTTCCCAAAACGATTTGCCAAATTTTTTCTATTTTAATAGATAGAAAAATTCCAATCTATTTTAATTCCATCTTATGAGTACCGACGTATTACAAAAAGCTACTGGGCTTAGTTTTGAACTTTCCGAAGAACAGCAACTCATCCGAGATAGTATCAGAGATTTCGTTGAACGTCATGTTAAGCCGGGCGTGAAGGAGCGTGACGCCAGTAAGAAATTCCCACAGGAACTCGTCAAAAAATTAGCAAATCAAGGTTTTATGGGGATGGTTCATCCCGAAAAGTATGGTGGAGGCGGTGTAGGACATGTCAGTTTTTGCCTGGCCATTGAAGAAATTGCCCGTTGGGATGCATCACTTGCCTTAACTGTAGCGTCGCATACTTCTTTGGCGTCGGGACATATAGCCCTGGCGGCGAACGATTCCCAAAAAGAAGAATACCTGACGCCTCTTGCCAAAGGTGCAAAGCTGGGAGCATGGTGCCTTACAGAACCCGGATCGGGAAGTGATGCCTCAGGGATGAAGACAACTGCTATCAAAAAAGGTGATAAATATATTCTCAACGGTACGAAGATTTTTATCACGCAGGGCTCAGTAGGTGATATTTATGTCGTTTTAGCTAAAACGGATCCTGATAAGGGAACCAAAGGCATCAGCGCTTTCATTGTTGAGGGGAGCTGGGATGGTGTTGAATCCGGCGGTAAAATGGAAAAGCTTGGGATGAATTCCAGCGACACGACTGAAGTTATTTTTGAGGATGTAGAAGTGCCCGAAGAGAATCTTTTGGGAGAACTCGGTCGCGGCTTTGTTGATACCATGAAAGTGCTTGATGGCGGACGTATCGGTATTGGTGCCCTTTCAGTCGGTATTGCCCGCGGTGCCCTTGAAGAATCTCTTAAATATTCCGGCGAACGCAAGCAATTTGGATCTCCAATTGGTGACTTCCAGGCAATAGAAACGAAAATAGCCAATATGGCTACAGAGGTTGATGCCGCCCGTATGCTGGTCCACCGCGCGGCCTGGCTGAAAGATCAGGGCAAGCCATTTACAAAAGAGGTTTCTATGGCAAAACTTTTTGCCTCCGAGCTGGCCGTTCGCGCTGCTGATGAGGCCGTACAAATTCACGGCGGCTACGGATATATCAAAGAATATCATGTAGAAAGATTTATGCGCGATGCCAAGTTAATGACGATCGGCGAAGGGACTTCGGAGGTTCAACGCATGATTATCGGCCGTGAGCTCAAAAAAGAATTTTGGCAATAAACCATGGTTGAAAGTTAGAAGGTTAATAGTTCATTGTTCATTGAAACTACCTGAAATTTTAACCTCTAACCTGCAACTTTCAACCATATCACTTACCTTCGATAAAAGAAAAGTCTCACAGAAACCTACTATCTCATGTCCAGTAATAGCTTTAACATCGACGACCCCTTTCAGTTTGAATCTGAGCTCTCCGAAGATGATCGCATGATTATGGAGACCGCCCGCGATTATGCCCAGAGCAAGCTTGAACCACGTGCTTTGAAAGGAAACCAAGAAGAATACTTTGATAAAGACATCGCTACCGAAATGGGTGATTTGGGGTTATTGGGATCATATCTCCCCCCTGAATACGGTGGAGTTGATGCTAGTCAAACAGCCTACGGACTTGTCGCTCGCGAAGTGGAACGCGTGGACTCAGGCTATCGATCATTTATGTCGGTTCAATCGTCACTGGTAATGCTTCCTATTTTTGAGTTTGGTACGGATGAGCAAAAAGAACGATTTTTGCCAAAACTGGCTACTGGCGAACTTATTGGATGTTTCGGTTTAACTGAACCCGATCACGGTTCGGACCCCGGATCAATGTCAACAACCGCAGTCAAAACCGATGGCGGATGGATTCTCAACGGGGCCAAAATGTGGATTACCAACTCTCCTATTGCTGATGTAGGAGTAGTATGGGCTAAGGCCAAAGAAAATAAAGATGACGAAGGAGAAATACGCGGCTTTTTAGTAACCAAAGATATGGACGGTTACAGCGCGCCGACCACGAAGCATAAAATGTCACTTCGCGCTTCCGAAACAGGAGAAATGGTTTTTGAGGATGTATTTGTACCGGATGAAAATGTTTTTCCGGATATCACCGGACTAAAAGGCCCTTTTACCTGTTTAAACTCTGCTCGTTATGGTATTGCCTGGGGGACAGTAGGAGCTGCCGAATTCTGTTATCAAAAGGCACGAGAATATGTAGGTGAACGTAAGCAATTTGGATACCCTATAGCTGCTAACCAGCTTCCGCAAACCAAGCTGGCCAACATGCTTACCGATATTACCCAGATGCAACTGCTGGCATGGCGATTAGGAAAATTGAAAGATGAAGGACGGTCTCATCATTCGATGGTATCATTAGCCAAAAGAAATAATTGTGGCACGGCTTTAGAGATTGCACGCATTGCACGAGATATGCACGGTGCCAACGGTATTACTGGGGAATATCGCGTCATTCACCACGTAATGAATCTCGAATCGGTTAATACCTACGAAGGTACCTACGATATCCACGGATTAATATTGGGACGTGAGATCACCGATATTCAGGCCTTTGTTCCCCGTGGAAATGATATGCCTGAGAACTAAAAACACTGTTACATTATAAATATTGAACCCTGATAGAGGAGCACCCTCTTTCAGGGTTTTATTATTTAGTACAAGGTTATGTTAAAACCAAAGGCCAGTATTAAAAATATAATGGCCAGACCGATACGGTAATAGCCAAAGTGGCGAAATCCATATGAATCTACAATTTTCAGAAAACCTTTTACTGCAATCCAAGCAAAGATAAAGGCAAAAATACTTCCCAAGCCCAAAAGCAAGAACTGCTCTGTTGAAATACCCGACGCTGTTTGAAACAGATCATATCCCGTTGCTGCGGCCATCGTGGGTATCGCCAAAAGAAAGGAAAACTCCGTAGCCTGGCGCTCATTATAACCAATTGCTGCTCCTCCAATAATGGTAGCAGCCGCTCGAGATGTACCTGGGATAAGTGCAAAACATTGAGCAACCCCAATCATCAAAGCACTCTTGGTAGAGATATCTTCAAGTTCGACATATTGAGTTTCTCGATTTCGGGTCCACTTATCAAGCAAGATCAACACGATTCCTCCTAAAATAAGCATCACGCTTACCACAATCGTGTTAAACAGCACCGCTTTAATGGCATCATAAAAAAGCAATCCCACTACCGAAACAGGAATAAAAGCCCAAAACAACTTGTAATAAAGCTGCAAGCCGGCAAATAGCTTATCACGATACATCACTACAATGGCCAATACCGCCGAAAGCTGGATAGATATCTCAAATGTTTTAAGGAACTCGGTATTCTCCATCCCCATAAGATGGGAGGCCAAAATCATGTGTCCCGTTGAAGAGATCGGCAAAAACTCGGTAATCCCCTCAATGATACTGAGGATGATAACTTCAATAATACTCATGCTTCCAATTTTTGGATAGGAAAGAGGTTTTCAGTTTAAATCACAATACAACTGATATTACATACCCGGCCATGCTGACCAAGGAATGCGAAGCAATATTAGAAATAACCCGAGTCCGTAAAAAATGAGAATCTTTTTGTATCTGGCAGCATCGTCTTCTCCGCTTTTGGCCTTGGAGTAACCAACGGTAATAAGTACAATGCCAATAATCATGGTCAGCGGATGCTCGAGCATGTACAGTCGCGCCATGGCATCCCCCATGGCTTCACCGGAGAAGTTTGAAATACCAACTGGTGAAATCACGTACAGCACCAATCCAATTAAGAGCTGAATGTGGGAAGCAATAAGCCCTACCAAGGAAAATTTCCGTGCCCTCTCGGTGAATGGCTTTTTATTGATGAAATTTACAAGCGCGTATCCGATGACGCCCACTAAAATCAGCAACACCAAATAGGCGATGCCCGAGTGTAGATGTTGAAAGCCAGTGTACATATAAATATAGTTTAAATGGTTGGAATTGTGAGGCTCAATGATACGAAACTACTTTTGAAACAGAAACTTAAATAAGATCAATTCTTAATAAGATATCTTTCTCTACAAGAGGATTATCTATGTATCTGCCTGTTTATCTCCCAAAGATGCTTCTATCGATGCAACGAATGCTTCCGGATCGTCTGGAGATATCACTACTTGCTCCTCTTCGGTTGTAATTACGACCGTTTTATCACGATGAGTCACATACGCTTTGTAACCCTTTAAGATGCTATTTCTGAAGTAGCCAACGTAGCCAAACAGTCCGCCTATGCCAAATGTTCGTACCGATCCAGTCATCGCATAAGGTTTAATTTCTACTGTATTAATCTCAGACAAGTCAATATCCTTTGACCAACCGAGTCGTAGAATTTTAAGCTGTTTATCCTCAATATGATACCCAAATATGCCAAATCCGAGAGCTCCCAAAATTATGCTCCAAGTTATCAGAGTTGGTATAAACCCCGGTGTATAATAATCTAGTCCAAGTAATAATAATGTGACTCCGCTCGTCATCAAGATAAGCAACCAATCCCACGGGGCTTTAAACGTTTTTCTACCATTTTCCATAGCATCTCCATTACATTATTCATCAAGCGCTTTATTCACCGCCGGTTTTACTTCGGTGGCAAACAGCTCAATCGATTTAAGCAGCCTTTGATGCGGAATAGATCCCACACTCATCTGCAGCAAAAAGCGATCATGACCAAAAATTTCGTGTTGGAACAGCACTTTGTCAATAATTTCCTGTGGATCACCCACGGCGTTTGCTCCACGCAGCGTTCGTGAAGCCTCAAACTTGTCACGCGTCATCGGCGGCCAGCCACGCTCTTTACCAATTTTATCCATCGTTACCTTGAACGCAGGAAACGCGATGTCGGCTGCTTCTTTGGAATCTTCGGCAATAAAGCCATGTGAGTTGATGCTCAATTTTGGCGGATTGTAATCATTCTCCTCAGCTCCCCTTTGGTGGATGTCTGCCAGCTGCTTGAACTGTTCCGGTTGTCCCCCAATAATGCCCAGTGCCATTGGAAGTCCCAGCGCACCGGCCTGATAAGCCGACTTGGGCGTCCCTCCAACTGCTCTCCAAACGGGAATTTGATTCTGGTACGGCTGGGGATATACACCGCGATTATCAATATCAGCACGATGTTTACCACTCCAACTGATGGTTTCGCTTTCGCGAAGCTTCAGCAGTAGATCCAGCTTCTCTTCGAACAATTCTTCATAGTCCTGCAAGTTATATCCAAACAGCGGAAAGGACTCGACAAACGAACCTCGCCCCACCATAATTTCGGATCTTCCTTTGGAAAGCTGATCAATGGTTGCAAACTGCTGGTAGGCTCGTACCGGATCTTCGGATCCCAGCACTGTAACTGCACTACTGAGTTTGATCTGCTTGGTCCGTGCCGCTGCTGCAGCTAAAATGGTCGTTGGTGATGAGGACAAATATTCTTCGCGGTGGTGTTCTCCGATACCAAATATATCAAGCCCTGCCTCATCAGCCAACTCAATTTCTTCCATCAAGTTTTCTAATCGCTCGGCAGGTGTAAGCATGCGATCCAGCTGGGGATGCGGTGTGTTCTCAACAAAAGTATATATGCCAAATTCCATGGATGATTTTCTTAATCCTACTTACTTTAATGTCAAAGTTAATCGTTTGGAGTCGTAACGAAAAACAAACTGATCAAATTCCGATATGTTCATCTAACACTATTATTTTATAATTTACTACTTGCCAGAGTCTTAGATTAGGAGCAAAAGCAGCAACCCTCAATCTAAGATCGGCTAACCTTTATCGATAGGATTATGAGAATCGCTGCTCCATTCATACCAGCCACCATCATACACCGAAACCTTAGGCCAACCCATTAGGTAAGCATTCCAAAAAGCTTCACTGCCCCGCCAGCCTGTACCGCAGTAAAAGGCTAATCGTTTCTCTGGCGTTAGCCCCTCTTCGATCCAGGTGTCTGCCACCTCTTGGTATTCACGCATGGTATGATCAAAATTACGGTAGTTTTCCATATGATAGGCGTCACTGCCACAATTGCCAAAAATCGCGCCGGGTATTCGTCCCTTTTTCTCGATATAATGATACCCACTGCGTTCCCCAATAAACTCCGGCCAGCTACGAACACTAACCAATTCGGCATCATCGGCTGATAAATATTCTTTTGCTTCTGGTGTATCGATCATAAGTTCAGGTCGACCCGGAATTTCTGCCCCAAAATCATCCACCGGATCAGGTTCTACTTCTTCAGTTGAAACTTCATATCCCGCATCCTCCCAAGAAGTAATTCCACCATTTAAAATACGGACATCCTTCACACCGGCGTACAGCAAAATAGCTGCGCTTCGCATAGCTCCCAGATGTCCCGCACTTTTTCCCGGAAAGCGCTCTTCATCATACACTGGCGCCGAAAAACGCCCATATACCACCACTGTAGTATTGTGACGAATACCCAAGCTTTCTAACCGTGCCCGTAATTCATCCGGCGTGCGGCGGTTCCAGGTCTCAGTCGATTCCAGCCAGTTGGTATTCAACGCAATCGCACCAGGAATATGTCCTTTTTCATAATCTTCCATATAGCCATAGTGCGAATGGCAAATCACAAAATCATCATTATCATATTCTTGGGGAATGTTATCCACGATAAGCTGTTTCACCCACTCCGGATGTACCAGCTGCTGAAAGCGTTCCAATCGGTTCAGCGTCAAATTTTTATTCGCTGCCCACTCTGACAAAAACCCATCATAAACTTGAACATCAGTATAGTCCAGATTAAGTAACTTTTCTGCCATCGACCGTGTATCTTCATCATCATATCCATAAACCACAACCGGTTCATCTTTCTCGATATTCTTCTCTTCCAGCACTTCTACCCAATCCATGTAGCGAGTCCATTTCAGCGGAATGTTTTTGGCAGTTAGAATATGGCCGCCACGGTCTTCATTTTGCAGACGCCAGCCGTTGTAAGCAGCAATAGGACGAATATCGATCACCTTACCCTTTTTACTCTTGATGAACTTTTGCAAATTTTTCGTTGAAATAGCACTATGCTTTTTCATCTATCTTTATTCTATAATGTTAATGGTTTCTTCAAATAAGGATGGTATTATTTGTCAAGTATATTGTAAAATGATGATTGCAAAACCAAGCATCTTTCGGAATCTAAATTACCCAAAGAAATCAACCTAACATATTTTATAGCTGGGAAATTCTAAATCAATTAAAATTATGCGTCCTTTTGATACCTCTATAGAACGAACTCTGCCTTTTTGCAGTGATAAAAAACTGCGCAAAAAATTTATGATTGTGGATAAGGAAATCCCCGGCAATATTCGCTGGGGACGTCTGCTCGAGAAGCTCGATAAATTAGCGGAAGATATCGCCCTCGATTACGTACATCAGTTTGAGCCTGATGGCCGAGTGGTGACCGCGGCCGTGGATGATATTGCTCTGCACACTCCTGCAGATATTACGAAAGATGTGTATCTAAGAGCGCGCATAAATTATGTAGGACGCACATCGATGGAGGTGGGTATTCGCGTTGATCAGGATAAAGAAGCCGAACACTCACTGGCTGCCTGCTACTTTACCATGGTTGCCCGCAAAGGAGAAGGCGACGACGCCGAAAGCCTGCCTATTCCGTCACTCGACTATGAAAGTGAGATCGAGAAACGACGATACAACGACGCCATTGAACGGAGGCAAAAATACCAAGAGCAAATTGATGCCCTTGAAGAACCACCCAGCAAAGAAGAATTTGAGATGTTGCGAAAACTTCATAAAGCTCAAGAAAAAGACGACTTTGACGGACTTCTGGCCGGCGAACAAATCCGTAACAGCGTAGAACGAATGTATCCTGATCTTGAAAACGTGCCCCACAAAATATTTGGAGGCTACGTAATTCGGCGGGCCTATGAGCTCGCGCTCATTCAAGCCGAGGAAATAATGCCCGATAGACCGATATTTGTACGTGTAAACCGAATCAACTTTTTGCAACCCATCCGTATTGGGGATAAACTCGATTTTACCAGCCGTGTCGTTTATACCGGAGATACATCGATGACCCTCGAAATTGATATCGAGCGCACAAGCATGGATAAAGTAACCAAGGCGTTATCAAATACCTGTGTATTCACCTTTGTAAATGTAGACGAGAATCTAAATCCCAAAACGGTTCCTGATGTTTACCCCACTACCTATGCGGAAGATGAACGGTATCTTAAAGCACATCGGCGTCGGATCGAGCACCATCAATCGGAACACCAAAAAAGCTAACTTATGCGAGCTCTTATCGTCGAAGACGAACCACTGCTGATTGAAGATCTCGAAGAGTGTTTGCTCGAAGAACAGTTCAATGTAGACTCAGCTCAAAAGCTGAGCAAAGCTTCAGATTTGGTAGCGGCCGAAGAATATGATCTTATTTTATTGGATCTGGGTTTGCCCGACGGCGATGGACTTGAGCTACTCAAAACAATAAAAGATGATCACCAAGAAACTGCTGTAATAATAATAACTGCACGCGGAGAAACTGAAGATAAAGTAAAAGGCCTGGAGCTGGGCAGCGACGATTATCTTGCCAAACCGTTTCCCATTGCAGAACTAAGAGCACGTATTCATGCCGTAATGCGCAGGAAATACAACATCAGTGATAACCAGATTGCGGCGGGACCGGTAAAACTAAATGTCGATCACATTAGAGTTCTGGTAGAGGATGAACCGCTGGAAGTCACTGAGACCGAGTACAAGATGATGCGCTACCTGATGCTTAATAAAAATAAAACCATCACCCGTATAGCTCTTGCCGAACACATTTGGGGAAGCAAAATTGACGATCGTTTTTCACTGGATTTTATCAACTCTCACATGAAGAATATCAGAAAAAAATTAAGCGCGGCCGGAGTAGAAAATCTCATCAAAACAGTGTATGGTGTAGGTTATAAACTGACGACTTATGAAACTGAATAACAAAATACTGCTGAGCAATACCCTTTTAACGCTGGTTGTATTTGCACTCACTTCAATCGGCATTTATTACCTGGTCAATTCTACCGTTTATGGTGAGCTCGATAATCATCTGCTACAGCATAAAATTGATCTTATTAATCAGATCGACGAAGATGCTTCCAGCCTTCAAGATATCAAGGAACTGGGTATTCTCGGATCATACGAATGGATCGACATTCAAAAATATGACGGCACCGTTGCCCCGAATGCAAATGATTTCGCAACCATCGATACGATGCGAAATCCCAACAAGGAAATTGAAGAAAAATCCTACCGTCGGTTGACCACAACCATCAATGTCAACGATACCTATTATACCATACGGCTATATGAAGAAGTCGCTTCCTGGGAACATATAAGCAGAACAATATTACTGAGCGTGCTGGCCGGACTGCTGATTTGGATTCTCTTGCTTTATATCCTCAATCAATTTGTGCTGGATAAAGTCCTTGCCCCCTTTTATGAAACGGTCTCAACGCTTGAACACATTTCCAACCCGTCTGATCTTAATGAGACGTTCCCTGAGACAACTACATACGAAATTAATGTCCTCAACAGGGCGTTAAACTCTATGATGCAGCATATCCGGTCATCATTCGAGGACCAGAAACAATTTATTCAAAATGCCTCTCATGAGCTTTTGACACCACTTTCTATCATCCGTCAAAAAGCAGAAAAAATTCTTTCCAACGCCGAATCCCTCGATAAACAAACCATTAAAGCAGCGGGAAATATACAGGATACGGCCGTGCGACTAAGTCGCCTGAGCAATGCCCTGCTGCTTATTAGTCGGATAGAAAATCGGCAATATTCGCTTGATGAAGACGTCGAGATTACTAGCATCACTGAAAATGTAATAGATGAGCTCAGTGATTTTATTGAAATGAAGCAACTCACTCTGGAAAAAGAGTTTGATTGCTCTATAAACGTAAAAGGCAACAGCGAATTGATTAGGGCCGCGATCTACAATATTGTTCAGAACGCAATCAAATATACGCCGAGCGGAACTTCCATCATACTCCAAACAAAATGTAATGGTGAGCAACGTAGCTTTTCTGTCTTGGATGAAGGACTCGGCATACCAAACGAATTTTTGGATTCCGTCTTTGCCAGATTCCAAAAAACACAAAATCACACCGATGGTTTTGATGATGACAGTCCCGGATTAGGACTGTCTATCGTCCAAAGTATTTCCCGGTTGCATAACTTCAACTGTTCGGCTAAAAATCACCCTAGCAAAGGCGCTGAAGTTTCAATTCATTTTTAATCCACCGCTCCCGGAGCCATGTACAAGCGGATCATTGGGTTACAACAGTTAGGTTGCCTGAATTTTCTACCAAAAATTATCGATCTCCCTTTCTTTCGCCTATCTATAATTGAGCGGTGAATCAAAAAAGTAGATAACATTTATCGACTCAATCATGAGCTAATAATTCACCTCATGAGCCGTATTTTCTAAATCCATTTTCTCTACAGATTTGGTTATTACATTAGTCCTCAGAACAACTGCGATTGCTCGCATAATAACGGACAAAAGAAATTTGTGATGATTTTTTCTGTAATAATTGCCCTACTATTTTCATTCCAATCCATTCCGCAAGATACAACGGACCTTAACAATTTGAGTGTCGGCAAGGCCCTCGAAATTGCCTATGAACACAGTCCACAAGTAAACCAGTTAAAAAACCGCATTGAAGGCCAGAAACAGCAGGTAGGGTTAAGCCTGGGTATTAAAAACCCTACTGTTACCTATGCCCGGGAAGGTATTGGTCAGGGAACTTTTGCAGAACAACGCTGGATAGTCTCTCAATCCATGGACTTTCCGCTAACGGGTTATTATCGGGCAAAGAGCGAACATGCCAATACCGGTTCACTCGAACTCCAGCTGCAAGCCCTGAAACTTCAGCTCAAAGCCAATGTGAAATCGGCCTATACGACCCTTGCTTATACTATTGAATCAAGTCATTTGGCGCGAGAGCGGGTTGAGCTGTTAAAAAACTTGCGCAATGCGGCACAAGCTCGTTCGGATCTCGGTGAGTCCTCCCAAATTGATGCCATGCAGGCCGATCTTCAGCTTACCGAAGCGCAAAATAATATGGAGAAAGCCTATCAGCAGATTATGGAAGCTCGGTACAATTTATTTGAAACCATTGGCCTGGATGAGGAACAGCAAACCTATGAAATCGGTTTCCCCGATACGTTGCATTATGTGGAAGTAGATATCAATCAAGATGAGGTCCTTCAGCAATTAGAAAGTCATCCACAGCTACAGCAAATTACCAAAGAACAGCTTGCTGCTTCGTATCAGACAAAAGCTGCAAAAAGCAGTTATTTGCCCAACCTAAACCTCATGTATTATCGACAAGATTTCGGTAATGGTTTTGATTTTAATGCTTTTGAAATAGGAGTAAGCGTACCTCTTTGGTTTGGCATAAACCAATCGAACAACGTTCAACAGGCAAAAGCAGAATATCGAAGAATTGAATGGAAACACCGCCAACAACAACTTTCCATCAAGAAACAGGCCGAACAAGCCTGGCACGGTTACGAAATGACGCGTGCCAATGTAATACGATATCGTAAATCGATACAGGAGAAGTCAAAACAGTTGGTAGATATGACACAAAAAGGCTACCGACTCGGTGAGCTTGATCTTCTTACACTGCTGGAAGCCCAGCGAACATACCTGCGAACACAGCAATCGTATTACGAAACACTGAGAGATTATTACCTGCGAGTGATAGAGCTCGAAAAATATCTGCAAACAGATATCATATTTAAATAAAATCCAGAATTTATTATGAACGTCTTTTCATCTATAAAAACATCTTCATCTTTAAACCCCTTGGGACTGATTCTTTTGTCTCTGCTATTTTGGGGGAGTTGCAGTTCAGATGCCGGTCCTGAACAAACTGCTATAGATCCGGGAACCCCTCCTTCCCTCTCTAAAAAAGGAGCCAATGAACAAGTGGTACAACTTACAGAACAACAAGCCAAGGACCTGGATATTGAAGTGTATACTGTAGCAAAAGATCAGATTAATTTCTCGATCAACGCACCCGGCCAGGTTTATGGAGCCCCGGAACGAATCTCGGTGGTTAGTTCTCCCATAAACGGACGAGTATCAAAGATCTATGTACACGAAGGAGAACGAGTCCAAAAAGAAGATCCACTGTTAGAACTGGAAAGCCTGGAATTTGCAAACTTAGTGGGCGATTACCTCGAAGCAACTGCTGAGATTACCTATCAACAACAGCAGGTGGAACGCTTAAAAGTGCTCAGCGAAGAACAGATCAGTCCGGAACGTACGTATCAACGGGCACAGGCCGATCTCCGACGAGCTAAGACGAGACAAAGTGCTTCGCTGGCACGATTGCGAGCAGTGGGTATTTCTCCGGATGAAGTTCAAAATTGGGATCCTTTTACTTCTGACCCCAAAGCGGAGTTGACCATTCGTGCTCCCATTTCGGGAGTACTCAATGAACATTTGATTGATCTGGGAGAGTCGGTCAATGCCTATGATAAACTCTTGGATATCATCGATAATACCGAAGTACTGGTACGGGGATTTGTATCGCCTGCGGATGCTCCTTTTGTACGGGAAGGCACCCCAGTGGTGATCGCAGAAAAAACGGGGGGAGGCATCCCTCAGGGAAAACGAATTGAAGGCAAGGTAACTTCGGTAAACCCGGCGCTTGATGAAGAGAACCGTTCTATTGTGCTCAACAGCATTGTACCTACCCAAAACGGCTGGCCAATTGTCGGACAAAGTGTCCGAATGATATATGCGGCCCAGCCATTGGATTCCACCTTTACTATTCCGCTCTCGGCCATTCAGTTCGAGGAGCAAGATGCGGCAGTCTTCGTTCAGCAAGCTCCCCGACAATATGTGAAGCGCGTAGTGCAGGTCGAACGGATGACCGAGAATCGTGCAGTCATCGGGGCCGGACTGGAACCGGGAGAAAAAATTGCCATTACCCAGGTATTCAGTCTCAAGGCAATGGAACGTTTCGAACAATTTGCTGACTAACTCATAGCTATATTTACCATGTTAAAGAGCATCATCGATTTTAGTCTTAAACAAAAATTTGTAGCGCTTGCCCTGGTTTTACTAATGGCTGTCGGAGGTATCTTTTCCCTGTCAAATATTCCGATAAATTCCCAGCCCGATGTTACGCCAGTACAAGTACTGGTTATTACCAAAGCGGGACAATACTCCCCCTATGATGTAGAGCGTCTGGTAAGCTATCCCATTGAAACCTCCATGAACGGTCTACCGAATGTGAAAGAAGTACGTTCCATTTCTCAATTCGGACTATCAGCGGTTACGGTTTTATTTGAGGAGGGTACGGACATATACTTCGCCCGCCAGCAGGTAAGCCAACGTGTTCAAACCATTTCTGAGGAACTGCCCGACGGCGTTTCTACGCCTAACCTGGGCCCCATATCTACGGCTATGGGTGAAATTGTGCAGTATGTTGTTCGCGGAGAAAACCGCTCACTTACCGAACTTCGCACTATTCAGGACTGGCTGATTGCACCTCAACTAAAAACAGTTGACGGAGTAACAGAAATTAACTCCTTCGGTGGGTTTGTCAAGCAATTTGAGGTTGCAGTTAATCCCGATAAACTTCGCAACTTTGGAATTGGCTTAAAAGATTTGACCGATGCTATTAAAAACAATAATAGCGTATCAGGTGGTAATTACCTTGAACATAACCGGGAGCAGTACATCATCCGCGGCTTCGGACAAATTTCGGACACCGAGAATATTGAAAATATCATTGTAAAGCGATTTGAAGATCGTCCGATCTATGTCAAGGATGTGGCGGATGTAAACATTGGCAAACAGCTGCGCCAGGGTGCTGTAACACAAGATGGCAACGGTGAGGTTGTTACCGGTATCGTAATGATGCTTCGCGGTGCGAACGGGCGTGAGGTCATCAATCAAATGGATCAAAAAATTGCTGAAGTCAACAAGAGCTTGCCCGAGGGTGTTAAGATCGAAAAATTTTATGACCAGTCTGATCTTATCGATCGCACAACCGATACTATTATTACTAACCTCGTGGAAGGAGGCTTTTTTGTAATCGCTGTACTTTTACTACTGCTCGGAGAAATTACAGGAGCAATTATTGTTGCCGCAGTGATTCCACTTTCTATGCTATTCGCCTTTATCGGCATGGACCAGCTGGGCTTGGCGGCAAACCTCATGAGCCTTGGGGCAATTGACTTTGGGATGGTTGTTGACGGATCGGTAGTAATGGTCGAAAATATTGTAGAGAAACTGAGCAGCGACAAGTCCAAAAAGTCTAAACTGGTTATCATCCGGGAAGCTGCACACGAAGTGGCACGTCCTATTTTCTTTGGCGTGTTAATCATTCTTATGGTATACGTACCCGTGATGACGTTCTCGGGTATGGAAGGGATTTTGTACCGCCCAATGGCCATAACGGTAGGTGCTGCCGTCCTCGGCTCACTTATTTTGGCACTGGTATATGTTCCTGCTATTTCAGCCCTAGTCTTTCGCAATGGGGTAAAAACACGCAAAAATTACGTGATCAACTGGCTGAAACCTCGTTATGAAAACTTCCTTGAAAAAAGTCTCGACAAGAAAGCAATTACTATCGGTTCGGCAGTAGTGGTTTTTGGAATATCGATGGCGATTATGCCTTTTCTGGGTACCCAGTTTCTGCCTGAACTCGACGAGGGCTCCATCTTAATTGAACAGGTACGCATGCCGTCGGTCACGCTCGACGAATCGGTAGAAAATGCAAACTGGCTGGCAGGCAAACTCACCAAAAACATTCCGGAAATCAAGACGGTCGTTCCAAAGACCGGGCGCTCCGACCTTGCCAACGACTGGATGGGCGTGCATCAGACGGATGTATGGGTCATGTTGCATCCCCGCGAGCAGTGGCGAGGCGGAATGCAAAAAGAAGACATTATTGATGATATCAGACCCTATTTAGAAACGGAGCCTGGTTTATCATATAACTTCACCCAACCCATTGCCATGCGGGTAGATGAACTGACCAGCGGCGTTAAATCAGATATTGCGGTAAAGGTTTTTGGAGAAGAGCTGGATACTTTGAGTACTGTGGGTCGTAGAATATCGGGCATACTCAACGAGCTCGAAGGGACTGATAATTTTTTACTTGAGCAAAGCAGTGGTCAGCCCTATTACAACATTGAGATCGATCGGGAGGCAGTGGCTTCGTATGGACTTAATGTAAACGAAGTCCAAAATGTAATTGAAACAGGGATTGGGGGCAGTGATGCAGGACAAATTTTTGAGGGTCAACGTAGATTTGATATCAACGTGCGACTGCCCGCAAATTTGAGGAGCGATTTTCAAGACATCATGGATGTACCGATACAGCTGCCCGGCGGAGGATATATACCACTAAAAGAAGTTGCTGATATCAAAGCTGAAGAAGGACCTCGACAGGTTTCCAGAGAAAACGGATGGCGACGCGCAATATTAGGCATTAATATCTCAGGTATAGATGTCGGTACCTATGTCTCGAACTTGCAGGAAGCCATCGATGAGAAGATTGATATCCCGGCGGGGTATTTTATTGAGTACGGGGGCTCATTTGAGAACCAACAGCGAGCTATGAATCACCTGCTCATTGTAGTACCCATCTCGCTTCTTATCATCATTGGGCTGCTTTATATGATGTTTGGTAAGTTTCGTTTTACCATGCTGATATTTTTAAATCTCCCACTGGCACTATCCGGGGGAATATTCATATTGTGGATGCGGGGACTATATTTATCCGTATCGGCAAGTATTGGGTTCGTGGCTCTATTTGGTGTAGCAGTACTGAATGGTATTGTATTAGTTGCTCACCTTAATGATATGCGAAGAGAAGGAAATGATTTGCGTACGTCCGTCATCAAAGGAGCAAGTGATCGTTTGCGTCCCGTACTTATGACTGCATTAGTAGCCAGCCTTGGATTTATTCCAATGGCTTTTAACACTGGGCCGGGTTCCGAGGTACAGCGTCCGTTAGCCTCGGTAGTCGTAGGCGGACTTGTTACCGCAACACTGCTAACCCTTCTGGTGCTGCCCACTATCTATCACTGGATGGAAAAAGGAAAAGAATTGGTATCGAAGGAAGAATCCTTCTAATCTAAAAAACGGAGTTCTCATGGAAGCTGATTATCTACACCTTATCGTCAATCATGTTCCTATTTTCAGCGTTGGTTTTGGCCTGCTGATTTTACTATGGGGATTGATTAAAAAGAATACGGCTATACTGCAAATTGCTCTGGTCTTTTTTCTGCTCGGGGCTGTGAGCAGCTATGTAGCCATGGAAACCGGCGAAGCCGCCGAAGATATTGTTGAAGAGCTAAATGTGGCTTCTCATGATGTGATTCACGATCATGAAGAAGCTGCTGAAATTGCCTTCTGGTTCACTATTCTAACTGGTGTAATAAGTGCCGTGGGATTTTTTGCCCTCTCCTACAATCTTCGCTGGCAAAACACCCTCTTTGGAATTCTTGCCATCTCGGCATTGATCTCACTGGGAGCACTCCTGTACACCGCTTACCAGGGAGGCAAAATATTTCATCCGAAAAATCAAACCAGCAGTGTTATACACCTGCATCATGATAAAGGCCCAACCCAACAACCACCACTAATTTATTATGCTTAGCCAAAGCAAATCATCTGGCCATGAATTGAGCAAACTGTTATTAAACTTTCTATTATTGGATCAAATTCATATATTTAAGACAATTTACTCTTTTAATAGCGTTGTTTGATCAATAAGCTAAAACACATATCGTCTGTGGTGCTCTTCATTTTCCTGGGAGCATCAGTATTACAAGGTCTGTCTCCAATCGTAATGCAGCAAATGAACGCTCATCACGACGGAGAAGTCATGGCTTGTAGTATGAGTATGGATGGAGATTGTGACTCTTCCTGTGAAGTCGACAGAGAAAAAGCCTGCAGTTGCAATCACAATGCGTCAAATAACGATACTAACAGTACAAAGCTTTGTGGCTGTGATCATCAAGGAAATGAACCCGTCGGCATAAATGCCCCATTTCAAATCAAAGCTCCACTGGTTTCGGCTTTTGACGGTATTACCTTTTCTCCAACAACATTCTTAATAAGCTTACAACAGCACACTTTGTTTATTTTTACGGATGATATTTTTCATCCGCCCCGCCTTCTCGCATAGTATCCTGATCTCTTTATCAAATTTAACAACCAATCTGCGTCAAAACACAGCAATAGTATTATATAGTGCTACCTGATTTTTGGTGTGGATAACTGAAATCATATCAGAACTATGCGTTTACAAAAACTATTTTCTCTAATAATAGGACTATTATTCCTTTTTGCCCTGTCGAATGCTGCCTGGGCCCAGCAAACTATCTCCGGTAAAATCATAGATCAATCAAATCATAAACCGCTGGCGGGAGCACACATACATTGGTCAGAAGGTGATCTTACTACTATCACAGATGCTAACGGTACATTCAGCTTCACCGCTGATGCCAATAAATTCACGATTCGCATTACGTATATAGGCTATAAAAGTAAAACTGTTCAACTCACCACAAGTGATATTACTGATGAGATAAGAACAATCTATTTGCGAAAGTCAACGGAGGCCATGAGCCCGGTCACTGTACTTGCAAGAAAATCATCGCACCAGCCCGACCAGTTTATGGATGCGATTTCGACCGTCAACCTCTCACACGATGCGGGTCAATTCCTCAAAGATTCACCCAACATTTCGGGTATACGTAAGGGCGGCGGGTTCGGCGTTGACCCGGTTTTGCGCGGCTTTAAGAAAAACCAGTTGATGGTTGAGATGGACGGCGTACTGCAATCGCAAGGTGCTTGTCCCAACCGTATGGACCCACCCACCTCACATGTTCAGATGGAACATATCGAAGAGGTTGAAATATTAAAAGGACCCTATGCCCTCAAACACGGTCCTTCCTTTGGCGGGATCATCAACTTCAAGTCTCAGCAGCCGGATTACTACAGCGACCCCGTTCTTTCAAGCTATTTCACCGTAGGATATGAAAGCAACATCGACCGCCAGCGTTATGCCGGCGGCATCAAAAAAGAAGGCGGTCGTTGGACGACCAACCTCTACGGAGCTTTTGCATCCACAGAAAATTACGAGGACGGATCCGGAAACAGCGTCAACGCCGGGGTGTCTAATGCCGAATATACGGTTGAAACATCCGTTCAGATTAACGACGCAAATTCTATCAAAGCCAAGCTGAGCCAGAATTTTGCACGTGATGTCCAATATCCGGCGCTGATGATGGATATGCGTGAGGATAACATTACCAATGCGACGCTCACATATACGAACACCAATCTGGGCAACGGACGTTTTGAAAGCTCGTTTTTTGGTTCGTACGTAGCACACGTGATGGACAATCTCGATCGACAAATGTCAAATATGGTAGAAGCTGTGACCGATCTGTCTACTGAAACCTACGGCTATGATCTCTCCTATGTGCTTCCAACAGCATCCGGTAACTGGACGCTCGGTACCGATGCAACGCTACGCAATATGGAAGGCTTTCGTACACGCGATTTCAGTATGGGTCCCATGGCCGGACAAACTGTCACTGATAATGTCTGGCAGGGCGGCAAACGAAATCGCTTTGGCGGCGTGGTGGAATACCAGCCAAACATCAGTGCTTGGAATGTCGTGCTCTCTTCCCGATTTGACTACTACTATTCCAATGCAAGCAATCCCGATGCCTATTTTGCACAAACGCTTGGTCAGCTTGACCAAGATCATCTCGGATGGAGTGCTAGCGCCGGCTTTACCAAAGATCTACATTCCAACTGGACCACCGGATTCTGGGTGGGACGTTCGGAGCGCTACCCGGGCATGGATGAGCTCTTTGTAAACTACCTCGCTATCGGAATGGATCCTTATGAATACGTCGGTAATCCGCAACTGAACTCCGAGGCCAATCACCAGGTGGATGCAATGCTCAACTATACCAATGAAGTAATTAGTATAGAGGGATCACTGTTTTATAGCTATGTCACCGACTATATCAGTGCTACTGTTCGTCCTGATTTAAACCCAAAACAAATGGGAGCACCCGGCGTCAAACAGTTTGTGAATGTGGATGAAGCAGCCCTATATGGTTTTGAGCTGACCTTCCAGAATAACGGTCGCAACAAGTTGGGATATAACCTCTCCACCGCTTACACCATCGGCCGAAATATAACAGCGGATGAAGACCTGCCACAGATACCGGCATATGAAGCAAATCTTAAACTGGACTACAGCTTCCTAAGGGGTAAGCTCATTCCTCAACTACATCTGCGCGGAGTAGCGGAGCAAAGACGTGTGGCCGAATCATTCGACGAGCAGCCAACAGACGGATATCTGCTTACCCATTTCAAGGTGAGTTCTCACGTGGGACGCAGTATTCAGCTTTCGGCGGGCGTTAATAATCTGTTTGATGTGACCTATCACGAACATCTAAACAGAAGTCTGCAAGGCTCAACCTTGCCACTCAATGATCCCGGACGAAGCCTGTTTGTGGAACTCAAATGGAACGGCATATTGTCATCACTGTAATAACCGATAATCCTTATTACAAGGGGATGCTTTATGGACATCCCCTTTTTTATCAATTGCTATCAAAGGATTACTAAAGATTCATAAAATGAGCACCAATAAATTATCCCTATTTATCCAAATGGCAGCTGCAGTCATTGCCTTTGTTTTTGGATTGGTAACAATTTTGGTGGGTGGAATGACGCTTTTCGGCTTTTTCGACCCCGGGTATATTATCTTTGTACCCTTGTTGATATATAACACCATGATAGGATTTTTCTACACAGCCACAGGGATATTAATCTGGCAACAACATCACAAAGCATTACAAGCATCCAAATTTATCTTTCTATTTAATTTAGTGGTGTTGATAATCATCACCCTGCTTTACTGGACAAACTTCGAAGTGGCTTTCGATAGTGTAAAAGCTATGTCACTTCGAACACTGATTTGGGGAATTATTTATTTCAGCTTATCAACAACAGAATATTGATGTAGTTACTGTTACATGATTCCAATTAAAAAGGGCATCCAACCAAATGGATGCCCTTGAATTATTAATGCTTTTAGCTAAAAGTTATTCTCGAACTTGCAATACACCTTTCATACCTGCTGGATAGTGTCCCGGAAACGTACATATATACTCGTAGTCTCCCGTTTCTTCGGGCACGGTAAAGGTTACTTCTACGGTTTCGCCCCCACCGGCAAGACCTGTGGCTGCAATGATTTCCTCATCATATTCAGGAGCAATATAATCATTATCCCGGGCTCGGGCAGAAGCATTGGCAACCTCATCCACATTAGCGTCTTTGTCTACAACCACAACATTGTGGGCCATAGCCTGTTTTGGAATCTGACTTTTAGTAGTAAGCTTAATCGTAATTTCTTCACCAGGGGAAGCCTCAATGGTTGTTACGTCAAACTTCATATTATCCATGCCAACCATTTCAATGGTTCGCTGCGCCATTGTTGTCGACACAAATCCCGTAAAGATGAGTGCAAATATAAGCGTTATTTTTGTAAGTGATTTCATAGTAAGTAACCTCTTTTTGTTTATTGGTATGTTATTTATTGTTTAAAAACTGTTCTGTTTTAGTGCTTAATTTTTGTAAAGCTACGTTGGGTATTCCTTCTTCGGGATAGTCGTCCGCAGCATCAAAAGAGCCTGCTATTATTCGTCCCACATGACCAAGTTTTTCGTGGGGAAGGCAAAAATAATCGTACATGCCTTCTTCTGTTATGTTCAAAAACCACTGATCGCCCTGTTCCATCAACCCTGAATCAAAGGGCTTTGCTGTATCCGGGATTCGCTTTGGTCGCCGGTTTGCGGGATGGTACGCCGTTACCGTATGAAATCCCTCGCGTACGATAAACTGTATCACATCGCCCGGATTAACCGACACTACCACCGGATCGAATCGCGCATCAGCATTTGTGCCTTTAACTTCTACTGTCACCGTATCTTCCTCGAAAAAATCAGAAGCAGCGGCAGAGTTCCAACCAGTGAGTAACAAAAGACTGATTAACAGTGTTAGTACTGAAAATTTCATCATTTGTTCAGCCTATCCATTATTGACTCAATTGTTGCCTTAGCTTCATTCATGGGCTGATTCAATCCCTCTACCCTCTGGGCAATTCTGCCTTTCTCATCCAATACTGTTACTAAATTAGAGTGTGCAAAATGTCCGTCGCTTTTCTTTGAATACTGCACGCCCAACATCATAGCCAACGTGCGTATGTCAGCGTCATCGGCCGTCATAAAGTGCCAACCGGGAATATCCAACTGCTCGTACTTTGCATATTTGTTTAAGACCTCGGGCGTATCGTTTTCTGTATCAAAACTAACGGCCAACAGGTTGACATGCTCTCGGACAGATTCATCCACGCTGCTATATAGTCGCCAGGTATCCTGTATCAATATGGGACAAACGTCAGTGCAATTTCCGTAGAACATCACTACAATAACCGGCTTCCCTTTAAAATCATCAAGCCTTACCACATCACCACGATGATCCGTCCAATCGGCATCCAAATGATAAACCGAATGTTCTGAATCGATCTCTTTAGCATTAAGCGTGTTGTCAGCACTGTGATTGTGATTATGCTGAGCAACTAAGTTCGTAGCTGTAAATAACAATAATATGATGAGCAATAAATTTTTCATTACAAATTTGCTTCTTTTTCTTCAATTGTTGCCACATCGTAAGCACAGCGAAATCCTACCGTGCTGTTTGTACTTTTGGGACTAAAGCTCATGCGCGTGATATAACGGATAGAGGCCGCATAACTATAGGCATTCCCCAGTTTTTGCATGCGACCAACCGTACCACAATCCAGCGAAAGGTCATTGGCAATGACGGGCTTAAAATCTTGAACCCACTCCATAATCAATCCAAATTGGTCTTTAACACCATGTCGGTTTTCAATTCCGCTCGAACCTACGTTCCCGATATTTTCGCTATCAAATGTTGAGTACCAACTCATTAACCTGCTGGCAAATTCCTGTGCATCAACAGATGAATCAAAATCCATAAGCTGTGCCGAGTATTCCCATTCATTGAGGGTAGGCAAGCGCCCACCTACTGATTGGCAATACGCATTGGCGGCATACCATGAAACACTCGTTACCGGTTGATTAGGATTTACAACTTCATCAGAATTGGTATTCTCCCAGCCTTTCAGATAGCCTTTATAGGCAAAAATGCTCGGTACATTTCCGGGCTTCCAATCCTCATGATCTTGTAAAAATTCACTGTACTCATTATTCGTTACAGCTGTCATATCCATATAAAAAGAATCAACTGCAACAGGTTCCCCCTTTACTTCGGGCATTACGGTATGAAATGATCCCGACGGAACCAGCACCTGCGCCTCCACCATGTCAGGTAGGCTTAGCATCAGCACTGCAAGTACTTCCAGCGTGATTTTAACAGGTGCTATGTTCGTCAGGAATTTCATTTCAATATTACTATCTAATTATGATTTGATGCTATTTGTTACTTCTCTCGTGGGCCGGCTTTCAAGGTACCTGTGGCGCCTTTTTCTGCATCAGCGAATTCGTGATCAATCAGGATATACTTTCCTTCTTCAGGAACAATCATATCTATAGTCGCTGAACTTGAGGCACCTAACAGTACTGTCTGCATACCGCGCATTTCATTAAAGGGATGTCCTTCTAACCAAACACGATCAAAAATACCACCGATAACGTGGAAGCTTGACGTTCCGCTCGGACCGTTATTGGATACATGCAGTCGAATACGGTCTCCGGCATTGGCTTTCAGCGGCTGGTCGTGCAAGATTGTCTGGTGTCCGTTGAATACAACGTGAGAAGGATTTCGGTTTTGAGCACCTTCATAGTCGTATTGGTACAGATCGCCAGGACCTTTTTTCAGGTAGTACTCAGATTGTACAATTACATATTCCTTGTCCACTTCGTATCCGGTATCATATCCGTCCTTTGGAGAAACAACAACTACTCCGTGCTGTCCCATGGCCGTGTGCATAAGTACACTTGGCGTACCGCAGTGATAGATATAGGAACCGGCATAGTTGGCAACCCAATCAAACTTGATGGATTGGCCCGGAGCAATAGTTCTCCACTTGTCATCCTTGGCTACCGTTCCGGCATGGAAATCCATGGAGTGCGGCATAGGCATGGTAGCTTCTTCAGCTTTCATGAAATTATTCTGGGCCACCTGCTGCATAAAAGGTGAACCTTCTTTAGTTGGCTCCGTAATGGTTACCGGCTCATCAGAACGATTCTTCATGGTAAAGGTAATACGGTCACCCTCTCTGACGTGCAGTACGGGACCAGGTACGGTTCCACCGAATGTCCAAGCCTCATATTTTACGCCATCAGCCACTTCGATTTCCTGGGCAACAATGTCGATGCGAACTTCGTGTGTCTTGTTGCCCTCATAATCAAGCGGCTCAAGATTTGGAAGCATACTCAAGTGGTCTCCTACGACGGGAGGCCCATCATAATCTTCGGTAAATACTTCAGCTTCAGGCATGCCGAAAGTCATACCATCCATCTCATATTCATCAGTTTGAGCATAGCTCAGGGTCGTGATCCCCGTTAGTAACAATCCTATTATAAGAGTAAAAGTAAGTTTTATTGATTTCATAGCAGTTAGTTTTATTGCTAATTAAGAATTAAGACAACTTTGTCTTTTTTATGTTCTGGGTATCATAAATACAATTAGTGTGCCAACATATGGCTGAACTAAAGAAAATTCAAAAAGGCTGCTTGGCGGGGATTTTCGGCACCATAGAAAATCTATTAAGATTAAGAACATGCACAGATGCAATATCAGCAATCTACAGTATTGCATCTGTGCAATCTTTCCCCGATTGCTACAGAACAAATACAAACATACTGCCGCACTACAGACCTGAAGGAATTTATTCACTCCTCCAGCTTCATCACCTTTACCTTCCATTCTTCGGGCATCGTTTCCAGATACTCCCACTGGAATGGCTCATCACTTTCGGCTTCCATCTGGTAGTAGAGCGGCTTGGGATCGTGGTCATTGATAAAGACGAATGCTTCACCGGGATCGAGTTCGTCAAAAGCATCGAACACCATGTCGTGGCGCTTAGCAGGTGGATGCGGACGTACGTCAAATGAATTTACAATCGATACATCTTCCAGGGCAGGGTCAGTTTCCTCTTTTTTAGTAACGTGAATAACATATTCTCCCGGTAAATCTTTTTTATACGTCCACGTATATTCTCCTTCAAATTTTTTCTTGAATATTTTGCGAATCTCTTCCGGATCTTTCTCGGATATAATTTCCATAGTATCCCCTTCCAACATCATTCCGTAGCGATGAAAAACCGCGTATTTCCAGTCCTTGCGGTCTGCTTTTCGGAGATCCATCAGCGTAGAAATATCATCAAATTCTCTTCCTTGAGAAGACTCGGTCCGCGTTACACGCACCTTCCACTCCTGCCCACCACGCTGTAGATACTCCCAGCCGACTACATCTCCATAAATGGATCGGAATTCGTAATACAACGGCTTGGGATCGTGATCATTAATAAAGACAAAGCTATCCCCTACCGGAAGTTCCTTAAAGAGCTTCAGTAGTTTTTCGTGTCTTTTTATGGGGATTAGTGAGCGTACATCGAGTTCTTGTTCTGTTTTCTGCATGTAAGTTTACTGGTTTTAATTGTCGGGACGCAGCACGCTGCGTCCATACTTTTTATTTCATTTATCAGGTAATGTGGTCATCTAAAAAATCATTCAGCACTTTCACATGGTTATGAATATCATCTTTTGCGGCATACAACAGCGTAACCTGCTGTTTCCCCGCTGTTTCAAGAAGATGGTCAACAGCTTCTGCCCTGTTGGTCAGTTCGCCCTTATATCGCTTGGCAAACTCTCCAAATTTATCGGGATCATGGTCAAACCATTTTCTTAATTCAGTAGAAGGAGCAATGTCTTTAAGCCATTCATCAAGTTGTGCCTCCTCCTTGGAAACACCCCGCGGCCAGAGCCGATCCACCAGCACCCAGTAGCCGTCGTCATCTGAGGGATCTTCGTAAATGCGTTTAGTCTTAAATTGATTTGGTTCCACTATCAATAGAATAGTTATTTTAAAATATTACACTTATTTGTCCTGTTCTTTTTTAATGACGAAAAAAAAGAACCAATAAAGTCACCGGCTACGAATCTCGAAACATCTCCGACCTCCGGGCTAGAGAGTTTCGATGTTCTATTTTCATTGATAACAATTTCTAAAATATTCAATAGCATGAAATTTTCCTTTTCGCCCATCACTCTTCATTCGGGATTCTGATGCCGGATACATTTAAATTATTCTTTATAGGTTAACACGCGTCCCCAGAGGCTCTTGGTTCCCCAAATGCCACGACGTAGCGTTTCGAGCTGTACAATCTGGCTGTTATCTACAAACATGTTTACCTCGGGACCATAATTTTTGATGTACCAAGCAAACACTTCGGGATCGGCCGCTTCGAACATCAGTTTTTCAAGACCGATTTCGTTGATAAATTCCGCGGGTACATCGGTTCTCCATGGGTCGGCATTTTCGGTGATGCCTTCTGACTCGATCATAATCATGTAAGCCCCAGCATCCACAAAACGCTTGGCCTGTTTGACAGCATAGCCGGTGTCGAGCGTACCTTCTGACTCGAGCTCCCCTTTGGCCGTATCGCCGCCGGCACCAAACTGGATGCCGATTTCGGGCTTAGCTTTCAGTCCGGCTTTTTGCACCTTTTCAATTAGTCGTAGCCAATCGTCGGTAGGTAGGGTAATAAATCCCGCCGAAAGCTCAATAATATCAAACCCATAATCTTTGCAGGTATCGATATATTTGTCGACCGCCTCTTTACCCTGGGTGAGCACGTACTCCATGAATCCGCCGGTTGATACCAGCGCATCATGGTCATGAGCTATATCGATAAGCTCAGTTACAGCCTTTTTGGGCATGATGGAGAACGATCCGCCGGAAAACTTCAGCGAGTCCACGTGTTCGCCCATCGTCTCCATAATATCATTGAGATATCGTTTTCCCATCACGTTGTAATAGGGGCCGCGAATTTCGGTAATACCTGTTGTTCGTGGTTTGGATTCCCGTTCGTTTTTATTCAGAAAATGGAATGTTTTTTCATCAGCCATAATAGTCACCTTTTGCTTTTTTAATTTCGATACGAAAACCGTATCCGCGCAATTCAAATAGTTTTTAAGATTCTAAATTCACCTTTGCTAACAACTTCATCAAATCAGAAACCGAATGCTGTTCAAAATTCTGTACCGTTTCTGTAATTTGCCCGCGAAGTTCTTTAGAGGTATACGGTTCCGCTAGACCATCAAACTTTTGAATAATAGTCTCCCAGCTCATGGGACGGCTGTGAAATCCTTCGTAATCTCGCTTTTCAATGGAGTGTGATTCTTCATTCTTTAGATGGACCGTCAGTTTTATCGGCATTTCATCGGGAAAGCGATCGCTGTACTCCTGCTTGGGCGAAACCGTTACTTTTTGCAGCAAGGATTGAATGTCATCAGCTTCAATACGATGCTGCCTGTATTGCTCCGGCATTACCTCACCGTCTAGTAGCGCGGCCGAAACCATATACTGCAAGCTATGATCGGCTTCTTCTTTCGTACGGACAATCGTCTTGTCTCCTTCTTCACCGCCACCGATAATATGATAGGCCACATCAAAAATTTCGATTTCAATTTGGTCCACTTCATCAACCGAAAAACCATGTTTCTCTTTTAGTTCGATCATTCCTTCCAGAGACGACTGGGAATGGATCTCGGCATTGTATTTTTTGATGATGGTATTTGTTACGCGCTCCAGATCTTCGTTCGACCAGTCAATCGAAAACTCACCGGCAATGGAATCCATAAATCCTTTGTTGCCTTCGAACACGGCGGGCGGTCCTGTTATGCCATACTTCGCAAGCAGCGCAGCATGAGTCCCGCCGAAGGCCGTATGTGGATAAGCAAATCCCTTCCAGTTTGAGAGCGCACCGGTTCGTGTTACACGCAGCGCATTCAATGCTGTGCCCGCAATAGAAATAGCGTTAGCTGTTTTCTCTTTATTCAGTCCCAGTGCTTTAGAAACACCTGCCGCTACCGCATACGAACCCTGTGTGGTATGATCGAAACCTTTATCACGCACTGGCGCTTCATCACTCAACCGACACTGCACTTGATAAGCCACGGCCAATGCCGTAAGAAAATCTTTGCCACTGAGATCAACTGTTTCTCCCGCCGCTAAAATTGATCCGATGTTATCGCTCGGGTGACATGTTTCCCCTTTTGCCAGGTAACTATCATTAAAATCGAGATAACGCACCAGCCCACTGTTGTAAAACGCAGCCCGGTCGGGCGTGGTTTTGCCTCCGCTAATCAGAGAACTCATTTCCGATCCGCCAAAATCGTTGATCATTTCTCTGATAGATTTCACCGGCAGTCCTTCAATAGCTCCAATAGCAGTTCCAAGCGAATCCAGGAGCCTTATTTTCAACTGCTTCTTTGCCTCATCCGACAAATCATTATAAGATGCGTTCTTGACAAACGTTGCCAATTCATAAACAATCATAATTCTTTTGTTTAACTATTCGGGATTATAGAATTATTAATCCTACAAACAAGAAGTTCTACTATTTATATTTAATACTATCTTATCCTTTTATGTAATTAAACATTCGCTACAGACGATCCATTCAATATTAATCAGCTGGAATATCGTAGGTACAGGAATAATCTCCCTCGGCGATATAGCTGGTCCGTTCCGCCTTTTCATTAAATAATTTCTTATAAAACATTTCTTCCAGTTTACAGGGTAACCGTGTTTCTTTAATAACTTCACTAAAAGGACAGTTACACTCTTTTACCGTCAATGAGGATTCACTTTCATCGATCTCAAATTCCGGCATAAAGCCTTCTTCCTCCAGCATCTGCATCAGTATTCTAACTTTTGATTCCGGATCATCGGCCGACGATTTCTTCATCCGATGTTGCGCTTCCTCCAGTCGCTGATCCCAAAAATCCTCAAAGAAATCCTCAACCAGCTGCTCACTTCCTTTTGATTTGAGATAATTGATAATATTACGAATGAGCTTTGACTCAGAGGAGGGAAACAAACTATTGCCTTTGGAGGTCAGTTGATACTGCAGACTGGGACGACCCGGGCCCGAACGCACATAATCCCGCTCAACATATCCATCACGTTCTAACTGTAGAAAGTGTTCGCGCAAAGTTGTTTTAGCCAGATCAATCTCCTCCACGGCCTCATCAATTGAGAGCGTTCCCCTGCGTTTAATTAAATCGATAATCTCTTTTTTTGAACCTGTAAACATGATGGGCTTCATTAGTTTAAAAATATCCAGTTATAAATTGAATTAACCTTTGGTTCTGATCTCCGCTTTAGTACGTGGTAAAATATGATCTTCCTCTACCTCGAACTGTTTCTTTAATTGAGAAAACAAGATTTTAAAATTTTCGTTTTGGATCCGCAGCGTTGAACACGCGTTACCGGGATTTTCAAATTGATTCCCTTTTTCCCGAATAGTCTTCATCAGATTTCGCAGTCGCCGCTGATCTCGTTCAATCACAGAGAACGATTTGTCTAATTTTTGAATCGTACCATGGTTCAAATTATTGTTGCTATTATTTTTGAGCTGTCCTATCAGCGGGAAAAATTTTTCCCGTTCAAAGGCATAATACATACCGAGCGCTTCTCTGAATCTGTCAAACTCCCACCTCATCGTTTTAAGCCATGGATACTGATTTCCGTGCACTTTATGAATACGCGGAAAATTACCCTCCAGCTCTTCTAAGAGTGATTGGTTGGGATCAAGAAATGATTCTTCCAGGTACGCAGTCCATTTTATCAGTGGAGCATCTCTTTCAGGAACTGATTCTGCATTTGCACTTGGCGATTCCCCATTGGTCGTTGAACTGTGTTTCTTTAACCACTGGAGTACTTCTACTTCACTCCATTTCCGCTGTTGACAGACCGACCGAAGCGTTTCCTGCTCATGTTCGGATAATGATAAACCAATAGAAGTAAGAAGTTCACCCGCTTCACTATCCGCACTTATAATTTCTGAAATAGTGGCTTCAGGGGTAAGATTTGAAAGGGATTGATCAGTGTTCATATCAGCATCATTGTCAATTCGGTTTGTTTTCAATCCATGCTTAAGATATTGATGATTTTATATTAAATCAATAAAAAAGGTTAATACCGTTTTTATAGTTGATATTAATTTTGGGGACCCCTACCTTTGGGGTGAAGCAACTAAAATTGAGTACCATTAGCAGCTATGGCATATGTTGTAACTGATCCCTGCATCCAGTGTAAACACACTAACTGTGCGGCAGTTTGTCCGGTTGATGCGTTTCGTGAAGGGCCTAACTTTTTGGTGATTGATCCCATCGAATGCATCGATTGTGATGCGTGTGTGGCCGAATGCCCCGAAGAGGCTATTTATCCGGATGATGAAGTGCCAATGGAGTGGGAAGATTATATCGAACTGAATGAACGACTTTCTGAAGAATGGGCTGATCACGTCATCAACCAAGCCAAAAATGCTCTACCCGATGTTGACAAGTGGAGCGAAAAAGAAAATAAACGAAAACACCTTATTGAAAGCTGGAAAGAAGCAAAAGCAAAATAAGAATTAAACTAACGTACAGACGCGGTATGGCGTGTCCCAATAAGTTAACCCAAAATACTCAAGCCGATGCCTGATACTATAGAAGAAATCGACGTTCGAAAAATTCCTCCCCATAAAAAACATGCTACCATTTTTGATACTTACGATGCGCTTGATGTCGGAGCATCTTTTATTATCATAAATGATCATGACCCCAAACCATTGGGATACCAAATGGCAGCCATGCATGGAGAAGATAATTTTAGCTGGGATTACCTGGAAAAAGGACCCAAGATCTGGAAAGTACATATTGGCAAAATTGATGAATAATAAATGATGGACGCTAATCCCATAGATCGACGCGAGATAGCCCGGCAACTCCGCAATGTCATTGATCCCGAACTGGGAGTCAACATTGTGGATTTGGGACTGGTGTATAACATCTTGATTGACGATGGCAAGGTGGTGCTTGAATATACTGTCACCACGCCGGGCTGTCCCATGCGTCGATATCTGCAGCAGCAAATTGAAGAAACGCTGGAATTAATGGAAGGAGTTAATAATTACGAAGCAAAAATCGTCTGGGAACCGGAATGGAATGTAGACATGATTAAAGACGACGTAGAATTTTTCGCCCATCCTCCGCCGATGCAATGAGTTAAAATCCAATCAAACTATACCTGCATCGTTTTATCCTGAATAATGAGCCAATAACAACAAATGAAATCCGGTAAAACATCCACTTATATTTTAGTGAGCCTGCTATTTTTTGCGGCCATCGGTCTTATTACAGGACTTTATTCGGGCCTGTTGCGCATCGGATTTTTTTCGGATATGGCTCCCCGACAAATTTCTCCCATCGCCCACGGACCATTAATGATCAACGGATTTCTCGGTACGCTTATCGGCCTGGAACGAGCCGCAGCGCTTGAAAAGAAGTGGGCATATTTTGCCCCGGTACTAATGGCTGCTTCTACCATTATCCTGTTATCCGGCCTACAGGTATCAGGACAATGGCTCATGTTGCTGGGAGCCCTGGACTTAACATATGTGATGGGCTACCTGTACTACCTGCAACCTAAAATATATCACCTGATTATGGCCTTGGGAGCGGCATCACTGTTGGTGGGCAATATACTCTACGTGCTCTATATTCCTATTTTTGAACTGGTCCCCTGGTGGGCGGCCTTTCCAATGTTAACAATTTTCGGGGAGCGGCTGGAACTCAACCGCATCATGCGGCCCCCGAAGCAAGCCCAACAGCTTTTTGCAACAATTATTTTTCTTTGGATTGGTGCCTTGGCACTTACGCATTTTGATCGTTATCTGGGATGGTTTTTCGCCTCTTTTTTACTTATTGGCGTAGCCGGCTGGCTGATTCAATATGATGTGGCTCGACGTACGATTAAATCCGTAGCATGGACACGGTACAGTGCTATCAGCCTGCTAACCGGATACGGCTGGCTCATCTTGACGGGATTATTTGGACTCTGGCGGGGTTTTCCAACCGCAGGCCCTATTTACGACGGGCTGCTACACATGATTTTTGTGGGGTTTGTATTCAGTATGATATTTGCACACGCTTCGGTCATTATTCCCTCGCTTTCCGGTAAACTGATACCCTATCACAAGTATTTTTATCTCCCCCTCATTTTGCTTCATCTGTTTTTGCTGGCTCGTGTGATAGGTGATATAGCCTGGTGGCCGGTAGTTAGAAAAATAGGGAGCTATGGCAATGTATTGGCAATTCTATTGTTCTTGGGCGGTATTGTTTTTCAATTAATCAGAGCAAGCAGGACCAAAAAATCTGAACGTATTCCTACCTAAAACTAAATAATAACTAAACACATATATCATTATGCCTACTAAAAAAGCACATGCAGAGTGGAATGGAGATTTAGAAAGTGGAAATGGAACAATGGAACTTGAAAGCGGTTCATACAAAGGTGAATACTCTTTTGCTTCTCGGTTCGAAGATGGAGTCGGAACTAATCCCGAAGAGCTCATTGGAGCTGCTCATGCGGGATGTTTTTCTATGGCTCTTTCCAACGAACTGGCAGGCGCAGGTTATGATCCAAAATCCGTTAACACCCGGGCCGAAGTCACCTTTGAGGTTACCGATGACGGACCCGCAATTACCGGCGTAAGACTAATTTGCAAAGCGGATGTACCGGCAATTAGCGATGATGATTTTGAAAAGTTCGCTGCAGGTGCCAAAGATCACTGCCCCGTTTCTAAAGCTTTGACGGGCACCAAGATCACACTGGATGCAAACCTGCTTTAACGATTATTTTATGCTGTATAGAACAAAATACTTTCGTATCTTTTGTACTTAATTTTTAACCCAAGAATCACACAAATTTATGACACGTTTTGCACCTTATTTATTCTCATTGATGTTGCTTTTCGTCACTGCCTGTGGCGGTGGCTCTGACCAGCAGCAAGCTGAAGATCAAACAGCAGATACTCAAGCTACCGAACAAGCTGACGACGTTCGTACTATTGAGATGGTCGGTATTGACCGAATGAAGTTTGTCGTAGACGGCGAAGAAGAAGGCATTACAACCGGTGAAAAAATGGGCGACTATGTATTGCTCAAAACGATAACGGCCGCACCCGGTGAAGAACTTCGTATTCGCTTGATGACAGAAAGTGATCTTCCTGCTTCTGCAATGGCACACAATTTTGTACTTCTTACCATGAATGCAGATGCCGCTGCCTTTGCAAACGCTGCAGCCAAAGCACGTGACAATGAGTACATTCCTACCGACATGGAAGATCAAATAATTGCACATACTGATCTTGCTGCCGGTGGAGAAACGGTAGAAGTTACGTTTACCGCTCCTGAAGAAACCGGAGAATATGAGTACATCTGTAGTTTCCCCGGTCACTATTCCGGTGGAATGAAAGGTATGCTCAACGTTGAAGAATAATTTATTCTATACGTTGAAGTAATTTTAAAAAGGCGGCTGAGTTTATCAGTCGCCTTTTTTATTTCTATAAAGTTATCCAACACAGAAATTGAATTCCATCATGTATTATCTCTCGGTTTTCATTCACATAACTTCAGCCATTTTCTGGATTGGTGGGATGCTCTTTACGGTCGCTGTTCTCGTTCCGGCTTCCCGGCATAAATTGTTAAAAAACAAAAAAGGCGAATTCTTTACCCTTGTCGGAGAAAAGTTCAGTCGTATTTCGTGGGTACTTTTTGTTGTATTGATTGTAACCGGCATCACAAACTTGCTCACCCGGGGCTATTCCATCGAACAGTTATTAACCGGTGCATTTTGGGTCCAGATCTTTGATGGTTATCTATTGATAAAACTACTTATTTTTGGCTTAGTGCTGATCGTAAGCGGAATACACGATTTCTATGCCGGTCCAAAAGCAGCCGAACTTATGGATAAGCACCCCGATCATCCCCAAACAAAACGTGTGCGGAAATTTTCAAGCTGGCTGGGGCGCCTTAATTTAGTTCTTGGTTTAGTGATCCTCTACTATGCCATGCGCCTGTTACGAGGATAGTTAGAAGAAAAATCTTATATGGTGGGCAACAAAGATCTTTTCTACTTCTTTCTCATCACGTATTATAGCTCACGGCCCGGTTCCAGTGCAGAACAATAAATAGTGCAACGGCTCCCAATTCCAGCACACGTCCCAATATTATAGCCGATGAATGCAGTATGCTCACGTAGGATGCTACATTTATTAAAATACCAAGGTTCAACATTCCAACCATTGCCAGTGCCAACTTAGGATTTCCTCTCGATTTCGTTTTCAAGAAACGGGGTAAAATCCAATAGGCCGTACCCATGGTTAGCTGAATAATCCAGCCAAAAATACCCACTTCAATGTGCACTGTAAGCAGGTTCCATACCGAGGAATACTCGGGATATACCTTGCTGATCAGAATCATTGCCCCGATAACAAATCCTATCAACATGTACAGCATCGAAGCTTTTATCATCCAGCGACTGGGTGTAGGCATGGTTTTGTTTTTAGTTAATTATTGTTGGATTCAAACTCAAAATCCTATTCACAATGATATGGAAGACTATTTCTCATTCTTAGCTTTCTTACGCTCTCGTTTCTTCTTGCGTTGCCGGCGACGCTGTTCTTTTGATTGGATGCGCGGCCACAATTCTATGATGTAAAAAACTGCCGCCGCTACCTGACTTATCGCCGAAATTACGATCAAGACAATCCACAACGATCCTTCATCCAAATACGTAGCAGGCTCTGCAATCCCGCGCAAGACCAACCCTACATTCAGAAAAATATATGTGAGCCAGCCCCATAATTGAGCTTTAAATCCTTCTTCACGTGTTCGACCGGGAAACATCCACATGGATACACCAAAGATAATCTGTGTAATCCAGCCGACCATCAACAGGTGCCAGAAGAGCGGCACCATACCGGGAAACTGTAACCAGTTAAACTCGGAAGCCAATCCCAGTAGCAGTGAAGCTAAAAAGTAAATAAGTCCCGTTTTGATAAATACGCGTGCTATTCTTGGCATGTCGGATCAAAGTCTTGAGGTTCGTTGCGATCACATTTTTTACAATTCAATTCCTTTCCGAGCCGACTTTTTCTGCCCTTTTTGGTAGTAACCCAAGGACGCAGCATCCACGGAGGGTTATGCCGCACGTGCTGATTATGTCCGCACTGAAGTTCAGCCACCCAATCATCTTCTTCATCTTTATGATAACCAATAATCGGCTGTTCCATTTGGTACTAATTATCTTTTATACGGGCCGTAGAAATCGGATCACGATAATTTGAATGACAATCTACACAGCCCTGCTGAGTAATACGATAATGTTTAAGTACTTTCTGCATATTTTCCTCAACTGCCGCCATTCGCATCGAATCGGCATGATGATGAACCACCTTATCAAACTTCACAAACTGTTTCATTTCTTCACCAAGCGTTTTCTTTACCAGTTTTTTGTCCTCAACCGTCATTGTCGGATGATGAGATATATTACCGGCCCCTTCCTCAATCATTGCAAAGTTTTCAGTATAGATCCCACGATCAACCTGCTGAATATCATCCAGTAGCTGTTGCATCATAGGCACGAGCGGCAAGGTTTCCGGCTGATCGGGTTTATCCTGGGGATACCAAGTCCATCCCATTATACTGATAGAGAATCCTAAAAGAATTACAAACATCAATATCGAATTTCTCATTTTGTTATCTCGTTTCTTGAATAATCATTTCCAAATCCAATTTCTGCATTGTGCTAACAGCCGCTTCTATGGCTCCCTCGGTGCATAAGCCACTCATCGAGGCATCTTTAAATCCCTCGCGGGCTGCTCCAATACAGGCTTTACGCACAGATTCAGCTAATTCTTTCCGGGTATATTGTTGATCTTCATTTTTCATAATTAGTCCTCACTATATTGATCAAACTTACCATCCATCGCCATTCGGGTACTAAAAGAGTTCGCAATATTTATAGCTAATTCCTTTGCATAGTCAGCCCGATTACCCTCAAAATGTTCATCTACTGTATCGGTAAAGAGCCCTACCCAGCGACCAAAATCATCGCGCTCAATCGGGAGTGGCAAGTGTTCTCGAAACGGGCGTCCTTTGTACCGTTTGGTTTGAAATATCATTTTCGACCAAAAATCTACCATCTTGGGCAAATGTTCATCCCAATCTACATTGGCAGCTTCATTGAAGATAGGTCCCAACCGCTCATCTTCTTCTACCTTCGCATAAAAGGAATGAACCAAGGTTGAAATATCTTCATCATTTTGAATATCACTCATAATCTACATTTCACATTCTTTTCGAGAATTGAGTCAACTTATTCCAATATACAATTACAGCTAAAATGGGAAGCAGAGCTCCCAACGCCAAAGCATCGATAATCCATGCACCTGAAAGGGCCTTTGGCCAAACTCCGGTAAACATCAGTAAGGTGAGAAGAGTAACTATTATAGTCCCTCCTAAAAGATGGAAAAATATTTTTGAGACTGAAGCCCTTCTATTAAACCACGCAAAAGCCAACAAAGTCAATCCGCCTAACAAAAGAATATGTAGATAGAGCACACGCAAGCCGGGATCAGACAACCAGAAAGAACTGGGTACAACAGAAGCACCCAGCTGCATAACCCCCTTAAGCGTTAATAAAGTAACTGGCCAAATCCAGATTGCGTGTCTCCATTTACCGGACTTAAATATCGCATACACTACCAACAGTAAACCAATGGCCGCCAATCCTCCGCCGAAACGAGCCGTACCCAACAGCATGGGGGTAAGAAGTGACTCTGAAATTCCATAGGGAAATGTTAACGGGGCCCCGATGGCTATAGCTCCCAACGCAAACTGTGGAGAAGCCCACCAGTGTTGCCTACCGATCTCAAGTTCACTAATCAACACACCGCACAACACCAGCACCACCCATCCTTCAGTAAAAGCTGCAAGGAAAAAGTGTGTCATACTTTTCATCAACAGATGCGAACCGGGAGCCACCTCTTGAATTACCGCAACGCCCCATGCCCCAAGTGAGCAGACAGTTAACAAGACAAGTGCACCATCAATCCATGGCAGACTTTCATCATCTTTTAGTGTATTTCTACTTTTCCAATAACCGATCAGGAATCCATACCATCCTATCATCACAAACCCCGAAAAGATAACCGACAACGGCAGCGAGGCAGATCCAATACTCACCGGACGATATCCGTAGAACAGAAAAAAGGGATAAGCCAGTAATCCAAAAAACAGGACCGCTGCAATGGAATATTTCATGGCGTTAATACCTTCCACGCCGGCATCCGTTTTATCAACAATTTTTTGCATGATGATGTAAAACGGAAGCGGTACCGCCCATCCAAAAAACATGAGATGAGAATGAGCATGACGAATATTTCCTAACGATAGTTCTCCTGGCACCCATCCCATCATTCCCAGCCGATATAGAAAACCTGTCAGCCCAGCCAGTACAAAACAGGCTATGGAAATATGCCACAGCCATTGATTACCTAAATTGTTACCTGAATAATATTTCTTTTTGTTCACCGCTTCTCAATCCTTCCTATTTTCTTTACTGTGATAGCATGCTATGATGGTACTTTTTCGTCTTCTGTCAAAGTACCTCTAACGTCTACCGCATAGGCACCTTGCCCCTCGGGTAACACATATAAGGGATTCATCTCCAACTCTTCAATGTTGGCCATATCTTTCCCCAGCTGAGATAAACGCATTAAATAATTGACTACCGTTTCACGGTCGGCCGCAGGTTGATTGCGCCATCCCTTGAGCTTAACCCCGGCACGGGTAGCATCAATAAGCTTTTCGGCTTGCATTCGATTTAAGGGAGCAATAGCTGATTCCACATCCTGCAACAGTTCTACATCTGTTCCTCCGGTACCAAATAATACCATCGGCCCAAATTGAGAATCCCTGCGAAGTCCCATAATTACCTCTTGTCCCCCACTCAGCATTTTCTGGACCTGCACGCCTTGCATATCGATACCGGCAGATTCGGCCGACTGTTTGACCTCTTCCCATGCTGTTTGAACATCCTCAGCATTACGAAGCTCCAGTTTGACTCCATTAACTTCTGTTTTATGAGATACCGATTCAGAAACTAACTTTAAGACTACCGGGTAGCCAATAGATTCGGCAGCTTCAATAGCATCCTCCTCAGTTTGAGCAACCTTCTCCGGAGGAAAAGAAATACCATATTCCTGGAGCAATGACTTCCAATCGTTTTCTGCGACAGCTTGTTGTACTGCATCCTCATCAAATTCGTTGAATTGCTCGGGCGTTTGCTGCGGTAGATCCAGCCATTCTTTGCGTTTAACCATGGACGCCAGTACCGAAGCTACACGCTCCGGAAAAGCAACATTCGGTATTTTCCGTTTATGAAGTATTGTCAGCGCTTCTTCCACTGAGGCTTTTCCCATAATTGAGGTAATTACCGGCTTGTCATGAACACCCGCAACTTCACCCACCACCTCAGCTAAACTTGCCGGCAGAAACCAATCCTGGGGAGCCTGTATTACCACCACCGAATCCACAGTATCGTCTGTCAATAACGCATCTAATGCTACCGCATATGTTCCCGGTCCGGAACCCGCCAATACATCTACCGGATTACTTACGCTTGCCGCTTTAGGTAATCGTGATTCTAAATATCTTTTTGTTTCGTCGGTCAATTCTGCCAGCTCCAAACCAGCATTTTCTAAGGCATCAACAGCCAGAATTGCCGGTCCACCCGCATTTGTTAATACAGCTACCCTTTTCCCTTTTGGAAGAGGCTGCCATGCCAGTGCTCGCGCCCAGTCAAACATCTCCTCCATCGTACTCGCTTGCTGTACTCCAGCCCGATCAAAAGCAGCCTCATAGGCTTCCGTGCTTCCGGCCAATGCCCCTGTATGGGATGCCACTGCACGTGCGCCACTCTCCCCGCGTCCGCCTTTCAACGCTACTACCGGCTTATCCTTAGCTGCTTTTTGTGCTACGTCCATAAATGCTTTTCCGTCAGAAACCCCTTCGATATAAGCAGTTATTACCTTGGTCTGATCGTCGTCATGCAGCGCACGAATCATCTGCGTTTCGTTGATATCTACCTGATTGCCCAGACTTACAATTCTTGAAAAGCCAACGCCCGCGCCACGCGCCCAGTCAATTACCGAGGCCACCATAGCCCCCGACTGTGAACAAAATCCAATCTCCCCGGACTCAGGCATCCCGGTTACAAATGTAGTGTTCACCGGAGTGTGGGTATCAATGGTGCCAATACAATTTGGGCCGATAAAGTTAACCTCCCACTCTTCGGCAACTCTTTTAAGTTCTTCCTCCAGCTTCTGACCTTCGGCTCCGGTCTCACTGAACCCACCACTGACAACAATCGCATGTTTGATACCCCGTTCACCGCATTGCTTTATAATCTTAGGAACAACTGGTGCCGGTACAATAATAATAGCCAAATCCACGGGATCGGGAACTTTTGCTACCGACTCAAAACATGGTAAATCCAGTATTTCAGACGCCGATTTATTTACCGGATAAATCCCGCCTTGGTACCGATATTCTTGTAGATTTCGAACCACACCGTATCCTAATTTATGGGGATTTCGAGAAGCCCCAATAACGGCTACCCCCTTTGGCTTAAAGAATGGATTGAGCATTTTAAAGGAAATTCATATTTAAGAGTTATTTGTCTTATTTTACCGTTAATATTATACTTTGTCAAAGATAAAACACTTCTTTTTATTCAAAATACATAACCTCGAATCGGCACAATAATTATTATGAAAACTTCGTCCCTTTCTCCTTTTAAAACAGATACCATCATCGAACCCTTTCGTATTCGCTCGGTAGAACCAATTCGCTTTACCACCATGGAAGAGCGAGAGCAACTGCTCGAAAAAGCTGGTTTCAATCCGTTTTTACTAAAGGCGAAAGATGTACTCATTGACCTACTCACCGACAGCGGTACCGGAGCAATGTCATCGAAACAGTGGGCAGGTATGATAGAAAGCGATGAGTCTTACGCCGGTTCTTCTTCTTTTTATAAACTGGAATCTGCCGTGCAGGACATCACCGGATTCAAACATCTTATTCCAACCCACCAGGGACGTGCTGCTGAAAATATTTTCTTTACCACTATTGCCGATCAAGGTGATGTTATTCCCAGTAATACTCATTTTGACACCACCCGTGCCCACGTTGAACATGCCGGTGCCGAAGCTCGTGACTTGGTAATCGAAGAAGGAAATCAGCCGCAAAGTACTCATCCCTTTAAGGGAAACATGGATCTGGAAAAGCTGGAGAAAACTATCAAGGAGGTTGGGGCAGAAAATATCCCTGTAATTATGATCACCGTCACCAATAATTCCGGAGGCGGACAACCAGTAAGTATGGCAAACATCAAGGGCGTTTCTAAAATTGCCCAAGAGCACAGTATCCCGTTCTTTATTGATGCCTGTAGGTTTGCGGAAAACGCTTGGTTTATAAAAAATCGTGAAGATGGGTTTGCTGATAAAAAGCCTATAGAAATAGCTCAAGAGATGTTTAGTTATGCCGACGGCTGTACCATGAGCGCAAAAAAAGATGGAATGGCAAACATTGGTGGCTTCCTGGCCCTCAACAGTGATGAGTTGGCGTCGAAATGCCGAAACCTCGAAATTCTTACAGAGGGTTTTCCTACCTATGGCGGCATGGCAGGATACGATATGGAGGCTGTCGCTCGTGGACTTTATGAAGCCCTTGATCCCGATTACCTCCGTTATCGCATTCGTTCTATCAGTTATCTGGGGGATAAATTAACGAATGCCGGTATTCCTATTGTACAACCTACCGGCGGACATGCGGTATACCTTGATGCCAAAGAAATTCTTTCTCATATACCCCCAACAGAATATCCCGCCTGGTCATTTAACAATGCTCTTTACTTGCTGGGCGGAATTCGTGGTGTAGAAATCGGTACTGTAATGTTTGGCAAACAACCCGATGGCTCTGAAAAACCCGCTTCTATGGAGTTGGTACGACTTGCCTTTCCGCGTCGTATGTACACTCAAAGCCACGTTGATTACCTGGCTGAAGTAATTATATCTGCTTATGATCAGCGCAAAAAGTTAGGAGGTTACAGAATTGTTGACAGTCCTGATGTGCTAAGGCATTTCTCTGCTCGTTTAGAACCAATTGATGAGTAATAAAAACGTAGGGATTAAAGCAGTCCCTAATCCGCTGTAGAATCTTTCTGTTCTGGGTTATAAAGACAGAAAGAACATCTTAAAAATCATAGGATTAGCAACAAAAAGAAAGGCTATAAATAGCAAAAGCCCTGCGGCTGCAGAGCTCTTTTTCGATCAACTGCTTATAATATACGATGATTACCCCATACAGAACAAGTTTTTCTCCTATTTGTTATCTAATACATAAGTAACCTATAATTAATAATAAATTATATACCACTTATAGGTATTTATCATAGGTTATGAAAATAAAATAGCATCAGAACTTCTATCTCAGTCATGCTCCTTTTGTGCTGCAATGATATCCAGAAGATCACTGCTATAGAAATTGATTAAAAATAAAAAACCTGCAGGGGTTTATAATCCCTGCAGGTTAGACATTCAATAATTAAGGAGTTACCGTTTCTTAAAGCGCGACTGGAAGAACCGCAGATATTCCGGCTCGTAATCAAACTGGAGACCTGTAATATCTTCACGCTGTTGATACACTGCTTCAACGGATTCTGCAACCACATCCATATGCGCCTGTGTATATACGCGCCGGGGGATCGTCAGCCGAACCAGCTCAAGATCAGGATAATTATGTTCGCCCGTTTCCGGATTGCGTCCGGCCGAGACTACCCCACGCTCCATACTTCGAATGCCAGCATCCAGATACAGCTCGGCAGCCAGTGTCTGGGCAGGCAACTCATCCTGACTCAAATGCGGCAGAATCTTCTTAGCATTCAAAAATACACCGTGGCTTCCAATCGGACGAACAACCGGCACCCCCATATCCACCAATTTTTCACCCAGATATTGGACCTGTCCAACACGAGCACGGATGTGATCTTCGTCTACTGATTCCGTAATACCGATTGCCAACGCTTCCATATCACGTCCTGCCATGCCGCCATAAGTATGCAGTCCTTCATAAACGACCACCATATTCTGTGCTTTGCGGAATAGCTCTTCGTCATTAAGTGCTAAGAATCCGCCGATATTTACCAACGCATCCTTTTTCGCACTCATTGTAGCCCCATCTGTCAGCGAACAAATTTCATGCACAATCTCCTTGATTGGCGTATCCTCGTAACCCTCTTCGCGTTGTTTGATGAAATACGCATTTTCGGCTACACGAGTCATATCATGGATAATCGGGATATCATACTTGTTCGTCAGCTCTCGGACCTCTTTCAGATTTGCCATTGAAATTGGCTGCCCCCCGGCCATATTTACCGACGTTGCAATCGATACATAGGGAATTTTATCCGGACCTTTTTCTTTAATGAGATCTTCGAGCTTATTGAGATCTACATTTGCCTTAAACGGATGTTCATTCTCGGGATCATGCGCCTCATCAATAATCACATCCACAAACGTACCACCGGCTAATTCCTGGTGTAGCTTCGTTGTTGTGAAATACATATTCCCCGGCACAAAGTCTCCTTCATCAATCATCAGCTGAGAAATCATGTGCTCGGCTCCTCGTCCCTGGTGCGTAGGGACTACATGCTCATAACCGTAATATTCCTGGATCGCCTCTTCAAGGTGATAAAAATTATCACTCCCGGCATAGGCTTCATCACCCATCATCATCCCTGCCCATTGACGATCACTCATAGCCGATGTACCGCTGTCAGTCAACAAATCAATGTATACATCACGTGATCGCAAAAGAAAAGTATTGTAACCGGCTTCCTTAATTGCTTTTTCTCGTTCCTCACGACTGATCATCCGAACCGGCTCCACCATCTTAATTTTGTACGGTTCGGCCCAGGATCTATCTCGATTCTTTGTCATAATTATATCTCGTTCTATATTTCAATTTCTAATTTACGCTCCAACAGAAATGCGTTCTTCATAGGTATTGACGATGGTTTCTAAACGCTGTTTCTGCTCGGATACAGTAAACGAAATTGACGGCAGATTTTCATCCTGATATGGTTCTGAATTTGCAATCTCCAAGCAATACTCCATACCCTGTTCCAGGTTTTTCTTGAATTTTTGCAGCTTCTTTAATCCGGATTCGCCCTCCAACTGCTCTGCCAACTCCTCCACATAATCCACATAGAGCGTAATTTCTTTGGCAAACATATGGGGGCGTTCCTCAGAAGCCAGTGATTCGCTGCGTCCGTAGATATGATCCACCATCTCACGAAGCGAATACTCTCCATCATAATAGGCAATATTCGGTCCCGGACAGATCGCCTGCGGCGCCCGATGTTCTGCTAAAATACCCAGATTGATGAGTGCACCGTTGCCCAGATGATCACAAAGACAGGCTTTACCAAGTACTTTTTCACGCTGTTGCTCTTTCTTCCCCTCAGGCATCTCACTCTGGGCAATTTGATCCAGCTTTAACAGCTGATACTGCGTAGAGGCCGTACAGATAGGCTGATCGGTGAATTCTGTGTTAGACTTTAGAAATCCTTTGGGACATGGCGAACCAGGCTTATCTTTTTCAATGCGTTCTTGATGCCACTGTGCAGATCCGGTTTCTCTTACGTTATTAAACGGCACACCCAACGGAGATACACCACTCAGGTATAACTCTTTTTCGCCCGCATTTTCTAATAGCTGGCGTGTCGGTTTGTCAACGGTTGTTGCCTCCGGTACCAACAGGAAGGGGCTGCCCCACCCTGTGGCATCCATCTCAAAATCATTTAGCAACCGATCGGCTTCACCGCTTACACCAATTCCACCCTGAACGGTCAATCGCGGCTCTGTTATCTCCCAATCATCTAAAAATCCATCTCCATTTACTTCGTAATATTTCTCAATAAGTGGCTGTACTGCCTTGGTAAGCTGATCTCTCTTTTCCCGAAACTCCCTAAGCAAACTCGGCATCAAATGTCCGTCGGATGGAAATGCGTGTCCCCCACAATTTAATCCAGACTCAATACGATATTCAAAAACCTCGAGCCCCTTTTTAGCCAAATACTTTCCCTGTATCAGCGCCGACCGGAAATCACTTACTTTTAAAATAATTTTCTTCTTGATCTCTCCTTTCGAATCACGGTAAAAATCCTTGAATTCCGTAATATAGTTATAGAGCCGCGGATTGAATCCCGCTGATAAAATGAGATTGGACGAAACCTTGCTCTTTGCATAACCCCGAAGAGCCGCACTGGCATCACTGAACTCCTTACTCATCGGCGCACCATCTTTCGTATAATTCAGCTTATCTACCTTCGCCATGATATTAACATCAATGGAACCGGGTTTCATCATGCGAGAGAGTTCACACGAAAGGCGATCACGAAAACTACCCTCTTCTGTGCTCATCAACTGATTGTATTTCTCTTTTATAACACTGCCATCCGGGAGCATCTCGAAATACTTCGACTTCTCGTTTTTCTCAAAGAACGGCTGGCTCTTAATAGCTAAGAACTTTTTCTCTACGATCTCCTGAACGGTATCAAGATAAGCAGTGATCCGTCGGGCCCGGCCATCTTCGGCAGTACGCCCAATGCTTTTGAATTCAAAGTCGTACTTTTTACAGTAGAACTTGCGTATTTTTTCAACCAGCAGATCGTCTACAATAGATATTACCGAGTTAATTCCATATGGGCCTACCCTGACAGGGGAATCGATAGAATGACCGGTCCCCATTACGGGAATAGAAAAATTGTGAGGAGAATGAGACATGATTTTACTGTTCTTAGATATAAAAATTTATGTTCATCTATGAAATAACCACCACGTATTGTACAGATGGGTGATATTAATTTAACTGTTTTTCGAGTTTCATCGCTTTCGGAAAAAGAATATTGTTCTCAAGGTGAACATGCTTATGCAAATCTTTTTCAAAACCCTCCAGGTTTTGATACAGCAATCGATAAGTTGTACAAGCATCTTCGGGGGGAGTAAAATTATTGCTAAGCCTTCTTATTTTTGCCATCGAGGTGCCTGCTTCATCGTGCTCATCTTCCATCATTGCAATGGGATTAGCTGCCTCCCCAAATTCCGGTGCTTCCGGCTTCACTCCTTTCTTTTCTGCTTCTACCAACTGTTTGATATAAGGAAAAAGAATACGCTCCTCTTTATCCAGGTGGTTAAAAATCTCGGTATGCAACATGGTAAACTCATAATAAATCTCATTTAACTCATCATGTCGATCCCCGTGTACCTTGGCAACCTTCTTTGCATACTTACCAATCTCTGGCAATTTATTTCGGGTAAATTCGTGGTGATTATTGACAATATAATCTACCAGAAAATCCAGCGACCACTGATCATAATTATCCTCTTTGGTACCATTATTTCTGACCTGATTTAAAGCTCTAACAATATCATCAGTATTCACATCCTTACTTACACAAGCCTCTTCAATAGTTCGATTTCCGCCACAGCAAAAATCCAGTCCGTTTTGCTGAAATACTTGTGCGGTCCTATAATCATCTTTAACAAGCTGTCCAATTGTCCGTTCTTTTGTGATACTCATAGTTATGCTCTGATATTTTTTAATGGGAACCCTGACCCTTTAAGTATTTAAGACTACTTTGTCTTAAATTAAGAATAAATTTAGACATTTGCCCAATTAGATTTTATTTCATGGTAATACCAAATCCAGAAAAAGAGAACAGCCAACGCCCCAGCTTGATGTACGACTCCTATCAATAACTCCACATTAGTAATAACCGTCAAAATGCCCAATACATACTGTGTGAGCATCATCCCCAACAGTATTCTTGCTTTCTGCTTCAACAAGTGCCCAACATCAGCCTTATGATTTCGCCACCAGAAACCGATTGTTACCAACCCCAATAATGTACCGAGTATCCGGTGCATCCACTGTACTGTGCCCGGATGTTCTACAAAGTTTGCAAGTATCGGCTGTAGCGTCCAAATCCCTTGGGGGACCCACTCACCATTCATTGTAGGAAAAGTATTATAAATATATCCTGCATCAAGTCCGGCCGTGAATGCCCCCCAAATAACTTGGGCAACAAAAAGAATAAGTAGCCCAATTGACCATCGTCTAAGGGAAATTATATCCGAACTTTTCTCCGTGGGTTTATCTTCATAAAGATCCAGCGCATACCAGATACAGAATCCAAACAAAAGCATTGCTAACAGCAGGTGAGCGGTCAATCGGTAATGACTAACGTAGGGTACATCCACAAGGCCGCTTTTAACCATAATCCAACCCATAGCTCCCTGGAAGGCACCCAACCCAAATAACACCCATGCGCGCCGCAGTGTCTTCGAATTGAAATATCCTTTTACCCAAAAAAATCCAAAGGGGATCAAAAATACAAGGCCAATAAGCCGTCCCAACAGACGATGAAAATATTCCCAGAAGAAAATGGCCTTAAATTCCGCTAATGACATCCCTGCATTTATCTGCTGATATTGCGGAAATTCTTTATAGCGTTCAAAAACAGCCAGCCATTCGGCTTCATTCATAGGCGGAATAGCTCCCATAATAAGATTCCAGTCAGACATTGATAGGCCGGAGTCTGTAAGACGCGTAATACCACCTACAACTACCATGATAAAAATGAGAGTAGCACCAGACCAGAACCAGGTTCGTACCGCTTTTTTTTCAAATGAGTTCACTAAAATGTATCGCTCGTCTGTTAGTAATGATTGATTGTGCCAGAACTTATCTAAAGGATTCAAGTCCCTCAAATTAAAGTTTCTGCTATGACAAAAAAACTACCCCCTCCTAATGGAGAGGGCAGCAGAAGTTATCATCTAATCATGAAGTAATTATGAAACGACCTTTTTTCCTGATCGCAAAAAAGCCTGTGCTGAGGCAAGTCTCGCAATGGGTACGCGATACGGTGAACAGGACACATAGTTCAATCCAAGGTTGTAGCAAAAAGCCACACTGCTGGGGTCGCCGCCGTGCTCACCACAAATCCCGACCTTAAGATCAGCTTTGGCCCCACGACCTTTTTCCACTCCCATCTGTACGAGTTGACCTACCCCTTCTTCGTCCAGCACCTGGAAAGGATCATTTTTGAGAATTCCCTCATTCAGATAATGCTCCAGGAATTTCCCGGCATCATCTCGACTGTAGCCGAACGTCATCTGAGTCAGATCGTTCGTACCGAAAGAGAAAAAGTCTGCTTCATCAGCAATCTTATCAGCAATAAGCGCTGCCCGGGGGATTTCGATCATCGTACCTACTTTATAATCGACTTCACTGCCCTTTTCAGCAAATACTTTCTCGGCAATTTCATCTACAACATGTCGTTCATGGATGAACTCCTCTGCGGTTCCCACCAGCGGAATCATGATTTCGGGATACACCTCTTTACCCTTACTCTTGACCTCTACAGCTGCTTCCAAAATAGCACGCGCCTGCATTTCGGTAATTTCAGGATAGGTGATACCCAGCCGACATCCACGGTGACCCAACATAGGGTTAAACTCGCTAAGCAAACGTATTTTTCGATTCAGTTCAGCCGTACTAATTCTCAGCTCCTTTGCAAGGGTTTCGACCTCATTTTCTTCATCGGGTAGGAATTCATGCAGCGGCGGATCCAGTAACCGTACCGTCACAGGCAATCCTTCCATTGCTTCAAAAATATCGATAAAATCCTGACGTTGATATGGTAGTAGATTTTTCAAAGCACTTCGACGTTCTTCTTCACTCTCGGAGATAATCATTCGACGCATTTCACGGATTCGTTCTTCTCCAAAGAACATGTGCTCGGTACGAGCCAGTCCAATTCCCTGTGCTCCGTATTCCTGAGCGCGAAGAGCATCTTCCGGTGTATCGGCATTTGTACGCACCTTCATATCACGGAATTCATCTACCCAGGTCATAAAGGTGCGGAAGTTCTCCCCAAACTGGGGGGCTTCCACCTCTTTCTTTCCATGAATTACCGTCCCGCGTGCGCCGTCAATTGAAATCCAATCGCCCGCTTTAACGGTCACATCACCGGCCGTAAATTGCTGTTTATCATAATCAATAGTAATGCTATCACAGCCAGCCACACAGGGTTTACCCCAACCACGGGCTACGACCGCAGCGTGACTTGTCATACCTCCGCGCGATGTAAGGATACCTTCAGCAGCCGACATTCCCCCTACATCTTCGGGACTTGTTTCGATACGAACCAATATTACCGGATTTCCCTTACTATGCTCTTCTTCGGCCGTATCAGAATCAAAAACGACTTTACCCACCGCAGCACCGGGCGATGCGGGTAATCCTTCTCCAAGAATATCGTTTTCATCAATTTCATCTTCCTTGAGTTGTGGGTGTAACAGTTGATCCAAATGACCGGGCTCCACCAAGTTTGCTACGGCTTTATCTTTCTCCAGAATACCTTCATCCACCATATCAATGGCAATTTTAACCGCCGCAGCACCTGTCCGTTTACCATTTCGTGTTTGCAGGATAAACAGGTCGCCCTGCTGTACCGTAAATTCAATATCTTGCATATCCTGGTAATGCTCTTCCAACTGATTTGTCAACTCAAGTAACTCATCATACGAATCAGGCATTACCTCTTTAAGCTCATTAATATCCCGCGGTGTGCGAATACCCGCTACCACATCTTCGCCTTGGGCATTAATCAAGAATTCACCGTAGAGCTCATTGTTTCCATCAGAAGGATTGCGCGTAAAACAAACGCCTGTGGCACTATCATCTCCCATATTTCCATACACCATTGCCTGTACATTCACAGCCGTACCCAACAAACCGGTGATTTTATTTATTCGACGATATTTAATGGCTCGCTTGGCGTTCCAAGAACCAAAAACACCGTTTATTGAGAGTCTCAGCTGATCATCAGGATCTTGAGGAAAATCTTCTCCCGTATTCTCTTCATATACTTTTTTATATCGATCGACCAATTCTTTCAGATCAGCTACGTCCAGCTGCGTATCCAGCTCTACACTTTTCTCATCCTTTAACTTCTGGAGGGCATGCTCAAACTTCTCGTGAGCTACCCCCATCACAACATCACCAAACATATCAATAAAGCGGCGATAACAATCGTAGGCAAATCGCTCATTACCGGTTTTTTCAGCTAGTCCCTGCACGGACTGATCTGTTAACCCCAAATTTAAGACCGTATCCATCATTCCCGGCATAGAAATAGCTGCTCCCGAACGAACTGAAACCAACAACGGATCTTTGGGATCGCCAAACTGAAGGTTCATTAATTCTTCTAAGTGATAAACACTTTCTTTTATTTCCGCTTCTAGTCCATCAGGCCATTGGCCATCATGCTCATTATAATATTTACAGACTTTAGTAGATATCGTAAAGCCCGGTGGGATAGGCATGCCAATACTACTCATTTCAGCAAGGTTTGCTCCCTTTCCCCCAAGCAACTCTTTCATTGATTTGTCTCCTTCTGCTGTACCACCGCCAAACGTAAACACTTGGTTCTGAGCATCCATAAAGTCACCTACACTGTTTTTGAGAACGAGCGGGCAGATGTTTTTCTATTTAAATATTTATCGAAACACATTGCCACATTACGTAGAAAAAGTCGACCGCGCTCGGTTATTGTAATTTTAGTATTTGATACTTCAACAAATCCATCGGCCTGTAACTCGGACAAGCGCTCAAGACTGCTACTAAAATAGTCCTCAAAAACTATGCCCCATTTTTCCTCAATTTCATCAAATGAAAGCCCCCTCTTGCACATGATTTGCATTATTACATGATGTCGTAACCTATCATCTTTGCAAAGTTGCAATACTTTGGCCACCGGACTCTCATTTTTGTCTAACCTCTTATAATATTCACCGAGTTCCTTGGTATTTTGCCAATAATAATTACCTACGTTTGAAATACCTGACATCCCAAAAGCATAGAGATCCGCGCCGGCTAAGGTACTATATCCCTGGAAATTGCGCTGTAAAGTACCGTTATCCATAGCTCGGGAAAGCTCTTCATCTTTTCGCGAAAAGTGATCCATCCCAATAAAGCGATAACCATTATCTGTCAGATGTGAAATGCTAAGCTGCAACATAGACAACTTCTCATCTGTTGTAGGCATATCTTCCTCATTGAGCAACTTTTGGGCTGGCATCATGCTGGGAATATGTGCATAACTGTATACAGCCAATCGATCCGGCATCAAGCTGATAACATCATCCATCGTTTTGCGAAATGTATCGAGCGTCTGAAGGGGTAATCCATAGATCAAGTCAAAATTAATGGAATTGATACCGGCATCTCGCAACCATTGGGTAACTTGCTCAGTTTGTTCAAAGGGTTGAATACGATGAATAGCTTGCTGTACTTCTTCATTCGTATCTTGTACACCCAGTGAAGCCCGATTACAACCAATATCTGCCAACGTTTGGATATGCTCTTGGGTACATTTACGCGGATCGATCTCTACCCCAAATTCTGTTTGGCCCGTTAAGTTAAATCGACTTTGAATAGCCTTGCCAAGCCGCTGAAGCTGATTGGGCTTCAAGAAGGTAGGCGTGCCTCCACCAAAGTGGATCTGTACTACTTCCGAATCAGGATGCAATATTCCAGCTACCTGATCCATTTCCTTTTCAAGGTATTCAAGGTAGAGATCTCCGCGATCCTGGTCCTTGGTAATCACTTTTGTACAACCGCAGTACCAGCAAAGTGAGAAACAAAACGGAATGTGAAAATAGAGTGATACGGGGTGCGGATCGGCATTACGCTCGACCAAATATTGATGCAGTGACGCAACATCTTCCTCATTGGCTTCCTGAAACTGCACGGCCGTAGGATACGAGGTATACCGCGGTCCCTGAACATTGTATTTCTTTATGAGATCGAGACTGACTTCTTCCATAATATTTTGTTTCCATAGATTCTCACTGATAAAACTCAACATTCAGTAAGATCCGTTGCAATGCTTAAAAATCTTTCTTTTCAAACTGTCGTTGACTTCTCCAAAGTGGGATGCCGAGCCAAAGCATAAGACAACTTAATGCAACACCAACCCCCATCATACTGCCAAAAAAGCGGTTAAATACCGCGCCGGTATATCCCATTAATGCAGAAATATCAAATTCCAAAAGTACCGTTATACGAGCCAAGTCGATGGGATTAGCCAAAGCCATAGCCAGCATTGGTTTTTCAATGGGATAATCTCCAAATGTAAACACAGCAAGTAGAACCAAACCATCATAGAGTACAGCCAAAAAGAGCCAGCTTACCAGGGCAAAGCCGAGTCCCTTAACACGATCCTCAAAAAATTTGAGTCCAAACCAGAATCCAATTCCGGTAAACAACAGGGTTAATGCGATACCGAGCATCAGAATCAGTAATATTGATTGCAGATTAGCTGTAAGAATCATGCCCGTATAAATCATGGGCAGTGCAGTTCCTATGGTAAATGCCAATGCCAACGGAATCGCCAATCCTCCGAATAATCCCCAGAAAAGGGAAGCACGATCAATCGGTTGAGCCAATAACAACTCGGTGAATTCACGCGACTGATACAGATATAGAGCGCCATAAATCATCCCTACAAGAGGAATGAGTAATAGCATAATATTTGAAATACTGAGCATAGCTTTGGGACCGGCATTACCGAATCGAATCATCGCGTCGGCGATAAGCAGGTAAATAAGTCCATAACCCACAATCCATTTTCCGCGAAGCAGATCTTTCCATTGATATCTTAAAATAGTCAGTGTTTTCATGCTGCTGTTTCCTCCATCATTTTTGCCACGGCACCTTCAAGCCGCTGTTCTTGTTGCCGTTCCATGAGCTCGTGCATCGGGCCATCATACCGAATATTTCCTTCTACCATAAAGATCAGGTGATCGGTCAGTTCTTCAATCTCACTCATAATATGTGAGGTCAATAATACCGTTTTACCCTTTTCTTTTTCTTCGTGCACCAATCTTTTAAACTGTACGCTCGACTTAGGATCAAGGCCGGCGGTAGGTTCATCAAAAATCAGTATTTCCGGATCGAACATCATCGCCAGAATTGCCCCTACTTTTTGACGCATTCCTCCGGAGAGGGCTCGCATTCGCTTGTCAATTTCATTATCAAGTTCAAAATATTCGAGCAGTTCCCGATCACGATTCGTATCGCTATCTCGCATATTCTTAATAAACTGAAAGAGTTCACCTATGGTCATATTTTCGGGATAACGGGCAATTTGAGGCATATAACCAATTTTATTGCGATATTGCCACTCTCCGTTTATCGATTTTCCATCAACCAGAATATCCCCGGAAGTGGGTTTCACCAATCCCAATAGTGATTTAATTGTTGTCGTTTTTCCCGATCCATTGGGACCAACAATACCGGTAGCCTGACCGGCCGGAATTTTTAAATCCAGCTCGTTCAATACCGTACGGGGACCAAAATCTTTACGTAATTTTTTTATTGAAATCATAGCACAGGTTCCATTTGCGGTTTAGAATCAAGGAGCGTTTCCGGGGTAAGTACCGGCATAAATTTTTCAGCGGCATCCAGAAGATCGACCAACAGGCTACGCAGCAGTAATAGCGACTGCGGCTGTTTTTCTACCAATATGGAGAACAGGCGTACCGGACGATGGGGTACATCCCCTACTCCGTCACGATTCAAATCATATCCCTCATATTGACTCCAGTAATTCTTGTCAAAATTATTGCTGTAGTTCATTCTACTATTTGTTGATACCTCAAAAGAGTTAGCAACAAAGTTATTCTTGTGAAATTGGTTATCTGTTGAATTTGCCATCAGCTGAACAGCCCAGCCATTTTGGATAAACTCATTTCCTTGTACATTATTACGACTGGAAGCCTCCATATAGAGCCCCACTGAGTTATTCGTAAAGGTATTCCCGGTAATTTGGCTTCTGTTAATCTCCTTCAACAACATGCCATAGGCCGACGACCCCCAGTTATCAGCAAAGTGATTATCAACAATTTCTACGTTTGAAGTATACATTACGGCTACTCCGCCGCCGTTGTCGCGAAAGGTATTGCGCTCGTAGCGACAGTGGTCCGAATACATAAAGTGAATACCGTAGCGGATGTTATTTTCGCTTTCATTTCCGGCAATAAAAGCTCCTTCGACAAACTCAAAATAGAGTCCATCACGGTGACCGGCCACATAGTTATCCAAAATCTCTACGTCTTTGGTATACCAGAGGTGAATACCATTCCCGGAATTCGTCTCTCGCTTTCGAGAAGCCGTAATATGATTATTTTTTAAAACAGTCCCTTTCGACTTAGCAAGGTAAATTCCAAAGAAGTTATCAACCAGCTTTGTACCTTCGATGCGTACATTATGTGCTCCTTCAACAACGATTCCGGCATAATCATCCATAAAACCGGCCTTGCTGTTATGAACTTCAATATTTTCAATCACCGTACTGTCAGCCTCCACGACTACAACAAAACCCTGATTATCGCCGTCGATTACAGCATTATCCGTACCCAATAATGTGATTCGCTTATTTATTCGGATATCATATTCCACATACCGTCCTTCTTTAACAAACACAGTATCGCCCGGTTGTGCTTGATTAATACCATCCTGTACAGAAGTGATTTCACCATCTTGGGAGACAGTTATTTGGGTTGCTACCGTCTTCTGGGTCTGAAGCAATAGCATCAATCCCACAAATAGTATGGTTGTTATTATTTTTAATCGCATAGCCTCAATCCTTTATCCTTATTCTATAAATTTTCAGTACCAATGTGCAGCTTTTGTACTACATTTCCGTTTGGGATACCTCCTCCCATTTCAATAATTGTCCCGGCCGTTCACTTAAGTGCTGTTGTGCTTCCTGTTTGGACGGAAAGCCCAACAGTGATTCGCCCATAGGACTATTTACTACGTCGCTTTTTACAAACTGTGCCTCTTTGGCTTTAAGCCAGTTACCCGGCTTACTATAATCATTCACATACATGATTGCTCCATGCAGCTCATCATCATTCTCTCTTTGATAGACTGCCATACATTCAATAGCATCAAATTTTACCACCTTCCCTTTCTCTGTTACAATTTGGGAAGCGAACTGCTCATCCGTTATCATCATTTTACAATGTGCACATTCGTCGCTACCGTAGTGAATTACTCCAGGTTTTTGGCTGCATCCGGCAAAAAACAGCATCAATATGCCTACAACAAATACTGTTTTAATCGTAGTCATAATTATACTTCGCTTAAGCGGCTTTAGAGTGTACATTTTGCTGAGATTTATTGTTTCCATCATCTGCACCATCACCTTTGCTTTTCCACCAAATACTCCCGGCAATAGCCATTGAAACAAGAGAAATATAGAAGCCAATATGAGGAAGCGAGGTGGCATTAATATTCAACAACTGTTTGCTTCCGATAAGCGGTGGCTGATACGTCATACCCGGTACTTTAATCGGGGCATTGGGATTTAAATTATGCCCGTAATCATATCCCCAGATATAAAAGTCTACCAGCCCGGCGATGGCAAATAACACAAATAAGCCTATCCAAAATAAAATCCATTTATGATTACCTATTCCCGCAATTACTAACCCGCTGATAATCAAGAAGCCAAATATATATGGCATTATTTTAAGCTCAGGGATAGAGTCAGGATTAATTTCTTTCATCCCTATATAGTGATTCAATCCGTTAATGTTCTGCAAATCGTTTTTCTCTTTACCCTCAATGGTATCCACGCTAATATTCATACCAATGCCTTCAGGGTATTGTGGGGCATCCATGCTAATGCTCCAAATGGGAACGAAATAAACTCCTATAAGCATTAGTGCAGCAACCGCCATCAAAATCCTTTTCTGCTTATCCATAACATTCAAAATTTAAAATTTACATTCTATTGAGATAAGAAGAGAGGAGGCTTCACCCTCCTCTCCCCAAGGATTGAGGTCACTTACTGACCTGTGCTATAAGAGATCGGTGTATCTGAATTTTCTGGTGATACCCGTACATAACCCTGCATCTCCTGGTGCAGAGCTGAACAGAAGTCGGTGCAATAGAATGGGAAAACGCCTACTTTTTTAGGCTCCCATTTTAATGTCATCGTTTCGCCCGGCATAACAAGAAGCTCGGCATTGTTAGCACCTTTCATTGCAAAACCGTGGGGCACATCCCAGTCCTGCTCAAGGTTTGTAACGTGGAAGTACACTTCGTCACCCACTTTAATACCTTCGATATTATCGGGGGCAAAGTGGCTTCGGATGGTCGTCATGTATACATGAACTTCATTTCCATCACGAACAACCTTGGTTTCTTTCTCACTTTTAGCAGCATGAGGATGGTTATTGTCCTCGATTTCGTAGAATCGTTTTTGATTCTTTTTGACTTTTTCGGCTGCAATACCCTGCGCGTAGTGGGGCTCACCCTCCGTTGGGAAATCAAGAAGCAACTGCATCTTTTCACCGGAGATATCAATCAGCTGTGCCGAGTGGAACATCTCTGGTCCTGTTGGCAAGTACCGATCTTTGGTAATCTTATTTAGGGCTACCAAATATTTGCCGGCAGGCTTTTGACTGTCACCGCCTGGAATCATCAAGTGTCCCGGTGAGTAATACACGTCGATACGGTCAATTACTTCGAGTGTCTCAACATCCCACTTCACAATTTCTGAAGAAATAAATGCTGTCGTATAGGCATTTCCGCGATCATCAAACTCGGTGTGTAGCGGCCCCAATCCTGGATTTTCTACTTCTCCATGGAGAATAGAATCGTAATTCAAGACCGGAATACCCTGCTCTTCACCTTCGAAATCTTCGTTTTCAATTGCTTCCTGCATTTTGGCAAATGAGTGTACCGGAATAACTGTAGAAAGCTTACCGCCGGCAGCAATGTATTTTCCAGATGGATCTACATCAACGCCGTGGGGAGACTTTGGAGTAGGCAGAAAATAAACGATACCTTCCAACTTACGGGGATCGAGTACGCGTACCTCTTCAATCAGTTCGCTTTTGGCAACTCCGCCCTCTTCATGGTCGATGTAGTTGCGGTAGTGCTCCCCGGGGATCATTTCGCCTTTACCTTCCTTAGCATATTCTGCTGCTTTTTCCCAGTTAATAGCCGCAATGTAATCCTTGTCATTTTTAGAAGCGTTGATTTCTAACATGGTGTGCGCTTCCTCACTGTTATATGAGGTAAAGAACGCCCAGCCATCAGATGGACCTTTTCCTGAGTGACTTAAGTCATAATTGAATCCTGGCATTCTAATCTGGAAATCAATATTCATGTGTCCTTCATCAGAAACCTTAACAAATGAAATGGTTCCCTGGAAGTTATCTTTATAGCTATCAATGCTCACATCCATGTTCTGTAGATTATCCTCATCCATAGGCACGCTAAAGCGTGTTGCCGCAGTAACATACTCGGTATTAGGTGTTACAAACGAAGAAGCATGGTTACCTGCAGAATTTGGAATCTCAATAATCTCCTGGGTTCTAAATTCATCCAGCCCAATACGTGCAATACGCGGGGTATTGTTTTCATTGATGAAAACCCAACGTCCGTCTGTCTCACCATTGGTTTGCGAAAGCTCAGGATGGTGGGCATCGCCCCACGGTACAAAACCGTCAGTCGTTTGCAGCATCGGCTTGGTTTCCTCGTTATATCCCCAACCATTTACCGCAGCCTGTGAGAAGACCGGAATGGTAAAGATATGTCGGCCCGATGGCAGCCCGTAAACACCAAGCTGACCATTGTATCCGCCGGAAAAGAAGCCATAAAATTCATCGTGTTCTCCCGGTGCTACGTAGACCTTCTCTGCAGCGTCAGAAGAGGAACCAAACTCCCCGTTTGAGCTACATCCCATAGATAGAAAACCTATTGCTGCTACTGCCGCAAGCGGCCACAGCAAAGATTTTTTTAACAGTTTATTCATAGTATTATCCCTTTTATTGGTATTTATTTGAGGTTAATTATTGTGATTCTTGTGCCAGATACTCTACCACAGCTCGTGCCTTTTCTCTGGTTAATTGTTGATTTGTCATTCGTGTCGGATATTCTGATCCAATCGATTTTGCAACCGGGTGTTTAGCAAGCATTTCTTCCGGATTTAATATCATATTCATGACATAAGCGGGTGTTCGTGCATTCATAATACCGCCTAATGGTGGACCTACATAGCGAGTATCCAACTTGTGGCAGGCTCCACATTTCATATCAAAAACCCGCATGCCCTCTTTTGCTAACTCGGGGTCGATTTCGTCAATCGTTATTTCTTCGTCAACCGGTCCTATTCCGTTTCTTATTTCAAATTCGGTAAGCTCCTGCTTTTCTTCCTGTGAATTGGCGTTGCCCTTCTCACCATCTGAACTTTTTCCACAGCCTATCAGCAGTGCAGCCGTTAATACTATCAATCCAGTTATTTTTGATACTTGAATATTCATCATTCTTATAGTTTTAAGAGTATTTTATCTTTTATTAAAATTTGTGCAACAATTGTACCATGTTACACTTTAATCATAGATTCCAACTAAAGACCCATTAATAATTTATTGAGGCCTTTTTTAATATTACAGTTTCTAAAACCATAGGACTTTTAAACCTTTGCTTTTGCATTTACGCAAAACATTTGCTCTTCTAATTTGCACTGTTGCAATACCCAATCATCAGCCCCAGATAAATTGCCCGTCAGGTGTTATTCGTAAATCCTTCGCCTTTCCTTCCTTCGACATATCCTGCAGGCTGGTGGTTGTAAATACATCATTTATTTTATCTCGCGTACCCTCCCACATATCATGCATCGGGCAAGGTTTTTCACTTCCACAACCGGGTAATCCTAAAACACACTCAGTAAAAATACCGGGGCCATCAATAGCTTTCACGACTTCTTTCAGGGTGATTTCCCCGCCTGACTTAGAGAGCCTTACTCCCCCCTTGGGACCCTTCATAGATTCCAGGAGATCATCCGCCGTTAATTCCTGAAGTATTTTTGTTAAGAAATGGAAGGAGATATCCAGTTTTTCGCTCAATCCTTTTATTGATACATAATCTTCTCTCGATATCGACGCAAGATAGATCATCGCCCGTAGGCCATACACACATGATTTAGAGAAGATCATTTTAAATTAAGTTTTAAGACAATTTTATCTTAAATATAATCCAAGTATATACAACCTTCAACTTTTTTTGATACTTAATTTTAGATATACAATAAAAATGTGACAGTAGAAGAGAATACTATTCGCTATATCGTCGAATATACCATCGCACCGTCTCCCTCAAACGCTGTTCGAACGATTCTTGACTATCCCATCCCAGCTCTTCCTTAATTTTAGAAGCATCTATGGCATAGCGGAAATCATGCCCAGGGCGATCTTTGACGAAGGTGATCAGATTTTTGAAATCAGAGTTCGGTGCATCCCCTACTTCCTCATTTAGGATATCGCAGATCTTCTCCACCAGATCAATATTCTTCCACTCGTTATTACCTCCTATGATATAGGTTTCTCCCGATTTTCCCTCATTGAAAACCAAGTCCAGTGCGCGGCAATGTTCACGAACATAAAGCCAATCACGGACATTCTCTCCCTTTCCATAGACCGGAATATCATTTTGATTGAGCACTGTACGAATAACGGTCGGAATCAATTTTTCGTCGTGTTGATGCGGACCAAAATTATTAGAACAGTTTGTGGTCACCACATTCATTCCATAGGTATGATAATACGATCGGATAATAAAGTCACTGCCCGCCTTTGATGCTGAATAGGGTGAGTTGGGGGCGTACGGCGACTCTTCGGAGAAGGCGCCCTGCTCTCCCAGCTCCCCATAAACTTCATCAGTGGAAACGTGCAAAAATCTATTATTTTGCCACGCTTCTTCATCTTCTTTCCAAAACTGTCGACACTCTTCAATCAAATTGAACGTCCCAACCACATTCGATTGAATAAACGGCTCCGGCCCCTTGATAGAGTTGTCTACATGCGACTCAGCAGCAAGATGAAATACACCATCGGGCTTATAACTTCGTATAATATCCCGCACGGCATTGCGATCTACGATATCCAGCTTTTTAAAGGTATATCTGTTAGAATGTTTAATCTCATCAAGATATGACAAATCTGAAGCATAGCTAAGTTTGTCAATATTGAGCAATTGATAATTGGGATATTTCTCATGCAAATACAGCAGCAAATTAGATCCTATGAATCCCGCCCCACCTGTGACTAATATTTTCATTTCAAAATTTGGTTATAATTTAGACGCTTGGTTCTTATTCTCTTGTCCTGTGACGTTCAAAACAAATCTTCGTTTGTAATTTCCTGTAACCTAGGTTGATACCGATCTTTCTCAGAAATTATGGGATCGGTAACCTTCCAATCGATGTCCAGCTCGGGATCATCCCACAGCAAACCCCGTTCTCCATCCGGATAATAATAATCACTGCATTTATAGTACACCAGCGCATTATCTGACAGGACCGAAAAGCCGTGAGCAAACCCCTTTGGAATAAACATCTGGTGTTTATTTTCAGCTGAAAGTTCCATTGCGGTATGTTCCCCAAATGTGGGGGAATCCTGACGAAGATCTACCGCCACATCCAAAATAGCTCCCTCCATCACCATCAGTAATTTGTCCTGCTGGCGTTCGATCTGGTAATGCAAGCCGCGAACTGTATTTTTTTGGGATTTTGACAGGTTATCCTGAACAAAATGGACATCAATATTCTTCTCCTTCAGATATTCCTCCCGATAGGTTTCCAGAAAGAAACCCCGTTCATCCCTATATACCTCTGGTTTCAGCAGCAATACATCCGGAATGTTAGTCTCTTCAATCTCCATCTCGTTTTCAGTGTAGCTATTAAAATTTGAACGCCAATATAATGATTTGGGGATAGAATTTTACGGTAGATGATCCATCAAATTCTTTAGTCCTTTTTTCCACTCAATAATTTCACTCCCATCCAGGCCTTCAATCCTTTGGGTACTCAACTTTGAAAAATACGGACGTTTTGCCTTGGTAGAAAAAGCATCTGAGTCAACAGCCTCCAAGGAAACATCTATTCCATTCATCTCAAATATAGCCTTGGCAAAATCATACCAGCTGATCAATCCTTTAGACGTAATATGATAGGTTCCAGCGATATCCTTCCCAAGCAAATTTAGACAGTTTTTCACAACGTTTTCAGCAAAAGTAGGGCTCCCCCACTGATCATCAACAACCTGCAACTCATCGCGCTCCTGTCCAAGCTGCAGCATTGTCTTTACAAAGTTGGAGCCGAACTGCCCGCACAGCCACGATACCCGAATAATAAGATGATTTTCAGTCGTTTGGCGTATAGCCTGTTCTCCCTCCCATTTTGTCTTACCATACCAATTAACTGGATCTACCGGATGATCTTCAAGATATCCATTCGGAAATTCTCTCTTATCAAGCTTTGTACCGGGAAAAACATAATCTGTTGAATAATGCACTAATTTAAAGTCCAGCTGCTGACTTAGTTCTGCTAGGTACAACGGCGCTTCCATATTAACTTTTCGAGCCAGCTTTTTTTGATCTTCGGCTCCATCTACATCGGTATAGGCAGCACAATTGATTACTACTTCCGGTTTTTGATTACGAAACTCATCCGAAACCTCTTGGTAGTGGGTAATATCCAGATCGCTTGAGGAATATGGCAGTAACGCTATCTCATCTGAATAATCCTCATTGATTATGCGTTGCCACTCCCTGCCTAATTGTCCTGATGCCCCAAGAAGTAATACTTTCATTATGATATAGAACCAACCAAATTATTTGCTCGTTTGTATGATGAGGGCGTTCCCGCGTCGGTCCACCATCCTTCCATCACCGAAAACCTCATCGCATCTTCCTTGATGTAGTGATTATTGACATCTGTAATCTCAAGCTCCCCACGATCTGATGGCTCCAGGTCTCGAATAAAATCAAACACCCGGGCGTCATACATGTACACACCAGTTACCGCCAAATCACTTTTAGGCTGATCCGGTTTTTCTTCAATCCCCACTATTTTTTCGCCCTCTACCTCCGCGACACCAAAGCGCTCAGGATCATCTACTTCTTTGAGTAAAATCTGTGCACCGTTACCGGGATAGGAGTTTATCGCTTTGCTTAGCGAAGTCTCAAAAATATTATCCCCCAGAATCACCGTCATGGAATCATCTCCTACAAAATTCTCTGCCAGTCCCAATGCCTGGGCAATTCCACCGGCCTCATCCTGCACCTTATACGTAAACCGGCAAGCAAAATCTTTCCCCGATCCAAGCAAGTTGACCACATCACCCATATGCTCGGTACCGGTTACGATCAAAATTTCTTCAATACCTGCTCCCGTCAATTTTTCAATGGGATAATAAATCATCGGCTTATCACCCACCGGCAACAAGTGTTTATTTGTTACTTTTGTTAAGGGGTATAATCGTGATCCTGTACCGCCCGCTAAAATAATTCCTTTCATGAATGAGCCTTCTATTTAAATACAGATTAGTAAATTATAATTATAGAATGCTAAATGGAATCTAATATAGCCCCTTTTATATGATGTTTAAAGCTTTTTAATTCAATCTTTGTTACCATACTTTCTATTTTAAGATCAGTTATTATAAATAGGCAACAATATCTATCTATACGGCGGCTTGAGTAACAAAATAAATATACTATCATTTAAGGTACTAAAACTATATCGGTTTTTATTCTTACTGGTACTGCTCTGTATAAGTTCTTCGGCAGCTTTCGCCCAACAGATAACAAAAGCTACCGGAGGTATCAATATTTCCGCTGATAACGCTAATAATGGTTCATGGACAAATTTAAGCGGACCTGAAGCTAACGAAACCGCGGCGGGACAAATCTCAATAGGAACTATTAAGTTTGAAGTACCACAGGGGTTTGAATGGGATTTTAATGGAACCGCAGGGACAATACCCAGCGTCACAATTACCACTGCTGATGGTTTTGGTTCTAATCCCAAGACACAATTGGAAATCTCATATCAGCAAGATCAAAGTTCAAATAAAATACTGGTATTCGATGTAACTAAAACCAGTAATAACGGGCCACAAAGACCTGGAAAGGCCATATTTGAAAATTTTCGGCTCCGACCAACTCAGGGAAGTCCTCTCCGAACTGGAAAAATTACTAATAGTGGAAATGGTTTGCCAAGTGGTGGCACTAACTATGGAGATATAAGTACTAAGGCGGGAGCTACCACACAGGTTAGAGTGGAAACTAAAGCAGACGGAACAGGCCAGATTCTCCCAGCTCAAAACATTACAGCAGGTAATAGTGTTACGGCTTATGCAATTTCAAGAGATCAGTTTGGTAACTTTAAGCAAAATATTTCTGCCGACACTTGGTCACTCATCAACAAAAGCGGCGGTGTTGTAAATACAGATCTTTCTATATCCGGGGATGCAAAAAGCGCAGAATTTAATGCTGAAAAAGTTGGCTCTACCGACATAAGGGCTACTAAGTCAGGCTTGACATCTGTCAATTCTGAAACTCAAACCGTGGTTCCTGCTAAACCGGCAGAAATCGTCATTACAACACAACCTTCCCTATCGGTCACGGCAGGGCAATTTTTTAGCACTCAACCTGAGTTAGAAATACGAGATTCCTACGGGAACTTAGCGACAAATGATAATATTACAACTGTAACTGCTACCCGAAACAAGGGAACCGGAACCTTACAAGGTGATGTTGATATCAGAGCCGATAATGGTGTGGTTTCTTTTACAGATTTGTCGCACAATATTGCGAACACTATTAATCTCACCTTTTCAACTTCGGACCTTTCTTCGGTAACGTCAAATAATATCACCGTTAATCCCGGTCCTGCTGATGCATTAAGGTTTGTAGAACAACCGACCAATAGGTCTCCTGATGTAGCCTTAGATCCAGCTCCTTCAATTCAAATCACCGATGCCTTTGGAAATGATGTTTCATCTCAAGGTACTGATATAGAGCTTTCTATTAATTCTTCTACAGCTACTAGCCCCAGTCTTTCTGGCAATATATCATCATCTGATGCATCTGGACTTGCAACTTTTCCTAATTTATCTCTTGATGAAACAGGTACTTACACCTTGATCGCAAATAGCAATGACTTAAGTCCATCAAACCCCAGTGAAAACTTTAAAATCTTACAGCCTGGGGTTTTGGCTGATTTCAAATTCTTTGATTCTGACAGTACTCAGATTGATCCAAAAACCGCTGGCAATGCCTTTGATATCAAAATTGTGGCAGTAGATGGTAGAGGAAAAGTCCTTGACGGTAGTGACGATCTCGATCTTTATGAGGATAAGGTACTTATTCGCTCCAGCGGCAATTTACTTGCGGGTGGGGAGGACAGCACTGCAAGCTTCTCGAATGGCGTATTAAGTTCACACAGTGTCAACCTTTCAACAGCCGGCAGTATCACCTTGTCGGCAACAAATCCAGACAGTACTATAGTTGGTGTAAGCAAAGCTTTTCAAGTAAATCCTAATATAGCAAATACTGATAGCAGCCGGATTACTGTCTCAGAAGATACGCTCATTGCTAATGGGACAAGCCAATCAATCGTAGAAATAATCTTAGAAGATCAATACGGCAACGAACTTAGTTCAGGAGGCGACAATGTTACAACAAGTATATCTGGTTCTGGAACGCTGACTGGTATTAATGACAATGGTGACGGTACTTATACCGATACCTTAACTGCACCTGTAAATATAGGATCAGCAATCATTGGTAGTACCGTTAATGGACAAGATATTACCAGTGGAAATCCAACAGTTGAGTTTGTTGCCGGTCCTCTTTCAAGCTTTCGAATTGAAGATAGCGGAACCAACAACGGCACAATATCAGACCAACAGGCTGGGACTACCTTTTATATAAAAATTACCGCAAAAGATGTGAATAACAATACTATTCAAAGCTTTGATGGTACAGGAAATGCTGCAATCCTGAGTACATCGGGTAGCTTTACTAAAGGAACACAAACCGAAACATCAACCTTTATCAACGGCGTTTTATCATCACACCCTGTAACATTAAAGAATACTGGCACTACTACGATTACAGCAAGGAAAAAAGCATCCAGTGAAACAGGAACGAGCAATTCTTTTAACGTCAGTCCTGGACCTGCAAACACGAACACTTCAACGATTACTCCAGGTACTGCCTTCCTTCAACTAGGTACCAATGACAATACCACAATCACCGTTCAGCTTAAAGATGAATTTGGTAATAATCTGACGACCGGTGGCAATACAGTTACGTTATCTGATAACGGTGCCAGCTCAAGTTTATCTTCTGTAACTGACCAGAACAATGGAACCTATACTGCAACTTTGACGGCCGGTAACTCTATCGAAAATCCTGCTATCATTACTGGAACGGTAGACAATAACGTGATATCAGATGATGCAGAAATCACAATCACTGACTTCAATACGTGGACAAGTAGTGGCGGCAATAAGCCAGGAGGCGGTGGAAAACGTTCTGATTGGAGTAGTGGAAACAACTGGTCACAGGGAAATACACCTGAAACAGGACAAGTGGTAATTATTCCATCGAATCCATCGGATGGAAGTCAATTTCCAATTTTGAATAGTGATGAGGCTATAGATTTCCTGCAAATAGAAAATAATGCAACTCTAAATGTGGATCCCGGTAATACATTAACTATTAACAAAAATATATCGGGGGACGGGGCAATCATTATTGACGAGGCTTTTATAAATGTAGCAGGTGATATAACTATTGCAAACTTTAACGCAGGTTCTTCTACTGTAACACTCAATGGAACAGATGTCCAACAGATCCCAGGCTATCTATCATCGGAAGTACTTAACATCCAGAATAATATTACCTCATCAGGCCATATAGATGCGAGAACAACCACTATCGATGCTGATCAGTCTCTAACAATGGAAGCAGGATCTGAATTCTTCTCATTCGATGATATTACTATAAATGGTCAACTAATAGGAAATGAATCCACCTTTAAGTTTGGCGGTGATATTATTAACTCGGAAAATTTGTCACTAAATAATACGTCTGTAGAATTCAATGGTCAAACCAAACAAGCTATCAACGGACCTATAGATGCAAGCAAACTTATTATTAACAATCCCCAAAATGTTATTTTTAATAACAACGTGATTGTCAGCGATACATTAGATCTGGATCAGGGGATTTTGACAATAAATTCTGATAATGAACTGATCGCTAATACCAAAGTTGGCAACCTCTCTAATATTAGGATGAGACGTATCATAGGCGGTAATCAAGGCTGGCGTATGATTGCTCCCCCACTCGCATCTACCTATCAAGATTTTTTAGATGGCACAATTACACAGGGATATGAAAATTCCCAACTTGGCATCACAGGCAGTAATGGAGACAGTCTCCAACCCAATGTCTTATATTACGACGAGTCATTCCCTGGTACTGATAACCAGAGATGGCGTGCCCCTGATAATGCTACAAAATCATTAACTCCAGGACGTGGGTTATTTGTTTACTTTTTTGGCGATATAAGTGTTGATGATAGGTACAATCAACCTCTCCCAGATACACTGTCAATACAGGGAGCCGAAAATGACGGCAATGGGACCTCTTTCACGTTCCCTGTTACGTACACTGCCGATGCAGACACAGGTTTTAATATGGTAGGTAATCCTTTTGCCGCCACAATAGATTGGGATGACGGAAACTGGACTAAAGAAAACATAGATAATGTTATTTATGTCTGGGATCCATCCACAAACAGCTATAAAGACTGGAATGGCATCGATGGTTCATTAGGTGATGGTTTCATCAAGCCATTCCAAGCTTTTTGGGTTAAAGCAAACGGTAACGGTACCCCCACCTTGTCAGTTAATAAATCCTCAAAAACTACCGGTGGGACTTATTATGGCAAATCACATAAAGAGCCAGCATCTATTGGCTTCAAACTCGAGGCAGATACTCTTGAAACTGAAACATACTTAACCCTTACACCCGACGGTAGTAATGCCAAAGATCGCCGTGATGCTTATCGCCTGTTACCTTTCGAAACCAACACGTACTTGGAGCTCTACACTACCTTTGATGACGGAACCGAAATCTCCATCAATAATCTAGCACGATCATTCGGAAAAGAAATTTCAATTCCAATGCATGTAGGAGGATTCAAAGATGGCCAGCCAATTAATGGTGAATATACGCTGTCCTGGCCAAAGTTTGGCGATGTGCCCGAAGAATGGACAATCATACTGGAAGACAAGGAGAATGACGAAAGAATAAATCTGCGGAAAAATACCTTTTATAGTTTTAACTTATCACAATCCCAGAAAAAAACACCCATCAAGAATACAGTAGAGAGTTTTAAACTGGTGCGTAATCAGCAAACAGATACTAAAGCAAAATCACAGAATAAAAACAGTGCTGATGACAGTCGCTTTGTAATTCGCATTTCTCCCGGTGCCGACGGCTCGGATGTGCCTAATGAGTATTCTCTTGGTAAAAATTATCCAAACCCATTCTCTGAAAATACCACAATTGAGTATAATACTCCGGTTGAGAGTGAAGTACAAATCCACATCTACGACATACTGGGACGCAAAGTAAAAACTATTTTGGATGAACGACGTCCGGCTGATTATCACAAGATAAAATGGGCGCCCACCCAACTAGCCAGTGGGGTGTACATTGTTGTGATGCGTGCAGAAGGCAAACAGTTCTCAAAGAAAATTACGTATATCAAATAGTTACAGAGCCGAGTAATTTTCTCAAGGGAGAACTATCTTATCTCAATATTCAATGTAATTCTTTGAACTTCTTCTCTTCAAAATAATAATTGGATAGCTCCCTACCTTTAGCTGCATACAAAACATATAGTTATGTAATATATTTATTAATGGCAGTTCCTAAATTTGACGCTCAATCTAAACTATTTCAACTCGTTTAATCCCATTACAACAATTGGGATTATACCTCCAATTTTAAATGAAACTAAACTCAAGAGATATAATATTCTTGGTAGTATAATTATCACACTACTTAAGGATGAATCATTTCAGATTGGATCACATCGTATTAACTGGAATACTTCTATTACAGCAAGTAGAAGATATATTTATATAGTTAATTACCGATAAAATTATTACAAAAGAAATGCCCCTCATTAAATAGTATCCCACTCCTATTTGTAGATTAAGTGATTATAATCTACAAGAAGGCATTTGTTTATTTATATTTTAAATACATTTTAAATGTGTACGTATAAGTTAGTATAGTTTCTTCTACAGATATTCCAAACACAATACCAGTTACCCTATGGGATGCAAAATTGAGATTACATATTTCCCATTTGTAATTGCAGCAAAAATGCTTATAGCGGTATGTATATCCGTTATATTTGCCGTACCCACTGTTGCCCAAAATGTGGTTCCTGCACATGATACACTCTCAGCAGATCAAGTAAACGGCTCATTCACCACCCTTTCTGGTCCTGAAATTGAGGAATCCACACCCGGACAGTTAGAGCTAAACGAAACCATCACTTTTAAAGCTCCTACTGGCTATGAATGGGATACCGGCGGTAGTCAGCCCACCGTCACGACCAAGCCAAATAACAGTTTTGGCTTTACTCAGCTCGATCTTTCTTTTGTTTCCCGAAATGCTACAGAAATAACTTTCCGCGTTGATCAAGAAAGCGGCAGCTTCTTTTTCACCCCTTTGCCCGGTATAGCCGTTTTTGAAAACATGCGAATTAGACCCACAGAAGGCCTTCTTCCTAATGAAGGAAATATTAAAAATATAGGTACAACAGGACCCTCCGGGACTACTAATTATGGCACATTAACAATGGTAGCCGGGAATGCAGCCGGCTTGGCATTTAAGCGACAACCTTCAGACGCTACAGTCGGTGAACCTATCGCCCCTTCGGTTCAAGTCCAACTAAAAGACCAATTTGGTAACAATGTTAAAACAAGTGGCACCGCTGTTAGTATATCCCTGGCTTCTGGTACCGGTACTATTTCTGGGACATTAACCCAGACAACAAACAGCTCGGGAGTAGCAGAATTTTCCGACTTGGAAATCGACCAAACAGGGTCAAAAACAATACAAGCAAACGGATCGGGGTTAACATCTGTAACGAGCAATAGTTTTGAAATTCTTAACAGTGGAATCCTAACCAAGTTTTTAATTACTACCACAGGAGGGGACCCAATCCCTACACAGACCGCAGGACAAAGTTTTGATATACGGATAACAGCTGTTGATGGGGGTAATAATACTATTTCAAGTTTTGAAGAATCTGTTGACATTTCTTCTAACGGCAACCTATCTCAAGGTCAAGGAACGACTGCAAATTTTGTTGATGGAGTACTTTCTTCTCACTCTGTCACCTTTTCAAATACCGGTACCTTTGCCTTACTCGCTACTGAATCAGGAGGGTCAACAAGTGGGGAAAGCAACGACTTTACGGTCAATCCCGGAGCAGCAAATCCTGGAAATTCTCAAATAACAGCGGATCCGACTTCAATCCAAAATGATGGTTCCAGCACCTCAACTATTACTGTTACATTACGTGATGCGAATAATAATAAGCTAAACTCCGGCGGTGATAATGTCACTCTGAGTACTACGGCCGGTTCCCTCGGTTCCATTTCCGATAATAATGACGGTACATACACAGCAACCTTAACATCATCGACAAATGAGACCACCGCTACAATTACCGGTAACGTAAACTCCCAAACTATTTCAGATGATGCCTCCGTGATCTTCGCAGATATATTTATTTGGCAAAGTGGCTCAGGTATTTTTGGGATCGGTGACAATTGGAATCGAGCTCAAAACTGGAATCAGAATGCCGTACCAGGTCCGGGAAATGTTGTTTTAATACCTGAAAACCCTGCAAATGGTGATCAATTCCCCATTACTGATGGAGTGGATCCGTCTATCAAGTCACTTTCTATTGAAGAAAATGCAAATATCACCCTTTCTAACCAAGATACCTTGACAATCGCTAATAACCTGAGCGGTGAAGGGACTGTTAATGCTGAGTTAGGATCATATTTAAGAATAGGGCAGGATATTACCATCAGTGATTTTATCTTACCTGGTACCACAGTATCACTAAATGGTACGGCCGGTCAAGAAATAACGACTCCTCTTGAAACCGACACATTAATTATTCAAAACAATGGCGGAGGAGTAACTGCTTCAGCAAATGTTACTGCAAATAATTTGCTGGATATTAAAAACGGAGAAAGCTTGGCCATGAGCGGTAATACACTTCTGGTTTCCGGGAATATTATCGGTACCGGGTCTCTGAGTGGTTCTAATAGCACCTTCCGCTTTGGGGGAGACATCACTACCTTAAGCTCCATAGACGCCTCTTCTTCCGAAGTAATTTTTGAAGGTTCATCTGAACAGCTTTTTAACGATTCAATGACAAACATTGAAAATCTTGTTATTGATAACACTGCCGGAGTAACCGCCAATAACAACGTCAATGTTGACGAACAACTTTCGTTAACCAATGGAACGTTAACTATAGGCTCGGGATTCAGCCTCATTGCCAACAATAAAAACATCAACAACGGGAACCTTAGATTTTTGAGGGAAATTTCCGGCAGTCCCGGCTGGCGACTTCTTTCAGCCCCCGTAAATTCTACTCATGGAGATTTCCTGGATTCACTTGTCACGCAAGGCTATCCCGGTGCCTTTTACGATTCCGAGGTTGCTCCCAACGACACGTTACAGCCCAACGTTTTCTGGTACGATGAAACCTACCCCGGAACTGACAATGAGCGTTTTCGAACGCTTTCTTCTGCCAGCGCTCCTATTATCAGCGGCCGTGGATTATTTGTATATGTTTTTGGAGATGTCCCAAGCGATTCCAGGTACAACAATGCACTTCCAAGTACACTAACAATATCAGGACAGGAATTTGAAGGGACCGCAAATAAAGTCGATCTAGATGTTACCTATACCGCTGAAGCGGATACCGGATGGAATTTAGTAGGCAATCCATATGGTGCATCTATTAACTGGGATCATGCCTCGTGGACAAAAACTAATGTCAGTAGCACTATCTATGTTTGGGATCCTGATGCAAATAGTGGAAACGGTGAATATCTTTACTGGAATGGAGTCACGGGGACACTGCCAAATGGTATCATCCCCCCTTTCCAGGCTTTTTGGGTCAAAGCAGATGGAAATAACCCCACATTAAGAGTCGATAAGTCCGCGAAGACTACCGGGGGTACGTTTTACAGAAAAGATGCTGGCAAACAAACAAAGGATACCCCGATCATTGAATTTATGTTAGAGTCGCAAGAAATGAAGGCTCGGAGTCACATCATGTTTTCAGAATCCGGAAAACAGGAATGGGATGAAAAGGATGGGTATTGGCTCACGCCCCTATCAAACACTTATTTGGAACTTTATACTATTCTTGAAGATGACAGTAGGCTTTCACTCAATAATTTACCCCGCAAATTCGGAGTCCCCATAGAAATCCCAATCTTTATTGGAGGGTTTAAAGATGGCAAAGGAATTTCGGGCAGTGCCATGCTATCCTGGTCTACCAACACTCAAATCCCCGAAGGGTGGACATTAACCCTGACAGACAAAGAATCCGGGAAAACTGTTGATATGCGCGACAATCCATTCCTTCAGATTAACCTTTCATCATCAGAGGAAAAAAGAGCCCCGAATTTCAGCTATTCCGGAGTACCGGTAACAAAGGGAAAAGCAAAAAATAAGGAGGAGAATGCTCGATTTGTTTTAAAAATAAGTCCGGGATCCGATGCTACTGATATTCCTAACCAGATGAAGGTTCATCAAAACTATCCCAATCCATTTTATCCAAGCACAAAAATAGAATTCGGTCTGCCACAAAAAACCGAAGTTACCATTGAGGTTTTTGATATACTCGGACGCCGTGTTGCCTATCTTACAAATGATCAATTATATCCGGCTGGCTTCCATACCATCACTTGGACTCCCAATAACTTGGCAAGCGGTATATATCTATACCGGGTTCGTACTGAAGAGAGAGCCATTACTAAAAAAATGACCTACATTAAATAAATCCAATGTAGATTACACAGTTTTAATGGGGGATTGTCAATCAAGTTGAGTAACATTGAGTTAGAGGATTTCGAATAATCCAAAAATCGGGTAAACGTGAAAAATAAATACTCTAAGACATTAAATTTGTAACATCTGTACAATTTTATGCTCTTATGTTATACGGTGGCCGACTTAAATCCAAAGTGAGAGATAATGAATGACTATTCTGACATAATATTTTTAATGGGTGCGATGGTTATATTCTCGCTACTATCTATGAATACAAGTCGGATGTTTCAAATGAACAACCGGGTACAAATGGAAGCGGAAATTGAATATCATGCAGTATCTATTGCCCAGAATGAGATTGATAGGATAAGATGGATTGAATCAGAGTCAGCTTTTGACAACCATGTCAATAACTCTTTTCCCAAAGAGGTACCGATAGCCATTAACAATGACACACTTTTCTACGATGTGGATATGAATGTTACCGATATAAATATTTCCGGATCAAATACTACTAATAAAAAGGCCACTGTAACTGTGACAAATAAGTTTTTAAAAACCAATAATACTGGTGTAAAGTTACAGTTTATTAAAAGCTTTACTAACTGAGGGGGGATATATATGAATTTTGGCATTACAACCAGTTTTATAGTCGGCGGACTTTTACTTTTGGCAATGCTTCATCTAAATAGTCAAGTACTCCAAAATTCAGCGGAAATTACGCTAAATGCTAAAGATAAATCTGAGGTTGAAACTATACGTCAAATTATAACCCAAGATATAAAGCGAATTGGGTTTGGGAATAACAGTAGCATAGCAACATTTAATCCACCACACTTTATCAACTTCAGAGCAGACGTATACGGACAAGGAACATCACAAATAATTTGGCATTTCCAAGAGAACGTACAGGTCAATAAAACAACCAATCCCGATGACCGTATTCTCAAACGAAATGGTCCAATTGATTCTTCAGGCGGATCCAAGCCAACAAATTTTCATGTCGTTGACTTTTCAATGACCGGTTACAGTGATGCTCAAGGTACGAATATTACAACCGATAGAAATGAGATTAGAAGTATTCGTGTAAAAATTGTAACCGAATCACCGGAACCATTGAACGGGGCAAATGGACAAAATTACTACCCACGAACAGTTTGGGAAAAACTTATTGTGCCCACCAATCTGCAGTTTGGCAACTCTAATTAATCACATCAATTATGGGACGAGGACTACTTATACTTGTTTCAGGCTTAGTCATTATTGTGGGCTTGGTACAACATTCAATCAGTAACAGAATCATAGCAATTCCTGAGCGAACCGCTGACTACCATCAGGAAACTGATGTACAAAACGTTGCAAACAGTGTTTTGGAATACGGCATGCGAGAACTCAATAATAATCAGCAGTGGAATGCTGGTCTTTCAGAAAGTGATTTCATGGGAGCAGAGGCTACACTGCAAGTATTTAATTTTCAGGATTTTGTTAATAATAATCCCAACATCCCGGCCGATCACGATATCCAAAACTGGAATCAATGGGATCTCCTACTCGTAAGTACAGCAGAAACAAATAGTACTAGTGCAGTGGTGGAAGCCCATATTACTCAGGATTCATTTTCTCGCTTTGCTTTTTTTAGCAATGACGAAAACGGTGTTTATTTTACAAGTACAGATGTTGTAAATGGTGCTGTCCATACCAATGGCACCCTTAACTTCTCCGGCACACCTACCTTCAATGGCCCCGTCAGCAGTCCCAATATGTGGAACGGAACCGCCAACCCTCAATTTAACGGCAGCACTAATTTTTCAGCTCAACAAATTGCACTTCCAGACAATAGTCAGACCGACCAACTTCGCAACCAGGCACAAAACGGGGGATTATCGTTTAACACAAATATTAATGTTATTTTTAATAACGATGGTACGGTCAATATTTCAGAAAATGGAAACCCACCCGTAAATTATGATTTAAATAATTCGAATGGACTTATTTCTTCTTCCGGTACCGTAACAGTTCAAGGCACTGTAAATGGACAGGCTACGATCCACTCCTCCAGTGAAGTCCGCATTTCGGGAGATATTAGGTATCAAGATTCTGGACAAAACTCATCGGATGTATTGGGAATTGTAAGTCAAGGTAATATTATAGTAAATCAGAATGCTCACAGATCTTCCGGCAACCAAAACCTAACCATTCATGCATCCATGATGGCAATAGGGGAAGATAATTCATTCCAACTTGCAGGATATAATGATGGTACGGTACGTGGTACGTTAAATTTATTGGGAGGTATTCAGCAAGATACTCGTGGTCCTGTAGGGCTATTTCGAAGAACTTGGGGAGGGGGCTCAGTTTTAACATCAGGTTTTGCAAAAAACTATACGTTTGATACCCGTTTAGGCCAAATGAATCCTCCCTTTTATCCACGGCAAAGTACCTTTTCAGTACAGTATATCAAAGAAAAGCCTGTTGAGTTCTTATAAAAATACTTCTCATCTTATCAAGACTATAAAAGAATTGTCAGCACTATTTCATACACAGATTCTGTTAACAAAAACAATTGGTATTCAATGATTAAGCGTACAATAGGTCTTCTTTTTATTGTAATGGCTGCATTAACTTTTAATAGTTATGGGCAGGCTAAAATCACATTTAAGGTAAACTTAACCCCCCAGCTTGAGGATAGTGTTTTCATCCCTGACAGAGATCAAATATACCTTAAGGGAAATGTGTTTCCTCTTTCATCATCACAAAAAGTCTATATGAAAGATACGGCCCCGGTTGACAGCGTCTATGAAGCCACTGTCAACTTCCCCTCCTCCGCAAGTGGTAAACGGTTGAACTATAATTTTTATATCCGAACTCCTGACCAAACGATGACTGAGCAAATGCAGCGACAATTAGGAATAGGATCAAAAGATGTGGAACTGAATTCAACTTATTTTAACAGGTTTGCATGGTAAACTGCAGCTAAGCCATACGATCTTAAAAAAAGTTAACCCCCGTTAAATTCATATAATATTTAACGATTCTAATCCAATGCAGAGGAACCTCTCCTCTGCATTTTTTATTTTGTATATACACTAAACAAAGAACGGGCATTTAGGCTTATGTCAATTTTTTAAATATCTTGACCCAGAAGGCTCTATACTCCAAAAGATGACTAAAATAAATATCTCAACACTTGCTCTGTTATTCGTTGCTTTACTCCTTGGCCCTCCGAGTTCGTTGCTCGCGCAACAAAATGGGACGGATGTGAATATTAATGTATCCGCCCGGGTAATCAGCAGTATCGAGATGATTACAATAAATTCGATGAAGCTATCAGAAGTTGAAGTTGAGAATAATCGGATTAGTATTAATCCCCAGAATAGTTCGAATGCCGGAAAAATGATCGCTATCGGAAATCCCAATTCCGAAATTCGAATAAGTTACCTTGAACAGCGTGAACTCACACATCCTCAGGGATCTGAAACACTAATTTTCAATTATGAGGTAGCCGGCAATACCGAAGATGACCAATCATCGGCAGAAATATTACATCGGGAAAACCGTGATTTTGAATTTAATGAGAATGGCCGTTTCTATCTTTGGATCGGAGGCAGCGTCGATATTTCAACAGCCAGTCCCGGCAATTATCAAGGTGAATTCACCGTAGATATTGAGTATATATAGTCATGAAGAATTTTTTGTTCTACATATCCCTGTTATTTCTCATTCCATCAGCGGGGTATGGACAAATAAATTTTAGTGCTTACGCTGACTATGGCCTTGAAATTATTAATACGCCACAGGATCTCGATTTTAATCAAGTAGGTCCTATAATTGCTGACGGCAGTACCTACTCCCTTGATGTGCATGAAGGTAATTATTCGCTTGTTGAAATCATCGGTGTAAAATACCTGGATATTTATGTGGACGTGTCTGCCGAAGACTTAACCGGTAATAACACCGGAGAAACCATTGAGTTTACCCTGAATGCCGCCTACAGCAACCAGTTGGGAGACCTAAAGAATCCGGCCAGTGTGAGCCTGAAATATATCAATGTAGCTAATAATGCTTTCAATATTCGAGTCCCTGTACTGGAACGCCAAAGCCAGCCCCCGAATCCCCCACCGACTCCCCCTACCAAGGCCACTGATTTAGATCCGAAATCGGATTATTCCAATCCACTTTATGAAACGTTTTATCTTTATCTTTATGGCGATATAGTTGTTCCTAATGGCACCGCTGCCGATACCTATACCGGTACAGTCACAATTACCATTAGCTATGATTAATCTCAACAGGGTTAAATCTGCATTACCCCAACCATTTCTTCTCACAGTTATTCTGTTCGTGATTGGCAGTTTAAATGCTCAAGCACAGTTTATCGATCTTCAGCTGAATATTGATTCGAGAATAACGGCACAAACCGAACAGCCTCTCGAATTTGGGACGATTATGAGCAACAGCGGTAGACACATGATTGAGTTGGGTAGTCCCAATATGGGTGTTTTCAGTATTACTGCTCTCGAAAATCAGAACCTTCTGTTAACACTGGATAAACCCACTGAGCTTCGCCACCAGAATCCCGGTATTGATGATACCATTCCAATGGAACTGTTTTCCCGATACGCCTATTCCACGCGTAACTACGAAAACTCCTATCCCCTTCCGGAAACAGTCAACAGTATCCAGGTAGAACCTAATCCAGAGCCCGGACCGTGGAATTCCATTTATATTTTTATGTATGGTTCAGTGGATGTCGGCAATATCCGGGATGGCACCTATGCCAACGAAATTGTGCTCAGTGTGATATATATTTAGTAATTAATAATGGAATAACAGATTCCACCTCTTCCCCCATTCGGTCGGAATGATATATCTAATAATTATTCTTGGAATATAGTTGGCATATTCTGTTGTCACCTACTAATACACTATTTCCTTCCAATCCCCCGATACAACAGTAATATTAATGATTTATAATTTGTGAAGGGACCGCCATCTGTTAGTTTTAGGAGCAGATAACAGGGCTCTTAAAATGACTTATTTACCACGTATTTATTTCTTGATATCATCTACACCAATAGTTTTCTGCAGTGGTGTACAAAGAGACAAAACACAAAAAAGATTAAGGGTCATTAATGCAGATTAAAAGGTTCTTAATTAATAGAACTTAATTTTAAGGCTCTCAGAAACTCCTTAAGTTTTAAGTGAACAAAAGAAACTAAACGGTTATTACTCGCAACAAAAAACAACTATTATGAAACGGTCAATATCTCTACTCTCGGTTTTAGCTTTCGTCTTGGCGTTCAGCGGAAGTGTTTATGCACAGAATGATGTAGTAAATACGTATGCTAATGTAATTCAGGATGTAAGTTACGCAACACAAACAGATCTCAACTTTGGAGATTTTGAAACATCTTTCACTTCAGGATCTGCAACCATTGATCCTCTTAATGCTTCTAACGATAGTGGGGTCAACGGTACAAGAGGAGCAACAGATGGTTATAGTGCCGGCAAGGTTTTTATTTCTGGTGCAAGTGATCAATCTGTTACCGTAGATTTAAACGCATCAACTATACAATTAACCCCACAGTCAGGTGGCTCGAGTGATTATTTTACGCTCAATCCAATAACAATGTCACATACTACAGGGCAAAATAGTTCTAACTCCGGTGGCAACAACCTGCCAGATGGTGGACAAGTTGACCTTGATAGCAGTGGTGATGCCACTGTTTGGATTGGCGGTGACTTGACCCCAACAGATGATGATGGTGGCGGAATGAGTGCCGTTCAATATGCAAATGAATCTGACCTTACCTTGACAATTAACTACACGTTTTAAATCGTCGTTATTTACTGTCTTTGACATTATAAAGCTTCAGGGTCCGAAATTTGCCCTGAAGCTTTTTTTATACAAATTAACTTTCTATATATTGTAGCTATCTTATCGGGATCAAATATTATCAATCATGAAATTATTAGCATCTACCGACTTTAAAAAAGCTGCAATATTCTTTTGTCTTTGTTTTAGTTTCCTTTTAGCCAGTCAATCATTTGCCCAGGTTAGCATCGCTCCCACTTCGTTATTCTTTGACAACCAAAGCAGGTTTGGATCGCTGACTATTAGTAACAGTGGCGATCAGGCACAGGAAATTTCAATAAGCACAGAGTTTGGCTATCCAACAACACGAGATGGTCAGCTTATGATCGTCAACGATTCTACTTTGGCCGAAACAAAATCTATTGCCGACTGGGTAAAAATATTCCCGCAAAATTTTACCCTCCAGCCCAACCAGCGCCAAACCGTTCGTTTTGTTGCACGTCCACCCAACAACCTTGATCCCGGTGGATATTGGTCTCGCGTTAAGATTCAGTCCAACCCTGTTTCCCCGCCTATAGAATCCGTGGAAGAAAATCAGGTGGGAGCTCAAATTAATTTGGTCGTCAACCAGGTTATCGCTGCTCACTATCGTACTCAAAAAGCTCAAACAAGTGTAGAGGTTTCTTCAGTCGATTTTACCCAAGCAGATAACACCGGTCAAATTGCAGTTACGATGGAACAAACCGGTAATGCTCCTTTTGTGGGATCACTCAGCGTGCGGGTTTCTAATGAGAACGGCGATACGGTATATGAAAATACCACCACGAATTCGGTCTATACCTCTATTACACGGAGTTTCAATATAGATCTTTCGGATCTCAATCCCGGCCAGTACACCGTCTCCGGTGAAATTACATCACAGCGGCGTGATATTAGCCAAGATGATCTTTTACAAATAGAACCTGTATCATTCGAAAAGCAAATTACGGTTGAGTGAGCAACAAATGGCTTTCCATTAAGACATTTACAATTTCGGCAACAGTTTGGCTTCTGTTTGCCCTTGCATCAGTAGCTCCGGCTCAGCAAAACGGGAATGGTAATGGCACCGAAGTCTATCTTACCTTTCAATATCAAGGGGTTGTCAGTAATTATGTTACCGCCTATTATAAAGATGATCAGTTTTATCTGCCTGTCAGCGAGCTGTTTTCTCTTCTTGAAATAAATCACACGGTAGACCAGGGAAAGCTCACTATTTCCGGAGTATATCTTGGCGAAACCCAATATCAGATTAATTTTAACAATCAAATTGTCGAAGCCGGCGATACGGAGCTTCAGCTGCAAGCCGATGACTTCCTCATAAAAGAGATAGACTACTTTTTAAAACCGGAAGTTTTTGAACAGCTATTTGGCCTTCGCTTCTCCACTAATTTTAATGCGCTTACGCTCGATCTGGAGACCTCAGATAAGATGCCTGTAGTGTCCGCCTACGAGCGTGAACAGGAACGTAAACAACTGGACCGCGAACAGCCCCTTTTCGATCGCAGTTACTATCCCCTGCAATATGATCGCAACTATCAAACGCTTAACGGGGCTTTCCTCGACTACAATCTATCTACCCTTTACTCTAACAACTCACAAATGTTTACGTTTAGCAACAGCCTTGGTGCTGAGGTGCTGGCCGGTGATGTGCAGGGAAATATTTTTGGGGCTTTTTCAGATCAGCAAAGTCAATTTACAACACAGGGACTACGCTGGCGCTATGTTCAGCGAGACAACAACTATTTTAGCAACATCATTGCCGGACAAACCAACTCCGAAGGAATAAGCAGCAGAGCTATTACCGGAGTAAAAATATCCAATAAACCCATAGAACCGCGTCGGCTTTTTGATCGATACCCCATTGAAGGGAATGTGCCGGCACAATCGGAGGTCGAATTATATCTCAATAACCGCTTAATTGATTTTCAGGAAGCTGATGAGTCCGGCAACTACCGGTTTTTGGTTCCCCTTACTTATGGCAGCACTGATTACTCCGTTCAGGTTTACACTCCTTCCGGACAGACCATACAGCGGAGTTCTCGTATTCAAGTACCTTTTGATTATCTCCCCCCGGGAGAAGTGGATTACAGTATTAGTGCCGGCCGGCTTCAGAATCCCATACTGGGTTCAACAGAGCGCGGATACATGGGAGAGGCAAGCCTTTCAGCGGGTATCACCGACTGGCTAACAGCTACAGGGTCTACCGAATACTTAACCGACTACCACAGCTCACTTCCTTCTTTTACCAGCACACTGAACGCACGTCTGTTTTCAAAATATCTTGTTAGTGCCAGTGCCAACTCTGAAAACTTTTATCGTTTTTCTTCAAGCGTAGTTTACAGTAGCGGAGCCAGCTGGAATTTGTCATATGATTACAATCCCGGGGATAGTCAGCTTTATAACACGGGAGGGAGCGATCATCTGGGCAGAGTATCTCTTTTTACTCCCTTTCAAATTGGAGAACTTCCCCTTAATATTCGATGGTCTTCAACATATCAAACGAGAGGTACAACCAAGCTTATTCGTTACCGTGCCGACTTAAGTTCAAGGCTGGGCCGTCTAAATGTTCGGTTTGGGTATCAGGATCAACAATCCGGAGATATCCGTTGGCAGGCAACAACCTCCTCGCGAATTACCAATTCCTACACATACTCATTAGGCCGATACAACGACATTCCGGGCTTTCTTCGCGGAATATTTATTCGCGGACAGCTTTCATACCTACCGGTTATCAAAGAGTTGGAAGAAATGGAATTCCAGCTATCAAGGGATCTTTTTGAAACCGGGCGGCTGCAATTAACCTATGGCCGTAACTTCATAGGGGCATTTAATTCCCTGAGTCTTAACCTGACTATCGACTTTAATAAAGTACGCAGCAATACTTCCGCACGAACCACCGGATCACAAATTGCCATCAATCAAAGCCTTCGCGGATCAATAGGATATGATTCCTATGGCAATCAATTGTTGTTTAATAATCGCCAACAGGTGGGACAGGCTGGAGCAGCAGTTCGTTTATTTGTGGACAATAATAATGATGGAGAGTACCAAGACAGCACTGATAAGATCATTTCGGATCCCGCGGTACGCATGAACCGGGCCGGTGGTCAAACTAATATCAACAATGGTATCAATTATGTTTCACAGCTGCTTCCCTACTATCGTTATGATCTTGAGATTAACAAAGGAGCTTTAAGTAATCCCCTCTTAGTTCCGAACGTTCAAAATTTTTCGATCGTTACCGATCCAAATCAATATAAAACAATCGAGATCCCTTTTTATCAATCAGGTGTTATATCCGGACGAGTAGACCGCAAAAGGGATGGCGAACTCGAAGGGCTGAGCGGAGTACGTTTATATTTAGAATCAAATTATGATGAAGAGTCAAAACGGGATCCATTTAGTAAAGAAATGCGCACATTTTCCGACGGTTCCTTTTATACTTACGAGGTCCCACCCGGAAAGTATCACCTGTTCATTGATCCTAACCAATTAGACTTTTTGCAAGCAGAGGCCAAACCGGACACCATGGATATTGAAGTTGAATCACTTGCAGAAGGGGATTTTATAGAAGGACTAAGTTTTGTTGTTACTTCAAAAAGTGATACCACTGATGATTTAGAAGAATCTGAGGATATTTCAGCCCAGACTACTGCATCTACCCAAACGGCCGAAGAGAAATCCGATCAAAACTTATATTACAAAATTCAGCTTGCCAGTTATAAAACCGAACAAAAAGCCAAGCGTATTGCTTTAGAAGCAGCAAAGAATCTGGGCGGTTCTTTTTCAGTCGTATTCAATACTAATACCAACTTGTACGGTATCCGAAGTGTGCCTCTTACCAATCGGAAACAGGCTGTGGAAACTATCCTCTCCTATCACAACAGCCAATATAAAGAATCTGCACTGGTTGTGCTTAGAAACGGTAATAAAAAGCCTACCACAGTCAGGGGTAAGTTTATCCAAATTGGAGCTTTTAGGGCAAATAAACTGGCAGAAAAGTTTGCCAATAATTCGGCAAAGAAATTAGGGCAAGAAACCGCCATTACCTACAATGAAAAGTCAGATCTCTACAAAGTTTATATCAATAAAAAGTTTGGTTCTAAACAGGAACGCCAACAGATATTAGTGAATATTCGCAATCAGTATTCCTTTGATAAGGCCTTTATCAATGAGGACAGACATATTCAAGTAGGCGCATTCAATGACCAACGTTCGGCTCAGCTTTTTGCAGATCATGCCCAAGCTACCCTCGATAAAAAAGTAGCAGTGAATTATGATTCTAAGAAACAACTCCACGAAGTCTATATCGATCAATCAAAGACTTCATGGAATTCTTTAAAGACACAGTTGGCTGATATCAGGCAAACTCCTTCTCCCTATCATGATGCCTTTATAAATATTTTTGATGATACGCTTGGAACAGGTGATAGAATCAAACGAAGAGCCATGGAATTCACCTATCAGGTTGAAATTGAAGGGGTTACTAAAGATTCTGAGCAAGCATTTATTTCTTCTGTAACGGATGGCAGGAGTGACACAAATCTTGCTTATCCCGAAAAAGACAAAATCCGCTTTGAGAACGTAAGTTCATGGACTGAGGCTCAGGAACTGCAGGAAAAGCTTTCTAAAATATCAACTATCGGTCGTCCCATAGTTATTCTTATTGAAGAATAGGAAAAGTAAATCTTAGTCCACGAAAGGCTAGGATTTAGAATTGAGAACTCCTCTTTTGATTCGCTAATAATTATTTTAAAAGTATTCAACAGAAGTAGTCAATTCTCCCTGGTAAACCGTACTTAGCAACTGCCCTTCTGACTGACCCTTGAATTGGATATTATTAGTTCCCTGAGCTTGTTTACTGTTACTTTCAATATCCATTGTTATCTGATTGCCACTCTGATCAGTCAATAAAATTTTATCCGCACTCCTTATGATGGCATTTCCTTCATCAATGCCTTTCAATTTTATTGATCCTAAATCAGATTTTTGATTCTGAGATAACATAACAAGCTCCGGCTTTTCAATATCAAAACTTGAACCACTTACAACAGTTGCGCTCACACGCATCGTCGCTTGTGCTCCTTGTCCAACAGAGGTATAAGAAAAAAGCCCCATCAAAAGTATAGCCAGTATGTAGAATTTTTTTAGCACAATGTTATTTCTTCTTGATTGAGTCTGTGATCATTATATTAAAAAATCTTAATATTAAAAAATTATAATACTTATTAGGGTTTTCTAATATTTAAAATTCATGCTTGAAATGACTAGAATGGCTTTTTTACAATTATTAGAATTTAGGCAAGGTATTATTTTGACTCAGGATAAGAGCTCAATGCGGAAAATACTTCCTCTCATGATTAGAGATTGGATTGAAATACAAGAGTAGATACATCCTGATCACTCCCACATAGTAGTAGAAATGCGTAAATAAAAAAGCCCCGAACCTTTCGGCTCGGGGCTTAATAGAAATTTTATAATTGGTTGGATTAGATTACAGCACCATTCCCAATGGATTTTCAAGCATACTTTTAAGGGTATTTAAGAATTGAGCTGCTGAAACTCCATCCACAATACGATGATCGCTGGACAAAGTGACCTTCATTCGCTTACCGGGCACTACTTCCCCATCTTCGACAACGGGTTCTTCGCGAATAGCCCCCACAGCAAGAATACAAGCATTAGGTGGGTTTATTATGGCCGTAAACTCCTCAATACCAAACATCCCGAGGTTACTTACAGTGAAGGTACTACCCTCCATTTCTTCAGGCTGCAAGTCTCGATTCTGAGCTTTTTCAATAAGCTGCTTACTCTCTGCCGCAATCTGCTGTAATCCTTTCTGATCTGTATTATCAATAACAGGAGTAACAAGTCCCTCTTCAATACCCACGGCCACAGCAACATTTACATTACCGTGCTCAATAATCTTATCTCCCTGCCAAGAGCTATTGATATCGGGATGCTTGCGCAGTGCTGTAGCCACCGCTTTTACCACGATATCGTTAAAGCTGATTTTAGTATCACTGAATTCGTTGAGCTGCTTTCGGGCATCCCAGACCGCGCTCATATCTATATCAATAGTCTCATAATAATGCGGACTGCTGAACTTGCTTTCGGACAGTCGTCGAGCAATAGTCTTACGCATCTGCGAGACGCGGTGCTCTTTGTCTTCTCGCGATACAGTAGCAGTAGGTGCGGCAGCAGGAGCTTTTGAGGGCTCGTAGCTTTCTATGTCGCGCTTTATAATTCGTCCGTGTGGCCCGCTGCCCTCAACATTTGAAAGTTTAATGCCTTGGTCTTCAGCCATCTTACGCGCCAAAGGTGAAGCCTTGATACGTCCGTCATCAGGCTGACCATTTCCTTTTTTATCGAGGTCACCGAATACAGGATCAAAACTTTCTTCCCCTTCTTCAGCTTTTTTTTCAGTGTCTTCCGTTTTCTTTTCAGAGGATTTATCAGAACTGCCCTCGGAACCAGCTTTTTCCAATATATCACTGATATCTTCACCTTCCTCACCAATAACGGCAATCAATCCGCCGAGCGGTACGGCATCTCCTTCATCAACAAGAATTTTAAGAATTGTTCCGGCATCAAAAACCTCAACTTCCATTGTTGCCTTATCGGTTTCCACCTCGGCAATAACATCGCCGGATTCTACCGTATCTCCTTCTTCCACATTCCACGCAGCGATAACGCCTTCTTCCATCGTATCGCTTAGCTTGGGCATTTCAACCTTAACTGCCATAGTAAGTATCTAAATTTATAGGTTTAAATTACTTGCGATAAGTAACCGTATTAATTGCATCTATCACCTGGTCCGGACTCGGCAACCACTCATCAAACAGATTCTTTGCAAAAGGTGCATTGGTATCCGGCAGCGTAACACGCTGCACAGGCGCATCCAGGTAATCAAAAGCTTCTCGCTGAATCAGGTATCCAACCTCGGCTGCCAACCCGCCAAAGGGATGTGCCTCATCCACAATTACACAACGGTTGGTTTTGCGGATGGATTTTACAATTGTTTCTATATCCAGCGGCTTAACCGTACGGGGATCAACAATTTCCACATCTACATCTTCTTTAGCCAGCTTTTCGGCCGCTTGCGTAGCAACGTGATACATTTTACCATGTGCTATCACTGTTACATCACTTCCCTCTCGTTTTACCTTGGCTTTACCAATAGGAATCGTGAAGTCTTCTTCTTCGGGTACTTCTCCTTTCAGTCCGTACATCTGCTCCGACTCCATAAACAATACAGGGTTATCATCCCTGATCGCAGACTTTAGCAATCCTTTGGCATCCGCCGGTTCAGAGGTATAAATAACTTTAAGCCCGGGAAAATGCGCATACATTGCATCATAGGATACGGAGTGTGTTGCACTTAACTGTCCTGCAGACGCGTTGGGTCCCCGAAACACGATCGGAATCTCAACTTGTCCGCCGGTCATGTACCGTGCTTTGGAAGCGTGATTAATAATTTGATCAGCAGCCAGCACAGCAAAGTTAAAAGTCATAAATTCGACAATGGGACGCAGGCCATTCATAGCCGCCCCCACTCCGATGCCGGCAAAACCAAGCTCCGAAATAGGCGTATCGATCATCCGCTTAGGTCCGTGTTTATCAAGCAGACCTTCGGTTACTTTATAGGCTCCGTCGTATTCTGCAACTTCTTCACCCATTACAAAAATATCTTCATCCTGGGACATCTCTTCATCAATTGCAGCCCGGATTGCTTCTCTGAATTGTAACTCAGCCATTTCTATGTAGTTAGTTCAAAAATTGTCAATTCGCAGTTTTTCTAAATCCTATTACCTATCTATGGAAAGGATAATCATCTTCGGCAAACATGTGATCATAAAGCGCTTCCTTTTCGGGAAAATCACTCTCCTCCGCAAAATCAATCGCTTCCATCACTGTATCCTCTACACTATCTTCAATTTCTTCTACCTTGTCTTCATCAATGATATCTTCATCCAACAAGTAATTTTTGATGCGTTCTACCGGATCGAGCTGCTCATATTCCTCGAGCTCTTCCTTTGTTCGATATTTCATCGGATCTGACATGGAGTGTCCACGATAGCGATAGGTCCGTATTTCTACAAACCACGGCTCCGAGTTTTCTCGCACATCATCAGCGATCTCTTTCATCTTTTCATAAACCGTGAGCACGTCCATGCCGTTGATCACCATCTTCTTCATACTGAAACCATCGGCACGATCCACAATTTCACCAACCGAATGGCGGTGTACGGCAGTACCCATCGCATAACCATTGTTTTCGACGGCGTAGATGCAAGGTAGTCCCCAGTTCTGGCTCATATTCAGGGTTTCGTGCAGGGCACCCTGTGGAACAGCTCCATCGCCCAAAAAACAAGCTGTAACTCGTCCATTTTGCTTGTATTTATTGGCGAAAGCGATTCCGCCGCCAAGGGGAATATGACCGCCTACAATGCCGTATCCGCCCCAGAAGTGTTCATCCACATTGGCAAAGTGCATCGATCCACCCTTTCCTTTGGAGCAGCCGGTCACTTTTCCATAGAGTTCAGCCATTCCTTCTTTGGGAGATACTCCTCGAACTAAACCCCAGCCGTGATCACGGTAGGCCGTAATAATATCATCATCGTCATTAAGAGCATAAGTTGTTCCGGTAGAAATAGCCTCCTGACCCATATACAGGTGAAGGAATCCACCGAACTTTCCCTTTTGATACATCTGCATAGCGCGCTCTTCAAATCGGCGCTGCAAATACATCTGTTCAAACATATCTACTACATCCTCGTCTGATAAGTCGAGATCAGTATGCTTTTTGTCTGTGGGATCAGGCAATTCCGTACTGCGAACAATCTCTCCGTTGGTCCGGATGCCGGTCCCTTCTGGGGTAAACGAAACTTCTTCTGCGTTTTTTTCTTTTTTAGCCATAATATCTTTTAACAGCAGGTTAGCTGTTTCACCGTTTCAATTGAAAATTTTACTCAAATCAGGGTCTGAAAATATACCTAAAATTATGGAAGATTACAGGTAATCTATTAATCTAAATGTTCATTGATTATTGACGGAAGTTGATCAAATAATTCTTTCAGTTTTTCCGGTTTTCGACCGCCGGCAGTAGCCAGGTTTGGCTGTCCACCGCCCCCGCCTCCGAGCATCTGTCCAAGTTGACCGACAAGTGCACCGGCTTTTAGTGATTTTTCTTTGATAATATCTTCTGTTACAGCTGCCATCACATACACCTTTCCTTCTTCCGAATCTTTGGCACCAAGCACTGTAACCGTTCCTTCTTTTTGCTTGTCAAGCGATTCATATCCTAGCTGCTTTAACAGATCCATATCGGCATGAGGCACTTCGCCGGATACCAACTTAACCCCGTTTTTAAGCTCTTGGGCATTCTGAATAAGTCCATCCAGCTTCGAAGCACTTTGCTGCTTGCGTAACTCTTCCACTTCCTTCTCAAGATCTTTACGCTCTTCAATGAGCTGGTGAATATCGCGTACTAAGTCTTGGCTCTGTCCTATCTCAGATCGAATCTGTTGCACCAACTCATTTTCCTGTCGCAAATATTCATCTACACTTTTACCCACTTTGGCCTCAATTCGGCGAATTCCTGCTGCTGCGGAGGATTCGCCGGTAAAACGGAAGTAGCCAATTTCGCCGGTGGCCTCTACATGTGTGCCCCCACAAAGCTCCATTGAGTAATCGGGATCGAAAGAAATTACACGGACGTTATCCCCGTATTTCTCACCAAATAACATTGTAGCACCGCGCTCTTTTGCTTTATCAATGGGTACATTGCGTTCTTCCTGCTTGGAAATATTCTGCTGAATACGGTCATTGACAATTTCCTCAATTTGATTCAACTCACTCTTTGGAATCTGATCGTAATGCGAAAAGTCGAACCGTAGGTGATTCTCATCAACCAATGATCCCTTCTGTGCAATGTGATCGCCCAGTACCTGTTTTAGTGCGGCATGAACTAAGTGAGTAGCTGAATGGTGCTTTCTAATTTCGCGGCGTCGATCACCGTTGACCATCGCCTCCCATTCTCCTTCGGGATCTTCGGGGAGTTTGTCAACAATATGAATGTAGCCATCCGGAGATTTTTGAACATCAAGCACACGAAGATGCTCATCGCCATTACTGATTATTCCAGTATCTGCAACCTGTCCCCCACTTTCAGCATAAAAGGGTGTTTTATCGAGAACTACTGCTCCGCGATCATTTTCTTTGCGGAGCATCTTAATATTACTCCATGTGGAAAGAGAATCATAACCCACAAACTCAAAATCCTCGGTATCATAAACAGTAATCCACTCTTTGGGGGATGACTGGTCTACGTTGAACGTACCGGCGGCACGAGCTCGTTCCTTCTGTTCTTTCATGCGCTTGTTAAATCCTTCCACATCAACATCCACCCCCTGCTCACGTGCCATCAATTGCGTAAGATCAATGGGGAAACCGTATGTATCATGTAGCTTAAAGGCATCTTCCCCTGATATCTGATCCTTACCTTCCACCATTTCGTTGAACAGCTCAATGCCCTGCCCCAGCGTGTTTAAAAAGCTTTTTTCCTCAGATTGAATAACATTCTGTACATAATCCTGCTGATTGACAAGCACGGGAAATACATTTTTGAACTGTTCGGCTAGTGTAGGTACCAGCTTATAGAAAAACGGTTTTTTGAGATCCAACTTGTCCCACCCATAGCGGATAGCGCGCCGAAGAATTCGTCGAATCACGTAACCCCGTCCATCATTACCGGGCGAAGCTCCATCAGCAATAGAAAAGCTTACTGCCCGAATGTGATCGGCAATCACCCGCATAGCTATATCAGTTTCGTCATCAGCTCCATAGGAAACATTGGCCAGCTCTCCGATTTTATCGAGCAATGGGGTGAAAAGGTCCGTATCGTAGTTGGATCTTTTATCCTGCAGCACAGCACAAATGCGCTCAAAGCCCATACCCGTATCAACATGTTGGGCAGGAAGCTTTTCGAGCGAACCGTCGGGCTGGCGATTAAACTGAATAAAAACGAGATTCCAAATCTCCATTACTCGCGGATCATCCATATTCACGAGTTCCGCACCATCTTTTTCTTTGCGCTCCTCGTCGGGACGGATATCGACATGCACCTCTGAGCACGGGCCACACGGTCCGGTTTCGCCCATCTCCCAGAAATTGTCCTTTTTATCAAATTTCAGAATGTGATCGGGATTAATGGAAGTTTCCTCTTCCCAAAGTGTTATGGATTCCTGATCTACAGGTAGCCCATCATCCTCATCACCTTCAAAAACGGTAGCATACAGGCGATCAGGCTCAAGCCCCCATTCATCCACAAGCAGCTCCCAAGCCCAGCGAATTGCTTCCCGCTTAAAATAATCACCGAACGACCAATTACCGAGCATCTCGAACAACGTATGGTGATAGGTATCATAACCAACCTCTTCCAAGTCATTATGCTTACCGCTCACACGAATACAACGCTGACTGTCAACCGCTCGCTGCCAGGTTTCACCATCCTTTTCATAACCCGACTGCTCATCCAAAAAGATCGGCTTAAATTGATTCATTCCTGCATTTGTAAACAGCAGAGTAGGGTCATTCTGGGGGACAACCGGTGCACTTGGGACAACCAAGTGTTCTTTTTCTTTAAAAAAGTCCAGAAATTCCTGGCGAATTTGTGCAGAGCTCTTGTGGGACATCAGTTTTTATTTACCTTAATTGTATATTATTCAGACCGTTGAAAATAGCAAAAATAAGTATTGAACTCATCTTAAAAACGAATCGAACTGACAGTCCTATTATCCCCTGCCATTAACGTTTGATAGTTTACGCTCTCGTATTATCATACTAACCAAAATATCTACAGTTATGCGTCCTATTTTTAATAATTTTTTGCGTGGATTATTGCTCGTATTTCCTATTGGTGCCACCATCTATATCATTTACTCAGCCGTAAGATGGTCTAATAACTTTTTTAACAATCTTCTTTTCGAATGGTTAAGCATAGATATCCCGGGACTGGGCATTGTCACTGTTTTCTTCGGGATTGCAGCTATCGGGTATATTTTCTCATTAGCTGTTACTCGTCCTGTTGTCACCTACTTTGAACGCTTTCTAAAAAAGGTCCCCTTCATCAAAATTATCTACACTTCGTTGAAAGAGCTTACCGAAGCTTTTGTCGGAGATAAGAAACGATTCAACAAACCGGTACTTATTGATTTAGGAGGCATGGAAGCAAAGCGATTGGGTTTCGTTACTCAAAAGGATCTTGCACAGCTCGGCATTGAAGATATGGTAGCTGTTTATTGTCCTCACTCTTACAACTTTTCGGGTAACTTATTCCTGGTTCCTACCCAAAATGTCACCCCTATTGATTATAATTCTTCTGATGTGATGAAATATATTGTTTCAGGTGGTGTAACAAATATTACGAATTAGGAATAAAATAAGGGTAAAGAACCCCAGAAGATGGGTAACAAGCTTCCTCTCACTTAATAAACTTCTACAAATGTTCGCGCAGAAGGCTTAACGTATCTTTTAAGATCTCTTTCGTCCCACTCGTCCGGGGTTTTACCGGACGCTGGCTCACGAACATCCAAATACTGAGTAAGTCCTTTTTTTGCCAATGCCCGATAAATACCACTTTCCATTCCTTTAAGTCCGCAAATGTACATTAAGGTGTTTTCCTGATCCATAAGGGGATCAAGCAGTTCAGCCTCATCCCACAAACAGGTTTGTACATATTTTTTAGTACCGTCGGGGCGTCGATCCTCACGGGAAATATGAGGCAGGTAGTGAAAGTTATCGTACTCTTCATCCAAAGACTCAAAATAATCAGCATAGAGCAAGTCTGTGCGATAAGCACAGCCAAAAATAAGGACGATTTCATTTTCAAAGCCGTTATCAAGCAGTTCTTTAATCATCCCCCGATAAGGTGCAATTCCCGTACCGGTAGCAAAAAAAACATAATTAAAGTCAGTTGCATTTTCGGGCAATAAAAAACGTCGGCCGCTGGGCCCCGTCATTTTAACTTTGTCGCCGGGCTGTAAATCTGCCAGATAATTAGAACAGACTCCCAAATACAGCTCATTATTATCAAACTCTTCAATCGTTCGCTTAACAGTAGTTGATATCAGGTGAGATTCCCCTCCCTCCCCTTTTGTGGGAGATGCTACCGAATAAAGCCGCAATTTATAATCGCGTCCTTTTTCATTTTTCCCAGGAGGCAAAATACCAATAGATTGGCCTACGCGAACGTGCCCTTCCAAATCAGTTCCCGAAATATCAAAAGTTACATGACGCACAAAGTTTGGACTGCTTTCTTTCGTGCAAATCCTATTTTCAACAATAGGGACTTCGACAGGATCCTTAGGAGTATAGATATTTAATTCTACTTCTGGGAGCTTAATCTCCGGCATAATTGTAAGTTGAGAACGTTATTTAGATCTGATTTAAACGGCTATGAACTTGTAAATGTTCTGCGAAAAATACAAGCGTATTTTGGTCATTTTGCCGGAAGAATCAGTGCCTTTTATCCTACGCTCAAAAACATTTCTATATCCTATTACTGCTTGCCTAAATGGTTACAGATTCTGACATATGGGAGATGCCATCATAATCATCTTAAATAAAAAGGGTCCGCCAAAAAGCGGACCCATTTATTAAATAAATACTCCTTCACTTACAAATAAAACATTAGTCCTGCAGTAAACACATTGCCGTTATAATTGGTATTATCAGTACTTACTTCATTTGCTTCGGGGTTCAGAAACAAATATCGATAGTCAAAGTTCAGCGCCGCATTTTCATTAATGGGTAACTCTACTCCAAAACCGAGATGATAACCGAAATTAAACTCGTTTTTGACATCATCAATTACTCCCTCAAATTCATAGATAGTATAATAGGCACCCAAACCTGCCACGCCATAGGGAGCAAAGTTCTCACTTACCGGCAAGAATAATAATGCTGAGGCAGTCACCGGCACAAACTTTGTTTCAAAAGATTGCCCACCAATAGTGTACTCCTGAGCAGCGCGATATTCAACAGATCCCTCGACACCAAGCACAGATCCAAGGCGAGCACGGGTTTGGGCTCCAATGTAAAAACTACCCTCATCGGCATCATTAGCTTTGTAATATCCCAAGCGCGGACCGATACCCAGCGTATTTTTAATAGTTGCATTGGATGATGTTTGGGCTTCTACAGTCATTGGTGCAAAAATAAAAGCAAGGAGCGGTAACAGTAATAACTTTTTCATACCATACTTGATTGATTGAAATTCAATCAATTATAAAAAGGAAACCGATTTATTGTTCCCAATTCGCAAAAGCACGAAATCTGTTCTGAGACAGGTTTAATAAACATTTATAGAGATAGGAAAGATACTCGTTCATTGAAGCCGAGTTATCTCATGATGCTACACTAAAAGACCTGCTTAAATCAGATTCGGTAATGGGCTTGCAAAGAAAATCGATATAATCAGTACTATCCATTTTCTTTTGATGAGCCAAATCAGAATTTCCGGAAATATAAATCACAGGAATGGACATTTTTTGCTGAATTCTACTAATAGCTTCAATGCCATCAATCTCTCCTTTTAATCGGATATCCATTAAAATAAGGTCGGGACTGTGCTCTAATGCTTTGTTTATAGCATCCTCTCCCGATGAGACTTTGTCTATGACCCGATGACCAAGATTAGTTACCATTCGCTCAATCAACATGGCAATAATCATCTCATCTTCAACAATTAATACTTTTTTTGTCTCCATAAAGCCGTTGGATCTAAATAGTTTTTTGATACTGTGTTTGCGTTAACAAGAGTATTGAGTCACACAGTTGTTACAAATCAGACCTCAAATAAAGGCATTAGTTCCATTAGTATTTTTTAATAAATATTTCCCCAAAAATCATTAGGGCGCCCTTCAAATATGTGTATAAATAAAAGAAGTGGATCCTAAAATACAAAGGGTATTATTATAATTTATTTAACAAATTATCCTTTACTATTTTGATAGCAATAATGTTTATGACTCCAATTCTTGGGAGAGAAAAGTACCCCCCCCCAAAACTAATCCCATTGTGTGAGATAGATATGTATGATATTGGCATCTGAACATCGTTTAATAGTAGAGTAAAATTTTAAGTTCAATTTTGAAAAATTTGGTATGTTATGACTCATAAACCTTAAGAACTATGAGTACTCAAGAGACTACTATCTATTCTTCCGAACAATGGAGCAACTGGCTTGAACAGCTTGCTAACAAGGATTATGTATTTGTTGATGATTTTATTCCTGATCAGCTTTACCAACAGGTACAAAGCTATTTTCAACAACTACTTGACGAGAGTGAATTTTCAAAAGCCGCAATTGGTACCAATCAACAGCGACAGATTGAATCATCCGTCCGTGGAGATTTCATCTATTGGTTAGACAAACAATCGGATGACGAAATAATAAACCTTTTTGACCTGTTTGATGAAACACTTCTAAATTTACGTCAACAAATGTTTTTAAGTGTTTCTGACTACGAATTTCACTTTGCATTATATCCTCCCCAAACAAGATATGAGAAGCATATCGATCAATTCCAAGGAAAGAAAAATCGGGTTCTCTCTATGCTTATCTACCTTAATGAAGAATGGGAACCCGGCGACGGGGGTGAACTAAAAATTTATGGCCCGGGAGCTGATACTACACTTATTGAACCACTTGCCAAACGAATGGTTATGTTCAAGAGTGATACCGTAGAACATGAAGTTTTACTCACCCAAACATCGCGCAAAAGTATTACCGGCTGGCTATTACATCAGCCTGCCACGATAGAGAAATTTATTTAAAGAGGGTTAACAGACAAGTTCCAATACCAAATGATAATCGCAAGAATGGCTAACAGGGCTACCCAAATTCCAATAGCGATCCGAGTAGCCTTTTTCGCTTTTTCTACTTCCCACCAGCTGCGGGGTTGAATACCCTGGACTATGAAAGTGAGTATTCCCGCCAGGTTGATGCAAATAAGGTTTGTGGTCGTAAGAATTATGGAGCCAATTGCTAAATTCATGTAACCCGAACCAAGCAGTAATCCCACGTTCACGAGCGGTGGCAGCAATGCCACCGCCACCATCACTCCTACAATAGCTGCAGGTACACCTCGGGTAAAAGCTAAAACGCCGGCACTTCCCGCAGCGAGTGCAATAGTAATATCTCCTAAGTTTACATTGGTCTTGTTAATGAGCTCTTGTGAATCCAAATCAACCTGCATCACCAATCCCATTACAAAAGCCAATGCAAGTGATGCAAATATGCCTGCCGCATTAGTTTTGAGCGAACGCCAACCTAAATCCAAATCACCAAGTGTTACTGACAACGCCATAGAAACATTAGGACCTAATAGCGGTGCAATAACCATCGCTCCAATGATAACTGCAACATCATCTCGGACAAGCCCAACCCCTGCAACAAGCGTTGATAGCAAGACCAATCCTATAAACACAATGTTCAACTCACTCCCGCTGGAAACATCAGAATAAAGTTCTTCCCGACTTATGCGCCCAATACTTTTTTCTTCCGACTCCTTCTCCTCATTCGGATCCTCTTCATCCTCCTTCTCTTCGGGTTGCGGCAATGTTGCTTGCACCTCAAAAAGCATAATCCGAAATCCTTCACTGTGCGAAAACTTCTCGGTCAGTGAATCAGAAAGAGCTTCCGTGCGGTTGGCATCTACCAGTATCCGTAATATTGAACATCCATCCTCCAAGTTATCTGACCATACCCCTAAGATATCTTCATCTTCAACAAAAGTACGTGCTTCTTTAGCCGTATCGGGGGAAGCAATAAGCTCCAGTATGCGGTAATTCATTTAAAAACCTTTTTGATAATTTTCTACAGAGTACAAAGGATTTTGAAAAGTAAAAAACAGATCCCTGGCATTCCCACTAATTAGATTGCTTGCTGGCAATCATTCGATATATATAGCTCATTCGGATGGTTTCCAATGAAATTAAAAGGTTACAAAAATAAAAGCCCAACCCTTTTCGGGTTAGGCTTTGAATACTCTATTGTGGAGGTGCGGGGAATCGAACCCCGGTCCGAAATGGTATATCGTTCAAGCATCTACATGCTTAGTTGCCGTTTAAGGTTCGCCTGAAGCATCGCCCGGCAACAGGCAACTTCAGACTAGACTGTTAAAGTTTTACGCAGGTTCGACAGTCAGCGAAACCTACGCTATCCTGTCATAATCGGCGCTCCATTCAGCACTGACAGGCAAGAAGCTGAAGGAACGGCTAAGCTGCGTTACGCAGCTAAGCTATAAGAATAGTTGTTGTCAACTACATTTAATTGCATGATGATGATTTACGAGTTCATCGCTCAAACTCGGCATGCAGCCTGCGATTTTACTCACTCCGTCGAATCCATTACACCCCCAATAAGTCAAAGAACAAATCTGTGTAAAAAACGTTTGTCCCCTCTTTTGCATTCATAATATACAACAAATCAAAACGGCATAAAATTCAAAGTATTTTGTACCAATGTCAATGAAATAAGATTCTAATTATTTCTGATTGATTTCTATCAAGAAGTTCAATAACCTACTTTTCAAAGGTATTAACCTGATGGATTTTCTACCATTATGAAAAGACAACACCTTCTTATACTGACAGTTGGTCTCTTCTTTACTTTCAGTTGTATTACCAGCCCGAGTCAAGAAAAGAGAGAAACACCTCCCATAATGGATGTCAGCATAAGTTATGTAAACGAAGATGGAGAAGATTTATTGAAACAGAGCTACTTCCAGTTTTATAACATCTACTATCTGCAAAAAAATGATGAATCCGGAGAGTTTGAGCGTGTCGAGGCAGCAAAGAACCAATATTCATTTTACAGGGATGAAAGCACAAACCGCTATGCTCTTCGAGTATTTCCTAATCGTGAATTTATAGACGGAAAATCCACAACGCTCATCGAAGATCATCGCGACAATATTGATACCCTGAAGGTGCAAGGATACAATGATGGACGAGGTTCAATAGCCGAGCGTATCTGGTACAATGGCAAACTGGTTTGGGAAACAGCTCCCAACCCGCCACGGCGCTTTTTTACGATCACTAAATCAAGTTTATAATTATTACTTAATAACCTTTTCCCCCGCTGGCTCTCGTAAATTATAGTTCGAGCTCATTACCTTTCCATACGCCCCGGCATTAGCAATCAATATAATATCCCCCTCTTCTGAATTGGGAAATAAGCGATCAATACCCAACTTATCACCTGATTCACAAATAGGCCCGACGATATTTACCGTTTGATCAGCTGGCTGCTCTAACTTTGACAGGTTAACAATAGTATGGCGCGCGCCGTAGAGAGCGGGACGGATAAATGAATTCATTCCTGTTTCGATACCCACATATTGCATTTCTCCCTTCCCTTTTAACTGGGTTACTTTACTCAATAATACTCCAGCCGGGGCTACTAAAAATCGACCGGGCTCAACCCAAAGATTATACTGCGGATGAGCCTCCTTGAACTGTTTTAAGGAATTATCAACCTCTTCAATATCAAGATTGGCTTGGTTTTCATTCTCCTGAATTCCAAAACCACCCCCCAGGTCCAATATGTCCACGCCCCCAAGCTGTTCGGCAACATCATGCAAAATTATAGCTGTATCTTTCCAGGACTGCGGATCTTTGATACCGCTCCCAATATGAGCATGTAACCCTTTTACAGATATCTCATGAGCCTCAACCAACTCTTTTAGGTCTTCAAGCTCAAAGCGAGGAATACCAAATTTTGATTGTACACCGCCGGTTTTAACATGCTCATGGTGTCCGCCTCCATGACCAGGATCAATACGCAAAAATAACTCCTCTCCCTTAAACAAGTTTGGCCAATGCTGGAGTGGGAAAATATTATCGAGCGTAACATTAACGCCCAACTCCAACCCCTCTTCATACTCAGAGCGAGGAGCAAAGTTAGGAGTAAACAGTATCTTCTTGGGATCGATATCCGGGAATAATTCAAAAACCTTTTCCACTTCACCGATCGACACACATTCAAAGCCAAAACCAAGTTTCCTGAAGGTTTTTAGTACCTCATCATTCGCATTCGCTTTCATTGCGTACAGCCCAAATGAAACGGCTTCAAGATTCTGTATAAAACCGGCATATCGTTTAACCGTATCCAGATCGTAAACATACGAAGAACCGTTATCCTGCATAATCTCAAGCAGTTGTTCGCGCTTCTCCCTCCACCAGTCCTTGCCATTTTCTTTGACTTCCTCATCTTCTTTCATCAACTGCGACCAGGTGGGACCAAACGAATCTTGCTTTCCCGACTGTAGGATCACTTGTTCGTGCAATTGACGCACCAACCGATCAACTTGGCCGCTTTCCACTACAAAGGTAAAATTCAAGTCATTTGCAGCTTGGCTAACCAAATAAACCTGGTGCTCCTGAAAAACTTCGAAGGCAGAACCCAGCTGATGTAAAATAGTACGGATTCGGCGTCCCAACAGGCTTACTGCTGAAACAGACTCAATAACTTCAACTTGGCAGTAGTTCTCCAAATCCTGTACAAACTCATCGCGAACATCCTGGAAATGATCATTTAAGCCCGGGTCAAGGGAAACTGTGACGTTCGACTGAGAAGTAGATACCAAATCGATTGATAAACCAAAATCCTTAAACACTTCAAAAGCCTCTGCCAAAAATCCTACCTCTTGCCACATTCCAAGCGATTCCATGCTAACCAGGATCACATCATCGCGAACGGCAATCGCTTTAACAATCGCTTCATCATCAGAACCTTTGGAAGAAATAATAGTGCCGGATAGCTCGGGCCTTAACGTACAGCGTACATGAATAGGAATACCATGCTTGCGAGCGGGCATTATGCTTCGTGGATGTAAAACCTTTGCACCGTTTGTAGCAATTTCTTGTGCTTCTTCGTAACTAAGATGATTCAATAATCTTGCAGAAGGCACCGCATGTGGATTTACCGAAAACATTCCCGGCACATCCGTCCAGATCTCCAGTCGCTCTGCCCCGATTTTAGCGGCAAAGTAGGCAGCCGAAACATCCGATCCGCCACGACCTAAAATGACGGTTTTGTCCTCTGAGTCACTCCCAATAAACCCCTGGGTAACTACGATAGAACCCGCTTTGTCCAGCACATCAGCAACTCTTTCATCATAATCCGTAGTACTAACCGCAGAAATAATACGCGATCGTTCTGTCGCATTTTTGCGAATAATTGTTTTAATCTGGTCCCGCGCATCGATCCACTGCACGCCATCCAGCGTTTGTTGAAGATAGGCGCTGCCCAGTTTGGTTGCCATCAGTTCCCCCATCGCCAAAAGGCGCGCCTGAACTCGATAGCTTGCTTCACCGATCAGCTCAATTCCTTTTACAATATGTTCCAACTCCTCAAAATCATCAGAAAGCAGCTCCTCTGCAGCAACCCCCAGCTTTTGACCTAAATCAAGATGTTGCTTCTTAATCTGTTCGATCTTATCAGAAATATTTTCATCTGTCGGACTTTCAATAATTTCTTCAAGTGCATTGGAAATCCCACTCAGTGCAGAATGTACAAGACATACCTTGTAACCATCATTGCGTCGTTTTTTTACCTCCGATGCAATTTTTTTCCAATTCTCCAAGGAGGATACACTTGTACCTCCAAATTTTAATACGACCCAATTCGAACGTTCATTGCTCATATTGTATTAATACTGACTGAAATTATTATTTTGCCCATTCATAATGGCCGTTAAGATAATAATCTCTGGATCCGTTTTTTGTAAAATTTCGCCAACAAATTTTCGGTGAATCTATTAATTCTCTTACTTTGTGCATCTTTAAATATAATTTCCAAACCACAACTATTCTTCAGGGCGTGAAAAGACTAATAGCAGTGCTGATTATTTTTCTCTCAGCACAGTATACATATGGGCAACAATCCGCTTCTGTCAGCGGATATATCTCTGATGCCGAAACGGGCGAAACCCTTATTTCAGCCAATATCGCATTCAAAGACAGTCGCAAAGGCACCTCGTCAAATACTTCGGGATATTTCTCCCTCACAAATATCGATCCAGGAACCTATACCATTGTTGCTACGTACGTGGGATACCAACGGTATGAACAGGAAATCACTCTTAATTCAGGCCAAAGCCTGCGCCTTGACATTGAGCTTGATCCTGAAGGGTTTCAACTCGAGGAAGTGGTTGTTCAATCAGAGCGTGAAAAAGAGGAGCAACGTAATATTGGCATTGCACAAATGCGGACAAAGCTTATCAAGGATTTGCCTTCTGTTCTTCAATCTGATGTGTTTCGGTCGCTCCAACTACTCCCGGGCGTAAAAGCAGCCTCAGACTTTTCAAGTGGTCTCTATATTCGTGGAGGCAGTCCCGACCAAACCCTTATCCTGCTCGATCGCACTACAGTTTATAATCCCTCACACTTTTTCGGTTTCTTTTCAACATTCAACCCTGACGCCGTTAAGGATGTACGTCTTTATAAAGGGGGATACCCAGCCAAATACGGGGGCAGGCTGGGCTCCGTACTTACGATTTTCAACAAAGATGGTAATAGAAATGAATTTGAAGGATCGGTGTCGGTAGGCCTGCTCTCTTCACGGGCTTCAATTGAAGGTCCGTTTAAGAAAGGTTCCTACATGTTTGCTGTTCGCCGTTCTACCCTGGAACCGGCTCTTGCCATACTTCAAAATACAACAGAAAATGTTCCAGAAAGTTTTTACTTCCTGGACGTAAATGGGAAGGTCAATTACGATGCCAACGAGAATAACAAGATTTCACTGGCTTTCTATGCAGGAACTGACAACCTCAAATTCCCCTTTGCCACTGATGCAGGTATTGATCTCAATTATGGGAATCAGACACTCAGCTCAACATGGACCCACATCTTCTCTGACAAAGTGTTCTCCAACTTTACTTTAACCGGATCGCGATACTTTAACTATCCGTCTATCAATCTTGCTTCAACCCCCATCGAACGCTCAAACAATATTTATGACTTTTCACTAAAGGGGGATATCGAATACCTTCCCAACGATAACCATGAGATCTCTACCGGCTTTTGGATGGGAAATTTGACATTAAAACTACAAGACAGCTTTGATGGGGAAGAAACATTTAGTTCACGAATCCAAACACAGTATGGGTCGTGGTATATACAGGATAAATGGAACATCACAGATCAATGGATTGCTACTCCCGGGTTACGAATAGCCGGATTCAGTGAGGGCAACTATCTGCGGATGGAACCTCGCATTGCACTGGAATATCGACCTACCGATCGCATTCGCCTTCAGGGAGCGTATGGTCGATACAACCAGTTTTTAACATTGATTTCCAACGAAGCCTTTACTGGATTTGATGTCTGGCTCACTACTGATGACGGCGTTCCCCCTGCTTATGGCAATCAATATGTAGTAGGTGCTAAAACAATTCCATGGGAAGGATACGGCCTGGATCTCGAACTATACTATCGCTCGATGAATGATCTGTTTGAACTGGATCCTTTTATTTCGGACCAAGCCGGACTACCATACGAAGAAATCTTTCGTTTTGGAGAGGGATATGCCTATGGAGCTGAACTATTCTTTGAACGACAGGTAGGCCGATTAACAGGGTTTGCCGGATACACCTTCAGCTTAACCCGAAGAAAATTTCCCAATTTTAACGACCCCATATTAAATCAAGGTACTGCCCGATATTATCCGCCTAAATATGATCGTATCCATGATCTTAATATTGTTCTGCAATACGATATTAACTCGCGGTGGTCAACAACGGTAACCTTTAACTATGCCACCGGCCAGGCCTACACAAAACCGTTGGGCCGCACTACAGCTTTTGACATCCCGACCTCCGGACTCAATTATGACCAACTAATAGTGGGACGTGTTAATGCTTCACGGCTGCCCGACTACAATCGGCTAGATTTTAGTTTCAGCCGTAAGGGGACCTTTTTTGGCATGGGAGAAGCGGAATGGAAATTTCAAGTTATAAATGCCTATTCTCGTCGTAATGTCTGGTTTTACAATTATAATTTAGACAAAAATCCTGCTGAACGCGAAGCTATAAAGCTACTACCTATTTTACCAACTATTTCATACACCGTCGATTTTTAACCATGAAAAAACTAATTGTCATAATAGCAGCTTTAGCAGCCATCTCAGGCTGTGAACTTTACGAACAAGATGAATACCAGGAATACTATGTCGTAGAATCGTATTTAGTTGCTAACGGCAATCTACAACAGGTCCGGCTTTCCACCACTAATCCCATCGACGAAACCTATCGATTTGAGGATAATGCGATATCAGGAGCAACGGTAAAAATTCAACGACTAAATCCTGACAGTTCTGTCACCGAAGAGTATGACTACCAACAACAGCAGCCGGGCATATATACCCCAATTAATAATGCGAAAGTGCGGGCTGCACAACTGTATCGCCTGCATGTTACCACCCCAAACGGGGATATAATTACTTCTACTACTTACGTCCCGGGTAATTTTGAAACTGTTAACGAGGTGGATCCCAGCTATGTATATCAGGGGGAAGAACAAGTTGAACTTACTACCACTCCGAGCTCCTATATCACGGATCGTCAAAGCTACTTTGTTTTTACAATTAGTGCAGTGAATCCCAATCCCAATAATTTAACCCCTTTCTATGCTGACCAGGTAGATGATGACGAAACCGATATCGAGGAATATTACATTAATTCATCGGGCATTGTTAATGAAGGAAATTTCGAGCAAAATCCCGATGGTACCATCACCTTGCGTTTACCCTGGCTGGCCGTTGCTTTCTATGGTTCTAATAATATTATTGTAAATACTATTGATGATAACCTGTATGATTTCCTACGATCACACGATACGCAGTCAGGAGGCTCAACGTTGTCTCCGGGTGAAATTCAGAATATTCGTTACAATGTAAATGGTGGAATTGGCGTTTTTGGAAGCATGGCCAGTGATACCAGTGGTACTTATATTGCTCGTCCATAATCTACAGACCAATGTATTCTAACATCCCTAAATACGTACTTTTAATAATTTTGGCGGTCGGCTTTTTCTTTCCGGCAACAGCTCAGGACTCAGGTTCCTTTAATCTAGCCCGCATTCAGTATCGGGGGGGTGGAGATTGGTATAACGATCCATCTGCTTTGCGGAACCTGGCTGAATTTGCCCAACAACACGTCCCTATTGCAATAAATCCTGAATACGATGATGTGGACATTGGAAGTCCCGATCTATTCAACTACCCTTTTGCTTTTTTAACCGGTCACGGTACCATCACTATAAACCAGGCCGAAGCCTCAAATTTACGAACATACCTGCAAAACGGGGGATTCCTTTACGTTGATGATGATTATGGTTTGGATGAACATTTCAGAAAGATGATTAAAAAGGTATTTCCCAACGAAGACTTAATCGAACTTCCTTTTGAACATCCCATCTACCATCAAGTATTTGAATTCCCCGATGGATTGCCCAAAATTCATGAACACGATGGCAAAGCTCCCCGGGGATTTGGGATATTTCTGGAAGGAAGACTGGCGGTATTCTATACATATGAAACGAATTTAGGGGACGGCTGGACAAATCCTGAAGTACATAAAGATCCTGCAGCTGTCAGAGAAAAGGCGCTGCAAATGGGTACAAATATCTTAATATTTGCTCTCACAAGTGGGAGATAGCATTATAACAGCTCGGGGGTACGACCAAATATATTATACTCAGTCCCTTTTTAATAAGGCGTAATTTACGGATATTTAACCAACCCATAATCCAAGTAAATCTTGTATAATTTATGATCATTCCAATAGCCAGCGATCATGCAGGTTTTGAGGCCAAAGAGAAAGTAAAGACGTGGCTCGAAGAAATGGACCATATGCCTGTTGATTTTGGAACACATTCTGATGAGTCTGTTGATTATCCGGACTTTGCCGTACAGGTAGCCGAAAAAGTTAATGAAGGAGAGCACGATAAGGGTATTCTTATTTGCGGTAGTGGTCAGGGAATGTGTATGACCGCCAATAAATATAAAAATGTTCGCGCCGCTTTAGTGTATGATGATAATTCTGCTAAAATGACCCGCCAGCATAACAACGCAAATATTTTATGCCTGCCCGGCCGTGAACTTAGTGAAGAAAACCTGAAGAAAATTGTTGAGATCTGGCTTAACACCGATTTTGACGGCGGTCGCCACGAACGCCGTGTCAATAAAATTCACGATCTAACCGATAAAGAATAACATTCTATGCAATCTCTATCTGATCAAGATTCTGATGTATATCAACTTTTAGCCGAAGAAAAAGAACGTCAAAATGATAACTTAGAACTCATTGCGTCAGAAAACTTTGCTTCACGAGCCGTCATGGAAGCAATGGGATCTACGTTAACCAATAAGTACGCCGAAGGGCTGCCCGGGAAACGATATTATGGCGGCTGCGAAGTTGTGGACAAAGTGGAAGACCTTGCCCGGGAGCGAGCTAAAAAACTTTTCGGAGCCTCTTGGGTAAATGTTCAGCCCCACTCGGGAGCTCAGGCAAATGCCGCAGTCTATCTCACTTTCATGGAACCCGGCGAAACCCTATTAGGTCTTGATCTATCGCACGGGGGACATCTGACACATGGCTCCCCTGTCAACTTTTCCGGAATATTGTATAATTCTGAATTCTATGGCGTTGACAAAGAAACCGGCCGCATAGATCTGGAAGAAGTACGTAAAAAAGCTAAAGAAGTACAGCCAAAGCTTATATCTATTGGAGCCTCTGCTTATCCACGCGATTTTGATTATAAGGCTTTTCGAGAAATTGCTGATGAAGTAGGGGCTTATTTGTGGATGGATATGGCACACACGGCCGGGCTTATTGCAGCGGGTTTACTGAATAACCCACTCCCCCACTGCCACGTTGTTACTACCACTACCCATAAAACGTTACGCGGTCCCCGCGGAGGAATGATCTTACTTGGAGAGGACGGAAAGAATACACTAGGCGTAACTGCTCGTAAATCAGGCCGAACCAAAAACTGGAGCGAAATACTCGATTCCGGCGTATTTCCGGGAACACAAGGCGGGCCGCTCATGCACGTGATCGCATCAAAAGCCGTTTCCTTTAAAGAAGCATTGCAAGACGATTTTAAATCGTACCAAAAGAAGGTACAAGCAAATGCCAACGCTATGGGCGATGCTTTTATGGAGATGGACTACAACCTGGTAAGTAACGGCACCGATAATCATTTAATTCTCGTTGACTTGCGCAACAAAGGATTAACCGGTAAGGTTGCCGAAGAAGCACTGGAGAAAGCCAACATCACGCTCAACAAAAATATGGTACCTTTTGATACCGAAAGTCCGTTTGTAACTTCGGGTATTCGTATTGGCTCACCGGCAATGACCACCCGCGGGTTTGGCACTGACGAATTTAAAACGATTGCTAAGCTGATCGACAAAGTCTTGCAAGATCCGGACAATGAATCTGTAATAAGTGAAGTGAAAAGACAAGTTTCTGAACTCTGTGAGACCTTTCCACTTTATGACTTTATAACCGCTTAGGAATTGCCCCATACACTTTTATGACCGAAGAGCGCCAAATAATGACCGGGGATTTACCCGAAGCAAAAAAGCCCAAAGATCGCACCGCCAACATGTCGTTCTTGGATCATCTCGAAGAACTGCGCTGGCGGCTCATTAAGGGGCTCGGCGGGATTGGCGTAGGCATGATTATCGCTTTTTTCTTTGGCGATTTTCTTGTGTCTGAGGTTATGCTGGGACCGACCCAATCGAACTTTTTTGTATATCAGCTTCTTGGCATTGATGCCATCGACCTTACTATTCAAAGCCGAAAACTACCCGGACAATTTTTCACCTACTGGGGCACACTCATTGTCTTTGGTGGAATCCTGGGTTCCCCAATTCTCTTTTATCAGCTGTGGTCATTTATAGAACCCGCCATGGAGAAGTCGGAAAAATGGAAATCAATCGGCCATAGTGCTTTTATTACCTTCTTTTTTCTCTTGGGGGTCGCATTCGGGTACTTTATTCTTGTGCCCTTTGCCCTCCAGTTTTTTAGTCAATTTCAAATCTCTGATGCCATCCATAACGATTTTGATATCAACGAGTATTTCAGCTCACTCACCATGTGGGTGCTTTCATGCGGTATCATCTTTCAACTACCGGTATTAAGCTATTTCCTTTCTAAATTCGGACTACTTACCCCTGAATTTCTGAAGCAATACCGGAGACATGCTATCATTTCCTGTTTTGTGCTTTCAGCATTTTTGACCCCACCTGATCCTGTTTCACAAGTTCTTATTGCCATTCCATTGGTATTACTTTTTCAACTTTCTATATGGATCAGCAAATTAGGTGTTCACAGACGCAACAAAGAGCTGGAACAAGCGTTTAGTGATGGGTAGCGGCTCAAAAATTTTGTTTTCCCATGCACTGTAAATACGTTACCTTTAACGCTATTAAAATAAGCGCAGACAGATTTTGTAACTGCCTCAATAGAATCAGATTATAATTAGTATTATATCAATGAGATTTTTTAAAAAATCACCTTTTCTGCTGGTTGTACTACTCATTTCTTCAGCACTTCTTATTCAGGGGTGTGGGGATGACAACAACCGCCCAACCGGACCAGATTATAGCAATGTACCCGATGCCTACAGTATTCAAAATGCTGATACCACATATACCAAAGAAGGCGGGGTTGAGATTTATGTAATTGAAGAGGGAATATGCCCGGGTGGTGAAGAAGAATTTTGTACCGTCACACCTCGCGACCAAATAGGTTTAAGATATACCGGTCGTATTTTTGATGGCGGTACTGGTGAAGGTGAGATATTTGAAAGCACCTATGTTGATAGCACAAACTCATCAGCGATCATTACCAATTTAACTCCTAATTCTACACAACAGCAACCAGCGCAAATCGAAGGGTTCCGGCGTGGACTACTGGGAATGAAAGAAGGAGAAAAAAGAGTTATCGTTGTTCCTCCATCATTGGGATACGACGACAGCCGGCCGGGAGTAAACGGCATGGATCTAAGGGATGAAACACTCCGTTATGACGTTGAACTAACCGGTCTATAAAATGTATTCCCGGGGAATCTTGGGATTAAGACTTGTCAATACCTCATAGGGAATTGTCCCAATTTTTGAGGCCCAATCTCGGGCATTGCTTTCTTTATAAAGTAATTCAACGGTGGTGCCGGTTTCGTACTCATCATCTCCCAGAAAGACCATACAATAATTCATTGTTACCGTTCCCACCAACGGATACGTTTCTCCGTTAATTCGCACGGTTAGCTCTTCCGATAAACTTCGTTTGAGACCATCATCATATCCCACGGGAATGATTCCCAAATTTCCGTCTGTCGGAGCTTGCCAATTAGCCCCATAGCTTACGGTGCTCTGCTCAGTAATAGGTTTTACTTGCACGAGCTTCGACTTCCACTGAAGTATAGGCTCGATTCCATCAATACCTGTCTTGCCGGGGGCATACCCATAGAGCCCAATACCCAAACGAACCATATCGAACTTCTCTGTTGAATAGAATGCAGTAGCACCGGTATTTGCAATATGAGCCGGTAACTCCTGCGGGAACTGCTCTCGGATCTTTTTAAACAAATGATGCTGTTCGATAACAAGATCTGATCCCGGACTATCGGCTGTTGCAAAATGACTGTATAGTCCAGTACAAAACAGGTTTTGGTTTTCCTCCACCAATGATAAAACCTGTTCAGCTTCACGGGGTGCAAATCCCAAGCGCCCCATACCGGTATCAAAGTTGAGATGATATGAAGTTCCATTGGGAAGCCAATCAAAATGTTCTTTTGCACTCACCGTGGCTGCCAAATTATGTACCCTGTATTCTGAGGCCGTTGTTTTCTGCGGGACTTCAAAAACAAGAATGGGTTTCGTAATATCTTGCTTCCGCAATTGAATCCCTTCGTGAATATCATTAACGGCAAAAGCTTCAACCATAGGCTCCAACGTACCGGCTACTTCTACAGCCCCATGACCATATGCATCCGCCTTGACCACAGACATAACACGAGTGTCACTATCTAAATAAGAGCGCAGCGTTTGTAAATTTTGTTTAAGCTGTGAAAGATTAACTTCTATCGTAGAGTTCGATTTTTGAATCATACAATCAGAATATTATAAGTTGAACCAGGATTTCTTTTTGTCTTTTAAAATTACATTCGCAGCATTGTATCCCGCTGCACCAAAAACTCCGCCTCCGGGATGACATGATGCCGACGATAAATATAAATTCTCAATAGGTGTTTTATATTCACTCATCTCGGGGATGGGACGAAACATAAACATTTGATCAAAACTCATCTCTACGTGCATCACATTTCCTCGCAATAATCCATGTTTACGTTCAATATCAAGCGGTGACTGTATATACCAGTCGATGAGCTTGCCTTCCATATTTGGAGCATAGCGTGTTACAACATCATAAATTTTTTGGGCTTCCTGTTTCCTGATATCGTCCCAATGCAAGTCCCCCTGCAATGCATAAGGATGCCACTGTGCCCACGCAAAAAGGGTATGTCCTCCACTGGGAGCTACATCAGGATCAATTTGTGAAAACGTCATTGCCAACACTGCCGGATCGGTCGGCGGCTTTTTTTGCATGTAATCCCCGATAGCATCATTCATATACTGAACAGAGGGCGCCAATAACTGCATCCCGTTATGGATATACGGATCATCGGGACAGGCCGAATAACGAGGCAGCTCTTCCACTGCACAGCGGATCACCATCCCAAACCCGTTGCCCACATTAATATTTTCTACTTTCTCATAGGTAGAATCAGGTAGATGATCGCGCCCTACCAGTTTCATCATGGTTGTTTGCACATGGGCATTCGAGATTATAGTATCAGCCCGATATTCCTCATCGGATGTCTGCACTCCCAGCGCTTTACCATCTTCAATAATAATATTTTCAACAGGAGATCCGGTAATTACTTCTCCGCTATGGTCTTCAATAAATCGTGCCATCGCCTGCGTTAACATTCCACTGCCCCCACGCGGATGCTTGGCCCCACTTTGATGTAACATCGACTGCCAGCCTGCGAAATCACCCGTAGCGGGGTGATCGGGCGTTGGCCCCGACTGTGCTGCAAACCATGTTAATGCCGCCTTCATATGCGGATTTTCGAACGCATCATCAACAACTTTCCCATAGCTACTCAATATTTTTTGAAGACCGCTAAGCTGTTTTCCTTTTTCGAACATTCCGCCATCACGCATCTGACCCTTCGCAACTTCGGTAACAATATTTTTACCGCTGGGTGGAACCATGAACGCTTTTAAAACCCCTTTATTGATGCGCCCCCAGAACTCCACAAAATTGCGATAGTTTTCAACATCTTCGGGAGCCACTTTGGCAATAGAATCCAGGGTACGTTCCAGATCCTTAAAAAAATGAATAACCCCCTTGCCATCAGGTACCGGATACGACATAATGGGATCCATCTCAATATAGTCTAATCCATACTTTTCCAGCTCAAGCTCTTCCAAAATCCCCGTCTGATGAATCATAATATGTACAGATGATCCCACATCCATCCGAAAACCCTTCGGATATTTCTCAGACTTGAACATTGTCTCGGTACTTACCGCCCCACCCAATTGGTCCTGGCGTTCAAGGACTGTAACAGAATAGCCTTCCTTGGCCAAATAACAGCCTGTAACCAGACCATTATGGCCTGAACCTATAATTATGACATCTTGTTTAGGCATTGTTTATCACACTTACTTTTGATAACATACTTCAAAATTTAACGTACAGGGGAATTAACAATTCATCACCGTAATTAATTCTGAAACAACACACTTGGTGCTAATTTTATGAATTTTTTCAAAACACTTATTGCCGCAACACTGGGAACACTCATTGCGCTGTTGCTAATTTTCTTTATTGGCATCATTACTGTTTCAACAAGTTCCCAAGAGCCCGAACCCTATATCCAAAGTAATTCCGTACTAAAAATTTCCCTCAGGGGTATGTTGCCCAGCCAGGATTCTCAAAATCCGTTGGATGAACTTTTCAATCAGTCAAACAATGATAAGGTCTCCCTCGAAACATTGAAAGAAAATTTGGCCAAGGCCAAGGTCCATGACAATGTAGAAGGTATTTGGCTGGAAATTGATTTTATGAGCGAAAGCTGGGCGAATCTCCAGGAGGCGCACCGGCTAATCAGCGCTTTTCGTGATAGTTCCGATAAATTCATATACGCCAGTACCAACGATCTCGGTTATAACGAAAAGGGTTACTACCTAGCAACAGCAGCCGACTCTATTTTTGCTCCGCCTGAAACATTCTTTGAATTTGACGGATTTTTCAGCCAGGTAACATTTTTCGACGGAATGTTTGAAAAACTGGGCATCAATGCAGAAGTCATCCGTCACGGCAAATACAAAGGCGCCGTTGAACCTTTTTATAGAAAAGACCTATCCGAAGAGAATGAATATCAGTTAACCCAGATATTAAATCAGACAAGCGCGACCTTTTTGGATGCGGTAAGTGACAAAACCGGCCTTTCTACCGAAGAGTTAAACCAATTGCTAAATAGTCAACCGAACTTAACCACCCAGTTCGGTTATGAAAATCAACTTATCGACTCCCTGGTCTACTCAGATGAGTTGGTGACCCATATGAAAAGCACAATAGGCCTTGACGAAAGTGCTTCTATAAAAACCGTAAACTTTAATCGCTATTCTAAAGTTTCCCCATCCTCTGCCGGGCTTTCTACTCCCTCAACGTCAGACAAAATTGCAGTGGTATATGCCAATGGCCCTATAATGCCGGATGTAGGATCCAGCTCTCCATTTAATAATCAGCCACAAATAACAGTCGACTTTATAAAAGAACAGCTCGAAGAAATCCGGGAAGATGACGACATTAAAGCATTAGTATTACGTATCAACAGTCCGGGCGGTTCAGGCAGTACTTCGGATGCAATCTGGCGCATGATGCAAGAAACCAAAGAGGACATCCCGGTAATTGTTTCGATGGGCGGAGTTGCCGCTTCCGGTGGATACTATATTGCAATGGCCGGTGATTCCATCGTTGCAGAACCAACTACCATCACCGGATCAATTGGCGTATTCGGCACCAAATTTAATACCAAGCAACTAATGAATGACAAGCTGGGTATTACTTTTGATGAGGTAAAAACCCACGAACATGCCGACTGGCTGGTTCCAACACGAGACTTTACCCCATCCGAAGAAAAAGCATTTCAGCAATATATTGACAACTTTTACCAAACATTTATCACCAAAGCGGCTAAGGGCCGAGACATGGACGTTGATCAAATGGATGAACTTGCCCAGGGACGGGTTTGGATCGGTGCAGATGCCCATGAAAATGGTTTGGTCGATGAGTTAGGAGGCCTTGACAAAGCATTGAGCATAGCAGCTGAAAAAGCCGAAATAAGCGATTACAAAATTGCTAAATTTCCCAAACCTAAAACATTTTATGAACTGCTTATGGGATCAGCTGCTACACAAGCGAAAGCATTGTTACCCAACAGCTGGGTTTTCAGTGATGAAATGCAAAACGTCGAGCAGCAGTTTTCTGTTCTCAAACGTCGTGATGCACTGACGTTATTTCCATACGAAATCAACATTCAATAAACTACTGATATGGATATAGGTTCTTTTACCATCGAAGTCTTAAGTGAAGGGCATTTTGAGCTTTTCAAGGATGGACATATTAACCGGTCTAGAAGAACTGAACACCTGGCTACAAGCCCTAAAGATCCCAGCGATAGCAATTCCGTTATGGTTGGGATCAATCCGGTTTTAGTACAATCGGGAAGCCATAACATCCTGCTCGATACCGGTCTGGGCTGGGGATTAGATGCAGGCAGCCAATACACGGATGTTTCCAACGTGTGTACCAACCTCCGCATTTTTGGGTTAAGGCCTGAGGATATCACTCATGTTGTGCTAACGCACTTGCATTACGATCATGCCGCCGGTGCCTCTTTTACCAATACGGAGGCCAAAACCAAGCCCACCTTTCCAAATGCCACCTACTATGTGCATGAGCAAGAGTGGGATTTTGCCCTTGAACAAAGCGAAGGGCAACAGTTGTCATACAGTGAGCGCTACCGTCTGGATGATTTTTACCGATTAGTCAGTGATGGCCGAGTTACCTTTTTAACTGATGACAGTACAGAAATTATAGAGGGCATTACAGCTATAAAAACTGGTGGGCACACCCCCGGGCATCAAATTGTGATCCTCGAAAACGATGGCGAGAAGGTATACTATATGGGAGATTTGTTACCTAATGAATATCAGCTGAATGAGTATACCATGGAAAAGGCAGATATCTATCCGCTCGAGGCTAAGAAAAAGAAAGTCCGACTTCTACAACAAGTCTGTGAGGAAAAGGCATTACTACTTTTCTATCACTCTGGAAACGGCCAAGCAGGCCATCTATTCAAAGACGATGACAAAAAATATATATTAGCCAAACAGCTACCCTGATGAAGTCTGGCTATTTATTCATGGAGAGCAAGAACTCTTCGTTATCTTCAGTCCCTTTCATCTTGTCAAGGACAAATTCCATCGCCTCAAAGCTATTCATGCGATTTAAATAACGACGTAACAGTACTACTTTTTCATGTTCCGCTTCGGGAACAATGAGTTCTTCGCGTCGCGTACCGCTTTTAAAGATATCTATTGCAGGATATATTCTGCGCTCAGAAAGGTTACGGTCCAGTACAATTTCCATGTTACCGGTCCCTTTGAACTCTTCAAAGATAAGATCATCCATGCGAGAACCGGTCTGAACCAGTGCTGTTGCAAGGATCGAAAGGCTACCGCCCCCTTCAATGTTACGTGCTGAACTAAACAGCTGACGCGGTGCTTTCAGCGCTTCCGAATCTATACCTCCCGACATTGTTCGACCGGACGACGGCTGACAAATATTATAAGCACGCGCTAACCGAGTAATAGAATCCAACAGAACTAATACATCGTGGCCACTTTCAACAAGACGCTTACTTTTCTCAAAAACAATCTCCGAAAGACCAATATGATTCTCAGGCTTTTCATCAAACGTAGATGCTACCACTTCGGCATTTTCTACATTCCGTTCCATTTCGGTCACTTCTTCGGGACGCTCATCAATGAGTAAAATAATAATCTTCGTCTCGGGATTATTCTCATTGACAGCATTTGCGATATTACGCAGGATGGTTGTCTTACCCGTCTTAGGCTGTGCTACAATAAGACCACGCTGCCCTTTGCCCATCGGTGTAAACAGATCCAAGGCTCGGGTGGTATATTCTGTCGGCTTATGCTCCAGCTTTAATCGTTCTTCTGGATAAATCGGCATCAGATCTTCAAAGTCCTCACGGTTATCCATATCATGAGGAATCTTTCCATTTACTCCATCAACACGCAACAGGGCAAAATACCGTTCTCCTACTTTGGGAGGACGAATAATCCCAATCACACAATCACCCTGCTTAAGCCTAAAACGCTTTATCTGAGATGGTGATACATAGATATCATCAGGGCTGGCCTTATAATTATAATTTACCGATCGCAGAAATCCGTATCCATCAGGCAGAATTTCGAGCGTTCCCTCCTGTATCAGATAGGGCCCCAATTCGGGTTGGATCTCAGCCAGTCGCTCATCAAGTGTTGGTGCATCAGATTCGGGCAAGATATCGTGTACGCTTTTTTTCTTCTTTTTCTTGCCTCTGTTATTGTCGGAATGCCCGGATTTCTTACGATCCCCGTTATTATTAGACGGTCTATTGTTGGAATCAGTATCCAACTCTCCTCGGGCTCTTGCTTTATCACGCACTGATTGGGTAATACGATTGATCAGCTCCTGCTTTCGCAAGTCTGAAACCGAACTTAATCCCTGTTCACGGGCTAAATAACGAAGTTCCTTAACTGTCTTTTCCTGAAGAGTATCTATTTCTTCAAGAGAAACTCCATCGGTTTGGTAATCCGACATAATCTTCTTCTATCTATTTTAAATATGAAAATGGGTTACGATGAATAAAATGATCCTATAATCTTTTGTCAGAAGCTATAGAGAATAGATCTACGCTGTAAAAAAGGGAGCAAATCCAGGTAGATATGAATTATTGGTTTAAGCAAAAGTTAAAACCCAGTCCCGAACTGTTTCATAAAAGTAAAAACTTCCTGAAAAAATAACTAATTCCGAATCAAAATCGTCTTGCATTATTTTTTTTCGATCTTCATCAGAAGCAGGAAAGGGATTTGCCTTGGGCAACCACTGCTTAATATCGTCAAAAGTTGCTGCCCGTTCAAGGTTCAAGGGATAATAATAGATATTTTTGAATTCTAAAAATTCTGCCATCACTTCCTCCCGAATTTTATCCTTCATTAACGACAGCACCAAGGTTGCACTATCAATATCCCCCACCGTTCTTACTGATTCCTTTAAAGCCTTTACAGCCTCCAGGTTATGTCCTCCATCGAAGTACCATTGTTCCCCATCAATAAGCAGCTCAAACCTCCCAGGACCGGTATTTACTCTCTTTAAGCCGCTGATAAAGTCTTCTTCTGCTATTTTATACTTATTAGGGATAACAGAACAAATTTGCCATACAATCGCAATATTTTTCGCCTGTATTGGTGCTGTCAAGTTGCTTGAAATGTCGATAATCCTACTATCAACTGTCACTCGGTATTGCCCAGGTTTTACGTATTCCGATTCTAAATTATCAATTGTATATAATGGACACTCTTTTTGTTCGGCAATCATAATAATTTCATTTCGGGCTTCCGCGGGCAAATCCCCTATCACCACCGGACAACCTGCTTTTATAATTCCCGCTTTCTCTTGGGTAATTTCGACAATACTGTCTCCCAGAATATCAGTATGATCCAGAGAAATGCTGGTTATAACACTTACTGCCGGATCAATAATATTAGTAGCATCTAACCGTCCCCCAAGGCCTACCTCAATACACGCTATATCGACTTTAGAGCGTGCAAACCACCAAAAGGCAATGGCTGTGCTTATCTCGAAGTACGTTAGCTTATATGCTTCAATAGCATCGATGTGGGTATTCAAAAACCGTAAAAGTTCATCATCAGGAATCATGCTATCATTAATACGAAAACGCTCGTTAAACGAAATAATATGCGGTGATGTGTATACACCCACCTTGTAACCTGCTTCCTGCAATACAGAAGCCAATATATTGCAGGTGCTCCCTTTCCCATTTGTGCCTCCCACGTGGATTGTGTCAAAACCTTCCTGTGGATTACCTATAGCACCACAAAAGTTTCTAAAGCGGGATAAATCAAAGTTTGCGGCAGAAGATCCCCGAGATTGAAATTTAGGTATGCTTTCGAGATACTCCTGAACGGATTTGGGAGAGGTAAAACTCATTCCGACCTAATTAATCGTTTTAATTTCGTTCTTAGAAAAAAGCTCTTTACTTTGCCAAAGGAAAATATGGCACCTCATGTACTATGATTTATAACTCGTTGGTTAAATCACTTTTATTCAAGCTTGACGCCGAACAAGCGCACTCTACTATGCATCGTTTTGCGGAGACAGCATCGGGTAGTAGCACGCTTAAAACTTTGGCTAAGAGTTTATACAATTATCAATCTGCAAAATTAAGTCAACAAATATGGGGATTAACGTTTAGAAATCCTATTGGACTTGCCGCAGGTTTCGATAAAAACGGACAAATCCCTGAGATAATGGAAGCACTGGGCTTTGGCTTTGTAGAAGTCGGTAGCATCACTGCCAATCCCAATACCGGGAATCCAAAACCACGAGCCTTTCGCTTACCTAAAGATCGCGCTATCATCAACAGAATGGGACTGAATAACGACGGAGCCCAGACGGTTGTAAAGCGCTTGAAAAATAAAAAATTATCTATTCCCCTTGGAATCAATATTGCTAAAACCCATGATCCGAAAATCATGGGAGATGCGGCAATTCAAGACTATGTGCAAAGCTTCAACGAGGCCAAAAAAGTTGCTGACTATATTACGGTTAACATATCATGTCCCAATACTACTGAGGGAAAAACATTTGAAGACCCTGCGGCTTTGGATGAACTGCTGTCAGCTTTAAAAATACGTGATGATGCACGAGTTGTACCGACTACCGTAAAATTTTCTTCCGATCTTACTAAAAACAAGCTTTTACAGCTCTTGGAGATATGTGAAAACCACCGTATCCACGGTTACGTTGCATGCAACACCTCCTCTTCACGGAAGGGATTACAAACGAGTGAATCCGAGCTCGATGATATTGGTCGGGGCGGCCTTAGCGGAAAGCCTATCGCCAACAAAAGCGTTCAAATTGTAGAATGGATCAGCGAGGCAACGAAAGGGCAAAAACCGATCATCGGGGTCGGCGGTATAGATGATTTCAGTACCGCTCTCAAGATGTTACTAGCCGGAGCTGATTTACTCCAAATGTACACCGGTCTTATCTATGAAGGTCCCGGGTTGGTAAAATCGATCAACCGCCAGCTCCTACACGAGCTAGAAGCACTTAATATCAAATCCATCCATCAGCTGGTAAAAGCGATTGACTAACGCCGGATGGGAAAGGATACCTGGCATGTGACCTCTTCGGGAATATTTTCTGCATTTAGTGGCGCAAACTGCAAATGCTCTTCAAAAGCTTTCTCAAACGCCTCCTCGATACCCAGCGAGGTATTTTGTGAGATTAACTCATACGATACAACTTTTCCCTCCTTTGTCACCACAAATGAGTAGGTGACATTACCTGATAAGGACATATTCTGCAACTTTCTGGGATAGGCAACCTGTGACAAAAAGGATTCCATACTTGGATCTACACTCAGCGAAATTTTCAAATCTTTACAGGTCATATTTTCTTCTGATTTTAATTGTTGTTCTTCCAATAGCTTTCTCAATTTGGCTACTCTTTTCTGCTGCGGGGCGTTGGGGAAAGTAGTATCAAACTGCTGAATGGCAAATCGCACACTGTCCCAAGCAACACCGGAAAATTGTAGTTGCTGTTCCAAAGCCGTTGAAGAAATCACCGAATCACTTCTTGAGGTATCACTTGCATCATCAGATAAAGAATATTTGAAGGTAGAATCCACAAAACTGCTACTGTTTTTAGCCTGCTCAATATAAGCTTCAATCGATTGGTAAAATATATGTGGTGCCATATCAGAAGAGCGATTCCTCAGTGCCAACTTTCTCAATTTTAACGGTTTGCGAGTTGTCGTATCCTCCAAATGACGATAATACTGATCCAATAGTTTTTGGGTTGTATCCTTCTCAAAAGCAGCTTCTGAGGTATTGTTCAACCTCATTTCAACCCTTCGTGCATATCTTGTTTCGGGATATTTTTCCCGGATCATGTTCCCCCAATATCGAAGACTATCGGAATTATTGTCAGTAGAGAATATTTCAAAAAGGGAATACATTGCCGGAGGATGCAACTCCCTGGCAACATCATTTTTGAGAACCTTGTGAAAGTAGTAGCGTGCACTATCAGGCCTGTTCAAATTCAGAAACAATAAGTTTCCTAAGTTGTATTGTGCGTTAGCCTTCTCAGCTCTTAGTTGATTCTTTTGTTCAGCGGTTCGAGGTATTTCTTCAAGATTCAATGCTACAATCGATTCTGTACGTTCTAAATCATTTGCTGATTCGGTATTTTCAGTTCCTTCAAAATCTACTTGTCTTTCTCTCCCTCGAATTTCTTCCGCTCTCCGCCAGTTGTCAACGAGTGGACGATCCCCCCACTGTAATCTAAACTGTGTTTTATATTGACTTACCAGTTCAGCATTTTGGTAATTTAGATATCCGAACCTGGTGGGAATATCGGGAGTTCCTACCCCCTCTTCCCCTGCTATCTCGGTGTTGGCAATTATCCTCGAATGCTCTCCTTTATTCTCTTCAAGTTCCTGTTGCTTTTGCATCCGAATAGCAGTCAACGCAGAATCAAGCTCCTGTTCTGACAGAGAACCCAACTTTAACAAGCTATCCGCTCGATTTATCGACCTTCGCAGGGCGGTGTATTCACCATAAGTATCGGCTAATTCGTTTGGATTCTCTAAATCATTGGCAGATATAGAAGAGCTTTTAATCGCAGAGGAGGAATCAAAATAAGCGGCTGCAACCTGGTATTTATCATGCTGACCACTATATATTTTCCCAAGACGAAAATATATATCTGCTTTTAAAACACGGGGCTGCTGGTTTTCAGTACCATACAATAGGGTTTTAAACATTTTTTCAGCTTGTTTATGATCCCCCATCATCTCATGTGTTCGGGCTATTTCAAATAAAAGCTCTCCCCGCCGGTCGAGATTTTTGTCATCATTTCGCAGAGTTTGAAAAATATCAAGGGCTAAATCAAAACGATTAGCTTTTCTCGCGATATCAGCCTGTTTAAATTGTGACCAATAGAGATATTCAAAGTCGGGAAATTTATTTTCCACCTCTCTAAAAGCGTTAAAAGCCTCTCCGTATCGTTCTTGCCGCTCCAACACCTGTCCAAGTAAAAAATATGTGCGACCAAGTAGGGATTTCTCCTCAATATTAGCAGTGGCATCAAATAAATAATCCACCGCTTCACCCCAGTTATCCAGCATGGCATGGTGTTGACCAGCCAGAGCCTGTATTTCCCCCCTATATTTCCGCGGCCACTTTGCGGGATATTGTTCAAGTTCAGACTCAGCATAACTTATGCCCGCCGTATACTGTTTTAAATCGAGTTGTGTTCTACTTTTCCAGATTATCGAAAGCGAAATCATTTTGGGAGAAGAACCTGCATTCATAAGTTCTTCAAACTTTTGAAGTGCCGAATAAAACTCCTGTCGGTAATAATTTGACTTCCCAATCAACAAAATAGCGTCATCTACCCATTTCGATTTGGGAAACTTGCGTAACACCCGGGCTCCTTTATCAATCGCATTCTGGAAGTCGTCATAACCAGCTTTATTGGGGGGAGGGTGAATACGAACCGGTTCAGAAGGATCAATACCAACAGGCTGATCCTCGACTTTTTTTAGTCCCGATTTAAAGCTCTCTCGCGCATTATAAAAGGTGTTATAATAAGCCGTAAAGTTCTTCCACGAATTTTTTAGAGAGCTCCCACACCCCGCCAAGAATATGCCCGTCAACAGTATGAGAAGAAACTTCCTCAACGTTTCATCATTTATTTTCTGTTAGTCAATCGTACTCACCTTAATCATATTGGTACGGCCCTTTTTAGCGATCGGCATACCGGTTGCAATGATCGCACGGTCATCCTTATTCACAAATCCGTTATTTTTCAGATGTTCTTCCATCAATTTAACACTTTTGTCAGTATCAAATATCTCATCAATTTTTATAGGCTGCACCCCCCAAACCATTCCTAACTGCTGGCGCACCTCATCACTCTCGGTAAATGCCACAATGGGGACTCGTGGCCTAAACTTCGCAATACGCCGAGCGGTACTGCCGGAATGAGTAATCGTACTGATAACCCTCGCATCTACATTTTCGGCTAACATTACACAGGAATAGGCCAGCGATTCAATCACCTGTTTCTCTTTCCACTCAGGCTTGCGATACTCTAAGCTGTTGTAGATATGATCGGCGTCTTTCTCTACCAATCCGCAAATTTTATCCATTGTTTTAACAGCTTCCACCGGGTAGTCTCCTGCAGCCGTTTCGCCGGAAAGCATTACCGCATCCGTACCATCAAGTACGGCATTGGCCACATCTGAGCTTTCTGCCCGGGTCGGCCGGGGATTTTCAATCATGGAGTCAAGCATTTGAGTAGCGGTAATTACCGGTTTTCCGGCCTGTCTACATTTGTCGATAATATTTTTTTGCACCATGGGAACCCTTTCACTGGCAATTTCTATCCCAAGATCACCCCGGGCGACCATAATACCGCTCGACTCTTCAATAATATCGTCGATAACCGTTATCGCTTCGGGTTTCTCAATCTTTGCAATAATACCGGCATTAGAACCTTTCGCCCGTACTCTCGAGATGACTTCCTGTATATCCTCAGCCGATCGAACAAATGACATCGCCACATAATCTACTCCTTGTGAAACCGCATATTCAAGATCTTTAATATCCTTTTCGGTAAGGGAGGCCATCGATAAGTCCACATCCGGCAAATTAAGCCCTTTGCGTGATTTTAATAATCCCCCAACCACAACTTGGGCTACGAGTGAAGATTCCTTTTTCTTAATTACCTTGAGCTCAAGTAACCCATCATCTATAAGCAGCCTGTTCCCTTCGACAGCATCATCAATCAACCCATTGTAATCTACAGGTATCGTCTCAGATGTACCTTCAACGTCTTCGGTTGTCAGCGTAACATAGTCTCCGGACGCTACCTCCTGTCCTCCATCCTTCATCGTACCAATACGAATTTTAGGACCCTGCAGATCTGCCACAATTGGAAGACTTACCCCATACCGGTCGGCCACCTTTCGTACATTCTGGATAACCTTGCCATTATCTTCGTGCGTGCCGTGAGAAAAGTTTATTCGGGCAATATTCATCCCGTTTCTCACCAACTTATCTATTTTCTCTTCGGTATTGCTGCTGGGACCAAGGGTGCAAACAATTTTCGTTCGTCGCTCGCTAATACTCATTAACTCTGTTCTTTATCAGTAAAATTAACGTTCTAAGGACTCTACAAAACCACCTATATCGTGCTGATATCCCGCTGTAAGGGAAAACACATTATCTCAGCAACCACAACTATTGGCTCGCAAAACTTTTAATAGTCCTAATGTAAATTCAGTATGCCACATGGATATGTTATATCAATTTTGTAAAATTTCTCACATCTAAAAGGAAGCTTTGCAAAGAAACTATTTAATGTATGAAATTATAACTATAAACGTTATCGGATATAGAGAACTCTTTTAAAAACAGAACTAAATTCTTTAAAAGTTTTGAGCAATTGGTATATTAAATTTCTATTGCTCTATTACAATTTATCAATATATTTTAACCGTATCTTCTATGGAATCATATATTAACAAAGAGAGACTGCTTCAATACGTTTTCATTCTCAGTATTGGGTTGATAATGGGATGTGCAAAATCCATGAATCCCGACATTGAACGCGGATCAGATTATAATTTCAAAGACGGATACCCGGAAGTACGCTTTTCGGCGATAGGATTAATTGACCAACAGGGAGACCCCAAAATCGATATTGCAGCTGATATTGTACTGGGCAGCCTTATCTACAATAAGGAAGGTGACAAGTATACTTCTAATCTCACCATTAATGTTCAGATCATCAATCAAACAAATCCTGATAATGTAATTGGAGCTAAACAGTATGAAATTGATATCGAAAGGGAGGATCCGGATATCGTATACAGCCACCAAATTTATACCTTTGAACGGGAGCTGAACGTAGAACCGGGACGATATACCATTAATTTTACCCTCACCGATAAGAGCTCGGATAAAAAGATTACGCACTCCACGGAAACCTACCTTCCGAATCCTGAAAACAATGTATCGAATCTCACGAATATCCGAATGGAAGGAAAAAACATGAATTCAGAAAATCCGTCTTGGTCGCCCATCACGACCTATGATGTCCCCGGACGTGTGGATTCGTTAAAATTTATTTTTCAGGTTACCAATAGTAACTCCAGCGAACCGCTAACCATAGATTCGCAGCTACTCCGCTTCGGGTCCGATACCTCGTATGCCCGACCGATGCATTACAATAATTACAGCCCCTCGAGCATCGAGTACAAGGGGGTTGACTATGACGATGAAGAAGTTATTCAATCTACTCAGCGTAAGTTGATAGAATCGGGCAATGTTCTTATTGAATTCACTTTTGGGAACCAAAGGCGGGGTAACTACCGGTTTGAAGTCCAAACCAACATTTCTTCCGAGGAATCCGGTGAAGCATATAAAGCGCGTGACTTTGCCGTAAAAAGCAAAAACTACCCGGCTATCAAATCTGCACACGAGCTGGCCCAGCCCCTAATCTACTTGATGAGCAAAAAAGAATATGAGAAATTAATCGATATTAATGATTCCGATTCCTTAAAAGCTGCTGTTGACCGATTTTGGCTTAAAAACATTGGAAATAAGAGTCGTGCGAAAAGTGTTCTCAAAAAATTCTATAATCGGGTAGAAGAAGCGAATAAACAGTTTTCAAATTTTAAAGAAGGATGGAAAACGGATCCGGGTATGATGTATGTACTTTTCGGACCACCCTGGTACGTAGATCAACGATTAGATGAAATGTATTGGTCGTACTCCTACAACCGATCCGATCCGGATAGAAATTTTTATTTCTTCGAACCCAGAAATAAGACCGAATACTTCCCTTTTACTCATTACATCCTTAGGCGATCACAGTCATATTTTAACGTACAATATCAGCAAGTTGAACTCTGGTTATCAGGATCAATTTTGCAGCGGAGTTTATAGGGTTTTATAAGATGGATATAACAACATCTTTAGTATACCCTCACAGGATTGCTATCTTTGTTTACAGAACACGAACCATCAAATGGCTGGAGCTTACCATCCGATAAATCCATCTTAGTTAAGCACAAGTTAGTTCCAAGGTGATTGAGAGATAATCCTTCAGATCCTACGCGACCCTTTTATCTGAAGATCCCTCCACTGAGGTCGGGATGACACCGTTTTTTTAAGGAAGAAGCTCTTCATACAAATCTTTCCATTCTGGATTTAACCGTTCAATAAGAATCTCTTTCTTATTGCGAGTCCATCGCTTAATCTGTTTCTCTCGATCAATGGCATCCTGAGGATTATTGTATTCCTCTACGAAGATCAACTTTGTACAGTTGTAACGCTTGGTGAAACCTTCTATCAATTTATGCTTCTAACTGCCAGCCTCGTTTGATAATGTCTCCGGTCATACCGGTATAAAGAACTGTATGGTGTACGTTGGTCATTATATACACGTGATATAATTTAGTCATAGGAAAGTAAGATGCTTTTTATAGCAGTTCCTTACATCCTTTTTAAGGAAAACAACGCTGATGTCATGGTGAGCGAAACAAGTGAAACCGAACCATCTCCCTGAAATAGGTTACTCTTGTAGTCAGTGGGCTCCTACAAATGCTACGCGAACCTCATGGCTTGAGATCCCTCCACTGAGGTCGGGATGACATTGCTTTTTAAAACAACAAAGCCCATCATTACGACCAAACCGAATAAGATGCCTTCCGGCCTACATAGCTCACCAAAAGATTTGACCTTGGGTACCTTGAACAACATCACATAACGCCCAATTCTCTACTTTTGACCGGGTGAATTATGGAGAGGGGCTTCTGGCGATTTAAAGATATTTCCAAATAGTTGCCGTTGTTTTAAAAGGCTTCTTACCACCCGTAGAAATGCCCTTATAATAACAACATAATTGCCCTTATAAGGGGAATGGGATTCCCCTTACTATACCAATAACACTCTCCTTATAATGCCAATGTCATTGCCCTTACTATGCTAAAGAGACTGTCCTTATAAAGCCAAACAAAAAAATCACTTAGCTGCCTCAACAGCTCCCCTTTAAACAGAAAAAAAACTGCCGGATTGCTTCAGCAGAGTTATATAAAACAAATAAAAAAAGCCGCCTCGAAAACGAGGCGGCTCAAATCTTAATTGCAGAAGAAAAGTTACTTATTCGTAACCTTCATTCTGTGAGATATTAGAATTCGCTCGGATTTCTGAATCTGGTATTGGCAGTGCAGCACGATAGGTGCCATAATTCAGAGCACCGCCGGTACTAGCGCGATAAGATTCACTATCTCCCAAAGGAATATCACGACCTGTTCTTATCAGATCATATAAACGATGTCCTTCCATGGCCAGCTCAAGGCGACGTTCAGCAAGAACATCATCAACAGATACTGGAGCTGTATAAGGAGAACTACCAGTGTACCGCTCATCAGTCAATCGACTTAGCGCTTGAAAAGCGGTTTCTTGAGCACCACTTCCACCGGCAGCGATAGCCTCAGCATAATTTAAGATAACTTCCGCATAACGAATTACGCGTACGTTATCCGAACCTGTTTCGTCAGTATATTTACCCAACATTCGGTACGAATCTATCTCAACATCACCAAGCAGGGTTTCTACTGTATCCCCAGGGACACCATAGAGGTCAAGGCGAACATCATCCGATGCATGAGCATTATACAGATCTTCGCTAACTTCTACGTCACCGTAATTAGTAGGTCGGTAGATACGCGCGATATTATCTGTACCCAATGCATCGGTATCAATAAAGGCAATTTCAAATAATGATTCTGGGCCTTCACCTGATCCCCAGGTTGCTACCAGTTCACCAGCGGGTGTAACTGAGAAATTACCGCTATTGATGATCTCTTCCGCAATCGGAATTACCTCATCATACTGTTCCGTATAAAGGTAAAAGCGAGTCTGCAGTGCGCGAACGGCCCAGTAATTCAAAGAAGTCGAATTAAATGACCCTGAATCTAACCTTTGTGCTGCACTGTTAAGATCAGCCTCGATATTAGCCCATACATCAGCGATTGCATCCCGGGAAGGAGCAAATTCATCGCTGTCAGCATAGGTAGTAACATACGGCACCCCTTGAGATGCATCTCCACCACTCACATACTGCTGACCAAACGCCAACAACAAGTTCATGTGAGAGAAAGCCCGGAGTGCATATGCCTCACCTTTTATCGCTTCGACACCGTCACCTTCCAACTCAGCACCAAGTGCCAAATTAGCAGTTCCGATAGCTTGGTAAAAATGTTCCCAAGCACCTTCTGCATATCCGCTGTTCACGGTAAATATCATCTGGTCTTGCGTAACAAAACGCCCGGAATTACCATTTGAAAAGGCGTTGTCAGACATTACATCACCGGACACATAAAAGTCCCGGCCGTATAAGTCCACATCATTCAGGTAGTCATAACCACCATTAACTACAGCTTGAAGGTCATCAGTAGATTGGATAACCGTCTCTGTAGGTTTGTTCTGGTCAACAGATGGTGATACGAAACTTTCGCAACCACTGCTAACCCCTGCTACAACGAGCAGTACTAATAAATATTTAATTATGTTCTTCATTATTAATTCGTTTAGAAATTAGCTTTAACTCCGAAAGTAAGGGTCCGCATAGGCTGAGCACTCAGATCAGTAAATCCATCTGCTTTCTGCTCGGGATCATATTGCAGCTCATCATCAAACATGTGTGTCCACAGATTTCGACCCGTGAAATACACCGTAGCAGACTTCAATCCAACATTTTCTAAATATTGGGTTGGAATGTTATACCCTACATTGAGTGACTTTAAACGGACATGATCGCCATCATACAAATACCGAGATGAGGTGTTGTATGCGTTATTATTACCACCTGCAATAGGCTTCGGATTTTGTGCATCCGTATTTTCTGGAGTCCAGTAGTCAAGTGCTGTTTCGTACTGTCCAAAAGCACCGGCTACACGTCCATCTGATCGCATATAGAAAGCCCAGTTGTCGTAAATTTTGTAATCAAATGAGAAACTGAGGTTTGCTTGCGCATAAAATCCATACACATTTATCCGGGTGTTAATACCGCCGAATTGGTTCGGCTGGGCATTCGCACCTTGATAGTAGCGATCAGCTTCGTTGTAGGTATTCGTCGTTGTACGACCGCCGTTGCCATCATCCATGTACCAGAGCGGATCGCCGTTATCGGGATCAACACCGGCCCACTCTCTCATGTACCAAGAATCAACAGCATACCCTTCAACCCCACGATATCGTGTTCCTGTGGTTAATTCAACGGGATCACCATTTAGGTCAAGAGGTAACTTTGTAACTTCATTTTTAATAAGTGTCAAGTTACCACCCAGGTTCCAACTTATATCGCGTGTATTTATGATATTCGCACTAAGCTCCATTTCAAAACCTTGGTTGTAGAGCTCACCACCGTTGATAACTTGCGAATCATGTGCTGTAGTTCTAGACAGTGGTATATCAAACAGAAGATCTCGGCTATCCTTGCGGAAAAAAGTTACCGAACCATCAATTCTGTCAATAAGCTCAAACTCAAGAGCTATATCGAGTGAGTTTGCTTTCTCCCATGTTAAGTCAGGGTTACCCAGTTGTTCTAACTGAATATTGGGCCTTCCGTTATAGGCACCAAAACCAACGAGTCGCTGGTAGTTGTTAAGCCCAATATCAGCATTACCGGTAACACCGTAAGAGGCCCGGAGCTTTAAGTAACTTAACCAGTCAATATTCTGAATAAATTCTTCTTCAGAAAGGATATAACCGGCACCTACCGACCAGAACGTACCCCAGCGCTGTTCTTCAGAAAAACGCGAGTTACCTTCACGTCGTAAACTTAAGTCGGTTATGAACTTGTCATTAAAGGTATAATTGACCAGTCCTGTAAACGACTGCACGGCCCAATCTTCCGTAGAACCACCAACAAATTGCGGAGAGGCGGTTGTATTTAGGTTATACAGGTTTTCATAAGCGACTCTTTCACCGTAAGCCTCCATGTAGTAGGCATGGTTTTTCTGGCTTTCAGAGATCAATCGGACATCAAAGACATGGTCTTCTCTAGGCTGAAATACATAATTCAGGTTGTTACGCCATACATAGTTTAAGTTCCGATTTATGATATCATCTACAGCCCCGCCTATATCAGCACCATCACCATAATTGAGGTTATCATAATACTTTTCTTCAGTCAAAATATAATCCAGAGAAAAGTTGGATGTAAATGATAGGTTTTCCAAGATCTGGATATCCAAAGTAGAGTTATTGATTACCCTGGAATTTCTTTTACGATCTATATCGTTTTTCTGAGTATAAACCGGGTTAAAAATAGATGTACCAAAGTTTTCAATTTTGGGTGATCCATCCTCGTTAAAGGCTTCACTTGTTGGAGGGATAAAGTATTCCGCCAATACAGGGCTACCGAAATACCCAGCTCCTTCAAGCACACCATCCTGTTCTACGAAAGAGCCCGTAAAATTATTAGTAAAAGTAACTCTTTCGTCAAACTGATGATTAAAATTAAACTTTCCGGAATACCGATCTAATTCAGAACCGATATAAGCACCTGCCTGCTCAAAAAGACCACCTGAAACATAAAACTGAGTTTGCTCGTTTCCACCCTGGGCAGAAAGGTTATACTGCTGAGTTACAGCGTTATCATTAGTAACGACATCTCCCCAGTCAGTACCAGTTCCTTCTTGATCCCAAAAAGCATCTGGAGATACATTAACACCTGCATTTTGATATGCTTCAGCTGACCATTCAGCCCATTGCTGTGCATTCATCGCACCGGGTCCTTCAACGGCACGGTTGCTCCAGCCACGTTTGATATCAACCGTATACGTAACATCGCCAGCTGATCCGCTTTTTGTTTGAATCACAATTACACCATTGGAACCGCGCGCACCGTAAGGAGCAGTAGAAGCGGCATCCTTCAACACCGTAATTGATTTAATATCAGATGGGCTCAAAGTTGCCATCAGGCCGAATGAACTCGTAGCATCGGATGCAACATTATCATCCCCGCTTACTACAGGCACTCCGTCAATTACATACAGTGGAGAGGTACCTGCGTTAATGGAACTAATTCCACGGATACGTACATCTTGTACGGCACCAGGGGTACCTGAAGATGCAGAAATATTTGCACCGGTAATTGACCCTTCCATGGCCTGGTCAATAGATGTTACCGGGATATCCTCAAAATCATCAGAACCTACCTGAGAGACAGAACCGGTAAAATTACGCGAGGAATACTCACCATAACCAGTTACAACGACATCTCCCAACTCAGCAACGTCGGTTTCCATTTCAACGTCGATGGTTGAGCGACCATTAATAGGGATTTCTTGCTGGACATAACCAACAAAAGAGAATCGCAGCACACCGTCCGACGGAGCCGTAAGTTCGTACGTACCGTCAGGGCCTGTTGCGGTTCCCCGGTTTGTTCCTTGTAACATAACTGTAACTCCCGGTAGCGGTTCGCCGTCATCGGCTGCAACGACAGTACCTGAAACGGTAACGTCTTGTGCAACTGCCGAAGAGACAAACAGAAAACCGAAAGCACATACTAATAAAGATAGTACCTTCAACTTCATAATTAGATAGTTTTGGATTAGATAATTAGCCCTCAAATGCCACCGTTACAATAACTTATTAGCCATTGTAAAAAGAGCAACATCGGAAGGAGTTTATTTGTGTTAAGATACATTGGTAAATCAATGCACCTTAATTTCTTGTTAAATTCGAATGAAAGAGCACACTTTTTTATTACTAATAGCCTTACTTACCAAACGCTTAGATAAATTTTCTGTAAATTTATATTGCATCAAAGAAATGTAATTTAATGCCACTGAACTTTTCAACATTAACAATTCCCCAACTACTTGTCAACTAAAAATTTTGTGTTTCTTTCCCTTGTTATTAAGTTGAATTAATGAAATCAGGAAGTTTTCTAATAAGTTAAGCTTACACATCTGCAATCATACCATTATGCTCAATCCATTGCGAATTTTTTTACTTTTCTTAACATTACCACTATTGGCTTTGCTGTGGGGGTCTTGCAGCTCCAGCAAAATCCCGTCAGTCCAACAAGGAACGGAATTTAAATATAAACCGGGATATCCTGAATTTCGCTTAAACGCGTTCGGTTTTATTGATCAAGATGAAGGACCTTCCCTGAATATTACGGCAGAAGTTGTAAAAGGAAGCCTTGTATACAGCCAGAAAAACGATTCACTTACCGCAACTGTAGCCGTAGATATTCAAATTACAGATTTGAATAATCCAAACAATATCATTGAAAATGAGCGCATATTAAAATCAGTAAGCAGCGTAGATAAAAATATTGCCAACAGCAGAGAGACTGTAGAAATAAACCATCCATTACAGGTTTCACCCAGCAGGTATCGTATTACAATCACCGTTGAAGATCAGAATTCTGAAAAAAATATTACTCAAACTACAGAAACCTATATCCCTGAAACCCAAAAAGGGAATTATACTTTAAGTTCTATCCAAATGTTTGGTAAACAAAAAGGGAGTTCTGAGTGGAATCAGATTACCGGGTACGACGTGCAGGGAAAAGTTGATTCGCTTCGATTCGTTGTTCAAGTAATCAGCCCACAAACCAACCATCCCATGACCTTAAACAGTAAGCTGCTCCATATTAAATCTGATACCGGGCTGCCACGATCAGTAACTCGAAATAATTATAACTCATCATCGATAGAATATAAAGGCATCGATCTGGATGAAGTTACCGAAATCCAGTCGAATCGTCGCAAACTCAGGGAATACAGTAGTGTGTTTATTGAATACAAATTCGCTAACCAAAATCGTGGCAATTACCGCTTTGAAATCACTGCTCAAAAAAAGAACCAAGACAAGATATATAAAGCCCGGGCTTTTGGGGTTAAAAGCAAAAACTTTCCGAACCTCTCCAGTGCACGAGAGTTGGCACGGCCGCTATTCTATTTAATGAAAAGCGACAAATATGAATCCCTTTTACAAATATCAGACCCAGATTCTATAAAAAATGAAATTGATCGGTTCTGGCTTAAACATGTAGGCAACAAACAACGAGCTAAAGAAGTCATTCAATTGTATTATACGCGTGTAGAAGAAGCCAACAAACAGTTTTCCAACTTTAAGGAGGGATGGAAAACTGACCGTGGTATGATCTACATTCTTTTCGGACAGCCGTATTATGTTCGAGATCGCCTTGCCAAAGTCATCTGGTACTATTCCTATAATTTGCAAGATCCTGAATATCAATTCCGTTTTGAACAACCAAAGCTGAATAATGAATTCTATCCTTTTGTTCATTATATTCTCGATCGTCAGTACTACTATCACAGCAGGCTACATTTACAACGGGACCTTTGGCTAAGTGGGCGCATTTTACACAGACGAATATAGCCTTTTATTGTTGTATCGATTGTTCATTTCCTATATCCTGAGAGCATTGCACTCTCGAGTAACATTACTATCGGGAGTACAACTTTCTCTGAACTTAGAAAGTTAAGCATAATATTTAAGTACGTTACAACGCAAAGCTCTACTACGTTAAAACACTCCATAGAACAAACATTGTAACGAGCTTGCAGGGGAACTGAACTTGCTACATTTTGGTGGACACCCAGCTGAAGACAAAGTGCTCGATCACTTCATTACTGTATCACTACAGCGCTTATCATACAATACTTCTGGGAATACGAGAAGGGATCTGCACAAGCACTTCATAGTTCATGTTGTTGCGCATTTCACTAAACGAAGAAACCGTCATCTCCTGGTCTCCCTGATGACCAATAATAACCACTTCATCGCCCTTTTTAACATCCGGAATATCCGTAACATCTATAGTAAGTAAATTCATATTCACTAATCCAGCGACAGGAGCACGCTTCCCATTCACCAATACAATGCCCACATTTGTTAAATTGCGGCCAAATCCGTGAGAATATCCAATAGGCACCGATGCAATCGTTTCATCACGTCCGGTTAAATAGGTATTACCATATCCTACAAACTCTCCGGCCGGCACCTCTTTTGTACTCATTACATGACTTTTCCAACTCAACACGCGCTCGAGGGGATCTTTGTGCTCTTTATTGATATCAGGATACTTCTTAACAAAATTCATATAGGTTTCCCGGTTGGGCCAAAACCCGTACTGTGCAATCCCAAAGCGAACCATATCCATAATCGTTTCCGGATAATTTAGTGCCGATGCAGAACAGGCTGTATGGCGATGTTTGACCTCAACACCCTGGTCTTCAAACCATGCGCTGTACTCTTTAAAGTTCTCAATTTGCTCCTTAATCCGTACATAGTTACCCACACTTTCGGCACCGGCAAAATGGGTGCAAATTCCATCCATCTGCAGATGTTTGCTATTCTTTTTAATAATACTAACCGCCTCTTTAAACTGGTTACGCTCCAAACCTAAGCGATTCATTCCCGTTTCCAGATGAAGATGAATGCGCGCCGGCTTTCCAATACGCTGTGCTTCTTTCACAGCCCATTTCAAACGATCAAGCTCAAAAATGAAGAACGATACATCACGCTCGATAGCCCATCCCAGCGCTTCGTTATTGATCATTCCCATAATCATGATATGCGTCTCCTCTTCGGTACTTGCCCGGGCTGCCTGACGGGCCTCATCGGAACTGAACACCGAGAAGTGTCGAACACCGCATTTTTCAGCCATGGGTACAAAATGACCAATACCATGTCCATATGCATTCCCTTTGATAACAGAACTAAACACCACATCTTTGCCAATGTAGTCCCTTAAAAAAGTGATATTTTTCTCAAAAGCTTGCTTGCTTAGTTCAATCCATGAAGGATATAACTCGTTACTCATGATCGTTCAACTGTTTCTTTTATAATTTTCATGAACATTGAAATGCCACTGCCTATGATTTCATCGGGAAAATCATAGTTCTGGGCATGCAAAGCCGGATGGCTCCTGCCCGCCCCCAATCCAAACATTGCACCCTTATATTTTTTTGTAAAATGACCAAAATCTTCAGACCAGCTAAACGGTTCTTTCTTCTGATTAATTTCTAAGTCAATCTTATCGGCAGCAGATTCAATAACTTTTACTGCTTCATTATTATTTACGGTAGCGGGAAACTCCTCAACCCACTCAACATCAAGCCCAAGATCAAAGGTATCTGCATACCCTTCTGCCATTCTGATGCAATGATCCTTTAGTTTTGTCAATAACTCATCGTCATAGGTTCGCAGTGTGGCCATTACGGTTCCCTGTCCCGGTGAGGTTCCGAAAGCACGCTCCCCCACCCCGGCATGTATAACGGTTACTTTTGCTGATTTCTCCAAGGGAACCCTAAACTGTGGGGCTGCCGAAAATGACTGTATTGTTTGAGCCACTGCCAAGGCGGGGCTATTTCCTTCTTCCGGATGAGCTGCATGAGCAGTCGCTCCATCGAAACGAACAATCAATCCCACCGAAGCCGCAGCAAACGTATCATCTTTGATAACAACCCGATCCTTTTTAAATCCCGGTAAGTTATGAAGGGCAAAACAGTAATCAGGTGCCAGATCTTCAAATTGAGCATCATTAATTACACGGGCCGCACCTTCCCCGGTTTCCTCGGCCGGTTGAAATAAAAGAGAAACCTTCCCCACCTCCGGCCGCTCATTTTCCAACAGTTTTGCCACCCCGGCGACTATAGACATATGTCCGTCATGACCACATTTATGACCGACACCTTCTGTCTTAGATTGATAGTCAGCTGATATATCATCTGATATTGGCAACCCGTCAAGCTCGCAGCGGATCAACACGTGTGGGCCCGCTTTTTTCGAGTCATAGGTAGCTAACAATCCATATCCTCCTATATTTGTCTTCAGCTCGTCAGGGTTCGTAGCTGATAAAAAATCATTGATAATTTTTGCTGTCTGTTGTTCTTTCCCAGACACCTCAGCTGCAGCATGCAACTTGTGGCGCAGCTTTTTTAATTCGGGCAGAAGTGGTTTTAAATCAAAATTGAAGGGCATACCGAAAGTTTCTAAATCACAATTTTCACATGGCGTAAGTAGGGGATTTTACGGGAGAATTGCCAACTCTGTTCTATGTTCCATGTTCTTCGGGAGTACAACTCCCTCTAAACTAATATATCAATGCTCAGTTGCGAAAGAGTTGTACTCTTCAGCAATAACTATCAATACAAATTACCCAGCACTAATCGGGGATCGGGATATCTGTCCAAGGCCTGCTCTCTGTTTTCGGGTGCTACTACCCCGGGCATATCTGCTTCTTGGGGATCTTCGTCGGAAAGCTGAAAATGAAGATGAGGCGCCCATCCCCCGTTAACATTCTGACTGCCAAGCGTCGCTATCTGTTGTCCTTTCTTAACTCCTTCTCCAACCGAAACCATGTCAAGAGATTCTTTCGATAAATGACCGTAAAGTGCATAAAGTGTGGAATCGTCCAACTCATACTTAACCACAATCGTGGGTCCATAGTCTCCGGGCTGATCATTATTTTGGACATAAGCAACTTCTCCATCCCAAAATGAAAAAACCGGTGCCCCCGATTCAGTCCATATATCGATTCCCATGTGCACATTGCGCTCGTTATCAAACATCGATTCTAAATACATATTCGAGCGCTTTTCATTGTATTTCCCAATGCCCCACTCCTTTGACCGAATAAAATCAACATCATATCCCTTGGCGAAATCAAATATAAATAGCTCATCCCTGCTATCGGGATACCCCATTACTTTGGCAAAGTTATAATCGGAATATGTACTCATTGGAGTTCCTCATGATTTATCAGTATAGATATACCCCTGTTAAAAGCGATTCTATCCTAATCTATTATCAAGCGTTAAATATTACAAGCAGATATGTTTCTATACTACTCTTCGACTATTTTATCGATGTAGTCAGAATTCATAATCCCTAATGCCCCCATATACTTCATGCGGAAACGGATAAAGTCGCCTACTTCGTAGCCGGCCTTATTATCACCGACATCCAAAATGAGCATATCCGAGCTGGCATCAGCAATTTCCACATCTCCTTCAACATCAATTAAATGATCGGGATTTATATCGAGATAACCGATATCCAGAATAGCTCGATATGATGTTTCCCCATATTGTTCCTCATCAATATCAGCCACTTCGCCCTGGGGATTCATGCCCAGTTCTCCACTCGGCACCTTGGGTTTTTCAGCAATTTCGATGATTTGGGTATATAGCTCCATCACATCGTTGTGCATACCCTCAATAGTCCCATCGGTAAATAGGTTCTTCCCAAAAAAGAGCGCTTCTCCCACCCGAAAGTGATTAACGCCGCTTGGCAGCTGGTTCCGCAATAGCAGAGGAATAGTAACCGTAGTACCTCCCGAAACAAGGGGGATTTCTTTGTTGAAGCGGAGTTCAATAATCTGTTTATACAGTGATAATTGAATGAGTTTATCTTCATCCGGCATGACCCCATGCATGCAGTTAAGATTGGCTCCAATACCAATCACCTCAATATTCGAGAGCTTAAATACCTTCTCATAAAAATCGATCAGGTTTTCACGAATCACTCCTTCACGCAGGTCACCCAGCTCAATCATGATGATAACCTTGTGAACTTTATCCTGCTTCTGGGCTTCTTCTGACAGTGCATGCAGTGTTGAAAGTTCCGTATTCAGGCTTACATCGGCATACTTTACCACCGAATCAATAATATCTTTGGGCGGAGGCTTGATATAGGTGGTAAGCGTATCGGGATCAATTTCCTTAATCTTCTTTAGATTGCTGATGCGGGAATCCAACATTTCTCCAATGCCAAGATCCGCCACCTCTTTCAGGTACTCTTCATGCCCGCAAAGCAATTTGGTGGTAATCCCCCACTTGATGTCATTATCCTTAAAAAGGGTATCCAGGTAATTATAATTATGACGCAGCTTGTCTCTATATAATTTTAAATAGGCCATCCCTACTTGCTCAGTCGCATTTCAAGGTATTTATTCGTAAATCCGTACTTCTCATACAGATATTTAGCGGGATTATCGGGTTCTACATGCAATGCAATATCTCCCTCGGTTGCATCAATGATATGCTCCATCAATTTTTTGCCAAGCCCTTCACCACGGTAATCACCATGCACGGCAATATACACCAAAATATGTTCGGGAATAAATCCACCCATATTCGTATGGTTAATAATTACAGCCCCCACAATTTGATCATTCTCATGAGCAACTAATATAAAACCATCCTGTCCCTCTCCATCTCCATAAGCATAAGCAATACTCGACAAGATGTGTTTCTTTTCATCTCCATATTCATCCAGATGCTCGTAAAGAAAATCGGCAATATCTTCTCGACCAAATGGAGTCGGATTTTCGATATCTGAGTGTACTAAATCGAATTTAATCATTATTGATTTATCGCATTAACATTATCTGCTGACTTACCAGTTATATTCTCGGTATTTTCATCGGGAAATGCCAATGAAACGGCAATAAACACAATAGCCGACACTGTAATTCCAAAAACATTGGCATCTAATCCAGCCGGAAGGTTTTCCATAAACACTTCCAAAGAAACGGTTGTAGAGCCTCCAAAAATCATAGCCGCGATGGCGCCGATACTGCTGCTTTTCTCCCAATATAATGCCCCGATAATCGGTACAAAAAGACCCGACACCATAAATGCATAGGAATAAAGCATCAAGTCTAGCACATTCGTCATTGTTGTAGCAATTAGCAAAGCAAATGTTCCGATCACAAGTGTTGTAATCTGTGAAAACTGCAAAAAGGTATCACTATCGTGATCTATATCTTTAAAATAGCCAATAATATCGGAAACCACATTACCGGATGCGGCCATCAAACAACTATCTGCGGTAGAGAGGATAGCCGAGAAATACGCACTCATCATAATCCCCATAAGCCCAACTGGCAATACCGTTCGCAGCAACATGGGTAGTCCTGTTTCGGGATCGGTCTCCGATACGTCGGCAGCGCCTAAATATTCAAACATGCCTTGTGCGGCCCCAACCTTGGCAAATAATCCTAATGATACTCCCATAAAAGCCATAATAGGCCACTCAAAAACACCAGCCAGATACCAAGCTCGTTTAGCTGTTTGCTCATCATTACAGGCATAAATACGCTGATAGAGTGTCATCCCCACAAACCAGATTGGAATAATAGTTACGGTCCAATAAATTACATCCTGCCAAGAGATATTAGTCATAGAAAGTAAGGCAGGATCTACCGTTTTGGAGATCGCTTCCCACCCACCGACTGCTGTATATGAAATGGGGATCCCTATGAAAACAAGTCCAATCATAAGAATCGTCCACTGTACGGTATCAGTGTAAATAACAGCTTTAAGTCCGCCCATTACGGTATAGACAACCGCTACAGACCCCATTATAATTAGTGCTGTTTGAAGATCGAGATCGGCAAAGGTACCGGTTGCCAACTTGGCTCCGGCTAAAATTTGTGAACTGGTAAAGCCGGCATAGCCAATTGCCGAAATAATACCTGCTACCAGCGCCACTCGTGGAGTAAAGTAGTGTTCAAATACTTCGGGAAAGGTAAAGGCTTTATCAAAAACAGGGTTTCCTTTCACTTTTGGAATAAGAAAAACCGCTGCCAGCCAAGCTCCAAGCAGGCCGGTAAAAAGCATCCATGAACCGGATAACCCCATTACAAAACCAAGGCCGCCTAAACCAATTGAAAACCCACCTCCAACATCCGTGGCGACAACTGAAAGGCCAATATGAAGGCTGTTCATATTACGTCCGCCCACATAATAATCGTCGGCCCCTTTATTTCTCCGAAGAAAAAAGACGCCAAATCCCAACATTCCCACCATGTATAGGAAGAAGATCGTCAGGTCAATCCAATGCATATTCTGTTACTCTATAATTGGATTTTCATTTACATTAATAAAAAAACCCTTGAGCTATTACACTCAAGGGTTCCTACTTTTATATGTGGGTTAATATACCTTATTAAAGTTGTATAGTGCAAACTCTTTACGGGTTACCACAACTTATTTTTAGGGCTGTCGGAAACTGGCTGTGCTTTTGGCTTTTCATTCTTAGCCTTCACATCATCACTCGATTTATATTCAAGTTGTTCTACATTCGTTTCTTGAGATAAGATGTCTTCAGAATCATCTAAATAAATACCTCCTTTATGACGCCCCCCTTTCTCAAAGTAAATTTTGGGCGCCTGAATATTGCCCTCTACTCGTCCATCTTTTTTGATCAAAATTGAAGAAGTTGCCTTTAAGTTGCCTGCAACGCTACCCTCAACGATGATAGTTTTTGCAGAGACATCACCCTGCAAAAAAGTAGATTTACTAATTAAGGTAACCGTTTTGTCCACGCTGAATCGTTATTTACTTATCCTTTATCCATAACAGCAATAAGCGTATTGGCATTACCCATATCAACCCCAACCGGAGTACTCTCATCTTCAAACTGCATGGCCGTATTCAAACAATATCCCTTAACAGCCATCTGTTCAGGTTTATCAGGTACTTCAACACTTAAAATGCCATCATATTCTTCAGTGATAAGATTCGTAAGCTCATTAAAATAGGCCCCTCCTCCCACAAGATATATTTTTGAACAACTGCCAAAGTCGGAATCTTGGAAAGAGTTGGCCAGTGCCGGGCGAATGATATTCTCAAAGTATGATTTGAGTACCTTGCGCCGAAGGGCCGTAAGATCCACCGTACGTTTATCCAAATTAATCTTGCCATTTTGAAATGCTACATTGAGCTGATGCTCTGTCTTAAAACCAAGATAATAATCCTTTTGCAGCTCCTCTTTCATCATATTCACCGCGTATCGCATACCGTGTGTACTGGTAGCCGTCCGGCGAATAATTCCGTTATTAGTACTTACTACACCTTCCATCGAACCGTAACCGAGACTCACCACAAAGAAGTCATCCTCCTCCTGGTAATCGCCATATCGCAATGCTATTATACTACCTGCAATTTCAGGGATCACATCAACATTTCGCAATTGAATAGTAGCAGCTTGTTTCCCGGCAGATCCATTTGTAGCAAAGGTAGAACTATCATAAAGTACATCAAACGATTGAGTAAGTTGCTGCTTTGCCCTATCACGATGCTTTTGATACATCTCAAAAGGAAATCCCATTGTCATTGAAAAATCGCTGCCGGCTTTTTCCTGAGCCAATAACAGCGCTGCCCGAAACAAAACGTCAAAGTCCAACTCTCCGGGAGCAGTATTAATTAGCCTATGAGGAGATAAGCCTTCTTGAAGAGCAAGTTCTCCAATGATATAAGATTCTTCGTTGTAATCAATTTTTAGTCCACTTAACAAATCATTACTAACTCTGCTCAAGTCTGATCGTGTCGATTCGTAAACACTCGGGAATACTGATATATCCATCATAATAAGAATTTAATTGCCATGACGTCTGGTCTAAATAACAACCAGGTAGTTTTTCTCTGTATAATCATACGACAATCAAATGGACCTGCTTTCGATCAAAGATTGTCGCGTGGTATAGTATTTATCGGTCAGAAATATGAATACTTAAATGACTGATATTCACCTATCACCTTATTACTATTGGATAATAATTCTGATATCTTATTCTTAGATATTGTAAGTGTAGATATGATCTCATAAGATCTTATTTCTGTTCCAACAGTTAGCCCTTATCTTTTATCTATATTATTAATTCATAATTTCTCTATTTAAAATGACTACTACTGAAAAAGCTATTGCGCTCGAAGACCAATACGGAGCTCATAATTATCATCCTTTACCCGTTGTGCTCTCCGAAGGAGACGGAGTGTATGTTTGGGATCCGGAAGGAAATAAGTATTACGATTTTTTATCTGCTTACTCTGCAGTTAACCAAGGTCATTGTCATCCCCGTATTATTAATGCACTGAAAGAACAGTCTGAAAAACTAACGCTTGTTTCCCGGGCCTTCCACAGCGACCAGCTTGGTTCTTATGAAAAGTATATGCACGATTTGTTTGGATATGACAAGCTCTTGCCGATGAATACCGGTGCCGAAGGCGTTGAAACAGCTATCAAACTCTGTCGCAAATGGTCCTACGAAAAGAAAAACCTGACCCCAGAAAAAGCAACAATCATTGTTGCCAAGGGCAATTTCCACGGGCGTACGACCAGTATTATTTCATTTTCTAATGATCCAGTTGCCCGCAAAAACTTTGGCCCCTACACCCCGGGTTTTGTTTCTATTCCCTATAATGACTTAGATGCCCTCGAGAAAGCGCTGCAAGAGAAAGATGTAGCCGGATTTCTGGTAGAGCCTATACAGGGTGAAGCCGGAGTTGTCGTTCCCGATGACGGATACCTCAAAAGAGCTTCCGAGCTCTGCGACAAATACAATACCCTATTTATTGCTGATGAAATTCAGACAGGTATTGCACGAACAGGTAAAATGTTGTGCGTAGATCACGAAGATGTGCGTCCGGATATTGTAATTTTAGGCAAAGCCCTATCCGGCGGAGCTTATCCTGTTTCGGCCGTGATGGCTGATAATGACATCATGGAATGCTTGCGCCCGGGTGAACACGGTTCTACATACGGTGGTAATCCATTGGCATGTGCAGTAGCCATGGAAGCACTTAAAGTCGTCGAGGATGAAAATCTTGCTGATAATGCCGCCCGGCTTGGTAAAATATTTCGCGAGGAAATGAATAATCTGGTTCAGGAATCAGAGTTGGTAACGCTCGTTCGAGGTAAAGGACTATTGAACGCAATTGTAATCAATGATTCTGAGGACAGTGATACCGCGTGGAACATCTGTTTAGAACTGAAAGAAAACGGTCTTCTTGCCAAACCCACACATGGCAATATTATCCGTTTTGCTCCACCTCTTGTAATGTCAGAAGAACAACTTCATAACTGTATCTCTATTATCAAAGATACCATCCACTCCTACGGAAAAGTTACCGCCTGAGCACGGAGTCACCTTTTCAAATTATTGATTACACAAATAAAAAAAGCGACTTCCTGAATATCAGAAAGTCGCTTCTTGTTGGTAGTGGCGGGGGGAGGATTCGAACCTCCGACCTCCGGGTTATGAGCCCGACGAGCTACCAGCTGCTCTACCCCGCGATGTGAGTCGGTAATAATAAGGCTTGACATGGGTAATTGTCAATAGTAAATTCAAAATTCTTTCCCGGTTAGACTCCGACACATAAATACTAATTAAATACGATTAGGAGGCTTATGTCCACGAATAACACAGTTGCTCCCGCACAAGTACACGATATTTTGCAAAAACATATTTTAACTGATGGTTACGATATTGTGCTCGACCTCGAAAAGAGTGAAGGCATTCATTTATATGATTCCAAAACGGGAGAACGTTATTTAGACTTCTTTACTTTTTTTGCCTCCAACCCACTGGGAATGAATCATCCACAACTGGCAAATGAGGAATTCCGCAATAAAATTGGCAAAGTCGCCATCAATAAGCCATCTAATTCCGATGTATATACCGAAGAGATGGCTGAATTTGTGGATAATTTCGATCGTGTCGGCATCCCGGATTACCTGCCCTACTCATTTTTTATATCCGGCGGAGCACTGGCTGTCGAGAACGCTCTCAAGGTGGCCTTCGACTGGAAAGTGCAAAAGAATTTTCAGAAGGGCTATCGCCAAGAAAAAGGTCATAAAGTCCTTCATCTCGAACAGGCTTTTCATGGACGCACCGGTTATACGATGTCACTGACCAACACTGACCCCAAAAAGGTAAAGTATTTCCCAAAATTTGACTGGCCGCGAATTATTTCGCCGGCCATGACTTATCCGGCTACCGATGAACATATCAAAGAAACAATAGCAAATGAAGAGCGGGCCATCGCTCAAGCAGAACGCTATTTTGAGATGTATAAAGATGAAATTGCCTGTATCATTCTTGAACCTATCCAAGGAGAAGGCGGCGACCGTCATTTTCGCAAGGAGTTCCATCAGGCCCTCAGGAACTTAGCCGATAAGCACGAAGCATTGCTCATTTATGATGAAGTTCAAACCGGGGTAGGACTTACAGGCAAATTCTGGGCCCACGAACACTATGTTAAACCTGATATTTTAGCATTCGGCAAAAAGGCTCAAGTATGCGGAATTCTTGCCAGCAAGCGCGTCGACGATATCGAAACAAACTGCTTTCACGTCTCCTCACGAATCAATTCAACCTGGGGCGGCAACTTGGTAGATATGGTCCGATTCGGACGTATTCTACAAGTTATTGAGGAAGAAAATCTCGTTGAAAATGCCGCAACTGTCGGCTCATATCTTCAGGATAAAATTCACGATTTATCGGAACAATTTGAACACGTAACAAATCCACGTGGAAAAGGACTTTTCTGTGCTGTTGATTTCCCAAATGCTCATGCACGAGATACGGTTATCAAAGAGTGTTTTAATAATAATTTAATGATTCTATCATGTGGGGAGCGAACCATGCGATTCCGCCCCCCTCTCACCGTTAATAAGGAGCAAATTGAAGAAGGGCTTGATATTATTGAAAAGTCTATTAAATCTGCGATGGATAAATGTCCTGCCCTGGCTTGATCAGTGCGTATACGTGTGATACAAGATGCAGGTTCCAAGTACATATATCCTGCATCCTGTACCCCAATTAGACCATCTGGTGCGATTCCGGCTGAATGGTAATTTCATTTAGTACTGAGCCTTCGGGCTGATTAGCTGCATAATAAACAGATTTTGCCACCTCTTCTGGGGTAAGCATCTTGTCCTTTTGGACACGCATATCTACCGTATCACTATCCCACATAGAGGTATCGACCCCACCGAGATGCATCAGCGTAAACTTAACGCCGCTGCGTTTGTGTTCTTCGACCAGTGATTTAGTAAATCCCGTGACTGCAAATTTTGAAGCCGAATACACAGATGAATTTTTCATAGGATATTTTCCTACACTGCCCGGAAACATAATTACCCGACCCTTTTTCTCGGTAGCCATATAACGGACTACAGTCTGTGTTACCAAAAAGATCCCATAAATATTCACGTCCAGCATCTCTTTGGCATCATCCGGCTTAATATCCAATAATGGCTGAATAACAGCCATACCAAACGCATTGACCAACACATCAATGGCTCCCAAATCTTCGGTCACCTCTCGCACCATCCTTGAAACCGAAGCCAGATCAGTCACATCTACCCCGATAACATAAGCATCACCGCCGGAATCATTAATTTCCTGTGCTACTTTTTCGGCTTTATCCTGATTTCGTGCAGCAAGCACTACCTTGGCACCGGCCTTGGCAAAAACGCGACCACAAGCACTTCCTATTCCTCCTGATCCTCCAACAATAAGTACAACTTTATCTTTCATAGTACATACATTTATTAGCCACAAATTTTCACTGATCTGGGCAATCGATTAATGATTTCAATTCTAAGATACATGAATAGAAATAATGAAACATTCGTTCAAATAAAGCAGGCTGTCAGCGAATAAATCACTAACAGCCTAAATAATGATAACCGGTCTTAAAGTTGAACTTATGCTACCACGTCATCTTTTTGCTTCATTGCACGTTCAATGACATTGTCGTAGATATCATACATTTCGTCCACCGATAAACTTACTAAGTCATTAATCATTAATGATTTAGTATCAGTTACCGCACCTAACTCTACAAAAGGCACTTCCCCGTTATTAAGGTGAGATTCAAGCTGTGCTTTCTTTTCGGCTCCACAGGTTACAACCACGCCGGATTGCGCTTCACTGTAAAGTACTTCGTATGGATCTTCTCCCAATTCATTTACTGAAATATCAGCCCCCTTTCCAGAAAACATCGTCATTTCGGAAAGTGTTGTCACCAGTCCCCCATCAGAAATATCGTGAGCAGCATTTACCAGCTTTTGCTGAATTGCATCAAGTAGTGTTGATTGCAGACGTGCTTCAAACTCGAGATCAATATCCGGGGCATCTCCGGTTGTAAGGTCATGAACCGTGTGCAGATATTCACTGCCGCCCAGTCCTTTTCGAGGTGCTCCGACGTAGTAAATGGTATCGGATTCATTCTTAAACTCCGGCGTCATTCGATGATTTTCAATATCATCAACAAGCCCAAGCATACCAATCACCGGCGTTGGAAAAATAGCCATCTCAGGGTTCTCGTTATAGAAACTGACGTTTCCACCGGTAACCGGTGTATTAAATATCCGGCATGCATCCCCCATCCCTGCAAGTGCTTCCTTAAAGGTCCAATATACTTCGGGTTTGTAGGGATTACCAAAATTCAGACAGTTTGTTATGGCCATTGGTTTGGCTCCGCTACACACCACATTCCGAGCCGCTTCGGCCACAGCAATCTGTCCGCCCTTACGAGGATTCAAATATACATAGCGTCCATTACAATCGGTTTTAACGGCCAGGCCTTTCTTCGTCCCCTTAATACGCACTAATCCGGAATCAGAAGCACCGGGCCCATTCACTGTATTCGTGCGAACCATTGTATCATACTGCTCGTAAGCCCAGCGTTTTGATGCAATATTGGGCGATCCCAGCAGCTGTTTTACAATTTCATTATGATTATCGGGATGATCCAGAGAACTGGGGTCAAATGAATGAACCTCATCGAGGTATTCAGGTTTTTTTGTCTCACGCTTATATTGCGGAGCACCACCCCCCAGCACCAAGCTATCAGCAGGGATATCAGCCTTCACTTCGCCATCCTTGAGATAAGTCACATTTTCGCCTTCTACGACTTCCCCGATTACAACGGCGTTAAGATCCCACTTCTCGTAAATATCAATAATTTCTTGTTCCCGACCTTTTTCGGCAACCACCAGCATTCGCTCTTGGCTTTCTGACAATAACAGCTCGTAAGCGGTCATTCCATCCTCTCGTGCCGGAACCTTATCCAGATCCAGTCGCATACCCACGCCGCCTTTGGCTGTCATCTCGGATGAGGAACAGCTGATTCCCGCAGCTCCCATATCCTGAATGCCTACAATGCCGCCATTTTTAATAACTTCGAGGGTAGCTTCAAGTAAAAGCTTCTCCGAAAAGGGGTCACCCACCTGTACGCTGGGGCGTTTGTCTTCACTTTCTTCGCTAATTTCTTCAGATGCAAAAGTAGCTCCATGAATACCGTCACGGCCTGTATCGGAGCCCACAATTATTACCGGGTTTCCAACGCCCTCTGCAATTGCTGAGGCCGTTTGATCTTCTTTCACAATTCCAACACTCATCGCATTTACCAGCGGATTACCTTCGTATTTCTCATCAAAATAGATTTCTCCGCCTACCATCGGTACACCGAAGGAATTGCCGTAATCCGCAATGCCACGTACCACACCATCCAACAGAAAACGAACACGGGGCGTATCCATATCACCAAAACGCAGCGAATTAAGGCTTGCAACAGGACGTGCACCCATGGTAAAAATATCCCGATGAATACCGCCGACACCGGTAGCAGCACCTTCATAAGGCTCAATAGCCGACGGGTGATTGTGACTCTCTACTTTGAACACGCAACCAAGGCCGTCTCCGATATCTACCAATCCGGCATTTTCTTCTCCGGCTCCCACGAGCATTTGTGGTCCTTCATTTGGCAGTTTCTTGATCTCGAGAATGGAATTTTTATACGAGCAGTGCTCACTCCACATTACCGAATATACCCCAAGCTCTGTAAAGTTGGGTGTGCGTCCGAGGTAATCTTTAATCATCTCGAACTCTTCTTCAGTTAGTCCATGCTCTTTGGCTAATTCCAGTGTAACTTCCGGCTCCTTCATCGTGTTGTCAGACATTAGGCTTTATGTTATATGATGGAAAGTTGAAGGTTCAAGGTTAAACAGATATCTAACCCTCAACCTTAAACTTTAAATCTTCAATAAATGCTTTAAGTCTATAAAATTGTTAAATACAAAATCTGCTTTTTTGTGCTTCTCCGGTTCTCCATTTTCTGTAAACCAAGCAACATTCCAACCGAATTTCGTACCACCTTCCACGTCAGAGCTAAAGGAATCACCTACATATAAAATGTTATTGGAATTCACGCCTGCAAGCTCAGTAGCATGACTAAATACATCGGGATGAGGTTTTAAAACGCCCACTTCTTCAGAAATAACCGTGGTTTGTGCTGAATTATATAAATCAAAAGCTTCAAATTTTTTTCGCTGTGTCTCGGCAAATCCATTTGTCAAGATTCCCACGGGATACTTTTCAAGAATCTCATAATATGCTTCTTTGGCCCCGTCAACCCACTGCCAGTGATTCCGATAGCACTGCATGTAATGATTGCCCACCTCTTCATATCGAGATGCATTCAGGCCCAGCTCTTGTAGCGTCAGTTCAAATCGGTTGCGCTGTAATTCTTCGCGACTGACTTTTGCCTGACTGTATAAGCGCCACTGTCTGCTGTTTACCTGGTGATATACATCAATCAATTGTTCAGCGCTGACATCCTCAAAAAGGTCAAAATCATCATGAACATCTTTCAGCCCAGCAGCTTCGGCTGATTTATGGTCGAGTAGCGTATCATCCAGATCAAAGTAGATAAATTCGTAAGACAAAGGTGGTAGATATGTGAGTTGAAAATATTTCGCTCAAAGATAGGAATTTGATTGCTAAGATTTAAAAATGAAAACCCTCAAAATATTTGCCCTTCTGTATAAATATTAAATATTTATTAATCATATTTCGTGCATCAATTTAATACGGCTTTCGTATATTTGCCATCTATTAATAATTAACAAAAGAATCACCAATATGAATATTAAGACTCTCATCGGATTAGGCGTTATTGCATTATTAGTTTTTATCGGGATTGGAAAATACAATACGCTGGTTGAGCAGGAGCAGTCCGTCGAACAATCTTGGGCGCAAGTTGAAAATCAATACCAACGACGAGCCGACTTGGTCCCCAATTTGGTCAATACGGTAAAAGGAGCGGCTGATTTTGAGCAGGAAACACTCACGGAAGTTACCGAAGCACGAAGCAAAGCCAGTTCCATTCAGATATCAGCTGATGACCTCAATAATCCACAAAAGATTCAGCAATTCCAGCAGGCGCAGCAGCAACTTTCCGGGGCCTTATCACGAATGCTTCTAACTGTAGAAAAATATCCTGAGCTAAAAGCCAACCAAAATTTCAGAGATCTGCAGGTCCAGCTCGAAGGCACCGAAAACCGAATAGCAACTGAACGTCAGCGCTTTAACGAGGCTGTACAAACGTACAATACCACCGTTCAACGGTTCCCTAACAATGTATTTGCGGGTCTATTCGGATTTGATCAGAAAGCCTACTTCGAAGCTGATGAAGGTGCCCAGGAAGTTCCAGAAGTTAATTTTTAATTACAGATTACTGATCCTATGCCTTCCAGACAATTTTTAAGTGAGCAAGAAGAGCAGCAAATTGTTGAAGCCATTAATACGACCGAACAAAAAACATCTGGAGAAATTCGTATCCATCTTGAACATCATTGTGAAGGAGATGCTTTGGATCGTGCGGATCAAGTATTTCATAATTTGGGGATGGATGAGACAAAGCTTCAAAACGGTGTTTTAATTTATGTCGCTACCGAAGATCACAAAGCAGCCGTTTATGCTGGAAAAGGCATTCACCGCGAAGTGGAAGAAGGTTTTTGGGATGATGTCTTGCAGATTCTTATCTCTCATTTTAAACAAGAGGAGTTTGAACAAGGCATCGAGGAAGCCGTCCACAAAGTAGGTAATAAGCTGGAAGAACTATTTCCCTATCACCAGAAAGGGGATTTCGATGAGCTTTCAAATGAAATCAGTTTTCGTGACAACAAAAATTAGGATTTAATTTTTTAGCAGAGCTTCTATGTTTTCTACCAAACTAACAACGTGGTTTACAACTTTACTTATAGCCCTTTTTCTGCTTCCCGGTATATCACATGCCCAAGACCTACCTTCTGAGCCGGTAGGGCACGTTAATGATTTTGCTGAAATGCTTACATCAGGTGAGCGTCAGCAGTTAGAACAGAAACTGCGTAATTATCGAGATACAACCACTACTGTAATCTCTATTGCTACACTCGATAACTTAGGCGGCATTTCAATCGAAGAAGCCGCTACCAACCTTTTTAATGATTGGAAGATGTGGGCAGACAACAAGGACAACGGCGTGCTTATTTTGGTTGCTGAGGAGGAACGGAAAATGAGAATTGAGGTTGGTTATGGGCTCGAAGGAGCCATCCCCGATGTAATGGCCGGACGCATTATCCGCGAAATTCTGACTCCAAACTTTAAACGCTCTGATTACTACGGTGGATTGGATCGTGCCACATCGGCTATTATCCAACTTGCAAGCGGTGAATTCCAGGGACAGTTGGCTAAGGAGGAAACATCCGATAACAGTAACACCGCTGACTTTATCATATTCTTATTATTTCTCTTCTTTGTCTTTTATTCATCTTCTCGCGGCGGAGGTAAAGGTCGTGGTAAAGGAAAAAAACGTCGCACTCTCGGTCCCGGTGGGTTTATCTTTCTCGGCGGGGGCGGAGGTTTCGGCGGCGGCTCTTCCGGTGGTGGATTTGGCGGATTCAGTGGCGGAGGCGGATTTGGTTCCGGCGGTGGCGGCGCCAGCGGTGGCTGGTAAGTTAGCTCGCAGCAAAAATGTAATGCCCTGCACAATCACTTTTACGCAAATGCAGGGCATTAAATGTTTAAGCCATTACCGGCTCAGTTTTAGCCAATGCCTGACTTAAATCAGCAATAATGTCATCGATCTGTTCAATGCCAACCGCCAAGCGGACCAATCCATCGGTAATACCCGCTTGCAAACGCAATTCTTCATCCATCACCGAATGCGTCATCGAAGCAGGATGCTGGATCAGCGTATCGGCGGTGCCCAAGCTCACAGCCAGTGTACAAAGTTCGACACTTTCCATAAGCTGTACTCCAGACTCAAAACCACCTTTAAGCTCAAAGCTTAAAACTCCTCCATAACCGCCATCAAAAATAGCTGAGGCTAATTCATAGTCTGGATGAGAATTAAGTCCCGGATAAAATACATTTGTAACTGCATCATGCTGCTCGAGATACTCTGCAACTTTCATCGTATTTTCGGAATGACGTTCCATTCTCAGATTAAACGTTTTTAGTCCGTTTAGCAGTAACCAAGCCTCAAAGGGACTCATGACACCGCCCAGATTTTTACGATATGTAGCTAAACCAAACTCTTCAAGAAGGGTATTCCGGCCAACTACAGCCCCACCGATTAGTGTGCCATGTCCGTTTAAATACTTGGTTGCTGAATGAACCACGACATCTGCACCGTGCTCGAGTGGACGTATGTGGTACGGTGTGCCAAAAGTATTATCTACAATAAAAATCACATCATGGGCCTCAGCTAAATCAGCAATTTTAGAAATGTTAGCCACTTCCATTGTCGGGTTGGCTATTGTTTCAGCATAGATTACCCTTACCTCTGGATTTTCCCTTAGGGTTTTATCCAAAGCATCCAGGTTATTTAAATCCAAAAAGTGTGTCTGTATTCCTAAATCGGGGGCTTCTTCTTTTAAAAACTGACCAGTGCAGCCATAAAGAGCCGGCTGTGCAATTATTGCTTTTCCTTTCGCTATTGCAATTAAGGTGGTGCTGATTGCCGCCATTCCACTGCTGAATGCCAGTGCCGAAACATCCTCATTATCCGGCAGACCAACTCCCTCCAACTGAGCAAGAATGGTTTCCAACCTATCCACCGTAGGATTTCCTAATCTCGAATACGAATGGGTTGCCCCACCCTCTTCATGCGCGAAAAATTTGCGGCCGTCTTCTACAGAGTTAAACTGGAATGTAGAAGTCTGATAAATCGGCATCACGTGCGAACCAAACGGATCGTTTATTGGATGATCCGCATGTACAGTTTCACTTTCGATACTAAATTTTGATTTATTCATCGGTCTGATCCTCGTCTATTGGAAGGTGATGATTTTCTTTTTTGGTGGACAACACAATATTACTGTATATACGCTCTATACCTGGCAGGCGGGTAAGTTTGTCATGCATGAAAATCTCATACGCGGACATATCCTCAACTACAATCTTCAGCAAAAAATCAGAATCACCTGTTATATGATAACAAGCCTGTATCTCTGACATCTCATCAATGCGCTCACAAACTTCATCAAGGGTATGCATCTGGTGGACGGCGAGTCGAAGTGAACAAAAAACGACCAAACTTTTACCAATCGCTTCTTCATCAACTCGGGCACTATACCCCTCAATAACACCCTCCCGTTCTAATCGCTTTACGCGCTCTAACGTAGGTGTTGTAGTAAGGCCAACTTTTTCAGCTAACTTGTTATTGGTGATACGTCCATCCTGTTGCAGGATGGAGAGAATCTTTCTATCAATATTATCTAAATTATAGTTACCCATAATATTTTAACCTTCTATCAGGCATAATATAAGAATTATAAACTAATTAAATATCTATATATAGATTATATAACTGCTATTATTCAAATAATCAATATAAATTACTTCAACAAAAAAGCCCCGCTAACCCTAAGGGTCAACGAGGCTCATTACGCTCAAGAGAAATTTATACGATGGCTATCCAGCTATATTTTCCGCCTCAGCACTGTCTTTTAGTTTAGGTGTTGAAGGCGTCAGGTTTTCATATTCTTCGAGGGTAAACTCGTCAACCTGCACCATATCAATTCGTGCGTCCTCGGCCTTGCGCAATAACTCAGCCTCATCATCGTCAATGATGCCTTTTTCAACAGCTTGGTCTATAACAAAGCGTGCCTGTGTTTTAGGCAGTTCTTTTTTCTTTGTGGCCTTATAAATTTTCTTATAAACCGGGGCAGCTTCTTCCGAAAGTTTAAATGCATGCTCATAACGTCCGAGTGCTTCCTCTTTATCATCCGGCAGATAAATCCCATCCGTAATACGATCGCGCTGTTCGCTGCGCTCCTGCATTGCCTGTGCCACTTTATGGCCAAGCTTATCGGAAGGCATGCTGCTAATACGATTCATACGCGACCAAAGCGCAATGGGGCCACGGAACAACCAGCTTAAGACGGGCACTTTTATTTCTCTGTAAATCGCGTCAAACGCTTCTTGTATCTGAGCAAATGCATAATCCAGCGACCATTCAAGAAATATGCGATCTTCTTCGCGCTGCCCCTCGGCATCATATCTTCGCAACGTTGCGGTAGCCAGATACATCCAACTTAGGATATCAGCAAAACGACCAGAAATTTTCTCCTTTATTTTAAGTCCACCGCCGTACGAACCAAGAACAACATCGGCCAGAAATGCAAAAGAAGCAGATGTCCATGAAAGCTTCTTATAATATTTCTTGGCAGGTCCACCGACAGGTGCTGAAGCAACCGCTCCGCGTGTTACACTCATCAGTACAGAGCGTGACATGTTTTGAACGACGTGACCAATATGTTTCCAGAATACATCATCAAAAGCTTTCACATCACCACGTGTTAATGCATCAATTTCATCATAGGCATAGGGATGACAACGAATAGCACCCTGCCCAAAAATCATCAGGCTTCGAGTCAAAATGTTTGCGCCTTCAACAGTAATGGCAATTGGCAGTGAAATATATCCATGTGCAAAAATATTACGAGGACCGCGCGATATTCCGGCACCACCCTGTATATCCATCGCATCGTTGATGATCTGACGGCCCAGCTCTGTAAAGTTGTATTTTGCTATAGCCGTTACTACCGAGGGTTTTTCTCCGATATCTAATCCAGCGCAGGTATAACGTCGCGCCGCATCCATCAGATAGGTAAAGCCCCCGATACGTGCCATGGGTTCTTCGATACCTTCGAATTTACCGATGTTGATACCGAATTGTTTGCGAACAGCAGTGTAGGCTCCAAGTGCTCGTGTAGCTACTTTGGCACCGCCCATACTTTGTGCGGGTAGCGAAATTCCGCGCCCCACACCAAGTGATTCCATAAGCATGCGCCAACCGTTACCAGCTTGCTCAGGACCACCGATGATCTGATTTACAGACACCACCGCATCTTCGCCATCAATAGGACAATTATAAAATGGCACACCCAATGGATCATGACGGCGTCCTAAAATGATACCATCCGTATCGCTTGGAATCAGTGCACAGGTAATACCGGGATATTCGCCTTTTCCGAGATGGTTTTCAGGATCACGCAGTTTGAAAGCAAGTCCAATAAGCGTTGAAATAGCCGCAAGTGTAATATAGCGCTTGGTGAAGTTTAGGCGGATATAAAGCTCTCCGTCATCCCCCTTGAATACTTCACCCTCTGCTGTCATCGCCCCTGCGTCAGAACCGGCAGTAGGTTCCGTCAAAGCAAAGCAAGGCATCTCTTCTCCCGTTGCCAGCTTTGGTAAATACCGATCTTTCTGTTCATCAGTACCATAATGCATTAATAGCTCAGCCGGGCCTAACGAATTGGGTACCATCACTGTTGTAGCCAGTGGGCCACACCGCGAAGCCAGCTTGGTAACGATTGCACTGTGAGCAGAGGCAGAAAACTCAAGCCCACCATATTTTTCAGGAATAATCAATCCAAAGAATTTATGCTCTCGCATAAACTCCCACACTTCGTCTGTAAAACCTTTTCGAACAAAAACGTCCCAATCACTAACCATCGAACATAGTTTTTCGACGGGGCCCTCTAAAAAGGCCTGCTCTTCTTCCGTTAAATCGGGATAAGACTCATTGGCCAGCCTTTTCAGGTTTGGTTTTCCTGAAAAAAGCTCAGCATCAACCCACACATTGCCGGCCTCAATGGCCGTACGTTCAGTTTCAGAAATCTGGGGCAAAAAGTTCATTGCATCCAGCAATTTCATCAAGGGACCGGTAAGAAGGGTCCGTCGAATAGGTTTTATATTAAAGACGACCACCAATACAGCAAAAACGACAAACAGCCAAGTGGGCGCAGAAAACCCCCAGAGCGCAATAAAACCGGCAGCACCCCAAACCCAAAGCGAAGTCCCCCAAAAGGCCAGTAAGGTTGCCACCAATATCATGCTCACAATTACAGCCCAGAGTGGATACTGGAATAAAAATCCTAAGCTTTCATTCAAAAATTCCATATCAGTCACCTATAAATTAAATCGCGCTTACTTGTTATTTGTTTGTAGAGCCGTTCTAATCTTATACCCGTCAATTATATGCTCAATAGCTTCATCGATAAATTCTTGCTGATCGATACGGGTATCTAATCGCTTTGACAACACAACCGACATTACGCCATGCAGCTGTGCCCAGAACGTATATGCCGCCATACGAGGTTTTTCTTCAGCGATAAGTCCGGCATTAACACCTTCCTGTAAGACATTACTTACAATTTCGTAACCCTTACGAGCTTTCCGAAATTTTTCTTTAGGATATCGCGTCATCTCATCTGAACTTGTCAAATGTATTATTTGATATTCCCGCTGATATTTGAGAGCAAACCGAACGTATTCATATGCTATTGACTCAAGCTTTGCTATGGGACCATCGGCCTCAGATGCTGCCTGCTGCAACTGGGCATTCAGCCGTTCGATAGACTGCTCCATCAACGTATGCACCAGATCATCTTTATTTTCAAAATGCAAATAGATGCTGGTGGCACTCATGTCAATTTCACGGGCAATTTTCCGCAGAGAAAAGTTGCGATATCCCTCTGAAAGCAACACGTTGCGTGCGGCCTCAACAATTTGCTCTTTAAGACTCAATTCCTTGGTTTCACTCATATACGTACAGGTTAACAGTGTTAACTTATGTAATTAAACATTCTTATTGGGATAAAGCAATACTATGAAAAAACTAATTCTGATTGGAAAATAAATTCTCAATCAAGTTCCCGGGTAATGGGAGCAACAGGAAGTGAAAACTTGATAAATGATATCGTTCGTCCTTTTTCAAGGTGACGTCTTTCAAAATGGGTTTGGATTGTAAGCAACTCATCATCGGGGCATTCCTGGTAAATTTCTTCAACCACATCATGAACTTTGCATCCCGACTGTCTTACAGATTCTTTTGTAAAGGTAAAGAGTTCATCACTGTCTGTCTTAAAATATATGGCTCCTTCCTGTTTTAAAACACGTTGGTAAATCTTTAGAAACTTGGGACCCGATAATCTTTTGTTTCGATCGGAATACCGAGGATACGGATCGGGAAACGTAATCCAAATATCATCCACTTCATCCGGCCCGAAATATTCATCCAGATGATCAATATACATTCGTAAAAACCGTACATTTTCCAATCCTTCTTCCAGCGCTTTTTTTGCTCCTTTCCAAATACGCCCCCCTTTTATGTCAATGCCCACAAAGTTCTTGTCGGGATTCTGTCTGGCCAACTCCAAGGTATACGTCCCCTTCCCACACGCGAGTTCTAAAACAATTGGATTATGATTTCCAAATATATCAGAATGCCAGCGGCCTCTCGGCTTTTGAGATCCCTCATCTTGGAAATCTGTGTACTCGAGCGTATTCGGAAATTCTGTTACTTCCTTAAATTTTTCCAGCTTACCTTTACTCATCCGGGATGTCGAAATGTGCTCAAATATTTGAAATATCTACTCAGGGGGCAAGCCTAAAGATTGCCCATTCATCATCTGATTTTTCATAGCAGATGCGATCATGCATCCGACCCTTTCGACCCTGCCAAAACTCTATTCGCTGCGGTCGTAATAGGAATCCTCCCCAAAAATCAGGCAAAGGAATTTCCTGATCCTCAAACCTCTGTTTAATCTCCCGAAATCGTTTTTCCAACTCTTCTCTCGAGCCAACTTTATTACTCTGCCTTGATGCCCAAGCCCCCAGCTTACTTTCTCTGGGCCGCTGCTGAAAATAATTTTTTGATGTTGATCGACTAACCCTTTCAACCTCTCCTTCTATACGAACCTGTCTTTCCAGGGGAGCCCAGTAAAAACATAAGGCAGCATGGGGGTTTTCACTTAACTCTTTGCCTTTTCGACTTCCGTAATTCGTGTAAAATTGGAATCCGGCCTCATCAACTCCTTTGAGCAAGACAATACGGGAAGATGGCCTACCCTGCTTTGTCGCTGTGGAAAGAGTCATAGCGTTAACATCCAGAAGGTCGGCCGCAAAAGCTTGTTCAAACCATTCGGTAAACTGATCGATAGGGTTTTCACAAACCTCGGACTTCGCCAATGCCTGCTGGGAATATTCTCGCCGTAGTTCTGCTATGCTTTTTTTAGACTGGTTATCTTTAGACATTGTAGATACTAACCGTCAAAATATTCTGGAGCTTTTCCTTTTTTCCACTTGATATTACAGCCCAAGCTTGGCTTCTGATCTTCTTTTACTTCGTCATCAAAAAGCAGGTCTGCCGCTTCGCGAATATCATTACCCGTAACCGGCTTGTCATTACCCGGTCGACTGTCGTCAAACTGTCCACGATATACCAATTTGTCATTTTCATTAAATAAGAAGAAATCAGGAGTACATGCAGCCTTATAAGCTTTTGCAACTTCCTGAGTACCATCATACAAATAAGGGAAAGAAAATTGCTTTTCACGAGCTAATGAAGCCATCTTAACCGGACTGTCATCGGGATAGTTTTCGACATCATTAGAACTTATTGCAACAACACCAATTCCCTTTTGCTGTAGATCTCTGGCCGTTATAACAAACTCATCCAAGATATGCTGCACAAAAGGACAGTGGTTACACATAAAGACTACCAATAGTCCCTTGGCGTTATTAAAGTCATCAAGCGAAACCAACTGGTTGTTTACAGTATCAAATAGTTTAAAATCTGGTGCTTCTGTGCCAAGTTCCATCATTGTAGAAGGAGTATCAGACATAGCGGAAGTAATTATTTTGAATTATACTTTATATTCAAACTGAACGTACAAAATTTAGCCATTTTATGTTCAGTGAATATATGCGAAATGAAAGGGAAAATGAATAAAAAAAGCCCGATATCTAAATAACAAATCAGGGCTATAATAATTTTTAAAGATCCTGTTCGCAGATATCGGGCTAAAAGTACTATCTCTTTGTATTTTTAAACGAGTTCCTGAGCACCATATTGTTCTTAGAATAATCCTAATTGCCCCTCTTTAGGCCGCTGAAAGTATTGTGTTGAAAGCTGTAGTTCTTGCTTATTGAAACCCAACTTTTCAACATTAATTTTAAACATACTTCTTATTTGACTGGCAAACTCTCCTTTCCCATGAAAGCGTTCTCCAAACTTACTTTCGTATAATTTACCGTCTCTAATATCACGTATCCTGTTCAATACCTTCTCTTTGCGATCGGGAAAATGTTGTTCGAGCCATTCTTTAAAAAGATCCTTTACACCATGCGGCAACCTCACAATGGTATAGGCAGCCTGTGTTGCCCCTGCCTCTCTTGCTCGTTCTAAGATCTGGGGACACTCATGATCAGTAAGTCCCGGTATTATGGGCGCCACATTAACCCCCACCGAAATCCCTCGCTCGGCCAATTTTTCGATGGCCTTTAGCCTTCGGTTTGGCTGTGATGTCCGTGGTTCCATCACACGGGCCAAATCACGATCTAAAGTGGTAATGGACAACGTTACATGGACGGCATCATATTGAGCAAGTTCTTCCAAAAGATTAATATCGCGAGTGACCAAGTAGTTTTTTGTAATTATACCTACCGGATTACGCGCCTCTGCAAATACCCCCAAGCAATTTCTTGTTATTTGCAACTTTCGCTCTACTGGTTGAAAGGGATCAGTTACACCGCTCAATGTAATAGGTTCTGGTTTCCATTTTGTGGAAGCGAACTTCGATCGCAATTTTTCTGCAGCTTTATACTTTACCATTATCCGAGATTCAAAATCGAGCCCCGCCGAAAATCCCAAAAACTCATGCATCGGTCGAGCATAACAATAAATACATCCGTGTTCACATCCCCGGTATGGATTTAAACCATACGTAAATGGAATATCGGGACTGTCATTCTTGGATAATATCTCTTTTGTATCATCCGGAATTAGTTTGGTTTCCTGTGCAGGCTTTTCTCCCGTCTCTTCATCGAGCTCATAATCAATATACTTTCCCTCAAAACGATTGGCCGGGTTATCTGAAGCACCGCGTCCCCGGATAGGATTTTTGTCATCTTGATGCATGGCAACTCGATCTGTTAAATCATTTCAATGTACTACATAAATATAACATCTATTATGACAGCATCGTGTCATCCAAGCCAAATAATATTTAAAAAAATAAGGCCCGGGATTATTCCCGGGCCCTTCATCCAAATTATCAGCAATGGTTATCAACTGCAGGGTACATCTTCAAAATTTTGGTCCCAGCATTTTCGATCTCCACCCTCATCGTAATACCCTTCTTTGGTATCGGTATTCCAGAAGAGAACAATATCAGGATCATTTGGATACGTGAATGTCATATAATATTCTGGTTGGTCCTCTTCGTAATCAGCTGTCATATTAACACTACCCGTATCATCATATAGCTTAGCTGTCATATTCTTTTCAGTATCACTGATAACCTCCCAGTTCGAAGTATAGGCCAACACTTCTTCATCAGTATCCGGATTAAGAGTATTAAATGACCACTCACCGCTTGATCCGTCCTCGGATACTATTCCCTCCATCATCTTATAATCTTCAAAGCTTGTTTCGCCATCATCATAGCTCCAAAACATAGCCCACTGATAACCATTACTAACTTCTTCTGCAGTTACCTTTATGGAAACCGTCTCATTTTCGTAACTATAGGTGTACTCCCAGACCCACATTCCATCTTCAAAGTCTGCACTTTCATCAGATCCTGCCATCAGAAAACCAGAATAGATGTTTGCAAAAGCAAACGTATATTGATTAGCAAGTGCTACATTTCGAGCTTCATAGTAATTATTGGTGGCAGCTAAAACCTTTCCCTTCACCTTTTGGGGCTGATTATCCTCAAAAAATGAGAAGTCAGGCTCTGCCTTTTCATTTTGCACCTGTGGAAATTCAGGAGCATCACCAGGATCTGGGCCGGTACTATCATCTCCACAAGCCACCAATCCGATTAATAAAACTGCGAATACTATATAATTTAGGTAACGATTCATCTTATATTTCCCCTATGTGATTTATTTCAAGTTAACGTTCTCTATTGAATACGAAGTCTGTGAAGAAAACAGATCACAGACTTCCTTCTCATAGGGTAAGACCACAGGGAAATAGAATCCTTACAATAATATTTCTGAGATTATGCCCGATATACCGTTTTTGTATTTACGAACTCTTTGATTCCAAAATGAGATAGCTCGCGACCATAGCCCGACTCTTTAATCCCTCCAAATGGTAGTCGTGGATCAGATTTCACAAAATCATTCACAAAACAACATCCGGCTTTCAGTTCATATGCAGCAATTTCTTCGGCTCGTTGAAGATCCTCAGAAAATACAGCCGCTCCCAATCCGTAATCACTGTCGTTGGCCACCTTGATAGCTTCACTTGTATCTTTCACCTTTATAACGGATGCCACCGGACCAAACAGCTCCTCCTCATAGGCCGGCATACCTTCTGAAACCTCCGTAAGAATTGTTGGAGGATAGTAAAAGCCGTCTCTAACAGGTACAGATCCACCCAGGATACATTCTGCTCCTTCTGCCACACTTTTTTGAACCTGTGCATGCAGATTATCACGTAAATCCTCGCGAGCCATCGGTCCAACATCAGTAGCACTATTAAACGGGTCTCCAACTTTCTTTTCATTCATCATATGGAAAACTGCTTCGAGGAACTCATCGTACACATCTTCAACTGCAATTAACCGCTTAGCCGCAATGCAACTTTGCCCACTGTTAATCAGACGAGACGTTACACAAATTTCAGCAGCTTTCTCCACATCGGCATCTTCCAGAATGAGATAAGGATCACTGCCTCCCAGCTCGAGTACTGTTTTCTTTAGCACGCTGCCCGCCGTTGAGGCTACCGCCTTCCCGGCACGGGTGCTCCCGGTCAACGTAACGGCTGCTACATCTGGATGTTTAATTAGATTTTGTGTTTGATCAACATCGGCAACGACCGTCCTGAAAAGATCATCTGGAATTCCGGCCTCATGCATCAAATCTTCTATAGCCAACGCACATCCGGTTACATTGGGCGCATGTTTTAAAATTACCGCATTTCCAGCCATCAGTGCGGGAGCACCAAACCGAAACAGTTGCCAGAAAGGAAAGTTCCACGGCATAATGGCAAGAACAGTGCCCAAGGAATTAAACGTCACATAACTCTTGCTGGCATCGGATTTAATAACCTCTTCCTCAAGAAAGTCCGCGGTATTATCTGCATAATAGTCACAAACCCAGGCACATTTTTCGATCTCTGACACGCCCTCGGCCAGTGGCTTCCCCATCTCACGCGCCATCAACTTAGCATACTTTTCCTTGTTTTCTTCCAACAGTTCAGCAGCTCGTTGCAGTAACAGGCTCCGTTCATAAAACGAATTACGGCGCCATTTCTCTTGGGCCATAGCTGCATCTTTGGCAATAGCATCCAATGCTTCATCATCCATTAGATCATAGGCTTCGAGAAACTCTCCGGTAGCAGGATTAATCGTTTTCATAGCAGCTCCTTCTTAATTAATTATGTTTTAATAGATAGTTTACAAATAGCAGCACTTTCAACCAATGGTCATGAGTACTTCTTGACCGTTCTGTTGATGGTCTTCAACGTTGACTGCAGCAACTCTTCATCAATAATAAGTGGAGGTGCCAGTCGAACCAAGGTATTTGAATGGAGTGTCCACCCTAAAATAATACCATTATCCATGCACTCCTCCACCACCTTTTGGGTTAACTCACGATCTTCCAGCTCCATTCCCAGCATCGCACCCACACCGCGAATTTCCGTAATGCCAGCAGCAGTTAATTTATTTCGAACAATTTGTTCAATTTTTTTGGCCTTCGCACCGTAATCATCAGAAAGTAATTCCGACAAGGTAGCATGTGCCGCGGCACACGACACCGGATGCCCGCCAAAAGTGGTTACATGATTCAGCGGGGGATCATGTTTAAATGATTCAAATATCTCTGATGATGATACAAATGCACCCATCGGCATCCCCCCACCCATCGCCTTAGCCATACTCATGATATCGGGGACCACCCCGTATTCCTGAAAAGCAAACAGCGACCCGGTACGATAAAAACCCGTTTGGATTTCATCGAAAATGAGAAGTGCCCCGACTTCATCACAGCGTTTACGCACAGCCTGCAACCATTCTTTTTGGGCCGGAATGATGCCCCCCTCTCCCTGAACGGGCTCCATAATTACTGCTGCCGTTTCCTCGTCAATAGTTTCCAAGCCTTCAAAACTATTAAAATCCAGAAAATGAACATCAGGAAGCAGCGGCAGGTATGGATCGCGATAGACATCCCGACCGGTAACGCTTAGTGAGCCATGGGTATCTCCGTGATAGCCATGGTGAAATGCTACGAACTTGTGTCGCCCAGTATGTTTTTTTGCCAGTTTCAAAGCCCCCTCATTAGCCTCGGTACCGCTGTTTACAAAATATATGCGATCCAGAGAGCCGGGTAGCTGTGAAGTAAGTAGTTCGGCATATTTCGACTGCGGCTCTTGGATAAATTCACCATACACCATCACGTGAAGATGACGATCTACCTGGCGCTTTACCGCTTCAACCACTTCGGGATGGCGATGCCCCAAGCTACTGACCGCAATACCGGAAATAAAATCTACATATTTATTACCCTGGGTTGTATAGATGAACGGACCCTCTGCCCTTTCAATTTCTAACCCCATGGGCGCATCGCTGGTCTGGGCAACGTGTTCGTAAAAAGAATCTTTAATACTCAAAACAAAATATTTATGCCATCAAGAACTAATGATTGGAAGTAAAATACATCAATTTTTATTCCATTTGGAAATCAGCTCTCTAAATTCTGACTGTAGTTCCTTCGATCTATCTTTTGCATACCACTTGTGCAGTTTCTTCGCCCATTCTTCTTTGCTGATGCTTTCATCACTTTTCCATTCCATCGCTTTTTCCTGAGCAGCGTCCGGTCGCGGCCCCCATGTTCCAACTTCCTCAAGGGTTTCTGCATCCAGGCAAATTAATTTGGGAATAGACCGACCGCCATTCGTTAAATATTCATCCATAATATCCAGATGTTCATCCCGAAGAATGAACTTTACATCAATATTCTCGGATTTTTCGGCAATCTTTACTATGGGCGGAATATTCTGAGCCGCATCTCCACACCACGCCTCAGTAAGTACTAACCAAACCCAATCTTCCTCACGTCCATTGAGCTCTTCAACAAATGAATCATTTAACTCTACCTGTTTATCCAGGCGTTTCATTCGCTGCACATTCATTTTGGTATAATGGACCATTTCCTCAGAATGATTATCACCGGTGGTTTTATCCTCCTCTAATAACTCATCAATCATTTGGCGATAATCGTCATAATCCATCGCCTCATTAATAATTTCGGGTGTAATAACACTTTCTGCAATACTTTCCATGCTGTCTGTAGATTTTAAAATTAATATTGTTTGTAAAGATGATATTTGGTCTCAAATTCTTACTGCTATAACAAATAGCCTACGTAAGATATTCCATAATTTTTGAATGCTTCCATATTAAAGCTGCCACAAGAAATAATACAAATGCCATCGACGTACCGTACTTAATCCACATAACTTTGTCATAATCTTCACTTGTTGTTGATAAACCTTTTAACAGTAAAGAAACAATAACCCCAACGGTAACGCCAACGAAGCCAAATAGAATAGCAACCCAAAAGCTGAATACTCCAATTGCCAAACTTACCAAGATTAGTCCAATTAAAAATGCTATTATAAAAAATTGTGTAACTCCTTTCTTTCCATATTGTACAGCAAATGTATGATCACCGCGACTGCGATCCTCCTCTATTTGGTAAATTTGCGAAATAGGATACAGACTTAACAACATCAAAGTAACTCCGGCGGCGGCAATCCAAACAGGCATACTAATCACCTCATTCCCCGCAGCCAGATACCCCAGTAATACTGAATTAAAACCCGTACTAGCTCCTATTGCTATGAGACTCTTTATGGGGTGCCCTTTCCATCGTACCAATGGTGTAGAGTATAACCAAAAGAAGACTATGCTAAGTACATAAATACCACTGTATAATAGACCTTGGCCAACAGCAACCAACAACCCAACACTTTGCAAAATTAGTGACCCGCTCCACATCCAAGATTGCATTTTGGGAGGATTTTGTAGCCCGCCGATCGGGCCCTCATCATTATCCCAAAAGGAATTATACGCTGTGGCACCGCCAAAGAGCAATAAATGCACGTTAAAAAACTGGAGAAGAAATGATTGAATATCCAGATCCGGACTCAAAAATCCACCCAATAAAAATCCACCCGACAAAATAAATAGCTGGTAATGCCACCGCAGATGCACTATAAAATGCCAGAGCTGTCGGGCTATACTTATATTCTGATATTCAACAGAAGACATTATCTGAATTTCTGTATTTCTTTATTATGAAATTTTAGCATACTCATTTCGGACTTATCAATCCAACAAAAGATTGGTATTTTAAGGGTTATGATTTCAGCCGGAACACAAATAGCTTCATATATCCGTAACCAATTATCGCCAGACCAGTGGCAAGATCAAAAAAAAGATCACTATCAAAAGATCAGTGATCTCATTGATGAATATCTGGAAGAGCGATCGCACCAGCAAAAAGATCCCGTACTCGATTTCCTCTTTGAGTATTATGCATTTCGTCCTTCTTATTTAAAACGCTGGTCACCGGGACTCGGCACCCTGCTCATTGGTAGTGCTTCGCATGATTGGCAATTCGATGAAATGGCAACAGCTGACGGTAATTCCTTTTTGGATATTACCCATTTTGACGAAGATCGTATCTCTTCTATCAAATGGATTTTAAACCTCTTGAAACAATCTCTCGATCGAAAACCTTCATTTGGCTGTTTTGGGATGCACGAATGGGCGATGGTATATAAAGCCGACCAGGTACGCCACGACTACCTTTCCCTCCGCATGGAAAAGGAAAAATTAGCTAAATTCGTGGAATCACGCCCGCTTGTTTGCACTCATTTTGATGCCTTTCGCTTCTTTACTGATGAGGCCAAACCCCAGAATAAATTTGAGCTCAATCGCGAAAAATTCGCTGATATGGAACAGCCCGGCTGCCTACATACCAATATGGATTTATATAAGTGGGCATTCAAGATGTATCCCTGGATTTCCAGTAATACCATCAGAGAAGCTTTTGAGCTGGCTGTAGAAACGCGTGTCATGGATATGAAAGCAAGTCCATATGACTTACGTGATCGTGGGCTAAAGCCTATTAAGATTGAAACGGACAAGGGACGCAGAGAATATATGCAGAAACAGATGGCCATTTACGAAAAATCACAGCCCATTCGCCGACAACTTATTGAAGAATACCAATATCTTTTAGATACTCTTTCGAACTAAATAACAGCAACCTTAAAACAAGTTCAGGATCTATTAATCTCTTTCGCAACTGTTATTAATTGCCTATCATCTAATCCATATTATTAGAGGAAAAACTGAACATCAATGAAATAATATTATCAAAATGGCTGAACTTGAGGACGGCGATTACGAAGCTTACGAACAGGATATTAAGCTCCTGGTCGATACCCTTCGCAAGTGCTTTAATGCCGACAAAGCACGATTTAGTGTTGTTGGACATCTGAACACTCTCTTTATTGAAATTGAAGGACTTGATGAGCTTTCCGCCGAAGAAATTTCTGAAGTGGCCGAACCCGTCCTTGATGAACTCGACATGGATTTTGATGAAATTTCCCTACTTCCATTAAAGAATTAATTTAAGTTCTATATTTCGGAAAAGGATAACATTCCTAAAGGGGAATCATCTATTTTCTTATACATCTGGATAGCAAACATACGTTTCAAAATATAATTTAGGGATTAACTTATTATGGCAAGTGCGACAACAGATTACCAGCTTAAATGCGTGGCCAATGGTCACCTTAACTCCGAGGAGGAAACGACCACCTATTGCACACAATGTGATAGTGTTCTTCGAGTCTATTATGATGAATCATCAGATGATATTCAGTACCCATTGAAGGAGCTGAAACTTGATCCGATGAAGACTCATCCTTCAGCCCTAAAAAAACTGGACCGTTTGTCGGAAACTTATGGTGCAGATCTTTGGGCCAAGCTTGAATTTGAACATCCCACCGGCTGCTTCAAAGATCGGGGCAGCTATATTGAAGTGCAAAAGGCCCTCGAACTGGGCGCTGATGCTATTTGCCTTGCCTCAACCGGGAATATGGCCGCCTCAGTTGCTGCCTATGCTTGTTATTTTAAAATACCCTGCTTTGTATTTGTCCCAGAAAAAACGACAGATGCGAAAATCGCGCAAGCTACGATTTACAATGCCAATATTATCCGCATAAAAGGGGATTTTAGCACTTGTGAAGCACTCTGCCGTGAATTCGCGAAATCGGGCAATTATTACTTGGCCGGCGATTATGTTTTTCGTGAAGAGGGACAAAAATCGTTCCCTTATGAACTTCTGGAGCAGAAGGGCGACGATTTTGATTATATATTTGTCCCCGTGGGATGTGGGACGAATTTTGGTGCTATTTGGAAGGGCTATACGGAGCTTAAAGAATCGGGCCAAATTTCCGATCGGCCAAAAATGATTGCTATCCAACCCGAGCAAAGCTCACCTGTTGTGGAGGGTATTTTTAAGAAAGAGAAGATTATTAAAAAACAGGTTAATACGATGGCTCAGTCGGTAGCGGCCTCCGATCCGGTAGACTTCCATAAAGTCATGCTGGGTATTGAAGAGTCGGACGGTTCGGCATTTACTGTTACCGAAGATGAAATTCTACAATCCCTAAAAGAGATGGCAGTCGAAGAGGGACATTTTACCGAACCGGCTTGTGCACTTCCACTGGCAGCTTTCAAGAACAATATTGATACCTTCAAAGATAAAAAGTGCCTGTTTATTCTCACCGGATCCGGACTCAAAGATACCAAGGTTGTAGCCAAACACTCCTTATCTTCACCTGTACTATCGCCCGACATCAATAAGGTTACCAACTATATAAAATCGGGCTTTATCGAGATGCAGAAGGACTCTTGGGGAAAGTCACGCGATACATTTATGGCCAATCTCGAAATGGATGAGGACCATGAAAAGCTCTACAATGAATATGTTTCCAAGATCAACAAAAAAGGCAAGACACTTAGCAATAACGAAATAGAAGTCCTCCAATCTCTAATATTCAATGAAGATCTCGATCTTGAATACCCTGTCGAAGTCCTTGACTACAAAGTGACCATGCGCAAGCACGGCTTGGTACAGGCGGCTGTGAAGCTCGACATACAGGGAGAAGAAATTATTTCTGAGGCAAAAGGTGTTGGTCCCATTGACGCTATCTTATCGGCAATACGCACGGAAACCAACTCAGTTTTCCACCTTGAAGTCAAGAATCACGAAGTGGAAATTTTGAGTCCCGATACAGATTCGTTGGTTGTTGTTACGCTTACCTTGGCTAACAATGATCAGGAGTGGGTATCCAAAGGTGCTTCACCGGATACGCTCGAGGCTGTCATTCAAGCCTTTACCAAGGGACTGGCTATTGCCATGAAATCAACGGTGACTTAGTAAGTTTTGTCAAAAATAAAAAGGCAAAGCCTCCCACACTTCAAAAGTATGGGAGGCTTTGTTATTTAAGTACTTCTATTTCTTTATCGCAATGCATCTTCGAGCTCAAGTGAAGCATCACTGTCAGCATCACGGTATTTTACGATCAGCGGACATGCAACATTGAGTCCCTGCTCTTTGGCCCAATCCCCACTCATAGGACGCGTTCCGGGAACTACGACAGCTCGCTCCGGAATATCAGCTCCTTTGCCTAGCACTTCCTCATTAACACAGTCATAGACGGGTATCGATTTTGAGAGCGTTACTCCCGGAGCAATTACGGCTCCTTTTTTAACAAGAATGCCCTCTACGATAACCGATCCGGCTCCAATGAAACAATCATCTTCAATCACAACAGGTGATAATCCAACCGGTTCAAGTACGCCACCTAATTGTACTCCTGCCGACAGATGAACATTTTTTCCAACTTGAGCACAGGAACCCACCAGGGCATGACTATCTATCATCGACCCTTCGTCTACATACCCGCCTACATTAACATAGGCCGGAGGCATGATAATAACATTTTTTGCTACATAAGCCCCCCGCCGAACGGATGACCCGCCCGGTACCAAGCGTACATTTTCCTCAGCTGAAAATCTGCGGGGAGGCAAATTGTGTTTATCGACAAAACCATCATAAATGCCCGAATATTCAGTATTTTCACCGGCTGAAAACGAAGCCAAGATCGCTTCTTTTACTTTCCGGTTTGCTTGCCACCCATCTCCTCTGGACTCAGCCGCACGCACTTCTCCGGTTTCCAGTTTATCCAAAATTTCTTCCCAGTTATTATCACTCATCAGTTTTTAAATAATTTATTTTGAAATTAATTGCTTTCTAAATTCGTGAGACTAATTAACTATTTTCTTCATACCAGCGTTGGATCATATTATCAGCATTTTTAAGAATACTGATATCTTCTACATCCTCTTGGGTAAGAGGAGGGTGTAAGGTAGCATTTCCTATCCATCCTTTATCATGCAGCAATACTTTTGCCGGAACAGGATTCGGACCACTAAACAAGGCATCTGTGCACTCCTGCCAAAGCGGAAGCAATTCCGGACCACGACCATCTAAACACCAGTCCACATATTGATGCGTTGCTTTAGGCCATACATTTGAAGCTACCGAAACGAGTCCGTCACATCCGGCCATCGCAAAGAACGGAAGCAGCCCATCATCACCGCTATAAAACTTAATATCTTTGGCCGTTTTACGGTAGTTCTGAAAATCTTCAATGCTTCCGCTTGCTTCCTTAACCGCTACAAAGTTGGAATGATCAGCCAACTCTTTAAGCACTAACGGACTCATTTTGCTACCCGTACGCGAGGGCACATTATAAAGCATGCACTCCTTGCCTGCTGCATCTAACAGCGACTTAAACCATTTCACTTGTCCTTTGGGGCCGGGCTTGGCGTAAAGCGGGGTTACCAATAAAAATGAATCTATATCAAACTGATGGCAGTACTCGATCCACTCGATTTGATTCCGGAGATTAAACCCTCCTACCCCAACCATAATTGGAATATCTACGTTAAGGCTTGCAGCTGTTTTAACTACCTGTTTTTTATCTTCAAGAGGCAGTGCCAAGCCTTCTCCTGTACTACCCATAACAAGTACGCCATTGCCGGCCTCATTCTGCTTATGGATGAGTGAAGCCAAGTTATCAAGGTGAATATCCCCATTTTCTTTCATGGGGGTTACCAATGCTGTGTAAAGTTTTGTGTCTGTAATACTCATAGTTACTGTTGCATTACGTTATCAAAGATAGTTGAAAGATCGTGAAAACCGGGATTTACATCTCCGTTAACAAGTTGCTCTGCTGCCCAAACCGCACCTTGGGCAAATATTTTGCGATCGTGTGCCTGATGCTTTAAATGAATTGATTCCGCATCTGTTTTTACTTCCAGCTGATGAATTCCCTTTATATCTCCTTTACGCTCTGAGGTTATCTTTGCTTCTTTCCCCAGCCATTCCTCCCATGAAATTGCCGTACCGCTGGGAGCATCTTGTTTATGTTTGTGATGAATCTCATGAATATGAAATTCAGGACTATCCAGCACAGAAGAACTCTGTCCGATTATATTCAAACATCGGCGCACAATATTCATCCCGAGACTGAAATTCGACGCCTGTAGCCATTTAAGATTTTTTTGCTTCAGTTGCTGATCCAAATCCTCCGGCCAATCATAACCGGTCGTGCCCCATGCAGCAGGAATTCCTGACTCCATAAGAGGAGCTATAAGTTCATCGACTGCACCTCCCGGTACGAACAAAATAGCAGCATCGGCCTCCTTAAGCTTTTCAGGCGTTGGTTTATTTGAGGAATCGAAAGGACCAACAATTTGATTCTTATTTAATATTTCTACAACCTTGCCACCGGTTTTTCCAGTGCCTATAACGGCAAATTTCATACTCTTTTCTTTTATTCTTTAACGCTAAGTGAGTGATAAGTATAACCTTTTCAGTGTCTATTTTCATCCATTTGCGCAATTACCCAAATATAATGTAGATTCAGGCTTAACAATTCAAAAAATACCAAATATGTATACCTTATTTGCAGCTCCTGTTTTTACCAATGACGCAGTCGTGTTAGGAATCTTGTTATTGATTCTGGCATTCATATTTGTCACCTCAAACAGCGACAATCCGAAATGGCAAAAGTTTTATACCTTCGTACCTTCACTGCTTCTCTGCTACTTTATTCCATCTATTTTTAACTCACTCGGATTAATATCGGGTGAAGAATCAAATCTTTACTTCGTAGCATCACGCTACCTTTTGCCTGCAAGTTTAGTGCTCCTTACTCTAAGTATCGACTTTAAGGGAATTATTGGCTTGGGCCCCAAAGCAATCATCATGTTTTTAGCGGGAACAGTCGGTATTATGATTGGGGGCCCGCTGGCTCTCATTACCGTAAGCTATTTTGCTCCCGAAATGACGGCAGGAGCCGGACCCGAAGCCTTATGGCGGGGATTATCAACTATCGCCGGTAGCTGGATTGGCGGCGGCGCAAACCAAACGGCCATGTTCGAAGTTTTTGATCCCAGTGCCGACCTGTTTTCGGCCATGGTAACTGTTGATATTATTGTTGCAAATATCTGGTTGGCCTTTCTGCTGTACGGAGCAGGCATTTCTGAAAAAATTGACGCCTGGTTTAAAGCAGATGCCTCACCTATTACTGAGCTCAGAAAAAAGATCGAAGATTACCGTGCCAACGTAGCCAAAATTCCCACCCTCGCTGATATTACCACGATCGTCGCTGTGGGCTTTGTGATCACAGCAATCGGTCATCTGGGTGCCGATGCCATTGCTCCCTGGATCGGTGAAAACTTTCCCCAGCTCAGCAACTTGAGCCTGGATTCTGAATTTTTCTGGATTATAGTCATTGCTACTACCGGTGGATTAGCCCTTTCTTTCACTCGTGCTCGAAAGCTTGAAGGGGCAGGCGCTTCTAAATTTGGAAGCTTGTTCCTTTACATCCTTGTAGCTACCATAGGAATGAAAATGAACGTGATGGCTATCTTTGAAAGTCCCGGATTCTTTCTCATTGGACTACTCTGGATTATCATTCATGTAATCATATTATTTATCGTGGCTAAAATTATTAACGCGCCGTTCTTCTTTATTGCGGTGGGCAGCCAAGCCAATGTTGGCGGAGCTGCTTCAGCACCCATTGTGGCCTCAGCTTTTCATCCGGCCCTGGCTCCCGTTGGTGTACTACTGGCTGTCTTGGGATACGCTGCCGGTACTTACGCAGCCTATATCTGTGCTATAATGATGCAGTATGTGAGCTGATAGAAGGGAGGAGCAAGAGGTGGAACGTTAATATCTTCATTCGTATACCTTTTCACTTCTTGCTTTTTTAATTTGCAGCTGATTTAGGGAGTATCTATTAGTATATTTAGCATCCTTAGAAAACAGAATTTCCCTATATTTATTCATGCGCATTCTGAAATTTGCTGGCGTCTTTTTCGGCACTCTGATTCTCATCTTCTTTATTGTCTTTGGGTTTAACCTGGATGCCTTACAAACGCTTTACAATAACAGCGGTGACCTCCAAGAGGGGCAGGAATGGGTTTCCAAGTCTACTTCTCTCAAAGGGCTTACTCAATACATCGGATCGAACCCTCAACATGCAACGATTGTATCACGATCTGTAACGAATCCTGATACCACTATTAATTACCGGGCAGACCAACCGCGCACGATGGGGACACTTTCAAATTTCTTCCTGATTACCACCTATGCCCGACTTGTAGAAGCCGGGCAACTCGATCCCGATGAACTGATCCCAATTGAAAAAACGACCCGCTTTCAACTCCCTTATATTGATGAGTCACACCACGAGGATGCCATAAATGTACTACAGAACAAAAATGCTGTTACTAACAATGGGGACGTACCGCTCAATAAACTTTTACAAACCGCCATCATTTATAATGATCTGGCAATTTCAGATTTTTTATTTTATAAAATAGGCCAAGAGTCCATTAAAGAAACTTTTAGCCTCCTTGAGCTTCAATCTACTGATCTCCCCCTCCCTTTTACGGGATTGTATATAACCCTTCATCCTGATTTAGCTGGAAGAACATTTGATACCCACTTTAAGAAGCTTTCGGCATTATCTAAAGACGAATTTCGGCAAACGGTTTTAAGTAATGCTCAGCAATTTAAGACAGATGAAGAATTTCACGGTCGGGTAACGAAACTCTTTGAAGAACAACAAGGATTGGGTATTGGTTTTAAAGAACGACGAAATATTCTAAGTCTTTTTCCAAAATCTACGGGTCAAGAATTAACTGACCTCATGGTTCAGCTTGAGAAAAATGAGCTCATTTCTGCCTCAATATCTGAAAGGGTAAAGGAGATAATGGATTGGCCCTATCAAGAGCAGGGATTAAACAATGATTTCAAATACTACGGTGCTCTTTATGATAACAGGCTCGGTCTTCTTAACGGTATCGACTACGGAGCTTCGGTTTATTCCGAGGAGCCCTTTGGACAAGCGGTATTTTTTGACTCCCTGCAAGTCGCTTTTTGGTTTCACATGAGCAGCAATCTGATGCATCAGGATTACCAACAACGAATGATGTGGGATCCTGCATTGCGTGAAGCCACACTTCAGGAAATAAGTAAATAGTATTAAATTGATGATAATCAACCTCAAATAAGTAAAGGAGTCATCATGGCAAAGTCAGACAAAGTTAATGAAACCGTTCGCGGCGGCATAACATTAGGCACAGCTCTTGCTGTAACCATATCATGGTCAGTTAACAAATCTATTATATGGGCTATTATCCACGGGCTCTTCAGCTGGTTTTATGTGATTTATTATGCATTCTTCTATTAAATATTTTTCACTCTTAACACGATGAATAAGTACAAATACCTGTATCTTTTTTGGCTGTTACCCGCTGCTTTTCTTTTTCTTACTCTGCACCAGGGATTAGTTTATTATGGCATCACCGACACCTATGAAAATGGGGAGAGCTATACGGCTGAAGTCGTTGAGTTTGAATTTAAACAGATTGCAGCTCAAACAAATGGGTATATTGTGTTGAGGTTTAGCACTGGTGATAATGATGAAGTTAAGCGCAAACTGTCTTTGCCGGTAGAGATGGCAGGTGGCTTGCAAGATATCCGCGTAGTTCCCATTCGTTATAACCCCGGAGCCATACAGGAGATTGTGCTAATGCCTACCTTTGAAACTCAAAAAAATCTTATCTGGACAAACGCTCTTATGGCAAGCGTTGCTTTGTTAATTACATTCTTTGTTGGACTGGCAGCTCATCGGTTTGCAAGCAACAAGATGGACGAATCAGATGAAGAATTAGTCATCGAACGAGTAGATTAAGTAATTATGACGACCCCAGATTCTGCAAAAGGCACTCTTTATCTTATACCAAATACCCTGGGCAAAACGCCCGAAAATAATACTATTCCCGATTATGTATTAAACATTATTCGGCAGACAGAGGTATTGATCGTTGAAAATGTACAAACGGCAGCACGGTATCTTCAATGGGTGGGAGATACCATTCCGGAATATGAAATTGAGTTTTTACTGCTTAACAAGAAGACGCCCATCCACGAAATTGCTTCATTTCTGGATCCCCTAAAAAAGGGAAAAGATGCAGGGCTACTTTCCGAGGCCGGATGTCCCGCTGTGGCAGATCCCGGATCGGAACTCATCAAAATGGCCCACGATCAACAGATTAGAGTTCATCCGCTGGTGGGCCCTTCTTCCATTTTATTGGCATTGATGGGATCGGGGTTTAATGGCCAACAATTTACCTTCCACGGCTATTTGCCTATCGACAAGAATAAACGGCAGGCGACTATCCAACAACTAGAAAAGCAATCAAGATCTTCGGGAGGCACGCAAATTTTTATGGAAGCTCCTCATCGCAATGATGAAGTTGTCAAAGATGTCATTCGGTATTGTGAACCGACCACTCGTTTCTGTACTGCTACCAACTTAACACTGCCCGATGAACAAATTGTTTCCAAGAAGATATCTGACTGGCGAAAGGACTCCGGCAATTCCATTCATAAAGAGCCCACGATTTTCCTGCTATACGCGTCCTAATTTCTTTACACAATATTTTTTATTACAACTCTTATTTTCAATAACAGTGATAATAGAAAAGCCTGTTCCATTACAGAACAGGCTTTTTAAGATTAAATGATAATTAAGTTATTACGCTCCCGCTTCCTCCAACATGTTTACAATACCCTCATAGTCATGAGAGGTAGCCTGATCTTTGGCTGACCAACCGCGATCATCCATCACACTAACATCACTGTGGTGTTGAATTAGCAGCTGTACTATTGCATCAAAGCCATTACTGGATGCCCAGTATAAAGCACTTGTCCCCCGATTATCACGGGTATTAACTTCGGCACCCTGATCAAGCAGGTATTGAACAACATCTAAGTGACCGTGTTTAGCTGCTTTCATCAATGCTGTTCTATTATGCTCGTCACTGGTATTCACGTCAGCACCATTCTTCAGATGCTCTTTTACATCCTCTAAATCTCCAGTCTCTGCTGCTTCAAGAAAGGCGTTTTCTTCCATATTTAAACCTCCTTATTTAGGATTAAAGGTGGGTCTCTAAAACCATTGTAAATGTTTGGATGATCATAGTCAACCCTTTGGAAAATGTTTTTCAAAAATAAAAAAGGGGCTACATTTCTGTATCCCCTTTTGACAGTTAGAACTGATAAAAAACTATTCCAACCCGAGCACATCCACACCTTGATTGAAGGTTACATCAACCGGGATAGACTGCTCAGATAGGCGATTCAGCGACTGCTGCAGCTGATCCCCTACCGTAGCATATTTCTCAACAAATGCTGCGACTCCTTCATAGTCTCCATCCCCCTGAAGGGTGAGAATTTTGCTGGAAAGCGAATCGGTTGCTTCGGCAATTTTGTTAAAGTTTACGCGATAGGTTTCCGTCTCTTTATCATAGCTGAAGGCGCCTTTTTCCTTAAAGTAATTAAACCGAATAAGATTAGCCTTGCCATGCGCACTGGATGACCCAAATCGGATAGAACGAAAAATACTAGCCATAAAGGTTACGTAATTATTTTCGATAGTCCCCTCTTCAACCATACCATCTTTGCGCAGTTCCGAAACCATATACAATCCCAATACATCAGCTTTACCTTCCTCCAAAGCCGATGCATGTTCTTTGAGCGCTTCACGCACAGTACCTTTTCCATTTATCGTATTTTTAATCCCAAGGCCGTGAGCCACCTCGTGAAACATTGTATTGCCAAAAAATGCATCAAAAGTCAGATACTCACGCTGCTCTTCGGCAATAAGAACCTCGGAGATGGGCTTCAGAATCTTATCGTATTTAGCCCGCATTGCATTTTTCAATTGTAGACGACGGGTTCCCTTCTCCAGCTGGACTTCTTCATCGTTAGGCAAATTGATAGCAATAGTTTTGGATCCGGCGTTGGCATCTCCTGCATAGTAAACTGCATCATAGGCATTAAGATCGGAATCACGCCCCGGCTCCTCCTGCTTGTACTCCTCTGCAACAGGCAACCCTTCCTGCAGCTCGGGTAACACTTCAGCATATTTCGACAGCCGATTACTCCACTCCTTATCTTTAATCAACACAAAGGTTTCGTGAGCCGCTTTATAACCAAACAGCTGATCTTCATAAGTCTCAATAGGCCCAATAACCACTTCAATGGTATTGTCTTTCATATCCAGCCAAGCCATATCACTTTTCTGGTATTCATCGGTAAGGAGCGCTTCAGCACGTAGATTGAGATAGGTTTTCAGCCCCTCATCTTCGGCCAGCTTAGCTGCTTCCTTCAATTTATCTGCAGCCCGTTGATGTTGCTCAGCAAAAGCCTCGTGATAAGGAATGGTTGTTAAGCCTCCATCTTGCGTTCGGCGTACCAGCGTATAAAGATCATCCTTGGCTTCAGAATCCCAACTCTCAAACTCCTCTTTCGTCATATCCGGAGGATAGAAATTAGCGCCTTCGGGTTTCGGTCCCACATCATCAATAAAAGGCTCATTGCCATTCAGCCGATCCCAAGGGCCGTAATTTATTTGGGCAAACCGTTGTTCTTTCTCAGAAATGTTATTCAAAAGAGTTTTCTTCTTACTATAAGCTTCCTCCCAGAACACTTCGTCCATGGCCTTGCCGGCATCAATAAGCAGCTTTATAATTTCTTTCTGATTATCACTAAGGGATGAAACATCCGCCGTTAAGGTAAATTCGGTATACTGATCCAAGCGGTCATCAATCGACATTTTGTTGTCGTTTTCCATACTTTGACAACCTGCCAGAAAAAAGGCAATTGCCATTATTGCTATGGCTGCATTTAAAGTAGATTTCATAATCATCAACATTTTAGGTTAGAAGATTTAAGGCTTATCGATATACCTCTGTTGAGGAAGCATATCACGTTGTTTTAGTTCATTTAGAATCAATTCTGTCATATCACTTTTAAAAGGAAATTCGTACCTGATATCAAGAACGTAGGCCTTTACCCGCAGCTTGAGCACGAAATTTTCTTCATGCACTTCATTCAATGCAATGATAGCAATCGGTTTTTGTAAATAGACATATCGGGATGACACAGCAGCGCGATAAGCAATTCTTTTGACCGCATCAACATCTACATTCATAGGCAAAAATATTTCGGCCACCACCTGACAGTCTAACGCGCTGGAATTCGTATTGGATACCGCTTTGTTCATCAACTCGCTGTTAGGAATCGTCACTACGGAATCATCAGGTGTAACAATTCTGCTGGAACGCAATCCAATCGAAAGTACTTCCCCGTAATGCTCGGCCACCTGAATTTTATCTCCAACTTGGAAGGGCCGATCCATAATGATGATAAAACCACCGAAAATATTTTTCAGGATATCTTGTGCAGCAAAACCGACCGCAATACCAATAGATGCCAACACTGTAATAACCGTACTCAAAGGTGGATCAATGATGCCCGCAATAATGATATAAATGGCAAAAGACCAAATTATCAGCCGTACTACGGGTACCATGCGCTTAATCCCCAAGCGGTAACGGGTAAACCGTTCTGACAGGTTTTCTAACACTACTACCACAAATCGGTTTAAAAAGTAGGTGATAATTAAAGCAATTATTATAGCCAGTATTACACCTACTGAAATAAGATTCTCTATCTCTGAGAGGGCTTTTCCGGTATCTTGTCCGACTCTACTCAAATCAGAGCTCGTATCGGCACGGGCCGTATCAATGCTTACGGTGTCCACCTGGGTCGTATCAATAATCTGTATTGGCTTAATAACAACCACAGTATCAGATTGCTGTGCAACAGTGTTTTGCCCTACAGACGAGCCCAACTCATAAAACCCCATAACGATGAGAACTGTCAGAAGTAGTATCTTGATAAATCTATTCATATTGTTGTTATCCCAAGTGAATTATATTGCGTTCTTTGAGGACCCGAACGATCTGTCGGTACATTAAATGGTTAATAGTGAACGACTCATTTTTTTCGATCAACATGCCGCGCGATCGCAACCGATTTAACAATAGCCTGCTTTCTTCAAGCTTTATATTCAGTACCATGGCTAATTCTTTATCCGACAATGTATCGTGTAATACAAAAGCCGCCAATGCAAACAACACCGGTGGATTCAAATCCTCAATCATCTCTACAGAAGTCACCTCGAGCGGCTGTACATAAAAATAAGTCTCGTCAAAATCCCGAATAGATCGTATCCAGAATATCATAGCAATAGAGGCGTTTCCTTCCGCCAGCTTTGTAAGCTTCTCGAAATATTCTTTCCTCAGATGCTCCTGAGCCTCCGCCTCCTGATCTTTTAACTTTCGGTAGGTGCGCGACTGACGTATTTGATCATCAGGCTCAAAGTAAAGGGAATATCCACTGGCCTGATGCCTGCTTAAAATAAGCTGCTTAATCTGCTCTGCATTCAGTGAATCACTATTGCTGATGTGAGAAAAATACTCACTAATCTGCAGTACCTTATCTAAAAACGACCAAGCATAACGAGAACAACTAACCATCCAGAAAATATGGTTTCGTGTCTCTGAAATAAGATACGACAACTTCTCAATAGCCTTAAAACCGTTAATATTTCGAACAAAACAATTTTGTATAGATTCTAAGACAACCACTCTACGGTGATCTGACTCCTGTATAGCTGTCGCCAGCTCTTCAATAGTATTGGGAGGTTTAATCTCAAAAACGGCTGCCATTTTGTTTAGAAGCTGTTCTTCTTCCCAAATAGTATTTACAAACTCCGCGGTTAAAACCTGCTCTTCGCCGACCTCAGATTCAGCTACTAAACTAAGAAATGAGGATTTTCCACTACCCTTTTCCCCAACCATAGCAAAATTAGTGGGAAACTGATTTTGCCACTGCTCATACGCTCTTTTAAACGTCAAAGTCGATTCCTGTGCAGGTTCAAAAAATTGTTTATCGGCAAGAGAGTGAAAATCAAACAAACGCCGATAAATATAGGGCAGCTTGTTCATTTTTTGATCTGTCTCTGTAAGATATGTCGCTATATCTGCCCGTTTCGACTCCTGAACCCTTCGCTCCTTGAAACCCAGAAACGCTTTGATATCGACCCCGTACATCTTCAGTTTTTTCCAAATGAAACGGCTCCACAGCATCAGCCGATCCTCAATTCTTGCCCACCGAGAGTCTAAAATCGTTTGCCAATCTTTCGTTTTCTCTTTCATTGTATACTTGGCATTCAACAGCTGCAGCTGCTTCGAATCTCCCTCATGCAAAAGAGCAATCAAAGAAGAGAAGAATTTACCCCTTCCTTCATCTATAGAATTGTGAATTTGTTGCCACTTTTCATCCGCCCGGTCATGCAGCTCCTGAACTTTTGATAAAACACGCTGGAGCGCTTCTCCGGCCACTTTCGTGGGATCTTCTCTTTGATCTATATCTTCATCACGGGCTTTAAGAGCCGAATCAAAATTGACGGATATGATTTTTTTTATTTCTATAATCTCTTTCAGGTTTTGAGATAAAAACTCCTCGTACTGCTGGTTGGCCGGCTGCAAGGGATTCATAAATAATTCTCTAAGGGCACGAATAACAAGTTGTCGCCACTTTACTTTCTCCTGATTAACAGATGGTGGATTTTTATCGAGATCGGCATCAAAAACAAGTTGTGCTTCTTGTGGTGACTGTCCCATTTTTAGCAGCAGATCCTCAAACAGATGCTCCGTTTTTTCCGCCAAAATTTGTTTAGCCAGCAGTTTTTCAATGGGTTCTACCAGTCTCTCATCTATAAAGGTGATGAGCATTTCATATAATGTACTCAATTCATTAAGCGAGGCTCCCTGACTAACCTTGTCAATAACCTGCTCAAGATCTGCTGAATATTCACCGAGCGGAGCGATCAACGATTCCTTAAAGATATCCTCAAACGCCCCTTTAAATTTCAAAATCTCCTCTTCGATTTCAGATCGTAACTTCAAAAATTGAAGAACGTCCTCAGTTCGCTGAAAAAAGAGTCGTTGCACACGCTGCCACTGCTCTTTTTGCGTATGAAACCGATTGCTTATTTTTTCATTTTTTGTCTTCAGTCGTTCATTATCAAAAAACGCACTATTCCATTCCAGGGTCCCCACTTTTTCAACATCCTCAATTATTTGGGCCTGCTTACTGTTGAATGCTTTTTCTATCCTATCCAGCAGATCAGCTTTTATCTCTTCCAGCCTGTTCTTTTGATCCGCTACAAAAGCAGATAAATCCAATGCTTGCTGTTCATTCTCCCCTCTAACTAATAAATCCTCAATATCCCTGATTAAATCCAATTGAACGCGCTCAAGAATATGCCCCCACTCCATAACGGACTCATCATTCATCAAATGAAACCCTACCACTTTATCTAAAGGGATTCTCTGCTCCCATTCAGGGTAGGCTTTTTTGTTGCCTGTAAAAATACTTTTTAGGGATTGAGCAGCCCCATAACCAACTTTTGCAATACCACGAACAGTATTTTTACCTCCCTTGCCAAATGCTATCCAAACAGGATCTTCAGGCTGTGTTGCAAACCGTTCTTCCTTTTGTTTCCAAACTTCTTCCTCGGGAAACCTTTTGCTGATCGTATCAACAGATGATAGATATACCTCTAAAATATCCTCACTGTTTTTATCAGATAACGTGCCTTTAATATTTTTTAGAATCCCCGAGAATCCCTGCTTTATAATTTCTTCCGCTTCGTATTTCCGTTCTATCGCTGAAAAGTATCTTAACAACTGCTCAAAACCATCAAAGCGTACCTCAACATGCCGAATAATATCGGCCTGCAGATTCTCTTTGATTCCCTTCCGTAGCGTGTCCCTAAATTTTTTGCGATCCAATAGAACTACCTTCGTTTAACTTATTTTTCATAATTTGATTAAAATATGATGAAATACAAACTAATACTCATCGTTATCTATTGAGTAATTATGACAATAATCCCTTTTTCTTCTTGAGCAAATATTAGTTAATTTCGATCAAAATATTCTTCAGCATTACAATGAAAGGTAAGGTGGTCGATCCCAGTTTAAAATATTTGCAAACCTCCTCAAAATGCGGACGTTTTTGGTCACTATTGGCAATCTATCTCTTTTTAATCTGTAGCCTTTCCCATCCTCTGCAGGCACAAGACAACTCGCTGCAGATGGTAACCACAGCCGAACGCAGCGATGGCAAGGGGCAAGTTATTCGATTCCATTTAAAGCAACCTGTTGACTCATTTGAAGTATATCAACCGGATGTAGACCTGATACAGATGACGCTTTATCAGGATAACATTGATACCACCGATATCGAACTGCCCAATATCTCTTCTGCTTTCGATGAAATTAGCTTTTACGATATTCCGGCCGGTATTGGCATTGACATCTATATCACTGAAGATAAATTCTACGATGGCAAAGCATATCACGACGGAAATAGCAATGATCTTCTGCTGGGACTTACGAAAGTAGATAAGACTGAATTAGAGTATCTTACCAAAGATACCGAACCCATCATATGGTCAAGCTTTACAATCACCGAAAAAAATCTTCTGGAAGGAAATGGTGGCGGTGAGGCAAACATTGAAACCAGCGACTACGATCAAACAAGAAAAAAAATGAAGTTTGATGTGGTTGTTATCGATCCCGGTCACGGCGGTCATGATCCGGGTTCCATCGGCCACAGAAATGTCAAAGAGAAGCATATTGTACTCGACATTGCAAAAAAAGTGGGTGGTTACATAAACGAGTATATGCCCAATGTTAAAGTGGTGTATACCCGTGAAACTGATAAATTTATCGAGCTTGAAGAACGCGGTAGCATTGCCAATGAAGCTGAGGGGGATCTATTTATATCAATACACTGCAACTCTCACACATCGCATCGGCCATATGGAACGGAATTATACTTTTTAGGACTGGAGCGCAGTGAATCTGCACTGGAAGTAATGAAACGCGAAAACAAGGTTGTGCGTCCCAACAATGATACAGAGCAACGTGAATTGAGCCAGGAAGAGCTACTGGTATATGAGCTGGCTAACAGCAGCTACATTGCAGCCAGCGAACAAATTGCAGGTATGATGGAATACCAGTTTGACGAACGAGCTCAGCGTCATTCTCGCGGTGTAAAACAGGGGCGCTTTGTCGTCTTATACCATGCTTCTATGCCTGCTGTACTTGTTGAAACCGGATTTATCAGCAATCCCAGTGAGGCACGCTATTTAACTTCCGATCGCGGGCAGACGTATATTGCTTCAGCTATATTTCGAGCTATTAGAAACTTCAAGGAAGGAAACGGCAATCCATAACCTCAAAATAATATAATATTGGACCCTTTGATCATTGGTGTTGCAGGCGGTAGCGGATCGGGAAAAACTACTGTAGTACAACATATTATTGATGCTATAGGGCAAGAAAAAATTCTTCTTGTCCAACACGATTCCTATTACCGGGATCTCAAACACCTATCATTTGAAGAACGGACCCAGCAAAATTTTGACCACCCTTCCTCGCTTGAAACCGAGCTAATGATTCGTCATATCAAAGCCCTAAAAGAAGGGTATCAGGTTGAAATCCCGATTTACGACTTCACCAACCATATCCGAAAAGAAGAAACACGGTTGGCCGAACCCAAACAGGTTATCTTAATTGACGGAATTCTGGTGTTTACAGAAAAAGAGCTTCGTGATCTTATGAACATCAAGCTCTACGTGGATACCGATGACGACATTCGACTACTGCGACGTATTCAGCGGGATATTGTTGAACGCGATCGAGAACTTGAGCATGTACTGTCACAGTACCAAAAATATGTCCGCCCCATGCATCTTGAATTTGTTGAGCCTACAAAACGGTATGCCGATATTATCATCCCACACGGTGGGGAAAATAAAGTCGCACTCGATATGGTCAATGCCCTTATCCAAGATCGGCTTACTAATTCTGAAGTAACGAAGAAAGAAAACGAATCAGTTCCCGAATAATTTTGTTATACAGGATCAGCTGATATCAATTTTTATTAAAAGAATAATCTAACATAATTATGGATATTAACGCTAAAAACGCCATTGTTACCGGTGCCAGTAGTGGAATCGGGATTGATTTCAGCCAGGCCCTAATAAAGAAAGGAGGTACTGTTTTTGGCTTGGCTCGCAGTACTGATAAACTCAAGAAAGTACAGCAGGAGCTCGGTGAGCAGTTCATTCCTGTCACTATGGATATAACCGATCATGATGCCATTGAACAATGGATCAATAAGACTTTTTCAAAGGATCGCCAACCCGATATTCTTATTAACAATGCCGGCTTGGGTCGATTTGCGGATGTGGATGAACTTCCTCTGGATGAATGGGAAGCTATGGTTCAGACCAATCTGTCCGGAACATTCTACATGACACGTCAAATTGTTCCCCTGATGAAAGAAAAGGAATCGGTTTGTCATATTATCAATATCGCATCTATCGCCGGTAAAGTCGGGAATCCTAAAATGACCGGATACAATGCTTCTAAGTTTGGTGTACGAGGTTTTAGCGAAGCTCTCTTTAAGGAAGTTCGATACGACGGTATCAAGGTTACCTGCTTTTATCCAGGTTCTATTGCCACCAACTTTTTTGGTGATAAAGATATCGACACCCACGATAATATGATGCAACCTGATGAGGTAGCCCAGGTTCTGATAAACGTTCTTGAAACACCCGATAATTTCCTGATCAATGATATCACCATGCGACCGCTAAATCCCAAGGCACCTGAATATCAATAGATGAAGCAGCTTACTCCTCTTATTTTTTTTCTGCTGTTTTCAGTATTTGGTTGTTCAAATCATAACTCAAAACCTGATCAGCTCCTTAAAGAAGATAAATATATTGACCTTATGGTGGAGCTACAGCTGGTCCGATCATATGGCGAAACAGAATCATTGGATAGTCTTACCGTTGATTCGCTGACTGATAAAGTTTTTCAAAAATACGAAACGACGGATTCTGTTTTCGTTCAAAGTCACAACTACTACCAACGGTTTCCCAAAAAGCAGAAAACTCGCATCGAAAAAGCGATAGAGCGTTTAAAAATGGATCAGGTATCAGATACGACCAATCAAGATACCACAAAAAACTGATATTAAGATCCCTTCCAGGTGTATTCATCACCTTGGGTAATCAGCTTCTGCTCCCGGAGAAGATAACTCAGCAGGCGCTTGGTTCGATCTTTATTCCATCCAACTCGCTTTGTTATCTCAGCAAAAGAAAGCGGACCTTCTTTAAGCACGTTTTTAATTTGATGGATCTCTTTATTCTTAATTGGAACTGCTTCTTTTTTATCCAGACAGTTATCGCAATGGCCGCAAGCATCAACGCTTTCTTCACCAAAATAGTGACGAATATAAACTTCTCGACAGTTTTCAGTGGAAATATAACCTTTCATATACTCCAGTTTCTGTAACAGGTTATCCCGATGTTTTTCCAGCTTTTCTGTACTTAATAAAAGATTGGAATGGCGTTCCTCAATCAACCTGATTAATGGCAACTCTCCAATGGATTCATACTTTATGATGTGGTCCCGATCTTGTAAAACCTGCAACCCTTTTTTTACGGCATTTGCCGATACTCCCAGTTTCCTCTGGATATAATCAAATTCCAGGTACTTCATTTTTCCGAAGGCCTCGCCTCCAAATTGACGAAAAAGCACATCCAAAAACTCTGCTTTCTGCTGATTTTCCAGACCATTAATCTGATCATGTATATAATCCTGGCTTACAATAAAGTGCACGCCAACCTGCGGTGTGATATATTCAACAAGTTCAATAACACCCAGCTGACTAAGCACATCCAGTGCGGTTCGCACTTTTCGAACAGATAACCCTGATCGTTTTTCAAGAGCCTGTATCGACACCTCTTCCCGCTCTTCCATTTCCGATCCGACTGCTAAATTCAAGTGGTCGCACAATACATCATACACTTTTTGCAGCTCATCTCTACCGGGATAGGAATCCTTTATTCTTTTCTCAGCAATAATGACATCTGCCTCTTTAAATAACAATATCGGAAAACTTTCTTCTCCGTCACGACCGGCTCGACCCGCCTCCTGATAATATGACTCAAGAGAATAGGGCATTTCATAATGTATCACATAGCGACAGTCAGCTTTGTCAATTCCCATCCCAAAGGCATTCGTTGCCACGACAAGGGGAATAGTTCCATCAATCCACTCCTGTTGAATTTGTTGTCGATCGGCCGAATCAATCCCCGCGTGGTAAGCCCTTGTTTTTATCCCCAGCTTCTGCTCAATCTTTTGTGATAATTCCTCACAGTTACGTCGAGTACCCCCGTAGATAAGTCCCGATCCCTTTGGACCCGCTTGCTTGACAGCCTTGAAAAGTTTCTGGTCTTTTTTCGCTGTTTCAATAACCCACCATTTGAGATTCGGCCGATCAAAACCTTTAGAAATGATAACGGGATCGGTCAGTTCCAGACTTTTTTGAATATCATCCCGAACTTCCGGTGTTGCTGTTGCGGTCAAAGCAATCCAGGTTACTTCGTTCGCAATATCTTCCAGAGCTGGACGAATCTCACGATAACTCGGTCTAAAATCATGTCCCCACTCCGAAATACAATGAGCCTCATCAATTGCAATAAGATCGATATCAAGCTTGGGCATTTCGGCTTCCCACAACGTTGTCTTAAGTCTCTCGGGGGAACAATAAAGTAGATCATACATTCCATTGCGGGCATTGGCAAAACGCTGCTCTATCTCCCAAGATGAAATCGTACTGTTTACAAAGGTAGCTGAAATACCACGATTATTGAGCTGCTCAACCTGATCCTGCATAAGCGCCACCAACGGTGAGATCACTATAGTCAATCCATCTAACACTGTTGCCGGAACTTGGTAGCAGAGTGATTTACCCCCTCCCGTGGGAAAGAGTACCATCGTATTCTTTCTATCCAGTACCGCTTGAATAGCTTTATCCTGTCCCGAACGAAAGGATGGAAATCCCCAGTGCTTTTCCAGAGATTGTTGGGCTTTTTCAAGCAGGTTGGATTCCATAATCACTTCTTATAAAAAATTTCCGTTGCGATAACTTCAACATAATACGCCAAATAAAAAAGGCGCAGACTATTAAACCTGCGCCTTATAACTGATCCCTCTTAATATGATTATGCCTCTGTACCGGCAAGTGTTGCTTTCACATAATTACGTCTCATCTCAGCAATAGCTGAAATGGAAATTCCTTTCGGACAAACAGCTTCGCATTCAGCGTAATTTGAGCAATCGCCGAATCCTTCCTCGTCCATCTGTTCGACCATGGCAACTGTACGTTTCTTTCGTTCGGGCTCTCCTTGTGGCAATCGGTTCAAGTGTGCCAGTTTTGCACCGGTAAACAGCGAAGCCGAAGAGTTCGGACATGCTGCTACACAAGCTCCGCATCCTATACAAGTAGCATAGTCAAAGGCTGTATCTGCTACTGTTTTATCGATCGGGATAGAGTTTGCATCGGGCGCTGATCCTGTTTTCACAGAAACATAGCCCCCCGCTTCAATGATGCGATCAAACGCTGATCGGTCCACCACAAGATCTTTGATGACGGGAAATGCCTTTGCACGGAATGGTTCGATGACAATGGTATCACCGTCGCTGAAATTACGCATATGCAGTTGGCAGGTGCAGGTCATGTCTTTGGGTCCGTGTGCCTGACCGTTAATCACAAGATTACAAGAGCCGCAAATTCCCTCGCGACAATCGTAATCAAATTCGATTGGTTCTTCTTTACCTTCTGCGACAATTTCCTCGTTAAGTACATCGAGCATCTCCAAAAAAGACATATGCTCATTCACTTTGTCGAGAGTGTAATCAACCAGCTTACCCGGTTGATCGGGCCCGTCTTGTCGCCAAATCTTGAGATGTACGGTAAATGTATCAGCCATAATTAAGCTATTAAGTATAAAATTTCAGACGCAGTTGTACACAGTTCTATTACTTGTAACTGCGTTGCTTCAGTTCTACAAAATCAAATTCCAGATCCTCTTTGTGCAGCTCTTCCTGAAGTTCTCCATTTACACCTTGAAACTCCCAGGCTGCCACATAAGAATACTCTTCATCGTTACGAAGTGCTTCTCCTTCTTCAGTCTGATGCTCCGCACGCAGGTGACAACCACACGATTCATCACGATGCAAAGCATCTTTCGCCATCAGCTCTCCAAGCTCAAGGAAATCTGCTACGCGGCCGGCAAACTCCAGATACTTATTATAATTGGATGATTCTCCCGGAACACGAACATTATTCCAGAACTCTTCTCGCAGATCCTGGATTTCAGAAATCGCCTCCTTGAGTCCTTCCTCACTTCGTGAAATGCCGACTTTATCCCACATTATCTGCCCAAGCTCGCGATGAAACTCAATAACACTTTTATCGCCATCCACTTCGAACAGCTTATCAATTTGAGACTGGGCATTATCCGCGGCTTCATCAAAGGCTTCGTGATCTTTACTCACTTCATCGAGATCCGTACCGGCAATATAATTTCCAATCGTATAAGGGATAATAAAATATCCATCAGAAAGTCCCTGCATTAGGGCACTTGCACCCAGACGGTTAGCTCCATGGTCAGAAAAGTTCGCTTCTCCTGCTACAAATAATCCGGGGATGTTACTTTGTAGGTTGTAATCAACCCAGAGCCCACCCATTGTATAGTGTACAGCGGGGAAAATACGCATGGGCTCTTCATAAGGATTGTCATCCGTAATATTTTCGTACATCTCAAAAAGGTTGCCGTACTTATCGGATATCGCCTTTTTGCCCTCGCGTTCAATAGCATCACGGAAATCCAGATAAACAGCACGACCGGTCGGACCAACGCCCATTCCCTCATCACAAACAATCTTAGCATTTCGGGAAGCCACATCACGAGGCACAAGATTTCCAAATGCCGGATACTTTTCTTCTAAATAATAGTAACGCTCCTCATCAGGGATATCGTTAGGGTGACGATCATCGTCCTTATCTTTCGGCACCCAGACTCGTCCATCATTACGGAGACTTTCACTCATCAGTGTAAGTTTGGACTGATAATCCCCGGACACCGGAATACAAGTCGGATGAATCTGCACATAGCAAGGATTGGCAAATGCCGCTCCCCGTTTATGACAGCGCCACGCCGCTGTTACATTTGAATTCTTTGCATTAGTGGAAAGATAGAAAGCATTACCATATCCCCCACTGGCCAGTACAACTGCATCGGCCATCCAGCGCTGAATTTCACCTGAAACAAGATCACGAGTAACGATACCACGTGCCTTTCCGTCAATAACCACCAAATCAAGCATTTCGTGTCGGGTATGCATCTCAATCTTACCCTCACTGACCTGGCGCATCATGGCCTGATATGCTCCCAACAACAACTGTTGACCGGTTTGTCCACGAGCATAAAACGTTCTTGAAACCTGAGCACCTCCAAAAGAGCGGTTGGCAAGCAGCCCCCCGTATTCGCGCGCAAAAGGTACTCCTTGAGCTACCGCCTGATCAATAATTTCGTTGGATATTTCTGCCAATCGATACGTATTGGATTCTCGAGAGCGGTAGTCACCACCTTTAATCGTATCATAAAACAGGCGCCAAATCGTATCACCGTCATTGGGATAGTTTTTGGCGGCGTTAATGCCACCCTGTGCAGCAATACTGTGGGCACGTCGAGCGGAATCCTGAATACAAAAACTTTTTACATTGTATCCCAACTCTGCCAAACTTGCGGCAGCAGATCCACCGGCCAAACCGGTACCCACAACAATAACATCATGCTTACGCTTATTGTTAGGGGCAACAAGTTTTATATCATTCAAATGCTTGGACCATTTTTCTTCGAGCGGTCCGGAAGGAACTTTTGAGTCTAAATTCATAAGTCTTAAAGTGGATTTACAAAATGATTATTGGCACTGAATGAGAGCTGCTTCACAGCCTCCGCCAAAGTAGATATAAAGTGGAATAAACAGAAATCCGACAGCCATTAACACAGCAAAAATTACGCCCACTGTGTAAATTAATGCAGAATATTTATTGTGCTTCATCGTCAGCGAGGTAAAAGCGCTCCAGAACCCATGTCCCAGGTGAAAACCGAGCAGTATCATAACAGCCGTATATCCAAAAGCCCATAGCGGTTGCTGAAAAGTATCTATCATTAATCCTTTAAGATCGCGGGCCTGCTCGCCACCGGGTAACGTAACCATTTCAGTTGCACCAAACTTAAATGTATCAATATGTATTACCAGAAAAACCAAGAGTACGATACCGGTAAATATCATTGATTTAGAAGCCCATGACATATGACTCGGGCCACCCTTACTCTGATATTTTTCATAACCTTCGGGACGGGCCTGGCGACGATTCCACCAGATTGAAATCCCTACATAGGCATGTAAAAGAAACGCTACAGCCAATCCGGCTTCGAGGATATATAATAACCACCCCATACTTTCAAGCGCATGGGCCGCCTCGTTAAAGGCATGAGCATCCCCAAAAACCTGAAGGTTTGTAGCCAAGTGGAAAATAATAAAGACAATTAATCCTACTCCGGTTACGCCCGTTAATATCTTGCGACCAACCTGAGATTTTAGCGCGTCTGAAAATGATGGCATTGTAAGTGATAATATTTAATCTATTGTTAAAACCGCTGCAAAACGCCAACGCCTGGACTCCTAATCCAAGGAGTTGAAGATGTGTTTTAATGGATAAAAAGGCAAGGTTAGGCAGCGTAGTTTTACGGGTAAAATCTTATTCAGAAATGTTCTAAATTGAATACCTATATTTGTACCTCCTAAATCATTATTTATCGCGAATAAATAATTTATGCTTTGAATACGATTACTGAGAACAGACAACATTCCTTCCGTGAAAAGGGTTCAAAATTCATTGGTCATCTGTTTCCCGTTACCTCGAGAGAACATTTTGAGCACAAGTTAAACGATATCAAATCAAAATATCCCGACGCTACTCATCACTGCTATGCATGGCGAATTAATCCTACTGCTGTAGAAGAGTTTAGCCAAGATGATGGAGAACCCAGTGGCACAGCCGGACAACCGATTTTAAATAAATTAAAATCTCATGAAGTAGTTAATTGCGGATGCATCGTGGTACGATATTACGGAGGTACAAAATTAGGCACATCAGGATTAATCCAAGCATACGGTCGATCAGCTGAACTTTGCCTCCAAAAAGCTAAGCTCAGTTCCATCATCCCAACACAAAATATTGAAATCACCTATCCCTATAATCAGCAGAAAGAGATAGACCAACTAAAAAACCGTTTTGACCTCAAAGAGATCGAGGCCCAATACTTAGAAAAAGTAACCATAAAAATGGCCTGTCGCTCGGGTCAAGCGGATGACTTTTGGGATGCCCTCAAACAATTGGAACATATCGGTATCACTGCAGAACGCTTAGGAAATGGTTATGTTACAATGAGTAACAATTGAGAGCATAATAAATCTGAAAATCTGCTTCCTGCTCCGTACTTTTAGTCCTCAAATTTCAGAGAAAATACAGATCATGAAAATCTATACTAAGAAAGGTGATTCAGGAGAAACTTCACTCTTTGGAGGCACACGGGTTCCAAAATCCAACGAGCGCATTGAAGCTTATGGAACAGTTGACGAGCTAAACTCTTTTGTAGGATTAGCTGCCAGCTATGAACTCTCGGATGCCGGCACACAATATTTACGGAAAGTACAGGAATTGCTTTTTACCCTCGGTGCGGACTTAGCAACACCGCCTTCTTCAAAAACTCGAATCGATCGTATTTCCCAAGATGACGTCACCTTTTTAGAAGATGCCATCGATGAGCTTGAAAAAGATCTTGAAGCCCTGAAGAATTTTATTTTGCCGGGCGGATCACAAGCCGGGGCCACCTTGCACGCAGCCCGAACCATTTGCCGTCGTGCCGAACGAGCAGCTGTAGCTTGTTCCGAGGTTGATGACTTATCTGCTAACTGTATCAAATTCTTAAATCGTCTTTCTGATTTTCTATTTGTAATAGCGCGCTATGAAAATAAGCAGGCCGGTGTACGCGAGGAAACCTGGAAACCGGAAAGGGAATAAATCTTTATCGCTACCTAAATTTCAAACCTCATGTCATCCTAAACTTGTTTCAGGATCTCATAAATACAGATGCTGAAAGAAATTCAGTATGACACAAAAATATTCTAACCCATGTCATTAATGATTTCAGTCTCGGGTATCCGGGGCGTATTTGGAACTGATCTTACACCGGAAAATCTAACTCGCTTTACAGCCGCCTTCGGCCATTGGTCAGGCAGTGGAAAAATTGTGGTGGGTCGCGATACCCGCGTTACCGGACAGATTTGTGAAGATATTGTTTGCGCTGTTCTCCAGTCGGTTGGCTGCGATGTGGTCAAAGTAGGCGTAGCCCCCACTCCCACGGTAGCAATGGGTGTTCTTAAGCATCAAGCTGATGGGGCTATCATCATTTCGGCCAGTCACAATCCCGAAGAGTGGAATGCATTAAAACTATTAAACGATAAAAGTGAGTTTCTTGATGAGAGTCAAGGTAAAAAGGTTATTGAGATCAGTAAAAAGCAATCCTATTCTTATAAGAACTATGATAAAGTTGGTACAGTTACGGAAGATCATGAGCTTCTGGACTATCACATCAAAAAAATATTGGCCCTCCCCTATATAGATCGCGACCTCATTGCCTCGAAAAACTTTTCGGTAGCCATTGACCCTGTAAACGGTACGGGAGCCGTAAGTTTACCCCGACTTTTTGAGGCTCTTGGTATGGATACTGTTCATGCCATCAACGATGAACCCACCGGTATTTTTGCACACGTAGCTGAACCGCTACCCGAACATTTGGGAGATATCTGTAACCTTGTAAAAGAGAAGAATTGCGATTTGGGCATCGTTACTGATCCTGATGCTGACCGGCTGGCACTGGTAACTGACAAAGGCAACCTTTTTGGGGAAGAGTACACCCAAGCCGCGGCTTTTGATTTTCTACTGGATAAAAAAACAGGTCCTTGCGCTACAAACTTGTCTTCTTCCCGAGTTGCCGAAGATGTAGCGAAGAAATACGAGCAAAAATGTCATCGCTCATCGGTTGGAGAAATCAATGTCGTCAAAAAGATGCAGGAAGTAGATGCCGTAATAGGCGGAGAAGGAAATGGCGGCGTAATTAATCCCGACTTACACTATGGGCGCGATGCGCTGGTCGGCACAGCCATGATCTTGCAATTACTTGCCGAACGCGATATCACGGCCGATGATTACCGCAAAAGTCTGCCCGATTATTATATGCGAAAAAGCAAAATGCAACTGGCTGACATTGACGGTGACGCCCTGCTCGAAAAAGCTAAATCAAAATATGAAGATTATAATCCCGACACCACAGACGGTGTTAAAATAGACTTTGAGGATGGATGGGTACACCTTAGAAAATCGAATACTGAACCTATCATTCGCATTTATTCCGAAGGCATATCGCCTGAAAAAGCAGAGGAGCTTGCCGAAGAAGTCGTAGCTTCTATTCAGTAATTTTTAAGCGGAACTTACTTTCGTATCTTATCCGTTTCTAACTTTCTAACTTTATATAGATTCCTCTTTTATGATTACATCGATGACGGGCTTTGGACGCGGTGAAGCCTCAGAAAACGGTATCACAGTAACAGTGGAACTCAAATCTGTGAACAGCCGCTACCTGGATATTTCTCTACGCCTTCCACAATCATTGCAAGATAAGGAGCTGGATATTAAGGAAATCCTGCAAGAACACGTTGAACGTGGAAAAGTGAATGTTTCAATTCGAGTGGATAAATCGGATACCGGTGAACCAGAGATAACCTTCAACGAAAACCTGGTTCAAGGTTATAAAGAGATGCTGAATAATTTACGAAAGGCAGCAGGCATAGAAGAACCTATTACGCTGCAAACCTTTCTGGAATTTAACGATATCTTTGAATCCCGTGAAGATGATGAAGAAACAAAAGAACAGATTTGGAATCTTACGCAACAAGCCGTTAAAGATGCTGCCAATGAGTTAAAGAACATGCGCTTGCAGGAAGGCAGTCAACTCGAAAACGACCTAAACCAGCGGATCGACCACATCGAGAAAATGTTAAACATCGTGATGGATAAGGTAGACGGCCGTTCTAAGGAAATTAAGGAAGATCTTATAGAACGAATCAATGAACTGATCGACAGTGATAAAATTGATCCCGATCGCCTTGAAATGGAAGTAGCTGTGTTGGTTGATAAAATGGATATCACAGAGGAAATTGTGCGGACCCAATCACACATTAAATTCTTCCGTGAGGCCGTTAATAACGACAACTCTGTAGGAAGGCGACTCAATTTTCTGAGTCAGGAAATTAATCGGGAAATCAATACGATTGGCTCCAAAGCAAACGACTCAGAAATATCGCAATATATCGTTAAAGCGAAAGAAAGCTTAGAACAAATTCGAGAACAGGTACAGAACGTTGAATAAAAACACAACTCCCGGCAAAGTTATCGTAATAGTAGCACCCAGCGGCGCCGGCAAAACAACCATTGCTCAGCGCTTGCTAAAGGAATATCCGAAAATACAATTTTCGGTTTCAGCCACTACACGAAAGCCTCGTAAAGGCGAACAAGATGGTGAGGACTACTATTTTTTAAGCGAGGAAGAGTTTGATCAAAAAATAAAAGATGAGGAGTTTCTCGAATGGGAGCACTACAGCGGAAATCGCTACGGCACTCTGCGATCTGAAGTTGATAAACTGGTTGAATCTGGGTATTTTCCCTTGCTTGATATCGAAGTGAAGGGAGCACTTAATGTACAGAGGCTCTACAACTCAGGCGCCATTTCCATTTTTATTGAACCGCCCTCGCTTGAAGAACTTAAAAATAGGCTTTCAAAACGAGGCAGTGAAACAGAAAGTTCACTGCAGCAACGTCTGAAACGGGCAGAAATGGAAATAAAATATGCCGATCGCTTCGATTATTCTGTCGTTAATGACGATCTTGAAGAAGCATACACAGAAGTCAAGAATATTATAGAACCCTTTATCACTGATTAAAAGCTGGATTACAACATGGGTATTAAAACATTAGATATTGAAAAGCTAAATAAGGACACTGGTAATCAGTACGAGCTGATTACGATCATGTCTAAACGGGCACGTCAAATTGCAGCCCAAGAAAAGCTTGAGCTTGATGAAAAACTGAAGTACTTCGAAGGCTTTGAGGATGACGACGAGTTCACCTTTAACGAGGAACAGGAAAACATCTCAAAAGAGTTTGAAAAGCGGAACCATTCTACACAACGCGCTATTGAAGAAATGCGCAATGGGGAAATTTATTTCCGTTATCCACAAGAAGAAGATTAATATATGTTATCCGGGAAACGGATAATACTTGGTGTTACCGGGGGAATTGCAGCCTACAAGGCTGCTTTTCTTTTACGTGCCTTACAAAAAGCCGGTGCGGAGGTACGCGTTACTATGACACCTTCTGCTACCCGATTTGTAGGTATTGAAACCTTCTCCTCCCTTTCTAAACACGAAGTTGCTGTAGATGTTTTTCCCGAAAATAGTTCGGCAACGCAATCGTGGACACAGCATATCTCTTGGGGAGAATGGGCTGATCTCTTTGTAATTGCTCCCTGTACAGCCAATACTCTTTCCAAGATTGCAGCCGGGGCCGCAGATAACATGCTTACATCAACAGTATTAGCGGTTCGTTGTCCATTGCTTATCTGTCCTACCATGGATGGAGAAATGTATGAGTCACCGGCAGTCCAAAAAAATCTGGGCACCGTTCAGGAATTTGGCTACAACATTCTGGAACCTCAAGAAGGTTATTTAGCCAGTGGATTGGAAGGTAAAGGACGACTGCCCGACACGGATCTTATTCTCGAAGAATGCAATGTTATTCTAAAAAAAAATAAATCAGAAGGTCCCTTATCCGGTCAAAAAGTGGTGGTTACCGCAGGACCAACCCGGGAACATATCGATCCTGTTCGTTTTATTTCGAACCCGAGCTCCGGAAAGATGGGCTTTGCCATGGCCGAAGCTGCTGAACGGTTAGGTGCAGATGTTACCTTAATTCACGGTCCCGTCAACATCTCGAAGCCAGCAGACATTACATCCATTGAAATCGAATCGGCCAATGAGCTTTTTGAGAAGGTCAAAGAACATGCTAATGCCGATGTAATTATTATGACTGCTGCTGTTTCAGACTTTTCTCCCAAAGAAGTTCATTCTCAAAAAGTAAAAAAAGACACGGCTGACTCAACCATTCAGCTCAAGCAAACCCCAGATATTCTTGCATGGCTCGGTGATCAAAAGAAAGATGGACAGGTACTCATCGGCTTTGCAATGGAGACAGAAAATCTACTTGAGAATGCTCAGGTGAAATTAAAAAAGAAAAATGCCGACTGGATTGTAGCTAACGCTCTCAATAAAGAAGACTCTGGGTTTGCATCCGACAAAAACAAAGTGCACCTCCTTGGAGCAAAAGAGACAATACAGATAGAGGGGCTAAAGTCTGTCGTTGCACGAAAAGTACTTTCGCACATCTTTAGGAACAATTAACTTTTTTTGTTTTTCTCTGCAAGCAGTAAACTGCCACTGCCGGTTTGCTTTTTATTTTCAAATACAACCTTAAACTCCGTTCCGCCATCAGAAGTATAATACAGTTCTCCTTCAAGTTGGTTGGTTAAGGTTTCTATCAAGTTCATGCCAATTGAAGCATGATCCGCTACCGTAAAGCCATCCGGCAATCCTTTGCCATTATCACGCACGATAATAGAAATCTCCTTATCTGATTTGGCAAGCAGAATCTCAATTGTCCCCGGCTGATTATCATCAAATGCATGTTTATAGGCATTTGTCACCAGTTCATTTATAAGAATTGCGCTTGGTATTGCTTGATTGATATCCAACAAAACATCCCCGGTATCGACTTCTACATCGATATGCTGATGATTAAATGGTAGGGTATTTTTAATCGTATCAATCAATTTAGAGATATATTCTTCAAATGAAATATCAATGAAATTCTCCGATTGATATAACAGCTCGTGCACAATACCAATTGACTGTATCCGCAACTGACCATCATTCAAAGCATTACGAATTTCTTCGTTTTCCGCCTCAAATGACTGTAATTGCAACATCCCGGAAATAATCGCCAGGTTGTTTTTTACGCGATGATGTATCTCTTCCAACAGCACCTGCTTTTCTTTCACCGACTGCTGCAGTTGCTCTTGGTATTTTTTCTGTTCAGTTATATCTACATAAATACCAAAACCAGCAATGGGATTATCATCCAAATAAACAGGTATAGCTCCTAACAAAAGATTTAGTTTTTCACCCTGTTTTGAATATCTAATGATATCGGTATAAAATTTATCCTTTTCAAACCCCTTGTCAGGCATACGAGGCACAATTTGATCATCCTCTTTGCCAACAATAATTTCATCAATATCCTTATTTAGCAACTCTTGTTCGGTGTACCCAAAAAGTTCTTCAAAGCTTTTATTTACTTTCTGCACCCTATTCTTGGTATCAATCATTACCATGGCTCCAGGGGCTTTCAGAAATAACTTTCTAAACAATTCCTCACTTTTTCTCAGTTTTTCCTGTGCCTTTTTCTGTTCCGTCAAATCTCGTACTATGGCTTGCACACACACATCTTCTACTAATTGTAAACGATTTAAACTCACCTCTACATCTACCGGCTTACCATCCAGTGTCTGATGCTGCCATTCAAAAACTTGAGGCGTTCCCTCAAGAGCTTTCTTAATTTTTCTGCGGGCTTTTGTAACTGATTTTTGTCCATCAGGCTGTAATTCAGGCGAAAAATCAACAGGTGATTTGCCTAAAATCTGCTCTTTGGTATCCAATCCAAAAATATTGACTACCTGACTATTGCACTCAATAAATTCGTCCCCATCCATAATAAAAATGCCATCGTTGGCATTCTCAAACAATCGTTGATACCGAATCTCCGCCTGCTTTTCATTTGTCACATCCTCAATAAAAGTAAGAACAGAAATTAGATCACCGCTCTCATTCCGCATTACTGAAGTATGAATACTGAGGTCAACCAAATGACCATCATGATGGTACATCTTAACCTCAAAGTGAGTTTTATCCCCCTTTCCACTCATAAGGTAGTCCATATTCCTTTCGACCACCTCCATATCATCCTCATAAAAATCAAACACCTCGGGAGAATGACCCAGCACTAAGCTTCTGGGATAACCGGTAATCTCTTTTGCCCTTTCAGACCATTCAATAATTCTAAAGTCCGCATCCCATTTTATCATGGCCAGCGGACTGTGATTTACGTGATGATTTAACTCATCAAATGCTTGCGTTGCTTTCTCTTCAGCCTCAACGCGTTCTGTCACGTCATGGATAAATGCCATACGAGCATTTTTGTATCCATTTTTATAGGGATGAGATGAAACCATTACATGCATCAAATCTCCGTCTCTTGTATGATGGCGGGCAACCTGGGTGTGATTGGATTCGTTATCTTTACGACTCTCTATTGCTGCATCCAGTTCTCCGTATACATCCTTCGGACGCAAGTCATAAAGGGTTAAAGAATTGAGTTCATCTTTTGGAAATCCATACCTCTCCCAAAATGCTCCGTTGGCTTCCAGTATTTTTAATGAATCCTTATCATAGATAAGGACGGGGTTGGGGTTTAGATCAAAAAGCGACCGATCCATAGATGATTTTTGCTTGTCCTTTTATTTACCCCTAAGGGTAACTGAACAAACTATCTAATTCAAGTTTTGTGAATTAAAATTAAAACTCCCATTTATACGTCCGATGAGTTTTATGATGGTAACATCCCAAGGCTTCTAAGCTACGCTGCATCAACCAGTTGCTCTCACTCACCCAGGCTCCTTCCAGATATTGTAATGAGGGGGCAGCCTCTTTAGTGAACTGAATACCCCGGGTAAATGTGAGCGCTTCCAATCCCATTTTGCGATATTGTGGGCGCGTGCCGTACACAAGAGTTCTTAAATGTCGTGCTCGTCGTTTAAACCATAACAGTTTGGGATAGTGCCACCAGCGTAATTCGCCTCCTGTCTCTCTTGACAATTCATTAAGATCCGGCACACAAACGACAAACGAGGCCGGCTCACCATCCACAAAAGCAATAAGCACGCTCTCAGGTATTAATACCGGCTTAAGTTTCTTTATCATGGCCTCAACAGTATCCTGGGTGAGCTCTGTAAACTCCATTTCTCGCTCCCTGATATCCTGCTGACTCCAGGCTTCGTTATATATTTGACGAATATATTCTGCATCTCGATGGATATTTTTCTTATCTAATGACCGCAAGGTTACATCAGATCGGGATTCAATACGGTTTGTAATTCGTTTCATGCGATCCGGAATAGGCTGATCAAAATTGCGCTTATAACTCCAATGGTCATCAAGTTTTTCCGCGCCGGTCAGCTCCAGAAATTCTTTGTAGTACGGAGGGTGATAAAACATACCATAGATAGGAGGAGCGTCATAGTTTTCTACAAGTAATCCCCAATAAATATCATTTTCTCCAAAATTAATGGGTCCGCGCATTGCATGATAGCCCCGCTCTTGATGCCAGTCGGCAGCAAAGTTTACTATTGCTTCTGCAATGTCCGGATCATCCTGCATTTCTATAAATCCCATTCCTCCCATTATAGGGTCAAGCACTTTATCACGCTCCGGAGTATTCATCACCGCGAAACGCCCCACAACTTCCCTACCCTCCTTTACAAGGAATCGCTCGCACTCTCCCTTTTCAAAAAAAACATTTTCATCGGGATCAAAAATACTTTCTATTTCAGAACGAAAGGGAGGTGCCCAATTGGGATAATTCTCATAAATTCGAAATGGCAATTGATGGAATGCATCAATTTGTTGTGTTGTACTTACCGATTCAAAGCTATAAGCCATTTGACAGAAAGGTCACTTCGTTTAAACACTAATCTTTCTATTCGTCTAATTCAGGAAATTATTCATAGATTTACAACAGAATAACACCTATTATTAGACGGCAAAATGCCAACTTAATATCGACAACTGGCTTGAAGGAACAAAAGAAAAAACAGCTAATAGCAATTCTGTTGTTAGTGTCATGTTTTGTAAGCGGATTCATCCTCTTTTCTACCTCTGATCAAAATACAAAACGACTCAAATCTCTAGCACAGGCTGACTCGCTCATTCAGCAACAATTTTCGAGTTTCAATATCTCTGAGGATCAGATCTCTGTTGCTATAACCCGAGTCGATTCAAGCTTTGCACGAAAAACGTATTACGTGGGACTTCCCTATCGTTTCTCAAAGACTCAGTTCCACGCAGAGCTCAATGAGTTCCTTCATCCATTTGGGGTACGAACCCCGGCTCGAGTCACCTTTCCCCAAAAGGATATAGATATTCAACTATCATATCGAGAGACGGTAATTCGGACGATTTCACTACAAACCGATCCAGAGCTCTCCCTACAACAAAATGATATCAGTCTTTTGTTAAGTTTTGAAAACATCCCTCAGCCTGAAATCATATCACAACTAAACGCTCTTGCCGAACCTATCCCACTCGTTCTAAAAATTGAGCAACCTATGCAGGTACAATCACTTAAAGAAGAGCTCAATGGTCGATACTCATCCGTCATATTTTGGCTTCAGAATAAAAATGGGGATGATCTGATCAAAACAAATCCGGAAGCAGCACGTGCCCGACTGGATCGCTTACAGGATATTTCTCCCAACTCTCACGTTTTAGTCACAGGAAGTAACGCAAAACCACTGGTCAGTAAATTCAATACACTTACCTTTGTAAATGCATCTAACGCTCAACTACTTCACGAACAGTTAGGAAAAAAAGTTTTTCTTGAAAAGCTTACATTATTACAATCCAACACGCGGTCTTATGTAGCGCTAATTACCGGTACGGAAACAACTGTTGAATGGCTGATAGAGAAATTGCCTGATCTTAAAAAAACAGGGGCACGAATCATTCCCCCGCCAAAAATGAATTAGTAACATGATTGATCGTCTTGATACCGACAAATGGCTCAAACGTTTTGAGCTTAACGAATTTCCCGAACCAGAATTCGTGCAGCTCAAACACCCGGTACTACTTTGCCACGGGTACGGGGCCATAGCATCCCTTGTTAAGCCTTCCCCCTTATATGATATAGCCCTAATGCTTCGCACACATAACGTGCTGGCTTTTGCCCCCAACATTGTCCCATATGCCAAAATTGAAACCCGTGCCAAGGGCTGGGTAAAGCTCATTAAAGAACTCACGGAAAACACGAAAAGTGATAAAATAAATATTGTAGCTCACAGCATGGGTGGACTAGACATGCGTTACGCCCTTTCTAACACGGATGTGGCTCAACATGTGGCATCATTTACTACGGTAAGCACTCCTCATCGTGGAACAAGTCTGGCCGAACTTACTCTAAAAACGCCGGATGCAATTCGTGATAAACTGGCCGATTTCCTCGACTGGATGGGCGACCGAATTTATCCCCACACAAAAAGTGATTCTGTGGCATCGGCAGCACAATTAACCCGACAATATGTTATGGAAGTCTTCAATCCCGCAACGCCAAACGTTGATAGCATCCCCTATTATTCCTATACATCAGCAGTAGGCAAAGGTACTAACGAACCAATCCGCGTTATCGCGAGATATCAAAACAACCACATTTTTAAAGAAGAAGGGCCTAATGATGGGATGGTATCGGTAGAAAGCGCCAAATGGGGCGAGCATATTAAAACCTCCAACCTTTCTCACCTCGAACAAATGAACTTGCGCATTAAGGATGGCCGAGAGGCACTGTTTAACTCCTTTTGGCTGGATGTCGTAAAAATGCTGGAAGCCAAAGGTCATTAGGCCTTACAGCTCAATATCTTCCTTTTTCTTAAGCAATGTATAGGCTGTCATATCATACTGTATCGGGGTCAGCGATGCATATCCTTTTTCCAAAACATTAACATCCAAGTCATCACCTTCATCTAATAGCTCAAGTTTACCTGTCATCCAATAATACGACCTGTTATTGGGATCTACGCGGCCTTCAAACTCCTCCACATAGCGACTATTGGCCTGACGTGCCCATTTAATACCTTTGAGCGGCCCGGCCGGAACATTCAAGTTCATGGTAACCCCTTTCGGAAGTCCTTCACTTAATACATAACCGATAACTTTACGTGCTGCATCTTTAGCTCCCGACAGATCTGCATCTTCATCATAGTCGGTACAGCTTACCGCTATAGATGGATATCCCAGTATCGTACCCTCTGTGGCGGCACTTACCGTACCTGAATACAAAATATTTATACCTGCATTACTCCCGTGATTAATCCCACTGACAACCAAGTCTGGCTTCCGTTGCATCAGTTGGTCATGTGCTAATTTTACAGAGTCAGCGGGAGTCCCTGTCACCGCTTGTCCATTAAAGCGACCATCAATTTGAAATGATCGCGACCGAAGCGGCGTATTTACCGTAACAGCATGCCCTACCGCACTTTGCTGTCGGTCGGGGGCAATGATTTCCACATCCCCGAACTCATCAGCAACTTGGGCAAGCGCTCGTATCCCCGGGGAAAAGATACCGTCATCATTACAAACTAAAATTACCGGATTGTTATCAGATTTACTCATATATAAATATAGTCAATTAGTCGTATTGCTCATCTTCATTGGGAAAATCTCCAGATTTTATATCCGTGATATATTGTTGTACCGCATTCGTCATCGACGAATGCATATCATCATACCGGCGGAGGAATCGCGGTTTAAACTCTTTGTTAAGCCCAAGCATATCATGAGTAACCAGCACCTGCCCGTCGCACTTGGGCCCGGCCCCAATACCGATAGTCGGAATTGAGATTGCTTCTGTCACCTTTTTAGCCAATTCGGCCGGTATCTTTTCCAACACAATGGAGAAACATCCTGCTTCTTCCAATTTTTTGGCATCTTCAACCAGTTGTTCGGCTTCCGTCTGCTCGGTTGCTCTCACCTTGTATGTCCCAAATTTATAAATACTCTGTGGAGTAAGTCCCAGATGCCCCATAACAGGAATACCTGCTTCCACAATCTTAGCAATGGTTTGCACCACAGGCTTCCCACCTTCCAATTTAACCCCATGCACGCCTGCCTCCTTCATCATGCGTCCGGCATTTTCAAGGGCCTCTTCAGCTGTCACCTGATAACTCATAAACGGCAAATCTGCAATAACCAGTGCCGTTTCCACTCCCCGAGTAACACATGAAGCATGATAAATCATATGCTCCATAGTCATAGGTACAGTGGTATCATAACCGGCCATTACATTACTGGCCGAATCCCCTACCAGTATTATGTCAATACCTGCCTGATCAACAATGCGGGCCATCGTATAATCGTAGGCAGTAAGCATGCTAATCTTCTCAGACTGCTGCTTCATTTCAACAACAGTCTGAGTAGTAACTTTTTTGGGACGGTCTGAAGATTGTTGGGTACTCATCTATTCCTCACTTGGAACTATAGCCGCAGTGGCATCCAATTCACATACAACATTACCATCAACTCGTGCTTCTGCTGTCATATTGTAAAAATTTCTTTTTTCCTGAACCAGCTTTACTTCCATCTTAAGCTGGTCACCGGGTACTACTGATTTGCGAAATTTCGCTCTATTGATTCCCGTAAATACCGGAATATAATCTTCCGGATTGTCGATATGAGAATGCATCAACATCAAACAGCCACTTTGAGCAATCGCCTCAACCTGAAGTACACCAGGCATGATGGGCCGATTCGGAAAATGGCCGTTAAAAAAGTCCTCATTAGCTGTAACATTTTTTAATGATAGAATGCGTCCCTCTTCGACTTCTAACACACGGTCAACCAGTAAAAACGGATACCGATGTGGAATTAGTTTTTTTATTTCATCAATTGTTAGCTGGTCCATGATTACGTAATATTTTTAGATGTATAATAGTATTAGTTTTTTATTCTACGGTACCTACATAAATGTAGGCGATACCGCCAGTTAATTTTTCAAAAAACTGTGATGAAAACGATCCTGCTTTTTCCATAAGTGCTATAAAGTCATTCCCGGCGGGAAATTCTGCACTTGTTCGTGGCAGATACGTATAGGCCTCTCGATTACCACTTATCCACCCTCCCAATGTAGGCATAATATATTGGCTATATAACTCATAGGGATATTTCAATAATCCCTTGGGTTGTCCAAATTCTAAAACTACAACTTTCCCCCCCGGAACTACAACACGAGCCATCTCTTTAAGCGCTTGTACAGGATCATCAACATTGCGGATTCCAAAAGCAATGCTCGAAATATCAAAAATATTATCCTCATATGGCAAATCCATCGCATCGGCAACTTCAAAATCGACAACCAAGTTATTGTTTTCTGCCTTAGTGGGGGCGTGTTCTATCATCTCGGCACAAAAATCGGTTCCCAGCACATACCCCTCATCACCGACTTCCTCTTTGAACTCCAGTGCCAAATCCCCCGTTCCAGTAGCACAATCCAGCACACGATCCCCAGTCTTAGCCCCACTTAACGCTACCGTACGATCTCGCCATATATGGTGGATACCAAATGACAAGATAGTATTCACCCGATCATAATCATCGGCGATATCCGCAAACATTTTTCGAACTTTTTCACTCATAGAACTTTGTGCAAATTAATCAATTTCAACCTGTAGTTAGGATGCAATTTCTTCTTCAGAAGGTATTTCGGTCAAATGGTCAGTCTTGTTAATATATAATGATTCAAACCCAGAACCGTTCCATTTTAAATGGTATAAAGCCCCGTTGCTATGGGGTATTTTGTGCATATTCTGAAGCCCATAGCCAAGCCATTCAGATAATAGGATGCGCAACAGGCGACCGTGCAAGACAAATAGCAAATTCTTATGCTGATGTTCATCCACTATCATTCTTGCCCTGCTATCAGCTCTTTTAAAAACAGCATTGGGGCTTTCGCCTTGCTCCGATGCATAATCCACATTTCCAGACTTCCATCGCTCATGCAATTTTTTCAGTTCAGACTCAATCTCTGAGATAGGCTTTCCTTCCAAGATACCAAAATCCATCTCATCCAAATCGCGGTACGACAATACATTTAAACGATGTTTTTTTGCCACAGTTTCTGCCGTCTGTCGAGATCGTTTTAAGCTACTGCTAATAATTTGATGGATTGAAGCATCTTGCAAATGATGAGCTATAGCACGCGCTTGCCAAATGCCGGTATCATTTAATGAGGCATCGATACCACGCCCTTGTATTTGATCACAACGATTGTATTCTGTTTCCCCGTGACGTGCCAGGTAGATATTCGTTACTCGCATATCAACTCTTCCCCTCTTTTCGACTTGTTGCCAATTCTACAAACGTATCTTCCATCTGTTTTACTTCTGATGGTTCCAAGTTGTAGTGCATACCGTATTTAACCAATATCATTTTAAAAACACGATCATTGAGCGTCAGTTTCTTATCAACGCCTTGGTCAATCTTATCCCATAAGCGTTTTAAAAGGCCGAGCTTCATCAAAAAGAAAAATACGAGTCCAATTCCGGCGGCCAAATACTGGCCGGTCATACCTAATGCACTGATTATAACCAATGATGTTATCAACAAGTACCCATCGGTATTCAATAATCTCAGTATTTTGCCGAGATAAACCGTCACAAATGCACTTTTAGACCGATACCATAAAAAATGAAAAGCAATGGCGATCGTCACTGCAAATATAGGATGAACTAACAGCAACAATATTAGCAAAAGGGTAAGTGAGAGACTATCGGCACTGCGCACCCAGGCAACAGCTTCTTCAACCAACTTATCCAAGGGACGTTTTTCCAACAGTCCAGGCACAAACTCCTTAATCTGTTCGGTAGTAATATGAAACCAGTCACCGGTTCGGGTAACGATTCCAAGTTGCGTTTCCAGAAATAAATTTTGCGTGCCAGGGTTTTGCTTTTTCATAAACCGAAAAATATCCTTCTTTTTGCAAAAAACGAATTTTCAATGCGATTAATTATGCCTGCGCCACTGTTAAAATAATAGCAGGTCCTGCCCCTCCCTTCTTTAAGGTATCTGCTAACTCAAAAGTAGTAGCACCGGTTGTAAATACGTCATCAATAATTACACACAATCGATTTTTTATCAATGTTTTATTTTTGACACTGAACGCTTTTTGCATGTTTTTAAGACGTTTTTCCAGGCTAAAACCTGTTTGGGTACGGGTGTTCTTTCTTCGAATGATATCATCAATATCACAAATAGGAACATCTTCCCAGATCTCTTGAAATCCCTGTGCTAATTCAAAAGCTTGATTGAATCCACGGTAGCGGTATTTCAAATAGTGTAATGGTACGGGCACAATCACTGATTGGTGCTCATCCAACAAATCTACAATGACAGGGTGCTCTTGCACACGTCGCCCCAACGCCCTGCCCAAATCACGACCCACTGTTGTAAGCCGCTCGTACTTGAGCTGATGCAATAAATTCTGCAGGTCACCGCCCTTATCGAATTCCCATAGTGCATGCTGAACCACAATTCCGTCTGGTAGCAGAGAGTCAGAAGAAACCCTTTCATTTTGGAGATTCCCATCCTCAAAACGACCGCTTAAACAGAATGAACAAATTTGCCGTTGCTGCTCTGTATGTTCACGACCACAGCACACGCAAACATTGGGGAATACTACCCTTTTAAAACCGTTTGCAAAATTTAAGAGTTTACTCATAGTCGTCCACTTTTATAGGTAAGATCTGTTGTTGGCACAAATCCTTACAGAGAATCTTCTTTTCGGCAAAAAATTTTTGGCAACCACTATATTTGTTTAGATTATACGCCAAATAAACGGTTTGCCACTACTAATTCAGGATATTATTTATGGCATCACTCGGAAACGATCTTGCCCACATTCGCAAAGAGCAAGGATTAAGTCTTGAGGATATTTATGAATCCACCAAGATCCCCATCAGGATTCTCAAATCTATTGAAGACAACTCCATTTTTACCGACTTTGAGGAAAATGCAACCTACATTCGCAGCTATGTGCGTAGCTACGCAAAGGCATTATCAATAGATGAGAAACAGATTGTCTACGCCCTAAATAAAGTTGAAAAAAACGACTACTCCGGGTCGCTGCAAAAGCTCTTTGAAGAACCGCCTAAACGCTCTTTTGAATACGATGAAGAGGAAAATGGTACAGAGAAAAAGCCGGAAAGTTTGGACAAGGAGCAAGAAGAGGATATGGTCCATGACCATTCACCTGAGTTTCAGTCTGACCAAACCGCCTCATCTGAAGACTCTCCTGAACCATCAGAATCTTCACCATTGCCCAAAGCCGACCATCCCGATGTAAAATCGGTAGATTGGGCTGACATGGGGCGAAAATTTCAACCCCTTAAATCTGTACGATCAAGAACATGGGCTGGAATTTTAATATTCCTATTGATAATTATTATCGCTGGATCCTTTTTCTACTTTTATGAATCCGAGCAAGCTTCCAGTGAAGTAACCGAAAGTTCTACAACAGCAACACAGCAGAATGAGCCTTCTGAAGAAAAGGTTAGTACTGATTCCCTTGAACTGGATATTGTTCCATCATCAGAAACGGATGATACTACTGAACCGCAGCCGGCCAGTACAACAGAGGATATTCCTAACGAAACGATGACCTCTCTGCCCGATACCCTGAGTGTCGTACTCTATGCTGCTTATGGACGGTTAGAGCCCGTACGGGTGTATACCGACATCATGGATGACATTAATCCTTACTGGATTGAACAAGGTGAAGCAATCCGATTTAACTTTGTAAATGAACTCAACATCCGTGGCCAATTTAGCCGCATGGTATTATTACTTAATGGTCATCCTGTCCAAAATCTAAGGGAAGAATTTTATAACCCTGATACACGCCTGTTGGAAATCAGCCGCAATTATTTTGAAGGGGATCCCCAATGGTTGCAGCCTGCTCCCGATTCACTGGAAATTGATGCCCCACCGCCCACCACTATCAAAGACCGTCCAACTTTTAATTAAACAGATACAAGCTTTCTCTTACAATGAACAGACAAGAGGCAAAAAAACGCGTTGAAGAACTGCGCGAATTGCTGGATAAAGCCAACAAAGCCTACTATCAAGATGCACAACCCTTTATTTCGGACAAGGAATTTGATGATTATCTAGCGGAACTCGAAAAACTTGAAGATAAGTACAACCTTGTTGATCCCCAGTCACCCACCCAACGCGTAGGTGGTGAACCCAGCAGCGATTTTGAAACGGTTCAACACCCCACACCGCTGCTAAGCCTCGACAACACCTATAACGAAGATGAGCTCAACGATTTTGATCGCCGTGTTCGTGACATCCTGGAACATGAGAATTTTAGCTACTTAGTTGAACTAAAGTTTGATGGGGCTGCCATTCGACTCCGCTACGAAAAGGGTGACCTGGTGCTGGGGGCCACACGCGGGGACGGAGAAAGTGGCGATGATATTACCCGAAATATCAAGACCATTAAAGACATCCCCCTTCATCTCGATGATGACTTCCCGGAAGTAGTGGAAGTACGCGGTGAAGCCTATATGGAACGCGAAGCTTTTGTACGACTGAATGAACACCGCGAAGAACAGGGACTTAACTCCTTTGCCAACCCGCGTAATTCTACAGCCGGATCATTGAAAATGCAGGATCCCCGAGAAGTCGCTCGTCGCCCTATTCGTTTCTTCAGCTTCGATTTATTAACTGATGAAACTGATAAAGAAATAACACAACATCAAAAGATGAAGCTGTTGGATAAATTCGGACTACCGGTATGTGAACACTATAAACAATGTGCCAATATTGATGACGTACATACCCAAATTGATGAGTGGGAAAGTCTGCGCCATGATCTACCCTTTGAAACAGATGGGGTCGTGGTTAAGGTCAACGAGGAGAAATACCGAAATACACTTGGAACAACTTCTAAAGCCCCACGCTGGGCTATTGCTTACAAATTTGAGGCACAACAGGCCACAACCACCCTTCAGGATATTACCCTGCAAGTAGGACGACTCGGAAAAATTACGCCTGTCGCTGAACTTAAAGCAGTGGAATTAGCAGGCACGACGGTAAAACGGGCCTCCCTGCATAATGAAGATGAAATACACCGAAAAGATATTCGAATTGGTGACCGCGTAGTCGTAGAAAAAGCCGGTGAGATTATTCCTCAAGTAATCAGCGTGGTTAATCCGGAGCGTGAAGATCGAGGTCCTCGTTTTGAGATGCCACAAAACTGTCCTGCCTGCAATGAAAAACTTATCAAACTTGGAGATGACGTTGACTGGCGATGTATCAATCCCGAGTGTCCTCCCCAGGTACGGCAACGTATTGAACACTTTGCTTCGCGCGATGCAATGGATATTGACGGTTTGGGTGAGGCAGTCGTGGATCAATTGGTTTCAGAGCAACTGATCCACAATTACGCGGATCTTTATGATCTCACCCAAGAACAGCTTTTGCCGTTAGAACGCATGGCTGAGAAAAGTGCCCAAAACTTGATCAATGCTATTAAAGAAAGTAAGTCTCAACCCCTGGATCGGGTGATTTACGCCATAGGAATTCGCTTTGTGGGGAAAACAGTAGCACGCGACTTGGCTGAGGGTTTCCAAACGATGAACGCCCTCATGGATGCAAGTAAAGAAAGCATCGAAGAAATTGACTCAATAGGGCCTAAAATTGCCCAATCGGTTGTAGAGTTTTTTAACCAAGATCACAACCGGGAAATTGTAGCAAAGCTAAGAAAACATGGCCTAAAATTGGTGATGGAACAGAAGCAACAGGCCTCTCAAAAACTGGATGGGAAAACATTTGTACTAACAGGAAGTCTTCCCTCGTTGACCAGAAAAGAGGCAACACAACTAATAGAAAAACACGGTGGTAAGACGACCTCTTCCGTAAGCGGTAACACCGACTATCTGCTCGCAGGAGATTCTCCGGGCAGTAAATACGATAAAGCAAAAGAGTTGGACATCCCTATACTCGACCAAAACACATTTCTGGATCTTATTGATGAAAAACTGTAACCTATTACTGGTTTGGTAATATGGTTATGGGTTGGTATAATTTTGTAATCAACGTATCTTATCCAAACAATGTAATGTTTCTGTTAGCTTAGATATCACAGAGACCGACTGAATAAATTTTTATGGGTATTCTTGAAAAATTAGGATTGGCACCCAAAAAGAGGCCGGACGCGCCTGTACTCGGGGAAAAAAAGAAAAAGCAGGAAGAAGCATCTTCATTTAAGTACAACCCCTATCTCAGAGCATTTATTCTTATTCTATTTTTGGGAGTTATTGTTCTTGCAATACCCGAAAGCTCCTATAAAGAGCCAATTAACTACAATGTTGGCGAACCATGGCGAGCTGATGATTTAACAGCACCTTTCACTTTTGCTATCCAAAAAAGTGACCAGGAGCTCGAAAAAGAACGACAAACAATACGAGAGACAACCCCGCCTATTTTTCATAAGGAGCCGGATGTTCAAATTGCTGTACAAAGCAAGTTAGATTCCCTCTTTCAAAATTTAGGAACAATAAAAAAGGGATACGATGCTTGGCAGCAAGCAAAACAAGATACAGAGTCAGATGTCCAACGAGACAGTTTACGATTCGAAGAGTTAAAAGACAGATCCCCCATTAATCTTTCTGATTCCGCCTGGAAAGCGCTTTTGGAAAATTATGAGTCTGTTTCCACACGAAAAAACAGTACAAACGGCCAATTTTCCGATGTTAATCTTGAAGATCAGCTGGAAACCCTTACTGCCGACGTTCTGGATGATGGAGTTTTAGACATTTCCAAATCAGAACTATCCAACGATGAAATTACAATTCGCGATTTGCAAGAGCGCACTGAACAAACACTCAATTTAGCAAATGTGCGTGATTTGCCAGAAGCAAAAGAATATGCACAATATCGCCTTTCCCGTAACTTTTATGACGAGTTAGCAAAGGCGGGAAGTGAGGTTTTCACCCAGATAATCCAACCAAATTACATCTTTAATAAAGAAGAAACACAAGCACGTATCCAAGATGCTCTCGACGAAATTTCCACCTCAAAAGGAGCTGTAGCCCAAGGACAAGTCATCATTCGGCGGGGTGATATTGTCACACCCGAGAAGTACAACATGCTACAAAGCTTAGCCGATGCTCGAGCTCAAAATGCAAGTACCCTCGAACGGTGGTTACGCTACGGTGGAGATATAATAGTGGTTATTGCTATTCTAACCATTTTCTTCTTCTACCTCTACCTGTACCGGCGGTATATCTTTGTCAACAACTCAATGTTAAGCCTCGTACTTATTGCACTGTCACTTGTAATTGTCGGCAGCTCTATTGTCTTTCACCTTGATGATATCTCTCCATTCATTGTACCGGTTGCTATCGCCCCTATTATTCTGACTATTATTTTTGATTCCCGGGTAGGCCTATTGTCGACAATTACACTGGCCCTCCTAACCGGACTTATCAATGGCAATAATTTTGAATTTGTCACTGCTACCACCGTTGCATGTAGCCTTGGATTATTCTCGGTACGTGATATTAAAAAGCGTTCACAGTTTTTCTTTACCACCCCCGGCATCGTCTTTGGCTCCTACCTTGTGGTAGTACTGGGATTTAGCATGACCACTTTCGACAGCTGGAGCGTCCTCGGTAGCGAACTCTTATTTATTGTGATTAACGCGATATTCATTCTTTTTACCTATCCGTTAATCTTGCTCTTTGAAAAGTCATTCAACGTAACTACCGACTTTTCTCTGTTAGAACTAAGCGACACAAACCTACCACTGCTCAAAACATTAATGACAAAGGCTCCGGGTACTTTCCATCACAGTTTGCAAGTATCAAATCTTGCCGAAGCTGCTGCGGGGGCTATCCAGGCAAATGGATTGCTTTGCCGCGTCGGAGGTCTGTATCACGATATAGGCAAAATGGAAAATCCGGGCTACTTTACCGAAAACCAGACTGAGAGCAATGAACACGACAAGTTAAAACCACGTATGAGTGCTCTCGTTATTAAAGCGCACGTTTCTAATGGCGTCAAGATAGCTGAAGAGCATGGACTCCCCGAAATTATCATAGACTTTATCAAAACACACCATGGGGACTCACTTATTAAGTTTTTCTGGGAAAAAGCCAAAGAACAGGCTGATTCCAGTAAAAAAGAAATCCGTGAAGAAGATTTCAGATATGATGGGCCTCTTCCTCAAACTAAAGAAACAGGTATTTTGCTGTTGGCCGATTGCATTGAGGCTTCCTCACGGGCAATGAAAGATCCCAACTATCAAAAACTGGAAAATCTCATCGATAAGATGATTGATGAGCGCGTCAATGAAGGACAACTCAGTAAAACCCCCCTCACCTTTCAGGATATCCGGACGATAAAAGAGACATTTCTAAATATTTTAGTGGGTATATACCACAGCCGTGTTGAGTACCCTGATGATGAACAAGAAGAGCAAGAAACACAAGAAAAAACAGATGAAATTGATCTTGAGGAAAAACCGGCTACAGATGAAATGCCCGATCATCCTGAATCTCCTAAGAAGCCGCCCCGAGTAGACGAATATTACAATTCGTAATCAAGATGCATTTTAAAAAAGAGTTACAGCGGTATATCCAGTTTGTTAAATTGGAAAAAAGTTTGTCAGAGAACTCCGTTGTATCCTATAAAAATGATCTGGAACGATATTTAAAATTCGTAGCCAATGACTTGCAAATATCTGACTTGGGAGGCGTAGAACTTCGTCATATCGAAAACTACCTTGAGGAGCTTACAGCTATGGACTTATCGGTAAGCTCTATTGCACGAAACATATCCAGCATCCGTGGCTTCCATGAGTTTGCCGTTGTAGAAGGAATGGCAGAAGCAAATCCCGCCGAATTGGTTGATTTGCCTAAGAAAGCAAAAAATTTACCGGATGTATTAAATCCGGATGAAGTTTCTGCTATCATTGATATCCCAAATCGTGAAACCGATGCCGGCATACGCAATGCCGCTATTCTGGAAACACTCTATGCCACCGGTATGCGCGTCAGTGAACTCACCAGCTTGGAACTTGATAATCTAATCTTTGAAATCGGATTCATCCGCGTGGTTGGCAAGGGTAATAAGGAACGCCTGGTCCCCGTCGGAGAAATGGCCCAATCGGCACTGGAACACTATATTGAGGTCGTTCGGCCAAGATTTCAAAGTGATAAAAATCCACATAAAGCCGAAAACAAAGTTTTTCTGAGTCAGCGTGGCAACCCACTTTCACGCATGAGTATATGGAATATCGTAAATGATGCCGCCGAACGTGCCGGAATCGAAAAGAATGTGTATCCCCATATTTTTCGCCACTCTTTTGCCACTCATCTGTTAGAAGGCGGAGCCGATCTCCGCGCCGTACAGGAAATGCTGGGACATGCGTCCATCAACACTACTGAAATTTATACACACGTGGATCGCAGCCTGCTTCACCAGGTACATAAAGAGTTTCACCCAAGAGCATAAACTAAAGGATTTCTTTGAAGTAAATTTATTTGTTTGGATTTCATTTGGCGTAGCAAAGTTTACTTATATACCTTGAACCATAAATTGCAACGTATCCTATTTGCTCAGTGTCAAAGACCAAATCAGAAATTACCCAGTTATTACTTCAGGTTAAAAAGGGCTCGGATGAAGCAGAATTAAAAACGGTGATGGGACATGTATACTTCGAATTAGGCTAATTGGGTAAAGCAGATAGCCTGCTTACACAATCAATGGCTATTTATCGTAGTAATACTTCCAGTACTACTGGTGAAGCAGGCCGCGATACACTAACCAGAACTGGTTCATCTTTATTTAAGGTTTCTTGCACTCTCTGGTTAGAATATTCGAAGTACCAAATAACTTGTTCCATATTTTGATCATAAAGATGAGCCTTTGTATTTATAGGAGAACAATTGACGAATTTTAGGGATCATGAAGGAAAAATCTAGGGTCACCAAGCTGCTAATTAGAGTTCAGGAAGGTGACGGAGAGGCCTACGACGAGCTATTTCCTCTTATTTACAGCGAACTTAAGCGGTTGGCTTATTCAAAGCTGCAGGCTGAACACGATGATATTACTGTTTCGGGGACCGAACTTGTACACGAGGTTTACCTGAAAATGATAAACCAAACCAGCATTGAAGCCAATGACAAGAATCACTTTCTGGCTATTTCAGCTCGTTGTATGCGTCAAATCCTGGTGGATCACGCACGAAAAAAGAAAGCAGAGAAACGCGGCGGTAAACAAAAAGATATTACCTATATCGATGAGTTATTAAAAGCCCGTCAAGAGTCTGAAAAAATCATCAATATCGATGAGAAATTAGATGAGCTTGCTCAACTGGATGAACGAATGGCTGATGTAGTAACACTTCGTTACTTCGGCCAAATGACGGTTCATCAAACGGCCAACGCACTGGGAATTTCCGAACGTACTGTCAAACGCGACTGGGCCAAGGCACGGGGATGGCTTTATAAAGAATTGAAAAAAGAATAATTCGAGAGTGTTTTTATATGGATCAGCAGCAATGGAAGAAAATTAATCGTATTGTAGATACCGCTCTTGATCTAACTAAAAAGGAACGATCGATATATATCCAAGAAGAGTGTAAGGGCAATAAACAACTCAAGCGACAGGTAACCGAACTTATTGCTTCGATTGAGCAATCCGATACGGAAAACTTTTTGGGAGATACCGATGATTATCCCCTGCACCTTGCCCGCGAAATCTCGGAACAGGAAACCGAAAAACACACTTCCTCCCTCCTGGGCACTACCATAGGCAAGTACAAACTTATTGATCTTATCGGACATGGCGGGATGGGATCGGTATTTCTGGCTGAACGATCAGATGAAGCATACGAAAAAAAAGTAGCTGTTAAAATATTACGGCGAGGGATGGATACCCCCTCAAATATTGCCCGTTTTAAACGCGAGCGTAATATTTTAGCGAATTTAGAACATCCCAATATTGCTCGTTTGCTTGATGGGGGACTTACTGAAGAAGGAATGCCATACCTGGTCATGGAATATGTAAATGGCACCCCTTTACTGCAGTACTGTGATAAAAATAAGCTGTCAATTAAAAAACGCTTGGCGTTATTTGAACAAGTCTGCTCAGCCGTTCAGCATGCCCATCAAAATACAATCATCCATCGTGATTTAAAGCCCTCTAATATTTTGGTAGATACCAAGGGCGAAGTAAAAGTGCTGGATTTCGGTATTGCTAAACTTATGGACCCCGATGAGGACGGAGCCACTTTTCAGACACGTACCGGGGCTCGCATGCTTACATTGGGCTATGCAGCGCCCGAGCAATTAGAAAGCCAGCCTATAACAACAGCTACTGATTCGTATGTGCTCGGCATCCTTTTATTTGAACTTTTGGCCGGTGTTCATCCATTTGATATGGATGATAAAAAGCTTGTGGAAATTGAAGAGCAAATCCGAGAAGAACAACCCAAAGCCCCTTCAGAAACATTTAGCGAGTTATCCTCTCAGAAACAGCAACAAATTGGAGAAACGAGGAATATCTCCCCCAATGCCTTGATCAGTACCATCAAAGGTGATCTCGATGCTATTGTGTTAAAGGCTTTGCGTAAAGAACCGGATCACAGGTATAGTTCGGCCGAGCAGCTGCTGGAAGACATTAACAGGCGTAAAACCGATCTGCCTATTATCGCCCGTGAAGATACTTTCCGTTACAATGCATCCAAATTTATAAAGCGTCACAAAACCAGGTTGTCAGCAGCAGCTGGTTTCTTGCTATTTATAATTGGCTTTACTGCTTTTTATACCTTGCAAATTACACAGGAACGTAATAAGGCACAATTGGAAGCTCAAAAAGCCCAAGAAGTGAGTAAATTTCTTACGGATATGTTCCGGGCCAGTAATCCCTATTACAATCCCCAAGATACTGTTACCGCTGCCACTTTTTTAAAGCGAGGAGAAGAACGTATTGATCAGCTCGAAAATCAGCCGGAAGTCCAGGCTCAGCTGCTTGAAGTAATGGGAAGAGCCTATACCGAGATTGGACGATTTGAGAAGGCAAGCCCCCTGCTACAAAAAAGTCTCCGGCTTAGAAAAACATATCAAGGAACTACCAGTATCGCGTACTCACAGAGCCTTGATGCCTTAGTCGTTTTTCAACGACTAAGAGGAAATTTTGCAGAAGCAGAATCGCTGACCCGCGAATCTATTTCTATAATTAGAAACAATCCTCCTAAAAATGAAACGCTACTTTCAAATGGATTGAATGAGCTTGGCTTAATACTTGACCAGCGGGGTAAATATCAGGAGGCCGATTCAGTTTATAAGGTTGTTCTCCAGATACAACAACGGCTTTACGAACCCAGCCATCCCAAACTTGCCCACACGTACAATAACAGAGCGGGAGTTCTGCGTAAACAAGGACAATACGAAAAAGCAGAAGAGCTTTATAGAAAAGCATTGACTATTTGGAAGAAGAAAAAAGGAGACATCCACCCAAGTACAGCAATGGGTTATCACGATCTTGCCTTAGTACTAAATCAGCAAGGGCAACTTGAAAAGGCAGATTCTCTGTACCATAAAGGGTTGGAGATTGATAAACAGCTTTATGAACCCCCTAACAGACAGATTGCCCAATCATATAATAATATTGGGATCTTTTATGGACAACAAGGCCGTTACCAAGATTCCAAACCTTATTTGACCAAAGCAGTAGCTATGCGCCGCAAACTGTTTTCAGAATTCCATCCAAAACTTGCAGAAAGCTTAAACAACCTGGGGCGACTTTATGTAGAACTGGGAAATTACGAAAAAGCACAGCCGTACCTGGAGGAAGCACTTGAAATTGATCGAGAAAATTTTGGAGAGAAGCATCCATATGTGGCAGGTGACCTCGCAAACTTGGCACGTATTGAAAAGGAAAATGGGTCATTAAGTATGGCTGAAAACCATTTACGGAAATCCCTGTCGATTTTTAGGGCAACATTACCTTCGGATCATAGGAAAATAGCCGATATCCTTACAGAACTTGGTGATCTGCTTGTTCTTCAGAATAACTTGACAGAAGCCATTTCTTTATTGCAAGAGGCCTTAACAATTAAAAACAAATCTTATAATGAGAGAAGTTGGCAAATTGCCCATAGCAAATCAATATTAGGAAAAGCCCTTACCAAAAACACCGAATACCAAAAAGCTGAATCCTATCTGCTTCAAGCATACGAAACACTAAAAAAAGAACGGGGTGCTTCTGATAACTTCACCAAACAAGCCAGAAATAATGTCATAAAACTCTATAAAACCTGGGATAAGCCCGCAATGGTAAATAAATACAAATCAGAAAGCTAATCATATTACACCGCAAATAAAGCAGGCAGTTTAACAAAGTGCCTGCCAGATAAAACCCCGAAACAGCTTTCATACTGCCTCGGGTAATTGATTATTGTACAATTTATCCCTCTCAACTGTAGAAAGTTTACATAGTAATATGCGCTACAACAGAGAAAAAGAGGTCAAATCAATTTCGAATACTACCTCAAACCTCTTTAAAATTGAGGTAAAATCTAACAGGTTCTATCTCTCAGCAAAAACCTATTAAAGAGACTATCTTGAATCGTCTTTTACTTTTTATTTTGGTTATCAATAAGACTTATAACAATCAGTTACAGTTTCTATTTAACCCTTGTTATTCTTGACCTCTATACAATTGACTCTATTGACTTACTCTACCGGACTCCAATCCGGAAATCGGTCATTTGCACTATTATTTGAAAGGTTAACAGGACTTCCAGTACCGTCAGCATTTATTTTATAAATTTCATCATCCCCGTCACGATCGGAATCAAATATGATTCCTGTCCCATCTCGTGACCAGCTGGGATATTCATCACTTGCCGAATTGTTTGTAATACGCTGGGTATTACTGCCGTCCGCATTCATTACATATATTTCATCATTTCCATCCCTTCTACTAACAAAAGCTATCTTGCTGCCGTCTGCAGACCATACAGGATCTTCATCACTAGAATTAGTGCTTGTCAACTGATTTACATTACTGCCATCGGGATTCATCGTATAAATATCAAAACCTGCATTTTTCCTCTTCCTAACAAATACAATTTTACTACCATCAGGCGACCAACTGGGATCTTGCTCATTGACACTGTTGTTGGTAAGCCGCTGTTCATTACTGCCGTCGGATGCGATGGTATATATTTCACCATTGCCACTGCGGTCATCCGCAAACACAATCTTAGAATCATCAGGTGCCCAACTACCGTTAAATGTTTCCCCGGAAGAACTTGTAACCTGTCGAATATTTGAACCGTCAGCATTAACGACAAACAAATTAAAGTTTCCATTGCGGTAGCTGGAAAAGAGCACACGCATTCCTGAATAAGAAATCTGTGGCAAATAATCCGTTGCCGGATCATTGGTCAATGCTTGTTGATCTGCCCCATCTGGATCCATCAAATAAATATTAGCAACAGAACCTCTATTTGATTGAAAAGCAATTCGATCATTTATAACGGTTTGGCATTCAATATCAAAAGGGGTAGATGTGGTATCTCCAGCACTAATACTTACACTGCGTGGGTTTTTACCCGAGACACTACAATTCTGTGCAATACCACTAAGTGCTAAGTTATAGCTTCCTTTCTGCAGATCTTTGTAATATATCTTATCATTGATATCTATAGATTTGCCTGATGAACCATCCACGGCCACCGAATAACCATCAGGGTCTTGATCGTCTCCGCTGGACTGTGTAATCACTTCAAGTACACCGTCAGTAATCACATCAAAATCGGGACCGGTTGTGGACTTTTCTTTGACAGTAACCTTGATTGGACCATCCGTTGCACCTTGTGGTACTTCGGTAACTAACTGATCCCCCGAGGCACTATGTACCGGGGCATCAGTACCATTAAAAACAATGGCAATATCTGAAGCACTGCCACTAAAATTCATGCCGTTAATCGTCACTTCCGTTCCTACCGTACCGCTGTCGGGCTCCACGGCGCTGATGCCCGGGGCCTTCGCTTCTACCATAAAGCTGGGACCCGAAACGCTTACTCCTTCAACGCTTACCTCGACAGAAGCTGACCCTTCGGACAGACCTTCTGGCACTTCCGTCTGTATTTGATCTTCGGTAACGCTAATAAGCGAAGCAGCGCTACTGCCAAAGGTCACGCTCATATCTCCTTTGGGACGAAACCCTTTGCCCACAATTGTCACCGAGATACCCGGCGGGCCGTTTTCGGGTTGGATACTGGTAACTTCAGGGTTTGGGCCTCCAGAATCCGATCCACAGGAAGTCATAAATAGCATTGTGATGAATAGTGTCGTAAGTTGTAGCAATTTTTTCATAATCAATAGACTATCTTAATACAATTCTCATTCTAAAGTTTATTATATACTGATAGGTAGATAGGGGTAAACTTGAAATCCCATTAAAAAGGGGCACTATATCAGTGCCCCTACTTACTTGTTCTATGGAGTTACTTTGGGAGTCCAAAGTACTTTTTGACCTCTTGATAATTATTCAAATCTATCGGTAGTTTGCCGTTTTTAGCTTTTGCTTTTAAACTTTTACCACCTGGAATAAGTACGTAACGAAAACTACTACTTGTTCCGATAGCCATGGGAAGAGTCCCGGTGGCATCAGGATTCATATAACCAATCCGCAATTGCTGAGGTTTTAGCTGGAAAAAATAACTATAATTGGGGTTACCCGGAGTATCTGCTTTACCTACAGGTAATGAATAAACAGATTGAGTATTGAAATCGGTATATACTTTTACGATTCCCTTATCAATAATATCCTGTGTCATTGCATTTGCTGAAATATCAAAGTAGCGATATTTAGTCGTGGTTTGCGTACTCCCATTCCATTGTGGGGGATTTACCCAGCTCGAATACATCACATTGGCTGTTCCCTTTAAGTTGATAGGCGTGCCCCATCCACTTTTCGTTTTGGGTCCGTAAAGATCAAATGTACTAGTGTTTAGGTAATAATCTCCCTCTTTTCCCAGAGAAGACTGAGGTGCACTAGTACCAGAGTAAATCTGACTGCCATCCTCACCATCCTGTCCATCTTGACCGGGAGGGCCTTGCAGACTTATGGGGGTTCCCCAACCTTGGTCATTCTTCGGGCCATACAGATCTCCTGTCGTTTCATCCAAATAATAATCCCCATTTTCGCCAGTATTGGCATCGGGGGCTCCACTCCCTGAATACATCATGCTCCCGTCTTCCCCAGCTGGACCAACAGGACCTTCCGGACCTTCTGGACCCTGAGGGCCTTGTTCACCAGCTGGACCTTCACATCCAGCAAATCCAAATACTAATAATATCAATACAAATGACGCTATTTTTGTTAATTGCTGCATATATTCTCAGTTTGATTTACATTCAATACATTAACACAGTAACATGCGTATCAAATAGCAGGAGGAGGACAAATTAATTTCCAAAACAATAACCCACAGCGGCATTATCACCACTGTGGGTTTAGAAATATTAGTAGTAAACTTCTATTTGACCGGGCTCCAAAAGGGAATGCCGTCTTCAGCAGTATTTACCGTTAGGTTAGTCGCACCCGTCCCATCGCTATTGATGGTATACACTTCATCATTCCCGTCCCGATCGCTTTGGAACAAGAGCTTGCTTCCATCAGGCGACCATGAGGGGAAAAGATCGCTCCCAGAATTATTTGTTACTCGCTGGTGACTGCTTCCATCAGTATTCATTACATATATTTCGTTATTTCCATCCCGGTCGCTTATAAAGGCAATCTGCGAGCCATCCGGGCTGTAGATGGGTACCCCATCCCAATGAGTGTTGTCAGTTAACTTTTGCAGAGCTGTCCCTTCGGTATTCACCGTATAGATCTCTTGATCACCATCTGTACCCCTGTTACTATAAATTGCAAGGCGATCACCATCGGGAGACCATGCTCCGGCAATATCATCGGCATTAGGATTATTCGTCACGTTTGTTTGATCACTGCCATCGGCTTTCATGATATAGACTTCATCATCACCATCACGATTGCTGGTAAATAAAATTTGACTGCCATCGGGAGACCAGCGGGGAAGCAGATCGTTACCTGAAGAACTGGTGAGCTGGGTGCGATTAGTACCGTCTGCGTTAATCACATATATATTACCGTCTGACATATTGGTGTATGCAATCTTGGTGCCATCGGGCGATACCGAAGGATAATATTCTTTTCTCGAACTATTGGTTATCTGCTCCTGTCCAGTACCATCCGGATTCGTTACATACAAATTAATGTTGGTATTACGATCACTAACAAACACAATCTGATTTTTCAACATCGCCTCGCAGGCAATATCAAAACTGGCTGTGGTCGTATTTTCCGCGGTAATATCCACTTGTTGGGGGTTGTCCCCGTCCACCGAGCAGTTCTCGGCAAGTCCAGAGAGTTCGGCATCGTAACTGCCTTCTTCCAAGTCTTCGACGGTTACAGTCTCGTCCGTACCAATGGAATGATCAGATCCGTCTACGGTTAAGGTATATCCGTCGGAATCCATATCAGAGCCACCGGTACTGGTCGTCACTTCCAGCGTCCCCGTCGTGGGCTCTTCGGGTTCGGGGTCCGGCTCAGGTTCTGGATCGGTGCCTGTGCTGTTATCTCCGCAGGAAATAACCAATCCTATTAACAAAAAAGGTAAAAAAGTTCGTAGGAATTTTCTCATAATGATAGTCTATTTAAGATGATAATTAACAACTCCTTTGACATGCTACATAGCAACATGCGTATTATCAGACGAAAGGGGGACATTTTTTATAACAGTTAATCTTATGCCCATAAAAAAAGGCCCTGCCGAAAACGACAGGGCCTCTTTGTTAGCATGTTAAGCTATCTTCTAATCTTTAATGCCAAAACGCTTTTTAACCTCTTCGTATGACATATCTTTTAATTTTTCTTTCTTGGCTTTACTACTGACTGAAGTACCGCCGGGAATAATGACATACCTATATTCATTTGTTGATAAAGGACTTAAACTAGATCCATCTACAGTTGTTGCTGTAAAACGAATATTTCCTACTCCCGTGATATGATACCCCCAGAGTATCTTATTTGTGTTAATAGTTGTCGCAGGAAGTGGTCGGACATTACTTCCATCTCCATCTAATTTGGCATAGGCCAATACAGTACCTTGGTCTATAATTTCCTGGGTAACACTGGCAGCGGCCTCATCAAAATAGTAATGATCAGATGATGACTCTGTCCAACTACCTGCTTCAAACCAGGCGGAATACATGACATTAGCCGTACCCTTCAGATTCAGAGGAGTTCCCCATCCGCTGTCAGTTTTAGGGCCGTAAAGCTCATACGTATCTTTATCTAAATAGTAGTCGCCCACTGAACCCAGCGAAGCATCCGGAGCACCACTACCGGCATGAATCTGACTACCGTCCTCACCTTCTTCACCTTGAAGTGCGATAACTGGATTGCCCCAACCACTGTCATCTTTAGGGCCATAGAAATCGCCGTTATCTGTATTCAAATAGTAGTCTCCATTGGAACCAATATCACTACCCGGGGCACCACTGCCTGAATAGATCATGCTCCCATCTTCACCGGCCGGACCAACGGGACCTTCCGGTCCTTCTGGACCCTGAGGACCTTCGGTTCCGGAAGGACCCTCGCAGGCCATAAAAATGGATATTGAACAAATTAAAAGTAGCGTTATCACTCTTGATAATCGTCTCATAACTGTTTGATTTTATTAAGTTGATAATTAGTAATTCTCTCAAGATGCTATTGCTGGAAATCCCTAATCAATATATCCCAGCACATTGTATGATCTTTGCACAGGCCAAGCCTTACAAAGAAACCTTGAAACCTACCTTATCTTCACTTTTTAATCTTCCTGTCAGGATTATCACATAATATTATGCGAGACAGTTAGCAGAATGGGGCCAAACTTTTACTCACTTGCTATATTACAGCTTCAAACAAGTCTAAAAACATATAACCAAGGTCTGTAACACCCCAATAATACGGCCCTTCCATTCCTGCGGAGCTTGACTTCACAACCTGATCTTTCATTTAAACCCATAATATTCAGCTACGGCTTCATAATCCGAAAAATCCAACCCACCAGGAGCTAAACTACCAGTGTCTGCAATTCCTGTATTATCTTGAGTACTATTTGCCTCTGTACGAATTATTTCAATTTGATCATAGGGTATTCCTGTTGTATTAGGCTCGGTTTTTATTCGTAAATACATTGACCCGTTCACGAAATTATGCTCAACAGAGTATAGAATATTTCGAGCACGTCCCGGCACGGAGTAATAGATCTGATTACTTCCTGTATCATACATTAGATATACTGACCAAGAACTCTGCTTCATCTCCATTTCTGTCAAATCACTGAATATAGCTACAAATTGTGAGTTTGAACTAAAATCAAATCCAGGAAATATATATCGAGTCACATTAGCATTGCCATCAGCTCCTTTTAAATTCAATGGGGTGCCCCATCCGCTTCCTGTTTTCGGTCCATACAAGTGGTAAGAGGATTTATCAAGATAATAATCACCCTCCACACCCAACGAGGCATCAGGAGCACCACTGCCCGAATAAATCTGACTACCATCTTCACCATCCGTGCCATCCTGTCCGTCAGTGCCATCTTCCCCCATCAATACAATAATGGGATTGCCCCACCCATTCTCATCTTTCGGACCATACATTTCACCGGTACCAGTATTAAGGTAGTAATCACCGGTTTTACCAATATCAGCATCCGGGGCACCTTGTCCGGAGTACATCATGCTTCCATCATCACCTGCCGGTCCCACGGGCCCTTCTGGTCCTTCCGGACCCTGAGGCCCTTCGGTGCCAGATGGACCTTCGCAGGCCATAAAAATGGATATTGAACAAACTATAAGTAACGTCACAATTCGTGTTAATCGATGCATAGCTTCACTTTTTTTTAGAATTAATAATCCCTACATAATGAAATACGTAGGGGCAGGCGAAAAAAGATCAAACCCATTCAAATAAAAAGGAACCCTACCTTTTTGGCCCATTTCCACCTTTTTTCTCGCATATACTAATAAAAGAGAAAGGACAGTTTTTACTTTATGGATCAGCAAAGGTGGAAAAAAATTGAAGATATAATTGATAAAGCCTTGCGAATAGATCATCTAAAAAATAGAAAACGGTATATCGAAAAAGCATGCAAAAATGATGACGTGCTTTTTCAAGAAGTCACCTCTTTGCTGGCAGCCATCCAAAAAGCTGAAGAGTCAAATTTCATGGAGCAATAGGATAGGTCGAAACAATCATAGCCTGGGCGGAAGACTACGGGATTATTAGCTTTTTTATATTTTTTTATTAAAATTAATTTCTGGTAACCTCTTCAGATAATTATTGGGCCATTAGCAATGAGTAAAGCAAGTCGGGTTACGAGACTATTACAAAAAGTTCAAGAGGGATCTAAAGAGGCTTATGATGAGCTTTTTCCGCTTATCTATAATGAATTAAAACGACTTGCTTACTCTAAGCTTGAAAAAGAACGGGATGATATAACCTTATCAGAAACTGCACTCGTTCACGAAGTCTATATGAAAGTTGGAGATCAGGATTCGTTTTCAGCCAAGAACAAGGGGCATTTCATGGCCATAGCCGCTCGATGTATGCGTCAAATTCTTATTGATCATGCCCGCAAAAAGAAGAGAAAAAAAAGAGGTGGTAGCCAACGAGATATAACTTTTATCGATGAACTTATGGAGGTCCACCACCAAGCTGAGGAGCTTATTGACATAGATGAAAAGCTCAAAGAACTTGCCCGACTAAATGAGCGCCTAGCCAAGGTCGTAGAACTACGCTTCTTTGGGAAATTACCAATTTACCAGGTAGCCCAAGTCTTGGATATTTCTAAAAGTACCGTAAAAAGAGATTGGGACAAAGCACGAGGATGGCTCTACAAGGAACTCAATGGGTGAGGACCATTACTTAGGTCAATCCATTGATTACAATGACTATCATCAAAATCTACAAATACAATGGACAGAGAAAACTGGAATCAAGTAGAGAGGATCGTCGACACAGCCCTTACGATGGATTCATCCCAACGGGGATCGTATATAGAGGAATGCTGTAAAGGAGATAGCGAACTTAAAACGCAAGTTATTACGCTGCTGGAAAGCATTGAAAAAGCAAAGACTTCGGACTTTTTAGAGGATGACAGAAAATACTCTGAGTTTGAAGCTGACTTGCATAATTTGCATAAGCCTGCCGGTGACTCTCTCATAGGTCACGAAATTGATGTATATAAAATAACTGGCCTCATCGGCCATGGCGGCATGGGTTCAGTATATACCGCTCAAAGATCTGATGAACTTTATGAAAAGCATGTTGCCATTAAAATCCTGCCTCGTGGCATGGATACCCCTGCAAATATCACCCGGTTCCGTCGTGAGCAGCAGATCTTGGCTAAACTCAACCATCCCAATATCTCCCGACTACTGGATGGGGGGATAACAGAGAATGGACTGCCCTACTTAGTAATGGAATATGTAGACGGTATTCCATTACATGAATATTGTGATACCCATCAACTTACCCTCGACAAAAGGATAGTGTTGTTTAAATCCGTATGCCGTGCTGTGCGGCACGCGCATTCCAACACCGTGATCCATCGTGACTTGAAACCCTCAAATATTTTAGTCACTAAAGATGGCACCGCTAAAGTACTCGATTTTGGCATAGCCAAGCTTTTGGAGCCGGATAATTCTGAATCCCCCACTTTTAAAACTCGCACCGGATCTCGGATATTTACTCTGGCTTTTGCAGCACCCGAACAGATCAAAGGTGTAAATGTAACCACAGCAACTGATACCTACGGTTTGGGACTTTTACTCTACGAATTACTGGCAGGAATTCATCCGTTTGAGTTAGAGAATAAAAATCTGTCAGAAATAGAAAATCTGATCCTTAACCAAACTCCAAGTCGTCCTTCATCAAAACTTGATGCTCTTCCATCAGAAAAACAAAAAAGGATTGCCCAAAAACACAATACCACCCCATCCAACCTCATCCAACTTTTGAAGGGTGACCTTGATGCAATCATAATGAAAGCCCTTCGCAAAGAACCGGAGGCCCGTTACCGTTCTGCCGAACAGCTGTTAGAAGATTTGAACCGCCGTGAACAGAACCTACCGATAATAGCACGAGAAGATACCGTTCGCTATAATATCTCAAAGTTTGTACGCAGGCACAAGACAGGTATTTCTGTCGCCGTCGGATTTCTGCTGCTCATTATCAGCTTTGCAGGAATTTATACATGGCGCATTACCCAGGAACGAGACCAGGCACGCTTCGAAGCAGAACGAGCGGAACAAGTCAAAGAGTTTATGCTCGGTATATTCGACGAGACCAACCCTGAACTAGCCGGCGATGCAATTAAAGATCTTTCCGCAAAGCAGCTATTGAGCTCTGGCATTGCAAAAATCGAGCAAGAACTTAGCGACCAACCCAAAATGTACGTAGAACTGATGGCAAGTATAGGAAGTGCACTAACCAATTTAGATGCTTTTGGTGAGGGAGAAAGAGCTCTTAATAAAGCACTTGAAAAAAGTTCTGAATTTTATGGGCAGAATAGTTTAAAGACAGCCAATATTTATGGGAAACTTGCAGTTTTGAAAAATTCTGCACGCAATACGGATATGGCTATCAGTCATATTAAAAAAGCAATTGGCATTATTAAAGAACAGTCAGAATCCAATGAACAAGACCTAGCCAATAAATACTCAACCTTTGGATTTTCAAAAGCATTACAATCAAAATATGACACCGCCAGAACTCTTTTCTTAAAAGCAGAAAGTCTTTATGTGGCTTCAGGGAATGGGAATACAGTCTCTCGGTTTACAAATTTAGATGACCTTGCTGAAGTCCAAGCAAGACTTGATGATTATGATCTGGCAGAGAAAAATTTTATCAATGCCCTGCAATTTTTCAAAAAATACTATTCCCGACCTCACTATAATATTGCAGAAACTAAAGCTACCCTGGGTAACTTATATCATAGAATGGGAGCATATAAAAAGGCAGATAGTTTATTACAGGAAGCACTTGAACTACAAACAGATCTTTTGGGACCAGAAAACTCCACTATAGCTAGTACTCATCAAACGCTCGCATTAAACTATAGATTATTAGGAAATTACGATAACGCTTTCCATCATATTAAAAAAGCCATAGAAATCAATAAAAAGATTCATGGAGAACAGAGTTATACTTATGCTCAAAGTTTAACCAATCTCGCGCTTTTTCATTCTGAGACTAAAAACTACGACCAGGCTTTATCAATATTTGAACGCTCTATAAAAATAAAAGAAACTATTTTAGATAAAAATCATACCTCTCTAGCTATTGCCTATTATAATTATGCTGACATATTGAAAAAAATTGGAAGACTACAGAAGGCGAAAACCTTATTCGAAAAAGTTCTAGAAATAGACAAAATTAATTATGGGGAAAACCATTCAGATATTGCAATTGACTTAAATAAACTGGCCTCAGTTTTAACAAAAATGGGAAATTATTCAAAGGCTGACTCCCTGTTTAAGCAGGCGCAACGTATTTATTCAGAAACGTTGCCTAAAGATCACTATAGAATAGCAGAAAGCTTTGTTGAACATGCAAAATTACACATACGCCATAGCAATTATTTAAAGGCAGAATCAAAACTTTTAGAAGCAATAAAAATATACCAAGCTAACTTTGACACACAGGATGAACGTATAAAAAAAGCCAAATCTCTTCTAAAAGAATGCCGTAGCAAAATGGATATCAATGGGTAGCATATACTAAAAAATATAATTATTGATCCCGGCTCCCAAGAGGGAGCCGGGACATCAGTTCCGGAATTGATCTGACTGTTTTCTTCTCAATAAGGACCTACAACTCCCAATGAATTATAGGATTGCCCCCTATTTCATTTACACCTAAGGGTATTACCCATATTATCCGGCCAAGGCGTACCTTCTGTTTCCCTGTCTAGATCCCATTGGGCTTCCCCCTCTTCTCCAAGCCATCCCCACTCTCCACCGCGAAAGCTTCCTGTCTTGGAGAAAAATGCCAGATCAAACCATCCCGTCTGGTTGCCTACCGTAAATAGTCCCTGGAATGAATTTCCTTCCCACATGCCGGCCATAATACCATCAGATCTGTAATCCCCAATGAGCAGTAAATCTCTTTGGAAAAATTTTACTACCCCTCTGTTACTACCATAGGTGCCATCAAACGCGATTCGTTTGTTTTTAATAATATTCAAGCTAGATCCGTTTCTTGTAAAATTGCTAAAGCTACTTACGTTTTTGCTAATCCGGGTACCCCGCCATTGCTTTGGTCCGTTCATTTTGTCGCGCATCCATAATCCGGCAAATTCACCACCTCCTGCTGAGTTTATTCCCATGCTAAATTCACCATTGGTATTGTCATCAGTAAAGGTTCCATGCAAGCAATTCCTTTCTATTTTGCCTACCATTATGCCTTTATCTTCATAATCACCAATCACATAATTGCTAATCTGATAAAGCTTAATCTTCCCAACCGATGTTTCCCATATCCCGGTAAAGTCCGGATACTTAGAGATAACAGTGAAATCTTTTGGCTGGCTGGTTCTCCCATAGTTTGTAACAGTCATCGGTCCGCTGGTGGCACCAATAGGGATCTCAACTTTGGCCCAATTGCACTGGTGCTGAACTAGATGCATTGGTTCGATTACAAAAGAAGACTGTACACCATTGAATTTTATTATGGGTTCGGGCCAACCACTATAGGAACTTCCACAGCGAAACGGATACCGAGCGTGGCCAATCTTTACGTAGAGGGTATCACCTACTGCTCCCTCAAAATCAGGACCTCGGGGCCAGGTATGTTTGTCCCTGGTATAATAAATTTTGGGATGTACTTCGAGCATTGCATTTGTAATAATACCCGCCTGTTGCAGATCATTTAATGATGTTCCAACCGGGAGGCGATGGAATAACTCCCAAGCAGATTGTTCATACGGCTTGAGCTCCGGACCATCCCCGCCCTGTGCCATTAAGACATCGGGAATCCCCGAATGACCTCCAGCACCCAACATCACATGACCGAGCTCATGCACAGGTACCGATCTGTTATAGCCAGAGATACCTTGTAAAAAGTTGTTTGAAAGTTTTATATCTCCTCCTGTTACCGTAATACCACCTCCATTCGACCAATTAGCCTCTGGAATGGCATAGCCGCTTGAGGTATTCGAAAACTCTACCGTAATAACCGTATCAGGATTCCCTGGTGGTGTGGAGCTTTCATAAAATATCGGCTCAAATTTACCTCCGGTAAAATCCTCCACTCCTTGTCGAAACAGGTCTTTAGCCTGATCTTTTCCAACAGTCCCATCCCCATTTTTAAACCAAAAAACCGGGTTATCTACAAAACGACTGGTTTCTCTGAATCTGCTACCATCAAAATCCGCGGCCAGCATATTTTCTATGAAGTACTCTCCAGCTTTTTCTGTAAAATCGCTTGGCACTTGGACTGATTGTCCATTCACAACCACTTGCTGTCCGGCGGCTCCCCCAGATACAGCTTTCAATTGATGAGTCGTAGTTTCCTTACTATCGTCGGGTGTATTACTAGTCGTGTTACAAGAAATCAACAATACCGACACAAAAATCAACAATACTATTCGCCTAATCATAATATTCTATCTCATTATATTAGAATTACTCGACCGGACTCCAAAAAGCCCAGTTATCAGATGCACTGTTTACCGTCAAATTGACCGGAGCCCCACTACCATCAGCATTTATTTTATAGATCTCACCATTACCACTCCGATTACTTTCAAATACAATTTGGGTCCCATCGGGCGACCAACTGGGGAATGCATCATAATCAGTATTATCCGTTACCTGCTGCACGCCCGTACCGTCGTTATTCATGGTATAGATTTCAAAATCTCCGTCACGGCCACTTCTGAATACAAACTTAGAACCATCCGGCGACCAGCGTGCAATATCATCATCGCCTGCTATACTGGTTATTTGCTGGATATTTGAACCATCAGCATTCATAGTATAGATTTCTTCATCACCAGTACGATCACTGGTAAAAACAATCGTACTGCCATCTGGAGACCAGCTTGGATATTGGTCATTTCCTGTATTATTAGTTAAGCGCATTTCGTTACTTCCATCGACATCAATTTTATAGATTTCCTGATTTCCCACTCTATCATCCGTAAATACTATGCTTGAATCATTGGGGGACCAGCTATAAAAAACGGTCGTTCCCGAAGAAGTCGTTACTTCTTGAACTCCTGAACCATCGACATTCATAGTATATAAATTCAGGTCTCCATTTCGGTCACTCCCAAAAGCAATTTTAGTACCATCATTAGAAATAATAGGATAATAATCGATATCGTCATTATCTGTTATTTGGATAGGTGACGTTCCATCAGCATTCATTAGATAAATTTCGCGATTTCCACTGCGGGAACTCGAAAATACAATCTGGTTTTTTGCAACATCCTCGCAGGTTATACCAAAGGTAGTAGCAACAGTATCCCCGGCAGTCACAGAAACATCTCTGCGATTTTCTCCGTCGACACTACAGTTAGAGGTAATATCTGACAGCTCTACCTCGGCATTTCCTTCAGAAAGATCACTAATAAAAACAGTGTCCGAGACATCTATATTCGTACTTTCATTACCAGCCACTACGGTATAGCCATCAGAATCGATATCATCGCCGGTAGTATTGGTAGTTACTTTTAAAGCTCCGGTGGTTGGCTCTGGTTCTTCAGGACTGGTAGGATTTTTCGGACCTGTTGGGCCGTCATCCCCACCACAGGAAATAAACAAAAGCATAACGACAAGGAGTAGTACTATTGATTTATACATGACAGAATATGTAATGATGAACAGTTACAATTTATTTCGTTTTTCTCTCTATAATTATATACGGAATCAGTAGGCAAAAATAGTTCAAACAAAAATCTCAATAAGTTTATTCCTATTACAGAATATTTAAGCTACTATATTCTGCTATTGCACCGGGCTCCAAATAGGAAGTACATCATTTGATGGAGAGCTGTTGGTAATATTTGCGGGCTGTCCGCTCCCATCTGCATTGATTAAGTAGATTTCATACCCTCCTTGTGACATATTTCTTTCATAAGCAATTTTTGAGTCATCCGGCGACCAGGAAGGATTAAATAGGTTCCGGGGATCCTGATGGACCAGTTGCTCTTCTGAACCATCGGCATCTATGGTATAAATATCACCATCACGGGCGAATACAAGCTTTTCACCATTGTGCGACCATCGTGCACCCCCGACATTTTGGGGAGCAGACGTTAATTGAGTAAGCCCTGTTCCATCGGCATTTATTGTATAGAGGTCAAAGTCATCATCCGGTCTACTCCGGAAAACGATCTTGTTACCATCGGGCGACCAGCTTGCAGCATCATCTCCATAGGTATTATCAGTAATTTGTTCGATGTTGGATCCATCTGCATCGGCAATATAGAGTTCATAATCACCATCTCGATCACTGGCGAAAACAATTTGCGACTCGTCGGGTGACCAGCTGCCCAGACCTATATCAGAATCTGAGCTCAGTTTTTCCTGCTCACTACCGTCGGCATTCATCGTGAATGAGGCATCTTGGGAAAAATCGCCATACAGTATTTTGGTCCCATTTGTGGAAATATCGCCAATATAAAAATTCCCATTATTCGTTAGCTGCCTTACGTTATTACCATCCTCATCCATCACAAAGAGTTCATATATATATGGATCAGCATCCCGGTCACTTCGAAAAAGAATTTCGTTTATAAGTTGTGCATCGCATTCAATGTCAAAAGTGGTAGTAATAGTCTCATTGGCAGTTACAAATATCCCTCTCGGGTTGTCCCCACCGACGCTACAGTTCGAAGCAATATCAGAAAGTTCTATTTCCTTATTACCTTCTGAAATATCAGACAGCACTACAGTTTCATTCGGATCAATGTTTGAACTTACATTGGCGATTGATACGGTAAAACCATCACTGTCGATGTCATCACCGGTGGTATTGGCAGTCACTTCCACGGCCCCGGTCGTTGATTCGGGCTCTTCAGGACCAGTGGGTCCGTCACCGCCACCACAGGCTGCTAATATTATTATAATTGTGATGAATAGGACAGATATTTTGATTACTCGTCGCATAGAATCAGGTTTTTAGATATTAATACTCTCTCTACATAACACTTTGCGATACTCATGACTTAATTCGTTCATATTTTTTTTAACTTTTTTATTTGTCTCTAAACCACTTAACCTTTTAAAGCAATCAATTTTCAATCCCAGTTAGATTAATCCCGTCTTTCAATGAAGTTCATATATTTTTCTATATTTTTAGATATCCTCAATTTGAATATTGATTCCCATTTATGAAGTTTATCATTCGTTGTTTATTGATCTTATTTTTCATTTTTATCGGGCAACCCGAAGAGATCTTTGCCCAGACCGGTTGGGCAAAGTCCTATGAAAACGCGGTTGTAGTAACTGCCGAAAAAAATGCCTCAAAAGTAGGCAAAAAAATACTTCAGCAAGGCGGTAATGCCGTTGATGCTGCTGTTGCCGTACAATTTGCATTGGCCGTTACCGAACCACGCGCCGGCAATATTGGTGGCGGAGGATTCATGGTATTACATATGGCCGATGGGGGTACTACTTCTCTGGACTTTCGTGAAAGAGCTCCGCAAAAAGCCACAAAAGATATGTTCATTAAGGATGGGGAATACCAACCGGATCTCAGCAGAAGATCAGCCTTGGCATCCGGTGTTCCCGGAGTGGTTGACGGTATGATTAAAGCGCTTGAGCGTTACGGTAACCTTCCGCTGGAAACGGTTATGGCTCCAGCAATAAAACTGGCCCGAGAAGGATATCCACTCACATGGCTGCAAGCCCAAGATCTTAACGATAAAGCAGAACAGTTTAAAAAGTACCGCTCCTCCAAAAAATACTTTACAAAGAAAGACGGATCCCCGTATCAAGAGGGAGACCTTTTTGTACAAACGGATTTAGCCAATACCCTTGACCGTATTTCCCGAATGGGGAGAGACGGATTTTATTCGGGCGTTACCGCTGATCGTATTATCAATACCATGGATGAACTTGGAGGTATTATCAGTTACAGCGATCTCAAAAATTATGAAAGTAAATGGCGCGATCCCGTTACAACTACCTTTAAGGGATTTAACCTGCATATCATGCCGCCCCCCAGCAGCGGAAGCATTGCCATTGCACAAATGTTAACTATGCTTGAGGATTATAATTTAAAAGAGCTTGGGTATAACTCTGCCGAATATGTTCATCTTGTTACAGAAGTCATGCGTAGGGCTTTTGCCGATCGAGCATACTTTCTCGGTGATCCTGATTTTGTCAACATTCCTCAATTAGAATTATTAACCGAGAAATATAATCAACAACGTATGGAGAGCTTTAACTGGAATAAGGCTTCTTCCAGTGACAGTATTTCGCACGGTGACCCATTACAATACCAGGAATCCAAAGAAACCACCCATTTTTCCATCGTTGATAAAAATGGAAACGCTGTTGGAGTTACTACGACGCTCAACGGATCTTTCGGGAATAAAATTGCTGTTGATGGCGCCGGATTTTTGCTTAACAACGAGATGGATGATTTTACTGCTCAGCCGGGCGAACCCAACATGTTTGGCTTAATACAGGGGAAAGCCAATGCTGTGGCACCGAAAAAACGGATGCTTAGCAGCATGTCTCCTACCATTGTAACGAAAAATGATACTACACGAATGGTACTGGGCGCTGCAGGCGGACCCCGTATCATTACTGCCACGTTTCACAACTTTCTGAATATGACAGTCTTTGGCATGGAGCCCCAAGCAGCCAACTCTGCTCCACGCTTCCACCATCAATGGATGCCTGACAAACTGTATTACGAAGAGTTCGGTCTGAGTCCCGATACAAGAGAAAAACTCAAAGAATGGGGCCACACGCTAAGTGCAACAGGTGGGGTTGGCCGAGCACATACTATTTATATTGATGATAATGGCCTGAAATATGGATCACCTGATCCGCGGGGTGACGGTACCGCCGAAGGATATTAATTACTGACCAGTTATTTAATATCCAACAAATCTCATATCAGCATGATTATCAGATAGCATAAAAAGGCACTATCTAATTAAGGTTGTAAAATCCGGCTTCTTTTGCCATAATCAGTATCGTATAATTTAAGAGGAAGCAACTCTATTATGAGCAATAACATTGATACTGCAGTACAGTCTATTGAATGGCGAGAAGATCATGTTCGGATTTTAGATCAAACATATCTGCCCGGACGCGAAGTCTATAGCGATATCCGAGATGTGGGACGTATCTGGGAAGCTATTAAAAAGCTTCGTATTCGCGGAGCACCCGCCATAGGTATTGCAGCAGCATACGGTTTGTATCTGGGCATTAAAGATCTGCCCGAAAACTCATTTGAAAGTTTTATCGTAGAAGTAAACCGGGTCGCTGAATACCTGGAAGGGGCCCGCCCCACGGCAGTAAACCTCAGCTGGGCAACTAATCGAATTAAATCAACCATTCGGGCGCATAAAGATAAAGATATCAGTAAGATTAAAGAGATCGTTCTGCAAACGGCTAAAACCATCCATGATGAGGATAAGCGCATCTGCAAAAAGATAGGAGAAAACGGTGTTGAGCTTATCCCCAAAGAAGCACAACTACTAACCCATTGCAATACCGGGAGTCTTGCCACGGGACAATACGGTACGGCCCTGTCAGTAATATTCCACGCACACGAGCAAGGCAAAAAGCCATTTATCTGGGTAGATGAAACGCGTCCACTTCTGCAGGGATCACGTCTTACTGCCTGGGAACTGATGAATGCTGAGATCCCTATGAAAATAATAACTGATTCCAGTGCAGGTCTACTTATGCGTCGCGGAGAAGTTGATCTTATCATGGTAGGTGCCGATCGCATTGCGGGTAATGGAGATGTGGCTAATAAAATTGGCACCTATCCCCTTGCAGTGTTAGCCCGTGAAAATGAGATCCCATTTTATGTAGCAGCACCACTTTCAACTATCGATATGGAAATGGAAACCGGAGATGAGATCCCTCTGGAGGAACGTGAACAAGAAGAAATACTTAATTATAGTGATGCACAAATAGCTCCTAAAAAAGCAGAGGCTTACAATCCTGCATTTGATGTTACTCCACATACCTATATTGATGGCATCATAACAGAAGAAGGTATTATTGAACCGTCTTTTGAAAAAAACTTCAAGAATATGTTTGAAGATTAAAGAGCTCTACTTAATAATCTTCATTCAAAAATATTCCAACATAGCATCAGCATTGATACTGCCGTGCGAGCCGTGCCAGACCACCTCCCCTTTGTTGATCAAAATAGCCTGCGGTGATTCATGTCGGACATCCAACTCTGATGCTATTTTGTTAGAGGCATCCCGGTTACGAACCACATTCACAAAATACATATCGGCATGTTCTTTAATGTCTTCTGCCGACTGTTCTAACTCTCCTCTTGCAACAAAACAAACGCTGCAGCGATGGCTGTGTTTATAGATCAGCTGCGGCTTTTCCTTTGAGGCTTCAATAATAGGTTCTACTTGAGAAGAATCAGAAATCATCTCCCAGATCTCGCTCGTATCAGACCCTGAAAACATATTTTTTACTGAATTAAACAATCCCATATATTTATCTTTTAGATGCTGATCGCGAAAGGTTTTGGGACAACATGACCCATTCATTTCTTAGCATTAATCACCTAAACAAATACCAATATCACGGGCCGTCTGCACCGTGTCGCTTTCAAGAGAAACCGACTTCATCTTCCCTTCGATACTGGTAATCGGGATTCGTGTCAGCTTATTATCCTGTAGCACAACCAGTTTATTGTAGTCGTGTTCCTCCACACACCGAATGGCAGCCGCGCCGAAACGCAGCGAAATTAACCGGTCATAAGTAGAGGGTGACCCGCCCCGCTGGAGATGTCCCAGCACTACAGATCTGGATTCCTTACCTGTTCGCTCAGAAAGTTCATCGGCAACCTGATCGGCAATCCCTCCCAGCTGTACCTCTTGGCCCGGGGTTTTGCCCTTCGTCACAATTTCACCGTCTTTTCTTTTTGCTCCCTCGGCTACCACAATCATGGTATAGTGCAAGCCTTTCGACTCACGCTCTTTTATTTTTTCAACGATAGAATCATAACTAAAAGGTATTTCCGGAATCAATACTACATCAGCCGACGCTGCAATACCTGAGTAAAGAGCAATCCATCCGGCATAGCGTCCCATCACTTCCACTACCATCAGTCGATGATGCGATTCAGCCGTAGTCGTAATTCGGTCGATGGCCTCCGTTGCAATATCAATAGCAGTATCAAAACCAAGGGTCACATCGCAGCCGTAGATATCGTTGTCAATAGTTTTGGGAACACCTACAATATCAAGCCCCTTCTGGATAAGCTTGCTGGCAATATTCATCGAACCGTCGCCGCCGATGGCCACAAGCGCATCAATGCCGTAATCCTCAAAGGTCTGAACAAGCTGGTCAGAAACATCTTTGGTATCCCAGCTGCCATCATCTTTTTTATACGGCATCTCAAAAGGATTACCCCTATTAGCAGTTCCTAAAATAGTACCGCCCTGCAGCGTTATTCCCTCAACGGCTTTGGCATCAAGCTTTACGAAAGGTTCATCCGTAAATATCGATCCATATCCATTCTTAATGCCATACACTTCCCAACCTCTTTTCAGCGCAGCCAATGTTGCCGCTCTTATAGCAGCATTAAGACCGGGAGCATCCCCCCCTCCTGTATTGATAGCAATTTTCATAAAACTATGTTTATTTTTCTAATGGTTCACGTTCCCTGTCAAACACTTCTTCTACTCGTTCAATTCCAAGACCACGACGAATAATCTTGGTATTATCATCGGTCATATCCAGGATTGTAGTTTCCTGGGAAGGCAGATCCTGCTGATTATCAATGGTCACATCAACCTGTTTCTCAAATTGTCGTAAAAATGGTTCTCTCTCGAATTTTTCGAGAGCATTTTCCGCCATTTCAGGTTTTTTAGCCGTTATGGCCAGCATAGGATTGCCCACCTCGCGGACCAAACCCTCACAAATAGGATAATCAGGCACGCGAATACCTACCGTCTTTTTCTTGGGATGAACAAGCAGCTTAGGCACCTCTTTGGTTGCCGGCAAAATGAAAGTGTAAGGACCGGGAATCAGACGCTTAATAAGCTTAAAATTATAATCAGAAATATGAGCAAACTTTGCTATGCCCGATAAAGAATCACATAAGATAGTTAAATGATCGCCCTTTCCCAGCTGTCGAATCTCACGAATCCGTTCAATCCCTTTTTTATTTTTGTAATCACATCCAAGGGCATATTGACTATCGGTCGGAAAAAGTACCACAGCGCCGTCTTTCACCTTGTCAGCAATTTCGAATAATCGTTTCACATGGGGAGTTTCGGGATGCAGTTTGATTCGTTCTGCCATGAATAAACCTCAAATATTTTTGGAGTTATACGGTATTAGATAAGCTCAAAAAAGCACACGGAATGATTCGCTATAAAATGTTGTGATAGTAAACCAAATGGAATAACATTCAACCTCATAATGCATCAATATTTTATGCGCTTTTGAACTTCATTAATAACACATTGATCTCGGATAATCAATAGTATTTCTAATAAATCATTAAATAAACTATTACAGTTATGGATACATCAGTGCAAGCACAATGGTTAGGCCATTCTGCCTTTAAACTCGTAAGTCCACAGGGTACCAATATTTTAGTTGATCCCTTTTTATCAGGAAATCCTACCACCCCGGACGAGTATAAACAACAGGATGATATCGATTATATTCTGCTAACTCACGGCCACGAAGATCATGTGGGTGATACTCTCGACATTGCCAAAGAAACGGGATGTAAAGTAGTAACAATGGTTGAACTTTCTCGTCTGCTTGTTAGCAAGCACGGTCTCGACGAAGAACAAGCAGTCGAATTCAATAAAGGCGGTACGGTTGCTTTTGATGATTTTTCTGTCACTATGGTATCAGCGAATCACAGTTCATCTTTCCAGGGCGATTACGCAGGCGAACCGGCTGGACTCGTGATCTCCTTCTATGATGATATTACCTTTTATCACCTTGGAGATACCAACATCTTTTATGAGCTTGAATTGTATGGTGAACTCTATGAACCCGATATCGTTGCCGTACCGATGGGCGACCATTATACTATGGGGCCTGGCGAAGCTGCTATGGCCTGCGATCTGCTTCAAGCCGATTATGCCATCCCCATTCACTATGGCACGTTTCCACCGTTAACAGGAGATCCTGAAGACTTCAAGAAATACACCGAGAAATCAACCGATACCAAAGTCTGGATTCCCGAAGCAGGAGAGCAATTCTTAGCATAAGACATAGATTCATTTCAATAGAAAAAGGCGCAAAGTTTTTTGCGCCTTTTTCTTATTTATAGGCCTTACACAAAACCGCTACTTTTTCGACAACTTCTTTTCATCCGGCTTAACGGTAACTACCGGTGTACTCAATGACTGTGCTACCTTCTCTGTCGTAGAACCCAGTAGAAGATGGGCAAAGCCACTGTGTCCATGTGTTGCCATCACTACCACATCTGCATGTTCTGCTGCATAATCTTCGATTCCAAGGTGGGCAGAAACGCCTCGTTCAATTGCCGTATAAGTATTAACACGCCTACTTGAGGCATTATCTGATATCACAAACTGATCTCTGAACTTTTCATCACCGCGAGCTATCTTCACATTATCGATACCTTCAGAAGCTAAATAATCATCCAGGCGACCTATGAGAGCCTCATAGATATTTTGTTCATCAGACTTTTTGGGATCCCGACCTTTAGTTTCCAGCGGACTGCCATAAAGTTCTTGCACGTGGTAAAAAGTAATGTCTGCATCATAGATCGTTGCCAGTGTCAGTGCCATGGGAAGCGCCGTAAAAGACAACGGAGATCCATCCGTTGGAATCATGATATCTTTGAGCCCCTCGGCATTGAGTCCTTCATCCACCGTAAACACCGGAACCTCAGATTGTCGCACAACTTTGTTGGTCGTAGAACCACGCAGCAATGCTGATTTATGATGGCCTTTCGATGCCATTACAATAAGGTCGTGATTGTTTTCTTTGGCATGCTTGGCAATAGCTGTCGAAGACTTTCGATCAATCTTGCAAACTGCTTCTCCTTTGGTTTCATCAGCAATATAATCATCCATTGCTGTCTGCATCTGGTGGACCGCCTCTTTTTGTGCCATGGGATAAATTTCATCATCCAAATTTAATGGGGCCTGCATATTCGACAAGCTTTTATGGAAATATGTTAGAGTAGGAATGATGTGAATAAAATCCACCGTGGCTCCAACGCGATGAGCAATTTCCTGGGCGTGACGATATGCCAACTGTGCGTTTTCCGAAAAGTCTGTAGGTACTAATATTTTTCTGATTTCTTGCATGATAATAGTCCTTAATATGTAGATTCAACTGTTTATTTAACGTTAGGTTTCCGTCCGTAAATAGTCAAGTCCCATCACCATTATTAATCCGATAAGCATTCCCAAAATGCCACTCCAAAAATGGTCTGTTCCGGCCTTTTGAACGGTTAAATAAGGGATGAATGGATTGCTCTTGATCAGCTTGTTCTTAACGGTCAAAACCTCTACTCCTTTTTGTGCGTCATCACGATTCACCGTTTTACCCAATCGCTTAAATTCGGGGCGATTTTCATCCGGCGGATTATTTCGCAACTCTTGGGCGACCGAACTATAGAAAGCTACTATTTCTGTCTTACTAACAAACTGTTCATATGTTCGGTTTTGATAGGGCCAAATAACGTATAGCGATCCAATCAAGAACCCAATAAGCACAGCTAATGTTTTTGCCTCATATCGACGTAATAACCATGACAATACTCTTGAAAAAAGTACCAACCCAACTATGGCTCCAGCAACAAACGGCAATAATGACACTATTCCGGCGGTTGTCTCAGTGGTGCCCAACTTGCCAAATTGGGCTAATATATAGTCATATTTTCGCAAGATCAGCAGGAAATATGATCCAGATATTCCCGGCAAAATCATCGCACAAATAGCAATCGATCCGCTTAAAAAAACGAACCACGGTGCCTCGGGGGTATCAGTCGGGACTAAGGTAACAACCCAGAATCCAACACCTGCTCCAATCAAAACCATCAGACCATGCACCCAGCTAAAGCCGTCAATCGCTTTGATAAGAACCACAATAGATCCCACTATTAATCCAAAAAAGAGACCATAAATTAATTCGGGATTCGTAAACATATATACCTGGAGAGGCACGACTTTCGTAAAAAACAGGATTGCACAAAACATACCCGAGAGCAGTACCACCATGAATTTCCAATGAACCTCTCGAAGAGCATCCCGAAATTTTAAAGTAATAAACTGCTTAAAAAAGCGGGTATCAAAACTCTTAATTGCATTGATAAGCCGAGTGTAAATCCCCACAATTAGCGCAAGTGTTCCTCCACTCACTCCCGGTACAATATCCGCAGATCCCATTAAAAATCCTTTGATTAACAGATAGGGAGATTCACTCCACGATGTTGAATCTTTATTAAGTTCGGTTTCAGGCTGATCAGTTTTTGACAAAAGAGTTAAGAATTAGAAGTTAAAAATGAGGAAATAGGGAAGAATTGAAGATAGGCCAAGGATCACAATTTTTCATTGCATAATTTTTAATTCCCAATTACTTCTTCCAGCCTTTCTCTCCGATAAGTGGCACGAATTTAAAATCACTAAAATGCTCCTCTTCAAACTCATCCTCGCGAATTTTAATAATTCGGACCATCTCCTGCCTCTTGTCGTCTCCCACGGGAACTACCAGACGGCCATTTATATTAAGTTGTTCAACTAAATCTTCGGGAACAACCGGAGCACCCGCCGTAACTACAATGGCGTCATAAGGAGCATAGGCCGACCACCCCAGCGTCCCATCACCCAGCTTGGCACGAATGGAATAGCCCAGCTCTTTCAACGTGGACTTTGCCTTTTTATACAGCTTGTCATGACGCTCGACCGTATATACACTAGCCCCTAATTCACACAAAATTGCCGCCTGGTATCCTGACCCCGTACCAATCTCAAGCACTTTTTCACCTGGCTGTACTTCGAGCAATTCCGTCTGCCGAGCTACTGTGTAAGGCTGGGATATTGTTTGATCTTTTCCGATGGGCAATGCAGTATCTTTGTAGGCGCGATCCTGCAATGCCGTATCCACAAAAACATGTCTCGGAACAACATTAAAGGCCTCCAACACACGCTGATTTTCAATTCCTTTATCAGCCAGCCCTTGCACTAATCTACGGCGCCGTTGTTTAAACTTTGGATTATCTGCTCCTGAACCCCAATTTAACATGATAAACTTTTGTATTTTACCAACCGATTATGAATTAAATATAACATAAGGAACTTGTGGCAATTTATTCGATTTTTAATCAGTGGAATCTTTTTTACTATCAAAATTGTGGGATAAAAATTCAATTGAGACCAACATCTTGAAATTATGAAAACTTTTCTAAAGATAGCCGGTGCTATTTTCGGAGTACTCATCGTCATTATAATTGGCCTGAATATTTACTTTACTGACGAGCGCCTCAAAAACACCGTCATGCCCTATGTAGATGATGCTGTGGGACGGACCGTCAACGTTGAACAAATGTCGTTAACCCTATTCAGTACGTTTCCACAACCGGGTATTAGTATACAGAATATGAGTATCCCCGGTGAAGTGGAAGAAGACACGTTGCTCTCAATGGATGAAATTGTGGTTTCCGTAGAGCTTTTTTCCCTATTAGGCGACCAGATCAATATTTCAGAAATAAGCCTTCAAAATCCAAAGTTTACCTATGTAGTTAATGCCGACAGTACAACAAATATTGATTTTTTGATCGCTGGAGAAACGGAAACCGATACCACGGCCGAAAGCATGGGAGTTAATATTCCCTATTTTAATATCAGCGGAGGAGAATTTGGCTATCGAGATGCTACAACCGAAACTAACGTTCACCTGGATGATCTTAATGCTGATATTTCTCTCACCTATGCCAACCTAATTAAAAGTACGATCGACCTGCAATTGGGCGGTCTTTCAGCTTCAGTAGGTAAAAGTACTTATCTAAACAATCTGCCATTAAGTATGAGTCAGCAGTCCACTATTAACCTGGAAAACGAAACTGTAACACTCGATGAAGGCACCTTCTCCATTCGCGGATTGGCGCTTAATCTAACCGGCTCACTGTCTGAATGGAGCAATAATCTGAACGGTGAATTTACCTTTACCTCTTCTTCAGATAATTTTGGCGAACTTCTTCGACTGGTTCCCGCTGAATATGAAGAATATACTGAAGGACTCGAAAGCCGAGGAGTATTGTCCATTGACGGAACTGTACAGGGAGCTTTATTAGGTGACCAACTGCCTAACTTTGATATAGGAGTTACCGTCAGTGACGGCTACGTTAAAAACCCGGACCTCCCTCAAGCCATTGAAGACATTCAGCTGACCGTTAATGCATCCAATGAATTAGTAGCCGTTAAAAATCTAACCGCCCAAGCCGGAGAAAACAATCTATCCGCAAGCGGACAGCTCGAAAAACCATTGGGAGACAACGGCTTATTTTCTATTGATTTTGACTCAGATGTAAACCTTGCTACCGTCAGCAAGTTCTATGATATCGGTCAATTCGATGTCGAAAATCTGGGTGGAAAACTCACAGCCAACGGGCAGGCTTCCGGAAATATGGCCACTCCCGAAAAAGCTACTTTCGATGCTACTATTTCGCTCAGTAATGGCTTACTTAAATACGCTGAAGTAGCTGAACCGATTGAAAACATCTCCATCGATGCCCAGGCAAACCAATCGGTCATCACGATAAACAATATGGAACTTCAAGCCGCGGCCAATACCTTCTCAATGAACGGCTCTATCAACAATCCGATGGATGAAACACAGCGAAGTGTTAATTTGACAACTGACCTCGATTTCGACTTAGCTACGATCAAGAATTTTTATCCCATTGCCGAAGATACGCTGGCCCTGCGCGGACAATTCAAGGCTAATGCCACATTAAAAGGCAAAGCTGATCAAATTGAAAATGCTGTACAGTCGGGTAGCATATCACTTTCCAATGGATTTATCAGCCATAAATCATTAGGGAAACCAATTGAAAACATCACCTTAAACTCTTCATTAGATGGGCCAAATCTAAATATATCAAAAGCCAGCTTTACCACAGGCGATAACAATCTGGGCGTTTCAGGAAATGTACGAAATTACCTAAGCGATGATAGAACAGTTGATATACAATTAACCGGCAAAGCAGCGCTTAATCAGATTAAGGATTATTACGAGCTGCAACCTACCATCACAGAACTTACCGGCTTGGCCGACCTCAATCTGCGCGTACAGGGCGCCCCAAACAACCCTGCAAATATGCAGTTTAACGGACAGTTAACGGCACAAGATATTAATATGGATGGAGATGCCATGATTCAGCCGGTGACTGATCTCAATGGGAAACTCAACCTGTCGCCCGGCTCAGTAGATTTAGATCAGTTGACCTTTAATATCGGCTCTTCTGATATTGCACTGTCGGGATCACTTCGCGATTATATGGAGTATCTCAAAGCAGAAAAAAACAGAACAACGACTCCACATCTAAAGGGGTCCTATAAAAGTGACCTTCTTGATTTAGATGAACTGATCGACTGGAGTGACACAACCTCAACTACGGAACCAATTCCTATACATCTGCCTGATCTAACAAGTTCGGTAAGTGCTAAAATAGGTAAGATGATTGTCACCGGCGTGACAATGACAAACTTGTCGGCCAAGGCTTCCACAACGCCAACGAAGATTACAATGAATCAAGCTTCCATCAATCTTTTTGACGGGAAAGCAACGGGCTCTTTTACCTGGGATGTTCCCCAACCTGAGCGCACCAATATTTCTTTTAATGGCAACTTAAATGGCTTGCAAGCCTCAGCCTTCTTCGATGAATTCCAAGTACTTGGCGAAGATAGTAATTTTCATGAGTATGTATCCGGAGCATTCAGTGCCGAGGTCAAATACTTTACCGAGCTCAACAAGTTTTTGGAACCGGTTATTGAAACCTCAACAATGGACGGAAATTTTGGAATGACCAACTCCCGAATCCAGGGACATCCCATCCAGATAAAGCTGGCCACAATGCTGAATGCAAAAGAGTTTAACAATATAGGCCTTGATAAATTTAACAGCACTTACTCGCTGAAAAATAGCGTCTTTACTATTAATGACTTGCGTATGACCAGCGACGATATCGGGATGGAGCTCAATGGTACTCAGCATATGACATCCGGAAAAATTGACTATCAAACCAAACTCTTCTTGCCGGGCCGTTTCAAAAAAGGGATTGCATCAGTCATAAGCTCCCAAGCCACCGAAGCCTTAACACAAGATAACGGGACCATTATGGTTCCTCTTCGAATGACAGGAACCCAGGAAAGTCCAAACATCCGCCCGGACAAAGAAGCCATTGCTCCCATTGTGAAAGACTATCTGAAAGATAAGGGCAAAAATCTTCTTAAGGGATTATTTGACAACTAATATCGACAACGATTTTACAGCAATACACGTTGTCAACTGTTGCAATGAAACGTTATCTTTGCGAACTGTAAATGCAATTGCACGATAAATAAGGAAGCATCCTGATTCATGGATAAATTACATATTTACAACACGCTATCCCGCCAAAAAGAAGAATTTGAGCCCATTAAGGAGGGTTTTGTAGGCATCTATGTATGTGGCCCTACGGTATATGGTGATCCCCACCTGGGACATGCCAAAAGTTATGTCTCATTTGATGTGGTCATACGGTACCTCCGCTATTTGGGGTACAAGGTTCGTTACGTCCAGAATATCACAGATGTGGGACACTTAACCGACGATGCCGATCAGGGTGAGGATAAGCTGGAGAAGCAGGCTGCCATTGAAAAGCTGGAGCCCATGGAAATTGCCGAAAAGTATACCTATAACTATTTCCGTGACATGGATGCGCTGGGGGTACAGCGTCCCGATATTTCACCCCGTGCAACAGGACACATTATCGAGCAGATTGAGATGGTTAAAAAACTACTCGAAAATGGGCATGCCTACGAAACCGACGGCAATGTCTATTTTGATGTTTCCTCCGATGAAGATTACGGCAAGCTCAGCGGCCGGGATGTTGAAGACCAAGAAAGCGGTGCCCGTATCGAAACGGCAAGCGACAAGCGTTCCCCCGAGGATTTTGCCCTCTGGAAAAAAGCTGGCGACGGACATATCATGAAGTGGCCGTCGCCCTGGGGAAAGGGATATCCCGGCTGGCACGTAGAGTGCTCGGCCATGTCAACAAAGTACCTGGGTGAACATTTCGATATTCACGGCGGCGGCATGGATAACCAATTTCCACATCATGAATGCGAGATTGCACAGAGCGAGGGTGCTTTTAACAAACCTTTTGCCAACTACTGGATGCACAACAATATGGTGACCCTCGAGGGACAAAAGATGGGTAAGTCGCTGGGCAATGCGATCTCGCTGCACGAATTTTTCTCCGGTGATCACGAGCTGCTGAATCGCGCCTGGGATCCGCAGATTATACGATTCTTCTTACTTCAGAGTCACTATCGCAGTACCACTGACTTTTCTGAAGAGGCCCTTGCCGGTGCCGAAAACGGACTTCGAAGCCTACAAGAAATGATTAACACCATTAACAGTGCAGAGAATGGTTCTGCCAATGCTTACGATCTGAAATCACTGAGAACCTCACTCGAAAGTAAACTCAATGACGACTTCAATACGGCTCAGGCTATTGCCGTTCTGTTTGAAGAGTTAAAAACCATCCGCAAACAAATTAACAGCGGAGATATTCCTGAAAATATTGCCGATATTAAAGAATTTCTGCGGAATTTCGTTGACGATGTACTTGGACTCTGGCCACAAGAAGATCAATCATCTACTGGCGATGATAAGACACATGATCTTATTGAACTGCTTATTGATATCCGAAATAATGCGCGTCACAAAAAGAATTTTGAGCTTTCTGACACTATTCGCGACCGCCTCGAAGAACTGAATATCAAGCTGATGGACAGCCCTGAAGGAACAGATTATAAAATTGTGAAATAACAGCTAATAGAATTATTTAAGGTTTTTGAACATAGGCATTATATAGTTCTCGCTATCACAGGAAACGTGACAAATTCTTATAGCAAAACCATCCGAATAGATAAATTATTGCATGAACTTATTTCTTTTAGCTAACGATTATTTTACGTGGTCAGCCGATCCTGTAGCCTTTAGTCTCGGGCCACTTGAACCACGCTGGTATGGGATTCTTTTTGCTTGCTCATTTCTTGTTGGTTTTTGGCTGACACGCAAAATGTTTCTACATGCAGACCGTGATCCTGAAGAAGTAGACCAGCTGTTAACCTATGTTTTAATTGCTACGGTTGTCGGTGCTCGTCTGGGACATGTACTGTTCTATGACCCCGGCTTTTACTTACGATATCCAGCCGAGATTTTAAAAATTTGGCATGGGGGCTTGGCCAGTCACGGTGCGGCTATCGGTATTATTATTGCCATGTACCTGTTTACCAAAAAATTCAGGGATATGAGTTTTCTCTGGCTGGCCGATCGTGTGGTTGTCGTCGTTGCCATTGCGGGAGCTTTTATTCGAACAGGGAATTTCATGAATTCCGAGATTGTCGGTCAGCCGACCGAACTGGCCTGGGGGGTCATTTTCACCAGAGTCGACATGATTCCTCGCCATCCAACACAGCTTTATGAAGCGCTGCTCTGTATTTTGGTATTCGGCATTTTATGGAAAGTGTATCACGCTTATAAAAAGAATCCGCCTGAGGGATCCCTATTTGCCCTATTTTTAGCTACCCTATTTTCCGGACGTTTTCTCCTTGAGTTCACCAAGATGGAACAGGCCGCTTTTGCCGCTGACTGGGTATTTAATATGGGACAATGGCTCAGTGTCCCACTTATTGCTATCGGCCTTTGGCTAATGATCAAAAAAGTAAACTGGAGTCAATCTCCGGCCGTTGAGTCACAAAACAATTAATTCATCAACTTTTACTTACTATGGAATCATTAGATCCCCAAATAAAGCAGAATATTGACAGCTGGTTGAATGGCAATTATGATGAGGAAACCAAAGCTGTCATTCGTAAGAAGCTCGACAATAACGAATATCAAGAGCTGACAGATGCATTTTATAAGGAATTGGAATTTGGCACCGGCGGGTTGCGTGGAATTATGGGCGTTGGGTCCAATCGGGTTAACAAATATACTTTCGGAATGGCCACCCAGGGATTCAGCAACTTTTTGAAGAAGAATTATCCCGATGAACAGATTAAAGTTGTAATTGCACACGACTGCAGAAATAATTCTTCCGAACTTGCTCAAGTAGTGGCTGATGTATTTTCTGCTAATGGTATCTACGTGTACCTTTTTGAAGGACTACGTCCCACGCCTGAGTTATCATTTGCAATCCGCGAACTGGACTGCCATGGCGGAGTAATGCTGACAGCCTCACATAACCCCAAAGAATACAACGGCTACAAAGCTTATGACGAACATGGCTGTCAGTTAGTTGCACCGCAGGACAAAGCAGTAATGGAAGAAGTTCAACAGATCGAGGACATTGATGATGTTACATTTGAGGGGGTATCAAAAAATATTGAAACTATTGGCAAAGAAATTGATGAGAAGTACCTAGATGCTCTGATGGACGTATCATTATCTCGTGATGCCGTCAGCCGTCAAAACGACCTGAGTATTGTATTCTCCCCTATTCACGGGACATCAGGCGTCATGGTTCCACCAGCTCTAAAAAGGTATGGCTTCAAAAACGTTACGCTCGTCGAAGAGCAGATGACCTATGACGGTGACTTTCCCACGGTTGAATACCCCAATCCAGAGGAAAAAGAGGCACTCACCATGGCCTTAAATAAAGCCAAAGAAATCGACGCCGAGCTGGTGATGGCTACCGACCCCGATGCCGACCGTGTAGGTATTGCCATTAAGGATCACCATGATGAATGGGTTCTGCTTAACGGTAATCAAACCGGGGCATTGATTATCAACTACGTTCTTAATGTTTGGGATGAAGCCGATAAACTGGACGGTGATAAATATATCGTCAAAACCATTGTTACCTCCTACCTGATTGATGCCATTGCCGACCATTACGGCGTGGAATGCTATAATACACTTACCGGATTTAAATACATCGGTGAACTGATGACTAAGCTGGAAGATGAAAAACAGTTTATTGCCGGCGGTGAGGAAAGTTATGGGTATCTCATTGGTGATCATGTGCGGGATAAAGATGCTATTGTTTCATCGGTTATTATCGCCGAAATGGCGGCCTACTACAAAGACCAAGGCACCAGCTTGTTTGATGCCCTGTTAGATATCTATCTACAGCACGGCTATTACCGTGAAAAACTGGTTTCAGTTTATAAACGGGGCCGCGAAGGTGCTGAGGAAATCCAAAAGATGCTGAAAAACTATCGAGAAAGTCCTCCCAAGAAGCTTGCAGGATCTGATGTGGTTCTCATCAAAGATTATAAAACCCAAATATCACGAAATGTTAAAACAGGTAAAGCTAAGGATATCGATCTGCCCGTATCAAATGTGCTCCAGTTCGTTACCGAAGATGAAACAATGGTAACCGTGCGTCCATCCGGTACAGAACCCAAGATTAAGTTCTACTGCAGCGTTAATACCGAGCTGGCAAACCGTACCGCTTTTGATGAGACGACCGGCAATCTGGAAGATAAGATGGATACTATTATTCAAGAACTGACAGATATCCCCTAACATCTTTCCAACATTTAGAGTGATGAGTAATTCATCTGTTTTACTCATCACTTGTTATCCCTCTCTTACCCTATTTAATTCAATTCTAAATTTTTAAAATCAGTGGATTAACGAGAATCACTCTGTATATTCTTGGGCACTAATCATGTAAGACTATGAGTGATTTACTACAACAACCCGCATTTGATGTCTTTCTTTATGCCCTGATCACTGCCGTTGCTACGGGTTTTGGAGCCCTTCCCTTTTTCTTCTTTAAAAATTTAACTCGAAATTGGTTGGGTATTTCCAATGCTATTGCCTCCGGGCTGATGATTGCAGCAAGCTTTGGCCTCATCTATGAAGGTATTAACCACGATCTTTGGCTTACATTCTGGGGCATTATCATCGGACTGATTTTTATCATCGGCAGTGAAAAGATGCTCAATAGATATGATGACAAATTCTCTATTAAGCACATCAATCAAGCCGATGCTACCAAGATGCTTCTTATCGTCGGCATTATGACGGTTCACTCATTTACCGAGGGGGTAAGTGTTGGCGTTTCTTTTAGTGGCGGAATAGATCTGGGATTATTTATAACCACTGCTATTGCCGTGCACAATATTCCCGAGGGACTCGCCATAAGTCTTGTACTGATTCCACGAGGCACCTCTCCTATAAAAGCAGCATGGTGGAGTATTTTTTCGAGTTTACCTCAGCCGTTGATGGCCGTTCCCGCTTTCTTATTTGTTGAAATATTTCGCACTTATCTTCCCATGGGACTTGGTTTTGCGGCCGGAGCCATGATATGGATGGTCTTTGCAGAGCTCATCCCCGACGCCATGGAAGAAAGTGATACTTCCACTGTTGCCACAACCATTACTATATCTATTGCCCTGATGATTATATTCCAGGTTCTGATAGAATAACCAATTAGAAATTTTAATTTGTACCGGCTTTTAATAATTGATTTCTTCAATTGTCATAAAAGACCTTTTCTCTAAATAGATATCCGATAAAATGAAATACTCATTCTCTTTATTTTTTAAAGCATTGGCTCTCGGTGTGTTAGTGGGAGCCTTTATATTTCAACAACCAACTTTAGCGCAGGAAAAGCAGCGCTATTCCAGCGTTAAAGAAGCCCTTTCTAAAAGCAGTCAACTTAGTGGGTCTAATGGACCCAGAAATGTCAACTGGATTGACGACGGTAACCGATACTCGTACATGAAATACAACGAGGAAACGGAAAATATGGAAATCCGGGCGTACGATCCTGCATCCGAAGAAGATGAGCTAATATTCAATAGTGCCAATCACACCTTTCCAGAATCAGATTCCACCTTTGAATATTCTTCGTTTCAATGGTCTGATGATTCAAAGTACTTAGTATTTCAATCGAATTTCCGTCCTGTATATCGGCGGTCCGGCATTTCTGACTACTACCTATATTCTGTCGAAGATGGATCGCTGAGTCTGCTCGTGGAAGATGCACGTACTGCTGAACTTTCACCCGATGGAAGTAAAATCGGCTATGAACGCGATGGAGATCTCTTCGTTTATGATCTGGAGGCACAGAAAGAAACACAGCTCACTAACAGTGCTAAAAAATATTTTTATAACGGACGCTTTGGCTGGGTCTATGAAGAGGAATTTGGTCTGGCCCAAGCATGGGTATGGTCGCCCGACAGCAAAAAAATTGCCTACTGGCAAACGGATGAGCGCCATGTCAACATTTTTCAAATGACCGATTATTCCGGACAACACCCTGAATACGAAAAGATACCTTATCCCAAAGTAGGTGATAAAAATCCCAAGGTGAAAATCGGCGTTATAAATGTAGAGTCCGGCAAGCAACAGTGGATGGATACCCCGAGCGACGGATACATCCCCAGAATTTATTGGACAGCCGATGAAAACAAACTGGCAACTGTACATCTGAATAGAGCTCAAAATCATCTGAAGCTGTTCTTTAATGATATTAATAACGGTGATCGACGGCTGGTCATGGAAGAGCAGTCTGATGCCTGGATTGACGTTTTTGACTTTTTTGCAGGCATTGATCACCTGTTTTTCTTTCCCAAGGACAGCGAAGAATTTTTCTGGATTTCTGATCGTAATGGCTGGAGCCATATTTATCGCTATGGTTATGACGGCACTGTCAAAAATCAAGTTACCAGTGGCAAATGGGAGGTGACGTATGTCCATACAGTCGATTATCGAAATAACAGAATCTACTTTACCTCTACCGAGCAATCACCACTGCAGCGGCACTTGTATTCTGTCAACTTTAGCGGTCGAAATAAAACTAAGCACACCCAGGTAGAAGGTACGCATGATATCAGCATGGGCTCGAACAGCAAATATTATATCGACCGCTATTCAAACACTTCAACCCCCACACAAGTTGAGCTCTGGAGTACGATGAACGGAAGATTGGAAGTACTCGAGGATAATGCATCGGTGGATAAATTTACGGAAAAACATGTTTATGCCCCGCGCGAACTGTTTTCCTTTACGACTTCCGACGGCCAGAAATTGGATGGCTACATGATTAAGCCCGTTGATTTTGATCCCGATAAAGAATATCCACTGGTGCTTAATATTTATGGAGGTCCCAGTGCACAGGGTGTATATAACAGCTGGGAATCCGGGGGATGGAACCAATACCTGGCACAGGAAGGCTACGTTGTTGTAAATGTAAATAATCGAGGAAGCGGCGGATACGGTTCTGCATTTGAAAAGACTGTTTACAAGCAGCTCGGGAAGTGGGAAGCCAACGATTTTGTAGAAACAGCACAATACATGGGTGATAAAAGCTGGGTTGACAGCAGCAGAATGGCCATACGGGGACACAGCTATGGTGGATATATGACAACCTATACGATGTTTAATTATCCCGATGTTTTTGAGGTTGGCATTTCAACAGCACCCGTTACGGACTGGCGATTTTATGACAGTATCTATACTGAGCGTTATATGGGACTGCTCGAAAATAATAAAGATGGCTATGACCAAAGTTCATCTATTACACACGCTCAAAATTTAAAAGGCAATCTTTTACTCTCACACTCCACGATGGATGAAAATGTGCACGTTCAGAACACCATGCAGCTTTTAACCGAGCTCACAGGAAATGGACAAGAAGTAGATTTACAGATTTTTCCTCCCGGTGCTCACGGAGTTGCCTTTAATACCGCAAGCTATTATCTGCTCTATACTTCGTATGTAGAATACCTAAACCGCCATCTCAAATAGCAATCAGCAATTTCTTATAAAAGAAAAAGGCCGAGCTTAACACTCGGCCTTTTTTTAATTGAATGTATTCTTTTCTTACTTCTTATGATTCCTCACCGTCGCGCAACATGGTATTCAGCTTTTCGCCCCCGCGAATACCAAAATCGAGCGTGCGAATGGGGAATGGTATCATAATATCGTTCTCATCAAACGCTTTAGTAATAGCAATAATGGCTTCACTACGCGCCGACAAGTAATCAGGATTTCTACGGAAGTTTACCCAAAAGTGAATATTAAAATTGATTGAGCTACCGCCAAACTCCTCATAATAAAAATCAATTCCCTTATCGTCGTTATAATTCTCCAGTCCTTTAACGGCTTCAATAGCTACTTCCCTGGCTTTTTCAAGATCATCACCATAGGAAACACCACAAGACAGATCAATGCGTCGCACCCCACTGCTAGTAAAATTTTCCAGGGGATTTTCAAACACGCTTTTATTGGGTATATATACAATTTGTCCCTCCGGCGTTCGGATGATGGTATTTCTGAGATTCATTTTCTCTACCTCACCATAAAAACCATTGGTTTCTATAATATCACCAATACCAAATGGATGGCGGATAGACAAAATAATACCCGAGATAAAATTTGAGGCAATATCCTGAAATGCAAAACCTAAGGCCAAACCAATAATACCGGCACCGGCAAGGAGTGAGGTTACCGCCCCGTCAAGTTTGAGAACACTTAAAGCAATAAAAACTCCAATACCAACAATCAGAACCCCGACAATCGTTTCCAGCAAATTGATAATTGTTTTGTTGCGGGTCGTCCTTTCAAGCATGTGTTTTACACCACTACGAACAAGGCGACCCAATACCATGAAAACAATTAAAACAAGCAGTGCTACCACGAGGTTTGGCAGCATCGCAATAGTCGTCTCCAGCCAATTCAACAATTTTTCTGTGAGTGTGCTGTACACATCCACAAATTCTGCTTCCATTTCTTGATTCATCCGTAATAAACTTTTATTGCAATGTATCTGTATACACTTCGATTTAAATGCCTAGAATTAAATACAAAAAAAGATCGTTCATTTAAATAGCGATTTTCATTATAACAATCTCATTCCCGCTTTTTTGATAATTATTCATCCTTTCGATTCATGCAAAATAAATGATCATATCTTACAGGAATGCCAAGAGAGAATAAGCTGTTTTTATATCTCACATTCAAAGTTTAATTAAACATTATTTATCTATGCCTACACGTAAAGCAAAAGCAAGCTGGAATGGGGATCTCAAAAATGGGAATGGAAGTATGTCATTTGGAAGCGGAGCTTATAAAGGTTCCTACTCATTCAAATCCCGTTTTGAAGATGGCACCGGAACCAATCCTGAAGAATTGATTGGAGCCGCCCATGCCGGTTGTTACTCTATGGCTCTCTCTGCTGATTTAGCCGAAGCCGGATATGCACCAGAAGCCGTCACCACCAACGCTGATGTCGCTCTCGAAATGGTCGATGGCGATCCTGCGATAACGACCATCACCTTAAATGTAACAGCAAATATTCCTGATATTGATGAAGACGACTTCCTCGAATTTGCTGAAGGAGCCAAGAAAAACTGCCCGGTTTCAAAAGCATTAGCCGGAGTCAATATTGAGCTCAATGCAACACTCGACAGCTAATACTTTTCTAAAAATTACAATTCCCGGGGATGTCTTTTGAGACATCCCCTTTTTTAATTTAATAACATCTCAAAAAATCATTGCCCTTTGTTTAACAAACGTGCCGTAGGATTTGTATCTTTGAAGTTATGACTACACAAACCGATATCGACGAAAAAACTAACTTAAAGAAGTTAACCAAAGAAGAACTGCAGGATTTTACCGAAGAACTCGGACTTCAATCCTTTCGGAGTGACCAGCTATTCCAATGGCTGTATCAAAAAGGCGTGCACAGTTTTGATGAGATGACCAATCTCTCCAAAGACCTGCGTTCACGTCTTAAAGAAATAGCGAAGGTTCCTACTATCGAATACGTCACTCATCAGGAATCTGAAGATGGAACTATGAAGTTCCTCTTTAAACTGCAGAGCAAAGAGGATCATAAAGTTGAGGCTGTTCTTATTCCCGACTTTTATGAGGATGGGGCTGCCAACAGGCTCACGGTTTGTGTCTCATCACAGGTGGGCTGCGTATTCGGCTGTTCATTTTGCGCAACAGGCAAGATGGGATTTTTTCGCAGCCTAACGCACGGCGAAATCGTCGACCAGGTACAGTACATCAACGAGCTCTGTGAAGAACGATTCGGAAAAGGCATTACCAATATTGTATATATGGGGATGGGCGAACCCCTCCACAACTATGAAGCAGTCGTCAATTCGGCGAATATTATAACAGATGAACTCAGTATCGGTCTTTCGCCTAAACGGGTTACGGTTTCCACAGTCGGGCTTACAAAGCAGATTAAGAAACTGGCCGATGAACGCCAGCCGTTCAACCTGGCAATATCATTACATGCGGCCAATGATGAAAAGCGGGACGAAATTATGCCCATTAATAACTCGATGGGACTCGATAAATTGAAAGAAGCAGTCCAGTATTATTACGACAAGCTTCACCGGCCTATCACTTACGAATACCTGCTTTTTGATGAATTCAATGACAGCCCCGAAGATGCGCAGCAGCTCGCTGATATAGTACAGTGGGCACCCAGCAAGGTAAATATCATTATGTATAACGATGTAGCCGGGGTTGCGTTAAAGCGAGCTCGTGAAAAACGCCTGGATGCCTTTATGCAAGAACTTGTATCACGTGATGTAACAGCTACCGTTCGTAGAAGTCGCGGTGATGATATTGATGCCGGATGCGGGCAGCTCGCCATCAAAGAAGGTCAACCGATGGGCAAAACCATCCGCAAAAATTAATCGTGGATAAAGTTTAAGATTCGACCAAAGCGGGGTAACATACGTTCGCTATCCCATGAAAAGTAAATGATACCCGCTTTCCCTACGATATGCGTTTGAGGAACAAATCCCCAAAAACGGCTGTCCTCACTGTCGTCACGATTATCTCCCATCACAAAATAGTAATCCTGCTTGATGGTATATTCATTTGTAGTATCCCCATCAATTACAAACTGACTCCCATTTCGTTCTACATTATTCCCCTCGTATCGAGTGATAATATTTTCGTAGATATGATAGTTATCAGCTGTTAGTGTAACCGTCTGTCCTTTAAAAGGAACAACAACCGGTGGGATATGATGATGGTTGTTAAATCCGGATGAAAAACTGAAATCACGTCGATTAAACTCGTTAAAATCCTCCGGTAAAACGAATAATTCAACATTATTGACTTCAGGCCAGTTACTTATTTTTTCAGCTACATCCTGCGTCATTGTCACTCTATATGATCCCTGATTCTGTGATCCGATAAGCCTTCCCCCGGCTGCCTCAACCTTGGCCGGACTCAATCGCACGCGATCCCGAACAGAAACAACATATGTTTGCTGAATACCTTCAAACGACTTTGCATCATCGCCGTTTATAAAAAGCTCAGCATCATCAACAGTGACCGTATCTCCGGGTACACCAACGGCTCGTTTAATATAGCTTGTTTTGGCCGCAATAGGATCTAAATCAATAGGATAATTAAAGACAACAATATCATTACGTTCCACTTCACTGAAGCCGGGCAAACGCGTCCACGGAAGTACCGCACCGGGCATATAAATATTCGTAAAGGGCACGCCCAATACCATCGGGGTACGAGGCCCATAACTGATTTTCGAAACAATCAGGAAATCTCCCGTCATCAGGGTTTTCTCCATCGAAGGCGTGGGAATGCGATAGGCCTCAAATAATAGTGCACGAATTATTATCGCCGCCACTGCTGCAAACAGCAGCGCATCCATCCATTCCCGAAGCCAACTTTTTGCCTTTTCGTTCTCTTCTCCTCTTCGTCGCTTCCTTTTAGATCGCCGTTCCTGGCGTTCTTCTTTTGATAATTGGTCTGCCAATGTTACTCCTAATTATTAATAAATTAATCTATACTCATTCCCTCAGGTGAGTCAATCTCTTCGTTCCTGAAGTTCCCATCCTCATATTTGACAATATACCACTGTTCTTTTTCCGGGGAATAAAAATAATCCTCGTACTCACCGAGCTCCTCAACCGACATCAACTTTTGCACAAATTCTCTTTTAATTTGAGGCATTAAATCTACGTATTTACTTGCCCCACCGTACGTCAGGCCACTTCCAAACGGCCCGTTCCAGTCTAAGACCATTAAGGGGATGCTGTCATTAACCATAAACCAATACTCAAATTGTATAGCTTTCCCAGGTCTGAAATTGTCTTTATTAATCAGATCTTCAAGTGTTTGTGTAGGATCTCCGAACTGTGCCTGTAACCGAGCTCTTATTTCGTTGGTCTGCCGGTCATCAAGCTTGGTATCTTCATATAACCCTTGGCCGGTCAGGCTAATATCTTGAGTCCGGCGCTCAAACTGTGCCCGGTTTTCTCTGGTTATCTTTTCAAATTCTGCCGCCTCAAACTGGGCATACGCCGGTAGTGATGACAGTCCTAATAATAAGATTACGATTCCGGCAATCACTATTTTCGAAAAGGGAAAGTTTGAAGTGTCTTTAACTGAATCAAAAAATGTCCTGTCCATTATATAATATTGCATTAATTATTATTGTCATCGTCCATAGAGAGAACCGCTAAAAATGCTTCCTGGGGTATTTCAACTGTTCCTACCTGCTTCATACGCTTTTTACCTTCTTTCTGTTTCTCAAGAAGCTTGCGTTTTCGCGAAACGTCGCCCCCGTAACATTTAGCCGTCACATCTTTACGGATGGCAGGAATAGTCTCACGGGCAATCACATTATTACCAATAGCCGCCTGGATGGGCACCTCAAACTGGTGACGGTCGATCAGCTCTTTAAGCTTTTTGCACAACTTACGTCCCAGGTCGTATGCTTTATCCCTATGCACAATACTTGATAACGCATCAACCGGCTCTTTATTTAGTAAAATATCTAAACGGACAAGATCTCCCTCGCGGTATTCAAGAAATTCATAATCAAGGGATGCATAACCGCGGGTTCCACTTTTCAAGCGATCATAAAAATCGAAGACCACTTCAGCCATGGGCAGCTCGTATTTAATTTCTACCCGCTGACTCTGCATATGGAGCTGATTCACATATTTTCCGCGTTTCTCCTGACACAGGGTCATGACCGGACCGATATAATCGGAAGGCGTTAAAATACTGGCCTTGATATAGGGTTCATAAACCGCCTCAACCTTGGCCGGATCGGGCATGTCGCTCGGATTATCAACTATGACCTTCTTGTGCTCTCCTCGTTCCGTTATATGTACCTCATATTCCACATTGGGAACTGTGGTGATAATATCAATATCAAACTCGCGATCCAGACGCTCTTGCACGATCTCCATATGGAGCATTCCCAAAAATCCGGCTCGAAATCCAAAACCCAATGCTTCCGATGTTTCGGGCTGATAGGTTAAGGAGGCATCATTAAGCTGCAGCTTTTCCAGTGCCGAGCGCAGATCCTCAAAATCATCCGATTGCGTAGGAAACAAGCCACTAAATACCATCGGCTTCGGTTCCTGATATCCGGGAATTGCTTTATCTGCAGGATTATCTGTTCGTGTTACCGTATCACCCACTCGAGCATCCTGCAACGATTTTACGCTTCCGACAATATATCCCACATCGCCGGCTTCGAGCTTATCAGTCTTTTCTTTTTCGAGCTTTAAGAATCCAATTTCCTCAGCTTCGTATTCTTTATCCGTTGCTATAAAACGGATGCCGTCGCCTTTATTAAGCGTTCCCTGCATCACGCGCACATATACAATAGATCCGCGATAGCTATTGAACACAGAGTCAAAAATAAGGGCTTTTAATGGCTTCTCGGTTTCTTGCTCCGGAGCAGGAATTCGTTCTACAATAGCCTCAAGAAGTTCGTCAACACCCTCTCCGGTTTTGGCCGAGACTTTCAAAATCTCATCATGCGTACAACCAATAAGATCGACAATCTGTTGTCCTACTCCTTCAACATCAGCACTCGGCAAATCAATCTTATTGAGCACCGGTATAATTTCCAGATCCTGATCGATGGCTTGATATAAGGTGGAAATGGTTTGCGCCTCTATACCCTGAGCTGCATCCACTACTAAAAGTACACCTTCACAGGCTTTGAGCGCACGCGATACCTCATAAGAAAAGTCAACGTGACCCGGTGTATCAATCAGATTAAAAATCACATTTTCGCCAGTTGGACGTTCATAGTCCATTCTTATAGCGTGACTTTTAATCGTAATACCACGCTCACGTTCCAAATCCATGTCGTCAAGAATTTGCTCCTGCATCTCGCGCTCGGTGATAGCACCGGTACGCTCCAAGAGCCGATCTGCGAGCGTGGATTTGCCATGATCAATATGGGCAATAATACTAAAGTTGCGAATCTGGGTCATATAGATGTGCTTACAGCACTATTTTTGCTTGCTCAAAAGAACGCTAAAGATACAAAAATGACGATGGGATTGCAGAAAATATTCATCTAAGGGTTGTAAAAGAATTCATAAAAAAACCCAATACCCGTCAGGCATTGGGAGGATAAATTTTAAATAAAGCTAAGAGTTACGCCTTCGGGATATCGAGCGGTTCCTCTTCTTCCGACTCGGGGCTCAGCAGTTCAACATGAAATCGAAACTCCTCTTTTTCTATCGTCATTGTATCGTACATTTCCCGAATAAGTTCAAAAACAACCTCCGTTTCTCCGCGCACACTTGTTGACATATAATTTACATCTACCTCTACATCATGCTGGGCTACCAGCTCAAGCAAATAATCAATACTTTCTCGCGGATCAGAAGCTTTGAGTGGAATATAGGTAAACTGGGCAGTTGTAATCATAATGTGAAGTCTGTTATCTGTTTTAATTAATGGGGATGTAAGAATACCCTTTTAGTAATAATACTTCAATCGATTCGTGATAAAATTTAATCCTGTTTTTTAAGTACCTCAAAATAATCTCAGAAATCCCGGAACAACAGGTCCGCATTCACATTTAAATGGGGCTAATCAGATATCACAAAAAAATCCCAATGCATAAACGAATTGTTCACAACCCCGTCATTCAGCTTACTCTGTTTACGTTAATGCTCATTGTATTCGTTGTTGCCATCTCAGCATAACTTTTCCCGCAGGTCATTAGCAATTGGACTTTATAAATTTATACCTATCAATAAGCATTCAACAAAACCGGTAACATAATATTAAAGAATATTCAGCCGGCAGGAAGTTTTAGGCGAATACTATTTCTTTACCCCTCAAGGTAAAACGAACAGTCAAAGGCTCTTGCCCGCCGGCAAGGGCCTTTTTTCTTTCGGAATGTTTTTCTCACTTATCCAGTTACCCCCATTCAATGCGAAAAGTGAATTTTTTACTAAAATTTAAAAAATGATTGTGGAAGAATTCCGTAAAAATATTATATTTGGCCTGATGCAAAAACAAAGCCAATATAACTCTTTCCACTCTCACCTCCATCACGGCGGTTGGCACCGTCTATAGCATCACTTTGTGTAGCTGAAGCTACATCGTCTTTCCCACTTTTCTAAAACAGTTTCCCAAAAAAATTCAAGAACTAATTGTTATGCAACGCACTGCTGACTCTACAACTTCTCTACGTATTGCCATTCAGAAATCAGGTCGATTGACCGACAAAACCATTGATCTGCTTAAAGGCATCGGCCTCCGATTTGATGATTATAAACGAAACCTTCTCGTCAAGTGTCGTAATTTCGACGTTGAACTTCTTTTAATACGCGATGACGATATCCCCGAATATGTACAGGATGGCGTCTGTGACCTCGGATTCGTTGGCGCAAATGAGACGCAGGAAAAAGGAGCCGACGTCACCGTTCTTCGCGGACTTGACTATGGAATTTGTCGCCTTTCACTAGCTGCTCGAAAAGATGGTGATATACAATCTATTGCGGACTTTGAGGGCAAGTCGATAGCAACAAGCTACCCGAATTTGACAAAGAATTTTTTCGAAGAGCGTGATATCAATGCCGAAATTGTAACTATCTCTGGGGCCGTAGAAATTGCTCCCCGTCTTGAAGTAGCCGATGCCATTTGCGACTTGGTTTCAACCGGAAATACGCTCAAAGCCAATGGACTTGAGGAACTGGAGACGATATTAGAATCCGAAACCCAACTGATCCGCACCAATAAAGAGCTATCGCCCGGGAAACAGCAGCTCATCGAAAAATTCCTGCAGCGAATGGATGGTCACCAGCAGGCCGAACGCAGTCGATATATTATGATGAATGCTCCGGAAGAAGCTGTTCCCAAAATCAAGGAAATCATTCCATCGCTCAAAAGTCCCACCGTGATGCCCCTTGCTGATAACGGCATGGTTGCTGTTCATACGGTCATTCCCATTGATGAATTCTGGGTTGTAATGGAGAAATTAAAAGCCGAAGGTGCCAGCGGAATTGTGATACTTCCCATAGAAAGTATGATATTATAGATATGAAAACCTATAGCTTTAAAAACCTATCAGATAGTCAGCTCAAAGAGCTTGTCCAACGACCGAAGATGGACTTCCGCTCTATCTTCGGTCAAGTTGAACCGATTATCAAAAAAGTGAAAGAGGAAGGCAATGCTGGCATCAATCACTTTACGAAGCAGTTCGATGGGGTCACCCCAGATCCGCTCGTAATGAATCCCGCGGATACAGAGGTCACTGTTGATGAAGATATCAAAGAAGCGATTGATACAGCTTTTGATAATATTTACCAGTTTCACAAAGCCCAACTTCCACAACCACTCAAAGTGGAAACAATGCCGGGCGTGCAGTGCAAACGCGTAACACGTCCCATTGAACGAGTGGGATTATATGTACCCGGCGGCACCGCCATTCTCCCCTCTACTCTCATGATGCTTGGTATCCCCGCTATGCTGGCCGGATGCTCAACAATAGTGGTGGCAACGCCTCCAGACAGTGAGGGTTCTGTTGCCGATGAGATTCTGTATATCGCAAAAAAAATTAGCGCAACACACCTGTTGAAAGCGGGCGGCGCACAAGCGATAGCCGGTATGGCGTTGGGGACAAAAACAGTCCCAAAAGTGGATAAAATTCTGGGACCCGGAAACCAATATGTAACGGCGGCCAAAATGATGCTGCAAAATAGTGAGGCCCAAATTGCTATTGATATGCCGGCGGGACCATCAGAAGTGCTCGTCATTGCTGATGAGACTGCCAACCCTGCTTATGTTGCAGCCGATCTATTGTCACAGGCTGAGCACGGAGAAGATAGCCAGGTGGTGTTAGTCGCTACTCCGGGCTTTGATTTGAGTAGGTGCCAAAACGAAATTAATAAACAGCTTGGAGAGCTCCCGCGTCAACAAGTTGCCCAAAAAGCTATAGACAAAAGTTTTATTCTCACAGTCGATACCTTGGAGGAAGGATTTGCATTTTCAAATCAGTATGCCCCTGAACACCTTATAGTACAGTGTAAAAACCCCGAACAGTATGAAGATCAGATCATAAATGCGGGCTCAGTATTTCTGGGGAAATGGACACCCGAAAGTGCCGGGGATTACGCGTCGGGAACAAACCACACGCTTCCCACTTACGGTTATGCACGGATGTTCAGCGGGGTTTCTGTTGATTCTTTTTTAAAACAAATTACTATGCAGCAAATTTCATCGGATGGTTTGCAAAATGTGGGACCTACTATTGAAAAGCTTGCGGGATTGGAGGAACTGGAAGCCCATAAAAATGCCGTTACCATACGTTTGAGAGACATTAATCAAAACACCTAACATTTTTTAATAAGACTATGAACCGTTCTTTTGACCTTGAAAAGCTCGTTCGTCCTAATATTAAAAAGCTGGTGCCATATCATAGTGCTCGGGATGATTTTGGCGAGGGGTTACTGCTTGATGCCAACGAAAATAGCCTCAGAGCTCCGTTCCCCGATGATGAACAGCTGCATCGTTATCCCGATCCCAAACAACAAAAACTGAGAGAACTTATTGCCGAATGGCGGGGACTTCGGCCTCAAAATGTGTTTACCGGTGTCGGCAGTGATGAAGGAATAGATCTGCTCTATCGCATCTTCTGCCAACCGGGAAAAGATCGAGTATTAACAACTCCCCCGACCTATGGAATGTATAATGTCTCCGCTAACATTCACAATATTACAGTTGATGAGGTGACATTAGATAAGGAAGGATTTCAACTACGGGTGGACAAGATTCTGGATGCCGTGGAACCAAATACGAAAATGCTTTTCCTTTGCTCTCCCAATAATCCCACCGGGAACACTTATGCAACAGAAAATATTCGCACTCTAATTGAAGAGTTTCAGGGTATTGTTATCCTCGACGAAGCCTATATCGACTTCAGCAATCAAGAAAGCTGGGCCGACAAGGTTGTTAAATATCCCAACCTTGTTGTGCTTCAAACCCTTTCGAAGTCTTTTGGATTGGCCGGTATCCGACTTGGTATCTCTTATGCCCAAGAAGAGATTATTGATTATATGATGAAGGTGAAGGCTCCGTACAATATCAATAAATTGACTTCAAAAAAGGCTGTCGAGGGATTACAAAACTGGGAGACGGTCCAATTTCGAACTGATGCCATAAAAAAGGAACGAAAACAGCTTAAAGAGGAGTTGGAACAACTGAAAATAGTGCAGAAAGTTTATAAAAGTGAAGCGAACTTTTTACTGACAAAGTTTACCGATGCCAAGGATATCTATGAACAACTTACTAAACAGAATATCATCATCAGATATCGTGGCGATCAACCCCTCTGCAATAACTGTTTGCGAATTACGGTGGGCACTCCCGATGAAAATGAACGATTAATTTCAGCTTTAAAGAATTTAGGATAATGAACATCAGAATTTCTAACGAAGCATTATCTGGTTCCGCTAACAATCTTCTCTGGAGCGGCGCTTTATATGGGCTGAAACGATTACAAGAATTTGACCATCAACTCTATTTTCTTGTTGAAGATTTAACGAACCAGCAGCAGCAACTTCTGGAAAATGAAAAAATAGCATCCATAAAAACATCACCGGATACTGTTGATCTACAAATTATTGCCGAAGACCATAATCTCAAAGCACTTGATAATGATGGGGCAGAAATTGAATCAGCTCCGAACTGGATCGCACTTAGCAATAAAATCTGCTTTCCCACACGCAAAGCTTCTCAAGAACGTACAACAGCAGAAACCGATATCAGTATTTCTGTTAATCTGGACGGTACCGGCCAAAGCGATATTTCTACGGGTCTTGATTTCTTTGATCACATGCTGGAACAGATTGCCAAGCATGGGTTGATAGATCTCAATATTTCCTGCGATGGTGACCTGGAAGTAGATGAACATCACACTATAGAAGATGTAGCCATCACCTTGGGAAAAACAATTAATGATGCACTTGGTAATAAAATTGGAATTCAGCGATACGGATTTGCGTTGCCTATGGACGAAACCCTGGCGACCGTAGCACTGGATTTCTCGGGTCGACCCTATTTAAAATTCGATGGGTCCTTCAAAAGAGAAATGGTGGGTGATTTTCCGACAGAAATGACCGAGCATTTCTTTTATTCCCTGGCTATTAACCTTCAGGCGACACTGCATATTTCTATTGAAGGCAAGAATGATCACCATAAAATTGAAGGATGCTTTAAAGGATTTGCACGGTGTCTACGGGCTGCTGTCAGCCGAAATGAACGAAACTTAAACGTATTACCCAGTACAAAGAACTTGTTATAAAATGATCGCAATTATTAACTACGAGGCCGGTAATCTTGCTTCTGTATCAAATGCCTTTAAAAGACTTGATGAGCCACACATCATTACAGACAAAAAGAAAGAGCTTGATGAGGCTGACGGTATCATTTTTCCGGGTGTTGGACACGCTCAACCAGCAATGAAATCTCTCCAGAAAAATGGACTGGACAAATGGCTTAAAAATACCCAAAAACCAGTTCTGGGCATCTGCCTGGGAATGCAGCTATTTTATGATTCCTCTGAAGAAGGTGGATCTGAGGGGTTGGGCATTATTCCCGGCGACCTAAAAAAATTCGATGCCTCTCAGGCTAAAGTTCCTCATATGGGATGGAATACCTTTTCAAACATTCAAAATCATTCCCTAGTTGATTCCCTCACCACAGAATACTACTTCTACTATGTGCACAGTTTTTATGCTCCTCTAAATGAATATACAGTGGCAACCTGTAATTATATTCAAGACTTCACATCAGTAGTATCTAAGGATAATTATTGGGGGGTACAGTTCCACCCTGAAAAATCGGGCAAAGTGGGATCTCTGCTGTTACAAAATTTTCTTCACCATGTGCATGGTAATTACCACAGCTCAAACTGAGCTTATAACTGCTTCTTTATTAGCATTTCCAAGACAAGTAGTTTTTTATTGCAAAAAGACCAATTAGCATTTACATTTTTATTGAATATTCACTCAATAAATGTAAATGATCTCATCGATCACTGATTCCGTTTCTGAGAATAACACTATTCAAGGTTATCTTCCCTATTACACATCTTTAGCTGCCCTTTTCATTCTATTGATTTTTTATTCTGGGGCAAATGCTCAGCAGGCTTCCGAAATTGTCCAAAAGGCACATGAAAAAATGCAGGGCAAAAGTTCACGGGCAGAAATCACAATGCAGATCGTTCGTCCGAATTGGCAGCGCAGCATTTCAATGAAGAGCTGGAGCATGGGCGAAGATTACAGTCTAATACTTATTACTGCCCCCGCTCGTGATGAGGGAACAGCTTTTCTTATGCGTGAAAACGAGATCTGGAACTGGTTGCCCAATGTTAATCGCACAATTAAAATGCCCCCTTCGATGATGAGTCAGTCCTGGATGGGCTCCGACTTTTCAAACAACGATCTTGTTCGTGAATCTTCAATCGTAACCGACTATACGTATAAACTTTTATCGGATAGTACAATAAACGGTTACGAATGCTACCGCATAGAAATGACCCCCAAACCCGAAGCACCGATCGTTTGGAGCAAGGTTATCTCCTTTATTTCCAAGGATGATTACCTTCAGTTACGGGCAGAATATTATGATGAAAACAGCAACTTGGTTCGAGTGATGACCGGGTCAGAGATTGCTGAACTCGACAGGCGATTATTACCAACAAGAATGGAAATGAATCCCATGAAAGAAGAGGGACAAAAAACCGTAGTTACGTATCAGGATATTGCATTCGACATTGATATATCAGAAAGTTTCTTTAGTATTCAAAACATGAAGCGAATAGATTAAATAAATGCTGATGGCCAGGAATCAAACAGTTCCCACTGCATAGACAGGAAAAACGGTGAAAGCTGTTTCATCAGTATTGCAAAAATATACCGGATGTTATATATAAAATTAGCATGGCGAAATTTATGGCGCAATCGACGCCGCACGCTTATCACCATGGTATCTATTGTTGTCGCGGTATTACTGGCAGCCGTCATGCGCTCTATGCAGGAGGGGCAATATGAGGTAATGATCGATACGACTGTTGGCAGCTTTACGGGCTACATCCAGATACATCAACAAGGATACTGGGAAGATAAGACGCTGGATAATACACTCGTGGAATCTGACTCTCTATATGCCAAGATACAGCAACAGTCATCAGTTGAAGAAGCCGTACCCCGCCTCGAATCCTTTGCCTTAGCTGCGGGAAAAAATCTAAGTCGTCCTGCTATGGTGATGGGCATTCATCCTCAAGCTGAACAGGCACTGAGCGATCCTAAGAATCGGCTACAAAGCGGCTCTTATTTAGATACGAGTGACGAACATTCAGTTTTGATTGGCCGAGAGATGATTCAACGGCTGAATGTACAAGTGGGTGACAGTTTAGTTCTCATCGGGCAAGGATTTCGGGGTCAACGTGCTACCGGTCTCTATAAAATCAAAGGCACTGTTTCTTTCCCAAATCCTGAACTAAACAGAAGCATCGTAATGATGCCCATCCAAACGGCCCAGGAATTTCTGGCTGCCCCCAATAGACTAACCTCCATATCGCTCATTCTCAATAACCCCGACAACGTAAACAAAACAGCTAAAGATCTTCGCAATACTCTTTCCCCGGATAGGTACGAGGTGATGACCTGGCAAGAATTGGCCCCCGAGCTGGTACAATCTATTCAAGCCGATCGCGGCAGCGGAATCATAATCATTATGATCTTATACATTATCGTGGGCTTTGGCATACTCGGCACCGTGCTGATGATGATTACTGAACGGTCCTACGAATTTGGAGTAATGATTTCAGTGGGGACGCCACGCCTTACAATTGCCGCCATGCTTGCTATGGAAATACTGCTTATAGCTTTTATGGGATCAGGTATAGGCCTGCTGCTTTCTATTCCGGTAGCCTGGTATTTTAATATTAATCCCATAGAATTTTCCGGGAACATGGCCGAAGTGATGGAGTCGTACGGACTTGAACCCTTCCTCCCCTTTTCACTGTCACCAGAAGTATTTTACGGACAGGCAATTATCATATTTATCATCACGCTTGTATTTAGCATCATTCCTATTGTCAAAGCCAGCAAGCTCAATCCTGTTAATGCAATGAGAGCTTAATATGATCAGCAAAATTATTTCCCTTGGATGGAAAAACGTATGGCGCAACCCCACCCGAAGCGGTGTAGTCATCATCGCCGTACTTCTGGGCACCTGGGCAGGCATCTTTACCGCGGGCTTTTTTAACGGAATGGTACAAGATTCGCTGGATAATCAAATTGAACTCTCGGTAGGACATATCCAAATAGAACACCCCAAATTCCAGGATTTATACAATCCTAAATACGCTATTAGTAATTCCGACAAACTCATTCAATCCCTTGGAAACAAACCATATATCAACAATATACTTGCAAAAAGTGTAGCAACGGGATTAGCACAAAGTCCCAAAAACAGTTTTGGCGTTACCATCAACGGCATTAACCCTCAAGCTGATTCTTCTCTTGCCGTCACCCAGTATATCAAAGAGGGAAACCTGCCGGATAGATCATCACGCAATGCTATCCTTATTGGCAACAAGCTGGCCGAACGACTCGACCTGGACCTAACATCCAGAATGGTTCTGAGCTTCCAGGATATCGATGGAGAAATCACCGGTGCAGCCTTCAAAGTAGCCGGAATCTTTGATACGTTCAGCGACACCTATAACGAAAATACGGTTTTTGTGCTCCGAGATGATTTAAACCGCCTGCTCGGCAATTCTGATCTCATTCACAACATAAGGATCGATACCGATGAATTGGCAATGGCCGAAAACTATGCCGATAATCTCCGCGCCGAATACCCGAATCTCAAGATAAAAACTTGGAGAGATATTGCTCCCGATCTTCGTTATATGTTCGACATGATGGACCTTATGCTCTACATCGTAATGATTATCATTATTATTGGATTAGTGTTCAGTATTATAAACACGATGCTGATGGCTATACTTGAGCGAACCCGTGAACTCGGTATGCTGCGGGCCATCGGCATGAATAAAGCACGTACTTTCAGTATGGTGATGTGGGAGACCGGTTTCCTTACCCTTGTAGGTGCCCCTGTCGGATTACTGCTGGCTTGGCTGAGCATTAGCTACTTTGGCAATACCGGCATCAACCTGAGTGCTTTTGCCGAGGGGTTCGGAGCATATGGAATAAGTACCATTATTTATCCTGAGCTCACTTGGCAGTATTATCTGAACATAATGCTGATGATTGCGGGAGCTGCCTTTATTTCAGCACTCTATCCCGCATGGAAAACCTTATCCCTTAACCCGGTTGAAGCAATTCGAAAGTTCAATTAATCACCATGGCTGTTATAACAACAAAAAGCGTAACAAAAGTTTATAACTCCGACAAAGTACCCGTCCACGCTCTGCGAGGAGTAGATCTGAATATTGAAAAGGGAGAATTCACGGCTATTGTGGGTCCCTCCGGTTCAGGAAAAACAACTCTTCTCAATATTATAGGCGGACTCGATACCCCTACCGAAGGTAAAACGATTGTGCAGGGGACCGATCTCAGCACACTCTCCGACAGCGAACTCATCAATTTTCGACTACATCATATTGGTTTTGTATTTCAGGCCTATAACTTAATTCCCGTACTTACCGCCGTAGAAAACGTTTCTTTTGTGATGCAAATGCAGGGACGCCCCAATAAAGAATGTCGGGATAAAAGCATCTCCCTGCTCAAAGAAGTGGATTTAGAAGATAAAATTAACAAGCGCCCTTCCGAACTATCCGGTGGACAGCAGCAGCGCGTAGCCGTGGCACGAGCACTTGCTTCCAAACCAGATTTCGTGCTTGCCGATGAACCTACGGCCAACCTTGATTCTGTATCTTCCGGGGAACTGCTGGATATGATGGCTGAACTCAACCAAAAGGAAGAGATGACTTTCATCTTCTCTACACATGACCAGCGGGTGATAGACCGAGCCCACCGAGTCGTTACCCTTGTCGATGGACAAATTGACAACGATGAAGTGAGAGCACAAACAGTATGAAAATTTTCCGAATGTTAAGGATTGTCATGTCCCTAAATGGTCTTTTTAAAAGGGACTTAAACTTATTTTCATGTTTTCTTTTTTCGGTTCTATTAGTGGTTTTGGGATTTGATTCTTTACATGCTCAGAACAAACCGTTTGAGGTAGATATCGGTGGCTATGTAAAAGAGCTCGGTCAAATCAGCACAGACAATGATTTCAATACGGTACGTTACGATAATATCCTCCACCATCGCATCGAAAGCGACTGGACACTATCCGAACATTTCGAATTTCGTGCCGATCTTCGTACGCGACTCCTCAATGGCTATACGGTCAATAATACACCAGGGTTGGATCAATTTTATGAACAAGATCCTAACTACTTCGACCTCTCTTGGGTCTGGTTTCATACCGATCACTCCTTGATGCATTCTACCATCGACCGAATACACGCCAGTTATATCAACGGACCTTGGTCAATACAGGCAGGACGACAGCGCGTTAACTGGAGTCGTACAATGACTTGGAGTCCCAATGATCTATTTAACAACTATGCTTTTCTGGACTTTGACTATGAAGAACGCCCCGGCGTAGATGCACTAACCGCTCAATATAGCTGGAGTTATGCTTCCAGCGCTGAAGCCGGTATTCGACTGGGAGATAGCTGGCAGGAATCAGTCGTAGCCGGGATGGTTCGACTTAGCTGGAAAAGTTACGACATCCAATTTATCGGAGGACATTACCTCAACAATTTAACCGTTGGTACCGGCTGGGCAGGCTATCTGGGAGATGCCGGATTTAAAGGAGAGATTTCTTATTTCCATCCTGAAAATGATTTTTTTGAAAAAACAGGACACATTACTGCCACTACCGGATTAGACTATATGCTGTCGAGCGGTTGGTATCTCCAGGGAGAATTGCTTTATAACGGTGGGTATAACCAACAAGGGAATCCTCTTAATACTCTTGAACAACCACCGAGTGCTGACAATCTTTTTATTGCCAAATCGGGATTCCTGCTCAATGGATCTTACCAGATTCATCCTCTTGTTAATGGAAATATCAGCTTTATGGGTAGTTTTGACCGTTCAATATTTATAGCAATTCCGCAAATCACCTTTTCGGTAACTGAAAATGTAGATCTCCTTTTGCTTTCTCAGCTATTAAAAGGAGCGGTTTTCAGGCAAGCAGTTGAAACACCAAACCTATTTTTCTTTAGACTCAAGTGGTCCTACTGATCCTAATCTCCCTGTTATAACAAAATTAATTTAATCTGCCTGCTTTCCGGAAAAATATCTGCTGTTAACTCTCTCCTTGTTTCTTTACTTTCCCATCCAAATTCCAATAAATATTTCCCGATGAAAGTTATTCCGGCTATTGATCTACTTGATGGAAAAGTAGTTCGCCTGCATAAAGGCGATTATGACGAAGCTACAATATATAATGATGATCCCCTTGCCGAGGCAAAGAAATTTAAAGAAGCCGGTTTTACTCATATTCACATCGTAGATCTCAATGGTGCAAAAGAAGGGAAATTTGTTAACATCAAGCATATTAAAGAAATCATTAATGAGCTTAACCTCTCTGTACAGACGGGAGGTGGTATTCGTAGTTACGGGGATGCTACAATGCTATTGGAACAACAGGTATCAAATATTATCTGCAGTTCAATGGCTGTTAAAAATCCTCGGGAGTGGCGCAAAGTGCTTGATGATTACGGCAATAGAGCCATTTTAGGGATGGATCTGAAAGACGGCAAGGTCGCTTATGGAGGATGGCTGGAAACAATCGACGAATCGATGGATGATTTTATACAGCCAATGATAGATCGTGGTCTTTCCACTGTTTTATGTACCGACATTTCTAAAGACGGTACGCTTGAAGGACCAAACCTGGAGTTATACCAACAGCTATCAAAGCAATTTCCCAGCCTAAACTTCATCGCTTCGGGCGGGGTTTCGGATGCAAAAGATCTGCAAGCGCTAAAAGACCAGCAACAATATGGCGTTGTTGTTGGCCGCGCTTACTACGAAGGCAATTTATCCCTTGAAGAAATGCAAAAATACCATTCCACCGGATAACAACTGTTATCGCCCAAAGTCATCCTGTACACGCACAATATCATCCTCATCGGAGGGATTATCCGGATCAGTATGCTGCCATATTTCAGCTAATATTCCCCAGTCATCGAGACCAACCAACCGATGACGTTCACCCTTTTTTAACCTCACATATTCCCCGGATTCCAAGGTCTCAACAGGTTGCTGTTCATCAGTATCACTGGTCATAACACCCATCGGTCCTTCGAGCACCCGCCATATTTCAGCCCGCCGATTATGATACTGCCAGGATAATCGCTTTTCGGGCTGCACAACCAAAATCTTTGGGCTCAACTTTCCCGAAATTTTAAGATCATCAATATCTTTATCTCCAAAATATGTTTGAACAAATTCTGGAGCTTGTTCTTCATCTATCACAAAAAAACCACCCCAGGGACGATTCCAATCTTTATCAACAATTGTAAATCCCCGTTCATCTATTTTATTTTCTATTTGAGCAAAAAACTGTTTCTTCGACTGCTTGGCACTCATTAAAGCTGTTACTTTGTTAACCGTTATAACTCATAAAATATATTTGACCCCTAAAATAAAAAAGGCCACGGATAAACCGCAGCCTTTTAATTATTTTTTAAAAGTGAATGGTTAATCTTCTCGAACGCAATCGATCTTCACCTCTTTTTGGCAGGGATCGACTGCTGTTGCTCCACACTTGGGACATTCTTCCGGTTGTGCCATAACGAATCTGGGTTTGGAATTAACCTTCACTTCAATTGTACAAATTATTTTAGTAATATAATTCCCTCTCTCATAAATTTAAATTCAATCTAAGTTAAATAAAAGCAACAGTTTAAAGGTTTACCTCAATGCTCGCAAAACGTATCATACCTTGTTTAGACATTAAAGACGGAAGAACGGTCAAGGGCATTAATTTTGAGGGATTGCGCGATGCCGGCGATCCTGTAGAGTTAGCCAAACGCTATTCTGATGAAGGCGCCGACGAACTCGTATTTTTAGACATCACCGCTACCAAAGAAAAACGTAAAACGCTGGTTGATCTCGTAAAAAAAATAGCACTCGAAATCGATATCCCCTTTACCGTAGGTGGAGGTATCAACAGCACAGAACAGATCTCGGAGCTATTGCATGCCGGGGCCGACAAAGTATCGCTGAACAGTGCTATTGTTCGCAATCCAGAGTTAATTAACGAGGCCTCCGAACAGTTCGGCTCCCAATGTATTGTAGCGGCTGTTGATGCTAAACGTATCGGTGATGAATGGATTGTTTTTATTTCGGGGGGCTCCAAAAATACCGGAAAGAATGCCGTGGAATGGATTAAAGAAGTAGAAAAGCGCGGGGCGGGCGAAATTCTGCTTACGAGCATGGATCAGGACGGTACCAAGGAGGGTTTTGATATCGAACTGCTACAACGAGTCAACGAATTCACCACCATTCCCGTTATTGCCAGCGGTGGAGCAGGCACCAAACAACACTGTATCGATGCCATAAAAAAGGGAAATGCTGATGCAGTACTGGCCGCCAGTATTTTTCACTTTCAGGAAATTGAAATTAGCGACCTAAAAGAAGAACTTCACCAAGCAAATATTTCTGTTCGTAATACGATATAATTAGCTGTATTTATGATTGATACCAATTCCTTAAACTTTGAAAAAGGGGATGGACTTATTCCCGCCATCATCCAGAATGCCAATGATTTCCAAGTATTAATGCTTGGATACATGAACAAAAAGGCCCTTAAAAAAACACTTGAAGAAGAGCGTGTAACATTTTACAGTCGCACCAAACAACGCCTTTGGACCAAAGGGGAATCTTCGGGCAATTATCTTGATGTAGTTAATATACAGCAGGATTGTGATGATGACACCTTACTCATTTTAGCCAAACCACAGGGCCCCACTTGCCACACCGGTGAGCAATCCTGTTTTCATCAGAAAGATTTTACACCTGAAAAGGATTTACACTTTCTAAATAATCTGGAAGAGCTGATCATCAGCCGTAAAAAAGAAATGCCCGAAGGCTCATACACCACCTCTCTTTTTAACGATGGCATTGATAAAATTGCTCAGAAAGTTGGGGAAGAAGCGGTAGAAACAGTCATTGAGGCCAAAAACGAGAATCATAGCTTAGTTGATGAGGTGTCTGATTTAATCTATCACCTGTTGGTTTTATTGGTGGAGAAAGGGGTACCGTTGCAAAAAATTGTCCAAAACCTTGAAAAGCGCCACGGCAAATAGTAATAATTAACAGATACTGCAGCTATTTTTCTTGCATCTTGCGGGCTGTTTGCAAAACCATCTTACGGGGCATAAGCGGAACAATCCAGTCAAGTGTTATTTTTAACTTGATATCGGTTATTTCTATTAACTTCCCTTTCATCATGGCATTATAACCTTTGTCTGCCACCGAACGCGATGTTTCCATACCCGACTCAATGAGATTGGTACCCTCTAGGTTTGCTCGTTCTACAAATTCCGTTTCCGTAGCACCCGGGCAGAGTGCTGTACAGGTGACATTAGTATCAGACACCTCCTCTGCAATCGCCTGGCTTAATGAAAGTACATATGACTTTGTGGCAAAGTAGACCGCTTGCAGCGGACCCGGAATCAACCCCGCAGTACTTGCCACCTGCATAATGCGTCCACTATTACGTTCTACCATTTCCGGTAAAAATAACCTTGTGAGCTTAGTTAAGACTTTGATATTCAGATCTATCATCTGCTGCTGATATTCCGCATCTTGCTCGTAAAACTTACCATGCCCTCCAAAGCCGGCATTATTGATTAAATACTTGACTTCTTCGCCATACTCCTCAACCTCTGAATATATATCCTCACAAGCATTGGGTTCGGTAAGGTCCTTGGCAATAACTCGTATCTCTGTATCATATGCGCCTTCAAGCTCTTCTTTCAGCGCATTCAGCTTTTCCTCTCTTCGAGCAATTATAATGAGATCACCCCCTTTTTCAGCATGAATGTGGGCCAGATCTTTACCAATTCCACTCGATGCTCCAGTAATTAAGGCTGTATTCTTCATTTAATCAAAACTGTATTGTTCTTGGGTTCCCAGCACCTCTTTCGAAAGATGCATGGTTACCAGCATATGAGGCACATCCACGACTTCAGCAATTTTAAGGTCACCTGCCAACGAGCATAGCGCATAGGCATCGTTACGATCCATACCGTGTTCTTCTTCAAGGTAATCGATCATATAACGGGTTGCCTTCTTCGCCGCCTCATCAATGGTTTTTCCAAAACCGGTTACTGCATAATAGTCATCCGTCTCGTATTGCGGCTCTTGGATATTACGGCCATCCTTGATCACTTCGACCTCATAAACAATGCGCGTAGGTGCTTCAATTGCCGTACCACAAACCTCTCCAAGGCCCTGGGCAGCATGAGCATCCCCAATAGAAAATAAGGCCCCCTCTACCTGTACAGGAAAGTATACCGTTGTACCTTCTGTCATATGAGGATCATCCATATTACCTCCATTAGCACGCGGCGGTACCGTCGAAAGCATAGAGTCAGTTGCCGGAGCTACGCCCATCACCCCGGGAAAAGGCTCCAAAGGAATATTTATCTCATCAGAGAACGCAGCCATATTAGAATGTTCATCGAACTCAAACGTCTTAATCCAGGGCTCATCAAATTCATCTGCCAAAAATCCAAAGCCCGGAATAATGCCGGTCCATCCCCAACTGCCCAATTCTATTTTGTGTAGCTTCACTTTCAGGATGTCCCCAGGCTCTGCGCCCTCAACATACACTGGTCCCGTTAACGGATGGATGGGATCAAAGCTTAAGTTTTTGATATCCTCCACCGTTGATTCGGGAGAGAGCTGTTGATCTGATGCCTCTTCTGTATTCACCTCAATTACAGCTCCCGATTCCACCTCTATTAATGGTTCTATGGCACTGCTCCAACTACTATGTGTTTGATCGGCTGAGAGCGTGTACTGCGGCTCCGGAACAACTTCAGAGTTACCGGTATCCGACCTCTTTTTCTCACATCCAATTCCCAATAGTACTATCAATCCGAATATTATAACGTGCTGTTTCATCCTATCCCCTGTTTCTGTTAAAATTTGATTATTTTTTGACGGCAACCTTATAGAGCCAAATTATGAAAAATACTGCTGCCAATGCCCCTAACCAATCAGCAACCGGTGCAAACGATTCCGGGACCAATCTGAGCGCGTCAGTACTCTCCTGGATGGCAAACGGGATTGCCAAAACAATACCAATCAGCGCTTCCCCGGTAATCAGTCCTGATGAAAATAATAATCCCCTACGTTCGGCCTTGGTTTTCGCTTCTTCCACATCCGTTCCCTCTTGTCTTGCACGGTTAGCCACCATTCGCCCGGCCCACCAGGCAATCATTCCCCCGATAAAAATAGGTACCGTAAGCTCAAGCGGCAGATAAATACCAACGGCGACTGCAAGTACGGGCGTGCGAAACTCAAATTCTTTGGCTTCGAGGATCTTATCCAAAATGATAATGGCTACCGCAATTGCACATCCAATCCATATCATATTCCATTCCAGGTTTCGGGCAAACACTCCCTCGGCAACCGACTGCATGAGTGTAGCCTGAGGAGCGCTCAACATTTCAGCGGAGCTCATTCCCTCGCGGGGAAGCACGCCGCCCAATCCATAGGCATTAAACAGCAAGCTCAATATGGGGGCAATTACCAGTGCTGCCGAAACAACCCCCACAATCTGCATAATCTGCTGTTTATATGGCGTGGCGCCTACCAGCTGACCTGCTTTTAAATCCTGCATATTATCGCCCGCAATAGCAGCAGCACAAGCCACCATCGCTCCAACCAGTATTGCCGCAGCTGCTGCAGCCTGGGCTCTCCCCGTATCAACAGCAAAATCTAACTGTGTACCCAAGAGGGCCAATAATATCAGCGAGGTAGCCAAAATGGTAGCAATCGTTACACCGGAAATAGGGTTATTCGATGATCCTACAAGACCGGCCATATAGCCGGCAACGGAGGCGAACAGAAAGCCCGCAACCAATGAAAATACAGCACCTATTGCCATGGTTGTCCAGTATAATCCGCTGCTAACGGGGAGATGAGTAGTATCAATAACCTGGGTAAATATGATGAAAATCGGAACAGCCAGCCCAATAATACCCCACAACACATAATTGATCGGCATGTCACGCTCGGTGCGTAGAATATCAGCACTTTTCCCGGCACGCGCCTTTTTAACGGCTTCCCATGATGACGCGATTCCATCCTTCAGCGGTTTGGCAAGTGAAATCAACGCCCATATGCCTCCTACCACCATGGCCCCGACGCCCATATAGCGAATCTTTTGACTCCATATTTCAAGCGCTGCATCATAACCATTCATATTTCCTACGACTTCGGTGACCTCTGCAGGGTTCGCAAATGCCATATATAGAGGAATGCCAAACAGCCATGAAATTAAGCCCCCGGCAAATACGAGTACCGCTATATTTAGTCCTACAATATATCCGACTCCCAAGAGCGCCACCGACAATTCTGTTCCCATGCCGAAGATTGATTTCCCGGCTGTTGCTGATCCGCTTACCGATCCCGAGAACAACTTAAATCCTGTCTGACCCAATTTGTACAGCGCAGCGGCCAGTCCGGCCCAAGCAATCTGTATGATGCCTTTCCCACCTTCGGTACCCGCTTTCAATACCTCACCGGTAGCTACTCCTTCCGGAAACTTAAGCTTCTTTTCTATAATAAGAGCTCTCCGCAAGGGAATAGTAAAAAGCACTCCTAATACACCACCACACATGGCAATGGCCATCGTATCGAGGAAAGGAAAGTCTGACCAATAGCGGAGCAAAATAAGAGCAGGCAGTGTAAAAATAACTCCCGCGGCCAACGACTCACCGGCCGACGCCGCCGTCTGCACAATATTGTTTTCCAGGATATTTGACTCTTTAAACAGTCGTAACACTGCCATCGAAATTACGGCTGCCGGAATAGAGGCCGAGACCGTCATCCCTACTTTTAATCCCAGATAGGCGTTGGCTCCGGCTAAAATAGCCGAGAGTAAAATTCCCAGAATTACAGCCTTAAATGTTATCTGCGGATAATCGTCCTCCGCTCGAACATACGGTACAAACTGCTTAGTATCGTCACTCAATATATTCCCCTGTTTCGTTAGATTGATTCGTTTCAAATTAAAAGAACTACACAAGAAAGCAAGCGACAGATCATCTGCTTTACATTATATCCATACTTTGCTAAATAACGCTGTTTTTGTACTTTGCGCACCAAATTTTAGGCAAAAGAAATTACTTATGAAAATTACGATTGATCATCTCGATGACCTGCACATGGAAGCCCAAAATGAGGAGGGTGGAAAAATCCGCATGGACGGCAACACTGAAATAGGAGGACTCGAAGGTGGATTCAGCCCCATGCAATTATTACTTGCCGGCATTGGCGGATGCAGCGCCATTGATATTATCGGAATTCTAAAAAAGCAAAAACAGCCGCTCGAAGATTTACAAGTGTTGGTAGACGGCGACAAACAATCCGCCGGAACTTTTTCAGAATTCAAGACGATCCAGCTGAATTTTATTTTCACCGGCGATCTCGAAGAGAAGAAAGTAAAACGCGCTATTGAGCTATCACTGGAAAAATATTGCTCGGTTTCCAAAGCTTTGGAAAAAGGATCTGATATTTCTTACGACTATGAAATAAAATCTTAGTCCACTTTTTCTACGAGATCTAGGGATGCCGAATTTATGCAGTATCTCAGACCGGTAGGTTTGGGACCATCGGGAAAAACATGTCCTAAATGGGCATCACAGACATTACATAACACCTCGATACGCTGCATGCCGTGGCTATAATCCTCTTTATATTTGACTACATTATTTTTCACCGGCTCCCCAAAACTGGGCCATCCTGATCCAGATTCAAATTTCTGAGTAGAATCAAATAGTTCTGTTCCACAACAAACACAAGCATATAAACCGGGCTGGTGACTTTCACAATATTCGCCGGTACCTGGACGCTCCGTCCCATGTTTACGGGTTACATAAAACTGTTCTTCGGTTAGCTCTTCTTTCCACTCTTCATCAGATTTTTTAATTCTTCTGGGTGGTTCAGGATTACCTTTGCCTGCATATTCATTTACCTGTTTCCAATCAATCATGAGCTCATTTTATTCTACATTAAAAAGAAAAAGGCCAGAATATAATCTGACCTTTATTATTAGGACAATCCCGATATGAACGGGTACATCCTATTCACAATATTGAAAAAATATACTGATGGAATCATCAGAAATGATTCCATCAGCAAAGTACTATACTACTATTAGGCAATTTTCTTGATTAGATCAGCGGTACGAGCAGAGTATCCCGCTTCGTTATCGTACCAAGCAAGAATTTTCACAAGATTTCCATTTGCCTTGGTAAAGCCACTATCATAAATGCAAGAGTGCGGATCGCCCAAGATATCTGTTGAAACCAACTCTTCTTCTGAGTAGGCCAATACTCCTTTCATGGCACCATTGGCAGCATCCTTAAATGCTTGATCAATCTCTTCAACGGTAACATCTTTACTAAGCGTAGCGGTTAGGTCAGTCAGTGAGCCATTCGGTACCGGAACGCGAATAGCACTCCCGTCCAGCTTTCCTTCCAGCTCCGGCAATACAAGCTCAACTGCTTGTGCTGCTCCTGTAGTCGTAGGAACAAGATTTTGGGCTGCAGTACGTCCACGGCGTGGATCCTTATGAGGACCGTCCAGAATATTTTGACTGCCTGTATAGGCATGTGTGGTCGTCATGAATCCTTTTTCAAGTCCGAAAGCATCATTCAATACTTTAACCATCGGTGCCAGGCAGTTGGTCGTACAACTTGCGTTGGAATAAATTTGGGCACTGTCATCAATTATTTCCTCATTGACCCCAAGTACAACGGTTTTTACATCTCCATCTCCTTTCGCAGGTGCAGAAATAATCACCTTTTCAGCACCAGCTTCGAGATGTTTGGAAGCCGCTTCTTTTGTTCGGAATAATCCGGTTGATTCAACAATAATATCAGCACCGCGCTCACCCCATTTCAGGTTCGAAGGATCTTTTTCGGATGAGATACCAATCTCCATGCCATCAATCGTAATACTGTTATCAGTATGGCTTACCTCTCCCTGATAAGTACCGTGTACCGAATCACGTTTAAAGAGATAGGCAAGCGTCTCCGCATCCATCAAATCATTAATGCCAACAATATTAATTTCGTCTTTATGGTACGCCATAACAGACCGGGTTACCAATCTTCCAATGCGCCCGAAACCATTAATTCCAATATTAATTTTACTCATAAGTTGTAACCTTTTTAGTTACTTCGTTAAAGTTCTCACGATATAAAATCGCGCGTTATTTATTTTCAACTAAAAATAAGAGTTCAAACGATCTTTTGTAAACAATTCCTAAATTAATTTACCGCTAATCCTCGTCCATATCGATATCTTCAGGGAATTCCTCTTCATCGATGAGATCATCGAAATCATCCGTATCAAGAACTTCATCTTCCCCTTCGTCATCCAGATCAGATGTATCTTCACGGGCGGCATCAGCCTTTGCTCCGGCCCGTCGTAACTGACTCGCAATTTCAGCATTATCATTATCCAGAGCCAGCGACAAGGCAGAATGACCATCTTTATCTTTCACCTTTATCTTTGCTTTGTTTGTCAGCAAATAGTTGATAATATCGGAATGACCTTCCCTGGCGGCAAGCATCAATGGAGTCTGCCCCCACCGCTGCTTCGCATTGATGTTGGCACCATTTTCGACTAATAGTTTAACCGCTTCCAAGCTACCTTCACGGGCAGCAGCAATAAGAGCTAAATCGTTGGCCTTGGCACCGTGGTCAAGCAGTTTCTGAATAATATCGACATGTCCCTTCTCGGCTGCCCGGCTGATAGCGGTGCCTCCCATAGCTGTTGCAGCATTAGCATCAGCCCCCTCACCCAACAAAAAATCAACCACCTCTATGTGATTATTTTCAGCTGCTAAAATAAGAGCAGTAACCCCATTTTTTGCGGTCTCATTAACATCATAATCATCCTCACTGAATTTCTTCAATTGAGACAAATCTCCATTTTTAGCGGCATCCAGCAGTGGTGATAACTCCATAGCAATGGTTATTTATTGTAGGATAAAAGTGAAAGTGATTATATGACAATTATCTAAATATTTGTCAATACAATTTTTTTTGAAATATGTTAATGAAGCATTCCATGACCATTATAGCCATTCATAAAATCCTTTCCGCTCATTCGTTTTTTCCCTTCCAGTTGCACCTTTTTCAATACTACGCTCCCGTCCCTGCAACCTGCAATCAGCTCATCATCATACATCTGTAAACGCCCCGGAGCTAAATCTTTGGAAGGCCCAATTTCCGATCGGTACATATTAAATTTTAAGTCATCAAGCATAGCCCAGGCCGTGGGAAATGGGCTAAGCCCACGAATTTTATTGTGAACCTCCCCAGCCGTCTTGTCAAAATCAACCTTACAATCCTCAGTATATAATTTCGGTGCCGGCGTCGCCTTATCATGATCTTGTTCCTGCAGTTCATACGACTGGCGTTCTATTTGATCAACGGCATCCATTAACAAATCGCTGCCCATCTTTTTGAGGCGTTTATACACATCCCCCGTCGTTTCATTGGGTCCAATATCTGTTTCTCTCTGCTCAATGATATTCCCGGTATCAACTTGCTCATCCAAGAAGAAAACCGTACACCCGGTCTTATCTTCTCCATTCATAATAGCCCAATGGATAGGAGCAGCCCCCCGATACTTGGGGAGTAGCGAGGCATGAAGATTGATAGATCCTTTCTCGGGCAGATTCAGGATCTCCGGCGGCAAGATTCGAAAGGCGACAACAACGAACAGATCCGCGTTTAATGCCTTAAGGTCATCATAGAAGCCGGGATCATTAAGTTCTTCAACCTCAATGACCGGTAAGTCCAAAGCAAGCGCTTTCTTTTTTACAGCCGTTGGAGATGGTTTCGCCCGTCGCCCGCGCCGCTTATCAATATTACTTACAACTGATACAATTTCATGATCTGACTGGTGCAGTTTCTCCAGGCTGGGAATGGCAAAATCCGGAGATCCCATGAATACAATACGCATAAAAACCTCTACTTGGTCTCTTGCTTTTTGGGAACGGTGGGATAATCAATTTCCGTACGTCCTTTGTCAATTTCTTTGAGCTTGGAACTCAAAAGCTTTCGCTTGAACATCGAAAGGTGATCTAAAAACAAGACCCCGTCTAGGTGATCGGTTTCGTGCTGTATCACTCTTGACAGCCAGCCGCCTACTTCAAGCTCCTGTTCATTAAAATCGCGATCCAGGTAATTGACTACAATTCTTTCGGGACGACTTACCGATGCATTAACGCCCGGTATACTCAGGCATCCTTCCTCCATATCAATTTTATCCTCACTTTCAAAGGTAATCTCAGGATTGATAAGTGCTAAAGGACCATACTTACTGCCTCCCTCTTCTTCTGTAAGAGGACCGGCATCAGCTACAAAAATACGCAGCAGTTCTCCTATTTGCGGGGCAGCGAGACCAACCCCATCAGAATTATACATGGTGTCGAACATATTGTCGATAAGCTGCTGAATTTCGGGAGTATTTTCTTTGACGGGTTCTGCTTCTTTGCGAAGCACCTCATCATCATATGTAACGATCGGTAATACGGACATTATCTGCTTTTACAAGTTCAATATATTTCTGAAGGATAATAGCGGCAGCGGCTTGGTTTATGCGATCAGATTCTCGACGTTTCATTTTGGGAACTCCCGCTTCAACCATTGCTCGAACAGCCTCTTTCGTAGTATAACGCTCATCAATTTTAGCTATTTCTATATCGGGGAAACGTGCCTCAAGTTTCGTCAAAAATTCCTCAACCATCTTGATGGCTCTCCCCTCTTCGCCTTCGGGAGTGAGCGGCCAACCTACTACGATTTTCTCAACGTTTTCATTTTCGAGCTGTTCTTCAAGGGCTTCAAAAACGTCATCAACGTAGTAAGTTCCAATAGGATTGGCTACGGTTTTTAATAAGTCGGTACGGGCTAAGCCAATCCATTTTGTTCCTACATCTATACCGATTATTCTTCCATATTCTGCCACGACTAATCTTCCATTTCTTCTACTTCCTCTTCATCAAGAGGTTGCTTTAAAAATTCTTTTAATAATTTACTGGGTTTAAAATGAGTTTTGCGATGAGCCGGCACATAAATTTCTTCATTTGTGCGCGGATTTCGCGCTTTCGGCTTTGCCTTGGTCTTTTTCACTTCAAAAACACCAAAATCACGTAATTCAATCCGACAGGTAGGGTCTGCATCCATCATCGTCTCGCGCAATGCATCTAATACGGCATTTACCCACGGATCAGACTGAACCATTGGTTCGTCCATCTCCTCAGCAACGCGTCTAACAATATCTCTTTTTGTATAGGTTATCATAAATTGAAGATGATCTTTTAACTCTGTAATTCAATACTATATTGGGGTAATATTATAGTCTCCAAATAGTGGAAAAGCACTAATTTTTTACCTGCTTGATGATATTACTTTTATCTCAGAGATAAAAATGATCTTGCTCGATAAGTAGTAACGAAAACAATGACTTATTCGTACCTGAAAACGCTTTTAACGCCTCCCACTTTCTGCAATTTATTGACGATACGCCCGAGGTGGTCAATGTCATCAACATAGACGGTAAGAATTCCTTCAAACATTCCACTGTCACTATTTACGTTGATACTTTTCATATTGGTCTCAAGTGACTTCGAAAGTACATCGGTAATATCGTTAATCATCCCCACGCGATCTTCACCAATAACCTTAACAGCGCCGAGGAATTTAGAGTCAATATTTTTCGCCCAGGAAACATCCACAATACGTTCGCCGTCCGTTTGTATCAGGTGATGGATATTCTTGCAGTTTGAACGATGTACCTTCACATCGCCAGTTCGGCTAATGAACCCCATGACATCATCACCGGGAATAGGATTACAGCAATTGGCATAGCTATATTTAACATTCGTTACTTCTCCATTGATAACCAGTGCCTTTTCATCACTTACCGAACGCGCCGCATTGATATAGGTCTCCTGAATCTCCTCTTCCGTTACCGGGGCCGGCTTATTCTCATCCTCCTTCTCATCAATGCGTCCCTTGCTGGTAAACTGTTTTACCGCATTATAAAGCTCATTAACGTCAAAGCTACCCTTTCCAATATCATAGAACAGATCCTGGGTAGAATCGAATTTTAGCTTTTGAGCTATGCGGGTCAGATCCTGCTCCGAAATTTCAATATTTCCTCGCTTGGCTCTTTTCTCCCAGATCTCTCGTCCCTCGTCGGCCGTCTGGCGTTCTTTCTGCTTAATATATTGTCGAATACGAGATTTTGCCTTATGGGTAACAACATCATTAATCCAGTCGGGATTGAGATTAATTTTATTTCCGGTAATAATCTCTACCTGGTCACCAATATCCAGTTGCTGTCGAAGCGGTGCCATTTTACCATTTATCTTCGCAGCAATAGCCCGTTCTCCAATCTCGCTGTGGATATCAAAAGCAAAGTCGATAGGCGTTGCCCCCTGCGGCAGTGTTCTAAGCTCTCCGTCGGGGGTAAATACGTAAATTTCATCCTGATATAAGTTCAGTTGAAAATCCTTAACAAATTCGGTTGCCGCATCAGGTCGAGGATTATCCAACACATCGCGCACCCAGTGGACAAATTTCTCAAGGGTTTCGGAGCCGCCCTCTTTACCCTCCTTATACTTCCAGTGGGCCGCAACGCCCTTTTCGGCAATATCATCCATATGGCGCGTACGAATCTGCACCTCAACTTTGCGCCCTTTTTTGGTAATTACCGTCGTATGCAGTGACTGGTACCCATTAGCTTTAGGCACCGATATAAAGTCGCGGAAACGCTTGGGAATAGGGGTATACCAATCAGTTATAATCGAATATACCCGCCAGCAGTCCTCCTTGGTATGCGGTTCCTCAAGGATAATACGAATAGCAAAAAGATCGTAGATCTCCTCGAATGGTTTTTGCTGGCGCTGCATCTTCCGAAAGATCGAATAGATATGCTTGGGACGACCTTTCATCTCGAAGGTAAAGCCCTGATCATCCAATTCCTCCTCTATAGGATCCATAAACTCCTCGATGAAAGCCTCACGAGCCTCTTTCTTTTCCCGGAGCTTTCGAGCGATAAACTTATACGAGTTGGGATCAATAACTTTAAAACAGAGGTCTTCGAGCTCACTTTTTATATTAAAAAGTCCAAACCGATGCGCCAGCGGAGCATACAGCTCCATCGTTTCGGTTGCCTTTTGCATCTGTTTTTCACGCGGCAGATGCTGAATGGTACGCATATTATGCAGGCGATCAGCAAACTTAATCAACACTACTCGTATATCTTCTGCCATCGACAGAAGCATTTTCATAAAAGTTTCTGCCTGCTTGGTGTTGCGGCTTTTAAATACACCCGAGATTTTGGTCACCCCGTCGATAAGGTGCGAAACCGTATCGCCAAACTTTTCCTTGATATCATCGAGCGTGACCTCAGTATCCTCGACCGTGTCATGCAACAGCGCAGCTACAACCGAAACATCATCAATATTAATTTCTGACGCCACAATTTTGGCCACTGCCACCGGATGATAGTAGTAAGGCTCACCGGAGGCGCGCTCAATACCCTCATGCGACACATAACAGAGCTTAAAGGCACGAGAAACAAGGTTCTCATCGACCTCGTCAAGATTTTCACGACATACCTTTAACAGCTCATCAAGATCATCTTGCTGAGGCGGATCCAGAACATAGCTGTTCAGATCAATATTATATGTCGTTTTTGTATCTGCCATAAATCAGCTGTAGTAACAGTAAAGCGCTTTCATTTATATTAAAACAATACCTGTACGCTTTACATTCAAAAAAGGAACTGTATGCTTATTTAGCAATCACTAAAATCATTTAAAATAAAAAAGCGGACGATATAATAACGTCCGCTTTTAGAACTAATGTATGCGTTTTAGAATGACAAAGAAATTCCAAATATCAATCTCCCGTTACTGGTACTTACTGAATTCTGCAACTCATCAAAACTTTCCGCAGATTGGAAGCGATACTCTACAAATGGTTTCAATGTTGGAATGGGACTCACCTCTGCTCCAACAAATCCATTCCAGAAAACGTTACTTTCAGATCCCTCATCAAAGGCACCTTCCGGATTTTGTAACTCCGTTGTTGTTGATCCGAGTCCTGTTCCTACATATGGCGACAACAATCCTAACGAGATGCCACCTACAGCAGCCAGTCCATAGTCATAATTTTCAATTTTCCCGTACGATGCTTGGTTTTCTCCCACATAATTATCTTCGCTAAAATAGCTAAAATGGCCCCTCAGCTTAAGATTTACTACCGGGATTTTATTCAGGATGTCGCGTTCAAGGCGAACGCCAAAACCATTTTGCGGTTCTTCATCTCGTATTTCATAGGAAGCTCCCAAACTCCACTGGGCTGATGCCTTTTCGGGCATCATGCTAAACGTCAATGCAAAAGTAGCAACTGCAACTAAAATCTTTTTTACTTTCATAATGATTTTTCCCCTTAATTATTAGTGTTTCTGATTTTCTTGCTTACGCTTAGGGTAAGATAGTAAAAAACTTTATGCAAATGAGAGTTTCGGCAAATTTTTAAAAGATGGGCATCAAAACCTTATATCCCCTCAACGTCTTTAAAAAAAGATTAATAAGTGGCCGATGCACACGAATAAAACGATCCGGAGAAAGCCTCTCCATTAGCAAAATCTATTTTATAAGAGTCATTTTCTGCACTTTATCGGTTTCACCGGCTTTCATATGGATAAAGTACATACCGCTGGAGAGGCTGCTGCCATCAAAACGAATCATATATGAGCCCATCGACTTTGGCTCATCAACCAGTGTTTGTACCCTTCTGCCCAGCACATCATAAACCTCGAGCCTTACCTGCACCTGTGAAGCCACCTCATAACGGATTTGTGTTTCAGGATAAAATGGATTGGGATAGTTCGGCAACAGATCGTGCTCTGTTATCTGTGTACTCCCGGATGCTTCTGCCAGAATCATCTTTTCATGAGGCCTTTGGATCTGGGTTTGGTTATTATTCTTAATGTCATAATACACCGTATCCTGTCCGGTAACCCCTTTCAGAATATAATCACTCATATTCGACAAATTACCAGTAACGGTGACGGGATAGCTGCTGGCCGTAAACTGCAGTTCTGTTTCATTGCCCTCAGCAAGACGTAATCCATCCACACTTCTAACATCAAGAACGGCCTTGGGAGCCATCGGTGGCACCATAAACTGTTCCTGCTCTGCCCTTTTTAGCGACTTCTCAGAAACATACAACTGCTGTTTCGCATTACCAACGCTAAACGATATGGTACCCAGCTCTCCTGCTGCTATTGCGGGTTTACTTTTTGCAGATGAACTCCCGGATGTAATTTCTATATTCCCTGCTTGGTTTGCCTGAATCCAGTAGCCTTGCAATGATTTAATATTCGAAGCTGCCTGATAACTCCCACTCGTATACTCATATACATCAGACGAACTTAATATGCCGTCCGGATCATTAATAGCCGAAATACCTACCGTGTCCGCGAGCCCACCAATCAAGTTCCAGCCCTCCTCGAGTGCTATCGTAGCCGAGGTATCGGCACCTCCGTCATATATAATTTCCGAACCCGCACGACTTTTCGCCCAATATCCATTATGGGGGGTTATCTTCGCCGCCGATTTATAGGTACCCGAAAACTCGAAAAGCTGTAAATTATCCCCAAAATTAATGTCCGTATCAGAAGCCATCGGCGACCCTACAAGCTGCCAACTGTTATTTACATTCAGCGTATCTTTAACCCGGGGTAACAGGCCTGCAACAATATCACCCACATCCGTTCTACCCACAAAAATGCCGCGCCCGTGGGTTCCTACCGCAATGGTTCCATCCGTTGAGCGCGCCGTAATATATTCAACAACCGAATAGCCAATACTCCCGGCCGATCCATCATCCGACTCCCGTACCCAACTGGTACTTTCGCCCTGGAGCGACATGGTAGAATAGATCCCCGTACTGGTTCCTACCAAGTATAGACTTCCTTCTTCGGTAGGCAAAATTTCAGCATTCCGCAGTGAAGGACCCGGATTCTGCGCATCTCCCGTCAAATCTCCTTCAATCGCCGTCCAGTTCTCTCCCCCATCATTCGAGTAATATAATCCCACAATACCATAGTTCGACATTACTGCTATCAGCTCATTGCCGTTATAGGGATTTACGGCGATATCATGGATATAAGCACCATCATCTACACCGGATATCGAAATATCAGTAGGTGTACTGGAAGTAGAAGCATTATCCAACCTAAAAATCTCAGGCGGTCCAGAAGAAGAAGACGCTCCGTAATAAAGGCGATTGGTCGGACTCATAGATGTCACTTCCAGCGTAGTAATCGAATATCCCGTCGAAGAAGTTCCTTCAAAGCTTTCCCAGCCTGTAGTTGTCCCGCCGTTATTACCATCGGGAATCTCATCGATTTGGGTATTACGCCACATCGTCGCCCCCCCGGGATAATACATGATCGTCTCATCATTGGGATCGATCGTATACGGATGAATAAAGAGCTGATTCTGTGCATTAGAGGGATAAACACTGCTCCAACTACCGGTAGGCGGCTCAAAAGGAGACGTTATGTTACCATCAGAGTCAATACCCAGTCGCCTCACATTCCCTAACTGTGATGATACAAAAGCATAATTCGTTCCCCAGAAAGCATAGGCCCCATCGCCACTCGATACATCTTCGAGAGCCGTTGTTTGTTGATTGTTACTGCTAAATCGAAAAAAAGGCGTACCATTATCCTGAGTACCACCCATATACCGGTCATCATCGGCTTGGGAAGGGATGGCCACCGTATAAAACTGTCCTGTAACATATCCCTCATCAGTATCTTCCCAATCCACGGAAGTAGCTGTAATATCCGTTGTCTTGCTCAATCCTCCATCATGCCCCGACCACATCGTATTTGGACTGTTCGGATGAAAGGCCAACACATGCTGATCAGGGTGTTGGCTGGGATATTGTCGTACATTATTAGTTTTGGCATAACCTCCAACCCAGTATTCATCCTTTTCGCCCTCATCTGATAAACCATCGTTATCTGAATCATCAGGAGCCGTTTTAAAACCATCCCGGGAACGAAATAAATTGGTGGCTCCAAGCAATACAAAGTCAGGATCATCCGGTTTTACACTCAATACCATATTGTAATTGGACTGGGTATTCACAAACCCTACCGGATCCCCAAAGTCAGGCAGATTATCCGACCGATCCTCACTGTTGTCATTCGCAAAATCGAGCATAAAAAAGCTGATATCTTCATCCGATCCAGAGCCTGTTCCCTCATAGGTATAGCTGTAAGCCGTGTCGGGAGCGGAAGGCGCAAAAGCCAAATAGGTGCGATCGTGTGTAGCAGGAAAATCAGCAGGAGTAACATCAGTCCAGTTATTCCCATCATCGGTTGAGCGATGAATTCCAGGGTTATACGGCTGACTTCCACCGGCATCATTTTCCGATAACGCTGCCAGAAGTTCTCCATTTTTATTTACGATGATATCCACATAGGCATAGCCCCCTGAAGATCCCAATACCTGCGAAAATGAACTCCCGCCATCCGATGACTTATATACCCCAAAGCCATTTGCTGCAAAATAGACATCTCCATTCGTAGGATTTACTACGATTCGGGAAATATAATCGAACTGGCTGTTCCAATTGGTATCGGTATCTTCAGCAGAGGATAACCGCGACCACGTTTCTCCATTGTCTATCGACTTATAAATACCCGTCCCATAATATGAGGCTGTATACCCGCGGTCTGATGCCGAGTTACCTCTGAATTCTCCCGTTGCATAATACCACGTATCAGGACTGGTGGGATCCTGCGCCACACTGGTGACACTCATATTTTGATTGGGATCGGTCTTCATTTGCCAGGTAGTACCTCCATCAGTGCTTTTCCACATACCGCCCGAAACACCACCGGCCAAAATGATATTGGGATTTCTCTGGTCAAAGGCCAGCGCCCGCGTTCGTCCGCCCAGGTCTTCCGGGCCGGCCATGTGCCATGTGATATCCCCTATCGCCTGCATCGTTTGGGGCCCCGATTTTCGCAGCGTCCTGCCATTCCTGCTGGGCAGTTGTTTAGCATGATTGAGCTCCCGGGCACGAATATCCGGGGGAATACTGTTTGTCGCGGGATCACGAAGTAAGTTGAAGAAATAATCTGTCCGTGCCCTCTTTTTTTCAACGGGATCAAGCGTGGTATTTTCTGTGGCCACTTTCGTTATTTCCTGTTCCGTCCATCCAACGTACCAAACCCCTAATCCTAACAGCACCAACATTACCAGTCCGGCAAGGACACGATACATATTCCTCTCTCTACCTACCATACTCAATTACTTATTTTGATTTTAAGTCAACCAGTGACCATTTCTGTGTGTCCTGGGATTCGCCAACACTTAACCCTTTCTGGGAGGATATCACGATGTGAATAGAATTCCCCTCTTGCAGTGACTTTTTGCGGTCCGGATAATTTTTCAAAAACCGATCAGCGCTAACCGTTAATTCTTGATGTACCGCAATGGGCGATGCTGCAGATCCATATCCCAACACTTCCTCTGTTTGAACGACAAAGCTATTTGCACCGCTGTCAAAATCAGCGGATATAACCACCGCTTTTATCAATGCCGTACCAGGGGCGAGCTCTTCACCAACGGGAGAGGGAGGATCTTGCTCTTTTTCTTTTACTGAGTCCTTATCCATGGTATCTTTTTGAGCTGTAATGGTCGGTCTTTCAGGATCAGGCAGGCTATCACTGTATACAGATGCAGAGGTAGACTGTGGCTCAGTCTGTTCCGAATTATCCGATAACAGGTGCCATCCCATCCCCAACAGAAAAAAAACGACAGCGATGATTATTATTTTGGTATAGTTCAAAATCCCTTCGATTACATCAACTAAATGATCATGATTCTAATGAAATCAATAAACAAATAATTTAGAAATACTGAAATCAGAATATCTGAAAATGTCCGGCGGGTATGGACATTCCAAAAACAGAATTGTATCTTTAAGCATAATTTTAATTCCCACCTTAGAATTGAGATCCAGAATAGAACTATCTCACGATACATTTCTTTGACGATCTTATCCTAAGGTGTATAAACACAATACTTAGTATACATGACACAACAAGGTAAAGTTAAATGGTTCGATGTTGAGAAAGGATATGGATTTATCGAGCCTGAGGACGGAAGTAAAGATGTTTTCGTCCACCGCAATAACGTAGAAAATTTGGACTATAATCAAGGTCTTGAAGACGGAGAGAATGTAGAATTCGACGTTGAAGAAACCGACAAAGGCTTGAGTGCAGTTGATGTACGCAGCCTTGATTATAAGTAAGTTTTAGCCAAGATTTTTTGGTATATTAAAGCCCGCTTTTTTAAGCGGGCTTTTTTATTGCTCCAAAGAATATGTCTGGAAATACCTTTCTTTTCCTTACTCATTAAGAGATGATAACCGGAAACAATAGCGACGTTTTTGGAGTTAAACAAAGCAAGGCAATATTTATTGAGATCCAATATTCAGGGATCCAGCAATTGTTATAATACCTGTGTAATTTAAATTCTATTATCAAAAGAACTATGCATCAATCACCTGCTCAACTGTTAAAAAAATACCTTAACAAGAAGGATATTAGCCCCCGCGAATTTTCCCAACTGTCGGGTATGCCCGAAACGGAGATTCAGGGCATTATGGAGGGTGAACTCCCCATTACCAGCCTTCGGGCTCATCATTTAGCCATTGCCCTAAACACAGAGGTAGAGATGTGGCTAAAGGGAGATCGCAGCCAGAAAAATCGAAGACCGAAACAGCCGTCCCTGCTTGGCTGTGATTGATTTTCTGTCCTGTCATGCAAACCGTAGGAAACAATCTTTGTTTTGCTCAAAATAACAAAGATGATGATGCCTACTTCCAACAAATTCTCTAAAACCTGTCATTGCGGACCTTGATCCGCAATCTGGTATAGCATAGAATTTGATGAGAGTACAAAGCCAGAACAACGGCCATGGATGTTTTATTTGCTTTTTGAGTTTCGTTGGTTGATTTAACACTTCTTGCCGCTCGAGACTCCGCATCGGAGTGCGGAGTGACGTCGTTGGTAGTATTATAAAACTGATATTAAACAATATCTCATTTAATGGTTCCCTGCCGTATAAGATGCCACATCAAGTGCGGCATGATATCTAGTGGGTTTCTGGACTTGTCTCATTATCCCTACAGCCTGCCTTTTCCATTTCGGGCCTGATCCCTATCGACTACTAAATAATTGTAAGGTTTTATCCTTAATCAGATCTTACTTATAAATATTGTTATTCATGAAACCTGTAAAGAGTGGCTATATTTATATAGTCACCAATAAAACTCGAAAAGTTTTATATGCAGGAGTTACCTCACAACTCCTTAACCGAATTCACAGACATCGAATTGGTAAGGGCTGTATCTTTACCAAACGTTACAATGCTAAATATCTGATCTACTTTGAACAGTACAAAAGTATATACCGTGCTATCGAACGAGAAAAACAGCTAAAGAACTGGAAGCGTAAATGGAAGTTAGACCTTATAAAAAAAGCTAATCCTGAGCTTCGTGATCTCTGGCCAGATTTGATTAGAGAGTTCAGATCGAATGAATAATATATCTGAGGAGAAACAATGGTTGTAGCGCTATTAGGGATGTTGATCTTTGCTCTTGTTTTCCTCAACTCACTATAGATTTCCCGACAACAAGGCCCACAGCACCTGTCATTGCGGACTTGATCCGCAATCTCGTATAGCAAGGAATCCAGTACCGCCACCTAATTGGAACAGCGGTAACTAATGCCTTGTTCGCTGATTGGGTTTCGGAGTTGCCTTGACACTTCTTGCCGTGCGAGACTCCGCATCGGAGTGCGGAGTGACGTCTTTGGGGCGTTATATTTTATTCATAAACCTTGTCATCTCGCTTGTCCAACGAAACCTTGGTGTAGTTGGGACCGGAATCCCCAGACCTCGGGACGGAGCGGAGAGATCTGCAGAAGCTTTTTCAGAAATAGAAGCCAAGACAGATTGCTCGATTCCGCTACGCTCCACTCGAAATGACCCTTCGTTACATCTTTTACTTACAAACTATCCCGGTAGGTTCGGCGTCTTTTATGAAGCCTGTTCTCATAGTTTTTCCAAAGCGATCGTATGGCTTCATTATCCGCGAGCTCGGGATTACTTTCAACGGTAGTAATCCCGTGCTGATTGAATACCTCGTTCATCTCCTTAAAAATAATCGACGTCACCCCTTTGTTCTGGTATTCCGGTTTGATCCCAATCAGATAGAACGCTGCCTTGCGGGGAAAGTACCGCGCCTTTAGCAGGTGATACCATCCAAAAGGCAATATCTTACCCCCCGCTTTCCGCAGCGCTCTGGAAAATGAGGGCATCGTAATCGCAAAGGCAATCAGGTTACCGTCCTCATCTGCCACACAATTAATAAAATCCGGGTGAAGAAATCTAAGATATTGATCCTTGTAATAAGCAATCTGGTCGGACTTAATTGGGATATACGTGCTTAAATTACTGTAGGTCTTATTGATGAGATCAAACATCTCGTCGGCATATTCAAGAATCTCCTTTGTATTTGAAAAGCGAATCATATGAAGGTTATACCGATCCTTAATCAGCTTTGAAAACCGCTCCACTTTGGGCGGGGAGCTGTCAGGAATCTGGATCTCATACTCAACCCACTCCTTTTCTTTTTTATAGCCAAGCTGCTCGAGGTGGGAAGAATAATGTGGCAAACCATACCATGTAATCATTGTATTAGGTTCCTCAAATCCATCTACAAGCATCCCTGCCTTATCCATATTGGAAAGGCCCAGCGGACCTTCGATAAATTCCAATCCGTTCTCGTTGCCCATCTGGCGTACCTGATTCAGCAGCGCTTCGAAAACATCCGGATCATCGATACAATCAAAATAACCGAACCGTATTTTGGGGATATTCAGCTCGCGTACTTCGAGCTTATTTATTATGCCTGCAATCCGTCCCACCGGCTGATCATCCCGATAGGCCATAAAGTATTTAACTTCAACATGATTAAATACCGGATTTTTATGGGGATCCAGGTTATCCAGCTCATCACTTATGATCGGCGGCGCCCAGTATGGATGATCATCACCAAACAGCAAAAAGGGGAAATGAACAAAATCATAAAGCTCATCATGGGAGCTCAATTCACGAATAGTAATCATGCAGTATCAGTATCAATTTTGATCAAACGAATGACGAAAGTTCAACTACTCCTCATTTTCTTTATGATACTAATAAGTACAGGCAAAAAATAATGGCAATTCTGTGCTGTATGTATACCTCTCACCTGTCATCTCGCTTGTCCAACGAAACCTTGGTGTAGTTGAGACCGGGATCCCGAGGTTATTGGGATGGAGCGTAGAGGTCTGCAGAAGCTTTTCCAAAATTAAAAGACCTGATAGATTTCTCCATGCGTCCTGTTCCGGAACTTTGGTGAAATGACGTCTTTTTTAATGTCATTCAATATACTCCACTTTTGGCGTCATTGCGGACTTGATCCGCAATCTCGCATAGCAAGGAATCCAGTACCGCCACCTAATTGGAACAACGGTAATTAATACCTTGTCGCTGATTGGGTTTCAGAGTTGTCATGACACTCCCTGCCGCACGAGACTCCGCATTTGGGGTGCGGAGTGACATCGTTGGTTTCTTTTGCAGCAAGTTTAAAGAGGAGCACCCCTCACTTTTTACGAATAATCCGCATTCCCCGATCAATGTCTCCCTTTATATCCTCAACATGATGAAGATGAAATACATTAGCCAAAAACAGTATAGCCAGCGTACCCATAAAAGCGAATAACAAAACACCACTAACTTGGACATATAATCCACAGATGCCAACTACCGGAGCTCCGATCGTGCCCCAAACCACATTGCTCTTCAATGCTATGCCTTCATCTCCAACAATATATCCAATGATCCATCCTTCTGTTGCCCCCAGCACCAAAAGCCAAAATATCGTCGTTGCCGTTAATGTTTCCATATTGATCATAGTTTGTTTCTGTGTACAGCAAAGTTATCAACCCTATCACTACCTTGCTGTAGTACAATCCCTATTTCGCTTATACCTTCAAGAACACCTTAAGCAAACCTTCATACATTATCTGTGCATCCCTTTGCAACTTTTTAAAAACACTGAAATACCCTCCTGAACATATCACAACCTATCTCACCTTTTGCCAAGCATCCAACAAATTATTCACAGTTCAAAATATCCCCTACAGCATCAATCAACGTTCCCCTACAAAATATCCACCCTACTCACTCTGTGTTCTGTGATTAAAGAATCCCTATCGTATCAAACAGATACCCTAAAAAAGATCTTTAACCGAAATTATAATTCCTTTTTCACAATTAAATCTCAAATATATCATGACAACGCAAAATAAACAGGATATTTTCGACCTCTACGATTTGATGCTCGAACAACTGCGTGATCTCTATGACGGAGAATTACAGCAGATAACTTTTCTGGAAAGACAGTCAAAAATAGCAGAATCTTTTGAACTCAATGAACTCCTGACGTTTCATCTCAGGGAAACCAAGCACCATGCCCAACGTATTAAGGAAGTTTTTGAAATACTCAATGAAGATCCCAAAGGTGAAAATTGCGACGGTATTAAAGGACTCATCAAAGAATCACAAAAATTGGTAACGCGATGTGTGAATGAGGAAGTACGTGATGCTGCTCTTATAACGGCGATTCAACACATCAATCATTATGAGATGGCAGGCTATGGAACTTCTATTGCCTATGCCAAAACTCTCGAACGGCATGAGATTGCTGAACTACTGCTGGATACCTTGCGTGAGGAAAAACGCGCTGATATGGGACTAAGTGATCTGGCAAACAATCAGATTAATCCCGATGCCAAATGGTCGGCTATTGTTAACAAAGTACGTATCCCGGCCCCGACCAAAGTCAAGTAACTTATATAAACCTACTTTTTGCTGCTTATGAAACGTGCATTAACGCGGAACCTAAAAATAAAGATCAACGCAAGATCTCTTTCCCCTGCTGATATTAATAGCTTGGAACAGTGGGAAAATGAGGGTGGGATGACGAACTCCCAAGTTGCATTCTTAACATCTTTGAGTCCTCTAAGAAAGGGAGAAATATTTGAAGTCACAGGCGGTGATATCCATTTTGAAAATGGCCAACTTTATTATGAGGCTGAAATTAATATTCTCGCACTGCCGTAGGTAGTTCTCATATTGGTGTCCAACATCACCACAGAGATAGATTTCTTACTTCGTTCGAAATGACAGGGCAAGGTTATATAGCATGATAGATTTCTTCTTGCGTCCCGTTCGGGACTTAGTCGAAATGACGTTGGTATAATTTATCCGATTTGATGTTTTCCCGCCGTGCCCCATCCTACGGGGAGTATATCCAGGGGTCATACTTCTAAATCATTACCACGCCAGAAGTCCGGCAATAAATTACCGGATTAAATATTATAAAACCCTATAAACAAAGGTCCTCAACCTATGGGGGGCATTACCATACACCAATCCTGAATATTTCAAAACAGTAATAAGCTGCCTCCTATCTCTCAGCCGAAACTCAAAAAAAACCTACCGAATCCGATACATCAGCCCAATCATAGCCCCTATCTGCTCAGGATACAAATCACCTTTATCATAGGCCAAGTCAACGTTCAAAGACAAGTCCTCTTTGATATCCATTGACGTTTGCAGCAGAAAGGAGTACTGGTCTTTTCGATCTGTAAAATTGCTAGTTCGACTTGAGCAGTTTTCAGTAGCGCAAATACTGTTTGCCCCATAATTCCTACTATACGTACCCGTAAAATTATAATTAACCAATCCAATAATTCCACCTAATCCAACTTGGTGAGCAATGACAATATTATTATCCACACCAGGATTTATACCGTCAGCAAACATCAACGGATTACCGATTGTACGCCCATGGTAGGTCCACCCACTTCTATAATTCATATTGCTATAATAACTGTCTGCTCCATAGGAGGGATCTCCACGGTGTAGCTGGGAGCTTTGACGCTTGGTATATAAATGACTCCAAGAAAAATTATTTATATACTGGAATTTTTTATTCCACGAAATAACTACTCCCCAAAGACCATCCCACAAATTACGGAACTTAGCCCCCGCTCCCGTTTCTAAATAAAACTGCCGGTGAATTAACCCGCTAAAACCCATGTAATCATAACTAATACCAAAATCATAAATACCAACAGTACTTCCAAGTGCTTCGACATCAGCCCCAGGTTCAGCATCATTTGCATCTGTACTTTGTACCGTTAAAATCTTCCAAAAGTCATCAATATTATTTGGCAACTTACCATATTCTGGATGAATACCAGCCCATAGTGTACTTTGAACTATACCTCCATAAAGTTGTAAAGAATATTCATCAGGAAGTACCTTTAAATAAAAGTACTTCTGATGCAACCAAGGATTTTCTATATATCGACCATTTTCCATCCAGCCGTGAGCAAAGTACCCTTTAAAACTTAGCCAATTATACGTGCCGGGAATATCTACAAAGTCGGGCGTATAAATGCGGATCTTGGGAATAGGTGAGGCATTGCCACTCTGTATCATCGATCCGGAAGTAAGGGTGCTGTCGGTGATACCGATGTGTTCTTTCTTACGGCCAGCCACCATCCGAAAGATTTTCCAATCGGCCTGCAAGTATCCCTCATTTAGAAAAATGCTGCTCTGTCCAGACCACCGTCCAACCAACTCAGAACCTGCCTTCAGCCTCACCGAACCAAGTGACCCTAACTCCACTCGTGGTGCAAGACGTATAAATCCATTCCCACTTCTGCGGTCTATAATTCCCCATCGGCTACTGTGCAACCAAAAAGGCAACGCTCCTTCTTCACTAATTGCCGTTACAAACTCCATCTCCATGCTAAGATTCGGAACAACATCACTTTCCCCTTTCTTACCCTGCGCAAAAGATTCCAGAGATATTAATATTACAAAACTAAAAACTAAGACTAAGAAGCGTAGTATTTTTGATAATCCCACAAATGAAATAATATTTTAGAATTAGGCTGGGAGCAAAATATAGCAGTATCGACAAGTGATTACTAAACTATTAAATTGATAAATATGCGATTTTTTCTTTACCTAGGTTACAGGCTTTAGGATTTCTATCTAACTAGCTCTTTTCTCTCATGAAGCTCAATACTTCCAGATATTAAATATCACCGGTCCGTTACCCTGTTCCCTCAATAACTCAGACTTTCCTTTGTCAACCCCTACCCAAAAAGCCTTAAGACATAAACTTAATACTGAAAACTTTTACCATCTTTACCCTACGCCTGCCAGATATGCTTCTCTCCTTTTCCATAGCCATTCATGGCATTACGAGTATCGATAATACAATCACTCCATTCGGCCAGCTCTTTATAATTGATATCCGAATGATTGGTTGAAATAATTACCGCATCGAAACTGCGAATATTTTCTTCGGTCCATTCGACTGATTCCATTCCCGTCCACTCTTTATGCTCGCGTGTTTCTTTTATTACGGGAATATGGGAATCGTGATATGACACTTCTGCGCCATACTCCTTAAGCAGATCCATAATCTTAAAAGTCGGTGATTCACGCATGTCATCCACATCCGGCTTGTAGGCAAGTCCCAAGACTAATACCTTGCTGCCATTTACAGACTTCTTATGAGAGTTTAGTGCTTTAAGCGTTTGGTTGATAACATATTGCGGCATAGCCGTATTGATCTCTCCGGCCAGCTCTATAAAGCGGGTGTGCTGGTCGTATTCTCTCGCCTTCCATGTTAAGTAGAAAGGATCTATAGGAATACAGTGTCCACCCAAACCCGGACCTGGAACAAATTTCATGAAACCGAAAGGCTTCGTATCAGCGGCATCTAAGACTTCGTGCACATCAATATCCATCTCGGCAAAGACAACCTTCAATTCATTGACAAGTGCTATATTCACCGCCCGAAAAATATTTTCGGTTACCTTAACGGCTTCGGCAGTCTTGGTATCGGAAACAGGTACCGTTTGTACTATAGATGTATTATATAAGGCACATGCTAATTTTATTGCTTCTTCAGAGTGTCCCCCAACCACTTTCGGAATACTGCCGGTATCAAAATTGATATTACCCGGATCTTCGCGCTCCGGGCTGTATGCTACGTAAAAGTCTTCGCCGGCTGTTAGTCCTGATTTCGATTCCAAGATAGGAATGACCAACTCTTCGGTAGTACCGGGATAAGTAGTGGATTCCAAAATTACCAATTGTCCTTCGTGTAGATGCTCTCCAACGGTTAGACAGGTTTTTTCAACATACTGCATGTCGGGCTCACGGTGCTCATCCAGCGGAGTAGGTACACAAAACAGCAGGGCATCGGCTTCTGAAACACGGGTGAAATCTGTGGTCGCACCACACTTGTCACTACCTGCCAGCATCTGCATCATCTCTTTCCCTAAATGTTTTATGTAGGGGCGTCCTTCCTCAATGCAATTAATCTTTTCTCTATCGATATCAAAACCCAGTACCGGCATGTCATTGCTGTGGAAGGTCCACATAAGGGGTAAACCGACATAGCCGAGACCAACAATGCCTACCGAATAATCACGCTGTTCTATCTTGTCAAGTAGCTCCTGCAGGCGATCTGTTTTTATTCCTTCTTCTTGAATGATTTTAGTTGAATCGGTACTCATTTATATATGCTTTATTAATTTGATGCGGAAGATAGGCAAGTTTAGAGAAAGTGTACATCAAAGATCAATAATAATTTTTCTTAACTGCTTTTTGGGTTGTGAAGCTATCCTTATCACTAAATAACTTAATCACCCAATTACTTAGTCACTTCAACATTTGGGCAATTTTCATAAAGTAAGGATAGGAACTAGTAACTAATAAAAATAAAGCTCAGAGCACTTTTTATTTGTTTTCAGCAAATATCAGTTCTGAAATTCATAACTCATTTTCTGATCAGCCAACTCTTTTTCAGTGCCCAACATATTGAATGAGGCCATAAATTCCCTGCAAATGATATCATTTTTAGCACACATCGACTTTACCATCTCTTTCTTATCAATAGAAAGATTACGAATACATATCAAAACTTCTTCTACATTGTTTTCTTCACATATCGAAACTAAGTCATGATAACTCCCTAAAACTTTTAATCCCTGAATTTTGCCTTTTTGTTTATAGGGAGAATCATCTATAAAACCCACAGGATCTAATTGAAGATCCGGATTCTGTCGGATTTCACTCAAGGCTAACCAACCTGCATCCCCTGCACCATATAAGAGAATGTTCCTTCCTCCATTCGCAGGAATTGCAAAAAGTCTTCGCAGTCCTTTAAAAGCAAAACGTGAGGAGGCTAGCAAGAACAAAAAGAGGAACCAGTCGATAGCGAATACACTGACCGACATATATCCCCCGGTATACATCCAGGCAAACATTCCGGCGAATGAGGTTCCGGCCAAAGTTCCAGAAAAAATACGCATTAAATCAGCAACACCTGCATATTTCCAAACACTTTTATAAAGCCCCAGTGCCGCCAAGATAAACACTTTTATGACAATTACAGCCGGCAACACTTCGATGAGGGCTTCTTCTATATCGGCCGTCCATCCTTCAAAACGAATAAAATGAGCTAACGCAAATGAAGCGATAATTAATATAATATCCCCTATAATTGCTCCAAGCTGGAGTTTGCGCTTAAAGTAATCCGGAATATTTTCTACCATTGACTCAATGGTGCTCAATTCTTCATCCTCATAAACATCCAATCGCGAGAGATACATCCCAAAAAAGAATATCCCGACAATTCCTATAGATAACAATATATAAAACAGGTGAATATAATCCGGATAAAACAATAACAGATTTATACCAAAGAGCCCCGTAATACCGTAAAGTGTATTCACCGCCCCCTTTTCTGTCAAACCGGAAAACACCAGACGATGCGAAGAATGATCACTTCCTCCCTGCGAGGGTGATCGGCCCTTAAAAATACGGACAAATGTCACTAAGGAAGTATCAAAGATTGGCAGAATCGTAATAGCTATTAAAACGGGAAGCACACTAATTGGAGCAATATCAGACAACATGGGTTCGAGCATCAGGGGCATAGCCGCAAGTAAATAACCAATAAAGAGACTCCCGCAATCTCCCATAAATATTTTGGCGGGGTTATAGTTAAATACCAGAAAACCACCTGTGGCTCCGGCAATCGTAAAGGCAAGTACCGCAACATCCATTGCTCCCAACTTAAGCGCCAGTCCTCCCAAAATCCCGGCTACAATAACCGCAATTCCGGCCGCCAATCCATCCATATTATCCAAGAGATTAAACGCATTCGTAATACCAATCACCCAGAAATAGGTTAAAGGTATAGCTATCCAAAACGGCCACGCAGAATTCAGAGAGAGACCGGCTACTACAAGGATGGAGGCTGCTAAAAACTGCCCCAAAAATTTAACGATCGGTCTTACCTCAAATCGGTCATCCCAGAAACCTATGGCAAACATCAAGACAGCTCCGCTTCCTACCAACAGATAATCAAACAACTGAAATATAAGGCAAGTAACAACAAAAGAAATAAATACGGCAATCCCTCCCATCAAAGCCACCACTCGGCTGTTCCACCGATCTTCTCTGGGTATAGATATCCACCGCCATTCGATGGCTATTTTACGTACCACGTACGTAGCAAGTAGCGAAATTAAAAAAGCGGTGACAAATGGTATCAATTTATCATATAGTAGATTTTCCATCCCGATTTATCCGTATAGCCGAAACAATATGAGGATAAGACATTTTTGTAATATTTTATATTAATTCTCTGTAATGTATTTGCTCATGCTTATCTCTTGTAACAAGCAATAATATTAATTTTTTTTAACAAATACATATATATTTTGGGTTTTCTTTTTTAGATATTTTACAACTTTCATAGACTGCTACATTGTAGTGCAAAATTGTGAAAGAGGTATTATGTAGCGTCGGCAACCTTCAAAAGCAGAGTATCAGTGAAAGTTACAAGATCCTTGAATCCACAACCCGAGATTCAGGATTAAATATTCCAATCACGGTACTTTCAACGGTCACTGCCGCAGAGCACCCCTTGCTGGAAATGCCTCAATCCCACCTTGATATTTGAAACCAAATACTTCGACTAAACTAAGCGACCAAGCTCTCTTTCTTAAAGTACTTAATCACATTAGTTAAAATATCCTCTGTAGTATAGGTAGGTTCGTAACCAATGGTCGCTCTGATCTTGGACAAATCCGGCGTGCGGCGCTTCATATCCTCAAACCCTTTACCATAGACTTTTTCATAGGGAATATGATTAATTTCAGACTCACTGTTGGTCAACTCTTTTACCTTAGCGGCCAGCTCATTCATAGAAATCTCCTCCTCTCCACCTACGTTGAATACCTCTCCCTCAGCTTCTTTGGTATTCATAAGATCCACGATGCCTCCTACGGCATCTTTTACGTAAGTGAAACAGCGGGTCTGTTCACCATCCCCATGCACTTGGATCGTTTCATTTAGTAGCGCTTTCTGAACGAAGTTGGGAATCACCATTCCGTACGTGCCGGTCTGACGCGGACCAACGGTGTTAAAGAACCGTACAACCACTACTGGCAGTTTCTTTTCGTCGTAATAAGCCATTGACAGAAATTCATCCATCGCTTTAGAACAGGCATACGCCCAGCGTCGTTTTTCGGTAGAGCCCAACATCCAGTCTCCGTCTTCTCGTAATTTTTCAATTTTATCATTCCCCTCCATCAGTTTTCCATATACCTCAGAAGTAGAAGCAACTAATACTTTTTTATCGTGATAACTGGCCAACTTTAAAACGTTTTCGGTACCCTGCACGTTGGTAACGATAGTCTCTACAGGATTCTCCATAATGAGTTTAACTCCAACGGCCGCGGCCAGGTGAAAGATCTGATCGCATTTTTCTACCAGTTGCTCGAGCGTGTGGTAGTCCATCACGCTGGCTACCTTTATGTTGAAGTTCGGGTTGTCTCTCAGATGATTAATATTGGAAAGTTTGCCGGTGGAAAGGTTGTCAATAACGGTTACTTGGTGGCCATCATCCAATAATCGATCGGACAAATGGCTGCCAATAAAACCTGCGCCTCCTGTGATTAAGTATTTCATAAATTATATAGTTTCAACCAATTTTTAATATTCTTTGACTTATCAAACTCTTTAACTGCTTTCTCGCGACTCCTTGCAGCCATAGAACGCTGAATATCCTTATTTTCCTGTAGAAATAACAGTTTTTCTGCTAGTTGTTTTGAATCTTTCTTGTTAATTAAATAGCCATTTTCACCATCTTTTACTACTAATCTACATGCTTCTATATCTGTAGTTATAATTGGCAAGCCTACGGTAGCTGCTTCCACCAAAAATCTTGGCATCCCTTCATTATAAAATGTAGGCAATACGGCAACATCACTTTCAGCTAATAACTCTGGGATATCTTCACGGTAACCTAACCAATTTACGATCCCACTTTCATCCCATTCTTTTAATTGTGGTATTGGTACAAAATTCGGTGCTCCTTCATCAGGCTCACCGGCAAGTAAAAATTCAAACTCGTCATCAGACTGTTTTTTTAATCGCTTTGCGGCATCCACAAATTCCTGAACCCCTTTGTCCCATAATAGTCGGGCAGCTAAGATTACTTTAAAAGAATTATCTTTTTTATTTCCATTTAAAAGTTTTCCTTTAGGGAACTTTTCGATATCAACAAACTCACTAATTAGCACCTCAGTTTGCTTTGGTTCAACTATCTTATACTCAATAAACCTCTCTCTATCTGACTTATTAGAGAATGTTACAGTTACACTCTCATTATTAAAGGCATATCTAAACAAAGGTATAACTATCATTCTCAATAACTTAGCTACTGTCTTTTCAGAAAAGACATAGCCGATTCCCATGAATGAATTAACACAGGTTACATTTTGCAGTTTTTTGCTAAACTTGTTGAGCAACCTAATACTTAAACTGCCATATAAATTGGGCTTAATTGTATCATGATGGACTATATCTGGATTTTCATCACGCAATATTTTAAAAAGTGATCGAAATGATTTAATCTCTTTGAAAATATTTAATGACCTCCTATCGAGCTTCCACTCTATCCATTCAAAGTCATCTTCTTTAAACTGGTCTATATATTTACCAGAAGGACAAACTATGATAACCTGGTGACCAAGTTCTTTCAATGCCTTGGCTAAATCATATCTAAAATTATAAGTCACCCAATCCCAATTTGAAACAAATAAAATCCTTTTCATGAAAATATTTTTTTAATATATACTCTTATTATCTTCTTTTCTTATTTCTACTTCTATTACCATAAATCATTGGAATAGTATGAGTTGATTGATTTAATGGTTTAATATCTTCTTTTAAAATAAACTCATCTATCTCAGACTCAATATTATTTAAATTTATAGTATACATACCGAGAAATTTATAGACCATTGATAATAATCGAGTAATTAACAAATGGGGAAATCCAACAAAAAAAGTGTGTAATAACCGCCAAAAAAAATTTCTTCTTACGCCTCTTTCTAAATTGGGGTTTTTTCCTTTTAAAATCGATTTCAAAACCTTTATAAAACTCCTTTGTGGATATAGAAAATATACATCTTGATAACAAGCATTTAAATAAATCCCCCTCATAAAAGAGTCTAAAGTAGTTTTCGAGTTATCTATTATTATGTCTTTGTCTGGATCTAAACCAACCCGATTAAATATCTCATCCCAAAGCTCTTTATAATTTTTCTTTTTGTGCCAACTAAAAATACCAAAAATACTGTCAAACCATTTTAATTTATGGCCTTGTGATGAAAGCAAACATTTATTTATAGCTTTAAATTCAAGCCAATATTCATCTAGCAGGTCATCATATTCATTCCTGTAAAGAAATTTAACTTCTCCAAGATTGATAGCTTCTAACTTTTCTTCGATTAATTCAGACAAAACCGTACTTCCTGATCGTCCGTATCCTACTATATAAATAATCATATAGAAAACCTTAATTACATTTCTTCTTTGGATATAAAACTGTAAACTTGTTTTATATCGTCATACTGTTAAGCTTCGATATACTTCCAAAACTTTATCAGCACTTTCCTCCCAAGAAAAATCAGTATAGCGAGATAGTCCTTTCTTAATCAATTCGTTCTTATAGTTCTTATTCCGTAATACACGACATAATGTTTTAGCTATCTCATCATAATTACTGGGATTATCTATTACTGCAGCAGCATTACCAACTATCTCCGGAATCGCAAAACTTTTAGAAGTAACTACAGGGCATCCACAAGCCATCGCCTCAATGTTAGGCATTCCGAACCCTTCATACAAAGATGGGAATAAAAAAACCTCGGCCGCATTATAAAAGTCAACCAAATCTTCTTCATCAATAAATCCTGGAAAAATAACATTCTCGACCAAATCGTGCTCTTTTAAAAAACTCAATACAAATTCATTTTCCCACCCCGAACCTCCGAGAACAATATTGACAGGCACGTCATATTTTTTTTGTAAAATATTAAATGACTGCAATATCCCTTTGGGATTTTTACGAGTTGTATATCTACTAATATGAAAAATATAATCACTATTTATATTATATTTTTCATCCAACACCCGTTTGGATGCAGCTTTTTCCTTTTGATAAAAAACAGAATTATCTAAACCATTATATGTGAGTACAAAACGGGAAGGATCTATATTATAGTAAGAACTAATAAATTCAAGGGAGGTGTTTGATACAGTAAATATACGATTCATCTTTTTTGCTGCCCAAGGCCTAATATATTTATCATGCATATACCTAACAGTACTAAATTCATTTGGGATAAAAACGGACGCTAAACCGTGCAAAGTGGCAACCATTGCAATATCATCCAACCAAATAGGAGATAATGCTGTGATTGGGTTATAGTGGATTAAATCCAAATCATACTTTTCAATTATTTTCGAAGCTTTATAAGGATTTCTGGGAATTAAAATTTCCTCGTTAGGATATTCCTTATAAAAAGGAACTGTTCCTTTTTCATAATGGACATAAAAAAATTGAAACTCGGTGCCTTTTTCCTGAATAAATGGAATAATCTTTCGAAGATAACTACTTGTTCCACTCGTTTGCTGATCAATAGGTTTGGTTACAATCCCTATTTTTGCTCTCTTTTCTCTGTCACCTTTTTCCATCAAAGTATTAGAATTTTAGCTGCTAATTGAATCGATAATACATTAACCATTTATAATGGTATTTGAACGTTTAAAAATATACTGCGCACTTATCACTTCGAATACTACGAGTAATGCCCATAAAAAGGGATGAAAAAAAGTAGAAATAACCGCTAAATGAATTGCTCCATTTAAAAAGGCGAACAAGAACCAATTTTTTCCTTTTACGGTAGATGATACAATTCTTGAAAATTTTATTAATAGAAACAGGATCATAGGTATTACTGCTACCAAGCCTGCCTCTTTTGTTAAAAATATATACCAACTAAGTGAACCAACATTACCTTTTGCCGCAGCAGATCCCGGCCCAATACCAAAAATAGGATTTTCAATAATACTTTGTATACTTTCTTGCCATTTAACAATACGATACCTTGCACTTACATTCGCTTCGGATAGTGTAGCCTTTGCTATAATATCACCCATAAATGTATCTGTAGCTATATTCATCGCTACTAATACTATAACCAGCAAAGCAAAAATTAACACAGAAATAAAGATAAAATCCTTTATCCTTTTTGCCTGAAAAAATATAATACTGAGTACTATTACGGCACTGATAAAAAGTGCAACAAAACTTGCTGCAGAGAATGTAAATATCCATCCGGCTATAATTATTACAATCGACAAAGCTTTCCATGAAGCCTTCCAATTTTCTTGGGATATAAACCAAATTGCAAGTACCCCAATGGTTTCAAGGTAAAAAGCCAAAATCCCCGGCTCATGAGAAAAGGCAAGAGAACGAGGCAAAATACCTGCATAATTAGAGTACTCCTCTTTGATTCTGAATAATATCGTATTGAAATCGATACTCGTACTAAACTCTAATACAAACTCAGAGATAGATACTAAAGCTGTTATTAATACACCATACATTAACCACTTTTTAATTTCATCAGCACTCAAGTAGTTGTAAAAAACACCTTTTAACAATAGATAGGCAATCAAAAACACATAAAGATAGGCACTTATGTAATTCAGACTTGCACTATTTGGATGGATTAATACCGATATGCAAAAAGAAATAAGAAATACACATAAAAGGAAATCTTCATTTTTATAAGGAGTGATTTTTATTTTCTTCTTTGTTACAAATAGATGTACTCCTATTACTATAGCAGCAGCCATAGATAATAGAACGTGGACGGGTAAAATTGGACTTAACGCAAAGGCGTTCGTCCAACTGAGAAAAAACAGATACCCTAACAAAAAAAACTTAATAACCTTCATCAACAATCAATCTTTGTGATAGGGTATCCATTTCCTCAGATAGGATTTAAACTCAGAAAATGGATATATAGTAAAAAGATTAGCAGAAACATCGCGCACTATCCTGAATAGAAGTGCCTTACCTGATGAAATTAGACTATATCCATTCTTTCGGAGAATATTCCAAATTTGTACCAGTGGAGAAAACTTAACTTTAGTTGTAATTCCACCTTGCCGAAAATTTGTTAGTACCTTTTCGGTATAAACCGCCTTCATGTTTGCGTTTAAGAATCTTAGCATAAAATCATAATCCGCGGCAGTTGAATAAGATCTATCAAACACTCCAATTTCTTCATACACTTCCCGAGACACAAAACAGGTAGGATGATTAAAAGGAGCCAGATATTTAGGATCCAGCTCTGAACTTTTGCCATAACATGTTTCCAGGCGATTATGTTTATTGTAAACATTCATTGCTCCATGGACCATGGACACATCCTCATTATTTTTGAAGATATTGACTACTTCTTCTATAGCATTTTGGTTATACCAGTCATCTGCATTTAGTATACCAATAATATCTCCGCTGCTAAGCTTAATCCCTTTATTCATTGCATCGTAAATGCCCTCATCCTTTTCACTTATCCAGTAATCTATACTTTCCTCATAATCTTGGATAATATCCAAGGTCCCATCTGATGAGCCTCCATCAATTATTAAATATTCAATATTGTCGTAAGATTGTTCTAGTACACTCTGTATGGTTTTCTCGATATAGTCTTCCCCATTATACACAACAGTAATAACAGTCACTAATGATTTTTCCGGAAGAGATTCCTTATAAATACCTTTCGTTCTTAACCCTCCATGACACTCATCTTCACATTCACTAATTGACTTTGAACTAAATGTTGTATTTAAAGCTGAGTTAATTCTAACTTTATTCAATTTTTTATTGTATTAAATCTATTTCTTACTTATTTGTAACTATTATCTATCAGGTTTTAATTAGCTTGCTCAAAGGTAGTCCAGCTCGGAAAGCAAACCACCAAATTTGACACTTATTCTTTGTTTCTGCTTGTCTGACAAAATCCCCTCCCATCCCTTAACTTTTGCTTTACGTACAAAATCAATGTCTTTTCTAGTATTCTTAAATAGGTCTACTTTATCTCGCTGTTTTTTCTCAAGTTCCTTCATATTCTCAAATGAGGACCATTCTATTGCATCTTCAATTACTTCATCACTTCTATCAAGATTCAGAAAGTCTACAGCTTTTTTTATTTCATTAAAGGTATCGTCCATCAAATCTTCATATTTAAGAAATAAAAATCCATATTCAACTTCTTCTTTATTATTTAGCCAACTCCTAACATTTGTTCCCCAGTCTCCAAATGAATCCAAATCTCCGGCTATGAACTTTTTAAAAAATGATTGGAAGTCTTCATTGTAAGACTCTTTCATTTTCAAATGCCATTTATAATAGGATAAAACCACATCTCTTACATCCCGTACTATGTAAATTACCTTCTTATATCTCGAATCATATGGATGATGACTCTTGATTAAACGAGGGGAAGCCAATTCTAGCATTTTTTTATCTGAATTAATATAGATGTCTGGTACCATATCCTCCAGATTAGTCCAATCTATTTTATTCTCAAAAAACAAACTTCCCAATAAAAATCTCATCCAAGTATTACCCGATCTGGGATAGGAAACAATAAATATATCATCATCCCTAACCGTTAAATTATTTCCTGCCGGGACATTTCCAGTAAGCTTCTTTCTAATTTTTTTTAGCTTTTGTTTAAAGAAATTCATTATAAAAACTTTGCCTTAAATTCTTTTATGTTCTGAAAACTCTTGTAATTCTGTTTAATCCATTCCAATTTTTTATCCCACCACTGAAAATCTTCCAAAAGTTCTATGTCTTGTTCATCAAACCTGTATCCTATTTTTTTAGATGGAACTCCAACATTAATTGAATAGGGTTCAACATCTTTTGTAACTACAGAACCTGCACCGATAATTGCTCCATTTCCGATGCTTACACCATCAATTATTGTCACCCCATAACCAATCCAAACATCATTACCGATCTTAACTACATATTTTTTCTCTTGACTGATATACTCAAACTCCTTAAACAACTGTTTATTTGTAAATTGAAATCCAGCTTGTCCTTGTATTGAAAAAAAAGCCGGATGTGTAGATACAAATTTTTTGCTGGGATGTCTGCCTAAGCCAACCTTCACATTAGAAGCAATAGAACAAAATTTGCCAATTGAAGTTTTTGTCAAAGATGAATCTGAATTTATATAAGTCCCATAACCGATATAAGAATTAGAGATATTCGTCTGAGAATAAATTTTATTTCTACCTTCGAACTCTGTTTTAAAGGTCATTACTACATTTTTCCCAAGAGCTATTCCGGAATTGATATGTTTTATTTTAATAAAAACCCATACAATCACTTTTTTTAAAAATTTAGGTAGAAAATAGTTACTAATTTTCCTTATCAATTTCATTGATGATCAGTTTTAAATAACTAAGTTATTTTATATCTATCGATATATTTAAAGTCCGTAGGATCATGTTCCTTCAAATTAGCATTTATTTCGGACATACTAATACTATATAGCTTCCAAAAGTCTCCATCTAGTAAACGGTAAGTTTCTGGCAATAAGGGATCTTCGTTTTTGTTATAAAGTTTAATATAGGCCAATATTAATTTAGCAGTTTGAATCTGATCTTCTTCTAAAGGCGCAACTTTGTGAATATTCTCTAATTGCTTTTGATATTCGGCCTTGTTCCTTGGTTCAATAGTAAAACCATATCTGCCATAAAACGTTTTACTGGCAATGACTGAAGGAATTCCAAAACAACTAAATTCTAGCCCAGCTGTTCCCCCTACTGTAATTGTTGCCTTAGCTATATTTTTTATACTATTTGTACTTAGATCACTTGGTGGTATATAAACATTTTTACTACCATATTTTTGTACCAGATCTTCCACAAGACCTTCTTCTCCATAAATATTAGCAGAAGGATGAGGTTTAACAATCCAATTAACGGTTGGAATTTTTGCAATTAATTTCAATGTCTGTAACAGCCAATCATAATAATCCTTAAACAAATATTCACAGCTTCCATGTGGATCGTCTGAAAAAGCATGTGACATTATAAATACGAAAGGCAACTGATTTTGAATATTTAGTTCTTTCTTTAAATCACTAAGTTGGTATTCTTTCTTGCCTCTGTATGCATTAATCACATCATGTTGGTTAATCTCCCCCTTAAACCTTTGGCTTAGATAGGTATTAACCTGTTGCAAGTATTTTTCCTTGTCTTTAAAAACTTCATCTAATTTTTTTTCATCTGGTCTCAGGACATGTTCCTTAATAGTAGAAATTGAATATTTCTTGATTTGCTTAGGCCCAGAAAAAATAACTTGAGCTCCTTTCTTTGCAGCTAATCTTGCCAGCAGTCCATATCGGATATACGTCTTATGACTTACTATGACATAGTTAATATTATATTTCTTGAATATTTTATTATAAGAAAAAAGTAATAAATAACATTGAAATACCGATTTTAGATGATATAACTTAATTTCATTAATCGTATATACAGAACTATTAGTACGTATTATTTTATCATATATTAAATCTCCTATATTCATTTCCTTATATTTCAAATCAAGCAAATCATTTCCATCATTATTGTTCCAATAGAACCAAATAGTCATTAACAGTGAACGAAATAATGATAAAATATTTATAAGATATCTTTTCAGATAAATGAAATCTTTTATATTAAAAGAGAAGTATAAGTCTGTTTGATTAGTTGCACCTTTAAAAAAATTATTCACTAATATTAAAGGTTTATATTTTTCCTCTTTCTCTAAGTACTTAGCTATACGTCCAGACTGTAATAAATAAATAGGAGTTTTTAAAAAGCTTTCTACTAATGTATAACCCTGCACTTCTTCCTTTTCCAGTTCAAACGACTGCCAATATTGCTTATTAAGAGAAATAAAATTCTCCATTTCTTGTGTTAATTTGCTAAATGCCATGAATCTTTAAACTTTAGATATTTCTAATTTCCCTTATTAACCTTCAGCAAGAATCGTCCGACTCCTCCCATATATTTATTGGCATACTTAAGTCTTTGGTCATGTCCATACTTAGTACCCATGTAATAAACCCAATACCCTTCTTTTATTTTATCGTATATAACATTAGGCGAAATAATTATCATTTTACGATCAAAGTCATCCCCCAATTTTAGAAAGTTAAACTTAGGAGAAAAAGTAAAATTACGACCATCCCTGCTGACCGCCAACCCTGGAATTAATGAGTCCTTGTCATAATCAAATTTCGATGGCATAGCAATATAAAGACTATCATTTAATTTCATTACACCTGGATTATAAATATCGTAACCCTCTATATTGCCAGCATCCAAAATTGGAATAACACCCTTTAAAGTAGGATTATTAAAAGCTTTTAAACTTGTTAATCCAGCCAAACGTTCTTTTGGTTTGTTTTTATAGCGGTATCGCACATAGATCTTGTAATGTCCCTCCTCTTTGATGACATTACTTTGTGTATCAGAAGGATAATCCCAAAAGGCCTCAATTTGTTCCCACTCTTTACCCTCATCAGATACGCCTGTATAAAGGGCTGAACCTCTCTTAAAAATCATTCTAAGCTTCCCATTATCTTTAAAAACAAAAGGGGCATGTGCTCCTCCATTATCCTCACCATTGATCACGATATTGTTTCTCTGGTACTTGTCGGTCAACTTAAGATTGAGAACAGGTTTTTCCCAATTGACACCATCTGTTGAATAAGCATAACAGATGTTAGATGATTTGTCATCTTTGAAAGGGCTGGCATAAGCCTCATACCACATATGAAACTTTCCATTTATTTCTAATACCGAAATATAATTTATTGCCCAAGACTCCCATTTCTTATTTGCCTCTAATAATGGTGAGGTAGTTCTTTCCACAACTTCAAAGCGCGAAGCATAACTTGGCTCGATACTTCTTGTTTCCTTTTCAAAAAAGTGACATGAACTGAAAAAGAAACAGATTATCAAAAGGAGTACGACACGAGCCCGTTTTAACATTTATTCCGCGTTTATCCTAATTATTGAAAATGCTTCTGCAAAATTGGAACCGCCCATAGATCCCCAATTCTCAGATTTTAACTTCAATGCTTTTGACGACCTCGGATGAGGCCATTCTCTTTTCTCAAATGTATACGCTTCCATTCCATCACATTTTGCTTCAATATCTTCTTTCGAAACACCAACAAACAAATTTGGGCTAAACTTCCTTGGATCAACTGAGGCCTGCCACTCGGTACTCGATGGCGTTTCGAACGTTATTATTGTCTTAACTATCTCATCCTTCATGGGTCTTGTGGCCGTCATTACAGCTTCAAACGTGCGCTGGTGATCGATATTTAAATCGCCCCCATGGTGCGTAAAAATAATCTCTGGTTGGAAATCCTTTTTTTCACTTTCCACCACTTTGATAATGTCTAACAAATCTACGCTATCAAATCGGTTGTCGGGAAAGTCATATATTCCTACAGAATCATACCCAATAATGTCAGCAGCTTCGTGGATACAAGCCCGGTGCTCCTTAAGCTCTTGTTCCCACTTCTCTCGATCACGTTCCTCTGACCTAGAAGTTAACCCTTCTCCCAGAATAACTGCTCTACATTTACAATCGTATTCATTTGAAAGCTTATGAATCGTAGCTCCCTGCCCCAAAAGCTCGTCATCAGGATGGGCTACAACAACTAAAATATTCTTATTGGCAAAGAAATCCATTAAATGAACCTTAATAATGATTTATCTGTTTATTAAATGTATTAAATAGAAAAGTTCCAATTATATATATGTTTAGGTTTAGTAACAAATTCACAATAATAATATCCATAATATCTTTTTTAGGTTGTAATTCATCTACAAATCATAATTCACCAAATTATCAAAATCCTAATCAAGTCTATAATGGAATATATCAATCACCACAATGTCTTGGTGATTCATTAAACGTAGTCAGCAATCTTAATCTTGATGAAAGCTTGACTGATATATGGGGTTATTATGATAAGGCAACAAAAAAAGATTATGCAATAGTTGGGTATTCTTCCAATGGACAAGGAATTTATGTAATAGATATATCCCATCCTCAAAATCCCGCTGTTGTATCAAAAATTCAAAATGTCAGTGGATTCGATATTAAAATATGGAAAAATTATATTTATTCTGTTCATGGACACGACCAGTCTAATGGAGATATAATTGATATCTCAAACCCTCAGAATCCACAAATAGCTGGTAGTTTTACTCATGGTCACAACATTTTTATCACAAATAAGGGTTATCTATATGTTGCAAAACCAGGAATTAAAATTTTTAATCTAAATAATAACCCAACCGATCCTCTCTTAGTATGGACAAAAAAAACCAATTTTGGACATGATATTGCAGTTATAAATGACACATTATATGACTTTCATGGTGATGGAGGTACAAATATTTATAATATCCAAAATGTTAAAGACCCTATATTACTAACTCATATCAGTACTGAGCAAGTTTCATATAGTCATAGTGGTTGGATATCAAATAAAAAAAGTATTCTTTATATAACTAACGAAAGAGCTAATTTTGGGGAAGAGGCTGATATTACAGCTTGGGATATAAATAATATAGATTCTTTAAAAATGACGGACTCATTTAGCTCACCTTCCGCTACAGCTCATAATATTTATACTGTTTGTAACAAAGCTATTGTTTCCTATTATTTAGACGGTGTAAAATTATTTGACTTAAGCTCACCCTCAAATATGAAATTATTGGACGAATATGACACTTCACCCAATAGACAAGGCAAACATAAATTTTCAGGGGCTTGGGGTGCTTTCCCATATACAAAGTCAGGAAATATCTTAATAAGTGACACAAACAATGGCTTATTTATATTCAAACGAAATAATCAAGGTTTTTGAATATTTTCTATCATATCCCAGTCTAAAGGGGTTCCCCGTTTTATATTTTTAGCAGCTATACCTTTATCTAATATTTTATTATAGAATTTCGGTTTCAATCCATATCCTGGTCTTATGGATCGAATATTTTCCTCATTAAATCTTTCCCCTTTCTTTAAATCTTTTACAGTAAAGAGCGATCTTGAAAATACTCTGTTTTCCTTGGCACTTTCTGTAAGCTGATATGAAGAATCACCTAATGCAGATTCAACTTTCCGTACTGAATCTACAAGATCACTAAATTCGTTTGGTTCTATTGAGAAAGAGGCATCAGGCCCACCCAGAGAACGGGACAATGTCATATGTTTTTCTATTACACATGCTCCTAAACTAACTGAAGCAATTGCTGCCTCTTTTCCTCTTGAATGGTCTGACAAACCTGTTAAAACGTTAAAGTCTTCCTTTAGCTTAGTAATCATATTCAAATTCATTTCCTCTGGTGGAGTGGGATATGCAGAAGTACATTTAAGTAAAATGATATCATTATTATCAAATCTTCTACATGCATTAACTGCTTCTCTTATTTCTTGTTTCGTTGCAATACCTGTAGAGATAATAACAGGTTTACCTCTTTTAGCTATGTACTCAATAAGTGGTATATCTGTAATTTCAAAAGAAGCAACTTTATATGCTGGCGGATCAAATTTATCTAAAAAATCAACAGCTGATTTGTCATAAGGTGTTGAAAAAATAGTCAATCCTAATTCTCTGGCTTTCTCAAATAAATCCTTATGCCAATCATAAGGTAATGGAGTTTCAGAATACAACTCATAAAAAGTTTTACCATCCCATGGTGAACCAGAATTAATTGTAAAGTATTTATTATCACATTCAATAGTCATTGTTTGAGGCTTCAATGTCTGAATCTTAAAAGCATCAACACCAGCTTTATACGCTTCCTCAAGTATTTCTAAAGCAATATCTAAATCATGTAAATGGTTTGCAGAAAGTTCAGCAATTATAAAAGTTTTGTTATTAGGACCAATATTATGTCCATCGATCTCCAATTGGGTTACCATTATTATTAATAATTTTTAGAATCTATCAGATTGGGATTTGTCTTAACTATTTGCCTTAAATAATCTACTCCTTTATTAAAAATCACATCAAAAAACCCCATATAAGGAACAAATTCAGAATTATCTTTTTGTTGATATGTGGGATGATCAAACTCATGGTAAACCACATCAATGTCGGTACCAGCAAAAACCTCATTAACTCCATATTCTTTGCCATTAGGTCCAGAAATATAAGTTGATGCATTCGCTTTATTACTGATTTCATATAGTTTCTCAGGTCCAGTAAGTTTATTAATACGATCAGAACTCAAGTTTGTAGCAAAATCGTAATTAATTTCTAAGTCCAATATTTCAAATATATTTTCAATAGATTTTGCGATCACAGGGGCAAACAAATAATCCTGAGCATAGAGTTCATTTTCGATCCCATCGTAATATTTCTCCAAAACTCTTTTTTCATATTCTTCATGATGAATATAGTAATTATGAATTGTTTGAACATGATTTTGTATCCAATCATCACCTTCTATTTGGGTTTCACTTATATCTGCTCTACTTGAAGAAGAAATTGGAATGGTTATCCATTTAGGATTTCCATTACATAATAATTTATTACGATTTTCCCATCCTCTATCTTGTCTTTGTACATTATCAAGAAAGACAAAACAATCTGAATGATAAATTCTTTGTAAATAGTTAATAGCAGGCAAATAACGCGGTTGACTAATTGAGACCTTCATTTTTTATAAGTTCTAAGATTCTTAGAGTTTAAAATTTTCTTCAACTTTTCAGGTTCCATTGTTGCGTGATATTCTGAATTTTCCACATCCCAGCAATATCCCTTTATAAATCGACTAGAATCAGAAGCACTATAGAATTCCACTATCTTTTCTGTCAAGAATTTAAGATTACCACGAAGAATTTTATAGTTATAGTTGTAATCTTTTTTATAATCGATTGGAATATTTAGTTCAATTAGAATATTCCCAGCATCTATCTTTCGGTCATCAATTCGATGCGCAGTTAAACTCATAAATTCATAACCTTTAGAAATCATATAAGGTAGGGGGTGTCTTCCTCTACTAAATTGAAGATTCCCAGGATGAATATTAATAATATGCTCACATTGGTCAATAAAATTTTCATTAAATATGATACCAAAACTAGCAACTAATACTAAATCAACTTCTTTATCTTCATCACTAATAAATCTATCAAGATCACTACTGTTTTTTACGGTAATAAAATTCAGGTTTTGAGATCTGCAATATTTTAAAACGTCTTTATTTTTCTTTTGCTGATTTTCAACTATTACATAATCAACACCTAACAGATCATCTAATTTTTCAAGCACTTCCAGATAATGACCAATAAATAATACCATATGTTAATTCATGATTTTTCAACTTTAATTATATATCTTTCACCATCTTTTACAAAAAAAGCTGGGTACCGTTCATTATCACAGACACGTAACAAATCAAACTGCTCTTCAATCGTTTTATTGGTATCTAGTTCACTGTCTTTAGGGGTCCGTCTGGGATAGTAGCTCGGCTCCCCTTCTTGAGGTTTTCCCTGAACATCTGGGTAATCACAGACAAATCTCTTAACTAGTCTTATTGTAGCCTCCCCCTGCTTTTCACGAAGTTCATCGACTAACTCATGTCCTTCAAAGGTAATAACCTCTTGATCATAAATCGGGCCGGCGTCTACTTCTTCAACCGCTTCAAACAAAGTAACCGGTATTTCATCTTGTCCTTCCAATACCTGCCACGTCAGCGGCGACCAGCCCCGGCCCTTGGGGAGATCACTTTCGTGGACAACCAAGTTATATTCATTCAGATGCAAATCTTTAAATATTTGCCCGCAGCCAAGTAATACTAGTATATCTCCTTTTTCTACATCTTCTGGGCTATGAATCAATGTGCTATCGTGCCGGTCAGATAAGTCATTTGCCAATCGACGCGCGTATGGAATAATCCATGAATCAGTATTATCTACAAGTATCTGTATTTTCATAATGCTCGAAAAAACGTTAAGAATCGTTCGCCAGAATATCCATCCACAATTTGTTGATTCCTTATAACCTCGGAAATAGTATTACTATCTAAAAATGAGGTTATGTGACGCTGAAATTCTTCTGAGTTTACCGATCGAAAGTCTCCTACAATCGATGCACAACCTGTCTCATCAAGCCAGTTTACTATATCATGTTGATTATCTGTGTAATATCCACTGATAAGCCCCATGCCTACAGCACAAATCTCAAATGAGATACTACTCCCGGGAGCAATGGCCACATCTGCCTCCTCCATTAACTCACACATTGCTTCTCCAGTCAAGTTATGGTGAATCTTACTTCGCTTATCTCTTTCTACCAGTTTATTAATGCGCTTTTCATGCTGGTTAGCAGCTCCAAGTACAATATGTACCCTGCCAATTTCTGAAATTTCTTGTATAGCTTGTACGGCTTTAGCTGTAATATTATGATAATCACTTCCGCCCATACATAAAAAGACCGTGTACGGGGGATCGACCACCTTATCTTGTTTCTTTCGGGCGGCCCTTAAAAATGGAGGACGAAGCAAGGCATATTCTGGCCCTAAAAGAAGTTCGGTATAGGGTTCCCGATCATAGATCATCGGATCTAAGGCTCCGCAGTGATTTAGAATATAATCGCTGTAAAAGTGTCCCTCGTGCATATCATCAATAGATACCACCTTATAGCAATGCTTTCTCACTTTTCTCTGATACTCCCCGTCAAAATGATATCCATCCAACACAACAATATCATCGCTGGACAGTATATCTGAAACGATAGCTTGTTCTACACTCTTTTTACCCTCTTCCAACTCTATACATTCATCACAGATTTCAAGAATCATGTCCCTGACTTCCTGGATAGGAGCAGTCGTAAGAAAGACTAATTCAAACTCTTCCCTCAGCATCTCCCCTAACGCCAGCGAACGGTACACGTGGCCCAACCCCATCTCCGAATTTCCGTCCGCTCGAAATACAATTCGTTGCACGTTAGTTACTATTTAAATTTGAAAATTTCATTTCGGCCAATTTCCAATCCTGGGGCGTATCGATATCCTGCACAGCCATTCTGCTTTTTTCAACAGCTTTACAGTTCGACGTAACGAGCGTTTCCTGTTTTATCAATTCCTCCGTTTTAATCCAGTACCACTGCCCGGCATCATGGAAATAAGGTTCTAAATCCTGAGAGCGAGTTTTCTCATGTTCCGGCCATGCATATTGAATAGTCTGTTCGTTTTTCTTTTTGAAGGCTCTTTGCACCGGAAATTCAAATTCTACAACAGGTAAAGACGATGTTGCCTTTTCCAAAAGATCAAATCCTTCTTTTAAATCATCTTTTGTAACAAATGGGGCGGTAGGATATAAACAACAAACTTGGTCAAAGTCATAATTTCGCTTTCCATATTCAGCCAGTACTTCCAGTAATACATCCACTGTTGTCGCGTAATCATCCGCGTTTTCATCAGAGCGCATAAAAGGCACTTTCGCGCCATAATCTTGGGCAATCTTAGCAATTTCTTTATTATCAGTTGATACCATTACTTCATCAAATAACTCACTCTCCAAAGCCGTCTCTATGGAATAGGCAATAATGGGCTTACCCAAAAAATCTTTAATATTCTTTCCGGGAATCCGCTTACTTCCACCCCGTGCCGGTATGATGGCAAGATTCTTCATCCTACGACATCTAAAACTTTTTCAATCACAAAAATTTGTTGTTCCTCAGAAAGTGTGGGATACATTGGCAGACTTATGCATTTCTCATAATAGGCTTCGGCCTTCGGAAAATCTCCTTGTTCCCACCCAAATTGCTGGTAGTAGGGCAACTGGTGCACAGGGATATAGTGGATCTGGCTGTAGATCTCGTGTTCCCGCAGGTAATCATAGAGCTCCTTTCGATTGTCAACTTGTATTACATATAAATGATATCCGTGGTGGTTATCACGCTGTGCTGCCGAAACCTTTTGGAGGGTGATACTATTTACGTTGGCAAAAGCCTTATCATACCGTTTCGCAATCTCGCGTCGCCGCTTAAGTCCTTCATCGGCCCGTTTCAGTTGCGATAACCCCAGCGCACACTGAATATCCGTCAAGCGGTAATTATACCCAAGTTGCTGCATCTCGTAATACCACCCGCCGTGATTCTCCTGAAGATCTTCTGGTTCTTTGGTTATACCATGTGTTCGGAGTATATCTAACTCTTTCTTAAGATCTTTGTCATTAGTAGTAATCATCCCGCCTTCCCCGGCCGCAATGTGTTTAACCGGATGAAAGGAAAAAATGGCGGCGTCTGCATACTGGCAATCACCACAGTAAACGTTGTCTCCTTTACTGTTTTCAAAACTTCCGCCGGGTGCATGACAGGCATCTTCCAATATCCACAGATCATATTTATCTGCAATAACTCGAAGTCGCTCGGCATCTACTGCCAGTCCGGTAAAATCAACAGGAATAATACCAGCATACTCTCCCGGCTCTGCATTCTCCAGTTTCTTTTCTATTAGGTCAATATCAATAAGAAAGGTTTCTGGATCAATATCTACAAAATCGACTTCTCCGCCTGCATATTTAACACAGTTAGCCGAAGCTGAAAATGTAATAGGCGTAGTAATCACTTTCTGTCCCGGTTCAACACCTAACGCCAATACTCCCAAATGCAAAGCGGCTGTGCCATTAGAAACAGCTACTGCATAATTGCTTCCTATATAATCAGAAAAAGCTTCTTCAAATTCTGTAACCTTTGGCCCCTGCGTAAGATAATCGGCCGTTAATGTTTCTGTAACGGCTTCAATATCATCTTCTGTAATATGTTGGGTGCCATATGGTATTGGCCCCACTGCTTGTTTTCCCATTATATTACTCTATTGTCTAACCTGATCTTTTATTGAAAATGATGAGTCTACGTATTTTTTAATTTTTTTACGGAGTGATTCAACCGTCTCCCATTCATCATTTTCGCCTGAATTATATGTAAAGCCCTGTTCTACAAATTCAGCATCAAAATGATCTAAAAATTCCTTCTTATCCCATACTGGTGTTGTAGGAAGGATAGCATAATACTTACCCAAATCTACCGTATTAAAAGAATCCGGAGCCGTAATCATCTCTTCGTGTATCTTTTCTCCTGGACGAATTCCTACTTCCTTGTGCTCACAGTTTGGCCCAATGGCCTCAGCCAAATCTGTTATTTTATATGAGGGGATTTTGGGGACAAAAAGCTCTCCGCCCCATCCGTGCTTAATTGCATACATGACCAAATCAACCCCATCTTGCAAAGATATGTTAAAGCGAGTCATGCGCTTATCTGTAATGGGAAGCACACCCTCTTTTCTTTTTTCAATAAAAAACGGCATTACAGAACCTCGTGATCCCATGACATTACCATATCTAACGACATTAAATGTCAAATCACGCTTACCCTTCATATTATTCGCAGCAATAAATAATTTATCCGAACATAGCTTTGTTGCCCCATATAAATTAATCGGAGCTGCCGCTTTATCCGTAGATAGTGCAACCACCTTATTAATACCGCAATCCATAGCGGCTGTTATCACATTTTCAGCACCAATCACATTCGTTTTGATAGCTTCCATCGGATTATATTCTGCCACCGGAACTTGTTTTATAGCTGCTGCATGAATAATTATATCAATACCTTCACAGGCTCTCTTCAACCTTTTCTCATCGCGAACATCCCCAATAAAATATCTAAGGGACGGATAATCATTCGTAGGAAATTTTTGGCGCATTCGAAACTGCTTCATCTCGTCTCGGGAATAAATTACCAAACGATTTACATCCGGATAACGATCCAAAATTGTCTCAACAAATTTATTGCCGAATGATCCGGTTCCACCGGTTATTAAAACTGACTTATTATTAAGCATTTATCTAACTTTAAATTAACTTTCAATTACTCATTTAAATTCATCTTCTGAAATTCCTCACTTTTATCAAGCAGTTCGGAATACGTACCGGTATCTATCACTTCTCCTTCCTTCATTAGGTACAACTGATCACAATTTTCCACGGTAGTCAAACGGTGGGCTATCATAATAACTGTTCTATCACCTTTCAATTCTTCGATTGCAGAAATTACTTTTTTTTCAGTTATGTTATCCAGTGAAGAAGTGGCCTCATCCATTATCAACACTTCTGGATTATCATAAAGAGCTCGCGCAATCCCTACTCGCTGGCGCTGCCCCCCCGAAAGTTTTATCCCCCCTTCTCCAACATTTGTTTCTAAACCTCTTGGGAGGTTGTTAACATGACTATCCAAATTTGCAGCCTTAATTGCCTCATGAACTTTTTCATCCGATATCATCTCTTCTGGAATGCCAAAAGCAATGTTATTACGAATTGTATCATCTGACAAATATATAGATTGAGGAATGTATCCAACATTATTCTGCCATTTACGCATATCCGTTGATATGTTTACACCATCAACTAGCACTTCACCACTATTAGGTTTCAAAAGACCCAATATGAGATCTACAATTGTCGATTTGCCGGCTCCCGAAGGTCCAACAAATCCTACAGCACTTCCTTTAGGTATTGTAATATTAACATTCTTTACAACGGTCTCTTCGGAATCAGGATAATTGTATGACAAGTTTTTAAGTTCTATACAATTCTCTAAAGTAAGCTTTCCGATATTTTTAAGACTATTTCCACTTTCTTTTTTTTGCTCAATATTAACCATGTCTTGATATACTGGATCAAGAGAATGCAGATAATATCGGAAAGTAGTAAGCTGATTTACAATCTTATTAATAGCTGGCATCAATCGCACAGTGGCAGCTCCAAAAAGTGCAAGAACTGGAATAATAGTACCTAAAGATCTATCCTGCCAAACCATAAAAAATGCTATAAACATCATTCCGGTTACAGTCACAAACTCAATAACAGGTTTACTGGCATATATAGCAGTAGATTTAAATATTTCAGCATTTGCAAAATTTACAGCATAAGATTTAAATTTATCTATAAAGAAGCTTTCTCGGTTCATTACATTCACATCCTTATATCCATTTATGCCTTCATCAACCCCCTGTATCATACGAGCTCTTTCTTGTGTCGCTGATTCTCCAAAAGTTTTTAACTTTTTTTTGATCAGCTTCAAAAGAAGACTTCCTCCACCTCCAATAATCACAAAAGTAATTACTGTAAGAAGAGGCTCTATAAATAAAAGCATCAAAAATATTCCTGCCGCTGTAATTGCCTCCATTGCTACTTTTAAAATCGAATTCATTACATAATTAGCAATAAACCTTGTCTCATTTGTAACATTACGTATTAATTCAGCAGAGTTTCTCCTTAGATGAAAAGTATATGGTGCATTCATGTATACCTTAAACAGATTTGTAGAAATCATTGAAAATCTGTTAAAGATAAATCTGTTCTTTATATAATTTAACCAAATCAGATAAACTCCCTTGAAAAGAAAAATTCCTACTAATCCCAATCCTCCATATTTCAGCAATTCTCTTCCATCTTGAATTCCAATATAACTAAATACTGGACCCAACAAATCATGCTTCAATACCATATCAGGATCTGAAACAGCACTTACAAAAACTGGTATCATTCCAATTCCAATAATTTCAGATACCATACCTATAATCATTAGAAGGAATAGTACAAAGAACTTCCACTTGTCACTCTGTGGTAGTATTCGAAATAATTTTTTAAAGCTTTTAATCATTAAATAATTACCTATGGTAGGATTGCAGTATCTGCCTCGTAATAAATTATTAACTGTTATTCGAACTTATAACATTTAGATCTTCTTTTACCATTTCCTCAATCAGATCTTCAATTGAATATTCTCGCTTCCAATTTAATAATCGTTGCGCCTTAGAAGGATCACCCAATAACATTTCCACTTCAGTTGGGCGGAAATATTGGGGATCAATTTCGATAACTATGTCCCCTGTATTTTTATTAATTCCTTTTTCATGGACTCCCTCTCCTTTCCATTCTATTTCAATTCCAACACAATCAAAAGCTTCTTCACAAAAAGTGCGAACTGTTGTTGTCTCACCTGTAGCTAAAACAAAATCTTCTGGCTCTTCTTGTTGTAGCATCAGCCACATACCTTTGACATAATCTTTAGCGTGTCCCCAATCTCGTTTGGCATTCAAGTTTCCCAAAAACACTTTTTTTTGTATGCCTTCAGATATACGTGCTACCGCTCTTGTTATTTTTCTTGTTACGAATGTTTCTCCACGGCGAGGAGACTCATGGTTGAAAAGAATTCCATTTACCGCAAAAATATTATATGCTTCACGAAAGTTTACCGTAATCCAATATGCATATAATTTTGCAGCAGCATATGGTGAGCGTGGATAAAAAGGGGTATTCTCATCCTGAGGGGTTTCTTGAACTTTCCCATAAAGTTCAGATGTTGAAGCTTGGTAAAATTTCGTCTTTTTTTCCAGTCCTAATATTCGTATAGCTTCCAGTAGACGTAATGTTCCAAGAGCGTCGACATCAGTAGTATATTCAGGCGACTCGAAAGAGACTTGTACATGACTTTGAGCAGCCAAATTATATATCTCGTCAGGCTGGGTCTCCTGAATAATACGAATCAAATTGGTAGAATCAGTCATATCTCCATAATGAAGATAAAATGGCCTTCCTTCATAATGTGGGTCGTGATACAAATGATCTACTCGATCAGTTTTAATTAAACTTGCTCGTCTTTTGATGCCGTGAACTTCATAACCTTTATCTAATAATAATTCAGCAAGATATGACCCATCTTGTCCAGTAATCCCTGTTATTAATGCCACTTTATTCTTTGATGCACTCACAGTATTCTTATTTGCTAATGATTAAAATTTTTCTTCGTTCCGGCTATAACATTTAAGTATTTAAACTATCCTGACCAATAATTAAGCAGCTCAACTTTTAATTTCTACTTCTTTAATTCTATCATAATTCTTTTTAAACCACTCATAAGTCGCCCGGATCCCATCTTCCAATTCAATATTATAAGTCCATCCTGCCTTTTCCATGCGACTCACATCCATCAGCTTTCGCGGTGTACCATCCGGTTTTGACTGATCCCATTGAATTACCCCCCTGTGTCCAACAATTTCTTGAATTAATAAAGCTAAACCTTTGATTGAAATATCATTGCCTGTTCCTACATTATAAAGATCATGCTCCATTTCATTTTCTAGAGTAAAAAAAACTGCTTCTGCTACGTCATCTACATGTAAAAATTCACGTCTGGGTGACCCTGAACCCCACAACTGAACTGGAGAATGATTATTCTTCTTAGCTTCATGAAACTTTCTAATCATAGCAGGAAGTACATGAGAAGTTTTCAAGTCAAAGTTATCATTGGGGCCATATAAATTTGTTGGCATCAAAGAAACGTAATCATGATTATATTGCCTGCGTAAAGCATCTACCATTTTGACACCTGCTATCTTTGCGATTGCATACCACTGGTTTGTTGGCTCCAAAGAACCTGTCAACAACGAATCCTCCCTCATTGGCTGTTTGACATGTTTAGGATAGATACAGGAACTACCTAAAAAAACGAGTTTTCCTACATTATTCTCATGGCAAGCACTAATTACGTTATTTTGTATTTCTAAATTTTCAAACAAAAACTGCCATGGATATTCCTTATTAGCCATGATCCCCCCAACTCTGGCAGCTGCATCGATAACTACATCAGGCTCTTCTTCCTTAAAGAAATCTTGTACTGCTTGCTGATTACGGAGATCGAGCTCAGAACTGGTTTTATAGATAAGATTCTTATATCCTTCCTCTTCCAACTTTCGCTTCACAGCCGAACCTACCATACCCTGGTGACCAGCCACATAAATTTTAGATTTATTCGATAGCATTGAAACAACACTCATTTAAAGTTTTTTCCTAAAATATTTGACCGTTTTAAGTAATCCTTCCTTTCTATCGTGTTGAGGCTCCCAGTTTAAGACTTCCTTTGCCCTACTGATGTCCGGTTGACGAACTTGAGGATCATCTTTGGGTAGTTCTTCAAAGGTGATTTTGCTTTTAGATCCCGTCAATTCAATAATCTCTTTGGCAAAGTCCAAGATACTGATCTCCTGCGGATTCCCAATATTAACCGGCCTTATATAATCACTTTGGGAAAGTCGGTAAATACCTTCTATCAAGTCATCCATATATGTAAAAGACCGGGTTTGACTTCCATCCCCATAAACAGTAAGTGGTTTCCCATTCAGCGCCTGTCGCATAAAAGTGGGCAAGGCTCGTCCATCGTAGAGTCTCATTCTTGAACCGTAGGTATTAAAGATTCGCACGATGCGTGTATCTACTCCATGATATCGGTGGTAAGCCATGGTCATTGCTTCAGCAAAACGTTTAGCCTCATCATACACTCCACGATCTCCAATGGGATTCACATTTCCCCAATATTCTTCTTGCTGAGGATGCACTTTAGGGTCGCCATACACTTCACTGGTAGATGCCAGCAGGAAACGAGCGTTTTTTGCTTTAGCCAATCCCAAAGCCTTATGCGTTCCGAGCGAACCAACTTTGAGCGTCTGTATGGGCATCTCTAAATAATCAATCGGGGAAGCGGGAGAGGCAAAATGCAAAATTAAATCAAGATCCCCACCTACATGTATATAATTGGTAACGTCATGTTTTATAAATTTAAACCGATCGTTCCCTATGAGGTGAGCGATATTGTCGGCATTACCAGTAATCAGATTATCCATACAAATTACCTCAAATCCTTCTTCGATATAACGATCACAAAGGTGGGAGCCTAAAAAACCAGCACCTCCCGTAATAAGTACTCGTTTATTACTGCTCATATAATTTAATTACTATAACCATTTGGATTTTGTTGTTGCCAGTACCACATATCTTGGCACATTTCTTTGAGTTCTTTTTGAGCCGTCCATCCCAGCTGTTTGTTCGCCTTGGTTGGGTCGGCAAATGTCTTATCAATATCTCCTGGTCGGCGATCCGTGATTTTATAGGGCACTTCCCTATTGGAGACCTGTTCAAATGCTTTAACAACATCTAAAACACTATAACCTTTACCCGTACCAAGATTGTATGTTTTACAGTTAGAACCACTTCCATTTAACAACTCTTCCAAGGCTGATATATGAGCCCTTGCCAAGTCCATAACATGAATATAGTCCCGAACTCCCGTCCCATCATGGGTATCATAGTTATCTCCGAAAATCTTCAGTTCCTCAAGTTGTCCTGCTGCCACGCGTGAGACATAAGGTAACAAATTGTTAGGGATACCATCCGGGTCCTCTCCAATTCTCCCTGATGGATGTGCACCAATAGGATTAAAATATCTTAGAATAGAAACTGACAGTGAAGGTAGTGCTTTATAACTATCTCTTAGAATCTCTTCAACCATTAGTTTACTCCTCCCATATGGATTAGTGGGGGCCATGCTATCAGTTTCTTTAACAGGTACTGATTCCGGTTTACCATATACAGTACAAGAAGAACTGAATACAATATTATAAATATCATACTCTTTCATTACCGACAACAAAGTAACTGAGGCAGAAACATTATTGCTATAGTATAACAATGGGTCCTCAACAGATTCTCCTACTGCTTTATAACCAGCAAAATGAATTACTGCATCTATGGGTTGTTCTTCAAAAATTCTCTCCAGCGTGCTAGCATCCCGAAGATCTGCTTTAAAGAAATGAATATCATTTCCTGTTACTTCTTTAACTCTTTGTAGTGCTTCACGGTTACCATTTACTAAGTTGTCAACAGCTACAACATTGTATCCCCGATCTAATAATTCGAAGCAAGTATGACTACCTATATAACCTGCTGCCCCAGTAACTAAAATTGTTATATTCAATATTATTTCATGAATTTATAATTAAAATGGATTCTATATCTTGAAACAAGCTCAAGATGAAATACTTGCTTATTAAAGGCTTACTCAAAACTATGATTTAAAATGAACTTGTTCATCTTTCCACCAACTCTCGACAAGCACCCATCCCAGACTGATAAACCCTCCTAGTATGCCAGAGATAATTAAAATGAGAAAACTCGACATATTATCTTCCAATGGTACACTCACCGGCTGCAATACCGAAAGCACCGGCGTTTCCTCCTGAAGATCCAGCTTCGCTTGTTCCAATCGCTGGGAAAGGGAGTTGTAGAGGTTGAACGTCAGATCATACCGGGACTGCAGCTCCTGCTCGCGGCTCTGGGCCTTGGCTGTAGCAAGGTTTAGGTTACTATCACGGAATTCCGCCAACTTCTGCTGGGCTTCCTCAAAACGCTTCCGAACTTCTTCTACCTGCTCCCGGACAAACTCCAAATTTTGTCGTGCCTTCTGGGTTCGGTATTCTTTTACTTGCTCTTTAAGGAGGTTAATACCCACCCGGCCAACTTCCGCCGCCGCCTGCGGATCGGGAAATTCCGAAGTCAGTGTTAATATTCCGGTCTCCTGATCTACCGATATGGACAAGCGTTCCCGCAGCGTTTTTACCGTTTCCATCTGTTCCCTGTTCAGCTTCAGTACGGAATCGCGATCTACTTTTTTGGGCAGTGGGTTTACATGCTGTTCTTCCGATTTAAAAAGTCCGATAATTTTTCCCGGCAGACCAATAGTATATCCTTTAACAAGTCCTACCAATGAAAAGGGAGAATGAATCTCACTAAAAAAGTCGTGCACCGTAGCGGTGGTATCGTAATCAGCAAAATAGACTTCGGTGTTCATCAGTTCCACCTGGTAGGGCAAACTCTGTACGATATTCGGATACAACTGCGGGGGAATGGAGCCTTCTTGTCCGCCACTTAAACTGGCCCCGCTTATACCCAGCATGCCGCCGTACTGCTGCAGCAAGCCGCTTGCCCCGCTTTGGGCCGATTGCGATTCGGGCATTAAGGTGGCACTGGTAGAATATTCTTTGGGAGCGAATAGGGCGATGAGTAGTCCCAGGACTAAAAAGGCCCCGGTAATTTTTACAATTTTTTCCCGGGCGTCCCAGAAGGTCTGTGCCAGTTCTATAAGATCGATTTCGTCTTCTTCAATGGGCTGGTAACCGTATTCGGGGGGAGCGCCGTAGTAGGATTGGGGATGGGGCGGTTGTTGGGGGTTGTGCCCTTTCTTGGGTTGGTGGTGATGAGGATCGTTATGTGGCTTTCCTGTACTCAGCGTTGTTCTATATTAGTAATTTGTATTCTAATTTCTGATCAATAAAACGTTATTCGATTGTATTCAGGATTAAGGTTGAGGTTTAGGTTGAGAAAATCCTCAGCCTTAACCTTAACCCTCAACCTAATGCCTTCATGATTTTATTCAACTGATGGATTAAATCGTCGTACTCTTCAATCAGCTTATCAACTGGTTGTTCATCAAAATATTTTACTTTCGCGCCATACAGCAGATGGCTTTGTGTTTCGAAGGTTGATCCGCGAGCGACAATATAAAAATTTCTTTTGTCTTTCCGAGTATTGCGACCAAAACCTTCCGCAATATTTGCGGCAATGCTATTAGCTGATCGTCTTATCTGGGAGGTCAAACCATAGTCTTCAGATCGAGGGAGCGCCTTGGTCAATTCAAATACCTGGTAGGACAACTCATTGGCTTTACGCCAAACGTCCATATCACGGAAGTTTTTGACCATTGCGTCTCCCCTCTTAACCTGAACCTCAGTTCTCAACCTTAATACTCAGCGCTTCTTGAATTAATAATTAAAAATAGATGAATAAAAAGTGGGTGTGCCCTTTTCTGTAGATCTGCTTGATTTTAAGGTAGCATAAAATAAGGAAATATCATGTTTGTGGAAAGATGGATTTTGAGAAATGTTTTGATGAGTTATTACATGATTTATGTTCCACTTTTGCCATGCTCCGTCTTACAGGTGCCGTGCCCCTTTAATTTTTTAAGGCATATTGTTCATTTTTTATGACTAACTGTTTGGGTGTCCCATTACACGGGGTCTTGATGTAATGAAGTATATTCATTTTTGTGATCAAAGGTATGGGAGTCTATTTTTTGTCACCAAAAAACAGACGAAAAAAGTGCTGTCCCCGTGAAATCCTCCGACTATTCGGAGGATTCCACAAGGGCAAGCCAAAAGGCGAAAACACAACTCCATCGCTCACAATTCTTAGGTCCGATTTAAAACCGTGATTTGGATACCGGTTTTAAGTCCCTCCATATTTATAGGGAAGGACCACAGGGAGAATCGTATTCCGGCATTAGGGTTATGAGAAAATAATTATAATGCAACAGTAATAACGCTACAGCCAACAGCAGCTATCACCTAATGCTCTATTCAAGTAATAAAAAAGGGAGCACCTAACGGCGCTCCCTTCAAAAGTTTATGAACCAATATTATTCGCCGGGTAAAAAGATCTCATTGCTGACCCCTACTAGCTCACCGTCAATGCTGGCAGTTGTGGCACTGAGTTTGGTATCATGTACTGGCATATTGGCTATTAGCTCATAGCTAATCTCCACTGTTTCGCCAGCGGGGATGCGATCAATGGTCTGCGACCACAGCAGCCTGCGATCGTTAACCTTCCCCTCATACACTTCAAAGTTTTCACCTTCACCCGAAAAATCCCGAGGATCATAATCTTCCTCAATGAGAACATTTTGCGCTGTTCCGGACCCTTTATTTTTGATCTGAAGGGTTACTTTTACCGGTCCCTTCTCATCAATACGAGTGGGGCGAATCTGTTTTTTTATATCCAGGGCTACAGGGCCGGTGGTGTAGACCACACTTAATTCTGTCAAATAAACACCCTGTCCTGTCAGATAGTATGCATTGCCATCGCCCTGTTTCAACTGTTTATTTGCTCGTATTAGTCCGGAAGCTTGTTGCGGAAGCCGAACCTCCACATTTACAGTTTCAACAGGCTTTTGCACAAGTTTTCCATTAAAGTGTAGCATCATATCTATATCAGCTTTCTGGGCCCTACCAGCCTCACCTGAGAAGCTCGTCGTCGGTGATATCGATATGGACTGACTTTCTCCTTGATTCAGCGAAACCTTCCTAGCCTGTGCTCCACGAAAACCAACTTCTATCTGTTCACTACGCTCTCCCTCATTTCTAAGGACCACCTTGAACTCGGTCTCGGGATCTTCGCCGTCGTGCAGCTCTACAAATCCGCTTATCTTTTCAACTGCTACTGCTCCCTCATAAAAGGAGATCGGCTGCATTCGTGCCTTTTCTTGTTGCTGAGCAAATAGCTGTGAGCTAAAGAAAAACACGAATACTATTAGTAAACCACTGTATTTCTTATGCATGATATTATGTAATTTCATAATAAACCTCTCAGTATGTGATATTAATTTTTTGAACTCATCGCTATGGTGAAATATCTTTATAATAGATCTCGTAACTCCAAGGCTCTCCATCTGACTTTCCACCCGGGTAGTTATCAGTGTTATTCTTCAAGTAGTTGTTCTGAGTAGACGTTGCTCCGCGAGGTCCGTTGTTTTCATTCCAACCGTAAAAACTCCGGTGCGAATCCCAGGTATGCGTATCCAACCATCGATCAATCGTCCCATAATCCATCAGGCGATAAGCCCCCTCATACAACACAATGTTATATTCGTGCGACACGGGGTTGTCTATGGCATCCCAAATTGCCCAGGGAGCAAAACCAAGGGCCCGAAGCAGAGCAGCCCGTAAAATGGCATGGTCTTCACAGTCCCCCTGAAAATCATCATTGGGCGTTGCATTGGTTAAGTTGCCTGAAATTGACAAGGTCAAATCGGCCGGCTGTGGGAAATCCCATCCCGGGCTGTAATTCCCATAGCCATTATTGGCAAAAACAGTAGGATTGGTATTATCGCTACGCCAGCTCATATGCTCATCCACATATCGGGCCACAGCAGCCACCAGGTGATCCGCTGTATTGTATACCTTGAAAACCGACAAACTATTGGCATTGGCATACTCCATGATAGCATTTATGGCGTGATTTCGTACTATGGATTTATCCAACCGATACAGATTAGCGCCCGTCTGTTCAGATGTAGCATCCGGATAACCATTATTAGAACCGGATGGCGAGGTATAGGAATATACATTCTTGGGATTTGCTACATACACCCATCCGGACTTCCGAACCTTATCACCACCGGACTTTGTAGCTATAGCGGCAAAGGTAAGCTTGGAGTTTGAGTGCGTTGGGTAAGGCCCTCCGGTATAGGTAGCTGTGGCATCATTGTCGCTGGCAACAACAGTGCCATCCACCTCAATCTCCATTTTAGTTATTGTCCCCTCAACGTCCCCCCGCGATGCCGTAAATTCAATCTGTTTATCAGAGTCGGGGTGTATTGAAGTAGCTTCAATATATGGCCTAGAACAGCCGACAACTACAAGCATTAGTGATGCAACCATGCACCATGCTAATCTTGCAAAACCTTCTTTATGACGCGTTAAGAATAGGTCAGTACGTTTCATGAGCTCTCTCTTTTTATTTGATGATGGATAGTTAAAGAACATTTTTATACATCTATCTCGATATCAATGAAAGCAACATATATTACATGCTGTTCTTCATGAATGATATTAATTATTTACTCTCTATATTCTTTTACGTTCCCATTAGATGTATTTCCACGGAATCCTGAATTCACATGACATGATGGGGAGTTAGAAGTCGACGTTTTGGATGCCGGTAATATCAGTTCATCATAAATCTCTCTCTCTTTTTTATATACTGAATTACTCAGGTAGGTAGGGCAAATCCCATCCGTTCCCTACCATTTTACAGCTTCGCTTTATTAGTAAGACCATTGCAAAGGGGAATACTTACAAAATGAATTGGTCCAAATCTTTTTATTAAATATTCAACATTTCATTCTGGTCATTATATCGACAATACATTTTAAACTCCTTCCTTTAGATCTGCCTTTTTATAGAAGGAATTACATTTCTTAACCTGACTTGCCTTTCCTCAAAAATGTTATGCGTACTCAATATCGTGAAGCGAGTTTTTTAGCGTTGTTTCACTCTCCGCAAAAATAGTGCTGTTTTGCTCGTTATCATAGAGAACATCTGAGAGTTCATCCAAACGCTTCTGGGCCGAATCAACTTCTGCAATTAAATCCTGAAAGGTAGTTTTAAATGCATTGGCCTTTTGAGCCATCTTCGAAACCTCAATTTTTCCCGTCGTATGAATATAGCGCAACACCTGGAGGAATTTATCAATATCATCTACCTTTGAACGTAACTTTCGGATGTAGCGAGGTAATTGCTGCACGTTTTCTTGAATGGATTCCAACCTCGGCACAAATCCATCGTATAGCAACCGGATAGCTTTTTCACTGGTAATATTCTGATCAAAGGTATCCGCCTTATTTGCTCCGGCTAATTCATCCAAAAACGAGTTGGTCATCTCTACCTGAAGTTTGGACGAAATGATATCGAAGTTTAATGATCGAAGTAATTCGTTAAGTTCTTTGACGATATCTTGCACCTCCAGTAATTTCTTTTCTCCATTTTGGGTTTGCAGGCCCATATTCTCAGCAACAACGGAAATGGAGTCGTCACTGTCGTCAAGTTTGGACGAACTTACCTGAGCATTAATTGAAAGAAGTAAGATAGACCGGGAAAGCTTTAGCATATAATCAGAATGTTCCAGTAGAATATCTTGGAGTTCAGTAAGGCTTTCCAGTCGAGCAAAGAGTTTCCCCAATACCAACTGCAGGGTTTTTAAATGACTCGGCACATTTTCTGCCTTTTCGAAGAAATCAAAATTTTGCTCATCCAGCTTTTGTTCACGATTACGCATCTCTTTTTCAAGAGCATCCCACATAAAGTCATCGTACGAATTATACCCTTCTTCTTCGAGTACATTTATCAAGAATTCTTCTGACTGGTACATGCCTTTTCGTTTTCCCAATTCGGCTTCTTTTTTCTTCTCGTACTGCAGCGTTTCACTATAGATGCGCTTGGCTTTATCAAAGAGGTCGCTACCCGGTTTAAGCCGGATCGACATATATCCCTCTTCAGTAGGATAAGCAAGTGCCATAACCCAATAATAGGCTCCATTCTTTGCCAAGTTCTTCACATAAGCCGCCACCGGTTTATGTTCATTGAGGTGGTCCCAAAAGATTTTAAACACAGATCTTGGCATATGCGGATGCCTGATAACTTTGTGAATTTCCCCTATAATTTCTTGGGTTTCATACCCGCTGATGCGAATAAATACATCGTTGGCGTAGGTGATATTTGATTTGGGATTTGTAATAGAAAAGAACAACTCCTGGTATTCAAAAGGGCGTTCCTGATTTAAAATCTTATTGTTTTTATTAACCATTTCCCCGATTTAACTTTTTTGGTAATATTTTTCACTGCTAAATTATTTTTTAGCATACTCCGTTCCCCATTACTCAATTTTTATAATCGCTATTTTTTAAGGCATCAACGAAATACAAGTATTCCCCTTGTTCATATCTCGAAGTTATAGCTCAATCCAAAACCAATTCGTTGTGATTCATCTATTATATCAGATGGGCAAATTGCCATTGTTATCGGAGTTAATCGGCAATTTCTTAAAAATTAAAGATAACATATGTTGTTGCTGGGAAAGGAAGAGAAAAGTGAATCTCATCCCGGAAAAGTCGGGAAGACCAATTGTGTTTGAACGTCACTCGAGATTGACGGCATGTTAACAACAGAATCCCAAGTAACTGCTGAAAGATAGGAAATAAAATAGTGGGCCCGGCAGGACTTGAACCTGCGACCAATCGATTATGAGTCGACTGCTCTGACCAACTGAGCTACGGGCCCATTGCATGATATCTGACCAATAAACAAGTTATTTATCAGCTGATGAAAAGCTTTATTTCATCAGGTTCATATCACTGCAAAAGTCATTTCAAAAAATGACTTGGTATATGTTTAGAGTACCCGAGGCCGGACTCGAACCGGCACTGGCATTTGGATGCCAATCGGATTTTAAGTCCGACGCGTCTACCAATTCCGCCACTCGGGCAAACATATAAACTGATTAGCTCCTTACAAAGGATAACCAATTTTTCGAGAAACCAAATATAAGGGATTCAGTATTACTTCTACAATGGTTTTTTAAGTTTTTTCTAATTGCCAAACTCAAAAACTGCGAATCATCTATTTTTCCATTCAAGAAAAAAACCAAGTCTAAGAATTGTAGGGGTTTGGGGGAATCGCGGAAAAGATGTATTTAGAATAATGACTGATGTGGAATAGCATTGCCTGGTTTCCAGTTTCAATAAGTACAAAATCTACGATTCCCACCAAGACTTTTTTGATTCGTTTTTTGGTCACAAAAAATGAATATACATCCTTATATCAAGTATCGTATAATGATGCATAGTAAAAGGAGCACCTATATCCTTTTGTCACAAAAAACAAATACCAACATTACACCCAAAACAAAGAAGGAATTTATCACACCTTCTATGCTTCCTCCTGTATAACATGCACACCAAGTTTGGAAACCACATCTTCGAGTATGAGATACAAGCAGGGAACGATCACCAAGATGATAGAAGTCGCAAATACAATCCCGAAACCAAGGGATATGGCCATGGGAACCAAATGTGCTGCCTGACGAGAAGTCTCTAATATAATTGGTGTTAATCCGCCAAATGTGGTTAAGGTCGTCAAGATGATAGGACGAAAACGTCGGAGCCCCGCCTCGTGTATGGCATCATAAATCGATACATCGGGATCTTTGCGTTTCCTATTCGCCAGATCAATCATAATAAGAGAATCATTAAGTACCACGCCCGATAATGCAATAACCCCCATCATACTGACCAGCGACAAGTCGTAACCCAGCAGAATATGTCCGATCACTGCTCCTACAATACCAAAGGGTATAGCGCCCATCACAATGAGCGGTTGCAGATAACTTCGGAATGCCACGGCCAGCAGAGCATAAATGACAATCATTGCCAGTCCGAAAGTACCCCACAGGGCTTGCGTTGACTCCCGCATTTCGGCCTGACTTCCCTCAAAGGTCCATGTAATGCCGGGGAAATCTTCTCTGAGCTGGGGCAACGTTTCGGTTTGTATCGACTCCAGCACCCGTGAGACGGCATTCGCCGGTTCGGCGTCCATACTTACTGTTACTACGCGCCGGCCGTTGCGACGGTTGATACTGGTAAACGCCTCTCCTTTTTCGAATTCTACCACATCCATAAGCGGAACCTCAACGCCAGCGGGGGTCTGCACCACAAAGTCTTCCAGGTTATATACATCCTGCCGCTGTTCCCGGGGGAGTTTTACGCGGATTTCAATCTCATTGACCCCTCTAAGCTGACGCATGGCCAGCGAGCCATAAAAAGCATTTCGCAGCTGTTGTCCCACATCTTCTGAAGTTAATCCAAGTCGTCGTCCTTCGGGAAGTAATTTAAAATCGAACTGTGCCTTGCCCCTGTTATAATTATCGCTGACGTCCCGGGTAGCCTCAAACCGCTCCACGCGCTCCAAAAATGCCTGGCTCGCTTCTTCAAGAACGTCGATGTCGGAATGGCTCAAGTCCACGCTGATATCAGGAAGATACCCGGCCGGACCTCGTTCTGCTTCAAAGGTAATCTGATCCACACCCTCAATATCACCGATACTGTCACGCCAAAGCTCGATAACTTCCTGGGCCGACATATCCCGCTCGTTGGGCGGCTTCATTACAATCTCCACATCAATAAAACTTTGTCCGCGCACGTTTGTTTTGATGCCCTCTGCCACACGATCCAGATTATGCTCATCAAACATGCGTCGCGTAGACTTCGTAATTTCTTCGGCAACCTTGCCCGCCTGTATTGCTGTGGTCCCTACCGGCAATGATACTCCGGATTCAATTTCGTCGGCCGCAACTTCGGGCATCATAACCATCCCCATATGATCACTGTACCCGTAACCACCCACCACAATCAGTAATGCAATAGCTGCACTCAGGGTGATATACCGGTAACGAAGACAGTAGTCTAAAAAGGCACGATAATAGGTCTCAATAAAATGGTTAAATCGCCTGGCAAACTTCTGCTGAAACCGATGCAGGCGCCGCCCAATTTTAAACCGACTTTCCTCTTTGGAACTGTGAGCAAGGTGAGCCGGCAATATATAGAGTGCTTCGAGCAGGGATACCAACAATACTACAATAACTACTGCTGGCAGCGGCCACCAATATTTTCCGGTGGTGCCGGGAATAAATAGCAGGGGGAAAAAAGCAATCACATTCGTCAAAATGGCAAAGGTCACCGGCTTGCTCATCTCTTTAGCCCCTTTGATGGCCGCCTCCAGAAAGTTCATACCCTGTTGACGGTATTCATAGATATTCTCTCCCACCACAATGGCATCGTCGACTACAATACCAAGCACCACCAGGAAGCCGAACATCGAAATCATGTTGATACTTAATCCCAAGAGTGGTAAAAACAACAGACCGCCCACAAAGGAGATTGTCATTCCCATCATCACCCAGAAAGCAAGCCGATACTCCAGGAACAGGGCCAAGATGACCAGCACTATAAGAATGGCCAGGGCTCCATTTTCGACCAGCAGCGAAAGCCGCTCACTGAAATCGTCGGCACTGTTACTGTCGATACGATATTTTACGCCGGGCGGAAATCCGGACTCGGCAACCTCCAGTTCATTTTTTACAGTCTCGGCAATTTCGAGCGGAGATTGATTTCCAATGCGATAGATCTGCAGGTCTACCGTAGGCTGCTGATTAAACTGTCCATGGAAGCCGGTCTCTTCAAATCCGTCGGTAATTTCTGCGATATCCGCCAGCCTGACATTCCCTCCCACATCCGAGGTGATGATCTCGATATTGCCGTATTCATCGGCCCACTGCTTGCGCTCCTGCATCCGCAACAGTATTTCACCGGCATTGGTCTCGATAGCACCTGCGGGAATATCCTCACTGGATTGCCGAATGATATTCGCCACTTCGCCCAGCGTTATATTGTACTCGCGGAGGGTATTCCGCGGTATCTCCACATGCGTTATATAGTCGGGCACATTGCCAATTTCGACCTGGGTAATGCTTTCTTTACTCAGCAGGCGATCGCGCATGTTTTCGGCCAGCTTGCGCAGCGTCCATATATCAGAATCTCCATACAATCCGATAGTCATTACCTCGCGCTGATTGGACTGCAGCTGTACTTCCGGCTCTTCAATGTCATCCGGAAATGTACGGATGCGATTTACGGCCTGATCGATATCCTGAAAGGTTTTCATCCGTTCAGCACCCGTCACCAACTCAATGGATACGCTGCCCGATCCCTCATACGCCGTGGAAGTTACTTCTTTAATACCCTGAACCCCTCGAATGGCTTCTTCCACGGGACGCAGTATCCCCTGTTCTACCTCGGCCGGTGAGGCGCCCGGGTAAACCACGCTTACTTCTACAATATCGAGCTGGTACTCGGGAAATACCTCCTTCTGGATATTATACCCTGTCCATATCCCGCCGGCAATCAGAATAATCATTAACAAATTGGCGGCAATGGGATTTTTCGCCATATAGGATATGAATCCGCCACTGGTGTTGCTATTGGATTCGTTTGTATTTGGTCCTGAGTTGCTCATTTATTCCTGAAGTTAGGAGGTCAAATTTGTTATTGAGATGCCTCGGATGTATCAGACTCAGCAGTGTTTGTGCCTTCAAGCCGGAGTGGGGCACCGTCACTTACGGTAGACAGATTGGTGGTAACCACCTGATCTCCCTCCGACAAGCCACTTTTGATATATGCATACTGTGCATCTCGAAAAACAATCTCTACATCTTTAATATCCAATTCGTCCTCATTCATAACCCAAACGGTGTCATCATCTCTCACATAATCGCGATTCAACCGTATGACATTCTCAAGCGCATCTGCCTTAATATGTACCTCAACAAATGATCCCAGCATTAATCGGGGTACATTGGGATCGTCTGTTTTATAAGCCTGGGGATCAGGGACCGAGACTAACACCCGTGCCATCCGCGTCTGATCTTCGAGCGTACCAACCAGCCGAAATAAATATCCCTGGCGATAGGTATCAGGGGGCCATGAAGTTCTATTTCTCACTCTTACTTCCGAACCCCGCTGGTCGTTTCCTTCGGGAATAGTAATCCAACGGAGCTTGGAAACCGGCACTGTTGCTTCAATCCAATAGGTATCGAACCCCACCAAACGAGCCAAATTTTCGCCTGCGGATACCTGAGATCCCACATTAACATTACGAGTTAAAATGTGGGCATTAAACGGAGCTTCAATCGTCGTTCGATCGAGATTCAATTGGGCTTGATCAACGGCGGCTTGGGCAGACTCTACGCTCGACCGGGCAGATTCCAGCTGCGGCTCGCGCAGAACCAACGATTTATTTTCTTCTGATAAGGTATCAGCAAACAACTGATAATCCTGTCGGGCCACATCCTGCCGGCCCATTTCAATATTGAGGTCAGCCCGGGCCTGGCGTAACTCACTCTTTCGCTGCTCCAAGGTATTTCTATAGTCGGATGAATCTATTTGCAACAGCTGCTCTCCCTTCTCTATATACCCGCCGGGGACAAATGATTCCGACATTGCTTCCACTTCCCCACTCACCCTCGGGCTTAGGTTCACTTCCTGTGAAGGACGGACGGTTCCCATCGCCTGTATCCTCGGGCGGTAGTCATCTCTTTCCACATCTATCACATCTACGAGCATAGGTGTGGCCCGGGTGGCTCCGGCCTGCTGTGCCGTAGGTTCAGTAGAAAAGATAAGTGCTGTTACTCCAACAGCAATTGCTAAAATACCGATACTGATAAAAAGTGTCTGTTTCCAACTCATTGTTAAAATGGTTTAGTGTCTAATCCCCTTTAGATGATTACGAAAACTATTTAAATAAAGGTGTCAATCCTCGTTTTCCCGTTCAGTTTCAAATGAACCGGCCAGCGCCCGGTATAATCCAATACGATATTCAATGAGGGTCAGCTCTGCTGTTAATAAATCCCTTCGCAATTGCTGAACCTCATCAAGGGCTGTAAGGACGTCCAGGTAATTCGACGTTCCATTGAGATATTCCAGGCGCAGCTGATTGTAGGCCTGCTCAGCCAATGTAACCTGCTCTTCCAGTCGATCAATGCTTTCGCGCTGTTTCTGCTCACGGATCAACGCATCTTCCACTTCTTGAAAAGCCGTAAGTATGGTTTGTCCATATTCGTAAAGTCGCTGCTTCTTCACGGCTTCCAGCCGATCAACTTCGGCGCTTAGTTCACCGCCCCGAAAAATAGGTGCCAACAGATTTCCGGCAAAAGAAGTTGCCCATTCCTCAAAGAGATTCCCCGCCGTGTTGCTTGAGGAGGTTAGTGACGCCGATAACGTTAGTCGTGGATACTGGTTACTGATGGCAGAAGCAAGGTCACGGTCGGCAGCCTTAACCAGGTTAAAAGCACTTTTTACATCGGGACGTCGCTGAACGAGATCGATCGGGACCCCCGTCTCAGGTAATGGCGGTAGTTCCGGCATCTGCTCCGGCGTTATTTGAAGCGTATCCTGGGGCGATTGACCGAGCAATACTGACAGTTCATGCTGTAAGACGTTCAGATTTGCTTCGGCGTTGGATTTCTGTTCGCGCGTCGATTCCAACAACTGCCGTTGCCGTAGAATATCCACCCCTCTGATCTGTCCGGTTCCAAACCTGTTTTTCAGCAGATCCAATACTTTTTGATTCGTCTCGATCTGACTTTCAACAAGGGACAGCTGCTTTTGTGCTTCAGCCAGACGCGCCCAGGTTCGTACCACTTCGGCAGATACCGTAAGTGCAGCGGTCTGATAGTCCGCCAAGGTGGCCTGGGCACGATACTCCGCCGCATCTACCTGTGAACCAATCCGTCCCCATAAATCGATCTCATACGAAGAACTCAATCCCGCGCTAAAATCATCGGAGCTGCCAAAGGATGTTTGCTGGTTGCGTGTCGTCCGTCCTTCGGCACTGGCATCAAGCGTGGGAAAAAGGCCGCCCGTTTCGCGATCGACCACTGCTTCTGATGCCTGCAGTCGCTGCCATGCCGTTTGAATATCAAAGTTGGAGCTTAATGCCGTATCAACAAGGGCATTCAGCTGTTTATTTTCAAAGGAAGTCCACCATTGGGAAGGCATCTCCACTACTCCGCTTCGTGAAAAGGGAGGAGATTCCTGTACAGGGGAATCAACAGTTTCTTTGTGAGGGGTACACCCCAGTAACAACGAAATAAGACACCCCCATAACAAATAGTTGCCGTTCATAAGAAGATCTCTGATCATCCTGAATTTTTTACTACTCCTTTATAAAATGAGCTTTGTCGATTATCCATTATAACATCCAAATCTATAGGAAGTTTGAAGTGTTTCAACTCAAATATTTCCGGAAACTGATCTTTAAACAATACTGCTACCCAAAACGTTTAAACAAATATTTTTCGGCAACTGCACCCGGGGTATTTCTGCGATATAGGTAATGAGCAACCATTTCAAAATGCTTCTATTTTACTCCTTGAATATGACTATATTGATCTGCATGTTTAGAATCTCAAAGGGTATGTATAATGATATTTATTTCTGATTCTTCATGTAAAAACCTTTTATGAGAAAATCCTTACTAAATTAGTAGATTGTCTTATACAACGATTTTGCTATTTTAAACACGTTATCAAAAAATGATCACTATATTATTATATGAGTAAAGAAAAGAAGAAGGTCATCATTGTAGAAGACGATCTCATTCTCAATTTACTGTACGAGAGTTATTTAGAGAGGCTCGGATTTGAAACAGAAGGCGAGCTTGTTTACGGTAAAACGGCTATCGAAACGGCCAAAAAGATTGATCCGGATTTGGTGGTCATGGATATTTCCTTGGAGGGAGATATTGACGGCATTGATGCCATGCTGGAAATTCGCAAGTTTTCTGATGTTCCCGTCATTTATATTACCGGAAATTCAGATCCCTATCATGTTGAACGGGCCAAAGATACCGATCCTTTGGATTACCTTACCAAACCCATTGAGTTCGAGGATTTAAAAAAGTCTATTGACAAATACTTTTCTTTCGAATCCTGATATCCGAAATTACAATTTTTCAAATTATCCAAAGTTATGTTTAAACCATTTCTATCACTAAGAAATGTGGTATTACCCGTGGTCTTTGCTGCATTTCTATTTATCGGATGCGCCGGACCGCAACAAACCACTGAAGATCCTCAATCAACAACCGAAGAAAAAGCTGTTCCCGGCCCTTCGGAACTGGATCGCATGGTTCCCAACCCAATCACAGAAGAAATACCTAATGCTTTTTTTGAGGCCGTTGATAACGGTACCCGTACGATGTCCGGCGAACCGGGCAATAAATACTGGACGCAGTGGGCCAATTATGATATGGATGTTGAACTGCTCCCTGCCGATACGCTCGTAAAGGGAAGTGCAACCATCACTTATTATAATAATTCTCCCGACACCTTAGATGCCCTACATATGGAGCTAGCTCAAAACCTGCATGCCAAGGGCGCTCAGCGAAGCAGCCCACAGGAAGTAACCGGCGGCATAAATCTGCATAATGTCGGTCTTAATGGTAATGAACTAAGCCAACTGCAATCGTACAGAGATCCGACAGGCTACGGCGTGAATGGAACTCACCTTTTTATTCGCCCCAACAATACGATAGCCCCCGGCGATTCTGCTAAGATACAGATCGACTGGGATTTTAAGATCCCTCAACGTGGTGCCAGCGGACGCATGGGCTATAGCAAAGATAATCTTTTCTACATCGCATACTGGTATCCGAAGATGAGTGTATACGATGATGTCGTTGGATGGATGACCGATCAGTTTACCGGCACGTCTGAATTCTATCACGATTTTGCCGACTATAACGTCGATATTACGGTCCCCGATCAGTGGATGGTTGGTTCCACAGGCCAGCTTACAAACGGGAATGACGTCCTTGTCAAAGATATTTATCAGCGTCTTGAGAAAGCCCATAATAGTGATACGGTAATGTCTGTTGTTGCTGAAAAAGATTTTGGGTCGGTAACAAAATCACCTGAGGATGGTACGCTGACCTGGAATTTTAAAGCCGAAAAAGTTCGTGACTTTGCGTTTAGCATAACCAAAGAATCGAAATGGGATGCTACGCGAGCAAGTGTGGGCGATCTCGATGGCGACGGTGAAGAAGAGTATACTCATATTAATGCCATCTATCGGAGTTCAGCGCCAAAATGGACCGATGGCGCCAAGTTTACACAGCACGCTATTACCTTCTTATCAGAACAGACAGATCTTGAGTACCCCTGGCCTCATATGACCTCTGTCGAAGGAGGCGGCATCATCGGCGGCGGTATGGAATTTCCTATGATCACCATCATCGGGGATTATAACAATCAATCATCGCAGGCATTATATGCGGTTATAGCCCATGAACTTGCGCATATGTGGGTACCGATGATCGTGAGCACCAACGAGCGTCACTATGCATGGATGGATGAGGGTACTACTACCTTTAACGAAAATCAGGCAAAAAAAGCATACTATCCCAAAGGGCCTGACTTTGATCTCAACGACATGAAAAGTTACTTGCAAATTGCCGGCAACGATGCCGAAGGACCTATTATGCGATGGTCTAACCATCACTATAATGGTTTTGCTTACGGGATTGCATCATATCCCAAACCGGCAACAATGCTTGTGAGCCTGCGCAGCCTTTTGGGTAAAGAGACATTCAACAAAGCCCTGCACGAATTTATCGATCGATGGAAGTACAAGCACCCTTATCCCTGGGATATGTTTAATACGTTTGAAGATGTTGCAGGCCGGGATCTGGACTGGTTTTGGAGAGCATGGTACTACGAAACCTGGACGCTTGACCAAGCTGTTGGCAATATTTCATTCACAGACGGCACCACTCGCATCGTGATTGAAGATCACGGGCAGGCACCAATGCCGGCCAACGTTAAAATTACCAAAAGTGACGGCTCTACCCTGACCCGCACTATCCCCGTTGACACATGGTTAGAAGGGGCCACACAAGCAGTAATTACGGTGAAGGGGGAAGTTACGAATGTGGTTATCGATCCCAACAAGAACTATCCTGACACTAACCGACAAAACAACCGCTGGCAAAAATAGTTTTATTCTCAGTACCATTTCTTGACAAAGGGCGCTATAAAGCGCCCTTTTGTTATTTCATGAATTTTAGACTTATTTTCAGATAGCTTTGCAAAATCATCTCAACTATATCACCCTAAACTAAATTGGGTTTGATGTGCCGGTTTGGCAAAGGCTCTTGTATTAAATGACGTAAAAAAATATTCCCTTAGAATTTGATCACCTGATAAATTTCTTACCTTATATAATGAAATTTTTATCATAATTATGAGTATGAAGCGATTTGGATCACTACAGTGGATATTACTTGCTGCCGGTATTATTGCCATTTTAGGCCTTACCGGGATGAATGTGTATTCCTTGTATGCCCTTCATGAAAATACGCTGGAATCATCAAGAGAAAACAAGAAGCTGCAGATAGCAGAATTTACCGACAAAATTCGATATCGCTTCTTTAAAAAATTTATTGGGCTCGGTTCTGCCGACATCAATAGGCTGCAAGATCAGTTTGAAAACACAGGAGCGTTTACTCCTAAAGTGACCAAATTATTAAATAAGGCAGCTGGCGATTCCATTTACGATAATATCTATTTTATTCCCTCCGGCTCTGATGCCTGTCAAACGCAAAGCCCCATTCTGCAATATAGTACAGAGAATACATTTGAAGAGACCTCTGATTATCCGGCTGTGGTCTGTGACGGGATGGGGATTGCACGAACTCAAATAAAGAGCCTTCTTGCTGATTACCAATATAACAACAAGGTGCTTTTTGATTCGCATCGCAGTATCACTATTGTACTTATCGATCCGTCCCAACACGAAGTGTTCGGCTATCTTACGATGCCTTTCAATCAGAATTTTCTGCGAAACTCCTACCTTCCGAAGGTCCTGACTCAAAGGTTTGGGGCTGAAGAGTATCCCGGCATGAATGTTTGGCTGCGAGACTGGACGAATAATGAAATTATAGCCAGCAGCAATCCCAATGCAACCTATGATCGGAAACAAATACAATTTGTGCAGAACTTTCCTGATTTCTTTGATTACTGGAAGGTCGAAGTGGCATTTACGGATGAATCTACAATAGCGGCCAGTAATGCCTCGCTCATTAAAAATCTTGTCGTAATGGGAGCGGCAATGTTGCTGCTGCTCGGGGCTCTTGTTTTCATGTTCCGGTCTGCCCGTAAAGAACGAGCCCTGGCTGAACGACAGGCGAACTTTCTGGCCAATGTCACCCATGAACTCAAAACACCGTTATCAGTGATGCAAGCAGCGGGAGAAAACCTTGCCGACGGACGTGTTCAAGATCAGCAGCGACTTAAGAATTATGGAAGCCATATTTTTAGCGAAGCCGTTAGGCTCAGAAATATGATAGACAAACTCCTTGACGTAGCCAAAGCCGATGCGGGAGAATCGCTGGTGAATCCCCAACCGACCGATATTGGAGAAGTCGTACATTCATATCTCGATAAACATCAGAAGTTTTTTCAGGAGAAAGATGTAATCCTTGATATCAATATTGACGAAAATCTTCCTGCCGTAAATATTGATCGAAACAGCCTGGAAACAATCATCAGCAATTTAGTCGACAATGCTATCAAATACAGCACCAATGAAAAATATCTTGGCATCCGTGTGTTGACCCAAAACGACCATGTAAAACTCTGCATTGAAGATCATGGCATAGGCATTGCCAAGAAAAACCTATCAAATATATTCACCAAGTTTTTTAGAGTTGAGGATTCATTGACGGCCAAAACCAAGGGACATGGATTGGGGTTATCTATTGTTAAGAATTTAGTTGAACTCAATTCGGGTTCTATTGAGGTTGAAAGTAACCCGAACGACGGATCTACTTTTATCATAACATTTCCTATCTTAAGCGATTCAGCTCCAAAAGCTTCGCTGAATTCCTTATCAACACAACCTGAATCGGAGTCAAGAAATAAAGAGCTTGAAGAACATGTCAGCTGATCCCAAAAAAATTGTTATTGTTGAAGATGAACCCAGCCTGGTATTTACGCTGCAGGATACCTTGGAGAGTGAAGGATATGACGTCTATATTGCTGAAAACGGTGACGAAGCTGTTGAAACCGTAAAAAAAGAGCAGCCTGATTTAATGATTTTGGATTTAATGCTGCCGGGGATGAGCGGTTTTGATGTGTGTCGCACGGTGCGAGATCAAAATTACACCTTCCCCATTATTATCCTTACAGCAAGAGATCAGGAAATTGATAAGGTAACCGGTCTTAATATTGGCGCAGATGATTATATCACGAAACCCTTCGGCGTTAAAGAGCTTCTTGCACGCATAAAAGCACGCTTGCGTCGATCAGAGACCTATTCTAAAATGAAACCCATCAAAGAACTTGATCTCGATCCCATACACGTAGACTTGTCAAATGCGATTGCCGAACATCCTGAAAAAGGAGAGCTTGAACTCACTACCCGAGAGGTGGAGCTTATACGCTATCTCGTAACTCATGCTAATGAACCGGTTTCGCGTGATGATCTGCTCGAAAATGTTTGGCGCTATGAATTCAGTACAAATACACGTACTGTTGATGTTCATATTTCAAAACTGAGATCAAAAATTGAAGAACACCCGGACGATCCTAAATACCTGGTTACTCTGCACGGCGTCGGCTATATGCTCAAGATGAACTGATCATTCTTCATCTTCTTTTGCACTGCTGGCTGCAAAAACAAAACGTTATCCGTCAGATACCAGGGACTTATCCTCCTGCAGACTCCTGACAAAGCCCGGAAAACCATTTATTTGGGCTTCAAGTAATTGCTGTTGAAATTCATCCCTAATACCTTCCTCATCATCAAAATTCTCGTTAACACGGGATATAAAAACGCGTTCAGGAAAGATATGAGCATTCCGATATCCGAACACCTGCTGCAGCTGCTCAACAGCACGCATAGCCCCAAAAGCACCATTGGCTTCTCCTATCAATGCAATTGGTTTTTTATCCAAACTATTCGGAAAAGGAAGATAGTCAATAAAGAGTTTTAAAATACCCGGGTATCCCCCGTTATATTCGGGACAAACGACTACTAACCCATCCGCGACAACCGCTTGCTCAACAAAATCGTCAATTTCAGGCAGTTCTTCTCCATATTTACCTCCCGCTACTTGCTCAATTGGGAAATCTTGTAAATCGATGATGTCGGTTGCAACCCCTTCTTGTCTGTATTTTTCTTGCACATACTCTGATACGCGAAGGGAATTGGAGTTGGGACGGTCGGTTCCGCTAATAATTTTAAGGTTAATCATAATATTTTATTAACTACAAATAATCTCAAAAGATATCATTTCTTCCAGATAAAACAGGTGTATGTGATCACACCATAACTGTTCAAGCTTATTGAACTTAATAATCTATGCTATCGTTTCTTTTGGGATGCTTTTTCATAGGCTTCTTTAATTTTCTCAAGTCGATCCCATAGCTTGCCCTCACGACCAATATTTCCGGGTTCATACCACTTCTCATTCTTTATCTCATCCGGCAGATAGTCTTGTGGAAACCAATGATGATCATATGAATGCGGATAATGATAGTCATCAGAGGCATTCTCAATACCCAGGTATCGCGATTGTTTAGAATTAGCTGTTTTATCGCGTAGATGAGGAGGTACTTCTCCAATACCACTATTTTGAATTTCCCTGCGGACTGAAAAAACTGCACCCGCACTGTTACTTTTAGGCGCAAGGGCAACATAAATGCAAGCGTGAGCTAAAAAATAAAGGCCCTCCGGCATCCCGCATTTTGTAAATGCCTCATGGGCAGCATTAACCAGCGATAGGGCATGCGGATCAGCCATTCCCACATCCTCCGAAGCCTGGATAAGCATACGCCGAAATATAAAGTTGGGATCCTCGCCCCCTTCCAACATCGCTACCATCCAATACAAAGCAGCATCTACATCCGAGCCACGAAGAGATTTTATAAAGGCAGAGGCATAGTGATAATGCTCATCACCGCTTCCATCGTAGCGAACTCCCCTTCGTTGAATACATTCCTTGGCTATCTCCAGATCGATATGGATTACGCCTTCATCATCGGGATCGCTGGAAAGCACCGCTACTTCAAGGGCATTAATAGCATTTCGTATATCCCCTCCGGCAAATTCCGCAAGATGTTGTTTCGCCTCATCTGTTACTTGAACCTTTTTCTCACCCAACCCACGCTCTTCATCCTTTAAGGATCTATCAATCATCGTTAATACATGATCGGTGGTCAAGTCATGCAATTCAAAAAGTTGGCAACGTGATAACAGCGGACTTACCAAAGAGTAAAATGGATTTTCGGTTGTTGCCCCTATGAGAGTTATCACCCCTGACTCCAGATGGGGAAGCAGTGCATCTTGCTGAGCCTTGTTCCACCGATGAATTTCATCCACGAAAAGTATCGTTTTACGACTATTCATCTGCTGTACTTTTTCAGCCTTGGCAACTACTTTTCTAAGATCTTTAATGCCATCAAGTACGGCGTTAAGCTCTACATATTGGGCATTAATCTCGCGTGAAATCACATGGGCCAAAGTTGTTTTTCCGGAACTGGGCGGTCCATAAAAAATAAGCGAACCAATAACTCCCGATTCAATCATACGTCGCAGCATTTTTCCTTCGCCAACGATATGATTTTGTCCCACAAATTCGTCGAGCGAGCGGGGACGCATACGTGTGGCAAGCGGTTCATGGGGATTCACAAAGTTCGTCTTCCCCTCCTCACTTCCCGAATCAGATTCTTCGTTGAACAGATCCATTATAGTTGCTCACTAATTTTCCAATATTTAACAACGCTTTAAATCTTCTTTAATTTCTCACAAAGAATAAAAAATGCCCGGCATGATATATACCGAGCATTAATCCCTCTAACTATTGAACTGTTTACTTACTTTGCAGTTCTTCCTGCAAAGCATTCCAGTCATCAAGAAAACGCTCGAGCCCACGATCAGTCAATGGATGGTGTAAAAGCTGATCAATCACATTGAGAGGCATGGTAGCAACATCAGCTCCAAGTCGTGCGGACTCAAGAACATGCATAGGATGGCGGATGCTGGCTGCAAGAACTTCTGTCTCAAAACCATAATTATCATATACTGTCACCACATCTTCGATCAGCTGCATCCCGTCGTCCGAAATATCATCCAATCGTCCGATGAATGGAGAAATATAGGTAGCACCGGCTTTTGCTGCCAACAGCGCCTGCGTAGCTGAAAAACAGAGGGTGCAGTTGGTTCGAATGCCTTCATCAGACAACGTTTTAATTGCCTTGATACCTTCTTTAATGAGTGGCACTTTTACTACAACATTATCCGCAATCTCTGCCAGGTGTCGGGCCTCAGAAACAATTTCATCATATTCTGTAGATACGACCTCCGCTGAGACATCACCGTCTACAAGATCACAAATTTTAGCTATATGGCCTTCAAAATCTGCAACTCCAATTTTAGCACATAAGCTCGGATTTGTTGTTACACCGTCCAATACCCCTAAATCATTCGCCTCCTTGATTTCATCAAGATCAGCAGTATCTATAAAAAACTTCATAAGAAAATCTGTCCTTTGTTGGTTGTTTTTGCTGGGTTTAAGATAAAAAAAATTGGTTCTCTTTCTTAATCTTGATGCTCTCTAATATCTAATTGTCAAACACGAGTCCTTCGCGGCCATACCATCTATTTCATTACCGATTAGCTTATTCAAGTTTTCAATTTAAAATCATTATCATTTTTAAAAATCTGTAGGATATTGCATATTAAAGTCACGAAATTCTCGTTAACAAAATAGAGTACCTAATTAATCTCACATTTATTTGAAAAAACAGGTTACAGGAGGCAGGAGTTTATTATGAGCAAATCAAAAGACTTTACACTTGGTTTAATATCAGGAGCTTTAGTGGGTTCGGTAGTAGCTTTACTTTACGCCCCGGACAAGGGAAGCAATACCCGTGATGTAATATCGTATCGGTTGAGTTCTTATCTGGATGAACTTACCCATCTTATTGATCGTCTTTCGGAAGAAAAGGAAGCTATTTCAGAAGCTAAACGCCAGGGTGATCAGGTCGTTGAAGATGCCCGTCATCGTGCAGAAGATCTAATCCGCGAAGCGGAAGATCTGTTAGATACCATTGAAGATTCAGATAGTGGTAAAGAAAATAATTCTACACAACAAAGAGCTGATAAATCTTCGTAATTAGAGAAATACATTTTCTTGAAAAGAAGTCAGCTTTTAGAAAAGCATAACTTTTTAAAATCTCTTCAAATAAAAAAGTGCCCGCCATCTCTGACGGGCACTTTTTTTTATTCAATTATTTGCATGAAGTGATTAGGATTCATCATCCTCTACATCAGCTTCTGCTGTTGGTTTTGCTTCCTTTCCATTGCCTTCTGATCCGGCAAGCTCATCGAATACTTTAGCAACTTCTTGCTCTTCTTCGTCAAGCTCTTCTTTCTTACCAACAATCAGATCATCGTACTTACGGAGACCTGTACCGGCAGGTACTTTGTGTCCAACAATCACATTCTCCTTGAGTCCCTGAAGGGTATCCTTCTTGGCCTCAATAGATGCTTGTGTGAGTACTTTTGTAGTCTCCTGGAATGAAGCAGCAGACAACCAGCTTTCTGTAGAGAGTGCAGCACGTGTAATGCCAAGCAGTATCGGCTTGGAAATAGCCGGTTCGGCTTCACGTGTCTCTATCTCATCCACGCCTTCTTTAATCAGCTCGTTATTTGTTTCTCGAACTTCTCGACGTGTAAGCAGTGTTCCCTGCTTAAGATCACTTCCTCCCGGATTGGTAACAACATATTTACCAATAAGCTCATCGTTCTTGTTGTTAAGCTCAAATCGGTCAACTTTATCTCCTTCAAGATACATGGTATCGCCGGGATCCGTTACCTCAACCTTCTGCATCATGGTGCGAACAATGGTCTCAATGTGTTTGTCATTGATTTTCACACCCTGCAGTCTGTAAACCTCCTGAATTTCGTTTACGAGGTATGACTGTACTGCATAAGGTCCGAGAATATTCAGAATTTCTTCAGCCGGAATGGTACCGTCAGACAGTTGCTGACCAGCTTCAACATAGTCATTCTCCTGCACAAGAATGTGCTTGGATAGAGAAATGAGATATGTTTTTTCGGTCTTGCCGTCTTTACTTTCAACGATAACTTCCTGCTTACCACGCTTACGGCCACCCATCTTAACAATACCGTCAATTTCTGATACAGCAGCCGGATCACTTGGTGAACGTGCTTCAAAGAGCTCCGTTACACGCGGCAGACCTGCTGTAATATCCTTGGATTGACCGGTAGATCGTGGAATCTTAGCGAGTACCTGTCCGGCAGCAACTTCCTCTCCGTCTTCAACAACAATGTGTGTATCAACGGGTAGCGTTTTCTCCCGAACTCGATCGTCATCACCTTTCACCAATAATGTCGGGATTAGCGAACGATCTTTGGAATCGATAACAACCTTTTCGCGGTGACCTGTTTGAGCATCTGTCTCCTCAGAAAACGTAATATCTTCGAGAATATCTTTATACTCAACAGTACCGTCGATCTCAGCATAGATGTTAGCGTTGTACGGATCCCAGGTACAGAGGGGTACTCCTTTGGGAACCTCATCGCCTTCTTCGACTAACAGCTCAGAACCATAAGGAATGTTGTAGGAAATAAGTTCTTTTCCTTCCTCATCCTTGATCTTGATTTCTCCGGCACGACTGAGTACGACATCATGAATCTCCTCTCCGTCATCGTATTCAACAACACGGATATTTTCGAACTCAACCTCACCTTCAAACTTGGCCTTGTGCATTGATTCTGACTCAACGCGAGAAGCAGTACCACCAACGTGGAAAGTACGCAGTGTCAGCTGAGTACCGGGCTCACCAATTGATTGGGCTGCAATAACTCCTACAGCCTCACCAACCTGAACCATTGTACCTCGAGACAAGTCTCGACCGTAGCACATAGAGCACACTCCGCGCTCTGTTTCACAAGTGAGTACCGATCGAATTTCAACCTCTTCAATTGAGGTTTCGGCAATGCTTTGAGCCACACCTTCGTCAATCATCTGATTAGCTTCGCAAAGAAGCTCATCAGTAATAGGATCATAAATATCGTGCAGTGAAACACGACCGAGAATACGATCTTCCAAGCTCTCGATAACATCTTCGTTATCTTTCAGAGCCTTCATCTTAATACCGCGCAGTGTTCCACAGTCTTGCTCATTAATAATGATATCCTGAGAAACATCAACAAGACGGCGTGTCAGGTAACCGGCATCGGCAGTTTTAAGAGCCGTATCGGCAAGACCTTTACGGGCACCGTGCGTAGAAATAAAGTATTCCAGAACGGTAAGTCCCTCTTTAAAGGATGAGAGAATAGGATTCTCAATTACCTCGTTTCCTTCTTGTTGGGAACTTTTCTGCGGCTTCGCCATCAGTCCACGCATACCACCAAGCTGACGAATCTGCTCTTTAGAACCTCGAGCACCGGAATCAGCCATCATAAAGACCGGGTTAAATCCATCTTTGTCTTCTGTCAACGCATTGAACAGTGATTCAGAAACTCGGTTTGTGGTACTTGTCCACTTGTCAATAACCTGATTATAGCGTTCGTTATCGGTAATGAAACCCATCTCGTAACGCTCATCGATTTCAGCTACTTCATTTTTAGCTTTCTGAAGCAGCTCATCTTTTTCGTCAGGTGTTACAATATCTTCGAGACTAAAGGAAATTCCTCCCGTTGTGGCCTCTTCAAAACCAAGACGTTTCATATCGTCGAGGAATTCGGCAGTACGTGCTGTACCAACCTCATAGTGAATATCGCCAATCAGTACACGCAGCTCTTTCTTGCCGAGCGTCTTATTGACAAATTCCATCGGTTCAGGCAATATCTTATTGAACAACACTCGTCCTGTTGTTGTCTTAATAATCTCCTGAACCTCTTCACCATCTTCATTTTCCTTGGTGATCCGGAGGTTAATCTTAGCGTGCATATCAATACGATCGCGATCATACGCAATCAACACCTCATCGAGGTTGGCAAAGGTTTTACCTTCCCCTCTCTTGTCACTGGCCATCTTGGTCATGTAATAAATGCCAAGAACCATATCCTGCGATGGTACCGCAATAGGGCCACCGTTAGCAGGACTCAACAAGTTGTGAGAGCCGAGCATAAGTACGGATGCCTCTAAAATCGCATCATGACTCAGCGGTAAGTGAACAGCCATCTGGTCACCGTCAAAGTCGGCATTATAGGCCGTACATGCGAGGGGATGCAATCGAATTGCTTTCTCCTCAATCAGTACCGGCTGAAACGCCTGTATACCCAGCCTGTGCAATGTCGGTGCACGGTTAAGGAGTACAGGATGGCCGTCAATAACATTTTCGAGGACTTCCCAAACAACCGAGTCACGGCGATCAACAACTTTCTTCGCTGACTTGACTGTTTTTACATATCCACGCTCGATCAAGCGACGGATTATAAATGGCTTGTAGAGTTCAACCGCCATCTCTTTTGGAAGACCACACTGATGCATCTTAAGCTCAGGGCCAACAACAATTACAGAACGGCCGGAATAATCAACACGCTTTCCGAGCAAGTTCTGACGGAATCGCCCGCTCTTCCCTTTCAGCATATCACTGAGAGATTTCAGGGGACGATTATTATTACGTACCGCATTGGATTTTCTGGAATTATCATAAAGCGAATCAACCGCTTCCTGCAGCATACGCTTCTCATTTCGCAGGATAACATCAGGCGCCTTAATATCAATCAAACGCTTGAGTCGGTTATTTCGGATGATTACCCGACGATAAAGATCGTTAAGATCGGAAGTAGCAAATCGTCCACCCTCCAGAGGTACAAGAGGTCGCAATTCAGGTGGAATAACCGGAATCACACTTTGAACCATCCACTCGGGACGGTTTTCGGTATGCTGATTTGCTGCACGGAACGATTCAATAACCTGCAGACGCTTTAATTTCTTCTTCTTACGCATCTGCGATGTCTCGTTACGAGCTTCGTAACGCAGACGATAGGCAAGTTCATCCAGATCCTGGGTTGCCAACAGCTCTTCAATAGCTTCGGCACCTTCTTTCGCTCGAAACTTCTCTTCGTTATCGTCATCCATCTCCCACTGATCTTCGGGGAGCTGCTCCTGAATATCGTAATACTCCTCTTCAGAAATCAGGTCTCCCTTCTTGTAACCAAGATCACGGGCAACGCCGGGATTCATGATCACATAGGTCTCGTAGTAGACAATCTTCTCAAGATTTTTAGAAGAATAACCGAGCAGATATGCAAGTTTGTTAGGCAGTGACTTGAAGTACCAGATATGCACGACGGGCACGGTAAGGGAAATATGTCCCATACGTTCACGCCGAACGGCTTTTCTGGTAACCTCTACACCACAGCGGTCACAAATAATCCCTTTGTAACGGATCCGTTTGTATTTGCCACAATGGCATTCATAGTCTTTGACCGGACCAAAGATCTTTTCACAGAAAAGACCATCCATTTCCGGTTTAAATGTACGATAGTTGATTGTTTCGGGAGTTAAGACTTCGCCATGCGACCGAGACAAAATAGTCTCAGGTGACGCAAGTGAAATACCAATTTTATCGAAGTCTTTCGAAACTGTTAATGTGTTAGTAGTCGGCAAGGAAGTACCTCCGGATTGACTTTATTTAACAGTATAAATTCTGTTGTTCTAATTAGTCGATGTGAATATCAAGGCCAAGACCCATCATTTCGCGTAGCAGTACCTTAAATGATTCTGGTACGTCACCTTCGGGTAAGTTTTCGCCTTTTACAATAGCTTCGTAAACACGAGAACGACCTTTCACATCATCACTTTTTACAGTAAGCATCTCTTTGAGGATACTGGAAGCGCCATAGGCATACAGTGCCCATACCTCCATCTCACCAAGACGCTGACCACCAAACTGTGCTTTACCACCCAGTGGCTGTTGCGTAATAAGAGAATACGGCCCAATGGAACGGGCATGCATCTTATCTTGAATCAGGTGATTCAACTTGAGGATATACATATATCCAACGGTTGATTTCTGATCCATCGGTTCACCGGTTCGGCCGTCATACAATGTAACGCGGCCATCTTCGGGCAAGCCCGCTTCACGCATTTTCTCTTTCACCTGCTCTTCGCTGGCACCGTCAAAAATGGGCGATGCAAATTTAACACCCAATTTCTTACCGGCCCATCCAAGAATGGTTTCGTAAATCTGTCCGAGGTTCATACGCGAAGGTACACCCAGCGGATTAAGACAAATATCAACAGGCGTTCCGTCTGCCATATACGGCATATCTTCTTCCGGTACGATCTTAGCGATCACACCCTTGTTACCGTGGCGACCGGAAAGCTTATCACCTACTTGCAGCTTACGCTTTTTGGCAACATAGACTTTCGCTTTCTGGATGATTCCGGGCGGGAGATCATCTCCAACCTGAATCTGATATTTTCTTCGTTTGGCTTCGGTATCAATTTCTCTTCGAAGCGAACGATAGTTTTTAAAGAGCAATCGTACATGTTCTACCAACTCATCATCAGTAGCCCATTGTATATTTTCGTTAATGTTAACGGGATCAAGCTCTTCGAAATCTGATTTGCGATACTTCTCACCTTTAGGAATAAGCTCTACGCCATTGAAGTCATAGACTCCGGGAGACGTTTTATCTCTGAGCAGGGTATAAAGCTTGTCCACCATTTTACTGTTCAGCTCATCAACTTTTTCCTGGTGGCGTTCATTTTCAAGCTCAACCTGCTTTTTCTCCTCTTTACGTGAAATCTGTTCATCACGCTTACGGCTAAAGAGTTTCGTATCAATAACTGTTCCTGATACTCCGGGTGGTACCTTCAGCGATGCATCTTTAACATCACCCGCTTTATCACCAAAGATTGCACGCAGAAGTTTTTCTTCCGGTGTAGGATCAGTTTCACCTTTTGGCGTAATTTTCCCTACAAGAATATCACCGTGGCTGATCTTCGCACCGGTTCGGACGATTCCCTGCTCATCAAGATCTTTAGTAGCATCTTCACTCACATTCGGAATCTCACGCGTTAATTCTTCTTCACCACGCTTGGTATCACGAACTTCTTGCTCAAACTCCTCAATATGAATGGATGTATACATGTCTTCTTGGACAACGCGCTCACTTACTACAATCGCATCCTCAAAGTTATATCCTCTCCACGGTACAAATCCGATAAGGACATTTCGTCCCAGAGCAAGTTCGCCTTGGTCAGTAGCACAACCATCGGCCAAGGTTTCACCTTTCTTAACCTTATCACCAACTTCTACAATCGGTGTCTGGTTAATAGTTGTATCCTGATTGGTACGCTCGAATTTTGAGAGTTCATATTTTTTAATACCCTCATCAAAGTAACATTGCTGCTCCATATCACTACGATCGTACTTAACATGGATCTCTTTAGCACTAACATATACCACCTCTCCGTCTTCGTCAGCAGTAATGATAGCTCGCGAATCTTTTGCAGCACGATGCTCCAACCCGGTACCAACAACCGGCGATTCTGGACGCAACAACGGTACAGCCTGTCGCTGCATGTTAGCTCCCATAAGAGCACGGTTCGCATCATTATGTTCAACAAAAGGAATTAGTGATGCTGCAACCGATGCAATCTGGTTTGTAGAAACATCCATGAACTCAATTTCTTCCGGATCGGCCAAACCAACCTCACCATCACGGAAACGAGAGAAGATATTATCATTCTTAAACACTCCCTTTTCATCAATAGGAGCATTCGCCTGAGCAATAATAGTTTCATCTTCCTGCTCTGCAGACAGATACTCAATGTCTTTCGTTGCTCTTCCATCCTCAATCTTACGATAAGGAGTTTCCAGGAAGCCAAAGTCATTTACTTTAGAATGGACGCACAGAGAGGTAATAAGACCAATATTAGGTCCCTCTGGAGTTTCAATAGGACACAGACGTCCATAGTGCGTATAGTGAACGTCACGAACCTCAAATCCAGCTCGTTCACGCGTCAAACCACCAGGCCCAAGTGCCGACATACGCCGTTTGTGCGTCAGTGTCGCCATCGGGTTCGTTTGGTCCATAAACTGTGACAGCTGATTCGTACCAAAGAACGTGTTAATAACAGACGAGATCGTCCGTGCATTAACCAAATCTTGTGGTGTCAACTGCTCAGCATCACGGGAATTCATACGTTCTTTAATCGTCCGCGACATTCGAGCAAGACCGATAGAAAACTGCTGCGAAATCTGCTCACCGATTGTACGGACACGACGATTGCTCAAGTGATCAATATCATCAACCTGAGCTTTCATGTTCTTCAGTCGGATAATCTCTTTAATGATGGCAAGGATATCATCCTTCGTCAGATAACGAATATCCATATCCACATCTATTTTCAGACGCTTGTTCAACCGATACCGGCCTACTTCCCCGAGATCATACTTTTTATCACTAAAGAACAGACGTTCAAGCACCTGTCGAGCCGTTTCAGCATCCGGCATTTCACCGGTTCTAATCTGGCGATAAATTTCTGCAAGTGCAGATTCTTCATCGTGAGAAGGATCTTTGCGCATCGTATTCATAAATACGTCTCGCTCAGACTCTTCAGGTTCAAGTGTTTGTACTCGAACCTTATCTAAATCAGCTTCTTTTAACAGCCCATAATCATCTTCTGTTAATTCATGATCAACTTCAAGAAGTACTTCACGACTTTCTGCCTCAGTAACTTCTCCCGTCTCATCATCAATAACTTCTTCAATTTTTTCTTCTACAATATCCGTAGCAAGGCGTCGACCGACAAGCTCCTTTTTATATTGCTTCTTAGATTCAATTTCAACGAGCTCCGTACCACCAAAAAGGTTAAACAATTCTTCATCGGAAGAATAGCCCAATGCCCTAAGCAGAGTAGTAAATGGAACCTTCTTTTTACGGTCGATATAAGCCCAAAGCACATCTCGGATGTCTGTTGAGAACTCAATCCAAGATCCTTTAAAAGGAATCACCTTGGCATTATACAGCTGTGTACCGTTGGGATGGACATTTTGACCGAAAAAAGCACCCGGTGAGCGATGAAGTTGACTTACAATCACTCGTTCAGATCCGTTGACAATAAAACTGCCTTTTTCCGTCATCCAGGGCAGATCACCCAAGAATACTTCCTGTTCAATCGTTTCAGTCGTCTCGTCATCATCATCAACAGCAGAAAGACGCAGCTTTGCCTTCAGAGGTACGGCATATGAAAGGCCACGCTCCTGGCATTCTTTGATGCTGTATTTTGGGGTATCCACGCTGTAATGCATGAATTCCAAAATATGCGTCTCACGAGAATCCTGAATTGGGAAGTTGTTATTAAATATCTTTTGAAGACCTTGATTTTTACGATCTTCCGGTGCAATATCTAATTGAGTAAAGTCCGAAAATGATTCAAGTTGAATATCCAGGAAATCCGGATAGTCGAGCACATGTTCGGTACTGCCAAATGATAAGCGGTCGGTGAAAGGTATTTTCTCCATTTTACTTTGTTTATTCAAAAGGAACCTCTCCTTTAAAATTAATTAGATGGTGATGAGCTGAATTTGCCGCTTCTAAGCACTTTATACAAAGTGAATGGATAGCATGCAAATAGACGCCAATAGCCAATACCGTAAAACGATATTGGCTAATGACAAATAAGTATTTTATTGAGCCCTAATTACTTAAGCTCAACTTCAGCGCCTGCTTCTTCAAGCTTAGACTTAAGGTCTTCAGCTTCTTCTTTAGAGACAGCTTCTTTAACGGGGTTCGGCGCATTGTCAACCAATTCCTTGGCTTCTTTTAGACCGAGACCCGTGATGCTGCGCACTTCTTTAATAACAGCAATCTTCTTGTCTCCGGCTCCGGTAAGAACAACATCAAATTCAGTTTGTTCTTCTTCGCCGCCACCTTCTCCGCCACCAGCAGCAACAGCTACACCAGCAGCTGCAGGCTTAATGTCGTATTCTTCTTCAAGAAAGTTTGCGAGTTCGTTTGCTTCTTTTACAGTTAAGTTGACTAATTGTTCAGCTAATTCTTTAACGTCAGCCATTGTTTATTTCTCCGATTGGTCTTTGTGAATTGAAAATTCGTAGTGTTCGTATTTGTTATTCGTCGCCTTCTTCGGCGATTGTTTCAAGGGCTCCGGCAATATTTCGACCGGGAGCTTGTAAGGCACCTACAACATTGGAAACAGGAGCAAGCAAGAGACCAACAATGTCTCCGATAACTTCGCTCTTAGACTTCATAGCAGCCAAGGTTTCAAGCTCATCCTCACCGTAATAATCTCCGTCGATGATTGCAGCTTTAAATTTTGGCTTTTCTGTTTCGTCAAATAGATTCTTAATCACTTTTGCGGGTGCGGCAAGCTCTTCTTCTACAAAGGCAAAGCCATTTTGCTCAACCAAGTGGGGATATAAATCTTCATATCCGCCAACTTCGTCCATGGCTCGTTTTACCAAGGTATTCTTGTATACTTTATACTTGATATCACCTTCAAAGAATTCGCCACGCATGTTGTTGATTTCTTTTACCGACATGCCTGAGTAGTTGGTGATATATACAGCACCTGAACTTTTCAGATCTTCGGTAATTGCTTCAACAGTTTGTTTCTTTTCTGCTAATGTTGGCATTATTCAGTTCCTATTTTGTCTTTATGCAGAAATTACGGATGAACGACTCAGTGGAATGCTTGGGCCCATTGTTGAACTCATAAACGCGCTTCGGATATATAATCCTTTAGCAGAAGCGGGTCTGAGTCTCATGACCGTTCGCAAAAATTCCAGAGCGTTTTCACGGATTTCGCGGGCATCAAAACTTACTCGTCCGATTGAAGCGTGTAAAATACCATACTTATCTACACGGAAATCAATCTTACCGGATTTAGCTTCTTCAACTGCCTCGGCTACATCGTTTGTAACAGTACCACTCTTGGGATTCGGCATAAGTCCGCGCGGACCCAAAATGCGTCCAAGCTTACCTATCTGCCCCATAACATCCGGAGTGGCAATAATTACATCAACGTCTGTCCATCCTTCTTCAATTTTTTTGATATACTCTTCAAGACCTACATGATCTGCTCCGGCCTCTTCAGCTTCTTCTTGCTTAGCTTCATTAACTAAAGCTAATACGCTTATTTCTTTACCAGTGCCGTGTGGCAAGGTAACAGAACCGCGCACCATCTGATCGGCATGCCGGGGATCGACTCCCAGACGTAAATCCAGATCGACGGATGCATCGAAGTTAACCGTAGAGGTTTTCTTCACAAGATCACAAGCTTCCTCCAGAGTATATTCCAACTCGGAATCAATGAGCTCTGCGGCCTCTTGGTATTTCTTTCCTCGTTTAGTTGACATAAATTAATTTTACCTTCTATTTATCTCTTTGTACTCGCAGCCCCATACTTCTGGCAGTTCCTGCAATCATTTCTGCAGCATTCTCAATCTCAAAAGCATTGAGATCCTGCATCTTCTGTTCTGCTATCTCTTTGCACTGGGTCCAAGTCACCTGGCCAACTTTCGTTCTGTTTGGCTCTCCGGAACCGGATTTAATCCCAGCAGCTTGTTTTAGCAGTACTGCAGCAGGTGGAGTCTTCGTTATGAAAGTGAAGGATTTATCCTGATACACAGTAATTTCAACCGGGATAATCGTGCCGGCGTCTTCCTGTGTAGCAGCATTAAATGCCTTACAAAACTCCATAATATTGATTCCAGCCTGACCTAACGCAGGTCCAACAGGGGGTGCAGGGTTTGCCTGCCCGCCACGAATCTGGAGCTTAAGTACTTGATCTACTTTTTTTGCCATTTTAATTTACTGCTTGTACTAATTTTTATTTGCCGCGTAATAGCTCACTTTGCATCAAGTGATTAATATGTGGTCAAGTTGCAGGTTCTACCTGGTTCACACCAACTTCAACCGGGGTCTTTCGACCGAAAATACTTACAAGAACACGTAGTTTGAGTTTATCAGTATTAACCTCTTGTACGGTTCCATCAAAATCTTTAAATGGTCCATCAATAACTTTAACAATATCCCCTTCATCATAGGGAATTTCAATTTTGCCCCCCTGCTCCATTGCATCTTCATTATCCTGAACCTGTCCAAGAATTCTATTCACCTCAGACTTACGGAGCGGCTTGGGTTTATGTTCATTCTTACTCTTTAAAAATCCTATCGTTGAAGGAGCACCCTGAATAAGGTTATTTACCTCTTCATCATAAATTGTCTTCAACATAATATAACCTGGAAGAAAATTCTTTTCGCGCGTCTTCTTCTTCCCTGACCGTATCTCAATGACTGTTTCAGTAGGAATCAACACCTCACTGATTTTGTCTTCCAATCCCTGCATCTCAATCTCACGATCCAAGTAACGCTTCACTTTTTTCTCGTGATTTGAAAATACACGGACTATATACCACTGATGCTGATCTTCTTGTGTCATTGATAAATGGCTTCTAATATCGTGCTATAAACTTGATCTACCGCAAAAATAAATGCAGACAAGAGTATCGTAAATACTACTACTACAATAGTATAGTCAACCAACTCGTCCTGATCCGGCCAGGAGACTTTCTTCATCTCCTTGCGCACATCTTTTAAATACTCTTTTATGCTATCCATGAATTTTTATCCAATTCTAAACTTGCACGGGTGGAAGGACTTGAACCCACAACCTTCGGTTTTGGAGACCGCTGCTCTGCCAATTGAGCTACACCCGTATATGCCGAAAGAACAGACCTTTTAGAAGCCTATTCTTTCGTGCAATTTTATGTGCAGAAACGTGACTTATTACTCAATAATTTCAGTTACAACACCGGCGCCTACCGTGCGGCCGCCCTCGCGGATCGCAAATCGCAGGCCTTCCTCCATCGCTACCGGCTGAATCAGGCTCACTTCCATCGTCACATTGTCGCCCGGCA